>Ga0068853_100000002_pt1 | contig 485323 bp, 362 predicted proteins | sample KBSCornC32_FD_65655 | JGI IMG/M metagenome (GOLD analysis project Ga0068853, IMG submission 65655) | Corn rhizosphere microbial communities from Kellogg Biological Station, Michigan, USA - KBS Corn C3-2 | ecosystem: Host-associated > Plants > Roots > Rhizosphere > Soil ... | reverse complement strand
GGAGGCGGGGGATTGGTGGACGTCGGCGGCGGAGGGTTGGTGGAAGTCGGAGGCGGAGGGTTGGTGGAAGTCGGCGGCGGAGGATTGGTAGTGGAGGGCGGTGGCGGGGGCTGCGCGGTAGGAGGCTTTGGGGCGGGGGCAGTCGCGGCATGAGCGACGAAGCCGCTGGTCGCGAGGACGACCGCGGCGAGCGTGTGGATTCGCTTACTGAGGATACGGTTCATGGGACGTGTGGTGTTCTGTTTGGGTGCGCGCAGTTGCGTTCACCGTTGGGGAGGAATGTGGCGCGCGAGTGTTAAGACCGAATGGTCAACAAAGGGGGAAATTGTAAGGGGATGGTAAAACCGGCGTCGCGATTGTCAGAACTAACGGGAAAACCATGAACTCGCCGTGAGATTCGCGAGGAGCGCACAGACGATTCACGCGGAAGTGACATCCTTTTGACAACCTCTGCGTGTGGTCAGGCATGGTGCGGGCATGAATTCGTTTGCCCCGCTGGCCGCTATCGTGATCCTCGCTTGCTCCTTCCTCGCGCCGGGCGCGCAGGCGAAGGCGTATTTTGCGCCCGAGGGTGTGATGCTGCAGCGCGCCGATTTCATCGCTATCGTGGAAATCACGAAGGTGGAAAAAACGGAGAAAAAGACGGAGGGGTTTGACTACAGCGAAGTGGCACAGGCGCGGGTGGTGCAGCGGATCCGAGGCGAGTTGCCGGATAACCTCCAACTGCACGGCGGCGAGAATTTCATCTGCGCGCAGGTGCATTTTCAGCCGGGGCGGTTTCTTGTGTTTTTGAAACTCGAGAATGGCTTGTTCACGGGATGCAACTGGCACTTGAGCGTGCGGCCCATCCAAGGCGAGCAGGTGGAGTGGTATGCGAAACCGGAGGGCATTGAGCTTTCGTGGCAGCCGCTGGAGGCGGTGCTGGAGCGGGTGCGACAGTCGGCGAAAGTGCAGAAGTAGGTTGCGTGCGGTGCCGGGTGCGGGTTCTTTCCGTATAAGATCCAGGCGCGTCGCGCGCTTGTGCCTACACCATGAGATTCGCCACCGTCCTCCCCTTCCTCGTTGTGCTGCCCGTATTGCGGGCGGCGCCGGTGGATTTCGCCCGCGAGGTGCGGCCGGTGCTTTCGGAAAATTGCTTTGCGTGTCACGGGCCGGATGCCTCGAAGCGGAAGTCCGGTCTGCGGCTCGACACAAAGGAAGGTGCTTTCGGAAAGGGTGAAAGCGGCGAGCATGCCTTTGTCGTCGGGAAGCCGGACGAGAGCGAGGCGCTCAAACGCATCCTGAGCACGGATGCCGACGAGATGATGCCGCCGCCGAAGGAGCACAAAAAGCTGAAGCCCGAGCAAGTGGCGCTGCTGCGCCGGTGGCTCACGGAGGGGGCAAATTACACGGGGCATTGGGCCTTTCAAAAAATCGAGCAGCCGCCGGTGCCGGCGAACCAGGAGGCGAACCCCATTGATGCGTTCATCCGCGCGCGGCTGGATCGCGAGGGACTGAAGCCGGCGCCTGAGGAGGAGAAGGTGCGGCTGCTGCGCCGCGTGACGCTGGATCTCACCGGCCTGCCGCCGACGCCGGCGGAGGTGGACGCCTTTCTCGCGGATGCCTCGCCCAACGCGTACGAGAAGGTGGTGGATCGGCTGCTGGCCTCGCCGGCCTATGGCGAGCGGATGGCGGTGCCGTGGCTGGACCTCGCGCGCTTTGCGGACACAGGCGGTTATCACAATGATTCGCTGCGGCAGATGTGGATGTGGCGCGACTGGGTGGTGAAAGCCTTCAACGATAACAAGCCTTTCAGCGATTTCACCGTGGAACAGCTCGCGGGCGATCTGCTGCCGGGAGCAACGAATGAGCAGAAGGTCGCCTCCGGTTTTCATCGCAATGTGATGACGAGCGACGAGGGCGGGATCATCGATGCGGAGTATCTGAATCTCTACATCGTGGACCGGGTGAACACGACGGGCATCACGTGGCTGGGCCTCACCGTGGGTTGCGCGCAATGCCACGACCACAAGTACGACCCGGTGACGCAGCGGGACTACTACAGTCTCTATTCCTTTTTTCACAACGTGCCGGAAAAAGGAAAGGATGGCGTGCGTGAGCGGAATCCGGACCCGTATCTCTCGCTGCCGACCGCCGATCAGCAAAAGGAATTGGCGCGGCTGACCGTGGAGACCGGGAAGGCAGGGGACTTCGTGAACGCGCTGGAAAAGACGCTCGATGCGGCCCAGGCCGCATGGGAGAAGCAGGTGCTCGCGAGCGGGCAGGGAAAGGAACCCGCGGGGCCGTGGGCGCACATTCCGCTCGATGCGAATGGCGATGGCGTGAGCGACGCCGGCCAGAAATTCAGCGCCGTGCCGAAAGGGGAATACACGTTCGTCGACGGCACCGTGGAGAAGAGCCTTCGCGTGGAAGGCAAAGGCTGGCTGGAGTACGCGGATAAATTTGGATTCGAGCGCAATCAGCCGTTCACCGTGGCTGCGTGGCTGCGGCTGAAACCGCAGGGCGGCTCACCTTTTGGGCGCATGGAAGCGGGCGGACCGGTGCGCGGGTGGGACGTGGAATTTCACGGCACGAAGCCGAGCTTTCATCTCATCAATACCTGGCCGGAAAACTCCATATACGTGGAGGGTCTGCGCGATTTGCCGGTGGATACCTGGCTGCATCTCGTCGTAACCTACGATGGCTCCAGCAAAGCCGCGGGCGTCAAAATGTATGTGAACGGCCAGCCCGAGCCCACGGGCGTCAACATCGACCAGCTCAGCGGCACCATCCAGACGAAGGCGCCCTTCAGCATTGGCCGCCGAGGCAATGCCGGTCCGCCATTCACCGGGCGTGTGGATGATTTCCGCCTCTACGGCCGCGCGCTGACGGCGCCGGAGATTAGTCCCCTCGGTGCCGGCAGCACCCTGGCCCTCGTGGCGATCGAGCCAGCCAAACGCACGCCCCAACAGGCGGAGCAGATCAAGAAGTATTACCGGGAAGCGCAGGCGACGGATTATCTCGCGGCGAAGGCGAAACGCGACGCGCTCGTGAAGCAAAAGGCGGAGATCGAGAAGACCATGCCCAATACGATGGTGATGGTGGAGATGGAAAAGCCGCGCGACACATTCATCAAAGTGCGCGGGGCGTACGACAAGGATGGGGAGAAAGTGACGGCGGCGGTGCCGGCCTTTTTGCCCGCGATCGCCGGGAAGCCTGCGCCGACGGCCCTGGGCGACAAGATCCACCGGCTCACGCGCCTCGATCTCGCGAACTGGCTTCTCTCGCCGGAGCAGCCGCTCACCGCGCGGGTGACGGTGAATCGCTGGTGGGCCATGCTCTTCGGCACGGGCATCGTGAAAACGGTGAATGATTTCGGCAATCAGAGTGAATGGCCAAGCCATCCGGAACTGCTCGACTGGCTCGCCGCGGACTTCATGCGCGACTGGAATGTGAAGCGCGTGATCAAGCAGATGGTCATGAGCGCGACCTACCGGCAGGCGGCCAAGGTCACGCCAGAGTTGCTCGCGCGCGATAGCGAGAACCGACTGCTCGCGCGCGGCCCGCGGCACCGGCTCGAAGCGGAGTTTGTGCGCGACAATGCGCTGGCGATTGGCGGTCTGCTAAATCGCGAGATGGGCGGACGCGGCGTGTTTCCCGCGCAGCCGCCGGGCATCTGGGAGGTGAATGAAATGGGTGGCCAGGGCTGGAAGCAGGAGCACAACGCGGAACAGTACCGGCGCGGGCTGTATGTGTATTGGCGGCGGAGCACGCCGTATCCGAGCTTTCTTACGTTCGATGCGCCGAACCGCGAGTTTTGCGCCGCCGCCCGCGCGCGCACCAGCACGCCGCTGCAATCGCTCGTGCTGATGAATGATCCCGTCTACGTGGAGAGCGCCCGCGGTCTCGCGCAGCGGGTGCTGAAGGAATCGCCCACCGACACGTCCGCGCGACTGACCGCGATGTGGCGGCTCGCCGTGGCGCGGCCCCCGAGCGACGCAGAGCTAAAGCTTTTACAGACGACGCTGGAGCGCCTCAAGCTGCGCTACCAGCAGGACCCCAAGGCCGCGGACGTTTTTACGAAAATAGGTGATCTCCCACGCGCGACGGACGTGAAACCCGAGGAACTCGCCGCGTGGACGGGCGTGGCGAATGTGGTGCTGAATCTGAACGAGACGATCTCGAATTGAAGATCACGCCTCCCCGCTGGTTATGCAGATGGCGTGGGTGAACTTTGCTTCGTTGAATGCGTCATCCTCCGCGAAAGTTGGATTTGGTTAAGTAAAGGTGAGGTGGTGTGAGTATTTTCTTTTCTCACGGAGCTGCTTTCAGTTATGCAGCGCCGATGCCCAACTACCGCAGCCTCGTCCCCGGCGGGTTTTATTCTTCAAACCCCTTCGATCACAGTGTTCCCACTTCGATTCGTTGCAATAACCCCGGTGCAATTAACGGAGCCTCCTGGGAAAAGAATTACCCCGGTTACGTAGACACCGTGGAAACCACGGCCGGAAACAAAACCACGATTTTCGAAGCTCCGGAATACGGGGTGGCTGCCTGGTGGGAATTGCTGCGCCGCTATGCCTCGGTTGGGGCCACCACTGTCGGAGAAATCATCAATCGATATGGTGGAGGACAGGATTACTCGGAGTACCTCGCCTTTGTGACCGCAAGAACCGGATTCGCATCAGGAAAGGAGATTTCCCTCGATGATGACGATGATTTGCTAACCTTCGGCAAGGCCATGTTTCGTTATGAGGCCGGGCGAGAGACGCCTTTGTCGGATGAGCAAATTCGCTATGGGGTGGACTTCGGGCGGGGGCAAGCCGGTGGAGTCGCGTAAAACCTCCCTCTGGTTTCGACTGATTGCGGGATCGAGCGGCACTCTTCGAGTGCGCACCGGTCTTTTGTAATCTTCCATCTGAGCAGAGCGCTGCGGCGGGAAAGGACGGACCGGCCTGAGCGCTCGCTGATCGGCAGGGTCCTCCACCAAAAGGAGGAGGGAAAAAGGCAATCGTCGTACTAGCCTTTTGCGGGAAATACTGAAAGATGGGGGCGCGTCGTCTCGTAAGTAGAGTTCCAACCTTCTCTTTTTCAGGTCATGAAAATGTTCGCATCTTTCTCGATCCTGGCGCTTTCGGTGGTGGGTGCGCTGGGCCAGGTCACGCTTAATGTAGAGACCGTCAATGAACGGCAACTCACGCCCCGGTCCGCGTTCGAACTGCGGTTCGAGCAGCCGATGGTGTCGGATGAAGAAGTCGGCAAACCCGGCGCCGCCGCGCCGCTGGAGATCAAGCCGGAGATTCCGGGTGCGTGGACCTGGGTGTCCACGCAGAGCGGTGTCTTTCAGCCGAGCGCCGCCGCGCCGCTGGGCACGGAATTTCAAGTGACGCTGAAGGGCGGGCTGAAGACCGCCGCGGGCAAGCCGGTAAAGGCGAATCTCAAGGAGAACTATTATACCGCGCCGTTCCGCGTGAAGGGCGTCACTACGGGCTGGAGCGTGGAAGACGCGCCGGCCACGCCGAAACCGATTCTGTGCTTTGCGGCTGACGTGGACGCGAAAGCGGCGAAGGCGTGGTTCATCGATGCCGCCAAGGTGAAGGTGGAAGCGAAGGTGGAGGCCGTCGATCTCAATCAGCAGGGCGCGCCGTACGTGGGCGAGAACTACATGGACGATCGCACGCGGCTCACCTGGAATGAAGCCGTGCAGGAGCATCTGCATCCCGCCCCGAAGCCGAAGGCCGCGGACAGCGACGATGACGATACGCAGCCCACTGCGCCGGTCGCGCGCGGCAAGTCGCGAAACATCCTGGCCTTCACACCGGCCAAACCGCTGCCGCCGGGCAAAGGCTGGAAGCTGGTGCTCGCGGCGGGTTTTCCCTCGACCGATGGCTACAAGCTGACGCGGGACTACGAGGCCGAGGTGGGCGAAGTGAAGCCCTTCGCCGTCGAGACCGTCACGGCAAGCAATCTCGTCTACACCGGCCGGCAGGCCGCGGTGAAATTTACCAAGGCGCTGAGCAAAGCCGTCCGCAAAGAGCCACTCAAGTTTGTGAAGGTCTCGCCGGAGGTGGGAAATTTGAAGATCGTGGCGGTGGGGGATCTCTACGAGACGGATGATTCGTTCACCATCGTGGGCGATTTCGAGCTCGGGAAGGACTACACGCTGACTTTCTCGGGGAACCTCAAGGCGCAGGAGCCGCTCACGCTGGGCAAGGACGTTTCGAAGAAGATCAGCTTCGCGCCGATTCCCGCGCGCATTTACTTCCAGGGTTTCACCACGCATCAGCAAAAGGTGGGGACCCGCGAGTTTCATCTGCTCGGGGTGAACGTGAAGGGCGTGCGGCTCTCAGCGAAGGTTGTGCCGCCGGGGCAGGTGACGAAAGCGCTGACGGCCTATCAGAAGTATTACCGGGAGGACGGACCGGAGAATGACGAGTGGCTCCAGCGTATCGATGAAAAGACGGTGCCGGGCACCGCGGCGTGGCATAAGGACATCGTGCTCAATGGCAAGGTGGATGAGCGCAAAATGGTGGGGCTGAATTGGGATGAGATTCTCGGTCCGGGCAAAACCGGCACGGTGCTGATCACCGCGGAGCAAAACGACAAGGCCGCGCCGAACGTGAAGCGGGTGGGCGCGCAGGCGCTCGTGCAGGTGACGGATCTCGGGCTGATCTGGAAAGAAAGCGGCGACTATTTCTTCAGCGCCTTCTCGCTCTCGAGCGGGGCGGCAGTTCCGGGGGCCACGGTGAAGTTGCTGGATGAGGAGGGCAAAGTCGTGGCCACCACGAAAGTGGGAGAAGACGGCACGGCGCGCATTCCGAAGCCGAAGGAGGCCAAGGAAGGCGAAGACGCGCCTGGCGCGAAGTGGCTGGTGGTGAGCACCGGGGGCGACCAACTCACGCTCGATTTTGAATCGCGTAGTGCGATGGAGTTCGGGCGCTTCCGCATCAATATCTATGGTGACGAGGAAGACATCGTATCCGAGGACCTTGCGGAGAGTGGCAAGCAGCGCGGCTATGTCTTCAGCGACCGGCCGCTGTATCGCCCCGGCGAGGTCGCGCATGTGAAGGGCATTGTCCGCGATTATACGCCGGGCAAGCCGCACATTCCGGATGGGATGAAAGCCACACTGCACGTGGCGGGGCCGCGCGGACGCGTGGTGCTGGAGCAGTCGGTGACGCTCTCTCCGTTCGGGTCGTTCGATGCGGATATCCAGTTGCCGAATGAAGTAGTGGGTTATTTCCGGGCCTCCCTGCTCTTTAGCGAGAGCGATGACGCCGAGTGGACGCCGATCGCGTGCGGCTTCAACGTGCAGGAGTATCAGCCGAATGCCTTCGAGGTGAAGCTGACCGAGCAACCGAATGCGCGGCTCGGCACGCCGATTGAGATGCCGATTACGGCCAAGTATTACATGGGCCAGCCGCTGACGAAGGCGCAGGTCTCGTGGAGCGTGCGGGCCGCGGATGAGCGGTTCACGCCGGAGGGCTTTGAGGACTTTGATTTCACCAACGCCGTCTACGACTGGCGCCTCCAGGAAAAAATGGGTGGCGAAGCGCGCTACTCGGCGCAGGACAAGATGGACATCGCGCAGGGCGCGGCGAAGGCGAAGTTTACCATCCCGGGTAACCCGAAACTCCCGCAGCCGCGGCAGGTGAAATTCCTCGCGGAGATCACGGACATCAACCAGCAGACCGTGGCCGAGCGTCAGGAGTTCCTCGTGCACAGCTCGGACTTCTACCTCGGCGTGAAGAAGCTGCCCGACGTGGTGCGCGAGGGCGACAAGCTGCCCATCCAGGTGATCGCCGTGAAGGCCGATGGCACACCCGAGAATCAGGCCGTGGATGCCTCGGTGAAAGTGACGTACGTCGACTGGCAGACGAACCGCGTGGAAGATGCGGATGAAGCGGATAACTTCCGCAGCGAGCCGAATTACGTCGTCTCCAGCGAGATGCCGGTGCGCACGGCGAAGATTGCGAAGAAGGGCAGCAAGTGGGGCGTGGAAGATGCGGACAAGGCGGAGATCACGGCGGGCAAGCCGGGCCTCTATATTATCAATGCAACGGCGCAGGATGCGGGTGGGCGCCCGGTAAATACCACCTCGACCTTCTACGTGTATGGCAAGGACCAGCTCGCGTGGAACTACCGCAACCATTTCCAAATCGAATTGGTGCCGGATAAATCGGACTATCAGCCCGGCGACGAAGCGACGATTTTGGTGAAAACGCCCATCGGTGGCCGTGCGCTGGTCACGGTGGAGCGTGAAAATGTGCGTCGCCATTACTTCGCCACGCTGGAAGGCAATGCCCCGGTGGTGAAGGTGCCAATTGAGGAACTCGATGCGCCAAACGTGTTTGTCTCGGTGATGGTCCTGCGCGGCGCGACGGACTCGCCGAAGAAATTCAAGAGCCCCGAGTATCGCGTGGGCTACACGCAGCTCGCGGTGAAGCGTCCCGATGCGAAGCTCTATGTGAACCTCAAGCCAGACCACGAGACGGTGCGACCGGGCGACAAGGTGTCGGTTCTCTGCGAAGTGCGCGACGTGGCCGGCCGCCCGGTGAACGGCGCGGAGGTCACGCTGTGGGCGGCGGATGAAGGCGTGCTGAGCCTCACGGGCTTTGAGACGCCGGACCCGCTGGAATTTTTCAGCAAGATGCTGCGTCTGAATGTGACCACGGGCGTGACGCTCGATCACCTGCTGAACGAAGACCCGAATGACGGCAGCTTTGAAAACAAGGGCTACCTCGTCGGCGGTTTCGGCAAGGGCGGCGACGCTGCCGTGCGCCGCAATTTCCTCGGCACCGCCTACTGGGGCGCCACGCTGAAGACGGACGCGGACGGCAAGCTCACCACCGAGGTGACGGCGCCGGACGGCCTCACGCGTTACCGGCTCATGGCCGTGGCGCAGACGAAGCGCGATCAATTCGGTAACGCGGAGTCGGCCTTCCAAATCAACAAGCCGCTCATGCTCGAGCCGTCGCCGCCGCGTTTTGCGAATGTGGGCGATAAGATGTTTGCCCGGGCGGTCATCCACAACACCACCGACAAGGATGGCGAAGTGGTGGTGCGCGCGAAGTTTGACGCCAAGGTGAATACCGGCGAGGCGGAGAAAAAGGTGCAGGTGCCGGCGAATGGCGTCGTGGCGGTGGACTTCCCGGTGGAGTTTGTCGAGACGGGCGAAGCGGTTTGGGAGTGGTCGGCCGAGATGGCCTCCGCCCAAGCCAAGGACGCGGTGGAGAGCCGCTTCAACGTGGGCTGGCCCACACCGCTCCTGCGCGAGATTCGCCAGGCGCGCGCCGATGCCGATGCTGACTTGCTCGCCGGCCTCGACCCGACGCTGCTCCAGGGCCGCGGCGTGGTGCGGGTGAGCATTGCGAATTCCCGCATCTTCGAACTGCGCGAGGGCGTGAATGAATTGCTGCACTATCCGTACGGCTGCGTGGAGCAAACGACGTCCTCCATGCTCCCGTGGCTGGCGTTGCGCGATTTCCGCACGGTGCTGCCGGAGATCAACAAGACCGATGAACAGTTCCAGCGGGCGGTGGAAAAATCCGTCGCGCGTCTTTTCACCATGCAGACCGGCAATGGCGGCCTGGCCTATTGGCCGGGCGGCACGGAAGCCGATTTCTGGGGCAGCGCCTACGGCGCCTATGGCCTCACGCTCGCCAAGCAGGCCGGCTTTGAAATCCCCGATGGTGACTACACGCGGCTGCTCGATTATCTCGCCAAGGCCCTGCGCGGCGCGGCGGAAACGAATGACCAGTGGGAGCTCTCGCCCCGCGCCTTCGCGTGCTACGTGCTGGCGGTGGCGGGCCGTCCGGAGGCCGCTTACCACGAGACGCTCTTCGTGAAGCGCGATCGTCTCACGCAGGAAAGCCGCGCTTTCCTTGCGCTCGCCATCCTGGAGGCCAAAGGCCCGCAAAAGATGGCCGAGACGCTCATGCGCATGCACGACAAGCAGGTGGAAGAAGACTTCTGGTTCGGCAACCTCGCGCGCGCCCAGGCCATTCGTCTGATGGCAGCGAGCCGCCTCGCGCCGAAGGGCGAGACCGCCGCGGAGATTGCCAACGCCGTGTTTGAGCTGCGCCGCAACGGCAGCTGGCAGACCACGCAAGGCAACGTGTGGGCCGTGCTGAGCTTGTCCGACTACATCCGCCGCACCGAGGCGGACCGGAAGCAGGTATCCGGCAGCCTCGCGGCCGGCGTGAAAGCGGAGGACTTCAAGCTCGCCGCCAAGGGCGCCTACGTGGAGAAGGAATACGCCTTCGACGCCGTGCCGACGCTCAAGCTGCAGAATCCCGGCAAGGGCCGGCTCTATACCCAGGTCACCGTGGAAGCGCGCCCGAAGACGCTCGTGACCGAGCGGAAGGACCGTGGCTACGCCATCGAACGCACCTACCAAAAGATTGGCGACGATGGCTCGCTGTCCGATCTCGGCCAGCCGAAGATCGGCGACCGTGTCCTCGTCACGCTCACCTTCACCGCGCCCGCCGAGGCGCGCTACCTGGTGGTGGACGACGCGTTGCCCGCGACGTTCGAGGCGGTGAACCCCGAGTTCAAATCGCAAGCCATGGCTGGTGCCGGCCGCAGCAACACGTGGGCGAGCGACTACACGGAAATCCGCACCGACCGCGCGGTGTTCTTCCGCAACAACATTTGGCCCGGCAAATACCAGATCCGCTATCTCGCCCGCGTCCGCGCCACCGGCACCGCTACCGCGCCCCCGACGAAAATCGAGGAGATGTACCATCCCTCGCGCTTCGGGTTGGCGGACTCGACCGCCGTCACCGCGGAGGCGTTGAAGTAGAGCGGAGCGGAGCGTTCGAATGTAGCGTCAGCTTTTGGAGTGCGTTGGCTTGACGCCGCTTTCGGAGTGGGGCGTAGGGATGGGAGAACCGTCCGAGTAGCGAGGACTGGACTCTGAGCGCCGCTGTTGGATGAGCGCGGGCTTTTGTGCTGGTCTTCTGCCCGCCCGCAGTCCCATCCAAAGCGGTATCAAGCCACCGCACTCTAAAGCCTCGCGGCACGCTTGGACGCTGCTTCGTTAAATGGACATGCAGATTTTCAGCGAGACCTTGCGCCACCTTTGGCGTTTACCTGTGGGTATGCGCTCCCGTCTGTCCGGTTCCGTCGCTCTGCTCCTGCTGGCCGTCCTTCCCGCATGGTCGGCCGACCAGCCGCAATGGGGCCAGGCGTGGTCGCGCAATATGGTCTCGGACGAAAAGGGGCTGCCGGAAACGTGGAATCTCGAAACGGGTGAAAACGTGCGGTGGTCGGCGCCGCTGGGCACGCAATCCTACGCCACGCCCATCGTGGCCGGCGGACGCGTCTACATCGGCACCAACAATGAGGTGCCGCGCGATTCCCAGCATCTGGGCGATCGCGGCGCTTATTACTGCTTCGACGAGAAGGACGGTCACCTGCTCTGGCAATTGCTCGTGCCCAAGCGCGACGAAGATCAGTACTACGATTGGCCGAAGACCGGCATGTGCTCGGAGATCACCGTGGAGGGCGAACGCGGGTACCTCGTGGACAACCGGGGCGAGGTCGTGTGCCTCGATCTCAAGGGGATGGCGAATGGCAATGACGGCCCTTTTCAGGACGAAGGCGCGCACCTCACGCCGTATGCGGTGCCTTCCGCCTTTACGGGCGGAGCGAAAGCGCCCAATGCCCCGAGCGCGCGTCCGGCGGCGGAGGCGGCGGGCTCCATCGACGCGGATATCGTCTGGCTGTTCGACATGCCCTCGCAGGCCGGCACGTGGCCGCATGACGGCGCGCATTCCTCCATCCTCATCGACGGCGATTTTCTCTATCTCAACACCGGCACCGGCGTGGACAACACGCATCGCGTGATTCGCACGCCGGACGCCCCCAGCCTCATCGTGCTCGATAAAAAGACGGGCCGCCTGCTGGCGCGCGACGACGAGCACATCGCGCCGAATATCTTTCACGCCACGTGGTCCTCGCCTTCGCTCGTCGAGGTGAAGGGCCAGCGCCAACTCGTCTTTGCCGGCGGCGACGGAGTGGTGCGCGGCTTTGAGCCGCTGAAAGCCGCTCCGCCCGAGGGTGAAGTGGCGAAGCTAAAAAAGATCTGGCAGCTCGATTTCGATCCGCAGGCTCCGAAGGGCGACATCCACAAATACGTCAGCAACAAGAAGGAAGGGCCGAGCGACCTCTACGGCATGCCGGTGGTAGTGAAGGACCGGCTCTACCTTGGCGGTGGCGGCGACATGTGGTGGGGGAAAAATCAAGCATGGCTCAAATGCATCGACGTTACCGGCAGCGGCGACCTCACCGAAAAAGGCGTCGTCTGGACCGCGCCGCTGGAGAAGCACGTGATGTCCACCGCGGCCGTCTACGACGGGATGGTGTTCATTGCCGACATGGGGCGGAAGGTACGCTGCCTCGAGGCCGAGACGGGGAAGGAACTCTGGACGCAGGACATGGGCGGCGACTTTTGGTCCTCGCCGCTCGTCGCGGACGGCAAGGTCTACATCGGCTCGAAGAAAGGGGACTTCCTCGTCTTCGCCGCCGCACGGGAGAAAAAGATCCTCGCGAAAATGGATTTCAAACAGGGCATCAGCGCCACCGTCACGGCGGCGAATGGAACGCTCTACGTCGCGACGATGACCCGGCTCTACGCGCTGAAAAAAGTCGCGGGGAAGTAGCCCTTCAAATCTGGCAAGGTGTGATGTAGCTGCGACCGGATTCGAGCGGAGCGAGAAAGACCGCCGTAGGCAGCCCGAAGGGGGCGAGCGGAAGCGAGCATCAACGTCGCGGAGAGCGGGCGAATTTTCGGAAGCCGCACTGGAGCTTGGATGGCGCTTCTTATTTAGAACGGTTCCAGCAATGCCGTAGCCGCCAACTGCGACCTTCCGGTCGCAACTACATTAGTGCGGCGCAGCACCCACGGAGCCATCGGGGTTGTAGGCGCGCTTGGGCGGGTGGAAGAACAGGGCCAGCGCGATGGTGGCGCCGAGCGCGCACAAGCAGGGGACCATAAAGAGACCGCGGAAATCCACCGAACCATCCGCGCGAGCGAAGGTGTGCTGGATGAGGTTCGGGCACACGGAGTTCGCGACGAGCGCGCCCACGCCGAGCACCATCACATTAAACAGACCTTGCGCGCTGGAGCGCACGTCCTTCGGGAAATATTCGTCCACGAAGATATACACCGTGGCGAAGTAGAAGGCATAGCAGATGCCATGGAGGATCTGGATGGCCACGATGCCCTGCCAGGGTTGCGGGCAGTAGGCATACACCGCGAAGCGCAACGCGTGGCCCATGATGCCGATGATCATCGTCGCCCGCCAGCCGAGCTTCTTCAGCGTGGCGCCGAGGATGAACATGGTGAGGATTTCCGCCACCTGGCCCACGCTCATGACCGGCATGATCCATGGCGACGGAATACCGACGCCGCCTTGATTCACGGCCGTGCCAAGGAAGGAGCCGGTCCAGTTAAAGTAGCAATTGTGGACGAAGGAATCGACGAAGGTGACGATCCACAGGACAAGCACGAAGGGATGCTTGAGAAGTTTGACGGCTTCCAGCCACGCCAGCTTGTCGCCGCCGGTGGCTTCCGCCTTTTTCGGCGGGGTGTGCGGGAGTGAGAGGCTGAAGAGCGCGAGCGTGAGCGAGGCAATACCCGCGGCCACATACGTATAGCGGGTGGTCGCTTTGGCCACTTCACCCGACAACGGGTGGCTGAAGGCTTGTTTGAGCCATTCCACAAAACCGACCTGACCGATGCTGGGCACGGCGCTCCAGTCCACAAAGACGAAGGTGAAGGGCCACGCGGCCAGGATCCAGCCGATGGTGCCGCCCATACGGATGAGCCCGAATTCCTGCGTCGGGTCCTTCATATTGGCGAAGGCCACGGAATTGGTGATCGAGATGGTCGGAACGTAGAGCAGGCAGTGCAGGAACATCAGGCCGAAGAAGGGCCAGAACTCGCGAGTGAAGCCGCAGCCGAGGATGGCGAGGCCGCCCACCAGATGGCTGAAGCCCAGGAACTTCTCCGCCGAGAACGTGCGATCGGCAAACTGGTTGCTGAAGAACATGCCGATAATCGCGGCCACCGGGAAGGCGTTCAGGATGAGCGCCTGCTCGCTAAAGAGCGGCTTGAGAAAGCCGGGCAGGACGCCCACCAAGCCCGCGAGCGCGGCGGGCGGGTTCTCGGACGAAAAGCCCAGGCTGGGCAGGTAACCAAAGATGAGCGGCAACCAAGCTCCCCAAATGAAGAACTCGAGGACCATCATGATGAAGAGTTTTAGGCGCGTGCTCATGAGATATGAAAAGGTGTGGAGGAGAGAGTGATCGCGGGGTGTAGGCGAGCCGGGTGCGCCGTGGCAAGAACCGTCTCCGAAATATTGGAGCAAGGGCAGGCGAGGCGTGCCGATTTCAGGATTGCGCCGAGTCATCGTGGGGCGGACGATTTCGCCCGCGATGAAGACCCTGCTCGCTGCCCTGCTGGCGCTTGGCGCCGTCCTTGCCGTTCCCACTCGTGCCGAGGTGAAGAAAGAGCCGCCGAAGGAAGCGAAGGCGGAAGAGGTGAAATACGAGGGTGGGGATGGCAGCTCGATGGAAAAGGCCGTCATCATCAAGGCCAGGAACGAGCAGGTGGGAGTGGACGCGGAGTACGCCTGGCTCGCGAAGAAGTATCCCGGCTACAAGATGACGCGCCAAAGTCTGATGCGGGACAAAGGGAAGAAGTACGACATGCTCGAAATCAAGACCACGGACGGGAAACAGCTCGAGGTCTATTTCGACATCACGGACTACTTCGGGAAGTTTTGAGGGGCATCCAAAGCGACGCCAGTTCTTGGAGCGCGGCAGCCCTCTGCCGCACTCCATGGGGGCGCAATGCCTACGGGCAGGGCACGAGAGAACTTTGCGTTACGAGCTCGCGGCAAAAAGAGGCTTTTTCTTTGGCGGGAATTCACAGGCTCTCTCGATCCCGACCCACAAGCTTCATGCAACCTTGGAAAGCGACAGAGGGCTGCCGCGCTCCAAGACCTGGCGTCGCCTTGGACGCCCCATGCATATCGAGCCACCACGATCTGTATGGGAGCTACGACGCTTTCTTAAAAGTGAACGTCCGCACTTCGCCGCCGGCTTCGAAAGTCTTTGGCGCTTCGGGCAGGCCGGGGCGGTTGCCGGCGAGGGTGAGCGTGCCGTTTTCGAGCTTGTAGATTGCACAGGCGCTCTTGCCGACCATTTGCGGGGCGGGGCAGTCTTTGATGGTCGCTTCCAATTGCAGCGGGCTCACGTTGGGCGGGAGTTGGAAGGTACCTTCGTACCATTCGCCTTGGTGCCAGCCTTGGAACTTCACGGTGTTGCCCTGGATGGTGAGGGTGCATTTACCGTCGTTTTCGTGGCCGATCTCCACGCCTTCCCATTTGCCTTGCAAGGCGTCAAGTTGCGGGGTGGCGGAGGCGGTGGGCTTGGCCTCATCGGCGTGGAGGAGCGCGGACGGTGCGGTGATCCACAGGGCGGTGCAGGCGGTGGCGAGGAGCAGGGTGCGTTTCATGGTATGTTTGGTTTGGTGTTTGGTTGATTCGAAGGGATGGAATTCGGGGTGCCGCTGCCGGGGATAAAGTGGGGCCAGTAAAGCGTGGCGCAGACGCCGCACACGGCCGCGGCGGTCCAGCCGAGCACGCGCCAGCCGGCGGCGGCGGGCGGGTGAGAGCTGGCGTCCACGTTGACGGCACGCCAGACGCGGCGGATGAGGAGAAAGTCAACGGCAGCGGCGGTAATGGTGGAGAGGAGGAGAAACTGGCTCCACTGCGCATCGTTCCAGTTGGCGGGCCACACGTGGATGGCCTGGCCGAAATGATAGAAGAACCACGCGATGGCGCCATCGAGCGCCAGCAACGGGAAGAGCAGGCCATTGAACACCGCGAGGCCGAGGCCGAAGAGGCGCCCGGAAGAGCGGCGGATTTTCGCTACGGCGATCCAGGCGAGCACGGTGGTGCCGAAGGGCGAGGTGAAGCCCGGGAAGACGAACGTGAAAAAAGTAAAGACGGTGAGCGGCGAGGCGAAGGGGCCGCGCTCGGCGAATTCGTTGGTCCCGATCTCGTGCCAGATGAAGGCGGGGACGACGGCGAAGAAGAGAACCATCCAGGCCGAGGCGACCATCGTCGTCCGCGAAAAGCGCGGAAGCGGGGCGGGCGCCGGCGCGGTGGTGATCTGTGGAGAGCGATCCATCGCGCTGGCCACGGTTTCCACTTGGGTGCGGAATTCCGCGGCGGTCTGGAAGCGCAGCTCGGGGCTGGCTTCCAGGGCACGCAGCACGATCTCGTCGATGCGCACATCGAGCTGCACGCGCTTTGATGGGCCTTCGAGTTTCCCCTTCGGATGTTCACCCGTGAGCATCTCGTAGAGCACCACGCCGAGCGAATAGATATCGGCGCGGTGGTCCGTGGTCCGATGTGCCTTTTGCTCGGGCGCCATGTATTGCGGCGTGCCGGCGGGCTGCGATTCCTCCACGCCCACGCTGGTGTCATCGCCCAGGATTTTGGCGATGCCGAAATCCACGATCTTCAGGCGGCGTTCCCGGTCGAGGAGCAGGTTCTCCGGCTTGATGTCGCGATGGACGATGCCGTGCTCGTGGGCGAACTGCAGGGCCTCGCATACGGGCGGGACGATGGTCAGCGCCTGCTCCGGCGTGAAGCGGCCGCCGCGCATGGCCCAGCGCAGATCCACGCCGTCCACATATTCCATCAGCAGATAGTAAAAGCCGGCGGCCTGGCCGAAATCGTGCACCGCCACGATGTTCGGGTGGTTGAGCGAAGCGAGGGCCTGCGCCTCGCGGGCGAAGCGCGCGGCGAAGGCCTGGTCGGCGGCGCGCTCGGGGGCGAGGAGTTTGAGCGCGACGAGCCTCTTCAGTGATTTCTGTCGGGCCTTGTAGACCACGCCCATGCCCCCGCGGCCAAGGCACTCGAGGATGTCGAGCTGGGGAAAATGCGGGGCGAGTTCCTCCGGGGTGAGCGGCAGCAGCGGAGCGGCGGCGGGCGCGCCTTCCAGCTCCGTCTCCGTGGCCAGCGGCAGCGCCGCGAGGCAGCGCGGGCAGAGCCCCTCGGCGGCATCGGCCCGGAGCGGGCCACCGCAGCGCGGACACTGGCTGGGAGTGGAGTTGGTCATACTCTTCCATTAAGCGCCGCCGGGCGGTTGTTACCCGCGGCCCAAAATTTCCACGACGTAGCGGAGCTCGGTCTCCACCTCGGCGGGCTCCGTGACGGTGTCGGCGATGGTGGCGCGAAAGAGTTCGCGGAAACGCTTGCGAAGACGATGCACCGCCACGCGGGCGGTGGCCTCGGAGGTGCCGAGGCGGGTCGCCACCTCGGCATACGGAATCTCGCCACGGCCGACGGTCAGGAATTCTTTCAGCACGTCGAAGTCCGCGGTGCGGGCCTCGTACTCAGCGCGCAGGGCGGCCACTGTTTTGTCCAGCAGCGTGAGCGCCCAGCGGCGTTCGTAGAGCGCATCGGCGGACTCGGTGGCGCCGGGTTCCTCCGTGTAGCGGGCCTCGGCGAGGGCGCTCTCCAGCGGCAGAATAGTCGCGCCGCCGCCGCGCCGGGCGCACTGGGAGCGGTCCCATTCATTGGCCAGGAAACGTTTTAAGGCTACGATCAGAAAGGTCCGGAAGCGGCCCTTCTCCTGTTCCGCGGCATCGAGCCACTTTTTCTCCAGCAGCCGGGCGAAGAATTCCTGAGTGAGGTCCTGGGCATCGTGCGGGCGGTGGCCGAGGCGGCGGACAAAGGCGTAGAGCGGATACCAATAGGCGCGGCAGAGGGCATCGAGCGCGGTGTGGGAGTCGGGTGCCATCCCCCCACGAGCCGCCAGCACGAGGGACCAGCGCGTGGTGTGGAAGTGCGCTGGGGAAGCGGGGAGGGTGGATGGGATGGCAGTCATGAATGTTCCTTGGGGAATAAGGACGAGCGTGAATTTGTTACCGGGGGGGATGCTTTTTCCTGCTGCTCAGCTCACGGACGAGGGCGTCGTAGGCTGCTCGGTTTCAGCCGTCTTTGGTTTGGAAAAGAGACTGTAGAGCGCGTTGATGCCGATGATGCCGAAGGGCAGGATGTGGACGAGGAGGATTGTGACCCAAAAGCCGAGAGCGCCGCGTTTGTGAAACAGCACGACGCCGAAGAGCGGGGCGCTCTGGCCCATTTTCTGGAATTCGGCCCGGGCCCGGGCCGTCAGCGGCTCATAGGCGAGCATGCCGGAGACGGGATCCGTCTCCACTTTCTTTTGGTCCACCAGCTCCTGGATAAGGGCGTCCTGGGTGCGGACGTAGACCGGGTGGCGCTGGGGATTATCGGCTACCTTCGTATCGACCGGGATGTATTCCTCGATGGTCTTGCTCGTCAGGCTGGGATACTTCGCTGAGGCGGTGGAGGTGAGGTGCCAGAGGGTGTGGTCTACCTGCACCGTCTGCGGCATCAGGCTGGCGCGGCTGGCGAGAGCCGTGGGCGGGATCACGGCTTGGTTGCGGGAAAAGAGGCCGCCGAACGTGCCGTAGATGCTCAGCAGGAGTACCACGAAAGGGACGACGGCGAGGCCATAGGCGATGCCGCCATCGACCGCCGCGCGCGCCTCCGGATGGCGGGAGAGCCGGGCGAGGAAGCGCGAGAGCCACGGGCCGATGAGGATGAGCAGGATGATCCAGGTGACGACGACCAAGGCAAAGGCCCAGCGCATGCCCGCATTGCCGAGCCGCCCGAGGACGCTGCCGTACCAGGCGTACGGGCCAGTTTCTGTCCACAGCCACCAATAGAGCACGCCGGTAAGCAGAGTGCCGGCGATGAGACCGAGCAATCGAAGAACGAGGCGCATGGAAGGGAGTGTGGAGGAATCGGGGCAAGGGGGCAATCACTCTTGGTGGCCGCTGGGCGCCATCCACCGAAGCAGCTCGTTCCTCGCAGCCGCACTCCAGACGACTACGCCTGCGCCTGGAGCAAGTTATTGATGAAGTACATCTCCAGGGGGCCCTTGTTTTTGCAGGTGATTTCTCCGCGGGGCTCGGCGGCGACATGCTGCGCGATGGCTTTGTAGAAAGCACCTGAGACGTTGATGCGGCCCGCCTCTCCGTTGGACTCGACGCGGGAGGCGGTGTTCACGGTGTCACCCCAGACGTCATAGGCGGGACGCTGCACGCCGACCATGCCGCAGACTACGGGGCCGACGTGAAGACCGAGGCGGACTTGCCAGGCGGGGTAGCCGGCGGAGGTGCGCTCGGCGTAGTTGATGGACATGAAGTCGCGAATCTCCACGGCGGAACGGAGGAGGCGCAGGGCGGCTTCGGGGTCGGCTTGGGAGAGACCGGCCACGGCCAAGTAGCCATCGCCAATCGTCTTCAGCTTCTCACAGCCGTTTTTACCGATGACCCAGTCGAAATGGCAGAAGCATTCATTGAGCTCGGAGACTACTTCCTCGGGCGTGAGCTGGGCGGCCACCTTCGTAAAACCGGCGAAGTCGGCGAACATCACGGCCACGCTTTCATGGTGGGTCGGCGTGACCCGGCCTTGGGTGGCGAGTTCGGTGATAACACGCTTGGGCAGGATGCTGGCGAGGAGTTCCTCGGAGCGCGCCTTTTCCGCACTGAGCTGGGCGAGGGTCTCGGTGAGCTTGCGCTCGCTGGCCTCGCGGGCGATGCGCTGTTCATCGGCCTGGGTCTTCAGCGCAATGGCATCGGCGAGGGCAAATTCACGCTCCACCAGCGAGGCGAGGCTGGTGAGAATCTCGATCTCATCCGGGCCGAATTGGCGCGGCTTTTTGTCCATGATGCAGAGCGTGCCGACTTTGTAGCCATTCGGCGAGCGGACGGGCTGGCCGGCGTAGAAGCGGGCGAAGGGCTCGCCGACGACCATGGGGTTGCCGGCAAAGCGGGCGTCGCGGCGGGCATCCGGGACGATGAAGGGCGAATCCTGTAAAATGGCGTGGCCGCAGAAGGAGGTGTTGCGGGGTGTTTGCTCCGGTGCCATGCCGATACGAGACTTGAACCACTGGCGATCGGAGTCGATCAGGGCCACATAGGCGATGGGGACGTCGAAAGATTTTTTCGTGAGGCGAACCACGCGGTCGAAGCGTTCTTCAGCCTTGGTATCCAGCAGGCGCAGGCTGCGGAGAGCGGCAAGACGGGCTTCTTCGTCGCTCGGGGTTCCCGGTTGCACGTAGCCGGGTTGCGGACGGATGACGCAGCTATAGGGCGCGGAGGCCATGAGAGTGTCGGTAATGGATTAAGCGCGAAGAAAAGGACGGGTTTCCGTTTCGTTACGGAGACACGAGAGAGCAGGATAGGGGCCAAATAAGGGGACTGGTGGGGGAAAAGTGACCGGGAAGTAATCAATGTGCATGAGCTCAGTCGCCGCTGGGGGGCGACGCGGTGTGCGTCAGTAGCCGCAGCCGACAGGCTGCGGAAATGGCCGCAACATTGCTGTCATCGCTCAAAGGAGGAAAACACGATCGGTCTCAATTTTTGAGGCACCCACGGGTGCCGAGGCGCCAAGCATAGCGGAGGTCGCAGTAAATGCGGCTGACGTAGTCCTGATTCCGGCTGGCGAGGGCGCCAACGAAGCCTTCACCGGAGGTGAAAGCCTCCAGCCAGAAGCGCGGAGCCAGGAGCGAATCGGGGAACTGGGAAGGCGGGGCGTCGCCGGGCACCGGTGTGATTTCCACTTCGCCTTGGTCGCTGACCCAGAGAACGTGGTGACTCGCCCTATCGTCACACGCCGCAAATAGTTCCACGAGTTGAGATTCCGTAGGATTCTGAGCAAGATTCATGTGTTGCTGACCGACAATAAGTAGAATTGAGCAACAATGGGGCCGGGAGGAGGGGAAATTTTATGGAAAGTGATGGGAGAATTATGGGCGATTTGCGGGATGTACGTAAGTGGAAAGCCCCTGATCGAGCGAAGGTGAGAAAGGTGGAGGTGGCGGAAGAGGGAGCGGCTAGGCGGAGGGCTAAAGGCCCGACTTATACCAGCTTGGGGGCGCAAGCCCCAAGAAGCCGGCCAAAAGGACCAGCCAAGAGCAGAGAGCCCTTTTCATGCTCTCTGCGCTCGGCTCCAGAAGGAGGCAGGGAGAGCCACCAAAGATGAATCGGGCCTTCATCCCACCGGGCAGTCTGGGAACGGGCTTCTTGGGGCTTTACCCCAAGCTGGTATGAATCGCGCCTTTGGCGCTCAAATCCATACAAGCTTTGCTAAGCTTGGCGGTGCAGCATCGCTTTTGGTTCCAAGAACTGGCGCCGCTAAGGAAGTCCTTCGACAAAAAAAAAGCCCCGTCCGCGAGGACGAGGCTTTTCTGAAAAACTGGAAACGTGAACTTAGTTCGCGGAAGCGGGCGCTTCGGCGGGGACCACGTTGACTCGACGGCCACCGCGATCAAAGAGGACCTTGCCATCAACGAGGGCGAAGATGGTGTAGTCGCGGCCGAGGCCGACGTTCTTGCCGGGCTGCCACTTGGTGCCGCGCTGGCGGATGATGATATTGCCGGCGACGACTTCCTGGCTGCCGAATTTCTTCACGCCGAGACGTTTGCTGGCGGAGTCGCGTCCGTTCTTGACGCTGCCTTGACCTTTCTTATGAGCCATAGTGAGGTATTGGTAAGTGGTTTAAAAGCGGCGGACTAGGCGCTGATCTCGGTGACCTTCACCTTGGTCAGCTTCTGGCGATGACCGACGGTGCGGTGATAGCCTTTACGACGGCGATACTTGTAAGCGATGAGCTTGGGGCCCTTGATTTGCTCGACGATCTGGGCCGTGACTTTGCCGCCCTTGATGTCCTTGCCGACGGTGATGTTGGCGCCTTCGCCCACGAGGAGCACGTCGTCAAAAGTGACGGTGGCACCAGCTTCGCCTTCGAGCTTCTCGACGGCGACGATTTCGCCTGTGCCAGCCCGGTATTGTTTGCCACCGGTTTTGAAAATTGCGTAAGACATTGCTTTGGTTTTTTGGAAAAGGGCGCGGAAACTGCCACAGTGACGGGCTGGTGACAAGGGATTATTTGGGAATTTGGGAAGTTTTTTGAAGGGAGGCAAGCATTCAGCATTCAGCGGGCTCCGGTTTCGGGGGGCGGGGAAGAAACGCTGGAAGGCTCAATGCCACCAGCGGAACCATTCACAGCACTTGGAAAGGAGGCGCCAGAAGGCATCGCCGTACCGCATGGCGAGGAGGCCGGCGGCGAATGCGGCGCCGAGCACGAGCGGCCAGGCCGAATCGGACAGGGAGCCATGGAGTTTTTGAAGGAGGATGAAAAAGAAGAGCACGCCTCCAAAGAGGAAGCCGCAGCCGAAACGCACGCCTTTTTCAAAATTGTCGGGTGGCGGGGTGTCGTCCATGGATGGAGAGAATGATAGCGTGGCCGCGGCATGCGAAAGCATACGCCGCAGGCGCTCCTTGATCGTCTGTGACTGTAGCAATGCTATGAAACTCTTTCCGGGACGGGCGCGCTGACGGCCACGGCTTAAAAAGCCGTTCCACTTTCTGGTCCTTCGTCAACGGGGACGGGGAGGGGTTTCATGCGGTAGTGGAGGCGGAGGAAGGTGGCGCCGAAGTAGGTGAGGACGTGGTCGGCGCGGACGAAGCCATTTTCGGCTGGGAAGACGTGGATGCTTTCGCGAAGGGAGCGGACGTAGCGAGCCCAGACGGTGCCGATGCCGCTGTGGACAGTGAAATAGAAGCCGGGCTGGCCGAAGCGCTGGCCGGCGGAGGTGACGACGAAGGAGCCATCCGGCCGCGCTTCGGTGTGCATGATCACGATGGCATTGCCGTTGGGGAGCGGGAAGACGACCTTCACGCAGGGGTCGGCGTGGCCGGGCAGGGTGCAGAGCGAATAGAAGCCGGCGTAGAGGATGTTGCCGCTGCCTTGCAGTCGACGGAACCACGCGGTGCGGCGGAGGGTACCGGGGGCTTCGTTTTGGTTCGGGACCTCGGTGTTGGGCGCGAGAAACTGGAGCACTTCGCTGCTGAGACCGCGGCTGGTATCGAGGCCGGAGAGCGGGATATTCAGCTGCTGCAAGCGGCGGCTGAAGATGACCGCGAGGAGCCAGCCGAAGGGGCGGAAGAAGCCGCTCCACTCGGCCCAGGCATCGAGCTCGTACCCGGCGGTGTGCTCATAGAAATGGACGACGCTCGGGTGGACGGCAGCGGGATCGAACGTGGGGCCACGCAGCCGGGCAAACGTGGGGAGGATGCCGGCAGTACGGTCGGTGGAATGGAGGCACAAATTTTCCTGGCCGGCGAGGGCGGTGAAGTACTCCGGACCGATGCCGGTGTTGGGCGCGATGGGGCCTTCCAGCCAGGGCTCCGCGGCAAGGTCCACGCGGCGGCCGGTGTATTGGACCCATCGCTGGGTGAACCAATCGGTGACGTATCCACGTTTCGCGCCGAGCCAGATCATGCGGCGACTTTATTTGGAAGGTTCGGCCAACCTAAGCTGTTCGAAGAGGGGCATGAGCAGGCTGGCCCATTTGGTGTGGCCGGCGTCGGAGAGGTGCAGCTTGTCCTCGACGAAGTACTCGGGCTTGGGCCCGCCATCCGCATCGACAACAGCGGGGTAGAGATCGCAGAAGTGGCGATTCGGCTGGGCGGACGCGAGTTGGCGGATGCCGTCATTCATCGCCTGGCGATCGGCGGCTTTCACCGGGGCCTTCGGGTTGGCACTGGGCGGGATGCTGCAGAGCACGATGGGCAGGCCGGGCCGCTCCTTTTCCGCGAGGGCCACCATGGCGGCGAGATTCGCGAGCATATCCGCGGGCGCGCCCGAGGCTGTGAGATCATTGTTGCCGATCTCGATCACGATGGCTTTGGGATGGAGGGCGAGCACGTCTTCCGAAAAACGGAAGAGCGCGCCGCGGCTGACGTCGCCGCCGACGCCACGGTTGGCGACTTTGAATTTTGGAAAATCCTTCGCGAGATTTTTCCAGCCGCCAGTGAGCGAGTCGCCAACGAAGACGATGGCGCCGTCATCCTGCTGGCGGCGCTTCCAAAACGCCTGGCGCTCGCCGACCATAAACCCGAAGGAGCGAATGGGGCCTTTGCCGGGCCAGGCGGCTTCGTTTTTGGGATCGGGGTAGGGGGTTGGGCCATCGGTCTGTGCCGCGGGTGTGGCCGGTGCTGCTGGTGCCCCAGGCGCTCCGGGTGCCGCTGGGATGGCCGGCTTGGGCGCGGCGGCGAGGGCGACGAATTCGAGCGGGGTTGGCGGTGGGGCGGCGGGGCCGGGAGCGGCTTCGGCGCGCAGATTGGAAAGGATGAGTGTACGGGGGCGGTCACCTTGCGTGACGAGTTCGATTTTAAACCAGCTCGGATGATCGGCGAGTTTGGCGACGACGTCGGATGCGTCCCACGACAGGGTCACTTGGTGAAGGCCGGCTTTGCCGGGCGCGCGATCGAGGAGCCATTTGGGCGATTCAGTGCGGGCCAGTCCGTGGCCATTGAGCGCGAGTTTCACCATAAACCAGCCGGCGTCCTCGGCCTCGGCCGGAACGGTGAGGTCCACTTTCAGCACAGGCCGGGCTTTCAGCGTGGCGGCATTCTCCGCGGCGACGGAAATCGCGGGACTCTGCCATTTGGCCCCGACCGGGAACGTGAACTCGCCGTCGGTTTTTCGATGGGCACGGGCCGTGGGCGCGAGGCTGCCGGGTGCGGAGGCGGGGATGGCAAGCGCGCCGGACTGGTGCTTCCAAATGCGGATGTAGTCGATGACATAGTCCCACTGCTTTTCGTCGGCGACCATCTGCGTCTGCTTCACGCCGGGCAGCTTTATGCCGATCGTGTTGGCGACCACGAGATGCGCGGGCGGACCGTGCCATTCGTAATAGGTCTGCTTGATCGGCTTGCCGTCGACGAGCCAGATGGGCTGGTTTTCCACCCAATCGAGCGCGAAGACGTGGAAGTCCTTGGAGCAATCGAAGCCGAGATCGAGGTGGCGTTCGAAACCGGCGTCCTTGAACGTGGTGAAGAGATCGTGCGGATTGCCGTAGGCCTCGGGCGGGCCGAAGACCTGGACGTTTCCCGTGAGGATGCGTGTCTCGGGGCGTCCGTCCCAATTGAAGAACTCGAAGATGTCGATCTCCGGCAGTGGCTTGGGCGGTTTCGAAAAAGTGCCGTCCGAATTTTGCACGCCTTCCTCGAGCCAGAAATTGGGCCACACGCCGACGCCGCCCGTGAGCTTGGCGCGCATCTCGATATACATGCCCGGTGTGACGGGAATCTTGGCGCGGAGCAGGCCGGACTCGATGCCGCGCTCGCGCAAGCCGCCGCCGGGCGGGATGCGGCCTTTGAGCGTGAGCGCACTGCCGCTGAAGACGTGGAGCGATTTCGGGTCCCCCTCCGGGTAGTCGCGGTGGTACGACCAGGACGTCTTGAATTTATCGAGCTTCCCGTTCTCCCAGATGTAGCGGTAGTAAAAATCCTCATCCAGGCCGGCTTTGTCATGCACGGTGGCCTCGGGGCGCTGCGTGCCGAAGGTCCAGTTTTTCACGAGGGTGAATTGCTGCCCCTCGGGATGGAGCAGGACGGGCTGGGGTTCGGCGGCGTGGGCCCCGGCGAGAAGAGCGCTGGCGGAGAGCACCAGCAGCACTTTTACGGAATCGCGTTGGACCGCGGACGGAACTTCCTTGGAATGCAACATGGGAGGGGAACAGAGGAAGAATGGCCGCGTGGTTGTAAAGTGGGTTTTTGTGCGGCGAGGAAACGGAGGTGAGTCGGGCTGCGCGGCCCGAGGGCGTGTGCCGGTGGCGGGCGATGTCGCGCGCTACGCGCCGAAATGGAGGCCATCGTGATCGCAAAAAAGTTGAGGGCCGCACGCCCCCTAGCGCGCGGCCCTCGGTTTCGTCAGTGCGACGAGCTATCTCCGTCAAGACAGCCCGCCCGTCTAACAAGCGGTCATGGCAGGCTCAGTTGCGGAAGAGGCGCCAGCGTTGGGCGATGCTGGAGTTGGTCTGCCAGAGTTGAACTTTGGTGCCGTTGGTGTTGCCGGCGGCGTTCACATCGAGGCGCGAGCCGGTGGCGTGCTTGGGAATGAGTTCGTAATAACCGTTGCCGGTGCTCACGACGGACCAGCGCTGGTTGTTGCCGTCACCGTCGATCCAGATTTCCATCTGGGTGCCGTTGGTCGTGCCGCCGCCAGTGACATCAAGCCGCCGGGAGGTGGCGCATTGTGGGATCAATTCCCACAGGCCATCGCCCTCGGACTCGAGTTTCCATTGCTGCGAGGGATCGACGCCCACTTTGTCCCAGATGGTCACCAGGGTGCCATTCGCGTCCGCGCCGCCGGCGACGGCGAGGCGCTTGCCCGAGGCGCATTGCGGCTCGAGGGCGAAGGTGGCGTTATTCTGCGGGCCGGTGGCGAGCAGGCGCCAGCGCTGGGCGGGGCTGCTGTTGGTGCCCCAGATTTGTACGTTGGTGCCGGCGGCGGACGCGCCGCCGTTGACGTCGAGGCGCGAGCCGGTCGCGTTTTGGGGCACCACCTCGAAGTAGCCGTTGCCTACATCGGTGAGGGCCCAGCGCTGATTGGCGCTGCTGTAGTCGGTCCAGAGTTCCGCGTTGGTGCCGTTGCCGGTGCCGGCACCCGTCACATCGAGGCGCCGGCCTGGAGCGCAGAGCGGGAGGAGTTCCCACACGCCGCCGCCTTCGTCTTCGATCTTCCATTGCTGCGAAGCGCCGCCGTGGCTGGTCCAGATCTGGACGTTGGCGCCATCCGAGTCGGAGCCGCCGCTGACATCGAGCGCGAGCCCCGGGGCACACTGCGGCTGCAACTCGTAGACGCCGCCGGAGTAGAGCGCCGGGGCGCTGAAGCTCACGGCCACATCCATGTACTGGTCGCTGCCGCTGCCGCCTTTGGCCGAGGCCGTGATAGTGATGCCGGCGGCGGAATCGGTGAAGGACTGGCCGACCGTCAGGGCTGCGTCGGAGGTGCCGCTGGCGGAGCCAGGCGTCACATCAATCTGCTCCGAGCCGTCGGTGCGCAAAATCCGGATGCCATTCATCGTCGTGGTGTTCACCGCGGCACTGTCGGAGAGGGCGGTGGCGCGCGGGCGGAACTCCACGAAGTAGTACTGGCCGGCCTGTTTCGCGATGCGGATGGTGTGCTTGCGGCCTGCGGTGAGGCTGGTCACCTCCGGATCGTAGATCCGATACGTGCCGTTGGTCTTCACATCGTGAGCCTCGTTGTAGGTGAGCCAGCGGATGTAGAAGCGCATCATCGAATCGTAGGCCGAGGCGTCGCCGCCCATACAGTTGTAGGCCCCGCAGTATTCGCAGTGGCTGCCGGCACCGATGGGATTCGTCGTGCTCGGCGTCCAGCTATTCGCGTGAGGCAGGCCGAGATTGTGGCCGACCTCGTGGTTGAAGATGCGGGGCTCGATGCACTTGATCCAGTTGTCCTGGCCGACGACGTAGGCGAGGCCGCAGTAGCCGCCGATAACGTCGGAGGAGTAAACGAGCGAGCGGAAGTTTGCGCCGCTCGCGTTGTACCCCGCGTTGTTGGCCAGGGTGATGGCGTCGCTCATCATCGCGCTTTCCGCCCAGCCGAGGCTGCCGGAGCTGTACTCCGCCTGCGAATGGGGCAGGGTGAGGATGGGCGTGACGCTGCTGCTGAAGTTCACGCGTCCGTAGGACCATTGATTGAAGCGCGTCTGCGCTTGGGAAACCGAGCCGCTGATGTCGGCCGAGCCGAACGGATTGGCGGCCTGCTCGGGGAACCGCACGACGATCGCCACCCACGTTTTGTTCCCCGTATTCCAACCCGCCGAGGTGGACGGGAAGGAACCGGCGCCTTCACCGGGACCGCCGGCCGCGGCGAGTTGTGGATCGCCGCCGCTGGCCGCGACTAATTGCCCCGCGGCATCATGCACAAAGGGGCCGACATGGCCACCCTTGCACAGCCAGACAACTTCGCCGCCGACGTCCACCGCCGTGGGATCGCCGTTGGCGCTGGTTTCTGCTCCGGAAACGGGACAGTGATGGACGGCCGCGGGCGGCTCGCTGTCGCGCTGGATGGCGGCTTCGGCCCGGGTGAGCACGCGGTATTTATCCTCGCGCAGGGCGAGGACGTTCTCGTGGCGCTCGACGGTCTGGCCATTCACTGGCACGGACTCGGTGTTGCCCAGGGCGACACCGATGAGCGGCGTGTTGGTTTCTGGAATCGGCGCGTTGCGCTTGCCGTAAGTATAAGCGGTGAACTGCTCGCCGCCGATTTGGGCGAGGCGGAGATAGGAGCTGCCCTTGGCGCCGATCATGCCCAGCACGGCGAGATCGCCCTTGCCGCTGACGAGGTGTTCGACGTGGCGGGCGATCTCCGGCGGGAGATCCTTGCGGGCGAGAGGTGATAGTTTGTCCGCGGCGGCGAGCGCTTCGCGGGGATTCGTTTTGATGAGATACACCATGAACAGGCGGCGCTCCTGCGCGAGTGCGAGACCCTCGGCCATCATTTCCGAGCGCTGTTCCGCCGTCGCATGGGCGAAGCGTTCTCCCCAGGCATTGAAGGCAGCGAGAACCTGGGCGCGCTTTTCGCCCCGCTCGGTTTGGGCCTGCAATTCGGCTGGAGTTAGCGTCGAGGCGCGGCCTCCGCAGCAATCGGGAAGAGATACCTCTTCCGCGACGGCGGGTGTCGTGGTGGTTGCTGGGGCTTCAGCCGGGGCCGGCTGTGATACAGGGATCTGGGGCCGGGTTTCGCCCGAACGTGGCTCGGCAATGAGGCACACGGCGGTGATGCCGGCGGCCAGGATGGTGGTCGCTGCGACGGTACTTCTGAGGGTCAACATAGGTGGTGTTTTAGGTTAGTTGGCTCTGTTTATTCCGATGCTGGGCCGGGTGTCCGGCTGGCACGGAAAGTCGCGCGAAGTGGGGACGGCGCCGGCGGAAGACCGCGACGCTGCAAAGGCTGAGACCGAGGATGGCGAGGCTGGAAGGCTCGGGAACCGCGACGATTTGCACGGCGCTGATGGGCGCCCGCACGGTTTGCTCCTCGGTCCGGATGAGAAAGGTATCGGCGGTGGCCGGGATGCCGGAGAAGACGACGTAGTTGCCATCGTCTGCGGTTCCGGTGGAGGTGGCCGACAGAGCCACCGGGTCGTAGGTTCCCCCGAAGTCCCCGAAATCGCGGCCGAAATAGTGCGGCGTGAGATCGGAGCCGAGGGTGAAACTGGTGAAACTGCCGGACACCGTTTGCAGCCAGTATTCGCCCACCCGGCCGGTGGTGTCCCCGTCGAAATAAACGACGACATCGAAGGTGCTGGCGGATTGCGAACTGAGCCAGGTGCTCACGCCGCTGAGATAGATGACCGGCTTATTGGAATTGGTTTCGAAGATCGACGAGAACGTCGGCTGGTTGGCGGCGCCGGTGGCATCGAGGTAGCCGCGCATGAGTTTGTCGTCGCCGGTAACGATGGGGTTGCCGTTGTTGTGCCAGGTGTTGGCGGAGTCCCAGGCGACGCCGACGGAGGTGGTGACGCCGAGGTTGTCGGTGGGATTGATGAGGCCGGACCAGCGGCCGTAGTTATTCCAGTTCGATTGGGAGTAGCCGGGAGCGCCGGCCAATTCTCCGGAAAGCAGAGAATCCACTTGGCCATTCTGGACGCCCGGATCGGTGGTCTCGACAAAGTTCAAGCCGATCGAAGCGGCGAGAAGTCGAGGGGTGGCGGCCAGACAGAGGGAGGCGGTGAGAGAGGGGACGAGGATGGAGCGCTTCTGGATCATCGGAGAGTGCAAAATGAAGTAATGTGGATGCCGGGAGGCACGGAGCGCGGGAGAACGCTTCGTGTTCACCAGCGCATACGGGGTTTTCCGGCAAAAAGGGCAACCGACCCCCAAAATATTTGCCGGCTCGCAGAAAAAGGCGTGCGTGCAACCTGAGCGCCACTCCCGAGTCGAGCGCGCAGGAGTCCCTCGCCGTGCCGGGAGCAGAAACCAACCGTAAGAAAGCCGGACGCCCTTCCGCGTGGCTACACGCCTTCCCCAGTGATTTCCTGGTAGAGCCACGCCTTGGCGTGAGCCCAGTAGTTCTTCGCCGTCCGCGCCGAGATGCCGAGGATTTCCGCCGCCTCCTCGATGGTCATGCCGACAAAAAAGCGGAGCTTTACGACCTCGGCTTCGAGCGGCCTTTCCTGGGCGAGCTTGTCGAGCGCGTCGTTGACATCCAGGAGTTGCTCGCTGTCTCCAGGGGCAGCGACATCGGCGTCGTCGAGATTCTCAAGGCGCAGCCCCTGGCCTCGGCGCTGGGTCAATTTTTTGCGGGCGTTGTCGATGAGGATGTGCCGCATGGCCTCCGCGGCGGCGGCGAAAAAGTGGCGGTGGCCCTCGAACCGGGAATCGTCGCGCCCGAGCAGGCGAAGCCAGGCTTCGTGCACGAGGGCCGTGGGCTGCAGGGTTTGACCGGCAGCCAGGCTGGCCATTTTGTGGGAGGCGAGCTTGCGCAATTCGCCATAGACCAGGGGCATCAGCTCTTCCATCGCGCCGGCTTCACCGAGGCTCACCGCCTTCAGGATGAGCGTAATCTCACCCACATGGTGAGAAGGCGAAGGGGAGGCGCTGGGCGCGGAGGGGCGGGCGGAATCGGTTTGGAAAGGTGTCATGAGGAGATGGAAGCCGGAGGAAAGAGAAAGAGCTGCGCGGAGGATTCGGTGCCGGGACCTGGTCAGTCCCTGGCGCCGGGGATTTCGCCCTCTTCGTCGCTCATCAACGAGCGGGTCTCCCGCTGAAGTTTTTCGACGATGATGCGATCCACCCAGCAGGCGTTCACTTCGTCTTCGACGATTGGACGAAGCTGCCGGATGAGGTTGTTGGCGTGATTGAAAGCCTCCAGGGCCTCGGCCGGGTGCTCGGAACGCCGGGCCGACATGGCCATCACCAGCTGGATCTCGGCTTCAAGGGACAGGTTGCTGCGCGGATTGATGGAGCGCAGCACGTCGAAGGCGGCCTCGAAATTGCCTTTCCGATACTCCGCCATGCCTTTGACGAGCTGGAACCACCCCAACTCCGAATGATGGGCGCCCTCTTGCAACGCGGTATTTACCAACGTATCGACGGCATTCAGATCCAAATCCGGACTGGGAAGGACGAGGCTGTCTTTGACGACGCGTTCGGCTTCGAGCGGATCCTTCGTGGATTTAAAATGCTGAAGGCTCCAGCGAGCGTGCGCCCGGTAGGCATCTTCCTGGCCTGTATGGAGCAAGGTGGCTGAGCGCCAATGGGAGAGTTCACCATCATTGGGAGTCAGTTCCAGCAGGTGCTTGAGCTCGGCGCCGGCTTCCGCAATGCGGCCCACGCTGCCGAGCAGATAGGCATGCAGACGCATGCGCTCCGTGGTTTCGAGTTGCGTGCGATCGGCAGCGGTCAGCTGATCGAGCCAGCGCCTCAACTCGGCGCCATCGTGGGTGAGACCGGTCCCAAATCGCTGCAGCAGGGATTGAAGGGACTGCGCCAGCGCGCGGCTTTTGACGACCTCCTCCTCCGCGCGCAGGCGGAGCTTCTCCTGCTTTTCCATGGCTGCCTGGGCGAGGCGGCGTGCTTCCTTCTCGCCGAGAAAGAGCCAGGTGGAAACTCCCAGGCCCAGGACCAGCGCGGCGAAGACGGCGACGCCCGCGGCCACGGCGAGCTTGTTGCGGCGGACAACCTTGCGGAAGCGGTCCACGCGGCTCGGGGGGCGTGCGGCGACGGGCTCGCTCGCGAGGTGCCGCTCAATGTCGCGCACGAGCGCATTCACCGTTTCGTATCGGCGGGCGCGTTCCTTTTCCAGGGCCTTGATGACGATCCAATCGAGGTCGCCGCGGATGGCGCCGATAAGGCGGGCGGGATCGAGGTGGCGGTGCCGTGCGACGGTGGCGAAGTCCGCAAGCGGAAGCTCCTTCAAGCGCACGGAGGGACGCACGGGCTCCTGCTCGCGGATGGTGTGGAGCATGACGTCGAGTCCGAGATCGACGAGGTCCTTGGAATCGAACGGCGGCCGGCTGGTGAGCAATTCGTAGAGCAACACGCCAAGGCTGTAGATGTCGCTCCGCGTATCGATATCGATGCCGTTGCGCTCGGCCTGTTCGGGGCTCATGTAGGCGGGCGTGCCGAGGAATTGTTCCACGGCGGTAAAGACCGTGCCTTTGCTCAGGCGCCCTTGCGTGGCCTTGGCGATGCCGAAGTCGATCACCTTTGGATACGCGGCGCCGTCCTGCACCGTGACGAGGATATTCGAAGGTTTGATGTCGCGGTGAATCACGCCTTTTTGATGCGCGTGCTGGATGGCGCGGCAGACTTGAATGAAAAGGTCCAGCCGCTCGGCAATGGAGAGCTGATGCTGGTCGCAATAATCGGTGATTCTCGTCCCGCGCACGAGTTCCATCACGAAATAGGGGCGCCCGGTTTCGGTCGCGCCCGCATCGAGCACGCGCGCGATGTTCGGATGATCCATCAGCGCGAGGGCTTGGCGCTCGGCTTCAAAGCGGGCCACCACCTGCCGGGTGTCCATGCCGAGCTTGATGATCTTGAGCGCGACCTGGCGCTGCACGGGCTTTTCCTGCTCCGCGCGATAGACGACGCCGCACCCACCCTCGCCGATTTGTTCGATGAGCAGGTAGCGATCGATCCATTTGCCCGGGGACTCGGTGATGTGGGCGCAAGCAAGCCGCGCCTCGCGTTCCAGCCCTTCGAAGAAGGTTTTGGCCTTGTCCTGAATGCCGAGCAAATCGGCAATCCGCCGCCGGAGCTCGGAATCGCCGGCGCAGGCGCGGTCGAGGTAGGAGGAGCGCTCGCTGGCGGGCAGGGCGAGGGCTTCACCGAAGATGGACGTCTCGCGATCGTCGGGCTCAGTCATGAGAGGCACGTGGTTTGAGTACTGGATGGCGCGCTCTCGAAGTGGACGGCTCCGGGAGTCTGAGGGACACTGGACGGGACGATGGATGATGGGGGCGGGAAAGTAAATCTCAACCGTGGGAAGCGGAGCGGAAGGCGATTTCCGCAGCGATCACGCTCGGAAGAGCGCCCCGAGTTTTTTGCCGAGGACTTTGCTGGCGACGGCAATGGTGAGGCCGAGGAAGCACATGGCCCAGACGCCGAGGGCGGCGGCGAGGAATTTGCCGTCGCCGATCAAATTGAAGAGTTCGTAGATGGCTTTGGTAATCGGGAAATCGCTCTGGCGCTGGGCGAGGATGAGCGAATCGCTGACCTCGAGCATGGCGAAGCTGAAGGCGAGGAGGCCGCCGGCGAGGACGTTCGCGGCGATGAGCGGGAACGTGATGCGCCGCAGAGTGCGCAAAGGCGGGCAGCCGAGATTTTGCGCGGCTTCCTCGAGTGTCTCGCTCGTTTGTTGGAGGCCGGCGACGGCGCTGCGCACGACGTAGGGCAGACGGCGAATGGCGTAGGCGATGACGAGGAGGGGGAGGGGATCTTTGCTGGGATTGAGCGCCTCGAAAAACATGCCGGGCTGGGTCATGCCGAGGTAGCCGAAGGCGAGCACGAGGCCGGGGACGGCGAGCGGGAGCATGGCGAGGGCATCGAGCACGTGGCGGCCGGGGAGTTTGGTGCGGACGATGACGTAGGCGATGGCGAGGCCGAGGAAGATATCGAAAACGACGCTCAGGGAGGCGTATTTCAGCGAGTTGATGATGCTGGGGACGGTGAGGTAATGGCCGAGCGCGGACTGGTAATGCGCGGTGGTGAATTCGCTGGGGAGAACGCTGTTGTACCAATCCCCTGAGAAGCTGACGAGAACCACGCCGATATGCGGCAGGAGCGAGATGAGGGTGACGCCCGTAAAGCCGAGCGCGCAGAGCCACGCGGGCAGGCCGCTCAATTTCCGCGGGCCGCCGGAGGTGGTGGCCTTGGCCATCATGGCGTGCTGGCTGCGGCCAAAGACGAACTTGCTCGTGAGGTAGAGCAGGAGCGTGGAGGCGAGCATTACCGAGACGAGCGCGAAGGGCATGGGGTTGCCGGAGATTTCCTTGATGCTCTGGAAAATTTGCGCGGCGGCGCAGCGGCTGTAGTCGAACACGAGCGGGGTGCCGAGTTCGGTGAAGGCGAAGATGAAGACGATGGTGCCGCCCGCGAAAACGCCGGGCATAATGAGCGGGAGCGTGATGCGGCGGAAGCGCCGGAAACCGGTGCAGCCAAGATTGGCGGCGGCTTCCTCCATGGCGGGGTCGACGTTCGCGAGCGCGGCGGTGAGATTGAGAAAGAGGATGGGGTAGAGGTTCAGCGACTGGACGATGACCACGCCCCAGAATTGTCCGCCGCCGAGCCAATCGACCGTGTGCCCGGGTGCGAGCAGGCCGAGGTGGTGAAGCAGCGCATTGAAGGCGCCGTACTGCCCGAACATTTGCCGGAGGCCGATGGCCCCGACGAAGGGCGGGAGGATCATCGGGACAAGCACCACGGCGGTGAGCGCTTTTTTTCCGGGGAAATCGAAACGGTCCGAAATGAGGGCGAGCGGCAGCGCGATGAGAAGGCTGACGATGGTGGAGCAGACGCCGAGGAAGAAGGAGTTGCGGAGGCCCTCCACGTAGATCGGGTTTTTAAAAACCTCGGCGATGAAGGAGAGGGTGAACTGGTTGTTGTGGTTGCGGTCGAAGAACGCCTGGCCGATCGTGATGACCAGCGGCCACGCGAAGAAAAGGCCGAGCAACGTGGCCGTGATCACCCAGACCGTCCAAGCGAGGGATTTCGACATGGCGGGAGGTGTAGGGAACGAAGCGCTGGGTGGCGAGCGGGGAGTGGCAGGAGTATTCAGTTTTCAGTGGGTGCGGTGTGATTTTGAGGGCGCGCCATCGAACGGGAGCGCTCTTACTGGGAGCGCCGACGTCCTCAGTCGGCTTCTGAAAGCGCGAAGCGCGAAACCCCATGTATTGCTATCTCAGCGTGCGAGGAAAACGCCGTCCAGTTCCACGCTGAAATAGCAACGCATTCAAACTGGCGCTATGCGCTCTAAAAAGCCGACCGAGGACGGCGGCGCTCCCGGCACGGGCGCTTCCGTGCGATGGCGCTTCCAAAATCGCGCCGCAGCCACTGAAGACTAAAAACCGAACGCTTCCCTATCCGCCACGCGCGCGGGGCGCTACTTCGTCATCGCCGGCCGTGGACGCGTGAGCTTTTCACCTTCGGTCTGATGTCGGTTGCCCGGGCGGGCGTGGGTGCCGTTCTTCGCGAGCGCGGGGCTGGTGGAGCGGTCGCTCGGGATGCCGGAGCGGACCTCGTCGACGAGGTCGGCGATGCTCGTGAGGATCCGTGTGGGCTGGTAGACGTAGTTGAGCAGACTCTCGATGGGCGTGGAGCCGGTGAGGACGAGGTGCGTCTGCATGCCGGCCTCGATGCCACCGCGGATGTCCGTTTCCATGGTGTCGCCCACCATCACCACGGTCTCGATGTTGCGGCCAAGGCGCTGGCGGGCTTTGTTGAACATGTAGGGATTCGGCTTGCCGAGGTAGTAGGCGCGGCAGCCGGTGCTGGCCTCGAGGAAGGCCGCGAGCGCACCGGCCCCGGGCCGGGTGGAATGGGCGGTCACGGGGCACCAGTTGTCGGGATTGGTCGCGACGAGGCGCGCGCCTTTCTCGACGAGTTCGTGGCCTTTCAGAATTTTTTCCATCGCGACCTGGCCTTCGCCGACGACGACGTAGTCGGGCGCGATGCTGTCATTGGCGATCTGCTTTTCCTGCAGCGCGTCGGAGATGCCCGCATCACCGATGACGTAGGCGGTGCAGTTGGCGTGCATCTCGGAGAGGAAATCGGCGGTATTCAACGCGGCGGTGTAGAAGTGCCGCGGGCTGAGATTCAGGATGCCGAGATGGCGCAGCTTCACGACGAGATCGTTCGGCGTGGGCGCGGAATTATTGGTGAGAAAGAGGAAGGGGGTGGACGTTTCCACAAACGCTTCCACCAGTTCCACGGCGCCCGGAATCAAATGATTCTCGCGGTACACGACACCGTCCATGTCCAAAAGATACCCAGTTTTCATTGCAGTTGATTTTGTAGTTTTCGGTCGGTCCTGGAGAGAACCGCGCCTCCGTACTTTCCCCGGCGTGAGACGGAGCCCTTGCGGGCTGGCCTGGAATCAACGAACACGCTATGCCTTACGGATTTCCAATATACTGGAAATCGCTTCTATGGCAAGAATTTATATTGCTGAGAGGAAAGGTTAGCAGGGTTTGTGCCCGCGCAATCCCCACAAAGGAGATGGGAGGGAAGCGCGAGCGCACCTGTTGAATTTTGATCGGCGTGAGTGGGATGGAGGCAGCAGGAAGTTAAAGAGACGAGTCTTCCATGGATCGAAACGCAAAGCGCCCTGGGCGGGGCAAGACAGGTTGGAAACCTGTCCCACGTTCACTCGCCCGCGAGATGAGGGCGGGGGATTTACTTTTTCGCGTCGGGCGCAGCGCCCTCTTTCTTCGGCTCCGCGGGCGCGGTGGCTTCCTTCTTCGGCTCGCTCGGGATGTCCTTTTTGGGTTCCACCACGCGGACATCCATGCCGTTCACCACGGAGTCGGGCGGGCTGAGGACCACGTGATCGAGTGCCGTGACGCCGGCGAGGATTTCCATGGTGGCGCCGAAGTCGCGGCCAAGGGTGACAGGGCGCAGATCGATCTTGTTGTCTTTCACCACGGCGACCATGGGGCCCTCGGGGCGGAAGAGAATGGTGCCGGAGGGCAGCGTGAGTGCGGCCTCGGGGTGGGCATCGGCGAGGCGCACGAGGGCAAAGCTGCCGGCGAGGAGCTCGCGGTTTGTGTTGTCGACTTCGATTTCGGTGAGCAGCGTGCGCGAGGCCACGTCGAACGCGCCGGCGGTGCGGACCACCTGGCCGGCGTACTTGCGGCCGGGCAGCTCGGGCACGGTGAGTTCGGTGGCCTGGCCGACGACTACGGCGCGCGCGTAGCTCTGCGGCACGCGGACGAAGAGGCGCAGCTTGCTGAGCTGGGCAATGCGGTAGAGCTCCCGGCCGGCGCCCTCGTTGACGAGCTGGCCCACGTCGAGATTGCGCGCAGTGATGGTGCCGGCGAAGGGCGCGGTGATTTTGTTGTAATTGAGCAGGTCTTCGAGGCGGTGGACGTTTTCGGCGGCGGCTTCGACGGTGGCCTTTTTCAGCTCGAGATCGGCGATCTTTTCGTCGGCCTCCTGTTTGCTCACCGCTTTGCTAGTGAGCATTTCGCGCCAGCGATCGGCGGTTTTCTCGGCGAGATCCCGGGCCGCGTGGGCCAGCGTGAGTTCCGCAACGCCTTGTGCGAGCTGGCGCTTGAGTTCCGGCGTATCGAGCTCGGCGAGCACTTGATCCTTTTCCACATGGGCGCCGAGGTCAGCGGTCCAGGAGCGCACGAAGCCATTGGCGCGGGCGTAGAGGGCCGCTTCCGCGACCGGGCGGAGTTCACCCGAAAGCGTGAGCGCAGGCGCGGCCTTGGCTTGGGTGGGATTGGTGACGGCCACGGTGGGCAGCGCGAGCGTTTTGGCGTCGGCCTCGACTTGCGCCTTGTCGTGCTGGCGCGGGAACCAACCCGCGGCAAACGCGCCGACGGCCGCAATCACGATGATGACGAGGAGCAGGCCCACGCGAGGGGGACGGGCGTTATGATCGCCTGGTGGTTGGTGCGGCTGGTGATGTTCCTGGGGCGTGGTGTCGCGCTCCCCGGAATTTTCCGGTGCGGGGGCGGCGGCCTGGAAACAATCGGTGTTCGAGTTCATGGTAATCTTTTTAGTGGTGAGCCGCGGCGGTTTCCGGCTCGTGGTGATGGTGTTCGCTGTGATCCGCAGCGGCGCGTTCTTCATCCGTCATCAATTCCGGATCGATCGTCACCGGCTTGTGGCGGCGGTGGAAGATGGCGAAGACCGTGGGCACAAAGAAGAGCGTGGCAAACGTGGCGATGAGGAGCCCGCCGATGACCGCACGGCCGATGGGGGCGTTTTGCTCGCCACCTTCGCCGAGGCCGAGGGACATCGGCAGCATGCCGACGATCATCGCAAAGGCCGTCATGATTACCGCGCGGAGACGCGTGGCGCCGGCATCGAGCGCGGCTTCCACGGCGGTCTCGCCCTCAATCATGCGCTGGCGGGCGAAGCTCACGATGAGGATGGAGTTCGCGGTGGCCACGCCGAGGCTCATGATGGCGCCCATGAGGGCTGGCACGCTGAGCGGCGTATGCGTCACCCACAGGCCCCACGCCACTCCGGCAAGGGCGCCGGGCAGCGCGCTGATGATGATGAGCGGGTCGAGCCAGCTTTGGAAATTCACCACCAGCAGCAGGTAGATGAGAATGATGGCGCCGACGAGGCCGATGCCCAGGCCGAGGTAGCTGCTCTGCATCGTCTCCGCCTGGCCGCGGACAAAGACGCTGACGCCGCGCGGAAGCTTTCCATCCGGGAAATCATTTTTCAGATTTTCGATGAGCGGATAGATGTCGCGCATGACGCCGCCGAGATCGCGCCCGCTCACCCCGCCAAAGACATCGATGATGGGCAGCGTGTTGTAGTGCGAGACCACCGGGGGGCTCTGGCTGCGTTGGAGCGTGGCCACGTTGGTGAGGAGCTGGCCGTCATTCTGGCCCACGCTGCCGCCGCTGACGGGGATGGCTTCGAGTGCTCCGATGGAGTCCATCACATGCTCGGGCGCGCGGATGTTCACCACGTATTGCAGGCCGAGGAGCGGGTTCAACCAGTAGGTGGGTTGCACCTGGCCACTGCCGCTGAGGCTGAGCAGCACGGAATTCGCGACGTCGCGCTCGCTGAGGCCGATGAGGCCGGCGCGTTCGCGGTCCACGTTCACGGTGAGCTTGGGCAGATCGGCGGGCTGCTGCACGCGCACATCCACCGCGCCGGGGACCTGGCGAATCCGGGCGGCGAGCCGCGCGCCGATGGCGCGGGTGGCGACCTGATCGCGACCGGCAATTTGAATATCGAAGGGCGCGGGCAGGCCCAGGTTCAGCGTCTGGCTGACGATATCGGCCGGCTGAAAGTAGAACATCACGCCCGGGTATTCTTCGTTCAGTCGAGTGCGGAGGGTGCGTATGTAGTCGTTGGTGGGCTTGTGCCCTTCATTGAGCGAGACCAGGATATCGGCGTCGCCCGTCCCGATGACGCCGCTGTTGCTGTAGCTGAGTGCGATGCCGGAGAAGGGAATGCCGATATTATCCAAAATGCCGCTGAGCTCTTCCTTGGGGATGATCCCGCGAATGGTCTGGTCCACCCGCTCCACGAGCCGGGCGGTTTCCTCAATGCGGGTGCCGCTCCGGGCGCGCAAATGCAGGCGGAATTGCCCGCCATCGGTATTCGGGAAAAAGTCCTGGCCGAGCGCCATAAAAATCACCAGCGAAGCGAGGCAGCACAGCAGGAAGACAGTGGCGCACACCTTTCGATGCTTGAGGATCAAGCCGAGCAGCGCCCGGTAGGTATTGCGAAAGCCAAGGAAGCCGCGCTCGAAAGCGTGCTGGACCATCACGAAAGGGGCCGTCCAGCCGCGCGGAGGCGGGCCGTCCATGGCCTCATGGCTGTGGTAAGGCGAATTGCGGTAAAACCACATGACCAGCGTGGGCACCAGCGTGCGGGAGAGCACGTAGCTGGCGAGCATGGCGAAGATGACCGCCTCGGCGAGGGGGGCGAACAGAAACTTCGCCACGCCAGCGAGGAAGAACATCGGCACAAAGACGATGCAGATACAGAATGTACTGACGAGCGCGGGCAGGGCGATTTCCTGCGCGCCATCGAGGATGGATCGAATGAGCGGCTTGCCCATCGCCATCTGGCGATGGACGTTCTCAATTTCCACGGTGGCGTCGTCCACCAGGATGCCGACGGCGAGAGAGAGACCGCCGAGGGTCATCAAATTGATGGTTTCCCCGAGAGCGCTGAGCGCCGCGATGGAGCAGAGCACACTGAGCGGAATCGAAAGGGCGATGATGATCGTGCTGCGCCAGGAACCGATAAAGAGCAGAATCATGACGGCGGTGAGGGCGGCGGCGATGGTGCCTTCCTTCAACACCCCACTGATGGCCGCGCGCACGAAGAGCGACTGATCGGCGAATTCCTTCACCTGCAATTCGGTGGCCGGCTTGCCGTCTTGCGTACTCACGGTGGCCTGGGTCTTCGGGAGCTGCTCCTTCACCTTTGCCACCACATCAAGCGTCGAGGCGGCACCGGCTTTCATCACGGTGATGAGCGCACCGCGCTCGCCATTCATGCGGACAATATTCGTCTGCGGGTTAAAGCCGTCGTGCACCTGCGCCACGTCGCGCAGATAAATGGTGGCCCCATTCACCGTGCGGATAGGCAGGTCATTCAGATCCGTGAGGATGCGGGGGCTGCTGTTGACGTCGATGGCGTACTCCGTGGAGCCGATCTTGGCGCTGCCGGCGGGAAGGATGAGGTTTTGCGCGTTCACCGCGTCGACGATGTCCTGCGGGCGCAGGTTCTTCGCTTTGAGCAGGGTGAGATTCAGGTCCACCACCACGGTGCGCTGGCGGCCGCCGTAGGGCCACGGGATCTGCGCGCCGGGAATATTCGCGATACCGACGCGCACCTGGTTCAGCGCCATGTCGGCTACTTCCTGCTCACTGTAGGTTTTGCTGGAGAGGCTGTATTGGAGAATCGGGACGGTGGACGCGTTGTAGCGGATGATGAGCGGCGGCGTCTGGCCGGGCGGCATCTGGCGCAGGATGGTCTGCGCCACCGCGGTGAGCTGCGCCACGCCGGCGTCCACGTTGGCGCCGGGCTGGAAGAACACCTTAATGATGCCCACGCCGGCGTAGGAGTTGGATTCCACGTGCTCGATGTCGTTCACCGTGGCGGTGAGCGAGCGCTCGTGGTTGTAAAGGATGCGCTGCTCAATCTCCTGGGCATTCAGGCCGGCGTACTGCCAGATGACCGAGACTACCGGGATATCGATGGACGGGAAAATATCCGTGGGCGTCTTGCGGATGGTGTAGGGGGTCATCAACAGCAACACGAGTGCGGCCACCACGAAGGTGTAAGGACGACGAAGAGCTAATCGGACAATCCACATAGTAGTAGGTGCCCCGGGTGGACGCTAAGGCCTCCGCGCTACGCCCACAGCTTGCCTGCGGACGCAGCGCCGCACCATCCCGAGGGTCGGGCTGACGTGCGGGTTTGGATGAATCCTCAACATGATGAAATTATTAGCGTAGGAAAGTGTCGCGGGATTGAACGTCCTTGCGGGAGTGAGAGAACGTGATTGCTCGGATCGGGTCGTGAATGTTGCGCGCGCGCAATGTTTCGGGGCTGGGGGTGGAGCTGGTTCGGTGGGAACCGTCGTATTTGGCAACGGGTCAGGCTTTTGCGCCAGAGGCACAGACCTAACAAATGCGGGCGCCGGATATCTTCTGTCGCAGAACCATGCGCTTCCCGTCCTTCCTCCTGCTCGCCGTCACTGCCGCCACCGTCTGCGCCGCCGATGAGCGGCCTTTGTTCAATGGGACCGACCTTTCCGGCTGGCGAAAGCCGTTGGGCACGTGGGCAGCAGTGGGCGCAGTGAAGCTGGACCCGGCGAACCCGAAGGCTTTCACCACGGAGGCGGGTCAGGGCGTGTATGTGAATAATCCGGCGGGGAAGACGAATGACTTGCTCACCGAGATGGAGCACGGCGACTGCGAACTGCACGTGGAGTTTTGCGTGCCTAAAGATTCGAACTCCGGTGTGTATTTGCAGGGTCGCTACGAGGTGCAGATTCTTGACAGCTTCGGAAAGAAGGAGCTGCAGTATGGCGATTGCGGGGGCATCTACGCGTGTGCGTTCAAAGGCGCGACGTGGCATGGCAAAGCGCCCGCCGTAAATGCGAGCAAGGCGCCCGGCGAGTGGCAGAGCTTCGACATCACGTTCCGTGCGCCGCGCTTCGGGGCCGATGGCAAGAAGACGGAGAGCGCGAAGTTCATCAAAGTCGTGCACAACGGGCAGGTGGTGCAGGAAAACGTGGAGGTGGAAGGACCGACGAACTCGGCGTCGTTTTCCGACGAAAAGCCGCTCGGGCCGCTGAAGCTGCAGGGCGATCACGGCCCGGTGGCGTACCGCAATTTGCGGATCAAGGCGCTGTGATTCTGCAGCCGCGACCGGGAGGTCGCGGAGAACACTGATGATTTTTTGGAAACCGCCCTAAAAAGCCAGCCCGCGACCTTCCGGCCGCAGCTACATTATTCTTCGCCGTCGTAGTACTCCAGTGCCTCTCCCCGCAGGAGCCGCCGCTCCGGCAGGCGCACCATCCACTTGCCACTGTCTGGGTAATAGTTCGATTCGCCGATGGGATTGTCGGCGACGACGTAGATGATGAGATCCTCGGTGCCGTTGTTGATGAGCTGATGCGGCTCGCCGGGTTTGTAGAGAAAGGCGTCGCCGGGCTCGATCGGCGTGGTGCCCTCGGCGTCGCGCGACAGGCCGCGGCCGGAGATGACGTGATAGAATTCCCACTGCGCGCTATGCGAGTGGTAGGGATAAGGCGTTTTGCCCGGCGGGATGCGGAGGATTTCTACGTCGAACGGATGGCGCTCCATCAAGTCGGTCGATAGTGGTTTGCGGCCGAGGGCCTCGGAGATCTCCTTGCCGGACCCGGCAAATTTTCCTTTGGGGGAAGTCCACGTGTCCTCGGGCAGTTGATTGGAATTGACCTTGCGCATGAGGCGACGCGTAGACGGGAGAGGCACGAATGGCGAGGGGCGATCTTGATAGCCCGAAGCTCCAGCTCCGGGCTGATTGCACACGGTCTAACTCCCTAGTCATTCGCTGTGCCCGGAGCTGGAGCTTCGGGCCACCAAGATCGCCCCTCGCCACGCGGTCGCTGCTTGGTCACTCTCGTGGAATGCCCTCCATTGCCTCGAAAAACTCCTGGGACGTGATCGTCGTCGGCGTGGGGGCGGTGGGCAGCGCGGCGTTGTATCAGCTCGTGCGGCGCGGAGTGAAAGTGCTGGGCATCGATCGCTTTTCACCGCCACACAATCGCGGTTCGTCGCACGGCGAGACGCGCATTACGCGGCTGGCGCTGGGGGAGGGGGCGGAGTACTTCCAATTTGCCCGGCGAAGCCACGAGATCTGGCGGGAGCTGGAGTCGGCGACGGGGCGCACGTTGTTGCGACAAGTGGGGGGATTGGTGTTTGGCCGCGCGGATGCGTTCGGCGCGACACATGGGGCGGAAGATTTTTTGCGGACGACGATCGAGGTCGCGCGGGCGCATGGGTTGTCGCACGAGGTTTTGGAGGGAGAGGAACTACGGCGGAGGTTTCCGCAGTTTCACTGGAGAGGCGATGAGCGCGGATGCCTGGAGCATGGGGCGGGGTATGTGCATCCGGAGGCGTGCATCGCGGCGCAGTTGGAGATGGCGATGCGGCATGGCGCGCAGATACGAACAGGGGAGCGGGTGCTGGGATGGCACACGTCCGGGGAGAGCGTTGAAGTAGAGACGGAGCGACGCCGATACAGGGCGGAGCGGCTGATTCTCAGTGCGGGGGCATGGAATCCGCAGATGGCGCCGCTGACCCCGGCGCGGGTGTATCGGCAGGTGCTGTTTTGGTTCGAGCCGGATGGGGCAAACGAAGAGTTTGCACCGGAGCGGATGCCGGTCTTCATCCGGCTGCCGGAGCCAGGGGCGGAGATGTTCTACGGTTTCCCTGCCATAAATGGTGCAGGCGGAGGGATGAAGATTGCGGCCGAACAGTTTGAGCATGCCATCGAACCAGATGCGATGGCGACCGAGGTGACGGGCGAGGAAGTACGGGCAATGCATACCACTGCAGCACCATTCCTACGGATTTCGGAACGGTGTGTCCGGGCGATGGCCTGCAAATACACGGTGATGCCGGGATCACGGTTTGTGATCGATCGGCATCCGGAGTCGGAGCGGGTATGGGTGGTATCGGCTTGCTCAGGGCATGGGTTCAAGCACTCGGCCGCGGTGGGGGAAGCGCTCGCGGAGATGGTCGGGGATGGGAAGACGGCGTACGATTTGTCGGCGTTTGGATTTCGGTAGGAGCGTCCGGGGCGACGCCAGTTCTTGCGGCAGCCCTCTTCCGCTTTCCATGGCGATTTGAAGTTTTCGGGTGGGGGACGAGAGCTCGTGAGCATTGCCGACCAGAGCAATGCTCCTTTCTAAATGTTCACGCGCAGGCTCTCTCGCATCCTGCCCGCAGGCTTTACACAACTGCGGAAAGGGGCAGAGGGCTGCCGCATTCCAAGAACTGGCGTAAGCTCGGACGGGCCTAGGACAAAATCGCCTTCACTACCTTGGCCGGCTCCACGCCGGTGAGCTTGGCGTCGAGGCCTTGCACTTTCACAGAGAAGCGTTCGTGGTCGATGCCGAGGAGGTGGAGGATGGTGGCGTGGAAATCGCGGACGTGTACCGGGTCCTTCACGATGTTGTAGGAGAAGTCGTCGGTCTCGCCGTGGATGGTGCCGCCTTTCACGCCGCCGCCGGCCATCCACATGGTGAAGCAGCGCGGGTGGTGGTCGCGGCCGTAGTTTTCGTGGCTGAGGCCGCCCTGGCTGTAGATCGTCCGGCCAAATTCGCCGCCCCAGATGATGAGCGTGCTGTCGAAGAGGCCGCGGGATTTGAGATCCTGGATGAGGCCGAAGGTGGCTTGGTCCACGTCCTTGCACTGTGAAGGCATGCGGCCGGAGACGTTGGCGTGGTGGTCCCAGTTATTGTGATAGATCTGCACGAAGCGCACGCCGCGCTCCACGAGCCGGCGGGCGAGCAGCGCGGAGTAGGCGAAGGAGCCGGGCTTTTTGGCATCGTCACCGTAGAGAGCGTAGGTGCTGGCAGGCTCATTGGTCACGGCGGTGAGCTCGGGCACGCTGGCCTGCATGCGGAAGGCCATCTCAAATTGCTGGATGCGCGTGTGCGTCTCGGGATCGCCCACGGCGGCATAGTTCATCTCGTTGAGCTGCTTGAGACCGTCGAGTTGGCGGCGGCGCAGATCCGGGGTGAGGCCGGGCGGGTTGTTGATGTAGAGAATCGGATCACCCGCACTGCGGAAGCTGACGCCCGCATGCTCACCGGGCAGGAAGCCACTGCTCCACAAGCGCGCGGAGATGGCCTGGAGCTGCTCGGTATTGGAAGGCTGCGCCACGAGCACGACAAATGTGGGCAGATTCTTGTTCATCGAGCCGAGGCCGTAGCTGACCCACGAGCCAATACAGGGCTTGCCGCCGACCTGGTTGCCGGTCTGCATGAGCGTGATGGCGGGCTCGTGGTTGATGGCGTCCGTGTGCATCGAGCGGATGAAGGCGATGTCGTCCACGCACTTCGCCGTGTGCGGGAGGAGGTCCGAGAGCCACATGCCGTTTTTGCCGTGCTGCTGGAAATTGTATTTCGACGGCGCGATGGGGAAGCGGGACTGGCCGCTCGTCATTGTGGTGAGGCGTTGGCCCTGGCGAATGCTCTCGGGCAGGTCCTTGTCGTACCACTCTCGCATCACCGGCTTGTAGTCGAAGAGGTCCATCTGCGACGGGCCGCCGACCATGTGGAGGTAGATGATGTTTTTGACCTTCGGCGGGAAGTGCGGGAGCGAGCCCTTGGCGAATTCCTCGCCCCACAGCTTCATATTGCTGCCGAGCAGACTGGAGAGCGTGGCAAAGCCGAGCGCGTTTTTGCCGCGGGAGAAAAATTGGCGGCGGGTTTCGGCGCGGATATAATCTTCGAGGGACATCTGGAGTTAAGAGTTTAAGGTTTTTAGGCCTTCTTTGAGAATGGTCTCGGCGTGGGTGCGGAGGGTTTGGTTTTGGGGGTATTGCGGCATCAGGTTGAGGATGACCTCTTTTTCGGCGAGGTAGGTGCGGGCGAAGCCGGGGGCGGCTTCGGTGACGATGGTGCCGCCATTGTCGATGAGGTCGGCGAGTTTGACGAGTTGGGCTTCCGGGGAGATGCCGGAGAGGCGGTAGGCCTCGCGCTTTTTGCGCTCCTGGCGGTTGACCTGCGGGAAGGCCTCGGTGGTGAAGACGTCGGTGAGTTCTTCTACGAGGCGCAGCACGGTTTCGCCGAAGGTGACGCGAATGGAGTCGGTATCGAAGCGCGGGTTCTTAGGGGTGACGTCCTCCAGCACGTCGTGGAGCAGGGCGGCGGAAAGAATGTCGGCGTTGTCCGTCTCAGCGGCGACGAGTGTGGCCACGCGGATGGGATGCACGACATACGGCTCGTCCGTGTACTTGCGGCGTTGTCCGATGCTGTCGTGCGCGCGGATGGCGTAGATGAGGGCTTGAGTCGGAAGCGGGGTCATTTGTTCAAAGCCTCATCGAGGCAGAGCACCTGGTTCGCGATCATCGCCATGGCGGCGAGTTTCGGCGCGGGGAGGGCGGGATCGGGTTTCGATTCGCCGACGGTGATGAACTCCTTTGCGCGCTCGGGCGTTTGGGCGAAGTCGTGCTCGAGGTCGGTGTAGGCGCTGGTGATGATTTTCTTTTCCTCGTCGCGCAGTGGGCGAAGCAGCACGCGCGCGGCGATGAGGTCAATGGACTTCGCCACATCACCGGCGCTTTGCTTCAGCACCACTTCGGCGAGATGGCGGGCGGCTTCGATGAATTGCGGATCGTTGAGGGTGACGAGCGCTTGCAGCGGCGTATTCGTGCGCTCGCGGCGGACGGTGCAGCTTTCGCGCGAGGGCGCGTTGAAGACGTCCATGTTTGGCGGCGGCGCGGAGCGCTTCCAAAAGGTGTAGAGGCTGCGGCGGTAAAGAGCTTCGCCGGTATCGCGCTGGTAAAAGCGGGTGGTGCTGCCGGGGATGGCGACGGCCTCCCACACGCCATCGGGTTGATAGGGCTTCACGCTGGGGCCGCCGATTTTCGGCACGAGCTCGCCGCTGGCGGCGAGGGCGTAGTCGCGCACCATCTCCGCTTCCAGGCGGAAGCGCGGGCCGCGCGAGAGCAGGCGGTTTTGCGGGTCGCGCTCCAGCTTGAGCGGCGTGGTCACGGCGGACTGGCGATACGTGGACGACGTGACGAAGAGCGTGAAGAGCTTCTTCACATCCCAGCCGGACTCGCGGAATTCCACGGCGAGCCAGTCGAGCAGTTCCTGGTTAACCGGCGTTTCGCCCATGGCGCCGAAGTCTTCGCTCGTCTTCACGAGGCCGGTGCCGAAGACCTCCTGCCAAAAGCGGTTCACCGTCACGCGGGCGGTGAGCGGGTTGTTTTTTGCGATGAGCCATTCGGCGAGGCCCAGACGGTTGGCCGGGGCATTTGGCGGGAGCGGGTGCAGCGCGGAAAACGGCGCGGCTTTCACTTCCTCACCCGGCCTGTCGTACTGGCCGCGCATGAGGATGTGCGACATCGGCTGTTGGTCGCCGCGCTCCTGCTGCACGAGGGTGACGGAGGAGCGCGTCTTGATGGCCGTGCTCTCGTCTTCGAGGTCCTCGAGCTTTTCGTCGAGCGCCTGCATGGCGGGGTCGCCATTCTCCAGGTAAAAACTTTCCAGCGCTTTCTTCTGCTGCGGCGTGCGTTTGGCGCCGGCGGCGAGGGCGTCGCGCAGCGCTTTCTCCTGCGGGATGGCGCCCATTTGCGTGGCGGGCAAGTTGTCGGAATAAATGCGCACGTCCTGCAGCAGTCCGCCGGTAAACGGCGCGCCCACTTCGCGGCGGCCAAGGCGCAACGGCACCTGCGTGCGGATGGAGCCGAGCAGCTTGCCGTTGGGCGGGCCGGCGGGTGTCGGGCCGTTCGCCTTGGCGGGTGGCGGCGCGACGACGGGCATGGACTTGCCGCCGACGTAGAGCGTCACGCCCTCCGTCACCCCGCGGCCGTCATACGTGAAGGCCACGTGCTGCCATTCGCCGGGCTTCACGGATTCCTTTTTGCTCACCACGCGCACCTCGCTGGCGGGCTGGGCCGAGGTGAGGCGCACGCCAAATTTCTTCCCCTCGAAGAACAGCACCCAGCCCTGGCGCAGCGCGGCGCGATCATCGAACCGCGCGACGATGGCGCCGGTGGTCAATTCCTTGGGCACCTTTACCCAGGCGCTGACGGTGAATTGCTGCTCCTTCTCGAAATTGCCGGCATCGCCGAGACTGAACTGCGCGTCCTTGCCGAGTGCGGGTGCTTTTCCGAGCTTGCCGCCATCCTGCCATGCGAGCGGAGCGGAGGCCTTGATTTTCTCGGGCTTGCCGCCGCAGACCACGGCGACTTCATCGCCCTGGCCCTCGGTGAGCGCGGCCTGCACCACGAGCTTTTGCGGGCCGACTTCCAGGGCATTGGGCTTGGCGGCGGCGAGCCAGGGCTCGAACTTTTTCGCCACCTCGGCGCGCAGCTTGGCCTGCTGGTCGCGCACTTTCGGAATCTCCGCGGTGATCTCGGTGAAGCGTTTGTCGTCCGCGCTGGGCGGCAGATAGACCACGGGGCGCGTGTCCTTCACATTGCCGTCCTTGATGGGCTGCGTGGTGTTCCGGAAATACGCGCCCATCGCGTAAAAATCTTTCTGCGTGATGGGATCAAATTTGTGGTCGTGACACGTCGCGCAGTTTGCGGTGAGGCCGAGGAAGACCCACGACGTCGTCGTCACGCGGTCCGCGGTGTAAAAGGCAATCGTCTCGTCGTCGATGGTGCCGCCTTCATTCGTGGTGGAGTTGCAGCGGTGGAAGCCGGTGGCGATGAGCTGATCGCGCGTGGGATTCGGCAGGAGATCGCCGGCGATCTGCTCGAGTGTGAATTGATCGAAGCGCTCGTTGCGGTTGAAGGCGCCGATGACCCAATCGCGGTAGGGCCACATCTCGCGGTAGTTGTCGAAATGCAGGCCGTGCGTGTCGGCATAGCGGGCGGCGTCCAGCCAGCCGCGGGCGCGATGCTCACCCCAGGAAGGCATCGCCATGAATTTGGCCACGAGCTTTTCGTAGGCATCGGGTGCCGGGTCTTTCACAAATTCCTCGACCATCTCCGGGCTTGGCGGGAGGCCGGTAAGATCGAGCGCCAGGCGACGGGCGAGCGTGCGGCGATCTGCTTCCGGGGCGGGGGCGAGGCCATTGGCCTCCAGGCGTGCGAGGACGAAACGGTCGATGGCATTGCGGCCCCACTTGACGTCCTTCACGGCGGGCAGCGGCGCGCGCTGTGGAGGCTCAAAGGACCAGTGCTTTTGGTATTTGGCGCCCTGCTCGATCCACTTTTTGAGCGTCTCCTTTTCTGCCGCCGTCACTTCCTTGTGCGACTTCTTCGGCGGCATCTTGTCCTCTTCATCCGTGGTATTGAGGCGATCCCACATCTCGCTCTTCGCCAGGTTTCCGGGCACAATGGCGCGGGCGCCGTCGTGGTCGGCAGTGGCGCCTTCCAGAATATCCAGGCGCAGCTCCGCCTTGCGCTGCTTGGCGTCGAACCCATGACAGCCGAAGCATTTATCCGACAAAATGGGCCGCACGTCGCGGTTGAACTGGATCTCCTCCGCAAAGGCGGCGGGATGCAGGGCAGCGGTCAGTCCCAAGGTGGCGGCAATGGAGGTGAAGCGAGACATGTCGGCTCAATATACGCCGAAATGGGCGGATGCATTGGAGAAAAAAATCGACGGCCCTCTCCGGAGAGGCGGGCGGTGAGCTCGCACTCCCCCGACTGGCGCATGAACGGCGTGTTACATTCTGCTCGTGGCTCCTTGCGGAAACGGGCTACACTCTCGTCGCAAAGCCACCACCACCATGAACCTGCACCTGCCCTCCGTTTCGCATATTGAAGTTCTCGAGCGCCGCATTGCTCCCGCCACCATCTATGCGGTCGATACCAGCAACCACTTGCTGAAATTTGACTCGGCCACGCCGGGAACGGTGGACAGCAGCATCAGCATCACCGGGCTGGCAGTGCCGGCGACGGAAACCATCCGGGGGATCGATTTCCGGCCGGCGACGGGGGAACTCTATGCGCTGGGGATTAATAATGCGGTGGGGGATGATGAGGGGCGCATCTACAAACTGAATGTCACCACCGGGGTGCTCACGCAGGTGGGGGTTACGCCGTTCAAAAGTGACTTCCAGGACGGAGACGACTACGCCTTCGATTTCAACCCGTCAGTCGATCGCATCCGTGTGGTGACGGACCGCGACGAGAATGTGCGGGTGAATCCCAACACTGGCGCGCTGGCGGGATCGGATAGCGCCCTGAGTGCGGGAGTGAACCCGCAGATCGTCGGCCTGGCGTACGACCACAATTTTGAAAACGCCACGGACACCACGCTATACGGGATCGATAACGCCACGGACTCGCTGGTGACCATCGGCGGCATCAATGGCGTGCCCTCGCCCAATGGCGGCGTGGTGACCGTCGTCGGGGCGCTGGGGGTGCCGTTCACGAATTTCAAAGTAGGTTTCGATATCGAAGGCCACACAGGCACGGGATACGTAGTCCTTCGTCCGACCGGCAGCGGCCTGACGAGTTTGTTTACGATTAATCTGGCGACCGGCGCGGCGACGCTGGTTGGCGCGGTGGGCGGCAATCCCCAACTCGACGGCATGACGGTGGCGCCCGCGAATGACCTCACCATCGTCAACAACACGACGGCCACCTACACGGATCAGGACGGCGACAGGGTGACGGTGAAAATCACGGGCGCCGCGCCGGGCGCCGCGCTGAGCCCGGCGGATTTTTATTTCGTGGAGGGCGAGGTGGGCTCCCAGCTGAAGCTGCTCGATCTCTCGGATGACGGCACGGAATGGGCGAAGGCGAGCATCACCATCACAGCGGTGCCGCTAAACGGAAAGGGAGATTCCTTTGCCACCGTAGGCTACATCAAGGCCAACGGGATCGATTTAGGCAAAGTGAGCGTGAATGGCGACCTGGGGCAGATCGATGCCGGTGACGCCGTGACGACCACGCCGGGGCTGGCGGGACTGACGGTGCAATCACTGGGCGTTTACAGCAACAGCCAGCTGATCACGACCACCGATCCGAATAGCGATATCGTGGGCAAGCTGGGCAGCCTCACCGTGAAGACGGATATGATTCGCTCGCAGATCAATGTGACGAGCGGTGCGGATGGCGCGATCGGGGCGGTATTCATCGGGGGAGATGTTCTTTCCACAGGCGCCGCGACCGGGATCTCGGCCACTGGGAATATCGCCAGTATCAAGTTGCTCGGTTCGCTACAGGGAGGAGGGACGACGAATTCGGGCAGTATCATCGCCGCTGGCAATATCGGTCCCGTTTTTGTGGGCGGCTCCATTTTTGGCGGTGACGCCAGCAGCGCCGGGATTATCCAAAGTGGAGGCACCATGGGAGCGGTGACGGTGAAGGGTAGCGTCTACGGCGGGACCGACGACCATACCGGAAATATTCACAGCGGAGGCAACATGGGGGCGGTGAACATCAGCGGCTCCATCGTGGGTGGAACCGTGGCGGATGCGGTGAATGATATCGATTCCGGTTTGGTTTATGCCTTCGGTGGCCTGCAGGCGAATATCGCCTCGGTCAAGGTGGGCGGAAATATCGACGGCAGCGCGGCCAACGGCAGCTACACCGGAGTCTATGCCACGGGGGCGATCAAAACAGTCACGGTGCTCGGTTCGCTGATCGGGGGGGCGGGGCAATATACCGGCACAGTGTCGGTAGGCGGCGGTCTGGGGACGGTGAAAATCGGCGGCGATCTCCTGGGCGGGACGGGAAATTACTCCGGGAGCCTGCAAACCTTCGGGACCGGCAGCATCGGCAGCGTAACCATCGGGGGATCCGTCGTGGGGCCCGGTGCGAGCAGTGTTGGCATCCTCTCTTCCAATCAGCTGGGCGCGGTGAAAATCCTCGGCGACTTGCGTTCCGCTCTCACTGGCGGAGTGCGGATTTTTGCCGCAGGCGGGCTCAATGCCGCCACCCCGGCACTGGCGGCGGCGATCAAGAGCTTGAGCATCCGGGGGAGTGTCACGAATGCGCTGATCTACGGGGGCTATGACTTCTCGAGTAATGCCGTTAATCCCGACGCGACCATTGGCCCCGTGCTGGTGGGCGGCAATTGGGTGGCCAGCGACCTCATCGCCGGCGTCGCCGCGGGAGTGGACACCGATTTCGGCACCGCCGACGACGTGAAGATCTCCGAGGTGACCCCCGATGCGCTCTTTTCCAAAATTGCCTCGGTGACCATCAAAGGCCTGGCCTTGGGCGCCGTGAATGGCGGGACGCACTTTGGCATCGTGGCCGAGCAGGTGGGGACGGTGAAGGTGGGCGTGCGCTCTTACCTTCTCGCGCTGGGGACGGATACGACGGGCCTCTACATTGGTACGACGACGGACATCCGGGTGCGTGAGGTGTAGGACTGCCGGGAGGTTATTTCGCCCTTTGCGGAGCTTGGCGCCCGGAACTCGGGACGCCAAATAGTCTGCGCAGGTCCTGCCGCATTAGCGTGCAGAGGCCCCAGGCGGCCCAGCCCGCGAAGAGGAGGAGAAGCGTGAGGGCGAGCCAGGGTGACTCCGCGGCGGTGGTTTGGTAGGTGCCGCCGGTGATGTTGATATAGCCCGGTTGGGAGGAGAAGATCCAGCCGGCCATGACCAGCGTCATGGCGAGCGCGAGCCAGAAGATGCCGAGTGCAAAGATCCGGGCCAGGGGGCGGAGGCGGAGCAAACCGACACCGAGGGCAATCTGCCAGCCGGCATTGAGCACGGACATGAAGAGCACAAAAGAACCAGGAGAGGGCTCGGACGGGTCCCGTTGGGGATGAAGCAAAGTAGTGAGGAAGAAATAGCTGCCACTTCCCAGGGCATAGAGGCCAAAGAGCAGGAAGATGCCCGCGAGGACGGTGAGCGGAACGGGACGTGGCATGGTGGGTGGTGGGCTGGAGCGCCGTTTCGGAGGGCAGGATTATGGCACTTCTTTGCCTTGGTAGTACAGCGGACCGAGGTGCTCGCGGGCGATGGCGGCTTGCGTGAGCACGCGCGACCATAGGCTGCGAATATGCTCCGGGGAAAAGCCCTGGTGAAACCGAATTTCCACCCGGTCCGGGAGGACGAGACCGGCGACGGCGTTGCCGCGGTAGTCGTCCTCGTAGCTGAGTTCGGGCGTTTTCACGTCGCGATGCTGCTGCGCGGCGGCGAAAAAGAGGATGCCGGTGTCGTTGAGGATGAATTTCAGGTTGCCGTGATGAGCGTGGAGGAGTTGGGCGCCGAGGACGTGCATGGGTGGTTGGTAGCCGCGGGGGAGAGAAGATGCCAGTTCTCAGAGTGCCGGCCCTGCGTTCCTGGAGCGGGCGTAAATTCGTTCATCCCAGGAGCATTTTACTCTTGCGCATTGTAGAGGGACCGCTAGTTTCCGCGCCTCTTTTCCGCAAATTTTTATGTCTCAACATCGCAGTCTCAAAGGTTCCAGCACCATCGCGGCGAAGCGCAATGTCCTCAAGCGTTTCGAGCGAGTGGAAGTTCTCAAGCGTCGTGGCCAGTGGAAGGACGGCGACCGCGTGCTCGGTCTGCGCAAGACCAAGCCGGACGCCTAGTCTGCCGCGCGCCCGGCGCGCTGCGGGTCATTTTCGCCAAATCGCCGGCCCGCCTTTGCGAGCCGGCGGTTTTGCTTTTTGTTGTGAGGCGGGGTGGAGTTCCAAGCGCGCGGTTGGCGCTCCAAAAATCCGCTTCCAACTCGGCTGGATTCCCGAGAGGAAAGGCCCGCCATGAAAGTTGGAGTTTTCTTCCTCGCCGGTCTTTTGGCCTCCCTTCCCGCTGCGCGGGCCGCGGAGCCGATCGAATTGTTCAACGGGAAGGATCTTTCGGGCTGGGTGCAAAAAGGCGGGAAGGCGAAGTTCGAGGTGGAGAACGGCGAGATTGTCGGCACCACGGTGCCGAACACGCCGAACAGCTTTCTGTGCACGGAGAAGGAGTTTACGAACTTCACGCTGGAGCTCGAATTCAAGGTGGATGCCGGCCTCAATTCCGGCGTGCAAATCCGGAGCCGGGGGAATGAGGAGTCGATGGAGACGTGGGTGGGCAAGACGGTGAAATTTGCCGCGGGCCGGGTGCACGGCCTGCAGGTGGAAATCGATCCGTCCAGCCGCGCTTGGACGGGGGGGATTCAGGTCGAAGGCGGCGGCGACTGGCGCTGGCTGAATGATTTGAAAAACAATGCCGCCGCGCGGCAGGCGTTCAAGAAAGGGGAGTGGAACAAGCTGCGGATCGAGGCGAAGGGCGACACCATCAAGACGTGGCTGAACGAGGTGCCGGCGGCGGATTTGAAAAACGACGTGATTCCGAAAGGCTTCATCGCGCTGCAAGTCCACTCCATCGGGAAGAGCACGGACGTGCTGCACGTGCGCTTCCGGCATCTGCGGCTGGAGGAATTGCCGTAAACGCTACCCGAGAGTCAGCCCCAAGCGCGCCGGGAGATCGAAGGGGCGGAAGGTCATCGGAGTAGCGGTGGTCGCGGCGCGGATTTCGAGGACTGCCGAGGCATCCGTTCCCGTGACGAGGTAGTCAAAGCTGCCATCCTCCGACGGCGCCGTGGCGAGATGCACCTCCGCATTGGCTTTGGGATCGCCGACACGGATGGCCGGCAGGGCCATCGAGCCGTCCGCCTGATAAAAGGCGACGGTCGATTTCACGCCGGCGCCGCTGCCGATGGCCAGGAGTGCGTCCGCGCCTGCGCCCGGGTGGTAAACGGCGACGTGCGCGCCGGCGCTGAAGGTGGTTGAGAAAGGCCGGATGACGGGGCTGGCGGACGTGCCGTTGCCCTGGAACACATGCACCGCGGCGCGGCCGCTCGCGGTGCTCGTGACCACTTCGACGCGGCCATCGCCATCCAGATCGCCTGTGGTGAGATTCACGCCCGTGCGGGTGGCCGCGGCAAAGGCGAGGAAGGAGTTTTTGGCCAGACCGGAGAGGGCTTCGTGCACGGTGACCCATGGCGCGCCGCCCTGCCCGAGCGCGGTGATGATGTCCGCCACGCCGTCGCCGTCCACATCGCCGGCGGCGACGGTCACGCCGCCCGTGAAGCGCGCCGGCGCGGCATCCCAGGAGGCTAGAGGCGCGCCATCAAATCCGCTGAAGACGCGCACCGGCTGGATGCCCGCCGCCGGTGCGGTGATGAGATCATCGAGCCCGTCGTGATCGACGTCCGCATGGGCAACGTTGACGCCCGTCTTGAACTTCGCGCCGTACGGCTGAACGGAGAGCGGGGTGTGGCCTCCGCTGCCATCCACCGCCACGAGGGCGGCGGTGCCCACGGCGCCACGTTCGGTGCCGACGGCGAAGAGGGAGGGAGGCAGGGCGGCGGTTATGGAGCTGAATTCCGACGTTGTCTTGGTTTCGAGATCCGTGACGGTCGAAGCGATACGGGTTCCGGGGGCGACGGGCAGTTCATCGATAGAAAAATTCGCGTGGCCGGCGGCGTCCGTATGCAGGGTGATTTCACGGAGGAAGGTGCTGCCGATTTCGTGGCCTTCGGCATCGACTTCATTGGCGAAGAACTCCACCCGCAGATCGCGGCTGGGAGCGCCGTCGAAACTTCCGCGGATCAGCGTGCTGCCGTAGCGAAGATAGGCGCTCCGGAAGTCGGCGGTGTTTTGGAGATGGTTGGCACCCTCATCGACGTCGAGTGGGTCATTGGGTGTCGGCCCATCGGCGCCCAGATCGATGGCCAGTCCGCCATTTCCATAAATCGCGTTTTGCTGGAGCGTGGCGAGCGTGCCAACCGTGACGCCATTTTGCCGGTTATCGTGGATTTTGTTGCCAGTGAGGGTGGCCAGGGCGAGGGATTGCCCCTGGACGCCGGAGAGCGTGTTGCCGGAGATTTCGTTGTCCTGCACGGTCGCCGCTGAAAACATGCCGAGGTAGAGGCCATTCCCCGAGTTGTGGCCAATGGTGTTGCCGATGACGCTTTCGTGTCCCGCGGGATCGGCGACGCCTTCCAGGTGAATGCCATCGCCCGCATTGGCAAACGCCACTCCGCTGAAAACGCCGATAAAATCGCCGGCAATGGTCAGGTCCAGTTGCTGGGAGTCTCGCACATCGATGCCGTTGCCGCCATTGGCGCCAATGACATTCCCGGCGTCCGGGGCGAGCGTGCCGATTTGGATGCGTTCCGAGTTTCCACGGAAAGTGATGCCCGGCCCGCCATTGCCGAGGGGATGCAGCCGGGCGGCGTCGAGCCCGATGGTGTTGCCCGTCAGGGTCACGTCGGCCCCGAAGATGGAAATTCCGCTAAAGCCAAAGTTCCCCGAAGTGCCCGGTCCGTTGGCCGAAATCACGTTGTCTTTCACCGTGATGAATTGGGCCATGATTTCTCCACCAAGGACGACCCCATCCCGGGCATTGCCGAGAGGCTGGTCGCCGGTGGCATTCACTCCGATGTAGTTGTAGGCGATTGTTTCGTCGTGGCCTCGCACCATCAGGCCTGCGCCGTCGTTGCCGGAAATCAGGTTTCCCGCCGGAACGAGGGCGCCATTGACGGTTACTTCGCCCACCAAAACATCCGAACTGGCGGTCGCGAGTAAAACGCCAGCGGTGGCGTTTCCCAAGGGATGCGAGCCGTCGGCGTCAGTGCCGATTTTATTGTGTCCGATTTCCACATTTCCTGTCTGGACGGAGAGATGCCGCTCGCCTTCGCCGATGACAATGCCTGGGGCTCCGTTGCCCGAGATGACATTGCCCGCCGCTTCCGTGGCCCCGCCCACGAGGACAGCTTTTTGGGGACCACTCCCCGCGCCAGCGATGAGGATGCCGGGACCGAGATTGCCGAGGGCTTTCGTGCCGGTGGCATCCGTGCCGATGTAATTACCGGCGATGACCACGCCGGAGGCGGAGCTCGTGACGATGCCGGCACCGTCGAAAAATGTTTCCAGAAGACCATTGCCGGAAATGACGTTGCGGGCGGCGGACGTATCTCCGCCGATGACGGTGTCGCTTCCTCCGATGAGGCGAACGCCGCTGTCGCGATTGGGAATGGCCGCGCTGCCCATGGCGTCTGTCCCGATGAAGTTGCCGGTGATCTGTGTGTGGCTGGTTCCTTCGAGTACCAGGCCGCCAAAATAGTTGAAGGAGTGGGCTCCTTCTTTGCCGAAGCCGTTGCCGGAGATCACATTGCCGTCCACGGTCACGCTGTCGGTTCCGCTCAGCCCGATCCCCTGGGTTCCGTTGCCGGAGGTGGGCAGGGCGGGATTCAAGCTGCCGGTGGCGTTCGTGCCGATGTAGTTGCCTTGGATGAGGGTCCCGGTGGAGGCCCCTTGGACGAGGATGCCCGCATCGTCGTTCCACGAGATGACGTTGCGCGCGGCGGTTGTCGGTCCGCCAATGAGGATCCCCGGCGAGTCGAAGACCCGGATGCCCATCCCGCGATTTCCCAAGTCTCCTCCGGCTGCGGTCGCCATGCCGATGGCATTTCCCTGGATCGTGGTGCCGGCGAGCGCGGAAGAGAGGGTGATGCCATTACCCTTGTTGGCGGCGATCCCATTGCCATCGCCGGGATTGGACCCACCGATCGCCGCGGTGGCCAGGACGATGGAGATGCCCCCAATCTGGTTGCCGGCAGCCGCTCCCTCCGGATTGAGACCCACGGTATTGCCCAGAATCGTCGCCCGGGCCCCATTGGAGACATCGACGCCGTACCATCCATTGTTGAAGATCACGTTCCCGACCACATCCGCAACGCCGGTATTTGTAACTTCCACCCCATCATAGGCATTGTTGCCGATGCGATTATTTTCCACGTTCAGGGCGCCGGCGGCGGCATGGATGCCATAGCCGTGATTGGGGAAAGCCGCCGTCCCGGTGGTGCCGATGAAGTTGTCGGTCACGGAGTACTTCCCGACGACGCCGAGAGTGATCCCATTTCCGGAATTGCCGCCGATCGTATTGCCATTTCCCGGCGTGCCCACGATCAAGCCGCCGCCACCGCCCGAGACGAGAATGCCCGGACCGGAGTTGCCCAAAGCCCCGGTCTTTTGAGCATTCAAGCCGATAATGTTGCTCGTCAGTGTTACGTAGGACGTGCCGGACATGGATACCCCGGCATCGGAGCCACTGGAAACATTGCCGGAAATGACGTTCCCCGAGATGGTGGCGCTGGTGGACACGCTAATGCCGGAACCTTTGTTCCCGAGCGCCGCCATCCCCGTGGCGTCCACGCCGATGTAGTTGCCGACGATGGATGCACTTCCATTGATTGCGGAGATGCCCGGGCCGGAATTGCCGGAGATCACGTTCCCGTCACCAGCATCGCTGCCGCCGATGAGCACCTCGGAGTTGCCGCCGATCCAGAGGCCGTTGTCGTAGTTTCCCGCTGCCACTGCGCCCGTGGCATCCGTGCCGATGTAATTTCTCTGGACGGTGATGCTCCGGGAGTTCGAAAGGACGATTCCTCCGTAGTGGCGGACATTTGTTTTGGCATTGGCGCCGTTGGTTCCGTTGCCGGAAATCACATTGCGCCCGGCGGCGGTGACGTCGTCGCCGATGATCACGCCAAATGCGTTTTCCGCCAGGATGCCGTGGGCTCCATTGCCGGTGCCATTGCTGGTGGAAGTCTTCGGCACCACGCTTCCATTTTGGTCGGTCCCAATAAAGTTGCCGTGGATGATCGTCCCCGTGCAATCGCCTTCAAGATAGATCCCATCGCCCGCATTCCCGGAAATCACGTTTCGTTGACTTTCGGTCCGCCCGCCGATCTCCACACTGCTCCGGTCCACAAAAATTCCCGCCTCCAAATTCGGCGCCGCCGTCACGCCATCCGCCATCAGTCCAATGATGTTTCCCTGGATGACCGTCGAGGACAAAGCCTGGTGCAAAGCAATGCCAGTGCTCCCCTGGCCGTAAAGGTAGTTTTTCGTGATCCCCGCGCCGGCGCCGGGGCCGACCTCGATGCCCGCGTTCCGGTTGTTGGAGATCGTATTGTTGCTCACGGTGATGATGCTCGCCGCCCCGGCCACGACGTGGATCCCGTCCCCTTTGTTTTGGAAGGTCGTCGTCGTTCCGAATCCAATTTTATTGCCCACGATGCTGACCAGCGAGGCCTGCTGCTCATTGACTTCAATGCCATCCCCGCCGTTCGCCGCGATCGTATTGTTCCCGGGGGCGCTCCCAAATCCCATGATGGTCTTGGAGGTGATGTCGTGCAGTTGCACCCCGTCGCCCGCATTGCCGAGTGGGGTGGCAAGGTCGGCGCTCAGGCCAATGATGTTGCCGGTGATCCGCGGGCTGTCTCCCGCCACCACGAGACCGGCGCCATGCCCATCCGAGGCGCCGAATCCATTGGCGGAGATCACGTTGTTTTGAAAGGTGCTGCTCCGGGCCGCCGTCGTGGCCTCCACCCCGTGGAGATTGTTCCCCAGCGCTTTGAGCCCGCTCGCATCCACGCCGATGTAATTGCCGTCGATGGTGCCTTGATTTCCCTCCATCAGGATGCCCGACCCACCATTTCCCGAAATCACGTTGCGTGCGCCGGAGGTGACGACTTTTCCGTCGTAGATTTGTCCGATTCTCACACTGGACGACCGAGCCGTGAGATCGATGCCGCCCGCATCGTTGCCAATGGCGCCAGTGCCCTGCGCATTCGTCCCGATGTAGTTATTGCCGAGGCTGGGGTTGATGACGGCGCCCAGGGAGCCATTCACCTGGGCGCCAATTTGCACGCCATAGCCGCCATTGCCGGAGATCACGTTGCCATCCGCCGGATTGAGTCCACCGATCGTCAGCGGGCCGCGGCCGTAGGTGCTTTCCACGCGGATGCCATCGAAGGCATTGCCCAGGTCCTTGGTGCCGGTGATATCGGTCCCGATGTAGTTTCCCAGGATCGTCGCGGTCGCATTATTCGTGAGATTGATCCCGCTGCCATAGCCGGCGGTGATGGTCTTAGATGCGAGTCCATTCGCGGAGATGATGTTGCGCGCGGCGGCCGTGGATCCGCCAATCACCACGGAGCCGCCGTCCACGGCGATGCCATCGTACAGGTTGCCGGCCGCCACGGTGCCGGTGCCGTCCGTTCCAATGAGGTTTCCAGTCACCACGGCGGTGCTGCGGGAGAGATAGATTCCCCCGACTTGATTTTGTAAGTCGAGAGCTCCGGGGTGCATGGTCCCATTGCCGGAAATCACATTTTGGGCGCCGGCCGTATCGCCTCCAATCAGCAGATCACTCACGAGGCGCGCCGAGATTCCTCCCCCTACATTGCCCGTGCCATTCGGAGGATAACCTGGAGCAGCGGTCGATGGCACCACGTTGCCATGGAGATCCGTCCCGATCCGATTTCCCTGGATGATCACGGAGCCGGCCGACCCGATCGAGATCCCCGCCCCGGAATTTCCCGAAATGATGTTCCCCTCCCCGGCATTGGCTCCGCCCATTTTATTGGCGGCGGCTTGGCCCGGCGAATTTTCCATGAAAATGCCGGCAAAGTCATTGCCCGCCTTGGTGATTCCGTCTGCCGCGAGGCCGATGATATTGGCCTGAATGAGGGTGCCCGAGCACAAGCTCAGGTGGATGCCGTAGCCTTGGTTTCCGGAAATCACATTTCCCGCCCCGGGAGCACCGATGATGTTGCCGGAGCTCGAGTTGATGACGATGCCATCCCCATAGCTTCCGCCGATCTTTGAGCCCAGGATTTGGTTGTCAGAGCTCGCCTCAAAGTGAACGGCCGCCAGGCTCCTCGAAAGATAGTTGACCGCGGAAACGATCAGCCCGGCGCCGGGGGAAGAACCGCCGAGCGTGTTGTGGTTGGCGTTGACCAGCGAAATCCCCGTCCCATCATTCTCCACGATGCCGCCAAGATACGAAGTGCCAAACGTGCTGGCGGTGACGTGATTCTGGTCGCTATTCGAGATGAGCAAGCCGTTCCCCGTAAAGCCGAGGAAGGTGAGGCCATTAATGGTCGAACCGTCCGCGCCGTGGCCGGAGAGGACCAGCCCGTTCGTTCCATGGGGCTGCGTCTTGCTGCCGTAGATCACAATTTGCGGCCAATCGGCGGTCCCCGGCTGGGTGGAGCCATCGATGTCCACGGCATCGGAAATGGTGGGGAGCTCCGTCAGGGTATTAATCGTCGCGTACGTGCCGCTGCCGATGCTGAACTGAATATGATCGAGTCCCGGCGAGGCATTGGCATCCAGAATGGCCTGCCGGAGCGACCCGAGTCCCGAGTTGGCGGTGGTGGTCACCGTGAAGATCGCCGGTGCGATGCGCATCTCAAGCGGTTCCAAAGAGGTCAACAAGCGACGGGACAGAGGGCGGGAGGTTGGTCCAAGTGGCTTCATGGGTGTAACTACGGTGTATATGCAAAATAGATGCAGGTGAAAAGTTCTTAAATCTTAAAAAGTGGAAAGGAAGTCATCTTTCCTCATGGCTTCTCCTCATCTCTGGCTCATGCCACTACCCAGTTTCCTCCTTGTGAAATCGAGGGTTCCCGGAGCCGGTTCAGGCACCAGACAGGCTTTACTTTCATGCACGCCAACGATGCGGGGGATAGCCTACCCGCCTCGGGTGTAGACCGAATCCCGACGACGATGCCGGAATCATTCATCATAGCGTGCATCATGGCTGGGATTCGGTCCGCAGATTTGGAGAGGAAACCAAAAGGGGGAGGTGGCGGCGGGTGGCCGCCATCTCTCCCGTCTCTGCGAATTTGGGAGGCTGGAAACGCCTGCTTTTGCCTCAAATCGGAGACCCCGGTCTCATCGTCGCAAGTACCTCAAAAAATCTACGAAAATTGCCGCCGATGTTTCGTTGGTTTTCGAATCGTTAAACGATGTCTTTCAGAGGCTTACAGAAAAATACCCTGGGGCGTGCCTCCAGGGAGCCGAGGTTTTTCAAAAATCGGGGCCGGATTTTGCTAAAGGAAAGCATCCTTGACATGAATCTTCGCACCTTGCTTTCCAGCTTGGCTACGCTGCTGATTCTGGCTGCCGGGGCAGGGGTACTTGCTTGGTGGTCGGAAGACAGGGCGCTGCGGGAGCGCATGGTCAATCGGGTCGACGCCTGTGCCGCCGTGCTCGGCAGCGGCGATGTGTCGCAACTCGCCGGTGATGCGACCGATCTCGATAAGCCCATCTACCACCTCCTGTCCGGTCGCCTCCGTTCGCTCCGGGAGAGCGACTCGCAATTTCGCTACGCCTACATCATGCGGCGGCAGCCGAACGGCAAAGTGATCTACCTCGTGGATGGTGAGCCGGCAGATTCCAAAGATTATTCGCAGCCCGGCCAGCCGTACCCCGAGGCCTCGCAGGATGAAGCTTTGCAAACCGCGCTCACCACGCGCATCGCGGTGGTTGGCGAGCCGATGCCGGATGAATTCGGCGTGTGGGTGAGCGCCTTCGCGCCTTTGCTCAAGCCGAACGGCGAAGCCACCGGCAACGTCATCGGCCTGGATATCGCCGCGGGCGACTGGCGCTGGATCCACTGGCGCGCCGCGTTGACCGCCGGTGGCGCCGTGTTGCTGGTGTGCGGCGCCCCGCTCTTTGCCTTCCTCATGCTGCGGCAGCGCTTTGAAAACCGCAACGCGCTGCTCAAAGCCGAGGCCCGCCACCGCCTGCTCATTGAGCAGTTGCCCGCGGTTACGTTTGTGGCCGAACCCGGTCCTGGCGGACGCTGGCATTTCGTGAGTCCGCAGATCGAAAAACTGCTCGGCTACACGCCCGGCGAGTGGAAGGCGAATCCCGACCTTTTTGCCAACAGCCTGCACGCCGAGGATCGCGACGCCTTTTTCGCCGAGCAGGCGCGCGCCGTGGCCGATGGCGGCCGCAGCCGGCAGGAGTTTCGCCTGCTCACGCGTGCGGGCCGCACTATCTGGTGCAGCGCGGAGACGGACGTGCTGACCGACGAAGGCGCGACCAAGGGCATGCTGCAGGGGTTGCTCGCCGACATCACGGAGCGCAAGCAGGTGATGACGGACCTCGCCCAGGCGAAGCACTCCGCCGAGGACGCCAATCGCGCGAAGAGCGACTTCCTCGCGATGATGAGCCACGAAATCCGCACGCCGATGAATGGCGTGATCGGCATGACGAGCGTGCTCATGGAGACGAAGCTCTCGGCCGAGCAGCTCGACTACGTCGACACCATCCGGAACTCCGGCGAGAACCTGCTGGAGATCATCAACTCCATCCTCGACTTCTCCAAGATCGAGGCGGGTCGGATGGAAATCGAGCGCATCCCGTTCGACCTCGAGCAAGTGGTGGAAGGCGTGGTGGAGCTGTTTGCGCCGACCGCAGCGGGCAAGGGGCTGGAGATTATCTATTGCGTGGAGCCGAGCATCCCGCCGCTGGTGCTGGGCGACGCCTCGCGCGTGCGCCAGATCCTCAGCAACCTGCTCGGCAACGCGATGAAATTTACCTCCGCCGGCGAGGTGGAACTGAGCGTGCGGAGCGTGGGGGCCGCGACCGATGGGGGGGAACTCATCTTTTCCGTGCGCGATACGGGCGTGGGCATTCCGGCGGATCGCATGTCGCGGCTGTTCCAGGTTTTCTCGCAGGTCGATTCCTCCACGTCGCGCCGCTTTGGCGGCACGGGGCTCGGCCTCGCCATCAGCAAGCGCCTGTGCGAGATGATGGGCGGCCATATGTGGGTGGAGAGCGAGCCGGGGAAGGGATCCACGTTTTCCTTCACCATCCAGGTCGGTGCCGCGCCCGGCCAGCCGATGCCCGCGCCTGCCGTGCCCGTGGAATGCCAGGGCCGCCGTGTGCTCATCGTGGACGACAACGAGACGAATCGCCGCGTGCTCCATTTCCACCTCGAGCGCTGGGGCCTCATCGTGCGCGAGGCCACGAATGGCCAGGAGGCGCTCGGGATCATCGACTCCAGCGAGAAGTTCGATTTTTGCCTGATGGACATCCACATGCCCGAAATGAGCGGGCTGGACGCGGCGACGATCCTGCGGAGCAAGGAAGCGAAAACGCGGCTGCCCATTCTCTTTCTCACTTCGGTCGGCCGCTCCGGTCTTCGCCATCGCGTGGAGTCGCTCGGCGGCGCTCGCATGCTCGACAAGCCGGTGAAGCCCACGCTACTCATCAATACGATGCGCGAGATGCTCGGCGAACAAGTGGTCCGTCCGCGCAGCGACCTGGCCCCGCTCAAGTCCGGCGCCTCGCGTCTGCCCGCGCAGCCGTCCATCCTGCTGGCCGAGGACAACAGCGTGAACCAGCTCGTCGCCCGCCAGATGCTCCGCAAGCTCGGTTGCCGTGCCGACGTGGCCGCGAATGGCAACGAGGTCCTCGCCGCCTTCAAGCAGCGCACCTACGACATCGTGCTCATGGACGTGCAGATGCCGGAACTCAGCGGCTTTGAAGTCACGGCGCGCCTGCGCGCTTCGCTGCCCGATTCCGAGCAGCCGTGGATCATCGCCATCACCGCCAACGCGCTCAAAGGCGACCGCGACGCCTGCCTCACGGCGGGAATGGATGACTACGTTTCGAAACCTCTGCGCCTCGCCGATCTCGAGGGCGCGCTAAATCACGCCGTCGAGTCCCTCCGCAATCGCGGCCGCCTGCAATCCAGCGAACCCGCGCACGAGGAGCACATGTTGGCGGGGGCGGCATAGGGCGAAGGGACACATCGGACCTATAGGTCCCATAGGACGCATAGGTCCTATGAATTGGCGCCTCCACCGAATTACGATCGTACCACCGACTCCTGACTCCTGACCGGCTGCGCTACTCGTCTCCCAGCCGCTTGTCTGGCACCAAGTAGTTCTGCACGTAATCCGCCACGGAATCCTCCAGCCGAAGGATCGCCGCCGAATATCCCGCGCCCCGCAGGCGCGACACATCCGCCCGCGTGTAGTACTGGTATTTCCCCCGAAGCGCTTCCGGCATCTCGATGTACTCGATCTTCGGCTCCCGCCCCAGCGCTGCGAAAATCGCGCGCGCCAGCTCATTCCAACTATGCGCCTCGCCAGAGCCGAGGTTGAAAAGCCCGCTCGCCTGTCGGTTCGTCGCGAGGTGCAGCGTCATCGCCACCGCGTCCTTCACATACAGAAAATCCCGCTGCTGCTCGCCGTCCGGGTAATCCGGCCGATGACTTTTGAAGAGCCGGATCACTCCCTCATTGAGCACCTGCGCAAAGCTCTTGTGCACCACGCTGCGCATGTCGCCCTTGTGGTCCTCGTTCGGGCCAAACACGTTGAAATATTTCAGCCCCACCATGTCCTTCAGCCACCCGCGGCGCTTCGCGTGTTGATCGAACACTTGCTTCGACCAGCCGTACGCATTCAGCGGACGCAGCCGGTCGATCTTCTCATCGCCGTCCTCCATTCCCGCCGTCCCATCGCCATACGTGGCCGCCGAGCTCGCATACGTAAAGCGCGCCCCATTTTTCAGGCACCACTCCGCGAGGTCCTTGGTCAGCTCGAAATTGTTTTTCACCAGATAGCTCGAATCCCGCTCCGTCGTCGCCGAGCACGCCGCGAGATGGATGATATGGTCGAACCGTCCCAGCGAATCCTTCTGCAGCCGCGGGCAAAGGTCCGTCCCCTCCAGATAGTCCGCAAACCGCAGCGCCGACAAATTTCGCCACTTCTCCGACGTCCCCAGCAAATCCGTGATCACGATATTCTCGCACCCCCGCCGATTGAGCTCCCACACGACAGCACTCCCAATAAACCCGGCACCGCCGGTGACGAGGACACGTTGTTCAGACCAATCTTGCATGAGCTGAGAAGAGTGAGACGGGATTAAGGGAAAGGTCAAGGGAGTGGGGCGGGCTTAAGGTATTCGGTGGTGTGGTTCGAACGTCGGGCATGCTGTTCGGACTTCCGCCTTTAGGCAGCCAAAGCGTCGGTCTCGGGAGCGCGCTTCTTAAGAGCGCGAAGCTCGTCGCTGAATGGATTGCGATCTCAACGCCGAAAGTCCCCACAAAGTCTCCCCCCGTTTCTAAATAAATCCTCATTGCTTGTGCGGCTTCGTCTGCCTATCCCGACTGCCCAACTCCCATGAAACGGTTTGATATCTGGCTCGGCTTGGTGGTTGGCGCCACAGCAGGCCTTCTCGGCGGCTTTTTTCTCGGCCAGGGTTTCTCTTCGCCTTCGACCTCCAGCTCCACCGCGGCAGTGTCGCCCGCTGCGCGCAAAACCGCTGGCGCCGAGTCCTCCGATCCTGCCTCCGTCGATGGCTCCGCAGACCTTCGGGACTGGCTCACCCGCACCGCCACGAGGTTTGACCAGCCCCCGGTCGACGGCTCCACGCCTGGCCTCGCCGATGCCTTGGGAGAAGTCCTGCACCAACCCAATACGACCTCCCAGCAGGCCCTTCTGCTCATGCTTGTCGAACTCATGCGGAAAGACGATTTTCCCATCGCCCTCGACATCCTGAAGAAAGCGAAGATCACTTTCAGTCCCGGCTCCGTCGGCAAAAATGGACCAGACCTGTGGGTCGACTTTTGGCAGCGTTACGGTCAGCTCAATCCCGATGCTGCGCTCGACAGCGCGCTGCAGTCTACCGACCTCCAATACCCGGGTCGAGACTCGCTGGAAAAATGGCTTTTCCGCGGCATGGCGCTGACCAATCCGGAGCACGCCGCCGAGGCTTTCCTCGCCCATCCCGAACTTAAAAACCGGCCGCAAATTGTCTCCGGCATTTTCGGCCCGCTCGTTTCCAAAGATCCCAAATCTGCCTTGGAATGGGCGCAGCAACACCTCGCGGGCGAAGAACTCTCAAGTGCCTATTACACTGCGGTGTGGGGCCTCTCTGGCCCCAATGACATTACCCGCGCCACTGGTGTGTTTAAGGACGCCGCCGATCCGGATTTGCGCAAAGCCATGTACAGTCAACTCCGCTCGCAGGTGGACAACAAACCCTACCTGCCCGTCTCGCAGGTGCTCGATTTCATCTCCGCGACTCGGGTCACCCAAACCGCCGACCCCGTTTTCGAAACACGCATGGCCGCCCGCCTCGCCGGCACCGACGCCTTCGCCGTCGCTAACTTCTTTGCCCAACCTCTTCCGGACGGTGCACCCAATGACTACGTCCCGCTTCGTGCCGTCATGGCTCCTTGGATCCGCCGCGATCCGAAAGCGGCCGAAGCTTGGGCCAAAGGCCAGGCCGACTCCGCCGCGTATCCGACCGTCGCCGCGGAATTCGCCGCCGCCGCCCACGAACGCAACGACGCTGCCGAGGAGGAGCGTTGGCAAAAGCTCGCCGCCCCGAGGTAGGGCCAGCGACTTTTCACGATGTAACGCCCAGAGGTCCTATTGTCGCTGAACGCTGACTTCTGCTCACCCCCACCTCCGCCCTTGCGCGTCCCGGTACCCCGTCCGACACTCCCTCCATGCGCCCGCCTTTCTCCCGCCGCTCCTTCCTCAAAACCTCCGCGGCCGTCGCGGGCAGCCTCAGTGCGCTCGGCGACCTCGGCTTTCTCTCCCGCCTCCCGCGCCTGAGCGCCGCGGAGGCTGGGCTTGATCCGAAGTTCGTTCGCTTCCGTCCGGAGATTGAGCCGCTCGTCCGCTTGCTGGAGGAGTCGCCGCGCGAGCGCGTGCTGGAGGAAGTGGCTGGCCGTATCCACAAAGGGACCTCGTATCGCGAGGTTCTCGCCGCGCTGCTCCTCGCGGGCGTGCGCAATATCCAGCCGCGGCCTGTCGGTTTCAAATTCCACGCCGTGCTCGTGGTGAACTCCGCGCATCTCGCCAGCCTCAACTCGCCCGACCAGGACCGCTGGCTGCCCATGTTTTGGGCCGTGGACCAATTCAAATCCGCGCAGGCGCGCGACGTGCAGGAGGGCGATTGGACCATGCCCGCCGTGGACGAAGCCGGCGTGCCGGCGCCCGACCAGGCGCACCGCATGTTTGCCGACGCGATGGATCACTGGGACGAAGCCAAGGCCGATGCCGCGGTGGCCGGGCTCGCCCGCGGCGCGGGAGCGCAGGAGGTGTTCGACGCACTCTGCCGCTTTGGCGCGCGCGACTTTCGCGACATCGGGCACAAGGCGATCTACGTGGCCAATAGCTGGCGCACGCTGCAAACAATCGGCTGGCAGCACGCCGAGCCCGTGCTGCGTTCGCTCGCCTACGCGCTGCTCGCGCACGAGGGCGAAAACCCCGCCACGCGTGACGCCGAGCAGGATCGCCCCGGCCGCCAAAACGCCGAGCGCCTGAAAAAGATCCCCGCCGACTGGCTCTCTCCCGCGCGGGAGACTGACAAGAGCATCGACGCTCACAGAGCCATGCTTGCCGCCCTGCGCGACGGCACGTGGGAGCAATCGTGCGACAAAGTGGTGGAGCTGCTCAACCGCCGCTGCGGTCCGCAGCCGCTGTGGGACGCCATTTTCCAGCACGCCGGCGAGCTGCTCATGCGCAAGCCGGGCATCGTCTCGCTCCACGCCAGCACGTCGACCAACGCGCTGCACTACGCCTGGCAGCACACGTTCAGCGATGAAACGCGCCGCTTCCTCCTCCTGCAAAATGCCGCCTTTCTCCCCATGTTCCGCGATGCGGCCAAGGCGAAGGACGGCGTGAAAATCGAAGATCTCGAAGCCGCGTCGCTCTCGGCGGCGGCCGCCGCGGGCGAACCTCCGAAGCCGCCGGGCTCACCGGGCCTGGATGAAATCTTCGCTGCCGTGAGCAATGATAAAGCGCAAGCCGCCCGCCTCGCCCTCGCGCATCTGCGCGGTACCGGCGACGCCGCTGGCTTCATCCAAGCCGCCCAGCGTCTCATCTATCTCAAAGGCACCGACGCCCACGACTACAAGTTCAGCTCCGCGGTGATGGAGGATTTCTACAGCGTCTCCCCCGGCCTGCGCGAACCCTTCCTCGCCGCCAGCGTCTACTGGCTCAAAGGCTCGGGCGCGAAGGACAGCTCGCTGGTGGCGCGAACACGGGCGGCGCTGGGGTAGCGTATTGGAATCGTCGGCGATCCCTCCAACTACAGCGTGACCTCGCGCAGGAAGAAGTCACTCGTCAAACCGGGATTGCCCGCGCCAGGCCCTGTCGCGGAAAGAGCGAACGCATCGGCGGCATCGCGCGGGCCTTTATCCAGCTTGAAGACGGCCTTGCCGACTTTTGCCTTGGTGATCTGCTCGGCCACGATGCCGAAGGCGTCGGCGCCGCCCGTGCTGCCGTAGGCTTGTCCACGAATGGTGACGCTGGCGATGGTCGAGAAAACCGCGGCGGCATCCTGCACGCCGCCTCCGGCGATCTTCGCATCGTCCGCCGTGCCGGCAAAACCATCCGCGCCCCCCGTGACGCCGGCGAGGACCGTGCTCGCCTGCCAATCCGCGCCGACGGTGATGGTGCCGATCGAGGCATCCGCGTTGCGGGCGTCGAGCGTGAGATTGTAGCCGGCGAGCACCCGCAGGGAGTCCACGCCACCGGCCACCGTGAGCGACTTGATGGCCAGATTGACACCCTTGGTGGGGGCGACGGCCTGGCCGAGGGCGGAAAGGATGACCGGCGCCTTCGCGGTCCCGATAATATCGCCGCGCACGCTGATGGCACCGAGAGTTGTGCCGGCGCTGAGCCGGCCACCGAGGAAGGAGCCGACGATCTTCACCGGCCCGATGTTTCCCGTGGAGAGGATGGTCGCGCCGTGGACGCTGGCCTTCACGGTGAGCGCGCCGAGACTGCTGGTGAGATTGCTCACGAGCGAGCCGCCGGCTCCCTGGTCGGCGAGCCCGAGGGCGCCGAGGGATTGCACGGTGAGCGCCTTCACCGAGGACGCGTCGATGCGGCCCAGATCGCCATCGACGAGCACGGCCCCGAGCGCGATCCCGGCCGCCTGGAGATAGCCCACATTCGTAAAGCCATCGCCGCCGTTGGTGGTCCGCTTGGAGGTGATGGTGAGGGCGGCGCCCGCGTCCGCCGCATCGAGCTTGAGTTGGAGCAGCTGCGGGTGGCTGGTGCCCGAAAAGCCAAAGGTGAAATCGGCTGCGGTGAGGCTGGCCGTCTTGCCGGTTAGCTTCACCGTCACCAAGTCCCCATCCACATCGGTAAACGTTGCGCTCTTGCCGGTGCCGATGATGGCAAGGTCGTTGGCGGGCGTGGCGAGCGTGGTCAAGACCACGTCATTGCCCGTACCGCCGGTGTAGCTGATTTGGAAGCCCAGTCCGTTCAGGCTGAACTTGGCCCCCTGGGCCAGCCCGGCGAAGGTGCCGCTCACGGGACTGGGGCCCGTGTTGTCGATGAGGGTAAACACGGTGCCCGGCGGCGCCGCAAAATCATCCGTGAGTGCAAGCTTGGCCCCATTGAGGACCACGCCCGACGTGACGCGGAGTTGATCGTAATCGGTCGCCACCGTTGGTCCATGGATGTCCGCCGAGAAGGTCGAGTCCGCATCGAGCGAGACGGTGCCGGCGAAGAGACGGCCGGTGCCCGTTCCCGGCGCCACCGTGCCGCCGATGCCGGACACAAACGGAACCGTCCCGGTTCCGCTGAGCGTGCCGCCGCTCAGGATGACGTCGTTGGGCACACTCGCGCTCGAGTCCACGAGGAGCGTGCCGGTACTATTGACGAAGACGAGGGCCGCGGCGTTTCCCAGGGGCGTGGCCGTGGCATTCTGCACCTCCAGGGTGCCGCCCTTGACCACGACGCCTCCTCCGAAAGTATTCGCGCTCGCGCCGCTGATGATGAGCGGGCCGCTGCCGACTTTCGTGAGGGCGCGGTTCAAGTTGCCCTGGGAATCAATGACCCCGGTCGTGGTCATTGAATCCGTGAGATCATCCACGCCGAACGTCCACGGCGCCCCCGCAATGAAAGTGATGCTGCCAGACAGCACGACATCGTTCCCGCCGAGGACGCGGACGGCGCCCTTCCCGCCCACACCCGCGCCGGCCATCTGGATGTTTTCGCCCACGCCGCCGGTGGCCAGCGTGCCGCTGAAATTCAGCAACACCGAGTTGCCGCTCGATATGACGAGTTCATTCCCGGCCCCGCTCGCTCCGAGCCCGGTCGGCGTATCCACCTGGAGCGAGCTGGGCCCCTGGTTGCCATTCAGATTCGTTTGCCCCGTGTAAGTATTGCCCTGCTTGAACTCGACGACTCCCGAGCCATTGATGAAGAGGGTGCTGGTGGCTCCGCTGATCACGCCATCGAGGATGAGGTGCGTGCCCGCATTGGCCGCGCCAAACCCGGCGCCGAGGGCGACCCCGCCATTCCCGGCCATGAGGACGATCCCGCCCCGGAAGGTATTCGAAGTGCCGCCATCCGCCCCAATGCCGCCGCCGGTGGAATTGCTATTCAGGTTGAGCGTCGTCTTCACCACCGTGATCCCGTTGCGCAACTGGATCTGCCCGGGGTCATTGACGGTGACGACGCCCGCCGCCGCGCCCAGGGCCGCGTCGGTCGTCGCAATGAGGAAGCCGCCGCCGAGCGTTGTATTCGCGTAGGTGTTTTGGCCGGACAGAACGAGGGTGCCGCTGCCGGTTTTCGCCACGTTGCCGTTGCTGATGTTCCCGCTGACCAGCAGGCCCTGGATGGTCGCGTTATTTCCCCCGCCGGTAGTGTCGTCGAAGGTCAGCGTCCGGCCGCCGAGGTCGAGATCCCCGTGAAACGCCAGCACCGCCTTGACGTCTTGGGAACGGAAGGTCGCGTTGGTCGTGCTCAGCTTGAGATCGAGGTTAAAAGTCTCCGTGATCCCGTTCGCCGCGTCGGCCACGCCCGCATTGAGGTCGATGCCAAATGGGTCCTGGTTGGCGGCGCCGGTATTGATCGTGAGGGCATTGCCGTTGAACGTATACCCGTTCGCCGAGGTCCCAGTGGGCGCGGTGAACGTCATCGAGTCCACCGTGAGGCCGGCGATGTCATTCTGCATCACCACGACCGTGACATTATTCGGAAACACGAGATCCACGTCGCCCGAGCCATCCAATCCAGGCGAGCCGCCGGACCAGTTGCCGCCGTTGGACCATAGGGCGGTGCCCCCCAATCCCGTCCACGTATGGACCGCCGGGACAATGCGGGACTCCAGAATTTCCAGGGCGGGGAAGATGGGTGCAGAGGTCTTCATACCCGCGAGAGTGCACGAATCCCCGACGCTTTGCATGCCTAAAGCAGCCGGCCCCGGTTTTGCGCGGCGGCAAATGCAAGGGAGCGAAGGTGGTGGTCCAGTGCATCGCGAGCCAGAGGTCGAGGCGCGCTAATTCATGCGATACCCTGACGATAATCGCGGTCTAAACAAGGTTCCGTGGCCCAAAACGCGTAAGCAGCGCCTCACGCACCTCAAAGGCACCGAAGCCTGCGACGACAGGTTCAGTTCCGCCGTGCTGGAGGACTTTTACAATGTTTCCGCGACGTCTGCCTCGCCGCCAGCGTCTACCGACTCGAGGGTTTAGCCCGAAGACAGCTCGCTCGTAGCGTAAAGGCGGTTGGCGCTTGGGTCGGAGGACGAACCTAATGATAGTCCTATTTCTTTACAAGTTGCAGCGCGACGGTCGCCAAAGATTGGGGGCTTCGACTTGAAATAGCTGTAAGTTTACGAGCTTCCGGAGGGGCGATTCTAGAGTCGTCTAAGTTGAATAGCCAGATTTGTAAACGGCCGCGACCCTGTAATTCCGCTGCCAAGACGAGTTCATCATAGCACCATGGGCTTACCGCGTAATTCTTGCTCCACAAGATGGCGCAAACGTTGCATTTCAGAATCGCTTGTTCAATCGAAGCCCTAACTACTCGCTCTGCACGGATTTCATGGTCTCCCGTTAAAACCTCAATGTTCTCACTTTTTAAAGTCGTGATGAGTGCGTCACCACTCTCTTTATCCTTTTTTGCAAAACTGATGAAGACGCGTTTTGGAGGTGCATTAGTTTCCGCTCCATTGGCCATGCGATCAAGAATCAGCCGATTGGCAAGTTCGATCGCTCTCTCGATGCCTTCTTCCTTTTGCAAAAGAGATGTATCGAGCCCCGGATTGAGTCTTTTCCAATCTCTGCGCTTAAACGCACGCAAGGCCGCGCCTCCGAGAAAAGTAAATGGCACAATCGGCAACCCTTTGCCCTCGGCCAAATGTAATAGTGTGTTGGCAGATTTGGATACCTTTCCACCTAGCGCAATTACCACATCCGCTTTTTCCAATGCCTGAAGCTGTGCTAGTAACCACGCCTGTGTCCAAGATTCCTTTTCGTCATTTTCGGGACCAGGGTATAGCCAATCTTGAATAACAACGTCCGTGGCCTCGAACCTTTTGCCGAACGAAAGCCTTTTCTCTTCAACATCTTTGTGTCGCGGACTGTGGAGATTTATTGTTCTGGGACCACTACCCTTAGCGTAGCCTTTCGCCGTGTAGTAGTCAGCAGAGTCAGGAAATGGGCTACAAATTAGAAGGTTCGCACCTGCTTCTGCTAAGACCCGCCCCAGCGTTAGCGCAGCATCATTCAGGATTGGGACTTCGGAATCGGGATCCTTTGTCTCATCAGTGGCTCCTCCGATAACGAAAACTGATTTCACAAGTGCAGTAACCTTCCGGTCCCCGGACGGAGGACGCGGTCCTTGAGAATGTGATTCATCAGTATCAAATAACCCCGCTTGAACCCCGTGAACGAATAATGAGACAGCGTTTCGTGCCGAAAGTTCACGAAATAATCCCTTCGCCTTCGATTCGACTTTTTCCTTCCGTTCGTCAGCGTAGTCCGAAATACCTCGAATTGCAATTGTCCGAGGAGCGGGAGTTCGAATTAGGGCTGCGTCATAGACGCCGGCAGATTCCATCTCCATAGAGGCGAACTTCCGGTCAACTTCTCGAACCAGCCATTTCACAAACGCAGCACCCTTCCCCACAGTTGGTCCACTTGCGAGCTTAAGATCTTCCCCAACAAGCAATTTGCATTTACCTCGAAATTGCAACCCCGCCGCAGTCATTGCATCAACGATCGGCTTTTGAATTAGGGCTGCTGCAGCGTCAGCGGCTTCCTTTTCCCAGGTTTTATAGTTAAATGGATTTGTATAGGCAAGAAATTCAAAGTTATTTAATAGCCGTGGGGAGGTTTGGAAAGCATTTCCCGATGTAAGGAAAGTCCATTGTTCTTCTTTGCCCTCGGATGCTGAGTTTGCAAGATAGTCAACGACACTTTCTGGTATAAATACGTCTCCGGGCTCGAGATCGTTGGACAAGGAGCCTGCAATTCCAATGACAACGACATCGTTCGGTTGCCACTCCCGAAGCATTAATGAAGTAATATTTGCGGCACGAACATTTCCCATCTTTCCGGCTGGCACAACGCCGATGCTAAGCGCTTTTCCTGAAGCTTGTGATACGATGCTCCCTACAAAAACGGTAAGAGCTTCGGTATCCAACTTCCGAGGCTCGAAATTCGGCAACACATTCATGGCTACGTCGAACTCTTCCTTCAGCGCGACGTAAAGGAGGATGTCAATTTTTTCGTTACTTGAACTCATGATCGAGTTGGTGGGCGGTTTTCGAGACTAGGTAGGTGGAATATGCGGACGCTTAAAGTTTGGGTGGGTTGAGTAATTCTCGTTAAAGGGCTTATTAAGTTAATTACAGTGGGGCCAAAATGGAGGGGATACGGACATAATATTTCATTTATGTAAGGCTCTTTCAAATCTTTTTTTGGGCACTGAAGTCAGACATGAGAGACGCTATTGGCCGTGGTTGGAACGCCGTTGCGGGCTACGAAAAGGCAGGGGCATATCCTTCTAGTGGCTAAGATTGCTCTCCCGTTGTCTATCAATTACACTTCACCTCTCCGCTGGCCGGACGTGGGCGAACATGCCGATGCGGAGCCAGAGGGGGAGGGTGCGGATGAGGACGGGATTGCCGGTGAGGTGGAGGCGGCCGTCTTTTTTGGCGGTGCGGAGGGGGAGGTCGCCGGCCCAGATTTCCGTCATGGTGCGGAGGTCGGAACGGAGTTGGAGGTCGATGGGAGCGCTGGGGTGATCGAGGCAGAGTTCGCGCTCGCCGTTTTCCTTGAGCAGGATCCACCAGTGGGGGAAGGCGTCGAGGCCGGGGAAGAGAAATTCGAGGACGATGCGGCCGCTGGGGAGTTGGTCGCGATCGATGCGGCGGCAGAAGTCGTGCATGAGGAGCTCGACGTCGAGTTCGTCGTCACTCATGCGGCCGCGGGCCCATTTCATGCCCCATTCGCCGAGGCCGATGAGGACGGGGAGGAGTTCGCGGCCGGCGGCGGTGGGGAGGTACTCGGGGCGCTGGGTGCCGGGGCGCGGGCGGCGCATGACGAGGCCGGCGTCCTGGAGCTGGTCGAGGCGCTTGGCGAGGAGGGTGGGGGAGATTTGCGAGAGAGCGCGCTGGAAGTCGTTGAAGCGGGTGACGCCGAGCAGGAGTTCGCGGAGGATGAGAATCGTCCAGCGCTCGCCGAGGACTTCGGCGGCTTTGGCGACGGGACAGAATTGGCCGTAGCGGATGCTCATGGTGCAGGAGTCAGGAGTCAGTATGCAGATCGAACGAGGGATTATGGGGGTGGTGGACGCGGAGGCTACTACAGAAAGAGTAGTGGGTTGCTACAGTCTGTGTCGTGGAGAGCGGAGGGGGAAATGCGGAGAGTGGGCGCCGTGCGGGAGAGCTCACCAGCTCGCTTGCGCGCAACAACAACACACGAAAACAAACCACACCAACACACCAACGATATGCCACTGATTAACGTGCAAATCATCGAGAACGTGTTCACTCCCGAACAGAAGAAGCAAATCGTCACCAAGCTGACGGATGCCATGGTCGCCGTGGAAGGCGAAGCGCTGCGCTCCGTGACGTGGGTGAAGATCGACGAAGTGAAAGAGGGGAATTGGGGCATCGGCGGCCAGCCGCTCCGGGCGGCGGATGTGCATCGGATGCAGCGGGGGGAGTGAGGCGCGCGCAATTGCCGATCGCTGATTGGTGATTGCTGATTTCCGGAGTCCGGCGCGAGGAGGAACGCGCTGGGGCATTCTGGAAGCCCTGAAAACAAAAAGCATCGGTGGTCGTGGCTGGGCTGCGGCCACCGATGCGGGGCGCAGAGTTATCCGATGTAGGTGCTGAAATTTGGTAATTGGGCCTTTGGTCCTCGCGACGTGAGTGGCTGATGGCGGTCGCGGAGCGGGGACATGAGGTCGTTACCCGTCATGTCGGGCAGGCCGAGGTCGCGGATAACGAGGTCAACGTGGCCATCCCGGCGAGGGCGAGGGTCGCCTCGCTATTTCTCCGACTCGCTGGCGATGAGGGCGAACAGGTCTTCGATGTTGATCGGCTTGGTCAAATGACCGCAGAAACCGGCCTCCCGGCTTCGGGCGAGATCTTCTTCGGCGCCGTAGCCGCTGAGCGCGACGCCCTTGAGCTTTTTAATTTGGAGCACCTCTTGCATGAGCGCCAAGCCGCTGCGGTCGGGCAGGCCAATGTCGCTGATGAGGAAATCCAAGGGCTCGGAAGAGACGATCGTCAGGGCGCTTTCTGCGTCGCGCGCGATTAAAACCGTATGCCCACGGCGGGCCAGGATTCTTTCCATCGTCGCCAGGGTGTCAGCGTGATCATCCACGACCAAAATCCTCAACTTCTGGCCGCCGGTTGAGGATGCTCCGGCGATGGCATCCGTGGAGACGGCCGGACGGGGTTCGGTGGTCGGCAGGATGACGGCGAAGGTGGCGCCCTGCCCAAGCCCCTCGCTCCGGGCCTGGAGTTTCCCGCCATGGGCCGCGACAATGCCCTGAGCGATGGTCAAACCCAGGCCAAGGCCGCCAAACTCGCCGACCCCGGCCACATCCCCCTGCTCGAAGGGGCGGAAGATTCTTTCGATCATTTCCTTCGGGATGCCCCGACCGGTGTCGGTAAATTCCACCTGGAGTTCAGCGCCCCCGGCGAGATTGAGGGTGGTGATGAAGATCTCTCCGCCGATCGGCGTGAATTTGATGGCGTTATTCAGCAGGTTCCAAAAGACCTGCTGGAGACGCGCCGAGTCCGCATTGACGTGAAATTTCCCGGCCAGCAGGCGGAGATCGACGCGGATGGTTTTTTGCGCGCTGTTGGCCAGACACATCACCGCGGTGCGGCGCAGCAAATCGTGCACATCGGTGCATTCGCTACGCAGGGTAAATTTGCCTTTAACGATCCGAGTGACGTCGAGCAGGTCGTCGATCAAGCGCGCCTCGAGATCCAGATTGCGCTGCATGAGCTCGAGATCGTCCCGGACCCGGGCCGAGATCGAGGGGTCGGTTTTTAGTTCCGACAGCAGCATGAAAATAGGGTTCAAGGGCGTCCGCAGCTCGTGCGAAAGAGTCGCGAGAAAGTGATCCTTGGCGGCGTTGGCCGCCTGGGCGGAGGTATACAGGCGGGCATTCTCCATGCCGACGGCGGCCTGGGTGGCCACGGCACTCATGATGCGTTCGTTGCGCTCGGTAAACCGATCGGGGAGGCGATGGCCGAAAATCATCACGGCGCGCAAAGTTCCGGCCGCGTCGAAAATAGGCGCACTCAAATAAGAGCGCAGACTTACTTCCCGGGCTCTCAACGGAGACTCCGCTTCCTCCATCAAGTCATCGATGCGCAGGACGCCGTCCGCCACTTCGGCGGCGCCAAACAACTCGGCGACGGTGACGTGTTCAAAACGGCGGGCCAACTCATGCAAGACCCCGGCCGAGGTATGGCACTGAAAAGTCTCATCGGAAGGAGCGAGGCGGTGGAAAAAGGCGCCAAACTCGGAATTGCTCAATTCCGTCGTCGCGTCGGTAATGGCGCGGACGAGGGAGGCAAGATCGAGTTGCGAAGCGATGACGCTGCCGAGGCGGTGCAGGGAATCCAGCTCGTCGTACAGCGCGAGGACACCGCGGTTGGTCTCGGCCAGTTCAGTACTCATCTGCTCCAGGACCCGGGCCCGTTCCTCCAATTCTCCCTTTTGCTGCTGGACTTCCTCCAGGGCCTGGGAGAGGTCGCGGTTTTGGTTGGCCAGCTCTTCCGCGGGGTCGGCCGGGGTGGCGCGAGCCAATAAGTCCGTGATCTTTTGGAGGTCGCCGGTCTCGATTCGCCGGCGCCCCGCCAGTTTCTTTTCCAGAAAAACGGACGTGCCGGCGGCCGACGTCTCGACCTCCAGCTTATCCATCAAGCGATTCGCGCCGGCAATCCCCCGGCCCAGCCCGGTGGGGGATTGATATCGGCCCTCCAGGATCGCCGCCAAATCGGGAATGCCTGTTCCCCGGTCGCTGATCGCGATGACGAGCGCGGGGGGAGCAGCTTCAATGAAAAACTCTGCCATGCCGTCCTTGGCGTATTCCACGGCGTTGCGGGCGATTTCCGACACCGCCGTGGCGATGCGCACTTGGTCCAATCCTTCGATGCCCAAACCTCCCGCCACGAGACGCGCTCGTTGCCGGCATGAGACCACATCCTGCTGGTGGCGGAGCGGCATGCGCAAAAGACGGATGGCGGCGGATGATGGGCGGCTCATTGCGGGCAGGACGCCACGACCACGGTGGCATCGTCTCGGACGCGGGCAAAATCGCGGTAGAGGACTCCCGCGATGACGGCGGGATGGCGCGCGAGCAGGCCGGGGTAAACGTCCGGCTGCCAGTCCGCGCTGAGGCCGTCGGAATGGAGAAAGAGCAGGGAATCCGCCGTCCACGGCGTGGTGAATTCCTGAATCCTGGGAAGCGCCGCGCCCAGGGTGCCATTCGCGCTGGCCATTTGGCGGCTCCTGCCTTCGCCATCAAAAATCCGGACCGAGATATTGCCGGCGCCGGCCATGGTCACTTTTCGCCCCGCCACATGGATTTCGGCAATCGCGGCGGCCGCCCCGCGCGTTTTGATGAGCGCCTGATGCACGAACTGGAGCACCTCGCCCACGGGACGATGAGGATGAGCGCGAAAGACGGCCACCGCCTCGCGCGAAGCGTCGGCAGCAAAAGCGCCGTGTCCCAAGCCATCGGCAACCAGGATGCGCAGGCCATTTGTGTTTTCCAGGACGGCCCACGAGTCGCCGCAAAATTCTTCCCCCTGGAGGGCCACACTCACCGCCCCGACCCGGCGGGGGGACTTCTCGATTTGCTCCGGGCGCTGGAAGAGCCGGGTGCAGATGGCCGTTCCCCGCCCCTCGGTGGTGCTCAATTCAAAAATATCCGCGAGGCGTCGCACGGCGCCTAGGCCCGTCCCTGGTGTCCCAGCGGTGGAATAGCCATCCCGCAGGCACTCCGCGACGTTCCGCATGCCGCTGCCTCGATCGAGCGCCAGAATTTCCAACCCCGCTTGCTGAGCATTGGCGAGTTCCCGGAAGACGATTTCACCTCCACCGCCGTGCAGGACGAGATTTCGCGCGAGTTCCGTGCCGATCAACGAAGCGCGGCCGGAGAAGGTGGCGTTGCCGCCCAGCCGGGTGCAAAGTTCCTTGATGGCGCGCCGGGCCTCGCCGACCTGGCTTTCCTCATGAACGGCGGTGCGAAAGGAGCTTTGCATCTTTCAATTGTCCTCCTCATCCGTCGCCGGGAGTTTGAACCGGGCGATGAGGGCCGCTACTTCCATCGGGTGATGCTCACGCGGGTGCCTTTTCCAGGGGCGGATTCAATTTCAAAATCATTCACGAGCCGCTTCGCCCCCCCCAGGCCGAGGCCCATGCCTCCGCCGGAGGTATAGCCGTCCCGCAAAGCCTGCTCCAGATCGGCGATGCCCGGGCCTTGGTCCACGAAATCGATCCGCAGGCCCCGCCGCACTCCGTTGGTGACCAGGGTGAGCGTGACGTCTCCTCCGCCCCCGTAGATCCAGAGGTTGCGTGCCAATTCGCTCGCCGCGGTGACGATCTTCGTCTGATCGACCACGGAAAGCTTGAGCGCGAGCGCTTGCGCCCGCACGCGCTGCCGGACCGTCACGATATCCTGCTCGGCGCGGACGGGGAGAACTTCGCTATTACTGGGCGTCGTCATCTTGCGGCAACTGCTCGTTTAGCCGGCGACGAAGCATGGCCATGCCGCGCTCGACATCCAGGGCGGTATGCACGCCGCGCAGGTCCATGCCCAACTCAACGAGCGTGATGGCCACGGCTGGCTGCATGCCGACCACGACGGTCTCGGCATCGAGGACACGCGCCATCGAAGAAATATTGCTCAGCATCCGGCCGATGAAGGAGTCCACAATATCCAGGCTCGAGATATCGATGAGCACTCCCTTGGCATTCGTCTTGGAGATCTTCGTGGTGAGATCGTCCTGCAGCGCCATGGCCAGTTGGTCGTGCATATCGACCTGGATGGTCACGAGGAGGAAATCCCCCATTTGGAGAATCGAAATGCGCTCCATGGCGGCTATCGGTTCGAGACAGCAGCGCCTTTGGTGACCGTGTGACCCGTCCGCCGCAGCGCGACGATCAGGGCTTCGGCCAGCGTCGCCTTGGTGATGACGGCGCTCAGGTCGATTTGCAAATGGACCATCGTCTGCGCGATTTGCGGGCGGATGCCGGAGATGATGCAATCGGCTCCCATCAAACGAGTCGCGGCCACCGTCTTGAGAAGGTGCTGCGCCACCAGGGTATCAACGGTGGGAACGCCTGTAATATCGATAATCGCGATTTCCGAACGCGTTTCCACCACCGCCGTCAGCAAGGCCTCCATGACGTGGTTCGTTCGATTGGAATCCAGCGTGCCGATGAGTGGCACCGCGACCACGCCTTCCCACAGGCGAACGACCGGCGTGGAAAGTTCAAGCATATCATCCTGCTGGCGCCGGATGACCTCCTCGCGCGATTGCTGATACACCGCCATGGTGTGGAGCGCGAGGGCGTCCATCAGTTCGGTGGCCGCTGAGGTATCGGTAAACAGAGCATCGGCGTCGCTGCCGCATGCTTTGCGCAAAGCGGCGAAAAATGACGGTTTGAACGAAAGGACAAAAGTGGCGGTCTCCGCGGAGCTGAATCCCTGCCTCGTGCGGGAGCGGGAAAAACCGTCCAACATTTCCCGAACGGGTGCGAAGTCAGCGCCTTTGGGATCCAGGCTGCCGCCGCGCGCCGACGCTTCCAAGGCATCCAGGAATTTTGCCGAATCATTCTTCAACTCAGACTCGCTGACCAAATCCGCGCGCATCGTCGGGGACGCGATTTGCTCCTTGATCCACGTTTCCAGGAGATTCGATTTTTCTTTGGTAAGCGTAGCAGGAATACGGGATGACATTTGGTGATGGTAAATTTGCCGTGTGAGTTGACAGCCATTCGTCGGGCGAAGCGGAAGGCCGGTCTTGGGACGAGGGACGACCACACAGCATCGCGTCTGCGGGGGCATGTGGACGTAACGAAGCAGCAATTCGGAGCGCGGAGCCGAATTATCTCCAAGCACGCCTCCGGGCAGAAGGAACGTGAATCGAAGAGCAGTTTTTCCTTTTATCCAGCCGGGATGCGGGTTGGTTTTCGCCGCTAGCTCCTGAATGCGGGGGATGGAGGTGCAACCTCTCGAACATGATGAACCAGATGCTTCTTCCCCTGCGCAAAGCGATCCTCGGCGGTGCGGTGGCGTCCGTAACGATGCTGGTGGCGCCGTTTGCCATGGCAGCGGAGGGTCCGGTGATGGCGCCCGTTTACAACCTCCGGCTGTTGACGGACAGCACGCCCGATCTGACGGATGTGGAGAGCTATCTGCGCTCGATTACGTCGCAATTTTCCACGCCGCAGGAAAAGGCGATTGCGATTTGGCGGTGGTCGCAGCGGCTGCGCAAGCAGACGTCGAATCCCTCGGAGAACGGACATGAAGTGCTGGACCCGATTGCGCTGTTAAATAGCTACGGGCACTGCAATTGCGGCATCGTCTCGGGACTGAACAACACGCTGTGGCTGAACATGGGCTGGAAGGCGCACTATGTGCAACTGGGCGACCACACGGTGTGCGAGACGTCGTGGGACGAGGGGAAGACGTGGCATATGTTTGATGCGTCGATGAGCTTCTATTGTTTTAACGACGCGCATGCAGTGGCCTCGGTGACCGAGATTGAAAAGAATCCGCGCTACTACCTGGAAAATTTTGCGCCGGAGTGTGGGACGAACCCGGTGAAGGACATTCACGATGCGCAAGGCTGGCGGCAGGCCTCGGACCGGCCGGTGAGCTATCAGCGCACGCTGGCCAATGGCTGGGATTCCTTCAAGGCGCCCAACGACATCACGGATCTCAATCTGTATGCGCAATGGGGAAAGCGATTCGTGCTGAATCTGCGGCCCGACGAAAACTATACGCGCTACTTTGGGCATTTGGAGAGCACGACTCCGGCGGCGCGGACCTTGCGTCCGATCAACGGCAAGGACATCGAGAGCCAGCATGGGCATGCGGGCATCCGGGCCAACGGGGTATGGCGCTACGAGCCCAATCTGCGGGGACCGGGCGCGGCCCTGCTCGTCTACGATGCAAATGGCGTGTCGTGGGGAGATGGCCGGAAGGGTTTTGCCGTGCGCCCCTTGGACGCGTCGCAGCCGGGAACAGTGGTCTTCCATATCTCGGCGGCGAACGTCGTGGCGTCGGCGAAGCTCACGCTCACCGCGAGCCGCGAGACGGAGGGCGATGCGGTGTCGGTGGAAGTGTCGACAACGGCGGGCATCACCTATGCGCCGGCGTGGAAGTTCGAGGGCACGGGCGTCGCGAAGCCGGCGGAGATTGATCTCATGCCGCTGACGGCGGGCGCGTCGGAGTATCTCGTGCGCGTGCGGATGAACGGTGGGGGCGCGGGGCTGGAGTCGGCGGCGTTTGAGACGGTGACGCAGATCAACCGGGCCTCGCTGCCGCGCTTGGTGCGCGGGGCTAACCGGGTGCAACTCACGCTGGGCGCGCAGGCGGAGACGATCCAATTCCAGCCGTCCATCGTCGCCGGGCATCATCACGACACCGTCAGCGAGGAGAAGGACCTCGATGTGGAAAAGGAGACCGGTTTTTACAAACCGACGCTGCGCCCGGCGGTGAATGGGGCGCCGTGCTTTGCCACGTGGAAAATCGAAACGCCGACGCCCATCACGGTGGTGAATTTTGGGGCGAAGGTGTGCGTCAAGTCGAAACAGGAAAGCGTATCGCTCCAGCATTCGTGGGATGGGAAAGCGTTCACGACGGATTACCAAAAGACGGATGGCAATGCCCCGTTTGATCTCATGGTGAACAAAGACGCCGGGGTCGTTCCGGCTGGGACGCGCGCGGCGTTTTTGCGCTATGAATTTCTCACGCCGCGCAACGCGAAAAGCTACAGCGGACCGGGCATCCAGATGGCGCAGATGACGGTGCAGCATGAGCCCAAGGTGAAGGGATTCACGCCGATCGAGGTGGAGTATTGCTGGGTGGAGCACCGCGAAACGGGCGACGTGGAGCGGCGCTACCGAGAACTTGTGAAATCGCCGGCGCAGGAATTCACGATCCACGTGGGCGGGTTCAAAGACCCGACGATGAAGTGGGTGCGGCTGAATTTGCACCGGGATGTACCTCCGGGTGCGCCGGGAGCTCCGGTGCCCTTCGGGTATTCCGATGGCCAGGACGTGGGGCCGGGCGTCACACCGGAGCGGGCGCTTTTCCACTGGGGACAGAACGTGGCCCTGGGCCGCCCGTACACGCTGACCGGTCCGCAGGATGCGCGGAACCGCGACGCGGGGCACGATCTCACGGATGGCATCGTGGCGCCGCCGGATGAAGACGTGTCCGAAAAATACATGCCGACGAATGTGATGTTCGAAAAGGACGCGGTCGCGGCAATAACCATCGATCTGGGCAGCGTGCAGTCCATTGCAGCCGTGCGTGTGCAGGCCGGGCAGGAGCCCGGTTTTCATCTCGCCTTTCCCGCGACGATGGTGGTCGAAAGTTCCGTGGATGGGACGAATTTCACGAAGGCCGGGGCGGCGAGCCACAACCAGGTCTTCGATCCGCCGGCCGACTTTCAACCGTGGGAGAATGATGATTCACCGAAGTACGCCGCGCTGCCCGCGGGCGGGCGGCTGGCCTATGCGTACCGCGTGATTTTCGCGAAGCCGGCCTCAGCGCGCTACCTGCGCGTGACGTGCACCGCGCAACGCGGGTGGGGGATGCTGCTCTCGGAAATCCAGGCCTACGATCAGGTGGACGTGCAGACGAATGTGCCGCCGGCGGTGGTGTTGCCGCCGCTGGCCAAGTAATGGAGGGGATGAAGAACTATTCTGCTCCTGGAGGCTCAAGCAGCCGCCCGGGAAGTTTGCGGCTCCCGTGCAGATGCGGCGAAGGAGCAAATCATGGCCGTCGCTCTCGTAAAAAATCACATGGGGTGAAAAGGGCGAACGACCGCAAAGAAACGCCATCCTGCGAGCTGCGGATGGCGTACTGCGGTGAGTGGGCCGAGCAAAGGCTGGCGTTCGGGTAGACTGCAAGTGGCAGCCACCCCCGCCAGATAGCGGTTAGCTATTTCCCACCCAGCATTTTGCGCATACCACTCATATTGCCGCTCCGCATCCTCGATGAAATAGTCCCCTTTGCGGAGATTCATTCCGACTGGGAGGAAAGACGGGAGCGAAGGCGAGACCGGATGGCGTCGAAGTCAGCGGGGACCAAGGGGGTCGTGGGGCTATTAGCCGCTTCGAGAAGGCACGCCTCCAGTTCAGAGGATTCGGCAAACGGGGGGGGGACGATGTTCGGGGAGCGCTCGCAAGACGTCATTTGCGAGAGTATTGGCGTCCGCACAGGCACCGGAACGGACCTGCTCTTCCACAAATGCTTCGACATCTTTGGCCAAGGCGATTGTGATGGAAACGGTATATGCTCAGGCTGCAGGGGCGTCAATCTGGGCTCCTGAAACGGGAAAACAGGCCCATTTTCCCCGCACTTTCCACTTGCCAATCCTTGGGAAACTGGCTCTCTTCCCGTCCCCTTTTTCGGGAAACTGGAAAAGGAAGCGCACACCAAAATAGCGCTGTTGGTCCTCGGGCCTCTGCCGTCAGGCAGCGGGTCGTATGCGCCGAGGGAAACCCAGCGACAGAGATACAGAAAGACTAAAAGTATATGGCTATTCGCCTCGGGCGTTTTGAATTGCCCAAGCTGCCCGTCATTGACGAGGCATCGAAGACCGACACTTACGCGAAGTTCACAGCCGAGCCCTTTGAAGCGGGCTATGGCGTGACCGTCGGCAACGCGATTCGTCGCGTGCTGTTGAGCTCCATCGAGGGCGGCGCGATCACCAACGTGAAGATCACAGGCGCGAACCACGAATTCCAGACGCTCCCGGGCGTGGTGGAAGACGTGACGGACATCGTGCTGAACCTCAAGAAGGTGAAGTTCAAGTGTGCCGACCACGAGCCCCGCACCCTCTCCATCGCCGTGAACAAGGAAGGCGAAGTGACCGCGGGCGACATCCAGGAAGTCACCGGCGTGGAAGTGGTCAACAAGGACCAGCTCATCTGCACGCTCGACAAGAAGCACAAATTTGAAGCGGAACTCACCGTCCGCGTCGGCCGTGGTTTCGCCACCGGCGACGAAAACAAGTATCCCGACATGCCGATCGGCGTGATCCCGGTGGACAGCATCTTCTCGCCCGTCACGCGCGTGAAGTATGCGGTGGAAGCGACCCGTGTGGGCCAGCGCACCGACTACGACAAGCTCGTGCTCGAAATCTGGACCGACGGCCGCATTGAGCCCGAGGACGCGCTGAAGCAGGCCTCCAGCATTCTGCGCAAGCACCTGGAGCCCTTCTACAACTACGACGAAGTGCAGATCAGCTTCGACGAGACGCCGCAGGCCGCGAACCAGGAAAATCAGAAGATGAAGAAGCTTCTGAATATGTCGGTGAACGAAATCGAGCTGTCCGTCCGCGCGGCGAACTGCCTCAACAACGCGAACATCACCACCGTCGGCCAGCTGGCCCAGAAGACGGAGCAGGAGATGCTGAAGTATCGCAACTTCGGCAAGAAGTCGCTCAACGAAATCAAGGAAAAGCTCAATGGCCTCGGCCTGAGCCTCGGCATGAAGTTCGAGGCCGGTCTGGTGGACCTGACTGCCGGCGAAAACAAGGCGCTGGCGCCCGTTTAATCATTCAACACAGAATCTCGCCATGCGACACCAACGTAAAACAGTCAAACTCCGCCGCACGCAGGGGCACCGGAACGCCCTGATCTCGAACCTTGCGGTGAGCCTCATCGAGCACGGCCGCATCAAGACGACCATCGCGAAAGCGAAGGCCGTGAAGCCGTTCGTCGAAAAACTCGTCACCAAAGCCAAGACCGGCTCGCAGCACTCGCGCCGGATGGCCCTCGCAGACCTGCGCCACAACGAAACGGCGGTCACCAAGCTCTTCACGGAGATTGGGCCGCTGAACGCGGAGCGCAAGGGCGGCTACACCCGCATCGTGAAGCTCGGCCAGCGCCGCAGCGACGCGAGCGAAATGGCCGTCATCGAGTGGGTGGACATGCCTGCCACCGCGACGCCGGAAGCCGAGCCTGAAGCGGCCGCCGAAGAAGGCGCCAAGCCCAAGGCCAAGAAGAAGAGCACCAGCAAGAAAAAGGCTGCGGCTGAGCCGACCGAGGCCTAGGCCTCCGACTGACTTAAGAAATTAAACACAGACAGGCCCGCGGGAACGCGGGCCTGTTTTGTTGTTTCTTGAGGGAGGGGGGCGAAGTTTGTTCGCGCGAAGCGCTTTTGGAGTGCGGTGATGCTTCACCGCTTTGGTGTTCGAGCAGAAGGGCGCGCTCTAAAGGCTCGAGTCAAAGCGGCGAAGAATCGCCGCAGTCCGAAGGCCTTCGGCTTTCTACTCCTCGGGCGCGGCCTTTGGGGCCTTGGCTGCTTTGGCCGAAGGCTTCTTTTCCGCGCGGGGCGCGAATTCAAAGCCCACCTTGCCGCCTTCCTGCAGGACGAGGAAAGCTTTGAAGCTACGGCCGGTGCGGGCGCTGACGAAGCCGGAGATGAGGCCGGTCTTGCCGTCGGCGAGGAGGCGGGCGGCATCGCTGCGGGAGATTTGTTTTTTCAGGATGAACTTGCCCATGCGGAAGGTGCACTTTTTCAGGTGCATCTGGTCGCACTGGAAGGCGCTCTCGCTTTCAAAAACCTGGCCGGGCTCGCACATGCGGCATTTGCCGACGGGGTCGGGATTGATCCATTCGGGAGCCACGCCGGGTTCGCCGCCGAGGCCGTCGTCCTTTTGGAAATCGAAGGTCGCCTTCCATTCCTCGCGGTCGAGGATGAGCGGGGCGCTGAAGCTGCGGCCGAATTTGTTGCGGAAGCCCTCGAGCGGGCCCACGCGGCCCTCGGTGAGCAGCTTGGCCACTTCCTCGCGCTCCAGCTCGCGGCTGGCCACGGTCTTCCAAATGGTGAGCCCGCAGTCGTCGCACTTGTAGTTGCGGAACGTCTCGGTGATGGGGCGATGGCCGCATTTCGGGCAGGCGACGTCGATGGGCTTGAAGTCGCCCTTGATCTCCATGTCGCCCTTGCCCTTCACCTTGGTCACGATGTCCGTGGTGAGGGCACGGATTTCGTGCATGAAAGCGTCGCGCGAAAGTTTGCCGCGGCCCATCTCGCGGAGCTTGAATTCCCACTCGCCGGTCATGGCGGGCTGGGTGAGGGCGTCGGCGTCGAGATTGCGGAGGAGCGTGATGAGCGAGAGGCCCTTTTGCGTCACCACGAGGTCGCGGCCGTCACGGATGATGTAGCCTTCGAAGATGAGGCCTTCGATGACCTGCGCGCGGGTGGCGGGCGTGCCCAGGCCGCGTTCGGCCATGGCTTCGCGGAGTTCCTCGTCGTCCACGAGCTTGCCGGCGCCTTCCATGGCGCTGAGGAGCGTGCCTTCGTTGAAGCGCGGAGCGGGCTTGGTCAGGTTTTCTTTGAGCTCCAGCGCGCGCGTTTCGGCCTGCTCGCCGGGCGTGATCGGGACCACGGCTTTCTCGCTGTCCTGGCCCTCGGCTTCCTTGCCGTAAACGGCCATCCAGCCGGGGTCCACGATGATGCGGCCGGTGGTCTTGAAGGCCTCGGACTCCACGCGCGTGATGCGGGTGGTATCCATGAACTGTGCGGAGGGGAAGAAGACGGCAACGAAGCGCTTCGACACGAGGTCGTAGATCCGCTGCTCCTTGTCGTCGAGACCGTGCGGGACTGTGCCGGTGGGCACGATGGCAAAGTGATCGCTGACCTTCGCATTGTTGAAGATGCGCTTGTTCGGGCGCACCCAGCCCTGGCTGAGCGCATGACCGGCATGGCGGGCGAGATCGCCGCTGAAGGACGTCATCACCTGCTTGGCCGTATTCACATGGTCTTCCGGCAGGTAGCGGGAATCCGTTCGCGGATAGGTGAGCGCCTTGTGCTTCTCATAGAGCGCCTGGGCGATGCTCAGCGTCATGCGCGCGGGGAAGCCGAAACGGCCATTGGCCTCGCGCTGGAGCGTGGTGAGGTCGTAGAGCAGCGGCGAGGCCTGCGAGGCGGGCTTGCGCTCTTCCTCGATGAGGCCGGGCTTGCCCTGGCATTTGGCGATGATGGCCTCCGCCTGCGCGCGATCCCAGATACGCTCGGCCTTGGCCTGCTCGTCCTCCGTCTTCTTCGCGTCAAACTTCTCGTCGAACCAGCGGCCGCGGTACTGGCCGCTCTTCACCTCGAAATCGCCGAAGACCTCGAAGTATTCGCGCGGGACGAAAGAGCGGATCTTCTCCTCGCGCTCGGCGAGAATGGCCAGCGTGGGCGTCTGCACGCGGCCGGCGGTGGTCTTTAAAAAGCCGCCGCCGCGCGAGTTGAAAGCCGTGAGTGCGCGCGTGGAATTGATGCCGACGAGCCAGTCGGCCTCGCTGCGGGACATGGCAGCGTCCGCCAGCGGGAGCATCTCGGCGTCGGACCGCAGCGCCTGGAAAGCGTTGCGGATGGCGTCCGGCGTCATGCTCTGCAGCCACAGGCGCTTGAGCGGATGCTTGGACTTGGCGGCGCGGATGATGTTGCGGAAAATCAGCTCGCCCTCGCGGCCGGCGTCGCACGCATTAATAATGGTGCTCACGTCGGGCCGCTTGATCAGCTTCTTCAGCATGGCGAGACGCCCCGCGTTTTTATCGATGGGAGCCAGGGTGAACTCCGGTGGCAGATGCGGGAGCTTTTCCAGCGACCACTTGCCCTTTTTGATCTCGTATTCATCCGGCACGGCGAGCTCGAGCAGATGCCCGACGGCGCTGGAAATAACGTATTGGTCATTTTCGTAAAACTCCGCGCCACGTCCCGGCTTCATGCCTAAGGCACGAGCCAGGTCTTGGGCGACACTGGGTTTTTCGGCGATGACGAGCGTCTTCATGCGTACAGAGAATTCTGGAAAGGGCGTGGGGAGTTAGGCGGTGTCGCTCAATCGCGCAACGGGAAAATTTTGGGCGGGGCCCTCATTTTCTCGATCGATGCCCGTAATGGAACCCCCAAGTTACCCGTCATAAGTCATTGAGATAGAAGGATCACTTTTAACGAAAAAGACCGCAACTTGTTCAAAAATCTGACATTAGGGATTGCGCCTATTGCGAAATGGACGAAGTCACAGCAATGTCATTACATCGCGCCTTTCCAAAGAGTGCACATCCGTGCACAGGGAGAAGTTCATCATCTTAATAAACCGCATTACATGCCGCCTTCTTTCAGCTCCGGACTTCGCATCCGGCCCCCGGGACAGGTCTCTTCTCTTACGTATACGGTTACGCCACAGGCAGTTCCGGTGCGTGAGCCCGTAAAGGAGGGGATTCAGCGCTGTGCGCCTGGACCATGGGGGGAGATCGAATTCCATCATATTTATCTGGAGGCCTCGGAGCAGGTGGTGTCGCGGTTCCGGATGCCGGGGTCTCAACCGATCTGGGCCTTTCCCGGGCACACCCTACAATCATTAGAGGAACTTTTCGAAAGGGCGCGAATTCCGGCGGACTGGCTCGATTACTGGCTGAAGCCGCCCTGCCTCGTCGAAATGGGGGCCACCCTCAATATTCTGGTCCCGATTCAGCATTTGGATGCGTTGATGCCGGAGCAGCGCGCCATGATTTTTGCGGAACTGGCGAAGCACGAGGTGAATGAGTATCACCGGGACCCGGTGTTCATCACCAGTGGCTCCGTGGAGGAGTTTTTGCGGTACGCGGAGCTTTCTAATGAGGATGCGCGGTGGTTTGCGCGGGCCTGCTACCGGCGGGGGAAGGTGCTCTGCTTTTCCGATGTCCGGGCACTGGTGGCACGCGCGCGGTCGGCCACGGAAGCGGTGCGCTTCATGAAGCTGTGCACCCGGACACGGGCGATCATCGCCCGGTTGCGCGTGACGGAGCAGACGGACATCAATGAGCTGATTTCGTATTGGACCAACGAAGAACGGCGCAAGGACATGCGACCACTGCTGCACAGCATCGCGGCGCAGCGGACGTGCATTGATATCGCCCACTTGCTGCCGCCGCTGGCGCGGAAGCTTTTGAATGGGTATCCGCCCTTCGAACTCGCGGTGAAGGGGCGCATGCCCGATTGCCACTGGAGCTCGCTGAACTTTTTCAACTACGAGCCACGCGACTACTATCTCGATACGCGTCTGGCGGCCAGCCACGTGCTGGAGAACTACGACCAAGTCGAGGCGCCCTATCGCTACGGCGACAAGCTGCTGTTCCTGAATGACAGCCAGCAGGCCTTCCACAGCTGCGTGTATATCGCGGGGGATATCGTGTTCTCCAAGAACGGGGACAACGCCGCGAATCCGTGGATTCTCACGCACCTCGGCGACCTCGAACAGATTTACCTCAGCGGTACCGCGGGTCGGGTGCAGGGATTCCGGATCCGGCACAAGTAGGTTTGGAGTTCCGCCTGTAGGCAGATTCCGAATGGATCGCCCGCAATTTCGCCTTTGGCATTTGGGGGCGGTCTGGCATCACGCGGAGCGCCATGCGCACCGTCATCCTCTCCGCCGTCACCTCCGTCGTCCTCGCTGCTGCCGCGTCTGCGGTGCCGGCGGGAGAAACCATCCGCTTGTGGGAAGGGGATGCGCCGAATGCGCTGGGGAAAGAGGATAAGGACGTCCCGACGCTCACGCTTTATTTGCCCCCGGCGGACAAGGCCGCGCATACGGCCATCGTGATTTGCCCGGGCGGCGGTTATGGCGGGCTCGCCCCGCACGAGGGCGACGGCTACGCGACCTGGCTTTCGGATCAGGGCGTGGCCTGCTTCGTTTTGAAATACCGGTTGGGCAGCAAGGGGTACCGGCATCCGTCCATGATGCTCGACGTGCAGCGGGCCCTGCGCACGGTGCGCACGGGCGCGGAAAAGTGGAGCGTGGATCCGAAGCGCATCGGGGTGATGGGCAGCAGCGCGGGCGGACATCTCGCGACGACGGCCGCGACGCATTTCGATGCGGGCAAAGCCGACGCCGCCGATCCCGTGGACAAGGTGAGCTGCCGTCCGGATTTCGCGATCATTTGCTACGGTGTGATCTCGATGGAGGATGGGGTGACGCATGGCGGCTCGAAAAAGAACCTACTCGGCGACAAGCCGGACCCGGCGCTGGTGGAGCTGCTCTCCAACGACAGGCAGGTGACCAAGGAGACGCCGCCGTGCTTCGTCTGGAGCACGGGGGAGGACAATGCGGTGCCGCCGGAGAACAGCTTCCGCTTTGTGAACGCGCTGCGGGCGAACAAGATCCCCTACGATTTCCACATCTACCAAAAGGGCCCGCACGGCATTGGGCTGAGCCGCGGCAAAGGCGGCGTGGCGGCGGATGACGTGCATCCGTGGGGGAAGGATCTGTCGTTCTGGCTGCGGCAGAATGGGTGGATTAAGTAAGGGGGATTGGCTCGTCGCGCGCGTATGAAAGTAGGACCGGCGTCGAGATTCGGACGCGCGCTTGTTAAGGCGGACACAGCAGTCGTCCCGCCGTCGCGGGATGGAACTTCAAACTGATCGCTCGACGCTCGCGTGGCGCTCACTGGATATTGAAAACCGAACACTGAACCATTTGCCCATGAGCGATTCCATCGAACACGTATCGGACACTGCGCTGTGGGTCGCCACGTACCGCGCGCTCGAATCGGAGCGGCCCGATGCCCTCTTTCACGATCCGCTCGCCGCGCAACTCGTCGGCGAGCGGGGGCGGCGCATCGCGGCGGCGATGAAGAGCGGGAATATCGTGCAGTGGGCGGTGGTTCTCCGGACCTGCATGATTGATGAGATCATTCTGGCCGCCATCGCGGAGGGGGTGGATACGGTGTTGAATCTCGGCTCGGGGTTGGACACGCGGCCGTACCGCATGGAATTGCCGCCCGCGTTGCGCTGGGTGGAGGTGGATTATCCGCACCTGCAGGAGTTCAAAGCGAAAAGGCTGGGAGCGGCGTCGCCGCGGTGCGTGCTGGAGTCGGTGTCGCTGGACCTGGCAGATCGCGCGGCACGGGAGGAGTTATTTGTCCGGGTGGAGGCGCAGGCGAAAAAGGTGCTCGTGCTCACCGAGGGCGTCACGCCGTACCTCAGTAATGACGAGGTGGGCGACCTGGCGGATGCGCTGCATCGGCGGGAGAAGTTCCAGTTTTGGGTGCTGGACTACAACCATTCGCAGAACCGGTTCAGCACGATCGGGCAGCGGCGCATGCGCCAGCAGTTGAAGAATGCGCCGTTCAAATTTGTCCCGCCGGATTGGATCCAGTTCTTCGCCTGGCACCGGTGGGAGGTGAAGGAGCTTCGCTATTACTCGGAGGAATCGGAACGGCGGAAACGCCCGTTCAAGGCGCCGTGGCGGTTTATGGTCGTCTTTTTCTTCAGGCTGCTCTTCACCTCCCGGAAGGAGCGCGAAGAGATGCGACGGTGGAATGGCTTTGCGGTGCTGCGCCCGGTCCGATAGCCGCCGGAGCCGCGGAATGTGGCGAGGCTCTCGGTGGACCGAAGCTCCAGCTCCGGGCTTCGTCAGGGCGGTTGAGAAAAAACGGCAACCGATCGCCGTGCGGGATTTCTGTCGCCGCAGCCGGGAGGCTGCGATTTGGGCGACGATTTTCCGCACCCCGCTATCGTTGGAGCGGTGCCAGAAATGTCGTCGCGCTCCGCAGCCTCCCGGCTGCGGAGACAGACGCGCCAAACATTTGGGAGCAGGCAGCTCCATTTAGAGCAGTTTCAAAAAAGCTGTAGCCGTTCAAAACTTGCGCTCGACAGTGTTGCTGCGACCGGGAGCTCGCATTGAACGGCCACGACTTTTCTGAAATCACCCTCAACCGCTCGAAGGTAAGCCTGGAGCTGGAGCTTCGGGCCTCCAAGCAGGCGGTCCGCGCTCAGCGACGTTCGTGGCCGATGTGTTGGTACGTGCGCGCCTGATGGCGGTGTCGCGCTGTCGCTGGCCACCGCACTCCAAGATCGTGTCCCGACGTTTGAGGGGCTATTTGCCCTTGCCGCAGCAGTCCTTGTATTTCTTGCCGCTGCCGCAGGGGCAGGGTTCGTTGCGGCCGATTTTGGGGGCTTCGCGGCGCACGGGTTCGGCGGCGGGTTCCTGGGACGGCTCGGGTTGAGGCTCAGGCTCGCCCATGCCGACGCCGGCGATGGTGCTTTCGTCCGGCGCGCTGAGGAATTGCGGCAGATTCGCGAGAAACCGCTCGAAGTTGGCGATGTCCGACGTGCTGCGGAAGAGATTGTGCAGGACCTCGTCCTTGATGCTGGCCATGAGGCTCTCGAACATCTTGAAGGCTTCCTGCTTGTACTCGATGAGCGGATCCTTCTGGCCGTAGGCGCGGAGGTAGACACCCTCGCGCAGGCCGTCCATGGAGTAGAGGTGCTCCTGCCAGAGGCGGTCGATGGCGGTAAGCGTGATGGAGCGCTCAAGGCTCTTCAGGGCCTCGGGCATCTCGTGCTGGCTCTTGAGCTCGTAGGCCTTCTTCACGCGGTCGGCGATGAAGCTGGCGACTTCCTCCACGGGCTTGCCCGTGATGGCCGCCTTGTCGATCGCGACCGGGAAGGTCACGTTGGCCCAGTTGAGCAGCGCATCGATCTGCGGGTCCTCGCCGTCCGGGAAATACTCCTCGCACTTCTCCGGGATGCGATCGTCAATCACATCATAGAGCAGCGCGCGCGGGTCATCGGTGTTGATCGCTTCGTTGCGCAGGCCGTAGACGACTTCGCGCTGGCGGTTCATCACGTCGTCGAAATCGAGCGTGCGCTTGCGGATCATGTAGTTGCGGCCTTCGACGCGCTTCTGCGCGGTCTCGACCGACTTGTTAAGCCACGGATGCTCGAGCGATTCGCCTTCCTTCATGCCGAAGCGCTCCATGAGGCTGGTCATGCGCTGGGCGGCGCCGAAGTTGCGCATCAGGTCGTCTTCAAACGAGACGAAGAAGCGCGAATAGCCGGGGTCGCCTTGACGGGACGAACGGCCGCGCAGCTGGCGATCGATGCGGCGCGACTCGTGGCGCTCGGTGCCGAGCACATAGAGACCGCCGGCTTCCGCCACGCCGGGCCCGAGTTTGATGTCGGTGCCGCGGCCCGCCATGTTGGTGGAAATGGTCACGGCGCCCAACTGGCCGGCGCGGCCGACGACCTCGGCCTCGTGCTGGTTTTGGCGCGCATTGAGCACCACGTGCGGCACCTTGGCGCGCTGGAGCATGCGCGAGACGAGCTCGGATGCTTCCACGCTCGCGGTACCGACGAGCACCGGCTGGCCCTTCGCGTGGGCTTCCTGGATTTCTTTCACCACCGCATTGTACTTCTCGCGGCGGGTCTTGAAGATGAGGTCATTGCCGTCCTTGCGGATGCAGGGGCGGTTTACCGGGATGACGGCGACTTCGAGTTTGTAGATGTCGTTGAACTCATTGGCCTCGGTCTCGGCGGTGCCGGTCATGCCCGCGAGCTTGCGGTAGAGGCGGAAGTAGTTCTGGACGGTGATGGTCGCGAGGGTCTGGGTCTCCTTGTCGATCTGCACGCCCTCCTTGGCTTCCACGGCCTGGTGCAAACCATCGCTCCAGCGGCGGCCCGGCATGGTGCGGCCGGTGTTTTCGTCGACGATGACTACCTTCCCGTCCTCCACGATGTAGTGAACATCCTTTTCGTAGAGGCAGTAGGCGCGGAGGAGCTGCGAGATATTGTGGATGCGCTCGCTCTGCAGGTTCATGTGTTCCTGCGCCTTGGTCTTCGCCTCCATCTTTTGCGGATCGGTCAGCGACTTATTCTGATCGATCTCGGCAAACTGGGTGATGAGATCGGGCAGCACGAACGCCTCCGGATCGCCGGGCGACATAAATTGGCGGCCCTGCTCGGTGAGATCGGCCTCGTGCGAGCGCTGCTCCATGGTGAAGAACAGCTCTTCCTTCAGCTTCCACATCTCTTCCTTGCGGACTTCGGCGTAGAAGGAGGTCTCGATGCGCTCGATAGCCTTGCGCTTCTCCGGGTCTTCCATCGCGCGGAGGTAGCCTTTATTCAGCGGCTGGCCCCATTTGACCTTGCACATGAGGCGGGCGGCGTCGTCCTGCTTCTTCTCCTGCTCAAAAAGCTGGAGCGCTTCGGAGGCGAGGCGGTTGCAGAGCATGGCCTGCTTTTTCACGAGCTGCTCCACCATCGGCTTGTACTTCTCGAACTGGTGGGTGGAGACGGTGACCGGGCCGCTGATGATGAGTGGCACGCGCGCTTCGTCGATGAGGATGGAGTCCACCTCGTCCACGATGGCGAAAGCGTGGCCGCGCTGCACCTGCGACTCCTTGCTGGTGGCCATGCCGTTGTCGCGGAGGTAGTCGAAACCAAACTCCGAGTTCATCCCGTAGGTGATGTCCGCCTCGTATTGCTGGCGGCGGATATCGGGGAATTGGTCGTGCTGGATGATGCCGACGGTGAGGCCGAGGAATTTGTAGAGCTGGCTCATCCACTCGCCGTCGCGGCGGGCGAGGTAGTCATTGGTGGTGACGAGGTGGGCGCCGCGGCCGGTGAGGCCGTTGAGGAAGAGCGGCAGTGTGGCCACGAGGGTCTTGCCTTCGCCGGTGGACATTTCGGCGATCATGCCCTTGTGCAGGCAGTAGCCGCCGATGAGCTGCACGTCGAAGTGCACCATGTACCAAGTCATGGGCTGACCGCAGACTTCGAACTGATGCTTGCGATCATTCAGACGGCGCGCGGCATTCTTCGCCACGGCAAAGGCCTCGGGCAGGATGCCGTCGAGATACTTTTGTTGGTCCGCCCATTCCATGGGCTTCAGGTCATCCTTCCACTGCGTCACCTTGGCCCGGAGTTGGTCGTCGCTGAGGGATTGGAATTGTTGTTCGAGTTCGTTGATCTTCGCGATCACCGGGCGCAGCTGCTTGACCATGCGCGCGTTTTTCGAGCCGAAGAGTTTTTTGAGAAACCAGCCGATCATTTTTAAAAAGAGTATTCAGTGTTTGTGTTCAGTATTCAGTGCGTCCAGGGGTTCAGTGGCAGGCGGCGCGCAGCCGCTCCGCCGTGGTGGAACGGCGGGCTTGAACGTGGCGGACTGGATGGTGAAAAATCATTATTTGCTGCCCGGCTTGTGTGCCGGGATGGCCGCCAAATCGGGCGGCAGTTGATGGGGTTCGTAGGTTTCGACGTTGAGTTCGACGAGCGAAATGAACGGGGCGCCGAAATCCGGCACGTTGCCGCCGGAGCGGTCGACCACGGTGGCCACGGCTACGACTACGCCGCCATGCGCGCGGACGATGTTGATCGTTTCCTGTACGCGGCCGCCGCGGGTGACGACGTCCTCGGCCACGATGAATTTCTCGCCCTCGCGGATTTGGAAGCCCCGGCGGAGGACAAGTTGGTTGTTTTCCTTCTCGGCAAAGATGTGCGGCAGGCCGAGGGAGCGGGCGACCTCATGGCCGACGATGAGACCGCCGAGCGCGGGCGAGATCACCGCATCAGCGCCAATCCCGTGGGTGCTGATCTTGTCCGCCAGCGCGGCGCAGACCTGCGCGGCGATGGGCGTTTCCTTGAGCAGCAGGGCGCATTGGAAGAACTGGCGGCTGTGCAGGCCGGAGCGCAGGACGAAATGCCCGTCGAGCAAAGCGTTGGTCTTGCGGAAAAGCGCGAGCAGTTCGTCCTGTGTCATTTTTTGATTCCCTTGCAGATAGCGATAATGTCCTCGCGGGTAAGCGGCTTGTCGTAGCGCTTCAGCGAGGTGGCGTTGGCGAAAAGCGACTTGCGGATGGGTTCGGCACCGTCGCCCTGCATTTCCGTGGTGGAAAGCATGAGGACGTTTTTGCCGAGCACGGTCGCCGCAATGTGTTGGGTGACCGCGGTGGATTCGCCCGGCTTCACTTTGCCGGCCGCTTCCTGCTCTTTGATGTAGCCGGCGAGGTCATAGTGAAAATACGCCCACTCGGTGTCCCCCAGTTTCACGAACTCCACCGTGGCCTTGAGGTTCTGGTTGGTGAGCTCGTTTTGCGCCTTCATGGCCCAGTCGGCATAGGCGGACAGGATGGCGTGGGCATCACCCGCGGCCGGCGGTTGCGGCAGAAATTCGCCCATGGGGATGAGCATCTGCTGGAACAACTGGTTATCCGCGACGATCACGATTTGACCGTTGCGTTTGACCGTCCGATCACGCTCGCCATTGGCGATGAGCAGGCTGAAAGGGGACTCGGCGCCCGTCTGGGCAATGAGCATGCCGTCCTCAGCATAGGCGGCGACAACGGTGGCCATGGGGCCGGAGTCCGTCGCGTCGGCTTTCTTTTCCGCGTTCGCAGCAGCCGGCGCGGGCGCATCCGCGGCCAGCATCGGGGCAGCGAAAACGAAGGCTGCGAAAAGGGCAGCCGCGCCAGGCGTCGCTCGCGGGAAAAGAGGCATGCGGTGGAAAGCTACGCCGCACCCGGGGCGTGAGGAGTCGATAGGGCGGCCGTCACTTCGATTTCCACGCGCGCCCCGCGTGGAAGCCCAGCCACCGCCACGGTGGAGCGCGCCGGGAAAGGCTCCGGAAAATAGCGCGCGTAGACGGTATTCATCGCCGCAAAGTCGTCCATGGTGGTCAGGAAGACGGTGGTCTTCACCACCTCGGCGAAGGTCATGCCATTGGCGGCGAGCACGCCGCGGATGTTTTCACACACGCGTTCCGTTTGCGCCGTGACATCCGTACCCACGATTTCGCAGGTGGCCGGATCCAGGGGAATCTGGCCTGCGCAAAACAGGAGATTTCCGAAGGCGACGGCCTGGGAATAGGGTCCCACGGCTTTCGGTGCGGCATCGGTGGCTATGATTTTCTTCATCAAAAAGGGGCGTGAACCTAGCAATGAGTGGGAAGGTGTCAATGCAGGGAGGTGGGAAGGGTAAATGACGAATGACGGAATGACGGATTTGGGGGGCCTTTTATGGACTGCGGTGGGAAGCGACAGCGCCACACCGCTTGGGGGCCCGGCGAATCGATCGTCCTTTTTAGGGAAAACGCGCGTCGCGATTCCGACTCTGCCTATGGATCGGGCAGTATTCGTCTTGCCGGAAAGCGGCGTGGCGCTGTCGCCCCCCGCCGCAGTCCATAAAAAAGGGGGCTACCGCAAGCTCTCGCCCGCTTTTTGATATTTCGCCTTCAGCTCTTCGAGGACACCCGCCTGAGCCGGATCGGAGATGAGATTCTTCTCCTCCAGTGGATCGTCTTTCAGGTGATAGAGTTCCTCCACAGCCTCGTAATTTTTCTGCGGGAGCCAGCGGAGGTATTTCCATTCAGGGGTGCGGTAAGCTTCGACGGGCGGGATGCGGTCCGGCACGCTGTGGTGTTCGTAGAAAAACTCAGTGCGCCAGTCGGCCGGCGGGGTTTCGCCCCGGACCAAGGGGACGAGGCTTCGGCCTTGCATGTGCTCCGGCGCGGGCAGGCCGGCGTACGCGAGGATGGTCGGCGCGAGGTCGACGTTCAGTACCACGGATTCGCTGAGGCGGGCCGGTTGCCCGGGTTCGCAAATGACCATCGCCACGCGCATATCCTCCTCGTAGGCGAACCATTTGTCCGCGAGGCCGCGGTCGCCAAGGGCGTAGCCGTTATCACTGGTGAAAATGAGGATGGTATTTTGCGCGAGGCCGCTCTTTTCGAGTTCGGCCACGATGCGCCCAATCTCGCGGTCCACGCCGGTGATCAGGCGGTCGTAGTCGCGCAGGGTCGCCTGCGTTTTCTCCGCGGTGTCGAAGCGCCATTGCCAGCGCCGCCGGCCTTCGCTCGTTTGGACAAAAGCGGGCAGGCGGGCGAACGCCGCGGCGGTGGCGAGGGACGGCAGCGGGATGGTGGTCTCCGCGTAGAGCGTTTCGTCGCGGGGGTCGGGCGCGTATTCGCGCGGTTTGCCGTCGCGGGCGTGGACGGCATTGAAGCTCAGCGAGAGGCAGAAGGGCTGGTCAGCACGGCAGCCTTGCAAAAACTCGAGCGCTTCGTTGCCAAACCGCGCGGTGGCGTGCGTGTGGGTGGGGTCGGTCTTTTCGAAAAATTCCGCGCCGCCCTGGCCGGGCCGCCCGCGCCAGAAATCGAAATCTTTGGCCATGGCGGCGATGGCCTTCGCGGAGCCCACGCCAAACTTACCGACAAAGCCCGTGCGATAGCCGGCCTGGCGCAGCAGAGCGGGATAGGTCTCCGCCCATTGGGCCGCAGTCAGCGGGGTTTCAAAATCGGCAATGCGGTGCCGGCGCTCCCATTGCCCGGTGAGGATGCTCGCGCGGCTCACGCAGCAGATGCTCGTGGTGACGAAGGCTTGGTGAAAGACGGTGCCGTGGGCGGCGAGGCGGTCGATGTTAGGCGTCTGCACCTGTTTGTCGCCGGCGTAGCCGAGGCTGTTCCAACGGAGATCGTCGACGAGCAGGAAAACGATGTTGGGGCGGGGTGGAGGGGCATCGGCCGCCCGCAGCGGAAGGGCGGCGAGGAGAAGCGCGAGCAAAAGACGGGGCATGATGGGCCAAGGGCTAGCCGCCCGCGGGAGCGATGACAAGGAAGCGGACACGCGCCGGAGCTTTCCACCGGATGTGCGCACCCACTCTGCATTATGCCCTGTGTCTTGGGCGGGTAAGGCCCGCTACGGCGCGAATTGCTTGGTGGTCAGGACGCGGAAGCGGTAAGCGGCTTCAAGCGAGTCGGTGTCCGGATTGAATTTTTCCGAGGCTGGGGTGGTGGGATCGGCGGGATTAAAGCGCCGGTCGGCCGGGTCGAGGTAGCGCTCAATCACGGCCGAGCCACGGTAATCACCGAGGATGGTGCTCTTGGTTTCGTCCCAGACGTCCGGCTTGCTGGCCGGGTTGGGGGCGAGGGTCTGCACCCGAAGATGCACGGTGTAGGTATTCGACTTCGTGGTGAGCCGGGAGTAGAGACGCGCGTAGGGCCGCTCGCGGGCATTGTCACCGGTCAGCGAGTACAATTTGTCCCAAAAATTCTGCCAGCGCGCATTCACGTCGGTGGATCCCCGGGCCTCGGTCAGCGTCGCCACAGGCATGCCGGTGCTGCTGGCGGTATCCGCGTTGGGCTTGGGATACAAATCCAGTTCACAAATCTGGGAAGCCGAGCGGAAAACCTGATTTTGCGGGCTGACCGTGTCCTTCCATCGGCGCTCCAGAAAGGCGAGGGTGACGTCCTCATCGATCTGGTGGCGGTAGTCGGTGGTGGAGCTGTCGTAAGCTTCGGTCTTACCCCCATTCACGCACCCGAAGGGAATGCAGAGCATCTTTTCCGCGCGGAGCACCCCGCGCAAGGCCGTGTCGCGCTTGAGATATCCGCCAAAGGGAATGATCTGGTAATTCATGTTCACCTTGCCGGCCTGCGAAAACGGTTCGCTGATGGGATAAGGCTCCACTACGGGCATGTTGAAAAAATCGAGCCAGAGGTGGTCCGGCGGGTCACCCGGGCTCGGGTGGTCGGCCAATCCGGGATGGTTGGTCCGATCCGGGCGGAAGAGGAGAGTTTCCCACGGGTGATTGCGCATCACCCCGGTTGGCAGCGAGCCGAACCAGCCGGGGGAGGCGATGATGCGGTTGGGGGAATACAGGGTGTTCACTGCGCCCTTGAAGTCCGCGATCAGGAAGTAAGGAATGGACGAGCCATCCGAGGATTCACCCTCATCGGTTTTGTTGATGAAGGGACCATCGTACATCTTGGAGACGCCGGAATCCCAATCGCCCGGATTACCATCGAAGCGCCGGACGCCGCCGCGGAGTTCCTCGGGCAGGTCCGTCATGCGCGCTTGGTTGTCGGAGGCGGATTTATAGATGGATTTACCGGCGGGATTGGAGGCATCCCATTTGTAATTGGGATAAGTATAGGTGGGCCCAGAGCCTTGGGCCACGAGCACGCCCGTCTTCACGGCGGTGACATACCGCGGCCCCAGTGCCGTGTGCAGGGAGTGGATGACATTGGTGTTGGCCGTGGTGGTCATGTCGGCCGTCCAGCGGTTGAGCGCAGGATCGCCCGCTTGACCGAAGCCATTGGTCACCACGCTCCGGCCCGCGATGAGGCGCAGGTCCGTTTTGGCTTCAATGCTGCGCACGGCGTCCTCGGGAATGATCCAATTCGTCGTGATAGTGGTGTCGGTGTTGTTGGCCGCGCCGATCCGCGCTTCAAACTCGGTGGAAGTTTTGCCGGCGTTTTGTGTGGGCACGCGGACCTTGCACGTCGGAAAATTGATCGTGATCGTTTGGACGGCCGGAGTGCCAGCGGTGGGATTTTTGACCGGGAGGATGGAGACGGTGATCGTTCCCCGGAGATCAAAGGTCCGGAGCGGTTGTCCATTCACCGGAAGCGGAACATTGATCCAATCGGAGACGAACGGATATTTCGATTCGACGTTGGAGCCGGTTCGGTCGAACACCTTCTTGCTGGAAGATGCCCCGTAGAAGAACTGGTTGCCAAAACCGAGGTGACCACCCAGGAAGCGGCCATGCGGCCCGGCGTGGACGCCGCACGTGACGATATTGGTGGCCGAAGCGGGGAGCAGATCCACCGGGGCGCCGGTGGTGGGATCGGTGATCGTCAAACCCGTTTGCGACGGACTGTCCACCCTGACGGCGTAGGTGTCCTTCATTCCAATCCAGCCGAAGGAAGGAGTAAACATCTCCAGCACGAGTGTCGCGCGCATGCGATCGGGGGTGGTGGGAGTCTTGCTGCCGCGCGGCTCCATGGTAAAGATAATCGCTGCTTCCGAGAGGGTAGGGAAGCGGCCGAAACCGCGCGTATTGCCAATTTTGATGGGCGTGATTTGTCCGGCGTAATCGCTGCCGTTGTTGGCGTAGGGCGGTGTGTAAGGATTACCGCCGGTGTTGCTGCCATCGGAAAGATTGATGCAGCGGATGTAGTCAAACATCTCCGTCAGAATCTGATCGCGCTCCGGGGCGGGGAGGTTTGCGTCCGCATACTTTTTGAGGAAGTTGCCCTGGCCGAATCCCGGGATGGGCTTGGACGTAAGATCCTGCAGATAACTATAGAGAACCGTATTGCGCCCATTGCGAGGGCTGGCCGCATCCAGGTAATCGGTGGTCTCACTCCGCGGATCGGAGCGGGTGAAGTAGTAGGGATAAAAGCCTTTGCCCACTTGCAGGGTTTTGCTGCCGATGGTGGAGCAGAAGGCGAAGACGTTGTCCTTTGCGCTCCGGGAAGCTTCGGCCACGGCGACGGGCCAGATGGAGATGCGCGGACGCCCGAAAAGATTGAGCTCGGGTGCGCGGTTATTGGCGGTGAGGAAAAAGCGCGTCTGCCGGAGAAATTGCTGCGTGTTCGGCAGGTTCATCCGCAGGTTGTACTGGCGGGTGGGGAAGTTGCCCCCCGCGGCGGCATTCATCGCCGGCCGGTAGAGTAGCTCATCCACGGAGGAGTAGAGCCGGTCGTTTTCGACCGGAACAGCCGTGGAAGTGGCGGCCGTGATGGTGCCCTCCATCGAACCGCCGGTATTCACCCGCGGAACGATGGAATAAATCGCTTCTTTCAGCGCGTTATAGGAGGGGTCGGTGTAGGAGATATTCGTGATGCCGCCTGTGGGCGGCGGCAGCCAACCAAACGCCCGACCAAAAACCGGGCTCAGACACGTGGTGGCCGGGTGCCCGGGATAGCGTTGATATTCACCCGCGGACGGCTGGTAATTTCCCAAGCCCAAGGCGGGGGCGACCGAGTCGGCATAAGAGGCCGTCAGTGGCGTGTCCCAATAGGTGGCTTCCGAGGCCGTGTTGATGTTGAGCTTGCTGCACTCATCATCCGCCCAAAAGGCGATGCGCCCGACGATCGGATTGTCCTTGGTGGGTTTGGTGCTACCACCAAAGTTGGACAGGCCGTCCCGGGCATCCGTTGGGACGGCCATGCTGCCATCGCGCAAAACGTAAATCCAGCGGACCGGCATCGGTGCCGGATTGGGATTCAAAACCGGATTGTAAGTCGGCGCTGGGGGAATGGTGCCGGTCGCCGTGGTGTATTTGGGTGGAGCGGTCAGGCCGGGGGTGCCGGCGCCCAGGCTGATGCCTTCAATGCCCGCGGGAGGATTGGGGTTGGTGGGAACGGGAACGGACGACGGATCGAAAATGGGGTAATCGGCGCGATAGCGTTTGGAATCCGGGCCGACAATGAGGCCCGTGTCGTCTTGCACGAGCACCGGTTTATTCAGATCGGTGAACAGGTCCGGGCTGTCGACGAATTTGGCGACATCGTCCTCCGGCTTGAAGAATTTGAAGTCCTTGGTGATCACCATCACATCGGACGAGTAGAGCTTGTAGTAAGCGTACGGCTGGGAGGACGCCGCAGCGGGAGTGCCAAACACCCGAATCATGCCCGGCTGCGAGGTCCAGGTGAAGGGCGCGCCCTTCGGCAGCGGCACGGTGGCATCGCGGATTTGGGAAGTGACCAATTCCACGGCCGTGTCGGACAGCGTCTTGGTGTCGGTGGTGACCGCGTAGGATTTGGAGACGCTCAGCTCATTGGAGACCGAGGTAAAGTACGCGATGACCAGCGAGGCAATCAGCGCCAGGAAGGCGAGGACGATGACGAGGGCGATGCCACGTTTTCGAAATGGAGAGAGCGGTGACGGTTGCATGACTCAGCAGACGGATGGCTAGGTAGAAAGGACAGGCGACTGAACGGTGACGGGGGAACGGTAGAAACCAACAGGCCACGCCGGTAGAGCGGGACCAGTGGTGAGGGGGAATGGAGCGCGGAGTATGTCATTGGTCGCGGCTCCAACGGGCGGCACGGATGGTGACCTCCGTGGTAAACACTCGATAGTTGTAATGCTGATCGGCGAGTTGCTGGCCGAATTTGGCCAAATCGCCATCTCCGGCCTTGGGCGTGCCCGGATCGTCAAAGAGCTTTTTGGTATCGGCAAACAGACCCGTGCCGTAAACGGGTTTGGTGGTTCCATTGACGGCGGCCATTTTCGCGGCCGAAGCCTCATCGATGGCGATCATTGAAACCTGCACGATCGGCGGCAGCTGGTTGGAGGGGTTAATCTCCGGATCCGGCTTTACCGCGGTGGGGCTGTAATACGAATCGTATTTGTAGTCGGGGCAGAGCGGCGCCCCGCCCGTGAGCGAGCGGCGGAGTTCGTCCGCCCGCGAAAGCTTGGGCACAAAGGTCAACGCGATGACATTCTCCGCCAGCACGTGCACGGGGCGCAGGGGTTTGGAGCCCGAGCCGACATTGATGAAATTAGAGAACCAGGTGGGCGCGTTGTACAGCAGATTGCGCGGAGTCGTGCCGGAGAGTCCCGAGGTCTGGCTGTAAGTGAAGAGGGCGTCGCCCGGCACCATGAGTTCCATCAGGCGGAAGCGGTAGCGCGGTGGCACGATGGTGGAGTTGATGGCGGTGGGGCGCGTCTCGGAATCATCGCCGAATTCCACAAAGTAGCCCCAGATGTTGAGGAGATTGTCGAAGCCGCGCAGATCGGCCCGGGAGCGATCGACAAAGCCCAGCGGCGCGTGGAAGAAGATTCCTTTGGTGACCCACGTGCGGGTGGGAGTGGGGACGATCGTGCTGGTCTCGCCGCAGAGGAAGCGAAGTTCGGATTGCCGGATGAACTTGGAGGGAGCGGTCCCGGACGACGTGGTGGCCGTCGGTTTATCGTAATCCCAGTAAGTATTGAGCGTGGCCTGGCTGATGCGGCGGGTCATCGCTTCGAAGGCATTGCGGGACCCTTGAAATTGCTCCGTGCGCGCCTTGTTCCCCAGCCAGATCTTGCTGGTCATGGAGGTCATTTCGATCAGCAGTCCGCAGAGGAGCACGATGATCGTGGAGGCCACGAGGACTTCGATCAAGGTGAAGCCGGAAGCCGGCCGCCGGCGAACACGAGCCGGAGTCGGTTGGAGGATGACGGAGGAAGAGTTCACGGGCTTAATCGTTTTTGGCGACCTGAATGGACAGGGAGCGAACATCCATGCCGGGAATCGGCACCATCAGGCCATCGGTGGTGAAATTGAGAGGCAGATCGCCCGGATTCTGCGCGATCTGAAACGTGACCGTGGCGAGGTATTGCCCGACGAAGGGGCTCCTGTCCGAGGGGACGGTGGTGTTGGTCAGGATGCGGGTGTTGACCTGGTAGACTACTTTTGCCTTTTCCTCGTCCGTGAGGGCGAGGGGATTGGCCGGAATCACTTCGGCACCTTGATTATCGAAGTAGCGCAACGCCGGAATCCGAAAAGAGGTACCGATAGTGACCGGAATGTTCGGTTGGCCCGCCCCCGGGAAGACGAGTTTCGAATAGTCCGTCTGGCGGGCGTCGCCCACGACCTTCTCAAAAATCACCGCCGCCGCGGAATTGAGTCCCGCCCGGCCGGACATGGTGACTCCAGCGGGGAGCAGGCCGATGATCGCGACGAGGGAAAAGGCGACGATGGCGAGGGCGATCGTGACTTCCACCAAACTGAAACCCTTGGACCTCCGAGAGATGCGGAGGGAGGAGATGGGGGCGATAGCAGGTTCAGGGAGTGACATGGAAATGTAAAGTCTTAGTAAATACAAACAGCGGGGGGCGCAAGTGAATTTTGCTTGAGGTAAGCCGTTCCTGCGCCTCGATTGAGGCAAAGTGCGCCGCGCCGAATGATTAGCAAGGGTTTCCGATTTGCCGATTGAGACCGAACATGTTTTCCGTGACGCATGAACCCTGAATCGTAACAAAGGCCCCCGCGAACCCCGCGAAGCGGCAAAAGTTCTAGAAATGGGGGCAAATGTCGGGGGCGGCGACAGATTTTTACTTTGCCAGAACGATATTTCGCCTAAGCTGAGGCCACATGTCCGACCACTCCGACACCGTCTGGGACGAATATCAGTGGGAACGTTTCCTCCAGCAACAGGAGAAGCGCACTGAGAAATACATGGAACTGCTCGAGAAGTACCTCGATCACCCGCAGCGCGATGAAATTATCGCGCGAGAAATGAATTGGTCCCATCTGGTGGAGGAGAATCAACAGAACTGGGAGGAAGAGGTGGATGCGATGTTTGAGCAGGAAGGGGGCGGGGAGGAGGGAGAGGATTTGGTGGAAGGCTTGCTGGAGAAACACCCGCTTTACTGTCAGGCCCTGGAGTTTTGCGGAGAGCTGGGCCGGGTGTTTGACAACCTGGAAGCCAGTGTGGCGGAGCATCCTGCGGCCAATGCCTTGCAAACCCAGGCAACGATTACCTCGGCCAAGCTGGCCGCGGCCTTGGGGGACGGCGATGAGATCGAAGAACTGGGCATGGGGATCGCCTATTTGAAGCGCGCCCTTTTCTCCGTGAATTCGGCCCTCGGGGCGCTGGCCCAAATGGAGCGGGAGCGCCTGCTCACCGAGGCGGACGTGGAGCGGATTCGCGCGCTGCTTTTTTCCATTCGCGACGGGATCGTCACGAAAACCGGCGAGTGCCGGGCGGAATTCCGCCGGCGGCACGGCAAATAACCCCGCTGCCCTAGCGTCAACCGGCTTCACGCCCGTTGAATAAACTACCCGCCAGTTCGTCCAATCCAGAAACCGCCGTGCCTGAAGGCCCGGGCGACCAAGAACTCGTCGCCCGCTGCCAGCAGGGCGACACGGGGGCTTTCAACGAACTGATTACCCGCTACCGCCAACGCTGCTTTTCCATGATCTACCAAATGGTCCGCAATGAAGACGATGCCTGGGACCTCGCCCAGGACGGATTCGTGCGGGCTTGGCGCAGCATCGGCCACTTCAAAGGGCAATCCAGCTTCTACACCTGGCTCTACCGGGTGATGACGAATGTGGCGCTCGATTGGCTAAGGAAAAAGCACATTCAGGGTGCCCAGGAATTTGACGATACGGTCGGCCTCCGCCGCATCGAGCCCGGCGCCGTGACCGCGCCCAAAGCTGTGCTGGAGCCATCCGAGCGCATCGCGGATGGCGAAATCCGCCAGCGCATTAATGCGGCGATCGAGAAACTTTCGCCCGAACACCGCACCGTCGTGCTCCTAAGAGAAATCGAAGGACTGGAATACACTGAAATTGCCGAGGCGATGGATTGTTCCATTGGCACGGTGATGTCGCGCCTCTTTTACGCCCGTAAGAAACTGCAATCCCTGCTTCAAGACGTCTATGAACAGCTCTGAACCGCTCCAGCCGCTCACCCCACAAGAGGAAAAGCTGACCGCCTATCTCGATGGCAGCCTGCCGCCGGAGGACGCGGCCGCGTTTGAACAAGCCAATCCTGAGGCAGTTGCGCTGCGCCGGGAGCATCGCGCTTTGGCGGCTGCATTGCGGTCGCATTCCGTCTCCCCGCACCTCGGCAACGGGGATTTCTTCAATCACCAAATCCTGCGGCAGATTCAGCCGGCGCCGCAACCGGCACCGCGCACGGCGATGCCGTTCTGGCGAATCCTGCTCGCCGGCGCCTGCTGTGCGGTCGCTGTTCTTGCCGGGCTGAAGTTTTTCCCGGGCGCCAATTCGAAATCCACGGGACCGACCGTTGCGCAGAATGATGCTTCCTCCGCCTACCTGGCGCCGAAATATGTGGCCAAGGTGACCGAGGTCAAAGCGGGCGACTATCTTCTGACCGCCAAGCTCCTCCCGCCGGAGCAATCTGACGGGCTCGCCGTGGTGTGGGTGGATGGCATGGATAAGCTGCCCAAAGGCTACGTTCTCCAGTAAAATGGCCCGGCTCTTTGCCATTCTCCTTGCGCTGGTCTGTGCCGCTCATGCGGACGACAAGGTGTGGTGTGCCGTGGTGCTGGCCAGCGATCCCCCCCGGGGACAGGACCCAAAGGCTCCGCCGGCTGAGCTCGCTCCGTATGCGAAGAAGCTGAGCAAGGTTTTTGGCTACCAGCAATTCGAGGTGATTGGCTCCGCCACCAAGGCAATGGATAACCAGAATGAACGCTGGTTGGTCCCCACGCAGAATTTCTGGGTCGGTGCCCACGCCACCCGCCAAGCCGATGGCTATCAACTCAGTTTGCAGTTCTACCACGACAAACGTTGCCTCGTGGAAACCCAAGCGAAGCTGGGGGTCGGCAGCCCATTGATCGTCCGCGGCCCCATGCACGAGCGCGGCCAGATTATTTTGGTTTTCGAGATTCGCCCTTGAGGCGGCAGGTTGCGTAACGGAAGACCGAAGGGCTTTGACGGAGAGCCGGGGCGCCCCGGTTCCTGGTGAGAGCCTCCATGCCTGCGATTTCATCCACCTGGTTGGCCTAAATTTGCTGAAGGTTCCTCGACCGTCAGCTACCTTAAGAAAAATATTTTTTCTCTTCTGCCAGAAGCGGATGCACTGTTGTGGAAGATTACAGAGAAGCGTGCCCGGAAGCTGCTTTTTCAAAAACGAGCGCATGCTTTCCGAACTGAAGCCCATTCCATTTTCGAGCGAGGCGGTGTCGTCTGGGGGACCATCGATGTCCCCAGGGGTGCCCGGATTCAAGGAGCTGTTCATCGAAAACCCCCTGCCGATGTGGATCTTCGAGTCCAACTCGCTCCGCTTTCTTGCCGTCAACGAAGCCGCCATCGCCCGGTACGGGTGGTGCCTGGAGGAATTCCTGTTGATGACCGCCGACAAGGTTCGCCCGGAGTCTGATGTAGCCGCCTTTCTGGAGTACCGGCGCAAGGTGGAATTCGGGATGGAGTCCGGCCTGAAGACCGGGAAAAACTGGCGGCACATTACCAAGACCGGCGAGGTCATCGCCGTGGACACGGCCTGGCAGGTGATTGAATACGCGGGTCGCAAGGCCATCATGGTCACCATCATCGACTGCAGCGCGGCGCGGCGGACGGAGGAGGAGGTGCGCGAGCTGGTGAACGTGCTGGATCTGGCGACTGACGCCATCATCGTATGCGATCTGGAACGCACCATCCTTTTCTGGAACCACGGCGCGACCAAAACCTACGGGTGGACGCCTGAGGAAACGCTCGACAAGAAGGCGCATGAGGTTTTCCAGGTGGATACCGACACCGTGCTGAAGTGCATGAGCGGCCTGCTTAGCAAAGGAGAGTGGAGCGGCCAGATGAAGCACCAGCGGAAGGACGGCACGCCCGCGCTGGTGAACAGTCGCTGGACGCTCGTGCGCGACGAGGAGAGCGGGGAGCCGAAGTCGATCCTGCTCATCAATACCGACGTGACCGAGACGAAGAAACTGGAGAGCCAGTTCCTGCGCGCGCAGCGGCTCGACAGCCTGGGGACGCTCGCCAGCGGCATTGCGCATGATTTGAACAACATCCTGTCGCCCATTTTGATGGCCACCGGGATGCTGCGCGACTCGCTGGATGACGATGACCGCAAGATGCTGCAGATCATCGAAAGCAGTGCGGAGCGCGGCGCGGGCATCGTGAAACAGGTGCTCACCTTTGCGCGTGGGGCGGACGGCGACCGCGTGTTGCTGAACCCGAAGCATCTCGTGACCGAGATGGCGAAGGTGATGGTGCAGACCTTTCCGAAGAACCTGGATATTCAGACGAACGTTTCGCCCGAGCTGTGGACGCTCATGGGCGACGCGACGCAGCTGCACCAGGTGCTGCTGAACCTCTGTGTGAATGCCCGCGACGCCATGGGCGACAAAGGCGGGGTGCTCCGCGTGGGCTGCGAGAATGTGGACGTGGACGAGCATGTGGCGGCGACGAATCCCGGCGCGCAACTCGGGCCTCATGTGGTGATGAGCGTGGCGGATACAGGCTCCGGCATGTCGCCCGAAGTGATGGAAAAGATTTTTGATCCGTTCTTCACGACGAAGGAGCAGGGGAAGGGGACCGGTCTGGGCCTGGCCACGACGATTGGCATCGTGAAAGGGCACAAGGGTTTCATTACCATCCAGAGCCAGGTGGGGCAGGGGACGACCTTCAAAGTGTTTATACCTGCCAACCGCGAAAGCAAAACCGAGGAGAAGAAGCAGGAGGATGCTTCCGCCTTGCGCGGCAATGGCGAGCTGGTGCTGGTGGTCGACGACGAGGCGCCGGTGCGGGAGGCGATTGTCTCCACACTCGAGGCCAACGGCTACCACTGCTACACCGCCGAGGACGGCACGGATGCGCTGGCGCTCTACTTTGAGCGGCGGACGCAGATCGACGTGGTGGTGACCGATCTGCACATGGGCATCATGGACGGCATCACGCTGGTGCGGTCTATCCGCAAGGTTTCGGCGGACGCCCGGATCATTGTCTCGAGCGGCCACATCCACAAAGAGAACCAGGCCACGTTGAGCGGGCTGGGAGTGACGACCTTTTTGGAGAAGCCTTATTCCGCGGAGCGGCTGCTGCGGTCCATCAAGGCGCTGCTGACGGCGTGATGTAGCTGCAAGCGGGAGCTTGCGGACTGATTGATCAGCCCGCGACCTTCCGGTCGCAGCTACTCTTCGTCGTTGAAAGGCAGCTGCGGGTCGTCCTCGAACCGCGCAAGATTCGGGTCCGTCTCTGCGGGCTCCGGCTCCACGTCCACGGCGTCCTGGCTGATATTCAGCTCGCCGCTGAAAATCCCGCCCTTTTCCACCACGATGGCCCGGGCGAAGACGATGCCCTCCAGCCAGCCGCCTTTGTTGATGACCACTTTGTCCGCGATGACCCGGGCGCGGGCCTTGCCGTTGAGTTCAAACAGTTTTGTTTTGAGCGGGCGGACAAATTCCACGTCGGCCTTGCGCTCCACCATGATGTGCTCGGACTCAAGCGTGCCGGGCATCCGGCCTTTAATCCACAGCTTGGTGGTGCCGGTGCAGAGCAGGCAGCCGCGCAGGCTGCCCTCGATGATCGCGGTGCCGCACATGATGCGGGTGCTCGTCACATCGCCGCGCGCGGCGACATGGACCTCGCCGGCGGTCTGCACACTGCGGCCAAAGGGGCCCGTGATTTTGAAATCGCGCAGGTCAATGTACGCGCCGCAGCTCGGGCACATGGTACTCTGGGCCTCCGTGCTCAGCACCTGCTCGTGGCGGCAGGAGAAACATTTGACGTTCCGCTGCTTCGGACCGGTGAAGTAGCTCTTGAGCTTCGAAAACAGGCCCGGCTCCTTGACGATGCTGCGTTCGCCGGCGAGCGGGCGCTCCAGCGAATAGTGGCCCTGGCACTTCCGGCAAAACGTCGATTTGGCCAGCACAGATTCCTCCTGCGTGAACCCGCAATGCGGGCACACGGAAGCCATTTTCTCGGTATGTTTGCGGACGTTTTTTGCCACGGATCAAGAGCACTCGCGCCGCGCGCCCCATCATGCCGGGACGCGCGGCGCGCGCAAAGTCGGCGCCTCCGCCCCCGGGATAAACAAGGGCGGACAATAAAAACTAGCGCTGCTGGCCCTGGCCCGTGGTGCCGGTGCGATCGGGGGCGCGGAGGATCTCCGGCTGGCGCATCGCAACTTTGTTCGGGGTGACTTCAGATTTGCCGACGAAGGTGGCGCCTTCCTCGATGACGAGGCGGGTGGCCTTCAGATCGCCGAAAAGGGTGGCGTGCGCCTTGAGCTCGCAGCGCTCTTCCACGGTGATGTTGCCATGGACCTTGCCGAGGACGGTGACGGATTTGGTCTTAATCTCACCTTTGATTTCCGCGTTCTCACCCACGGTGAGCACGCCGTTGGAAGTGATTTCACCCTCGATCTTACCGTCGATGGTCAGCTCGTTCTGGAACTTCAGGGAGCCTTTGATTTCGACGTCGCTGCTGAGGATGTTCTTAGGTTGCATTGGAACTTCTGGCATGTGGTTGGGCGGTGTAAGTGTTGGTGTCGTTTTCGTTGAGACCGCATGACGATTCGCCGGCGGCTCAGGCGAGTATGAGTAGGCACCCGAGGGTGTCAACGCGCGGCAACGCACGTGAGAGATTTTTCCAAAAAGTTGTAAGGATGCGCGGGTCATTAGCACACGTTTTGGAAACCGGCGGGAAGGGAGTATTCAGTGTTCAGTTTTCAGCGGGTGCTGCCGTGATTTTGAGAGCGCGCAGAGGAATGGGAGCGCCGTCAGTTTGGAGTTCCGCCTTAGGCGGCTGAGGCGTGCGCTTCACGTGCGCGCGTTCGACCGTGAACGTCTTCCTCTTCCCGACAGCAGCACCTGCGTTCGATTGCGCGCATGTGGAGTCACGCGCTCGCCGCCTAAGGCGGAACTCCAAACGGATCGACCGACGCTCGAACACCGTCCACTGAATACTGAATACAGCCGCCCCCATGTCCCCACATTCAGCTTGGACGCGCGCTCCCGAATAGCGGATGCTCCCCGCCCATGGCTTTGCGCGACACACTGGATCGCTTTGAGCAATTTGCCACCGACGTAATTTTGGAGCGCCGGTTTGGCAAACGCGCGATGCTGCTCCGGTGGTTCCTCTACGGGCTCTCGTGGATTTTTCTCGCGGTGGTGCAGTCGCGGCTCTGGCTCTATCGGAAACGCTTCCGCAAAGCGCGCCAGCTCGGCGTCATGGTGGTGAGCGTGGGAAACCTGACGGTGGGCGGCACAGGCAAGACGCCCGTGGTCGAGCGGCTCGCTCGCGAATTGCAGGACGGCGGGCGCACGGTCGCCATCCTGAGCCGCGGCTATAAGAGCAAGAAGTTGCCGCTTATTCGCCGGCTGCGGCGGCGGTGGTTTGGCAAATTCAAGCCACGCGTGGTGCATGATGGGCGCCGGCTGCTGCTGGATTCGGCCTGGGCGGGCGATGAGCCCTTTATGCTGGCCCGCTCGTTGGGCAATGTGCTGGTGCTGGTGGACCGCGATCGCGCCCGCACGGGCCGGCACGCCATCCGCGAGTTCAATGCCGACCTGCTGATCCTTGATGACGGGATGCAGTACCAGGACATTGAGCACCGGCTCGATATCTGCCTCATCGACCGGCAGGCGCCGTTTGGAAATGAGTATCTGCTCCCCCGGGGGACCCTGCGCGAGCCGCCGTCGAATCTCGCCCGGGCGAGCTATATTCTCATTACCAAGGCCATTCGTGGGGGGAGCGCAACGCTGATTAACCGCATCCGCGAATACAATCGGACGGCGGAAATTATCGAGTGCACGCACGGCCCGCGCTATCTGCAGAATCTGCACGACCCGGCGGATCGCAAGCCGCTCGCCTGGCTGCGGGGGAAATATATTGGGGCGCTGAGCGGGATTGCCCGGCCGGAGAGCTTTGAGAAATCGCTGAAGGATCTGGGGGCGGACCTGACCATCACCGCCCAGTTTGCGGACCACCATCGGTTCAGCGATGAGGAACTCGCTGATTTCGTCGCGCGCTCCGTGCGCCGTGACCTTGATGCGGTGGTGACGACGGAGAAGGACGCCGTGCGGATTCCGGCGCGCATTGGCGGCGTGGATCGTCCGGAGGTGCCGATCTATTTCCTGCGCATCGAGATCGAGATTCTGAGCGGGCAGGAGGCCTGGGATGGCCTGATCCAGCGGCTCACGGAGCGTAAGGAAGTGCGGGCGCCGGACCGGGTGCTGGTGTAGATCTGATTTTCTAAGAAGCAGGGTTGTGTCGGCTCTCTCCACCTACCAACCTCACACCATGATGTTTCGCCCGACGTTCAAGTTCCTCGCCGCTTCTCTTGCCTCGCTTTTCGCTGTCGCTGCTTTTGCCGCCGACGAGCCGAAGCTGGAGTCCATTTTTAACGGGACCGATCTGACGGGGTGGAAGATTCCGAAGGAGCCGTTTTGGAAAGTGGTGGATGGCGTTCTGGTGGGGGAAAGCCCCGATGACAAGCAGCCCGGCTCCATGCTCTACACGGAGAAGTCGTATCATGATGTGATCGTGGAGGCCGAGTGCCGCTGGAGCGGGGAAATCGACAGCGGCATCATGGTGCGCAAGCCGGAGATTCAGATGCAGATCGGCATTTCGCGCAGCCTCAAGAAGGACATGAGTGGGTCTTTCTATATCGGGAAATATCCCGAGGAAGGCCAGGCGAAGAATGCCGACAAGCTGATCAAGATTGGCGAGTGGACCAGGTTCCGCCTCGAGGCGAAGGGTGACACCTACACGGTGTGGATCAACGGCGAGAAGTCCGTGGAATACAAGGATCCGAAGTATTCCGGCGCCGCGCCGATCGGCCTGCAGATTCATCCGAAAGTGAAGATGAAGGTGGAGTACCGGAACATCAAAGCGGTGGCGCTGGATTAGGGGCCGCAAGGCGGAGCGTGGAAAGTGGGACGGGTTTTTAGCGAGGCACGAGCGCAACCCGTCGTGGGGGAGCGAAGTGACGCGGCGCGGAGCGCAAACGTCTTCTGGTTCATCCCACACTTCTGCCGCGACAGAACACTAGCTGGGCGCGACGCAGAGCGTCACGCCACCAAGGATGGGCGCTTCGCTCCGCTTCACCACTAAACGATGGCGGCCCCTTTCCGCGGCTAAACAAATACGAACGTCGGGCCGCAGAACCGCCATTGCCAGCGGCCCACTCGGCGTGTTTCATCCGAATACACGAGCATGAGAGCATCGCCAGTTGTCGGAATGTCCTTGGAGGCCGCGGGGAGTGACCCAGGGGGCGAATCCGTAAAGCGCTATCTGCCGTGGCTGGTGGCGGTGGCGCTCTTCATGGAGAACCTGGATGCCACCATTTTGAATACGGCGGTGCCCACGATGTCCGCCGCGCTCGGCGTGGCGCCATTGAGCCTCAAATCGGTTCTCACGAGCTACACGCTCAGCCTGGCCGTCTTTATCCCGGTGAGCGGGTGGATGGCAGACCGCTTTGGCACGCGACGCGTCTTCATGATGGCGGTGAGCCTTTTTACCGTCGGCTCGCTGGCCTGCGGGCTGTCGCTGAATTTGCCCATGCTCGTGGCCTCGCGGATTTTGCAGGGGCTGGGCGGAGCAATGATGACGCCGGTAGGGCGACTCGCGCTGGTGCGAACTTTTCCGCGCTCGGAGTTGATGCGGGCGATGCAGTTCGTGGTGATTCCGGCGCTGATTGCGCCCCTGCTGGGCCCCTTTACCGGCGGGCTCATTGTGCACTGGCTGCCGTGGCGGGTGATTTTTTTGGTGAATCTCCCGTTCGGGCTGGTGGGGCTGTGGCTGGTCTTTCGCTATATGCCGGACTTTCGCGAACCGGCCGCGCCGCCGCTGGACCGCGTAGGCTTTCTGCTTTTTGGCGCGGGAGTGGGGCTGCTGTCCTACGTGCTCGAAGTGTTTGGCGAGCATCGGCTTTCCCTGCTCGGGGTGGCGGGGCTGGCACTGCTCTCTTTCCTGCTGTTAGGCGGCTATTGGTGGCATGCCCGGCGCATCGAGTCCCCGATGCTCTCGCTCACGCTGCTGCGCGTACGCACGTTTCGCGTGGCGGTGCTGGGCGGCTTTGTGACGAGGCTGGGGCTGGGGGGCATGCCGTTTTTGCTGCCGCTGCTGTATCAGCTTGGACTGGGCTATCCCGCCTGGCAGGCGGGTTTGTTTACCATGCCCCAGGCCCTGGCGGCGATGGGGATGAAGGTGGTGGGGCGCAAGATGCTTTCACGCTTTGGACACCGGACCATTTTGATTTCCAACACGGTGTTGCTGGGAGTGATCATCGGATGCTTCGGCCTGGTGGGCCCGGGCACGCCGATCATGTGCATCCTGGGGCTCAGCTTCGGCCTCGGTTTCATCGCGTCGCTGCAATTCACGAGCATGAACACGCTGGTGTATGCGGACGTGGATGACCAGCACGCCAGCCAGGCGGGCAGCATCGCGAGCACGGGGCAGCAGATGTCGCTGAGCTTTGGCGTGGCCTGTGGCGGGATGCTGGCGGCGTGGTATCTCGGCAACGTGGATCAAACGATTGCCGTGCAGACCATCCCCGCGCTGCACAAAGCATTTCTGACGATGGCCGGGATCACCATCGTGTCCGCGCTGACGTTTCGGACGCTGCAATCCGCGGATGGAAACAATGTGAGCAATCGCGTGGTGCGCGTGGTGGAGGCGCACTGAGGCGCGGTTGTAGCCGTTTGCGAAAAATCGTCGCCGAAATCCGCAGCCTTCCGGCTGCGGCGACGGATGCGCCGAGGGAGCGGCGACAACTCAACTGAAACCGTTCTATCGCTTCTCGCCCGTCAGCGCGAAGAAGGTGGGCGCGAGGTGATTGTCGAAACTCTCGATCACAATCTTTTGCACCGGTTGCGACTCGAGAATTGGCTTGGCGAAATAGCGTAGCTGCTGGCGCGGCTGGACCGGCAGGCCTTCGATCCGCGCTGAGCCGGAAACACCGACCCCGGCGGCGGGCGTTTGGTGATCCATAAACTCAAAGCCGTTGCGCAGCAGAATCTCCTGCGTTTTTCCGCCTTGGTACTGGATGGTGATCTTGGCCGCTTCCACGCCGAGCGGGTTTTCCGCTGGATTCCACGGATACGACCACCCGCTCACGCCCCCGATGACGTGCAGTTTCGAGAGCGGCACATTGGCGACGGGAATTTCCACTCGCTGCGCGTACTCCTTGCTCTGGCCCTTTCCGCCTTTGAGCGTGATGTTGTCTTTTGCCGTGTCGGTGGCGGGAACCACGATATTGAACGGCACACCGGCCACTTCCAGGAGCCCGCGTTGTTTGGGCTGCGGCGAACCGACTTTGTCGGTAATCGAGGAATACATGCCGACGCGCGAATCCGATGTGGCCGCCTTCGAGATATCGATGGGGACAAAGCGAGGATTCACCTTCGCGATGGCGCGGAACGTCACCGGATCGGCCACCGGCATTTGTGGGGTGAGCACGGGATCCACCACATCGATTCCCTCCGGCAAAGCTCCCAAGCTCTCCAGGTGCCATTGCTGCTCCGGCTTGCCCGTGTACTCCCGCTGGCCAACCTGGCCGCTGCCGCTGGACACCAGCGTCAGCGCTTTTCCGCTGACTTCCGAAAGAATGGCATACCAGCCCGGCTCAATTTGGCGGAACTGCCAGCGCTGGGCGCTGACGTTGGCGGGCGCCCACATGGAGATGATCGCGTCGTCCTGGTCGCTGCCATTTCGCACATCGAGGGCCTTGCAGGTCATGTAGGAAAGCAGCCGGGCTCCGCCGTCCGTGGTGTTCTTAATCATCCAGCGTTGGTTTTCGGTTTTGCTGGGCGCGCTCAGTGCCACCTCGCTGCCATTGGTCATCGTGGTCGCCGAGCATTCCAGCACACCGCTTTTTCCCCGGTTGACGAGCGTATAGACGGCGGGGAGCGGAACAAAGGGTTGGCCTACGGCGCGCACGGCGTCCTTGGCTTTCTGCGAGATCTCCGCTTTCGGTGGGGCGCTGGGCGCGGTTCCCGCCTTCGGTGTTTCGGGTTTCTTTGTTTCCGCTTTGGGAATGGCGGAACTGGCCGTGGCCTCTTTGGGCGTCTCCAATTTCGGAGCCGTGCTGGCTGTGGCGACGGGGGCGGCCTTCGGCGGCGGCTCTTCGATTTTTGCCGGTGCGGGGGACTGTGGCACGGGCTCCGTGGCCACGGGTTTATCCCCGGGTTTTCGCATCAGGAAGAAAGCGGCGGAGCCGACGAGCAGGAGGCCGACGCCGGCCAGCGCCGCCTTCATGCCGGCTTTGCTTTTCGGTGGCGCGTCCACCGTCACGGGGGTGGTGCCGGCCGGTTTGAAAAGTTCCCCGCGGGCGAATTGCAGGCCCTCGATCAATTCCTGGTAGCTCTGGAAGCGGGCGCTGGGGTCGCGCTCCATCATTTTATGGAGCACGAATACCGTGGGCTGAGAGACGTTGGGCGCGAAAGGGTGCACGCTCGGCGCAGGGCCCTGCAGGCGCTTCATGGCGACGGCGGTGCCGTCATTTCCCTCAAAAGGCGGGCGCCCCGTGAGCGCGTGAAAAAGCGTGGCGCCGAGCGTGTAGATGTCGGCCCGAAAATCCTCCGCGAGTCCCTGCAGGCGTTCGGGCGGCAGATAGGCGGGCGTGCCCCATACGTTCCCGGAGCCGGCGTTTTGTTCCAAACCGGAGAGACCGAAGCCCACGACCTTCGCGGTGCGCATTTGGTCGAAGAGAATATTGCCGGGTTTCAGATCGCGATGCACCACCCCGATGCGGTGGGCGGCCTCTAAACCGGAGGCAACCTGGATAGCAAACTCCAGCACCTGGGCTTCCGGAAGCGGGCCTTTTTTCTCCAGCAGCTCCTCGAGCGAACCACCGCTGATAATTTCCGTGGCAATAAACATGCGGCCGTCGGCGCCGCCGACTGAGTGCACCCGGGCGACTTGAGGATGCAGGATCCGGGTGGTGGCGCTGGCTTCGGCAAACAATTGCTGGAAGGCTTCCTCCGAGAGTTTGTCCACACGGATGACTTTCAGCGCGATCCGTTTTCCGAGATGGGGATCGAAGGCCTGATAGATCAAACTACCGCCGCCACGACCCGCGACGGACTCCAAGCGGAAGCGGTCGATGTTCCCTTTGACGCTCAGCGATTTGGAGCAGCCGGGGCAATCGATTTCCTGGAGCGGTTCGAAGCGGGAAACGTCAATGCGGGTGTGGCACTGGGGACACTCTTGAATGACGAACGCACGAATTCGGGCGGTATCTTTAGGGACCATAAACCCGCCTACACTAGCAGTCTGCGTGCGCGGCAGGGATTAGGGTGTGTAATATTTACGCGCGATGGCGCGGCTGGTCGGATCGCCGGGCGAGTGCCTGGACGGCGCGGCGGGTGGGGAGGCTGGCTTGGGCACCGACGATGGTGGTGGTCAGGGCCGCCGCGGCGCTGGCGAAGGAGCCAGCTTCCTGAAGGGAACGCCCCTCGGCGAGCATCACGGCCAGCGCGGCGGCGGATGCGTCGCCGGCACCGGTGGCATCCACGCTTTTCACTGGAAGGCGGGGATGCCACCATTCGCCCTCGGCGGATACAACCAAATTGCCTTGGGTGCCGGCGGTGATGGCGACAGCTTGGGTGCCGCGGCTGAGCAATTTTTTCGCGGCCCGGCGCGCCGAGGCGCGGTCTTTCACCGTGAGTTTGGTCAGCGTTTTCGCTTCGCCGGCATTGGGCTTGATGAGGGTCAGCAGGCGCAGGAGTTTTTCGGGAAGAGGAATCGCCGGCGCTGGATCGAGGACGATTTTGACACCGGCCCGATGAGCGATGCGCGCAGCCTCCATCGTGGCCGCGAGCGGGACTTCGAGTTGGAGCATGAGCACCTGGGCGCGCTGAATGATGCTGGCCGCGGCGCGAATGTCTTTGGCGGTGACTTGGCGATTGGCGCCGCCCACGGCGAGGATCTGCTTTTCGCCTTTCGCATTCACGTGAATCAAAGCCACGCCGGTGGGAGCTTTGGGGTCGCGACGGAGATGCGTCGTGTCGATGCCTTCGCGCTGGAGCCCGGCGAAGATGCGGTCGCCGCGGTCGTCTTTCCCGACGCGCCCGATGAAGGCCACGCGTGCGCCAAGCCGGGCGGCGGCGACGGCTTGGTTGGCTCCTTTGCCGCCGGGGGCGTCATCGATTTTGCCGCCCTCGACCGTATCTCCGGGGCCGGGCAATTGCTCGCTGAAGGCGCTGTAGTCATAGTTGGCGCCGCCGACCACAACCACGTCGAATGCCCTGGCGGCCTTTTGTTTCCTTGCTCTCTGGCTCATGGAGTCAATGCGGGATGCGGTTCACCAAGGGATGACTTCGCGGTCTTTTACGAATTTTCCGCGGAGGGAATGGGGCGCTTCGAGCGCAAGCCAGACCAGCGTATCCGCGCCTTCTTCCGGGCTGCGCGGGGCCTCGGCGCCGCCCATGTCCGTCCGGCACCAGCCGGGGCACATGGAATTGGTCATCACGTCCGGCCGCGCGGCGACGAGTTGCTGGGTGAGCATATTCAGCGCGGTCTTGCTGATGCTGTAGGCGGGCGCCCACGCCTGCGGGTCGCCGTCGAGTTGTCCGGCTCCGCTGGAGACATTGATGATGCGGGGCGCAGCCGATTCTTGCAGCAGCGGCAGCAGGGCCTGCGTGACGCGCAGCGTGCCGGCGACGTTGGTTGCGAAGGTTTCCACCAGCATTTCGGGTTTGAGGTCGGTGAGGCTCTCGTAGTGGTCGAGGAGGATGGCGGAGTTGTTCACCAGGATGTCGAGCCGGCCGAATTTGGCGCGGATGGTCTTGGCCGCGGCGGAGACGCTGGCAGGATCGGTGACATCCAGCGCTACCGAGGCGGCGCCATGTCCGATTTTTTCCGCAGCAGCCTCGGCGCGCTGGGCGTCGCGGCTGGCGATGATGACTTGCACGTTGCGCTGGGAAAGCAGGCGCGCGGCGGCGAAGCCGATGCCTCGCGTGGCGCCGGTGATGAGCAGAATGGGCTTCATGGTCAGGCAGTGAGAAAGGATTCGAGCAGCGGCGCGGCCCGGAGGCCCTGGCGCCAGCGAAGGGGAATCGCCTCGAGGCCGTGCGCTGCGCCTAGGATCATGCCGAGCGCGAGGCCGCGGGCGCAGTTGTCGCCGCCCGCCATCGCATTTTCGATGAAGGCCGTCTCGACGTTGGCTCCATGCTTTTTCGCGAGATACAGCACCGCGGGCAGAGCGGCGGGAATGGGGCAGGCGCGCCCGAGTTGGCCGATGGCGTCGACCGTGGGGAGATCCGCCACGCCGTTGGCTGCCTTGAGCGCCCACGCGGGGGCCAGTGTTTTCAGCGTGTCCGCGAGGGTGGCACCGTGGAGTAGCTGGTGGCAGGCGCGCGCGAGGAATTCCGCGCTTTCGCGGGCTGCGGCGGTGCGGTGGGTAAGCGTCGTCTGTTCCACGGAGGCAGCGACGAGCGCGGCTTCGTCGCTCTCCGCCATGAACGCCGCGAGCGGCGCGATGCGTGCGGGGCCGGCGAGTTCATCCGACTCCGCGCCGCTTTTCTCGACGCCTGCTCCGTTGGCGAGATTGGCCAGCGTGCCTTTGGTCGCCTTGTCGACATAGTCGGGATAAAAAGGCCACATGGCTGCCCAGTCGCGCAGGAAGGCGACGGCATCCCAGCGGTGGACGCGCTGAAGGAATTGCAGCAGGCATAACGCCTGATCGCCGACATGGCCCTGGTCGCCGGCTTGCTTCCGCGGATGATAGGAATCCGGCGCCGACGCAAGATAGTCGGTCACCCGGCCGTGCTGGGCAGTGATGACGGCGGGATCGTAGATCCAGTGAACGCCGAGGGACAAAGCCTCAGCGACGAAGGAACCGTAGAGCAAACCGGCGCGGCGTTCGGAAAACGTTGGCATGACGGGATGATTCCCGCACCCCGCGGCGGACGCAAGCGAGGCTACATCAAAAACGCGGTGACCCCGACGGAGATGCCGGCGGCCCCGAGGCCCATCCCGATGTACCAAAAGAGATGCCAGCGCGAAAGGATGGCCACGGAGCAAATCACCACGCCGATTTGCAGCAGGAGCGTCGAGAGGTCGCAGCGGTCATTTACTTTGGAATCCGTCGCGGCGTCCTTTTGCAGCTCCTCCGCCTCTTTCTTGATGTCTTCCTTCTCCTTTTCGTAGCGGGTCTCCTCGGTGCGCAGCCGGGCGATGGATTTGTCGCGCACCTCCTTGGGCTGCGTGGAGCCCAGTTCATCGAGGAGATTGCCCTCCATCTTCACCATGTTCTCCTTGATGCTCTTGGACTGGTAATAGGCCCATTTGTTGGAGGCCTCGTTCGTCTTCAAGATCGCATCGGTCTTGGCGTTGTCGCCGAGATTGCCGATGACGGAGAGGGCGACGGCCAGCACGGCAATGCTGATGGCCACACGTTTTTCAAAGGGGTCGGTTGCTTCCGGGATTTCAGGTGCGTCGGCCATGATGGCGCGGCGCATACCAGCTTCCCCGGCGGTTGCCAAGCGCGCGGGTATTACTGAAGTGCTATGGGCGGATTTTTCGGACGCCGGTATCACTCGTTGCGTTATGAAAAACCTACTCACGACCATCATCGTCGCCCTCATCACGCTCGGCTTTAATAACCGAAGCGAAGCCGCCGCCGTGGATTACTTCCTCGAAGTCGACGGCATCAATGGCCAGGCCACTGCGCCCGGCCATACCGGACAAATCAACCTGCTCAACTTCACCCTCCAGGGTTTTCAGCGGAACCTCCTCACGGTGGCCGGTGGCGCCGCCAGCCCCGCGCTGGCGCAGTGCCGTCCGGTGCAGCTCATCATCCCGACCGACCAATCCTGGCCGTTGCTCTTCAAGGCCTGCATGACCGGCCAGCACATCAAGAAAGTGGCCATCCATGCCGACTACACGCCGGACGGCCCGATTGGTCCGACGGGCACCTTCCTGACGATTACCCTCGAAGACGTGGTCGTCGCCAGCGTCGAAGCGAACGGTGACCGAAACGCGACGGGCGAACCGACGGAAGTCGTCTCCCTGAGCTTCAGCTCGCTGTCCTTCTCTTTCAAGCCGCTCATGGGCAATGCCCTCGGCTCGCCGGTGACGACGCGGTTCAACCTGAACACGAACAAGTCCACGGAGTAATTGCTCCCAACCAAAATCAACCAACCAAAAACGAGAACCGGGTGGCGTTCCGAAACAGGAACGCCACCCATTCGCGTTTAGAAACGCTCCCAATTCCGCGGAACCGTCGCCCTCGCGGTGGCGCGGCAGCGCCTCTTCTGAAATTGTCATCCTTCGACTCGCAAGCTCGCTCAGGATGACAATTCAAAAGGGCGCTGCCGCGCCACCGTGAATTCAACGCCTCCGCTGAAATTAGGACACTACCCTCTCGGTTAGTAGTAGATCGAAATCCCCGCGTGGAATTGTACGAGGTCTCGCTGGCGTTTGGTCGTGGCGCTGAGGAACTGGTTGCCGTCGAGCAGGCCGTCGTTGATGAAGCGGTAGTACTGGGCGGAGGCGTAGAGGGTCCACTGGCCGGCCTTGGGCGGGATGCATTTCAGCGGGAGCGTGAAGCGCGCGGCGGTGGAAAAGAAGCCGGGGCCAGAGCCTCCGCCGGCGCCATCGTACACCTGGTACCTGTAGGTGTAGCCGAAAAATTGGTAGTGCTTCGTCTCGAGCGTGGATCGCTGGTAGTAGTTGTCCGGCACCCAGGTAATGAAGGTGGGGAAATCGACCTTCAGCGGGATGGAAGTGAATTGGTAGCCGGGGTCGATGCCGAACTGCAGGGCATAGCTTTCATCGGTGCGATCGGGACGGAAGACCACGGTCGTTTTCCCCTCGGTCTCGCGGGAATACTGGATGTAGGGGTGCAGCGCGAAACGGCCGAGGAGCTTGGTGTCGTCGTAGGACAGGGCGACGTCGAGGTTCCAGGCGGTGTCGAACGTTTGCGTCTGCGAGAAATAGCCGGAGTAAGCGGCGCTCAATTTCCAATCGTGGGCAAAGGTGAGCGAGAGAGCGGCGGTGGCGTCGGTTTCATTCCAGCGGCCGGGCTCGCGGCCGGAGTAGCGGGAGTGGAAGCTATTCCACAGGCTGAAGCTGAGCGTGGCGTCGTTAAGAAAGCCGGTCTCGCGGTGGTAGGCGTCCCAGGACAGGACGAGGAGCGGCTGGAAAACGACGCCTTGGTTTTCGATATTGAGGCCGCGCGAGGTGATGTAATGCGTGGAGAAATCGAGATCGAGATACCAGTGGAAGCGGCTGTGCTCGCGGGGAAAGAAAACGGGTTCCCAGTAGGCTTGCTCGGCGAAGGGCGTGCCGAGTTTTTTGGCGGCGTCGGATTCGCTGAGCGGGGCGGCGTGTGTGGCCGCACTCAGCGCGAGCAGCGTGGCCGAGACTAAGGAAATGGCGGGGGACGGGCGCATCAGGCGGCGGTTTGGTAGTCGACGAGCGTGGCCTCCAGCGTGTGGTCGTTTTGCCGGCGGACTTTCACGTGGTTCACGCCGCGGCGGCCGCCGAGGTGGATGGCGATTTCGCGCGGGGCATGCGCGGGGACGGCGGCGGCGTGGCCATTCGTGGAGTCGATGGCGGCGTGGACCGTGAAGCTGGCTTCGCGCGTCTCGAGGCGGTAGGTGTAGGCGAGCAGGAAAGGGCCGCAGAAGGGCTCGGCGAGGTCGCGCAGCCAGCGCTCGGCAGCGCGGTAAAAGGGGGTGGTGGACATTTGGTCGGACCACTGCGCGCCTTCATCCGCGATGCACGGGATGCGGGCGAGGCCGGCGGCGAGGAAGGCGAGCAGGCTGTGGTCGGTGCCTTCGTAATCGACGGCGTAGAAGACGCCCTCGGAGAGGAACGCGGTGAGGCGCGCGGCGTACCGGCGCGAGCGGAAACGGTAGCGTCCGCATTCATCGAAATCGATCACGAGCGTCTCCTCCCACGCGCGGCCGTTCTCTTCGGTGAGGCGGTAGCGGTATTCGCCGGGCAGCCAGCCGTAGAGAATGTCGCTGAGCGGGGCGTTGGGCGTGGCGGGTTTGAGGCGTGCATTCACCCGCGGATAGCCGGAGGTGCGGTAGACGGGCTTGGTGTCGCCGGACGTGAGCTCGAGATAGTGCTTGAGGCAGAAGGGACGCGTGGGCGCACCGAGGAAACCGGTGGGCTGGATTTGCAGGTGGAGATGAGGAATGGGCGAGCGGCCGCTGTTTCCGCAGGTGCCGAGCAGCGTGCCGGGCCACACGCGCTGGCCGATGACCACGGTGGAGGAGCCGCTTTTGAGATGGGCGAGCAGCACGTAGTAGCCGGCGTCGCTGTAGAGGATGACGTAGTTGCCCCAGTTTTCGTCCGGGTTGTTTTGGCCGGGGATATTGTCGGCGACGTGATTGACGACGTAGGCGACCACGCCGGCGCAGGGGGAGAAGACCGGCGTATCGTACATGTAGAAATCGGCGAGCTCGGCGCCCGTGCCGGCGTGTTTGTCGCCCAGCTTCTCGGCCTCGAAATCGAGTGCGTACTGCCATGGGCCGCGGTGCGTGAGCGGGCCGTCGAAGGCCTGGGTGATGACGCGCTCCGCATCGCAGGGAAGGAAGAGGGCGGGCACCCGGAGATGCGGGAAGCGCTGGGCCTCGATGAGCACGTGGCGCACCGCGGATTCCGGCAGCGAGCCGGGTGAAGGTGAAGCCTTCAGCGGGCCGGAAAACCAGCGCTGGCGCAGCGCGTAGACGAGAACGACCACAACAAGATTGTACGGCAGCGCGGAAGCCGGCAGGCCGAAGAGAAAGAGGCCGCGCTCCAACGCGAGGGCGACGAGAGCGCAGAGCGCGGCGCCACTCATGGAGAGCAGCAGGCTCGCGCCGGACACGATGAAATAACCGGCGCCGAGCGCGATGCCGGTGAGGACGAAATTGAACCCCACGCCGACCAGGCGTTCGACGGAGAAGGGGATATCGAGCTGTGTGAACGTGAGCACGCCCAGGGCGAAGGAGGCCGTGGCGAGGAGCGTACTGAGCGGCGCGGTGAGTGCGAGACCCACGAAGACGAGCAAGCCAGGAATGGCGTGCAGCTCGAAGAGCATTGCGCCAAAGGCCTGGAACATCGCCTGTAAAAAGGGCGGGAGATTCGGGAGATCCAGCCAGGCATCGGGCGAGGGATCGATGCGGAGCATGGGGCCGAAGAGCGCACTGGCAGTGAGGTAGATTACATAGCCCGCGAGCATGGCGGGCAGGCTGTGGGCGGAGGTGCCGACATGCGTGGCGAACCAGGCCTGCAGGGCCACGGAGAGGAAGAAGGTGCCGAGGACCGCGGAGCTCCAGAGCAGCACGTAGGTCTGTGCGGAGAAGTGATAGCTGCGGTGCAGGTAGGCGACGGTGAAGCAGGCGAGCAGGGGATTAAAGAGGAGGAAGCCGTTGCGGATGCTCGCGCGGTCGTAGCCGAGCCACCACGCGAGAATGCCCGTGGCGCAGACACCGGCGAGGCCCGCCAGTCCATAGCTGGGCGTCAGCAGGCTCACCGCCAGCAGCCACCACCCGAGCCGCAGGTTCGCGGAGAAGAAGAGGACCGCGTAGGCATGCGGCACACCGCGCAGCAGCGTGCCTCCCAGCGAGATCGCGGGTGAGGGCGGATCGCTTTCCGCGATGGGGATCATGACTGGGCGAGATGCGGGGGCACGACTTCCATGGCCTGCACGTAGTCGAGATTCTCCCGCTTGCGGATCACGTGCACTTTGCCGTCGAGCCCGATCATCACCACGGCCGGGCGGTAGGTGATGAACTGCATGGCCTGCGTGATGTTGTAGGCGCCCACTGGATGCATGACGACCTGGTCGCCAGTGGTCAGCCCGGGCAGCGGGGCTTCCTCGCGGATCACGTCAATATTCATGCAGAGGCAGCCGTAGACCGTGGTAGGCACGGGCGCATCAATACAGGGCCGCGCGGGGAGGATCCGCGGTGCGTACCACGTGGAGGTGTAGAGCAGGTTCACGCCGGCATCGAGCACCAGCGCATTGCGGCTGTTCGTACTGGCCACGGCGGTGCTGGCGGAGTCCTTGCCATACGCGGCGAGCGTGGTTTGCAGACCATTGGCCACGTGGCGGCGCTTCACCGCGACGACGCTGGAGATGAGGTAACCGGCGTCATCGACGAGGGCGCGGCCAGTCTCGAGGAAGAGCTTGGGCAGGTCGCGGCCCGCGGGCCACATGGAGGTGATGGTATCGCAGATCGCTTCCGCGTAGCGGTCGAGCGCGGGCGTGGCCTGCTCGGGCGGGAGGTATTGGAAATGCAGGCGCGCGTGGGAAGCGAAGCCGCCGCCGAGATTGAGATAGCGGATGGGTCCGGCGCCCATGGCTTCCGCTTCCAGCGCGAGATTCACCAGCTTGCGCGTGGCGATGCGGTACCAATCAGGATCGAGGATGAACGTGCCGACGTGGCAGTGCAGCCCCTGCAGCCGGAGCTGCGGCGTGGCGAGGATACGGCGGACGACTTGCAGGACTTCACCGTCGTCGCCACTGAAGCCGAACTTCGACCACTCCACGTGGCCGCCGGTGCTGACATGCACACGCAGGGCGATGGGCAGCGGCGTGCTGCGGTCGCGCGCCATCGAGGCGAGGGTGAGGAGTTCGTCGATGTTATCCACCTGGATCATCGCGCCCTCGGCGATGGCGCGGCGGAGGTCGGCGGGTTCTTTGTGCGGGCCGTTGAAAATAATTTGGTCGCCGGGAATGCCGTTTTGCCGGGCCTTCTCGTATTCAAATCCGGAGACGACTTCGGCGATGGAGCCTTCCTGATGGAAGGTGCGGCAAATCGCGTTGAGATAATTCGTCTTGTACGACCAGGCGAATTGCACATCCGGATAGCGGCGGGTGAAGGCGCGATGGGCTTCACGGTATTTTTCGCGGAGCGCTTTTTCTGAGAAGACGAAGAGCGGGCTGCTGTGGTCGCGGACGAGATCGGCGACGGGGACGTCATCAATGGCGGAGCAGCTCGGCGAGGAGCCGAGGCGGAAGGGATTCACAGGGCCGCCGCTGAGGCGCTGGACCGAGGGGCGGACGTATGGGAGTTTGGACATGAGTGGGTGTGGGTGCGGGGAAAAGACGGGCCGAGAGGACCGATGGGTCGCCTAGGTCCTATGCGCCGGCGACTGGGGCGAAGTCGGTGCTCGTGGAGAGGACTGCGAGTTGTTTGATGTGACCGAGGACTTCCACTTGATGGCGCAGATAGAAATGGCCTGCGGAGCAAGGCGGCAGGGGCGCGGGGCGGCGGCCAGTGGTCATCATCTCCACGAGCGTCGCGGGGAAATTCATGTCGAACATCGACGGGAAATCGACCCATGCGGGGAAACGGGGATTGATCTCGATGAGAGCGTATTCGCCGCGGGCTTCATCGAGCATGCACTCGATTTCAAAAGGACCGCGCCATTTGAGCTCGCGAATGATGCGGGCGCACATTTGCTCGAGCTTTTTGTCGGCGATGGTGATGCCGCCGAGGCCCTTGCCTTTGTCGCTCACGATCGTCTTGCGGATGCAGCACAGGCCGATGATGCCACCCTCGCCGTCGCCAAGGCCGAGCGCGTTGAACTCCGGCCCGCGGACGCAGCGCTGGAGCATGGCAGGCGCGCCCCATTCGGCGAGCAGCTTGGACACCGCGGTCACGAGCTCGGCCTCGGTGTGCACTTGCTTGGCGTCATAGTACTGGCCTTTCACCATCAACGGATAGCCCAGTTCCAGCGCCGTGCGGGCGGCACCGGCGGCGTCATAGACGGGCTTGGTCTGGGGCACATGGACGCCGCATTTCTCCGCCAGTTCGGGCAACCGGTTTTTGGCGCGGCGGGCCAGCATTTCTTTGTCCGGCAGATAGGTCAGCAGGCCGCGCTCGGCGATCTCGTCCTCGAGATGCACGAGGAGCTCGATTTCCGAGTCCAGCGTGGGGATGTAGAAATCGACGGGCGAGATCTCCAGCACGGCGTCGAGGCGCTGGAAGAAAGCCTCGGCACCATTGGTGGGATAGGGCATGGTGTAGACGGCGTCGGGGCCGCCATCGGCGTAGATGCCGCTTTCCATGGCGTCGTAAACGAGGCCGACGATGAAGGCCTCGGGCATGCGGCGGCGAATGCTCCGAATGATCCCCGAGCCAGGCTGGGGGTTTTCTCCGCGGTGCAGACCGCTGACGGCGATACGCAGCGGATTCATGCCTGCCACCCCATCGTTCCGATCGCCTGCAGGAAGGTCTCGAGGTCGCGGCGGGCGGTGTTTTCATCCACCTCGAATTCCTCGAGCACGCGGCCGAGCAGGTTGTTCTCCGCGTCGCCCTGCTGGAGCAGGCGCACGATGCGAAGGCCCGTGGTGTTTAATTGAAATGTCTCGCCGCTCGCGGGATCGAAGGCGAAGCCGCGATCGTTGAGCATGATGTCGGAGATCGGTGTTTTCATCGAAAAAGTTACTTGGATTTGCCGGCGGCAAGGTCGGCGCCGGTTTGTGCGGAGGGATACTCGGGGTTCACGGAAAGCAGGCAGCGGAAGAGATCCTGCGCCTCACGCTTTTCGCCGGTGTAGTAGGCGGACCACGCGGTGCCGCTCATCGCGTCCTGATCATCGGGATAGTGATTGAGCACCTGGCGGTATTCGTTGGCCGCTTTGCGGTAATCTTTTTCGGCGAAGTAGATCCCGGCGAGGACCATGCGCGCTTTGTAGTTGGAGGGGTCTTCCCGCAGCAGGACATCGGCGCTCATCGCCGTCTTCTTCGGGTCCTTCTGCGCCTGCGCGGTGTTGAGCAGGCCGAGCAGGGCATTCACGGAGCCGGGCCGCATCCGGCTGGCGCGGCCATAGTTCTTCTCGGCGTTGGCGAAGTCGCCGTTGAGGTAGTTGAGCCAGCCGAGGCGGAGCGCGGCCATGAACTCGTCGCCGCCTTCGCTCTTGTAGGCTGCGGCCTCGGTGAGGGCTTCGTCGTAGTTCTTGTTGGTCTCAGCTTTGACGGACGCGCTCCAGTGGCGCGCGGCGGTGGCGGGATTCGTGGTGCCGGCGGTGCGCTCGGCGGGGCCGCTCGCGGCGAGCACGACGAGGGGGATGAGGAGGACGAAAAGGCGAGTCACGGCTGGTGCAGGGTGGTGGTGTTTTTTGCGAGGACCGGGTTTCCGGTGCCTCTCGTGTGGGGAACAATTCAGCGGACCTCTGTTAAGCGCTTATGGGGATTGTTAAGGAGAATTGTAAGGGTTGTGTAAAGTTGGCCGGTCTTCCCTGAAGAAGGGCGCCCGACGGCCGGACTTACAGGATCTCCCGCACGTAAAATCCGGGGGTCACGCCGACGGCGAGCGCATCCGGATTGGAGGTGAGTTCGAGGACCGCGCCGCCGATTTTCACGGAGCCGATTTGCTGGGCGACGATGCCGTTGTTGAAATCGGCGGTGCGAAGGGGATTGCCGGACACGGTGCCGCCGATGGTGACGCTGGCAATCTTCGTGTAAATGAAGGCGATGCGCTTGTAGGTATCGCTCTCGGGTGCGAGGGCATTGTTCGGACCGCCGAAGCCGTGGTCGGCGTTGCTCATGCCGGCGGAAATGCTGCTGGCGACGAAGTCGTTGCCGATCTTCACGGGTCCGATTTGCACCTCGGGGTTGTCGGCGGTAGCGGCGTAGCCAAAGCCGGCAAGGATTTCCCCCGCATAGACTCCGCGAACGACCGTGACGCTGGCGATGGCCAGCGCATCAGCGGCACTAGTCGGCGTGGGTTTGCCGCGGGCGATGATTTGCGCGTAGGCGCTGGGGCTGGTGCCGGCGATGGCGCCCACTTTTACCGCGCCGAGCTTCGCGTCGGAGTAGATGCCGTTGACTACATGCTGCACGGTGCCCTGAGTGGTGTCGGTAATAATGGAATCGAAACCGTATAAAGTGCCGCCGATGGTGACGGACTTGATGTTCGCGTGGGTATCCGGCGTAGTGTAAATGGCGCCGCTGAAAGTGCCGATGCCGGGGGAGACATCACCGCCGATTTTCACGGCGTCCATGCTCCACGAGGTGCCGATGGAGCCGGCGCTATCGATGACGACAGGCAGGGTGCCATCGACCGCGCGCACGGAATTCCCGCCGACGAGCGACCCGGTGATCGTCACCTTTCCCAGCGGGCCATAGGAAAAGAGGAGGCCGGTGCCGGTGGCGGTGCCACCGACCACGTTGCCGCCGACGGTGATGCTGGCGATGGAGGAGGAACTGGTGATGGAGCCGCCGAAAGCCGCGGAGCCGCCAATCACGTTGCCGCTGATTTTCACCGGGCCGAGCGGGCCTTCCGTGAAGATGTAGCCGGAGCCCACGCCATCGCCGCCGCGCAGGGAGTCATCGCCGCCGACGAGTTCGCCGTTGATGGTGACGGAAGCGAGGCTGGCCTGGAGATCGAAATCGATCGTGTCGTTGCCATTGTTTACGTCGATCGAGGAGGAGAGATTCCCCTGCACGCGAATGGCGCCGGTTTTGCCGGTGAAGATCCATTCGTTGTTGGTGGCCACACCGTTGACTTCGGCGCCCTGGGTATCCAATCCGAACGCGCCGCCGGAGCGGACGGTGAGGCTGGCGATGGCGGACGTGGTCAGCGAGGCATCCCCCGCGGAGATGGAGGTGAGATCGCCGGGAATGCTGACGGCGCCGAGGTCCAGCCCGGTGGCATCGATGCGGCCGATGTTCACGGAGCCATCGCCCGCGTGAAAGATGCGATTGCGCGTGGCGGTAAATTTCAGGCCCACGCCGTTGAAGCCGGTGCCCTTGGTGTGCAGATCGAGCAGGGCGAGTTGGGAACCGAGGTCGCCGGTTTCCTGCGGGAGAAAGGTGAAATCCGCCTCGGCGAAAATCGCCTTGGTGGCGGTGACCGTGACGTGATCGCCATCGACGTCGATCCAGGAGGCAATTTTTCCGCCGTTGGAAATGTAGACAAGGGAGGCGGGGGCGATGCGGGCTTCGAGGGGTTCGAGAAAGCTGTCGGTGCGGTGCATGTGGGTGAAAAAAATCGGGGCAGGGAAAAGGGAGCGGAGGAATGTAAAGGAGGCATCGGGGCCGCCGGGGAATTTTGTAAAGGGAGTGTAAGTTTTGCGCGGCGGATGGGGTTGCCCAGGCGAGGCCAGGAGGGTAAGCTTCTGGGTTATGCGCCCTCGCGATTTAAACGCAGCCGTCGGCTCCAGAATTTCGCGAACCTGGAAGCGGTGGACGCTTTGTGCCGTGGTAGTCCTGGCCGCGGCGACCTTGGTGGCGTTCGTGGTCTGGAAGCCTCTGCCATCCACTCCGGAGCGGACCTTTGAAGCCTTCCAACGGACCATCCTGGCTGGAGATCAGGCGGGCTTCAGGAAGCTGCTCCGAGGGCCCGAGCGGCAAATCAACGGCCTATGCGCGGAGGAATTTAGGTCATGGCGCAGTCCGGGCGAGAAAGTGGAGTTTTTGGAAAAGACCCGGACGATGAGAGTGGCGGTGACGGTCATTGAGGGGGACGACGCCTCTTGCAAAATTGCGGGGAATTGGTGGGGCTTTGAAGAGTTGAGATTATTGCAGTTTATCCGGGAAAAGGGAACCTGGTATGTCTATGTGGGATGGGATCGGCCCAGCCTCGTGCAATTCGACAGACCGGCTGAGTTGGAGTTGGAGGCTGACGAGGTAAACGCGGCCACACGGTAGGGGAGCAGTCCCGACGGACTTCGCCCTGTCACACCGCATCAATCATCGGATAGGACGCGCGCGAACGAGAGGATAAGGACTGTTCGCGGGGCGAAGATCGAGGGTACGCGCTGAGCACGCCCGCGTGATTTTTGTGTTAGGAGATTGGTTTTCGCCGCGAAATATGCGGAAGAGGGAGATCGCTGCTAACGAATTGACGGGTGCGTGGTTGCCATCGCCATTGCCGCCGTCCCGGCAGCGCCATCCCATGACTTCAGAACTCGAAGAAATTAACCAACAGATTGCCGCCATGCACCCGTACATCGACGGGATCGAGGCGGAGATTTCCAAGGCCATCATCGGCCAGCGCTATCTCGTCGAGCGCCTGCTCATCGGTCTGCTGGCCAATGGCCACGTGCTGCTGGAAGGCGTGCCCGGCCTGGCCAAGACGGCGACGATCACCGCGCTGGCGCAGACGATTCATACGAAGTTCGCGCGCATCCAGTTCACGCCCGACCTGCTGCCGAGCGACCTCGTGGGCAACCTGATCTACAATCCGCGCGAGGGCACCTATTCCACGAAGAAGGGGCCGATTTTCGCGAACTTGATCCTGGCGGACGAAATTAACCGCGCGCCGGCCAAGGTGCAATCGGCGCTGCTGGAGGCCATGCAGGAGCGGCAGGTGACGATTGGCGACGAGTCTTTTCCGCTGCCGCGGCCCTTCCTTGTGCTGGCGACGCAAAATCCGATCGACCAGGAAGGCACCTATTCGCTGCCCGAGGCGCAGGTGGACCGCTTCATGTTGAAGGTCGTGGTGGGCTACCCCGACCAAGGGGAGGAAAAGCAGATTATGAAACTCATGGCGCGCACCGCCGCGCGTGAGCCGCTGCAGGCTATCATCCAGCCGGAGACCATCCTGGAGATGCGCAAGCTGGTGGATGTGGTCCACGTGGATGAGCAGATCGAGGACTACATTGTGCGGCTCGTTTTCGCGACGCGCGAGCCGAAGAAGTATCTGCCGAAGATGGACGGGATGATCCGCTTTGGCGCGAGCCCGCGCGCCTCCATCAATCTCGCGCTCGCCGCGAAGGCGCACGCCTTCCTGCAAGGGCGCGGCTATGTGAATCCGCAGGACGTAAAGAGCATTGCGATGGACGTGCTGCGGCACCGCATCATCACGACGTTCGAGGCGGACGCGGACGAAATCACGAGCGAGAAAATCGTGCATCACATCCTCGATACGGTGGCAGTGCCGTAGGACGGAACACCCCACACTCAATCCTAAACACGGAACACTCAATGCGGAGACCTACGCCGACCACGCCGAGCTTTTGGATTTGGCGGCAAGACATTGGGGGCTGGGTGTTGAGCGTTGGCTATTCGATGCTTTCTCGCCGATGATTCCGAAGGAGTGGCTGAAAAAGATCCGGCAAATCGAGCTGCGCACCGTGCGGCTCGTGGAGGATCTCATGGCCGGGCAATACCACTCGGTGTTCAAGGGGCGCGGCATGGATTTCGACGAGGTGCGCGAATACCAGCCGGGTGACGAGGTGCGGCGCATCGACTGGAACGTGACCGCGCGCACCGGCGTGGCGCACATCAAAAAATATATCGAGGAGCGCGAGATGACGGTGATGGTGCTGGTGGATGCCAGCGCCTCCGGCACCACGGGCTCCGTGCACCAGAGCAAGCGGGAGTTGGCCGCGGAACTGGCGGCGGTGCTGGCCTTCAGCGCGATCCGCAACAACGACAAGGTGGGCGCGCTGCTCTTCACCGATGGCGCGGAAAAATACATTCGTCCGGGCAAAGGGCGGCTGCATGTGCTGCGGCTGATCAGCGAAGTGCTGAGCTACCAGCCGGCGAGCCGCGGGACAAACGTGACCAAGGCACTGCAGCACATCAACCGGGCCGTTCGGCGCCGGGCGGTGATTTTTGTGATCTCGGATTTCATGGATTCGGGCTTTGAGCGCGCGCTCAAGATCACGAGCCAGAAGCATGACGTGATCATGGTGCCCATTGTCGACGCGAGCGAGAAGGCGCTGCCGGACCTCGGGTGGATCGCATTTGAGGACGCCGAGACGGGACAGGTGCTGGAGTTCAACACCGGGAGCGCCAAAGACCGCGCGGCCTTCGCGCGGGTCGCGGAGGAGCGCATCGCCAATCTGCGCCGGCTCTTTCGCCGTTCGGGCCTGGACACGATTGAGGCGCAGACAGACCAGCCATATTTGCGGGCGCTGATGCAGTTTTTTGCAAACCGCTACCGGAGGTTGCATCCATGATGTTCGCGGATGATATCACCGACGACACGCGGTTGCTCGAGCCGCCGGTGCCGTTCCACCTCAATCCGTGGATGGTGCTGGCCGGGGTGGCGGTGCTGGCGGCGCTGTGGTGGTTCGTCCGGTTTTACCAGCAGCGGGCCCGGGCGCGGGCGCTGGCGCGCACAGTGGACCAGGCGCACACTGATGCGCTGGCGGACCTGGAGCGGCTGTTTGCGCTGGTGGATCAGGAGCAGTCGCGTCCCTACGCGATCGAGGCTTCGGCGATCATTCGGCGGTATATCGAGACGCGTTTCGATTTGAGCGCGCCGCGCCGCTCGACGGAGGAATTTTTGGCTGAGGCGGAGCATTCGCCGAAGCTCGCGCCGGGTTACCAAAAGCTGCTCGGGGATTTTCTCGGCGCGTGCGACTTGCTGAAATTCGCACGGACCTTTGCGAACCGTGCGGAGCTGCGCCAACTGCATGAAGCAGCGGTGCGCTTTGTGAAGGAAACGCATGCGCCAGTGGGGAAGGGGACGGCATGAGCGAGATCCTTTCCCAACTGCACACCTTTCGTTTTGCTTCGCCCTGGCTGCTCCTCCTGCTGTTGCTGATTCCGCTGTGGATGTGGCTCCGGGGACGCTACGGTTCCGTGGCCGCGGTGCAGTTTTCCTCGAGCGATTTGCTGGCGGTGGCGGCGAAGCGACGGCGCTCGGTGCGGGGCGGAATTTTGCTCGGGCTGCGCTATCTCGCGCTGGCGCTGCTGATCGTGGCGTTTGCGCGTCCGCAGGTGGATAAAGGGCTCTCCGAGCGTGAGGCGATGGGCATCAATCTTATGTTCGTCCTGGATTTCTCCGGCAGCATGAAGACGAAGGACATCGTGATGGAGCACAAGATCATCTCCCGCATCGAAGCGATGAAGTTGGTCGTGGCGGAGTTCATCAAGGCGCGGCCGGATGATCGGATTGGCGCGGTGTTCTTCGATGCCGGGGCGCATCTCATCAGCCCGCTGACGCTCGATCACGATTGGCTCCTGGCGCAAATCGCCGCGGAGGAGCCGACGCGCGGCACGGCCACGGGCTCGGGAATGCTCATCGGCACGGAGGCGCTGATGCCGGCGAAGGATCAAACCAAGGTGATGATCACGGTCACGGATGCGGATGAGACGAATCGAGGACCGGAGCCGGACGAGGTGGCGAAGGCCATTGCGCCGCTCGGGATCAAGAATCACATCATCCACATGATTAATCTCGCCGACGCGAATCGTTATACGGCGAGCAGCCAGCTACTGCAGGAGGTGGCGCGCATCACCGGCGGACAGTTTTTCAAAGTGTCCGACTATGCGGGCCTGCACAACGTGTATCGGCAAATCGACACGCTGGAAAAATCCGCGTTCAAGGAGCGCAAGCAGAAGACCTGGCGGGAGCTGATGGAGTGGTTCTGCTGGCCGGCGCTGGGGTTGTTGTTGTTGGAGTTCATTTTGGCCCGCACGATTTGGAGGAGGCTGCCATGAAGTTTGCGTATCCCTGGCTCTTGCTCGCGCTGCCGCTGCTGCCGGTGGTGCTGCTCTTGCTGCATCGCTGGAGTTCGGCGCGGGCGCTGCGCAAGCTGGATGCAGTCATTGCGCCGCGGCTGCGTGAACAATTGCTCCGCTCCGTGGATTTTGCCCAGCGCTGGTGGAAGGCAATTTTGCTGTCCTTGGGTCTTGCTGCGGTCGCTGTGGCGATTGCGCGGCCGCAGTTTGGGCTCAAGCCGATGGAAGTGGAACGGTCGTCCGTCGACTTCATCATCGGGCTCGATCTGTCGCGCTCCATGCTGGCCGAAGACATGGAGGGCCAGGCGCGGCTGGAGGCGGCGAAGGGAGGCATCAACAAGCTGCTCGATACGCTGGGCAGCGACCGCGCGGGGCTGATCGCCTTTGCGGGCGATGCGTTTCTTTCGGCGCCCGTGACGCAGGATCACGAGGCGGTGAAGCGCAACCTGGCGGCGCTCGATACGACGTCGGTGGCCAAGCAGGGCAGCGACATGGCGAAGGCCATCAAGCTGGCGCTGAAAACGTTTGAGGCAGGCAAGTACGAGACGAAGGCGCTGGTGCTGGTGACGGATGGTGAGGAACTGCAGGGCGATGCGATGGTGGCGGCGCGCGAGGCGTCGGCGAAGGGGATGCTCATTTTCACCGTGGGTGTGGGCACGCCGCTGGGCGCGCGCATTCCGGACCGCAAGCAGCCGGCGAATGTCGCGAAGTTTGCGAAGAACGAATTTGGGAACGACGTGCTCACGCGGCTGAACGAGCGCATGCTGCAGCAGTTGGCAGCGGCGGGGCGCGGGTTTTACGAACCGCTGGGGCATGAGGGCGATGGGCTGGTCTCCACATGGCGGCGCGGACTGGAGCCGCTGGCGCAGGGGACGCAGACCAAGCAGTCGAAGGACATGGAAGAATATTTCCAATTTCCGTTGGCGGTGGCCCTGGCGCTTCTGCTCACGGAAATGCTCGTCTCTGACCGCCGAAAACTGGTACACAAACCCTCACGCGCATGAAAGCTCTCGCCCTCACCTTTCTTCCGGTTGTGGTGTTGCTCACGCCCACGGGATTTCTCGCACCTGCGGCGCAGGCCGGGCTCGAAGCCGAGCGCGCGCTGCTCCAGCAGGACCCTGCGAAGGTAGCCGCGCAATTCCAGCAGCAGCTCGCGCAAAAGCCGAACGATCCGTATCTCCAATATAATGCAGGCGTGGCGGCGTATGCGGCGAAGGATTACGCGAAGGCAGATGAGCTGTGGCAGCAGCTGGCGGCCACGCCGATGCCGGAGGAATTGCGCGACCAGGTGTGGATGCAGATCGGCAACGTGTCGTTCCGGTTGGTGCAGGGTCAGATTGAGAGTCAGCCGGACTCGGCGGTCGGGCGCTTGGAGCAGAGCCGGGAGGCCTTCCGCGTGGCGCTGGCGACGAACAAGAAGAACCAGACAGCCACGAAGAATCTCGCGGTTGTCGAGAAGGAGCTGGAGAAGATTTACGCGCGCCTCGCGAAGCAGCTGGCCCAGGAGGCAAAGAAGGAGAACTCGACCACCAAGGCGATTGAGAAGTTGCAGGCCGCGCTCACGTATGCACAGCAGGCGGAAGAGCTGAGCAAGAAGGACCCGCAGCGGCAGGAAGAGCGGAAGGACGTCGAAAAGAATCTCGCGGAGAAGCTGGAGCAGCGGGCCACGCAGGAGGAGAAGACGGCCGATCAGCGCAGTCCCAACAACCAGTGGGAGCGGCAGGATGCGAAGGAACATTACGAAAATGCGCTTGCGGATTTTCAGCAGGCGCAATCGTTGACGCCGCAGGACCAGGGACCGAAGGACGGCGAAAAGCGGGTGGAGCAAAAGCTGGCCAACCTGCTCGATAAAGCGGGGCGGCAGGAGCAAAAGGAGGCGCAGCAACTGGCGCAGTATAATCAGCCAAACCAGGCCATGGATAAGCTGGAAAAAGCGCTGGAGGATTTTCAGCAAGCGCAGGCCATCCAGCCCGACCACGCTGATGCCAAGGCCGGGGAGAAGGAGGTGCGCGAGGAATTGGAAAAGATGCACCTCGAGCAGGGCGACCGGCAGGCGCAGCAGGGCGAGCAGGAGCGAAAGAATGATCCGGCAGAGGCGGCGCAGGATTTACAGAGCGCGCTGGCGAATTTTCAGGAGGCGCAAGCGCTGGACCCGCAGAACAAGGAGATCCAGCCGCGCATCGACAAGGTGCAGGCGATGCTGCCGGAATTGTTAACGCAGCTCGGCCAGCAGCAATTGCAGCAGGGCGAGAAGGCGGAGCAGCAGAAGAACAACGAGCAGGCGGTGCAGGACTATCAGCAGGCCGAGCAAAATTTCGCGCAAGCGCAGGAGCAGCAGCCGGCCAACCAGCAGGCCCAGCAAGGCCAGCAGCAGGCACAGGCGGCGCTCGAACGGTTGCAGCAGCAGATGGCCCAAAAGGCTCAGCAGCAGCAGGGAAAGCCGCAGAATTCGCAGCAAAAGCAGGAGGCGCAGGACAGCTTCCAGTCGATGCTCGCGAAGTTTAAAGACGACGAGAAGAACCGGGACGTGCAAGCGCGGCATCACCCCGGCCAGAAATACAACGAGGAGCGCGATAAGAATTTGCGGAACTGGTAGGGCGAAGCCCGTGGACTGCGGCAGCTTGCTGCCGCTGTATGGAGGACGCAGCTTGCTGCGTGTGGTGGGCGCGGCTTTTTGCGAACACCAAAGGTAATTTCCGGCCCGAGGGTCCGACGGCCAGTAGCCAGGGGCTTCAGCTCCGGATCAAGGGATAGCGCAATGCGCCGCGAAGTCGGCGCCGGAAACCGCATCGAAATTACTTTTGGCAGTCGCTCAAAAAATCCGGTCGGCTCCCCGCCGTGGCGCAGCAGCTGCACCCACCCTGCCGCAGCAAGCTGCCGCAGTCCACGGCGGTCGCTCCAAGATCGCGCTTCGCTTTTTAGGCGCGGGATGATGGGAATGGAGGGGCATGAGCGCCATTTCCAGCACTGCACCGTCCATCCGCATCATCACGGCGGGTGGCACGATCGACAAAATCTACTTCGATAAGCCGGGGCAGTTTGAGGTGGGCGAGCCGCAGGTGCGCGAGGTGCTGGCGGATGCGAATGTGCGGTTTCCCTGTGTGATCGAGGAGGTGCTCCGGCTCGATAGCCAGCAGATGCAGGATGCGGATCGGCAGCAGCTGCGCGCGCGTGTGGAGGCAGCGCCGGAGCGGTGCATCATCATCACGCATGGCACGGATACGATGGCGCACACGGCGGAGGCGCTCGCCGGAGTGGACGGAAAAGTGGTCGTGCTCACGGGCGCGATGCAGCCGGCGCGCTTTCATGATTCGGATGCGACGTTTAATCTCGGCTGCGCCATCGGAGCAGTGCAGCTTGCAGAGCCGGGTGTCTATATCGTGATGCACGGGCGGGTGTTTCCGGCGGGCAAGGTGCGGAAGGTGAATGGGGCGTTTGAGTGGGTGGGATAGGTTCCCCACCGCACGCAGCAAGCTGCGTCCTCCGCACCGCGGCAGTGAGCTGCCGCACTCCACGGCGTCACTCCCCGATGCCGCCCAGTTCTTCCTTCAGCAGTTTCTTCAGCCGGTGCTTTACGATGTAGACCTGCGCCACGCTCACGCCGAGCAGCTTCGCGGTCTTGGCGGCGTCCCAGCCTTTGATGGCCGTGCAGTCGAAGATTTGGAAGTGCTTCGGGTCCACCTTGCGCTTGAGCTTGGTGAGGGCGGCGTCGAGCACGTGGGCCTGCCATTCTTCCTCCCACATGCCTTCGAATTCCGCTTCGCCGGTGCCCTCCAGGCGATCCAGCGTGCCGGTCTGGCGGGTGTCGTCATCGCGGCGATGCACGCGATTCTTTGCCCGGCGGCGTTGCTGGTCGGTGATGCGCCAGCGGGTCATCTGCAGCAGCCAGGCTTTGAAGGGGCCGGCCTTCGGGTCGTATTTGGAAACGTTCTTCGCCACGGCGATGCAGGTCTCCTGCACCACCTCCTGCGCCTCGTCGTCGCGCAAGCCGGCGCGCATGGCCACGCTGTAGATCAGCCGCCAGTATGTCTCAAAAAACTCCTGCCATTTACCCTGCTCCTCCCAATTCGACAGCCGGGCGATAAGGCTCTGGCGCGTGGCGAGGAGCGGGTCTTGTTCTTTGCGCGGCATGATAGGGGAGAGGAGAAGGGCAAACCCCTGCCGGACAAAAGCCAAAACGCGAAAAGTGAGATTTTCTGGCCAACAAACGGCCCGCTCCGCTGTTATAGGGAAAGCGTTATGAAAATAACCAACATGCTCAAGAGGGTGCTCGGCATGGGGCCCGTGGTCCATCCGGTGGATGGCGGCCTCGCCAAGCGATGGATCAAGCAGCGACTGATTGCGGTGTTTCCGGAATTGCGGGGAAATCCCTCGGCTCTGGAAAACGCCTATCGGGCGCTCAGCCTGGAGCCGACCATGGGAGACCAGAATGAAATGGTCTTCGAAATCGGCTGCCATCGCGAGCCCCAGCAATAGTCCGCTCCATATTCCGGGTCTCTTTGACCTGGATGCTCAACTCGGGTGGGTTGTCCCCCGCTCGATGTCCTTGTGGAACTGTGGGTTATCGCCTATCTGCCCTTAGGATAAAAATTCCTCATAATTTCCTTCACAGGCACGAAGTTATTGGCTAGGAGGTGGGCTGTGCCGGGTGCCCCAGCGCGCCCCTCCCGACCGGCCGGGAAAATCATCATAAGCACATGGGAACGAAACGCACCAAGAAAGAGGAGGCGCCCGCTCTGGTCGCCAAGCTCGCGCCGAAACGCAAAATGGCCACACGCCCGCCGGCGGAAGCTCCGGTGAAGGCGAAGCCAGCCGCCAAAGCTCCAGCCAAACCGGCTGCGAAGCCTGCCGTCAAAGCCACCCGCAAGGCTCCCGAAGCCGTCGCCGTGGCTGAAGCCGCAACCGTTACGACCGTAACGGCTCCAGCGGAGATCCCGACTGAAATTATCGCTCTTCGCGCTTACTACATCAGCGAAGCGCGCCAAGCCGCTGGGCTCCCAGGAGACTCGACTACCGACTGGCTCGAGGCCGAGCGTCAGATTCGCGCCGAGCTCTAGTCTCGTCTCCGCAACTACCACCGCCCAAGGAGGATCTGTCAGCGCACGCCGTTCCCTTGCGCGGGGTAATTGTCGCCCCATCTTTCTGTACCCGCGACCGGGAGGTCGCGGATGGCCGGGCAAACTCGCTTGCCGGCGAGACCGGGGGGAGGGCTAAAGGGGACCGAAAGGAGAATGTTTTCGCCTCCGGTTGGTGCCGTCGGGATGGATTTTTGTCGACCCGCTCTCCAAAGATTTCAGCTTGTCATGATCCTATTTTTGGGAGGCGCGTAAATCATCTCTGATATGAATTAATGATACTAATCGGTATTATTTTTGTTGTGCTTTTTGCTCTCGTATCAAAAAAACTTCAAAAAGTTGTTGTGCATTTCGGGCCGTCGCGTATTCTCATCCCAGCGTTCGATTACGAGCGCGAAGATTTATAAGTGTTCTGGGGGGAACAGCGGCTCTCCGTTAGCCTTTCGGCTGCGGGGGGCCGCACTTTTTTTGCGGATTGTGGTGGTTTCGAAGCCGGGCCAACGCTTGGGAGTCACCGTTCGAATTTTAGCCGGAGGGGGGGGGCCGAACGAAAGTAACGCGGCCAAGAGCGCCGACGTCCTCAGTCGGCTTCCTGTGGCGCGAAGCGCCAGACACCATCTCAGCGTTCGGGATATCGCAATGTTTGCCTTGCCTGCTTATCCGCGTCCATCCGCGCCATCCGCGGTTAAAAAGAACCGCGGATAACGCGGATGGGCACGGATATGGTGAATTCGAACTTCACAAACCATTCGATGCTGAGATGCCACCGCATTTGTCTTGGCGCTTCGCGCGAGAAGGCGTCGGCTGAGGACGGTTCGGGCCGGACTGGCATTGGCGCTCCCCGCTCGATGGCGCGCCTTTGAAGAGTGCCGCTCAGAGCCCTTGGGTTAGTTGCTTTGCTCCCGAGTGAGCGGGCCTTAGCCCCGCAAGCTGAGCATTTGGCTGCGGTTGGCTGGCAAAGATTTCAGCCTGTCATTTTCCATTTTGCTCGCACCGCGTAAATTATCTCTGATGTTAATTAACAATACTAATCGGTAATCTAGTTGTGCCATTTTTTGCTCTCGTATCAAAAAAACTTCAAAAAGTTGTTGCGCATTTCGGACCCTCGCGTATTCTCATCCCAGCGTTCGATTACGAGCGCGAAGATTTATAAGTGTTCTGGGGGGAACAGCGGCTCTCCGTTAGCCTTTCGGCTGCGGGGAGCCGCACTTTTTTTGGGCGAATTGGTCGGGAAATAAAGCGCGCTGGTGGCGCCAGCTTATCCAAGCTCACTCCTCCTCCGCGTCCTCCCGTTTTTCCTCCGCCCCGGGCAGCATCTTCAGCAGGCTGGGCCGGGCCGACGGAATGCGGTGGTAGGCCCGCCCCAGCGCTACGATGGGCGTGAGCCGCGGATGCTGGATGCCCAGCAGGCGCACCAGCTCCGATTCGAAATGGAGCAGCGCGCGACGGCTGGAGGGCTTGGCGTCGAGATGGCCAAAGGCGCGGACGAGCAGGTCGTAGATTTCCGGCGCGGAGTGTTCGCTTTCGGTGGCCAATTCAACCAATTCCACAAAGTACGAGGCGAGGGCCACCCGGATGTAGTCGCCACGCAGGCCTTCCCTTGCCTCATGCAGGGCCGCCTCGCGGAGGGTGTGCAGGTCCGTCTTGGCGCTGCGGGCAAAGGCGATTTCGCACTCAAAAAAGAGGTCCAGGACGCCGCTGAATTTGCTTTTCGGCCGCAGCGCGCCCTTCACGACAGTCTTGATGCGGCCATGCTCCAGCGTGAACCAGGTGATGATGAGGCTGGTGTCCCCAAAGCGGGTTTTTCGCAGCAAAATGGCAGAGGTCGTGTCCAAGAATCCGCCCATGAATCGAATCGGGGGGGAGGGGGGCGAGCGCGATTTTTGGAAAAACCGGTTGCAGGCGGCTTTGCCCCCGGCTATCTGCGCCACCCTTTCTCACCCAAATAAACGAAAAACACACTATGAGCGAAGAAACGCAACAACCCCAACAGGCCGCCCAAGTCCAAGTCGACACCAAGAGCCTGCAGACCAGCTACGCCAATGTCGTCGGCATCGCCGCCAACATCAACGAAGTGTACCTCACTTTCGGCGTGAACACTGACCCGTACAATCCCGCGCCCACGGAGCCCGTGAAGCTCGACAGCCGCGTCATCATGACGCCCGACGCTGCCAAGCGCCTGTGCCTCAATCTTAACGCCACCCTCGCCGCCTACGAGCAGCGTTTCGGCGTGATTGAGCTCGACCTCCAGAAGCGTATCCGCGGCTAAACAGCCTCGGGTTAACCAGAGAAACTTTTCGGCGGCGAAGGGCCACACACCTTCGCCGCCGTTTTGTTTGTCCGCATCCAACGCGCAGCTGCCGCTTTCGGTGGATGTTGCGCTCGGTCGCGGCACGCCAACCCAACGCGCGAGCGCAGACTCTCGATTCGTTCGTTAGCCGCGCGGATCGTCCGCCTTCGGCGTTTTATTTTCCCATGCTGCGTCGGAGCGCAGCATCCACCGAAATTCGCTCTACCTCACGCCGGAGAGCGCGAGGCGGCCATCCTTTCGCCGCAGTTGCAGCGGCGCGTGAAAGACGCGGCTGAGCGCAGCGCTGTTCAGCACCTCGGAGATCGGGCCGGCGCCGTCCACGCGGCCTCGGCGCAGCAGCAGCGCGTGGGTGAAGGCGGGCGTGATTTCCTCCACGTGGTGCGTGACGAAAATCAGCGCGGGCGATTGGCGGCGGTGCGCGAGTTTTTCGATGAATTCGAGAAAACGCTCGCGGGCCACGGGGTCGAGCCCGGCACAGGGTTCATCGAGGATGAGCACGGCGGGATCGGCCATGAGCGCCCGGGCGATGAGCACGCGCTGGCGCTCGCCCTGGCTGAGCACGCCCCATTCGCGCTTGGCGAGGTGCACACAGCCCACGCGCCGGAGCTGGCTGAGCGCGGCGGCGCGATCGGCGGGACGCACTTTGCCCCAATAATCAAGCATCGCGTATTTGCCGCCGACGACCACGAGTTCGCCGTTATCCCAGTCCGGCACCTTTTGCCGGATGGCGCTGCTTACGATGCCCACGCGTGTACGCAATTCGCGCCAATCGGTCTGCCCATAGCGCTGGCCGAGGAGATTCACCTCGCCGCCGCTCGGCGTGAGGTAACCCGTGAGCGCGCTGAGCAGCGAGGTCTTGCCCGAGCCGTTCGCGCCGAGGATGACCCAGTGCTGGCCGGGGTTCACCGTCCACGAGACATCCGCGAGGATGTGCGCTGGACCACGGTGGACGGAGAGATGGTGAACATCGAGAATCGGCTGCATGTGGATCGCCAGGCATCCCGAATTGCACGCGGCGCGGCGAGCCGGAAATGCGCAGGTAGGGATGGCGCGCCGCCGCCGTCCTTGATCTCGCTCAGAGCGCCGGCGAATTTCACTACTCGTTGGCGAATGGGAGCAACTCACTTTCAAGGCGGGAAGTAGCCGCGGAAGCCGTCCGACCTCTGAGCGAAATTGGGGACGGCGGCGGCGCGCCACCCCTACCCGTGCATGCTAGAGCTTGATCTTGGCCGGAAGTCCGTAACCATGGAGGGAGATCCTCCGTCTACGCCCTTTCAGCCACCTATGAACAAGGTCCTCGTACCAGTCCTCGCCCTCGCCGCCGCTGGCGGCATCGCTTTTGGCATCATCGAAATGGGAGGTGGCGGCGATCAGGCACGGCTCGACCAACTCAGCGCTGAACTCGACAAGGCGCAAAAGGATCTCGCCGAGAAGACCCGCCAACTCCACGAACTCGACGCCCTGCGGGAGCAGGTCGCGCGGCTCACGGCGGAAAAAGAATCGCTCGCCAAGGATCTGGCCGAGGCCCGCAGCAATGCGGAGAAGAATGCCGGCATCGCCAGCGCGGAGAAGGGGGAACCGGGGACCGGTAAGCCGGGCCAGATGGACCGCAACGGGATGACGGCGATGGCGCGTGGTTTCTTTAAAAATCTGGATGATCCCAATTTTCGCGAAGCGATGAAGGGGAACACGCTGCGGCAGATTGCCGGTGCTTACGGGCCGTTGTTCAAAAAGCTCGGGCTCGATGATGAGACCTCCAAGCTCGCGGCGGACCTCATTGCGGAACGCGGCATCGCGGCGTTGCAAAAGGGCCGCAAGCTCGTGGAGGGCGGCGGCGCCACGGAGGGCTCCATGGGCGATGTGCGCAAGGACATCGAGGGCGTGAAGTCGGACTACGACACAAAGCTCAAGAGCGTGCTTGGGGAGCAGAAATTCCAGGAGTTCAGCACCTACGAGCAAACGATGGGCGACCAGCGCTCGCTGGAGCGGATGTCGGGCAGTTTTGAAAAAAACGGCACGCCGCTTCAGCCCGAGCAGCGCGATGCCCTCGCCGGCATCATGCGCGAGGAGCGGCTGAAAGCGCCCTCGAATGAAATCCCCGATCTCGGCGGCGGTCCCGGCATGGCCATCCTGATGAGCGATACCGAGGCCAAGGCCCAGCAGCAGGCGGAGGAAGACTATGCCAACCGTGTGGTCAACCGTGCCTCCCAGGCCGGGCTCACGCCAGATCAAGTCAACGTGCTGCAAGACACTTTCAAGGCCCGCAACCAAAACCGCACCATGGGTCGCGCCATGGGCCGGATGTTCATTGGTGGCGGTCGATAGTTTTTTAGACAGCTCCGGCGGCCCACGCCGCTTTTAAACTCAGTCACCTCACCCTGCCATGCTCCGCGTTCTCTCTGCCTTCCTAGCCCTCATCTCCGTGGTCCTTGGATTCTACGTCTGGCAACTCTCCAGCGAAGCTTCCGCGCTCCGCGATCAACTCGCCACGACTAAAAAAGAAGCCGATACCGCCAAGGCGGAGGTTGCCTCAGCTCGGCAGCAGCTGGACACCGCGCGGCAGGCCGAAGAGAAGGCGGCGGTGGCGGAGTCCAAGGGATCGGACCAAACGGGACAGCCGGGCGCGCTGTCGGCGAATGCGGGTTCCAAGACCAAACCTTCGGATAACCCGATGGCGAAGATGTTTGAGAGCGAGGAAGGCAAGAAGATGATGAAGGCCCAGATGACCATGGTGGCCAAGATGCAATACCGCGATTTGGCGCGGCTGCTAAATTTGAGCCCGGAGGAGTCGGATAAAGTGATGGCGCTGCTCGCCGAGCGCACCGCGACGCTGGCGGGGAACCCGTGGAAGTTCATGAGCGAAGGGAAGCTCGACCCGGAGCAGATTAAGAAAATGGCGGAGGAAAACGAGGCCACCCGGAAGAACTATGATTCCATGCTGAAGAATGAGCTGGGCGAGCAAGGCTTTCAGCAATTTCAGGACTACGAGAAGACTATCGGCGAGCGCATGGCGCTGAGCCAGATCGAGCCGCAATTTGGCGGCAATCCGTTGCAGCAAGATCAGCGGGACAAACTCATCCAGCTTATGAGCGATGAGCGGAAGAACTCGCCGCCTTCGCCGTTTGATCCGACGGGTCGTGACGTGGCGAGAAACATGCAGGCGATGGCCGATGATGGTGCCGTGGACACGTTCCTGAAACAGGAGGACGACTACCACAAGCGCATCGTCCAGCAGGCCGCGAGCATCCTGACGCCCGAGCAGGTGAAATCGCTGGACCAGGGTTTCACCCAGCTCGGCGAGATGCAGAAATTCGGCATCAAGATGGGCATGCAGATGATGAAATCCGGAGCGAAGCCGCCCGGCGGCGCGCCGAAATAGTGGTGCCGCGACCGGAAGGTCGCGGGCCATTTAGTTGGCGCCTGCGGCGTGTGTTCAATGTTGCTCCCGACTCCGTTCGGGAGTTTGCAGCAGCACGCAGCGCCCATCTTCCAAACTGTCCGCCCCACCGCAGCCCCTCACAAAAAGAGGCGCTGCGCGCTGTTGTAAACTCCCGAGCGGAGTCGGGAGCCACATTGGGCGCCCAGCGCCCTACCGTGCCGCCGCCAGCGCCGAGATCGTCTCCTTTTCCGCGAGCGTTCCGCGGGTGACGCCGAGCTGGCTTTGCGCGCGCAGGTCGCTCCACAGCGCCTCGCCGTCGCGCTCCCCGCACAGCAGCGCCTGGTAGGCGCGGATGACGCGGGTGGATTCAGCGGCATCTTCCTCCAGCAACTCCACGCGGAAACGGCGCAGGCCCGCATCGCGCAGCACGCCAAAGAAACGTGCGCCCGTTTGCGGCACGGCGTTGAAGAGCGTGTTGCGGCAGCCCACATCGGCGCGCAGCGGATGCTCGATGCCCACGCGATCGCGCACATGGACGCGATGCTTTTCGCACGGGCGCCCGCAATCGAGAAACGAAGTTCCATTCGAGAGGAAGGCGGCGAAGACACAGTGCTCCATATGAAACATGGGCATGTGCTGATGGAGCGTGAGTTCAAACCACGACGGCGCCGCGGCGCGGAGCAGGTCGAGGACTTGCTCGATGTTCAAATCGTAGCTGATGGCGAGCCGCTCCAGGCCTTTGCCGACGAAGTATTGCGCCGTGAGCGGGTTGGCGACATTGAGCGAGAAATCGCCCACGCGTCGGAGGGTGGTGTGGTCGCGGAAGTAATCGATGGCACCGAGATTGCGGATGAGCACGCCATCCGGGGCGGCATTTTCGATGAGCTTGAAGAAGCCTTGCTCGCCGGCCTTTTGAATGCGCGGGGTGGCGAGAAACAGTGCAGTGCCTTGGCCAGCGGCTCGCACCTGTGCGACGACGTCCTTGTAGCGGCGGATGTCTTCGAAGTCGGCGTAGATGGTCGTGACGCCTGCGGCGAGGGCGGCGGCGATTTGCTCTGTGGTGCGGCAGAGGACGATGAGTTCGCAGGCCTCTGTGGGCGCGGGTGCCGGCACGGTTTGCGAGGCAAAAACATCCTGCCAGTGCGCGGAGTTTTCCGGACGTCCGGGTTCGAGCTGCGCCATCAATTCGCTGGCGATTTGGCGGCGCAGGCGGTTGAGCTCGCCGATGGGCAGGATGACCGCGCCTTCCAATTCGTTGCGCAGGTCTTGGAGGGCAAGGGGATGCTCGCCAAATTTACCGAGGTGCTCGGCCAGTTTTTCCGGCGAGAGCGGCGCCGTCCGAGCCGTCTGCAGCGCGATGCCGGAGCGCACGGTGATCGGCGCGGCCTCGCGGCCGGCGAGGCGGGCTTCCACTTCCATGGGTTGCTCGGCGCGACCGCGGACGACCAGCGTGATGGGGGTGCGGTGGCGCGGCTCCAGGCGGCCGGAATAGCTTTGCTGGAGCCTTTTGTTCAGCGCGGGGTCATCGGTTTTCCAGATCCGGTCGCCCGGGTGGAGCGCGGCAAAGTCGATGCGGCCGTGTTCGAAATAAAAGCGCTGGCCGCGGATTTCGTAGATGCGGCCGCCCTGTTCGGCATTGGTATCGCCGCCGGTGTCGAAGACCACCCCATCGCCGGGCTTCAGCGCGATCTCCGGTGCGAACTCCACGTGGTCGCGGCCCACGCGGCTGATGCGGCCCGCGAAGGGACCGCGCTTTTTGCCGGAGCGCGCGGGGACGAGGCGCTGATGATTCACCCCGTGCATCCAGCCGCTGAAGAGTCCGCGCGAGAAGGTCATCTCGAGTTGGTAGCGGTCGGAGTCCGTCACCGGCGCCTTTTGGATGCTGGCGTTTTCCAGTGCGGCGTCCAGCGCGCGGCGGTAGACTTGGCAGACAGCGGCGACGTACTCGGGCGATTTGAGACGGCCTTCGATCTTGAAGCTGGTCACGCCGCGCTCCAGCAGCGCGGGGATTTCCTCCGCGGCGGCGAGGTCCTGCGGCGAGAGCAGGTAGCGTTTGTCGCCCAGGTCGCGCGTGGCGCCGTCGACCACCAGCTCGTACGGCATGCGGCAGGCCTGGGCGCATTCGCCGCGGTTGGCGCTGCGCTGACCGAGGCTCTCACTCGTGAGGCATTGCCCGCTGTAGGCCACGCAGAGTGCCCCGTGAACGAAGACCTCCAGTGGCAGGAGCGGGCGGGCAGGCGTGGTCCCGGCGACGGCAAATTTTTCCAGCTCCCGCAGCGAAAGCTCACGCGCGAGTACCGCGCGTTCCACGCCCAGCTCGCGCGCAAACTCCACGCCCTCCGGCGAGGTGACGGTCATTTGCGTGCTCGCGTGGATGGGCAAATGCGGCACCAACTGGCGGGCGAGGCGGATGAGCCCGACATCCTGCACGATGAGCGCGTCCACCCCGGCGCGGCTGCAATCGCGGAGCATGCGTTCGGCGGCGTCGAGTTCGCCGGTAAAGACGAGCGTGTTGAACGCCACATACGCTTTCACGCCGTGGCGGTGGCAAAACGTGACAACTTCCCCGAGTTCCTCGTCGCGAAAATTGTCGGCGCGCAGCCGGGCATTAAAGCGCGGCAGGCCGAAGTAGACGGCGTCCGCCCCGTTCGCGATGGCCGCGCGCAGGCAGTCCCAGCCGCCGGCGGGAGCAAGGAGTTCAGGTGTTTCGTCAGTCGTCACAGAACAGGGAGCATCGCGCAGGATAGGGATTCGCGCCAGTGCGGATCTTGTGTGAAGATGGAGGGAGGCGCTCACTGGGAGCCGGGGCGCCCTCGCCCCGAGCTTAGAGCGATTTCGGAAAGTCGTAGCCGCTCACTGCGACCTCCCGGTCGCAGCTACACGGTCGAGCGCAAGTTATGAACGGCTTCAGTTTTGCTGAAAGTGCTCAAATTTAAAAAGGAGTGCATCCTTTCAAAAGATGTTCACAGGCAATGAGGCTCGGGGCGAGGGTGCCCCGGCTCCCAGTGAACGCGCGCCCCGCTGGTTGCTCAGTGGCTCGCCAGGCGCTGCTTCACCCACTCGCCGAGGTGTGCGCGGTCGACGGGCTCGCCTTCGGGGAAATTGGCGACGCGGCTGATGCGGCCCTCTTTCCACACCCAGGCTTTGGGCTGGTAGGGTCCGACCTGACGCGGGTCGCTCCACGTGTGGATGGCGAGCAGGCGGTCCGTCAGCGCGGCGGCGATGTGGGCGGGACCGCTATCGACGCTCACCACGAAGTCGGCCCGGCGGATGAGCCAGCAGAGCTGCGGGAGCGTGGTCTGGCCGAGCAAGTCGATGGCATTCTCGACCTTTGGCGCGTGGCTGGAAGCGCCGGCGATGACCACCGGGATGGGCGCGAGGGCGCGGCAAAACTTCGCCGCCTCCGCCACGGACAGCGATTTTCCCGAGCCTCGCGAGAAGGGGTGCAGCAAGACAAAGTGGGGCGGCAGCTTGGCCTCCGGAGCACTTCCGGCGGGCAGCGGCCATTCCAGAGACTGGGAAACATCACAGCCGAGTGCTTCCACGAGCATCAAGCTGCGGCGGACGGCATGCACCGGTTCCTTGCGCGGCGGCACCTTCACGATGTGGTGGTGGAAAAACCGGGCACCTTCGCGAGAGTCCGAGAGGCCCCACACCTTTCCACCGGACCAGCGGCCCATCAGCGCGCTCCGCAGGAGGCCCTGAAAGTCCAGCACGAGGTCGGGCTGGACGCGTTCCTTGAGCGCCCGCACCCAGGTGGGGAATTGCGTCCAGCCCCACAGGCCACGGAAGCGCTTGCGCGGGAACTCGATGACTGCGTGCAGATACGGATTGTCCTGTAGTAGCGGTGCCCATTCCGGATTCACCACCCAGCTCACCTGCGCCGCCGGCCAGCGCCGCTTCACACACGCTACCGCGGGCAGCGTGTGCACGACGTCGCCGAGCGAGCTGGGCTTGATGACGAGGATGGAGTGTGGGTCGGACACAAACAGAGGTCAGAGGTCAGAGGCCAGGAGTCAGAATTGGGCAGGCTGACTCCTGACCCCTGACCTCTGACTCCTAGCCGTTCAGTGCTTCGGCGCGCGGACGATGTTTTCTTCCATGTCCCGCGTGCGGCGGGCGACGATCTTGTCGGCGATCTCGCCGGCCATTTGTTCGATGAGCAGACGGAGATGGCTGCCGGTGCGGTAGTCGGCGGGCGCGATGTGGCGGACGCGGTCGGCGGGGCCGACGAGCTGGTAACATTTGCGGAAGCTGATGCGCGAGGCGTCGTTGGGATTGTAGACCGCGATGGCGTGGCCGCCGTGCTGCCGCACCACGGTGAAGCAGGGGACATCCGTGGGGCCGTCGCCGATGTAGATCATATGATCGAACGGGATGGGGCGCAGATCCGCGGGCATGTGGTCATTCACATCCTGCGCGTAGTCGAGCATCCCTTTGTTGATGCGGAAGAGGAACTGCGTCTTTTGCGTATGGCTGATGACGCGCTTCGGGAACGTGATGCGGCCCTCGCGGTCCTCGGCGAACTCGCAGCCGAAGACGGCCTTGATAAACGGCGCGAGGCGGGAGCCATCGATGAGCGCCTTGAGCCCGCTGCTGATGATGTAGTGCTCCACGTTGATACCGAGCGCCACGTGCTCCGGACGCAGGAGCGTCTGGGCAAACTGCTCGAACATCTCCGGCAGGCCGGGGTAAAATTTCAGCCCGGCGCCGAGTTCGCGCAGGCGGGCATTCGTCGGGCGGTCGAGGCCGAGGTAGTCGAGCAGGGCTTTCAGGTAGGCCAGCTCATTGTCGTAGCCCTCGTCGCGCACGAGCGCCTGGCACTTTTGCCAAAACTTGGCGGAATCGAGGCCGAAGGCGGGAAAGAGCACCTCGTCCTGCATGTAATTGGGCGACAGCGTCTGGTCGTAGTCGTAGACGATGGCGATGGTATTTTGCGGGACCGACATGGCGGGGATTTTCTACAGGCGCACGCGGGTGTCGAGCGTGCAGGGTTTGGTGAGTGCTTTTGAAAGCAAGGTTCGGGCCGGGCGGGCAGGCGGATGGCCATCAAGCCAGCACGCTGCGCACGCACTCGTGGACGAGCTTCCAATCGACGTCGGTTTTCGGCCCCCACGTGCCGAGGCCGGTGGGGAGAACGAATAGATTCTTTCCGTCGCGGAATTTCTTATCCATCTGCATGGCGCGGACGATGCGGTCGAAGAGGCCGGTTTGATCCGGATGGCTCGTCGGCAGGCCGGCGCGCTTGATGAGGGCGGTGAGCCGGGTTTGGAAATCCGCGGTCACCGTGCCGAGGGCGACGGCCATGCGGGTGGCGGCCACCATGCCGATGGAAATCGCCTCGCCGTGCGTGAGCGTGTAGTCGGCGCTGAGCTCCAGCGCATGGCCGATGGTGTGGCCGAAATTCAACACGTTGCGGATGCCGAGTTTGTCGAATTCATCCTGCTCCACCACGCCGGCCTTCAGCGCCACGCACTGCGCCACCACGTCGATGAGCGTGGCTTCGTCGCGCGCGAGCACTTGCTCCAGCGCGCCTTGTTCGAGTTGCTCGAAAAGCGAGCGCGAGCAGACGGCGCCATATTTGATGACCTCGGCCATGCCGCTGCGGAGTTCGCGGGCGCTCAGCGTGCCAAGTGTGGCGAGGTCGCACACCACGAGCCGGGGCTGGCTGATGGCGCCCATGATGTTTTTCACGCCGCCAAAGTTTACGGCCACCTTGCCGCCGACGCTGGAATCCACCGCCGCGAGCAGAGTCGTCGGGATCTGCACAAACGGCACGCCGCGCCGAAAGACGGCGGCCGCGAAACCACCAAGGTCGCCCACCACGCCGCCACCGAGCAGCACGACGAGCGGGATGGCGCCGGTATCCGGGAAATGCTCGAGCAGCGCGGCGCAGGTCTTGGAAAATTCGTCCCAGTTTTTGCCTTCCTCGGTGGGTGGGATGTCGTGGCGCGCCACCTTGCGCGCGGTGGTCCCGAGGCCGGCTTTCACGGGCCCGGCGTAGTGACCGCCGACGGCTGGGTTGGTGAGAATGAACGCATCGAGCTGGCCGGGACCCTTGGCCACTTTCTCGGCTTCCAGGATCGCGCCCAGCGAGGAGAGCAGTCCGCTGCCGATGAGGACATCGTAGCTGCGCGGGCCGAGATTCACGTGGACACGTCGGGTATCAATCATGGTCAGGAAATGACGGAGATGGGGAGTTTTGGCAATGGGGAGTAGAGGCGCGTCGCTGCCGCTTGCGGAGATCCGCAAATGCGGCAGGATGCCGCTTCTACGCATGCTCGATCGATTTTTGGAGAAACTGCAGGCCAGCCTTGAGGCGGGCACGTTTGTGAAACTGACGCTCAGCCGTGCGCGCTCGCGGGACGGGGCGCGGAATATTTACGGGCGGCTGGTGGATTTGAAAGCGGGGCGGGCGGTTTCGTTTACGCTGCGGCAGGCGAACCGGGATCTCACGCAGAATGAATCACCGTCGGCGACGCCTGGCGTGGTGCGGGGGTGGCTGGAGCGCGAGTTTGAGGAGGCACATCTTTTTACCACCACGGGCGACTGGCGTTTCCGGCAGAAGGCCGGGCAGGAGGCGACGCTGCGCGCCGCGCGTCCGGCTTTTGCGGTGGCGCCTTCGCTCGAGCATGACCACGCCAAGCCGCGCGCGGTGGGGAATGCGCCGTTTTTGGTGAAGCTCGGGGTCACCGCGGCGGACGGCACGGCCCGGGCCGGCATGGCGGACAAGCTGCGGCAGATTGAGCGATTTGTGGAAATCCTGGGGCATCTCGTGGAGGCCTCGCCGCTGGCCGACGCACAGAGCGTGCGGGTGTGCGATATGGGCTCAGGGAAGGGGTATCTCACATTTGCGGTGCATCACTATTTCACGCAGCGCGGAGTCGCCGCGGAAGTAACCGGCGTGGAACTGCGCGCCGACATGGTGGAACTGTGCGAGCGCGTGGCGCGGGAGCTGGGCTGTGAGGGACTCCGTTTTGCACAGGGCACCATCGAGGATTTTGCGCTGCCGGCGCAGCTGGATGTGCTGATCGCGCTCCATGCGTGCGACACCGCCACGGATGACGCGCTGGCGGCCGGGGTGCGCTCCGGAGCGGCCCTGCTGGTGGTGGCGCCGTGTTGCCAGAAGGAGGTTCGGCGCCAGCTCGTGCCGCCGGATGCGCTCACGGAGATTTTGTCCCACGGCATCCTGGCGGAGCGGCAGGCGGAACTCATCACCGATGGTCTCCGTGCCATGGTGCTGGAGGCCAGCGGGTATGAGGCGAAGGTGTTCGAGTTTATCTCGACCGAACACACGGGGAAGAATGTGATGATTGCGGCGACGAAGCGGCGCGGACCGCAGCCCGGACGCTGGGAGCGGGTGGGAGCGGTGATGCGGGAATTTGGGTTGGAGCATCAGCGACTGGCGGAGTTGTTGCGGACGGAAGGCCCGGATGCTGCAAAGGGAGAAAAGGGGATTTAGGGAGAGCCGGGGATTTCTATGGGAATCCCGTTGACGCGAGGATGGTGTGCGGCGAAAAGTCGCGCGCCATCCCGTCATGCCGCGCCCTCTTCCCACCTTTACGCTCGTTGCTGCTGCTGCCGCCATTTTGCTGGCTGGCCCGGCCAAATCATCGGCGGTGACAGTGGCCAGCGATACCTTCGAGTCATCGGATCATCCGACGGGCAATCGCACAGTGGTCACCGGCGGGGTCAATGGCCTTTCTTTCTACAGCCGCAATGCCACGGGGGCGTCGATTTCCCTTTCCATCGTGGATGATTCGGCGGGAGGCGGGCTCGGCTCCCTGGCTTTGAACGCGGTGGACACGACCAGTGCCAACGTGGGGAATGCCATCATCGGTCTGCTGCCGATTCCCATCAACCTGGCCCAGCAGGGAGACTTCGTGACGCTGAGCTTTCAGTTTCGCTATCTCAATTCCGCCACGGCGACCGCCAACAGTGTGGGCTTTCGCTTTGGCATTGAGGGCTCGGTCGGGACGGCGGTGACGGGGGATAACCAAGGCACGACCAGCGACAACGATCAGGGCTACTATATCCAAACGGGAGTTGGAGCTACGACCGGCGCGGCGACCAACAATACCATCTACCGGGAAAACGGCGGGACGCAGCCGATTGGCGGCGGCACCGACCGGTCGGCTGGGACGACCAATACGACCGGCCTGTTTTTCAACGACAATCTGGCGCATTCGGCCACCTTCACCATCACGCGCGGAACGGGGACGAATGTGAGCGTGGCCGCGACCTATGACGGAGGCTCAGCGATTACCACGACATTTACGACCACGCCCTATTACGCCTTCGACGAAATCTTCTTCGACGATGGTTTTGTGCCCGCGCCGGTGCAGTACAACGTCGACAATGTAACGGTGACTTCGAATGTGCCGGAGCCGGGGACGCCGCTGGCCTGTCTGGCGGGTGGGGTGGCGCTGTTGGTCCGACGGCGGAGGCGGTAGGTGCGGTTTCTTCCTGCCAATTTGATGCAAAAGTCCGGAGTTTAAGCAGTCCAGAGCCAGTGCTTCGGGCTACCAAGAGCAATTCGCCGAATCGCTGCTTGCCGGGGGCTCCTCTTTCAGCTAGGGTCTGTGCTCTTTTCCGCAAAACCAATGAGCACTACTGCCAAGACCGAACCTGCCACGAAGGAAGCCGCTGATGCACCGAAGAACGTGCTCGGCGGCGTTATGCAAGGGGCGGACATTTTGGTCAAGGCCCTCGAAATGGAAGGAGTGGATACGATTTTTGCGTACCCCGGCGGCGCGAGCATGGTGATGCACCAGGCGCTGACCCGCTCGAAGAAAATCCGCACCATCCTCCCGCGCCACGAGCAGGGCGGCGTGTTTGCGGCCCAGGGCTATGCTCGCGCCACCGGCAAGGCCGGCGTGGTGATGGCGACCAGCGGTCCCGGCGCGATGAACCTCGTGACCGGCATCGCCGACGCTTTTCTCGATAGCACGCCGCTCGTGGCCATCACGGGCCAGGTGCCCACGCATCTCATCGGCAAGGGCGCCTTCCAGGAGACCGACGTGTTCGGCGTGACGGCGCAGATCGTGAAGCACAATTACCTCGTGACGGATATCAACGATCTGCCGCGCATCGTGAAGGAAGCCTTCTACATCGCGCAGACCGGCCGTCCGGGCCCGGTGCTGATCGACGTGCCGAAAAATATCCAGACGGGCACGACCCAGCCGGTGTGGCCCTCGGAGGTGAAGCTCCGCGGCTACAATCCCGTGGTGCACGTGGGCGATGCCGAGTTGAACGAACTCATCGGCCTCATCCGCCAGGCGAAGAAGCCGATGCTCTATGTGGGCGGCGGCATCATCAGCGGCGGCGCCTTCGCCGAGTTGCTGGAGTTTGCCGAGCGCACGCAGATTCCCGTGACGACGACGCTCATGGGTCTGAGCTGCTTCCCCGAGACGCATGAGCTTTCGCTCCGCTGGCTGGGCATGCACGGCGCCGTCTTCGCCAACCAAGCGGTGGACCAAGCCGACCTGCTGCTCGCCTTTGGCGTGCGCTTTGACGACCGCGTGACGGGCAAGCTCGAAGCCTTCTGCGAGCACGGCACGATCGTGCATCTCGAAATCGACAGCTCGGAAATCAACAAGAACAAGGTGGTGAAGCTGCCGATGCTCGGCGACGTGAAGGACGCGCTCGCGCGGGCCAATGCGCTGCTGGCGGCCGCTGGTTTCGTCCGCAAGAGCAAGGATTTCGATCTCTATCCCGAGTGGCGGAAATCGATTGGCGAATGGAAGGAGACCAAGCCTTTTTACTACGAGGACACGCCGGACGCCATCCAACCGCAGTATGTCATCGAGCAGCTCTACAAGCACACCAAGGGACAGGCCATCCTGACCACGGGCGTGGGGCAGCACCAGATGTGGGCGGCGCAGTTTTATCTCTTCGACGAGCCGCGCACCTTCATCAGCAGCCTCGGCCTCGGCTCGATGGGCTACGGATATCCGTCCGCGATGGGCGCCAAAGTGGGCCGGCCGGACAAGGAAGTGATCGACATCGATGGCGACGGTTCCTTCGTGATGAACATCCAGGAGCTCGCCTGCGCGAAGGTGGAAGGCATCGCCGCGAAGGCGCTGGTGCTGAATAATCTCCACCTCGGGATGGTGGTGCAGTGGGAAGATCGCTTCTTCAAGAGCAACCGCGGCCACACGTTCCTCGGCCTCTTCAAGGACGAGAAGCGCGAGGTGGCGGACACGGAGACGATCTATCCGGACTTCCAGAAAATCGCGGAAGGCTTCGGCATCCCAAGCAAGCGCGTCATTCACAAGGCTGACCTCGAGGACGCGCTGAAGTGGTTCCTGGCGCAGAAGACGGCGTGCGTGCTGGAAGTGATGGTCCCGTATACCGAGCACGTGCTGCCGATGATCCCGGCGGGTGCGACGTTCAAGGATACCATCTACCAAGGCCGCCAGACGCTGAAGGCGGGCGACGGGCTGTAGGCCGAGCGAGCGTTTCAACGCTCCGAAAAAATTCAAGGGCTGGTGCGAAAGCGCCAGCCCTTCTTTTTTACCAAAATTCGGTGCGGATACCGACCGGGCGGCCGTTCTCCAGTTCAACGAAGTACTGGACGTAGATGAATTTGTAACCCTTCTCCTCGGCGTGGAAGATGCCGGTTCCGCGCTCCGGCTGGGAGTGGGTGAATTCGAGGCCTACGAAGTCCCATCTTCGCTGGGGGACGGGAGGAAACAGCGGGTTTTCAGCGGGCGCAGCCGTCAGGGCGGCTTCCATCTCGGGCAACAAGCTTGGGAGGGAGTGAAGACATTGACGGGTGTGGGCCATTCGCTGGGGACAGGACGGATCACTCACATAAAGTTCGACATCCTCGCGATCGGCGAAGGCAAAGCGCGTCCACCAAACGCCATCCTCGCCCGCGCGGAGACGCTGCAAAATGGAATCGACCTGCTCGTGGAGCATGAAGGGAACAACCCTCGCTCTACCGGACCAAAATCCGTGCGCGGACGCCGTTTCCGTTGAGGAAGATGCCGCCGGCGCCATTCTCGTCGGTGCCGCTGCTCTCATTGGCGGCGGGGCCACCTTCGAAGGGCTTGGCGTCGTTGGGCTGGAAGACGACTTCCGAGAGGGCGGAGAGCGGGAAGCTGAGATCGCCGGCGGCGGCGCTCTGGCAGAAGACTTTGCCGTCCTCGATGCGCATGGTCTGCACGGTGATGGCGCCTTTCGAGGCGAGGCGCAGGCGGATGCCTTTCGACGGCGCGGGAGCCTTGCCACCGAATTCAATCATCGTGGCGCGGTTCATCGGGATATCGAGTTCGCCGACGTCGCACTTCACGCGCAGGGCTTTCGCGGTGGCGCTGAGCACGGTGCCCATGGTTTCGTCGCCGTTGTTGAGGGCGATGGCGTCGGGGGCGAACTCGGCCGGGGCAGGGGCATCGGGCTTGGCGTCCGGTTTGGCCTCGGGCTTCGTATCCGGCTTCGCGGCGGCGACGGGTTCGGGCGCGGGCTTGGCGCCTTCATCCGGCGCGCCATTGGCGGCGGGCGCGGGCGCATTCGCCGGGGCGTCCGGCTTGGCCGTCTTGGGCAGCTCGGGCAGGGCACCGCTCCATGGGGCCACCCAAATATTGGAAACCGTCACGCGCGTGGACATGGGCTGCGGCATGATGGCGATGCCTTTGCCGGGCTTCACGTTTTCGCCACTGCCGCGGCGGTTGAGCTGGCCGACGAACTGGCCGTTTACGAACATCCACAGGCGGCCATTCTCGCGGTCGCCGAGGAAGCGGAAGTGGCGGCGGTTGCCGTCGCTGCCGATCTTTTCGCCGAAGTCGACCTGCTGCGGATTATTGAACACGGCGCCGTTGCGCCGGGGCGACATATCGTAGAGATAGGCGCTGTCCCAGCCGCCCTGTACCATTAGGCCGGGTTTGCTGTCATCGAAGAAAAACTGGAACGCATAGCCCGCTGGGCCTTTGCCGGTGCTGAGATCGAAGCTGAGCTCCACTTTGTTCGGCAGGTTGTCGAAGATGCGGCCGAGGTTCGGTCCGTTGCCGTAGTTGTTGCGATTGCCGCCCGCGAGCAGGGTGAAGGAGCCGTCGAGATAGCGCCACAGGTTCGCGCGTTTGTTGTCCTGTTTACGGCCTTCGCCACCCCAGTAGCCGGGCACCGCGGCGCCGCGAATCCACGCGTCGCGCTGGCTGGCGCCGTCCCACACGGGAGCTTCGCCGACTTTCCCTTCCTCGTCCACCGGGGCAAAATACACGGTGCGGACGGCGTGCCGATCGATGCGCAAATCTCCGGCCATGCCGGTGCTGAGATGCAGCGCGTCTTTGTCGAGGCCGAGCATCTGTCCGGCGATCCAGTCGCCATTGTGGAAGCACGCGGCGGCGCCCATGGAGCCGCTGGGCGCGTCCTTGCGCGGGGCGAGGAGGATGCCGGCGAGCCGATCCGAGGCGAACTCCACGGGCTTCGTGCCTTTCACGGGCTTCCACCGCACCGGCTTGTCGTGGCTGGCTCCGAGGAGGGTTCCGCGGAGCTGGTCGCCATTTTTGAAAATGATGGTGTCGCCACCTTCCACCTGTGCGATCTGCGCGGCGGCCGCCTTGTGCGGGAACTCAATCGCCCGCAGCGATGAGGCCGGCAGGGCGAGATCCCCGGCGAAGGACGTGCGCACTTTCAGCACGCCGTCGCGGAAGCCGATGCCCGTCACGTCGAACTCGCCACGCGAGGACAGCCATACGCGGGCGACGCCGCCGGTGGGCGGGTCCTGATCCTTGGACGCCGCGAGGCGGAGGAAGATGGGATCTTTGCGGGGGATTTCGGTGCCTTCAATTTTGACGGTGGTGGGAGAAATTTCCTGCAGGGCGCCGGTCTTCCGCGTCTCGCCGGAGGTGAGCAGGTCCTTGCTCTTCTCCTCGTCCTTTGGATCCGGATCGAGCGTGCCGTCCCACGGCTGCACCCGCACGCCGGCGAGGGTCCAGGCGATGTTCGAGCTCCAGTAGCTCGGCTGCCAGCTGAAGGTGCCGCTGGTATTCGGCGCCGCGATCTTCGGCAGCTTCCAATCCGCGATCTGCTTGCCGTTAATGATGATGACCATCCGGCCTTCCTTGGGATCGTGCAGGATGCGGTAGCGCGTGACTTTCTTTTCGTCGCGCCCTTCATCGATATTGGCGGAGAAGTTTTTCATCTGCTCGCCGTTGAAAATATTCGCGCTGACCGTGCCGGCCTGGAAGCGCAGGTAGCAGGAGCCTTTGGTATAGCCGCGCACGTTGTTGCCCGGCTGCAGCCAGAGCGTGAGGCCGCGGTTGCTCGTGCCGCCGTCGCCGGCGGTGAATTGCAGGTCCAGTTTTTCCGGCAGCGCGGCGAAGCGTCGGGAAATGGCGGCGACGGCTTTCGCGACGAGCGCGCCATCGGCGTAATCCCAGGAGCCGGCGACATCACCGGCGTCCCAGCCGGCCATGCCCATGGGGCCCACGGGGCCATCGTAGCTGTCCGGCGGCGGCGCGCCGGCGGGCGTGAGGCTGAGCCATTCCACGCGGTCGCGCGGAATTTCCACCTTGCTCTCGGGGCTCACGCGCAGGGTGAATTTGCCGTCGCGCATCTCCAGCAGTTCGCCCGCGAGCCAGTCGCTGCCCTGCATCTTCACAGTCGCGTCGGCCTTGTTCGTGGCGCCAACCGGGCGGGCATCGAGGACCACGCGTTTGACATCCTGTGGCGCAAAAGTGAGCGGCTCGCCGGCATCCGCGCGCTGCCAGGTGATCTCGCCCTTGCCGAGCGTGACGAGCTTGCCGTGGAGCTGGGAGCCGTCGGTGAGCTCCAGGATTTGATCCCCGGCGGGATCGGGGGCGGGCGCTTCGGCGTCCTTCTTGGAGTTGTCGCGCACCACGATGTGGCCGTTGACGATTTCTACCTCGCCATCAACGAACAGGCCGCCGTCGAAAATCTGATCGGAATCGAGCTCGATCGCCTGCTGCTGGACTTGCACTTGCTCCACCTGCTGCGCGCGGGCGGAGAGCGTCAGTGCGGCAGCCGTAGCGAGAGCCGCGAGGGCGATCCCGCGAGTGAGAATGCGACGGTCACCTTTCATAGATGGGGAGATAGCGATAGTTTAGCGCGATCGAGAGCAGGCCAAAGGCGGTGCAGGTGCCGGGGCCGAGACCGCTGTCCCAGCTGCCATCGTCGGACTGGGTTTCGGTCAGGCGTTTCACCTGCCCTTCATTCCACTTTTGCCATTCCTTGAAGTCGCCCTGGAAGTACGCCTGGGCGGCATAGTACTCGAAGTAAAAAGGATAGCCGCCCCCGCCGCTGTCGTCATTGCCCTTCATGGCCTTGAGCGCCTTGGTGAAGGTGGGCTGGTCTTTCTTCCGCGCGTAGGCGAAGGCCGCGGTCCCGATGGCCGTGGTGGCGCCGCCCTGCGAGCCGCTGCGGGGCATGTAGCCGATTTCCCCGCCGGGGCTCTGGCAATCGGTGAAAAAGCGCAGCGCATCCTCCACGTTCTTGTCCGGCACTTTGAGGCCCGCATTCCGCGCGGCGATCAGCGCGACGAAGCACGCGCCGCTCACCGTGGAATCGGCGTCGCTGGCCTCGGGCGAATAGCGCCAGGCCTTGAACCGGTTTTTGTCCTGCGAGGAAATGATGAGTTCCACGGCTTTCTTCAGCGCGGGGCCGATGCGGTCATCCTGCACGGCGCCGTAGCTTTCCGCGAGGGCGAGCGTCGCGAAGCCATGGTTGTACATGGAGTTGCCGATGTAGCCGGTGTCCGTCTGCTGCTTGAGGACGAAATCGATGCCGCGCTTGATCGTTTTGGCGTAGGGGCCGTGGTTGGGGTCCTCGCCGTGCGCGAGCATGGACATGACGCCGAGCCCCACCACGCCGGGCTCCGAGCCGTACTGGCCGGGCAGGCTGCCGTCCGCATTTTGCGAGGCGACCAGAAATTTCAGCCCGCGCTCGTAGACGCGCTCCACCTCGGGCGGTACTTGGGTGCCACGGTAGACCTGGTAGTCGGTCACGGCCGGAGGCGGATCGGCGGCAAACACGGGGGAGGGGAGAGCCGCGGAGGCCACCAAACCCGCGGTGACCAATGGTAGCAAAAGTTTGCGCATGGAACTTCCGGCCAATGTGGTGCGGTTTGCGGTGGCGGGCAATCGATTCATTATTGTTCTGCGGGTAATACGTTTGGCGCGCCGGCTCTTTCATCATTCGCAGCGGTGGCCTTCTTCTTCTTTTTCTCCGTGACGATTGGGAAATGCGGCGGGGCGGCATCGAGGACCAGCTCCCGGAGGGAGTCGCTGGCGAGCTTCAGGTCGCCCAGGACCGGGCTGTGAGCGATGATCTGGCCATCCGCAAATTGGAATTTGTCCACGGCCACGGAATCGCCCGAGACCAGCCGCAGGCGGCCAGCGGAAGCGGCGGGGTCTGGCTTGCCCCCAAAACCGACGGCTTGCACGCGGTCCAGCGGCACCTCCAACTCCGCGCCCGAGCTTTCGATGAGCAGCTTGCCGTCGCGCAGTCCGGTGGGCGCGACCTCGGCGACATCGCCATTGGCCAGGGCGACGGCGGGACCTTCGCCCGGCTCGGGCAGTTGCCCATTCCACGGACCGGCCCACACATTGGAAATGACGAGCGGGGTGCCGGTGCTGCTGGAGCCATTGATGGTCACAGCGGAGCCGATGCCGGGGATCCGTTCATTGGCCGCAACGCCCGATTTCACGCGGTGGATACCCTGGGAGTAGACGTCGATGGTGCCGAGTTTGTTGTCGACGAAGAGCCGGATGGCGACGCGCGGCTCGGGCTGGAAGCGTCCGTTTTGCTCGCGCAAGGCCACGTCCTTCCAAAAGGACCGGCCGTTGCCATTGTTCATCCAGCCGTAGATGCGCAGGTTTCCGTAGTAAAATTCGAGATCGAGGGTGGAGGTATTGCCCTTCTCATTCACGGTGCTGAACCGGAGGCTGATATTGGGCTCCTGGCCCATGGGCTCCAGCGCCTCGCAGCGCAGCTCGAATTTATCCGGGAGCCCCTTCAAGTCGCGCGCCATGCCCATCGACGACTCGTTCGTTTCCAAGCCGCCGCCGGGCGGGCGCATGAGGAAAAAGCCGTTGAGGTTCACGCAGTCCGGTCGCTTGGTTTTTTGCGCCACCCGGCCTGGGCGGCGCGAGACGCCATCCGCGGGCAGCCACGACTCGGGGTCGTTGGCAGCGTCGAAGACCGTCGTTTTGGGGTCCGGAAAGAGTGTCCACAGGCGGTCCGTGGTGATTTTCAGGGCGCCGAGTTGCTCGTGCTTGAGCTGCAAGCCGTCTTTCCCGAAAGCGCCGACGGTGCCGCGCAATTGGTCGCCGTTGCGCAGCTCCACGCGCGCGCCGGTGCTTTCCTTCCGCTCCTCCTTGGGGAGGAAACGGACGCCGGAGATGCGCTCGGGCTGAAACTCCACTTCCTGGCCGCCGGGCGTTTTCCAGTGCAGCGGCTCGCCGCTGGCGGCGCGGGCAAGCGAGCCCGGCAGCTCATCGCCATTTTTAAAGACGAGCGCGCTGGAGGCCACGGGTTCCTGCTCGGCGGGCGACAGCCGGATGACCTGTAGCGTCGAGACGGGCACATCGACCATGCCGGCAAAGCTGGTTTGGAATTTTGCGCGGCCGTTTTGAATCTCGAACTCTCCCGCGCCGAGCTCACCGCTGGTGCCAAACATGAGCGAGACATCCGCGCCGGCCATGGGCTTCGGCTGGCTGTGGAGCTGGAGGAACGTTCCGTTGGCCGTCACCTTCTTTTGGCCGGCGAACACCAGCTCCTTGTCGCCGATGGATTCGAGTTTGCCGAGGATGGGCGCCTCCTTGCCTGCGGTCAGCGAGTCCTGCGTGCGCTCGGGATCGCCGGCCTTGGGAATCGTGCCATCCCACGGCTGCACGGAAAAACTGCCGAGCCGCATGCCCTGGTCGCGCTGGAGGCAGATGCCGTTGATATTGCGCTGCCACGAGCCTCGCACTTGTTGGGCCTGGCCATTGACCTCCTTTTCCTCGCGCAGCTTCCAGTCGCCAACGGATTGCCCATTGCGGGTCACCGTCACCTTTCCATCGATCCCATCGTAATACACGCGATAGCTGGCGCGGCCGTTGGGGCCGGCGTCCTTGGGCATCGGGGTCTTTTCGTGGTTGATGTTGTTGATGTAAATGCAGCGGCCCAGCTCGCCCTTGGCGAATTCCAGGACCACCGTGCCGGTGCCATAGCAATTGGGCTGCGGGCCAAACGGCTGGATCCACAGGGTGGTCGGGCGCGAGTCCTCGGCATCGAGATCGAAGCGGGTCTCGAAGCGCTGCGGAGGCGAGATATTGCGGCCGAGCCAATTGGCTTGGCTGGTCATCCAGCCGTTCTCCATTTGGATCTCCGCCTTGCCGCCGCCGCGGAGCCAGCCGGCCAGCGCCATGCGGTCGCTCGTAAGATGGATCGCCGGCGCCGGGTTCACCCCAAACTGCATCCACTCGATGGCGCTGCGCGGCACGGTAAATTTGCTCTCGCTGCCGAGCGACAATTCAAACGTCTCACCGTCGGTGCTGCGGACGCTGCCGCGCAGCCAGTCATTACCGGGCAGCTTCACGGTGGCCGGGGCGGGATTGCCGGCGCCGCGGGCCATGCCGGGCGGCTCCTCCTGAAAGACCATGCCGGATTGCCCCGTTTGCTGCAGGGCGTCGCGCGAGAGCACCACGAAACGGATTTCCGACCGGCTAAACGTGAGCTGCTGGTTGGCGTCGCTCCGCTTCCACACTACCTGGTCTTTCCCGAGCGAGACTAGTTCTCCGCGCAGCTGCCGGCCATCCTGAAAGATGAGCGTGTGGGCCATCACGCCGGTGGAAGGTTTGGTCACCGCCGCCGGGTTGTCGCGAGAGGCGAGATTTTTAATCAGGAAATTGAGCACCGGGTTGGCCGCCGCGCGCTCCGGCTCGGCCTCGGGCTTGACCGTGGATTCGCCGCTGAAGAGATTGAGGTCCGCCGGATCGGCGGCGTGGAGCAGGGAAGTGCCGACCGCTACTGCGGCGACTGCCAGCAGCACGGAGCTTCCGCGAGCGGCGTGGGTGTGCCTCATGGGGCTAGTTGGTGCGATCCTCGATGGATTGCAGATAGTTTTGCAGCGCATCGCGGAATTCCTCGGGCCATTCCCCGGCATTCGCCGCGCCACCACTCTTATCCACGGTGCGAGCGTTCGCCTTCTTGCCCATGGCCGCGCCCTCGGCATTGGTGCCGGCCAGGCTGCTCGCCTGGCGCGACGCATTGCCGCCCGGCTTTCGGGCCTTGGTCATCTGCTGCATCATCTGCTGCATGCGCTTCTGCATTTGCGCCATGCTCTGGCTCTGCTTGCCGCCCTTTTTGTCCGGCGGCACGAGCAGCTCGATCACGGTGCCCTCGACGGCCACCGTTTCGGTGCCGGTATCAGGCTTGCGGAGTTGGCCGGTGACTTCGCCCATCAGGTCCTCCACCTTCATCAGCACCGGGCCGATTTCGCCCATGAACTTGGCAAACTTCGGGTTCTCCCGGATTTCCTTCACCGAGCCGCCGAGCTGGTTTTGCGCGACGCCGAGCTTGGCGCTGTCGGAAGCGTGATTGGCGTTGGTGTCTTTCTGCTTCTCAAGCTCGCCGGTTTGTTCGCGGATGTTGTCCTCCGCGACAGCGGCGCGGACCATGGCGATCATCAGCTCCATCAAATCGGGATCCATCTCGCCATTGCCGCCCTTGCAGTTGCATTCGCTCTGGATCATGTCGGCCCACTTGTTGAACTGGTCGCCCCAGGACTTCGCGCGGCCCACGGCCTTCAGCCCGAGATTGGCGCGGACGAAGTTCGACAGCTCGGTCAGCTCGGAAACCACCTTGGTCTCTTCCATTTCGCTGACCACCGCCTGGTATTTCTCATTCGGCACGCGGCGGAGGAAGGCCGTCATGTCGTTCTGCAGGCCGTCCACGTCTTTCACCGCGGAGTCCTGCTTGCCGGCCACGCCTTCGAATTCCTTCTTCTCGGTGTCTTTGATCTCCTCGCGCTTGAGGCCCACGGTGAGTTTGGCGAGCGACTTGAGTCCGTCCGAAATCGTCAGCTCCGTCGTCGCCGCGTGGCGCAGGCGGTTGTAGAAATTGCGCGCGAACAGGTTCTCGTTCGTCGTCTGCATTTTGTTTGCTGCCTCGCGCATCGCGGTGAGCGCGTTTTGCTGGTGCTTCATCGCCTCCTGCATCTGCTGCTCGCGCTGCTGCTGGCTCTGGCTGGCCTGCGACATCTGCTGCTGCGCATTCTGCATTTCCGGCGTGGCCTTTTGGTCCAGCGTCTCGGCGATCTTGCTCCACTCATTCAGGGTGTCGTGCTGGATCTCTTTGTTCCGCAGCGCGTCCTTCATGATGTCCTTCATCTGCTCCACCAGCTTCTGCGTGGCGTCTTCGTTCGCCTTTTCGCTGGCCTCCACTTTCTTGATCTCGTCGCTCGCGTGTTCGCTGTTGAGGTCCTTCTTGTTGTCGGCGATCGCCTTGTTTTCCTCGATGGCGCGCTCCTCGTCGCGGATGCGTTCATCGAGTTGCTTGAGCACCTGGTCCATCCGCTCGCGCACGCGCTCGGCGTGTTTCTCGGGCGAGAGCACGTAGATGGTGAACTTGTAGGACTGGCTCGGCTCGCGCTTGGGCAGGTAGTCCACCGCATACGCCGTGAGTTCCACGATGCTGTCCTGCGGCACGCCCACCTCGGCCGGTGCCCACGTCTGCGGCGCCGTCATTTCCTTCGTCGTCTTGCCGCCGGCGATGTGCGGCAGCTCGAGCGGCGCGGTGGCCTTCGCTTTGCGGCTGGCCATGTTGGACTGCCATTTGTCGTAAAGTTTGTCGGCCCACTCGCCGTCGGCCTTCTTCAGCTCCTCCGTGGTCTTTTCGCCGAGGCGGCGCATCGTCCAGCCCACCCACGATTCCTTGATCCCGAAGTCGTCGCTCGCGGCGACGGTGAAGCGGATGCTTTCATACGGGAGGATGGCGATTTCCTGATCCTGCAGGCCGAGCACGTCCACGCGCGGCGCGCCGTCCTTCGTGGAGCCGATGCGCAGGTTGTACGGCTGCACGGGCGTGATGCCGTGGGCGTCCGCCCAGTGGAGCGAAACTTCCGGGCCGAGTTCCCCGAGGCTGAGCACCGGGGTGGTAAAGGTGTCGCCGCTCGGCTGGGCATCGTGCTTCACCGTTTCGACCTTGGCAGGCTGTGCCGGGGCCTTGGCGTCTTTCGCGGCCGATTCTTTCTTCGTCGCGCTCAGCGTCGCACTGCCGACTTCGCGGGAAATCTTGCCTTCAAACGCGACCTTGCTGCCTTCCAAAAATTCCACGCCGCTGCCATGCACCGGGCTCTTCTGCTCGGGATAGCCGAGATAATCCGGCAGCGTCACCTTCGCGGTGAGGTCTTTCAATTCCGGGCGGTGCAGCGGATGCACCGCGATATCCTTCAGGTAGTCGCCCGCGCGCAGGTGGATCATGCCCTCATGCGTCTGCCCGGGAAAGGTGAAGAGCGCTTTGCTCTCCTGCACGTCGGCCACGATTTTCTTTTGCTCGTCGATCTGTGCGCTCGCGCTGCCGGGCTTCCACTGGGCATCGGCGCGCACGCCGACCTGCAGCGGGAATTCCTCGCCGTGCGCCACGAACAGTTCCTTCGGCAACTGCTCCACGGTGGTGAACGTGTAACGCTCAATGTCCGCCCACGGCATCGCCCAGCGCTCGGCCGCATTCGTCGCTGCCTTGCGTGAGTAGGAAAAGACAAAGGGCGCTGCGACGAGGGCCGTGACGGTGATGGCCGCGAAGGCCCAGCGGCGCGCGGGGCGCGTGGGCACCGCGTCCGTGAAATCATGCCGGCCCGATTCATCGGCCACCTGGCGAACAGCCGCGCGCAGCAGCGCGGGCGAAATGTTTTCCGGCAGCTCGGAGGTCTGCGTGAGCTCGATGACACCCTGCAACCGGTCGCCCAGCATTTTGAAATGGCCTTGCAGCAGCTTGGCCAATTGCGCCGGCCCACGCCGGAACCACAGCCACCGGTGCGCCCAGCCTTGCGCGAAGAGGGCCGCCAGCAAGGCGCCGCAGCCCGAGAGCACGAGGCGCGCGATCACCGGCGTGTTCACAAAGCGGTCCGCCGCGAACAGCAGCACATACGTGATGAACAGGCCCGCGATCCCACCGCCGATCGCGGCCACGGTCTCCATGCGTTTGAGACGGGTTTCGAACTGGCGAAGCTGGGCAACGAGGGAATCCGGCAATTGGTTCGAGTTCATGGCTCCTGAAGAATGCGCGCGCAGTGTATCGTAGTTTTCTCTGAGGGGAATGGTGGAGTTGTCAGAAGTTTGTGAGTGGTTCGTTATCCAAACGGGACTCGGTTCTGTTAGATTTGGCCCCGAAAACAGAATACGGCCCGCCCATCCTCCTCTTACAACCATTCGGGGGAGGGGAAGTTGTTAGGGCGGGTGTTTGCCCTTGCACTTGCGGTGGCACCACCCTTGAGGGCATCCTACGTCGGCATGCTCGGTCTCCTCAGACGTTGCTGGCTTTCGCTCCTGTGCCTTTTCGCGATATTGGCCTGCACGACCTTCGATCTTTACTGGCAGCGCCGGGCCAACCCGATCTGGCTGCTTGGGATCCGGTAGGGCGTTTTTATCTGTTCGTACATCAAATACGGGATGGTGGCCTACCCCCCCGGCAAACCTTTTCCACGCCGCGTCTTTTTGCCCCACACGATGTCCTTCGGAGACTGGCCTGTTTTTAGCGCTGGCGGCAACAAAGTGCGGATCATTTTCCCCATCTGGCTCTACCTCGCAGTCATCGTCGGCTGGGGTGCCTTCCGCGAATTCCGGTTTCGGCGACGCAGAGACGGGTCCGAGGTAAGCGGAGACAAAATCGTGCCGGACAAAATGACGGGTCGGCAGGCGGGAGACTTGCCGGCAGAAAATCCTGTAAATCCCGAAATCCCGTAAATCCTGTCCAAGGAGAAAAGGCCGCTTTTTAGGATGATCAGGATTTACAGGATTTTTCTAGAGGCGCTCGCTCCTATTGGAGCGGATGGTTCAAATCTTTTCCAATATTCTGGACGCCACTCCGATTAATGGAATCACCTTTCTCCATGCTCAAATCGTTCGTCTTTTTCCTGTTTGCGATCGCGACGGCCCTTGCCGCCGACCCCGCCCCGGCCAATCGGCCCAATGTGATCATCATTTACGCCGACGACATGGGCTATGCCGATCCCGGCTGCTTTGGGGCGAAAGGCTACCAGACGCCGAATCTCGATCGCCTCGCGAAGGAAGGGATGCGACTCACCGATTTCTACGTCGCCAGCCCGGTGTGCTCGGCATCGCGCTCGGCGCTGCTGACCGGCTGCTATAATGAGCGGGTGGGCATTCGCGGGGCGCTGGGGCCAAAGGATCCGCGGGGGCTCAACCCCGAGGAGTTGACCCTGCCGCGCATGTTCAAGAATCTCGGCTACGCCACCGGCATGGCCGGCAAATGGCATCTCGGCCGCCCGGCGCCACTGCTGCCGCCCGCGCATGGATTCGATGAATTTTACGGGCTCCCGTACTCCGGAGACATGTGGCCACGCCACCCGGAAGCGCCACAGCTCTACCCGCCGCTGCCGATCCTGAATGGCTCGGAAATCGCCGACCCAAACGTGACGCCCGAGACCCAGCGCGAACTCACCACGCGCTACACGCAGCACGTGGTCGATTTCATCAAGCGCAACAAAGAGCGCCCGTTCTTTTTCTACTATGCGCCGAACCAGCCGCATGTGCCGCTGTTCGTCTCTGACAAATACGCCGGCAAAAGCGGCGCGGGGATGTATGGCGACGTGATCGAGGAGATCGATTGGTCCGTCGGCGAAATCCTCAAAGCGCTCGATGAAAGCGGTCTCGCGGACAAGACCCTCGTTATTTTTTCGTCCGACAATGGCCCATGGCTCAGCTATGGCAATCACGCGGGGAGTGCCGGTCCGCTCCGCGAAGGGAAGGGGACGTGTTTCGAGGGCGGCATCCGCGAGCCCTTCATGGCGCGCTGGCCGGGTAAAATTCCCGCCGGCACCGTCTGCTCCGAGCCCGCCTGCACCATCGACATTCTGCCCACGCTCGCCGCCCTCACCGATGCGCCCAAGCCGCCCAAGCCCATCGACGGCCTCGACATCCGCCCGCTGCTCTTCGGCGAAAAAGGCGCGCATTCGCCGCATGATGCGCTTTTCTTTTACTACGCCGATGGCCAGCTCCAGGCCATGCGCTCCGGCAAATGGAAGCTGCTCTTCCCGCATACCGCGCGCTCGATGATCGGCCAGACGCCCGGCAAGGACGGAACCCCCGGCAAATACCGCGCCCTCCCCGTGGGCCTGGAACTCTACGATCTCACGGCCGATATCGGCGAAACCAAAAACCTCGCCGACGCCGAGCCGAAGGTCGTTGAAGAACTCCAAGCCAAAGCCGACAAAATCCGCGCCGAACTCGGCGACAGCCTGAAGAAGATCAAAGGCACCGCCGTGCGCCCGGCCGCGACGGTTAAATGATGGAGCTGCAGCCGGATTCGAGCGGAGCGAGAAAGACTACCGCAGGCAGCCCATAGGGTGCGAGCGGACGTGAGCATGAACGCTGCGGTCTGATCGACGAAGGATCCCCGATGGTCATGGAGGGGGCAACCGGCACGTAGCCAACGTGGGCTGGGTTTTTCAACCCAGCTTGGGTCGACATTCCGCGAGGTCACGTTCCCCCTTCGGATTTGGACGTTTTCGGAAACTTTTTGTCCACGAAAGACCCGAAAACGACGAAAGGATCATTTCATGTTTTTCCGTCGATAAAACACGCACCACCCTCGCCGTGTCCGATTTCAGTGCACACCCATGCAATTCCAAGTGGCCACGGAACTGAAGTATCAGATTCCCCAACGCAGCACCGTCATCCTAAACGTCCATGCCCTGGAGACGCCCAGCCAGCAGGTCGTGCGCGAGCACTTCCACCTCGAGCCTCACGTCCAGCGCGAGGAATTTCTCTCCGCCACCGGCGAGAATCGGCTTGTCCGCATCGAGACCGGCTCGGCGAAAGAGCTCACCGTCACCTACAGTGCGACCATCGACACCGCGCCCGAGATCATCCCGCAGCGGGCCATCGAGAGCGTGGCCATCGCCCGCCTGCCGCGCCACGTCATCTCGTATCTCTATCCGAGCCGCTACTGCCAGAGCGACCGCCTGGGCCGCCTCGCGTGGGGCATCTTTGGCAGCATCGAGCGCACGTATGATCGGGTGATGGCCGTCTCCGAATGGATCCACGAGAACGTGGAATATCTCCGCGGCGAGACGGACAGCGCGACCTCCGCGTTCGACACCGTCACTCAGCGCGCCGGCGTCTGCCGCGATTTCGCGCACCTCGGCATCGCGCTCTGCCGGGCACTGTCCATCCCCGCGCGCTATTTCAGCGGGTACGCTTTCCAGCTGCAGCCGCCGGATTTCCACGCGTGCTTCGAGGCCTTTATCGGTTCGCGCTGGTATGTCTTCGATCCTACGCATCTCGCGCCGCTCAACGGCCTCGTGCGCGTGGCCACCGGGCGCGATGCCGCCGATGCCTCCATCGCCACCATCTTTGGCACCGCGCGCTGTCAGCAGATGAAAGTCAGCGCCGAGTGCCTCGACCGCAGCTTTACCCCGCTGCGGCAAAAGCAGCTCAAGCATAAGGGCGTCGCCCTCGATCCGGCGGACGCAACTCGCGGTACCGCAGGATAGCCATACTTTGCACGATGGTCATCACCTTTCCATCAGCGCTATCCCGTAGGACCTATAGGTCTTATTACACGCCGCCATGACTCCGGAGCCCTCCGATCTCCTGCGCATCGTCCACCAGACGGTCTATCGCTACCACCGCCCGGTCACCTTTCTGCCGCATCGGCTCGTGCTGCGTCCGCGCGAGGGGCACGATCTCCGTGTGGAATCGCTCGCCCTGGCCACCATCCCGCGGAGCGAGATCGTCTGGAGCCGCGATGTTTTTGGCAACTCCGTGGCGCAGGCTTATTTCACCGAGCCCGGGGAGGAACTTTGCATCGAGAGCGATGTCACCGTGCGCCGCCCGCCGCCGCCGGCTCATCCGAAATCCGCGCCGTCCATCCTCATTCCGCATCCGCTCGAATATGAGGAGCTCGAGCGCCCGGCCGTGGCCGTTTATCTCCAGCCCGTCTACCCGCAGGAGGCCGAGACGCTGCAGGAATGGTTGCAGGAGCTGAAGCTCGATCCGGGAGCGACCGCCGAGGAAATGGTGCTCCAACTGACCGCTACCATTCACCGTTTCGTCCGCTACCGACGGCGTGAGGAAAAGGGCGTCCAGTCGCCCGCCACCACCGTCACCCAGGGCGAGGGTTCCTGCCGCGACTTCGCCTGCCTGCTCATGGAAAGCGCGCGCCACCTCGGCATCGCCACGCGCTTCGCCAGCGGCTATCTCGATTGCGCCGCCACCCGCGCCGCCCGGGGCGTCACGCATGCGTGGACGGAAGTCTACTTCCCCGGTCTCGGCTGGCGCGGCTACGATCCCACCACCGGCAAGCGCTGCACCCCACAACATATTGTCACCGGCGTGAGCAACCACCCCCGCGGCGTCATGCCCGTCACCGGCCGCTTCGCTGGCGCCGCCACGGACTACCGCGATATGACCGTGCGCGTGGAGTTTTCGGTGCCCCAGCCGGCGCTGTAGAAAGTCATTTGCGGGGAAGCTTCAGGCCGCATGGATGCGCTCGACTTCCCCCGTCAAAAGGCAGAGGTTGCGATTTCCAACTCCCAGCCCATGAGATTCATACCCCTTCTGCTCATCGCTTTCTGTCTCTTGTTTGGCCAAGCCGCCTTTGCTCAGGCTCCCGGCGCCGCCGCCCAGCCGCCAGGCCAGACGCCGGGGTTCCTCGATCTCCCGTGGGGCAGCAATGCGGAAGCCGTCCGGAAGCAGTTGCCGGCGCGCACCCACACCCGCTTCGACAAAGTGGCCAGCACGAAGGACGACGTGGCGTTCAGCGGCGGGAAATTTGCCGATTTGAAAGTCTCCCAGTTCATGCTGCACCTCGTTTCCGACCGTCTTTGGAAGGCGGACGTCGCATTTGAGGCCGCCAGCAAGGATCACCAAAAGGAATTCGCCACCCTGCGGCAGCTGTTGGAGGAAAAATACGGGCCGCCGAGCAAGGAAACCAAACGAGGAGAAGGTGCGGTGGTGGAATGGTATTTGAAGGGTCCGCCCGGCGTGGACCAGGACAAGATTGTTCTCGATTCCAATCAGCGCGGCAAAGGGATGACGCTCTTTTACGCTGCGGATCGGATTGCAAAGGATGCCGCCGTCCCGGCCGCGCCGCCAGCCGCTGGCACTCCCGCGAATAAACCCAAACCGCTTTCCGTCGCCCCGAAGGCGAAGGACGATCTCTAGCCGGGTGCCCGTTTCACGGAGCGACCAGCGTCGTCCCGAGCAATTTGAGGAGCGGCTTGAGCGTTCCATTCAGTGGGCGCTCGTTGATGATCTTGGCGTCGCCCCCCGTGATGGCAAATTCGCTCTGGAGCCGGAATGGGAGTGGCTGGCGGTCCTCTTCTTTCCAGGAGCCATCCGGCTGCTTTTCATAGACCACGGCATAGTTTTGCGGGGATTGCTGGCACACGACGAGGACGCGGGAAGCATCCCGCCAGGCGGCCAACACGGCAAACTCGGAGCCCCGCGCGTATGCCATGTTTTTGAACATGAGATCGCGTTCTTCGAGGAGCAACTCCGGCGCGCCTTTGCCATCCGTAATGAGCAGGCGATGGATCCGGCGCTCCAACTCGGTCACGGGGGTGGGAGCGGCGTTTTTTCTCGTTTCCGCAAAAATCTGAGCCGCTTTTCGGCCGAGCAAATAGTCTTCGTCGTCCGGCTTCACCTTCTGAACGTCCCGTTCCAATTGGATCTCCTGCCCCTTTTCGAGAGCCAGCTTTTGGATGACCTCCGGGTCGGCCATGGCGGGCAGGGAGCCAAACAGGCAAAGCGCCATCATCGTGCGGAGAACCAGTTTCATCGGTTGGGAGGTTGCGGAATTTGTCACATTGCCTCCTTTTGCTGGACCTGCCCGGGAGGAGCAGGACGGCTTTGACAACGGACAGTGTGGTTTGCTCAATCACACGCGGAGCATGGCGGGCCGCGAGGCTTTCAATCGCTGAACGAACACCGACGTCCAAGGGAAGAAATTCGTATTTTTCCTGAATCCATCCCCGAATTTTCCATGGCGAAGATGATAGGATTTCTCTGGGTCGGGAAGGAGTGCCGCGTCGGCCAAGAGAGGGGCAATTTGGCACGAATGAATAGGGAGGCTTTTAGCGCCAGGAAATGTCGTTCGCCACCAAATCTCAATGGAGTCGGTTTCTGTAGCGCGTTGAAAAATCCACGTCTCCAGAGACTTAAGACTTAGGTGGTACGAGAAAGACAACAACCTCCTGCTCTTCCTGTGGACCCACAGGCCAAGGAAAGAGGCCTTCCTCGGCTCCCCTTCATTTTACCTTTTTAAGTGCGAACAAATTGCCGCCCGGAAAGTCAAAAGCTACCCATCCGTAACGCCGGGGCGATTGCGACCCGGCGTACCGTGTGCTCTACTAATGCTGAATACCCGCCATACGTTTCCCCAAACGTAGCGTCCGAATCCACTCTTTCATGCGTAAACTGCTCATCGCCCTCAGCTTCCTGCTCTGTGTAGTGCTCGGGCGCGCCGACGACTTCCCCACGGACTTTCCTCCCACCTTCAAGTTTCACGAGACCTACAAGGATGCGGTCGTGGCCGACCCGGATTTCCCGGGCGATTTTTTGCTGAGCCCACGGGGCGATTTGTTCATCCAGGGTGTCGGGTCCCTGAGCGGGTATGATCTGAACCAAATCGACTTTTTCACGGGCTACGGGATCACCGTCGGGGATTTCGAACAAGAGGGCTTCCTCACCGATGATGAGGACTACGATCCCACGGATCCCCAGCACAACCGATCCTTCTCCACCTCACTCGATGGCCTCGATATGAATGGCGACCCCATCACGGCTGGGGTCATGACTATCCTATGGTCGCAGGCGCGGGTGACACTTACCTTCACCTCCCACAATGCGACCGATCAGGAGACGGTGGCCACAGCGGACTATTATCCGGATGTCGATGAGCCGAATATTGACCGGTCGGATTTGATCGTGGGCTTCTATTTTGGCCCCTTCAGCCTCGATTTGCGGTCGGTCTATATGATCGGCTCCGCGGCTGCGAATCCGGATCCGCAGGGGCGGGTATCGGATAACCTGTCCGACGTAACGCTGGATGGAGCGATCGATAGCATCCCGCCGACCTTGACGACGACCACGCCCGTGGCCGGGTCCACCCTGACGGTGAACGATTCACCGAATGGATTCTATAATATCACGGGCACGGTGAACGACACGCGCGCGGTGAATGGGACCACCTTTGCGGGAACGGTCAACGGCGTGGAGGTAAAGCTCGCGGCCAACGCCACGGACGGCACTTTCGTCCCGGCCCAGCTGGATGGCCATGGCAATTGGGTGCTGCCCAATGCCCAGATCCTCACCGGCAAAAATTTTCTGACCGTGCGCGCCTTTGACGACGATGGCAACACGACCACGCTGCCGGCGCGGCAGTTTAAATACTCACTGCAAGGGGCCGTGACGGTGACGGCCGCCGCCACCGGCTATAGCGCGGGCGACAATGGCAAAGTGGCCGGGACGGTCTCGGCTGGATTTTTCAAGGTGGGTTCCAAGAAGCTGACGATGCTCGTGGGCCAGACGCCGCCGAAGGACGTCACCATTCAGGATGCGGGCGATCCGCTCACGGTCACCGCGGTGCCGGGCATCAACTCCGTCTTCAATGGCTGGAAGGGCGTGATCAATGGCAACACCGTGCTCGATGAAGTGCCGGAGGTGCTGCATTTTGATGCGCGGCCGGACATGACGCTGACGGCGAACTTTGTGCCGAATCCGTTTACCACGACCATCGTGGGCAAATATCAGGGCCTCATTGCCGGGACGAAGGCGGCGGAGCGGGGAAGCGTGAAGCTCACGCTCACCAAGACCGGTGGATTTACCGCGACGATCAAGCTCGGGGCCGTGGTGCTGCCGATTAAGGGCAAGGTGCTCGGCAGCGGCATCTGGCGCGGCACGCTGGTGCGCGGCGGCAAGACGTACACGATCAACCTGAACCTCAACGTGGCCGTGGCGGGCGAGCGCGAGATTACCGGCACGATTACCAGCGATGGCATCAACTCCACGCTCACCGCCGACCTGAATACGTGGAAGAGCAAGACGAACGAAGCGACCGCCTACATGGGGAACTACACCGTCCTGCTGCCGGCTTCGCTGAATAATAATGATCCCGGTTTCCCGTTCGGTGTCGGCTTTGGCCGCGTGATGATCAGCAAGCTCGGCGTGGTGAAGTTTGTCGGCAAACTGGGCGACGGCTCGCCGGTGGCCGGGGCTTCCACGCTGGTGAAACTCACCACCGGGGCGGTCAGCTTCCCGCTTTACCTCCCGCTCGATAAAGGCCAGGGCAGCGTGAGCGGCGTGGTGGCTTACGACAATACGCAGGCCTCCAGCGATCTCACCGCCACGCTGGACTGGACAGAGCCCGTGACGACGGGGGTGGAACCGCAAGCATTTGAAGGCCAAATCTCGCTGAACGGCTCGCTCTATACCAAGCCCACCTCGGGCCTGGTGATTCTCGGCGACGTGGGCGGCGCTGGGAATTTCGTTCTCGCCGCGCTTCCATTCTCGAAGCCGACGACCAAGCCGTCCCCGACCTCGATCGGCCCGACGACGATTCCGGTGACGCTGAATGCGACGAATGCTTTTGGCCCCGTGGATCAACTCGACGTAAAAGCCGCCAAGCTGAAGATCAACCCGGCCACCGGCTTGGTTACCGGCAGCTATTTCGATTCGACCTTTAAGAAGACCATCCCGATTTTTGGTGCGGTCTCCCGCAAGGCGAATCAAGCCGGCGGCGTCTTCGTCCGCGGCAACCGCGGCGGTCTAATCACACTGAAGCCTTGATGTAGCGGCGACTGGAAGGCCGCAGAGCCTTGGTGGCGTGACGCTTCGCGTCGTATTCGGTTAGCCGCTGAACGGGTCCGTCAGGCGCTTGGCTCCAGGACTGCGAGGTGCGTGCCCCTCTTGGTCAGCGAGTGGAGCGCCTGGGCTGGCTCTTCCGTGGCTAAACAGATACTCTGCGTCGCAACTAAAAAATGGCGCCCGGCACAGCCGGAGCCCGTGTGGCCCGATTTTGGAACGCTGAATTCCGGCGTTCCACCATTGCCCCCGTCCAACCCATCGCCCTATCATCCACCCATGAATCTTCCCGCAATGCTCCACCCGCTCGCGCTGGCCGGGAGGACGTTTCGCCCCATGGTCCTTTCCGGCACGTCCAGCCATCCGCTTTCCTGGGTTGATTTCGCAGCACGGTGAGCACGGAGACGCCGGTGGAACAGCGGTTATTCGACTCCGCCTTTCTGGCGAAGCTCGAGCAGTTGCACCTGTTGGCGCGCCGGCTGGCTCGGGGCGATCGCCGTGCGGAGCGTCGCAGCCGTCAGCAGGGCAGCAGTCTGGAGTTTGCCGATTACCGCGAATACAGCGAGGGCGACGAGCTGCGCCGCATCGACTGGCCGGCTTATGCGCGGCTGGAGCGTCTGTTTGTGAAGCTCTACGAGCAGGAGCAGGATTTGCCGGTGAGCTTTTTGGTCGATGCCAGTGCCTCCATGCGCTGGACGCCGGAACACGACACGCGGCATTCCAAGTTCGATGCCGCCCGCCGCCTCGCGGCCGCACTGGCCTATATCGCGCTGGCTAATCTCGATGCGGTGAACGTCCATTTCTTTGCAACGAAGCTCGCCGGGGAACTGGGCGTGGCGCGAGGGAAGGCACAGTTTCACAGCGTGCTGGAGTTTCTGCGGAACGCGCCCGCCGCCGATCGCGCGACGAACCTGCGCGAGTGCGTGCGCGCTTTCACGCAGCGGATGAAGCGCCGCGGGCTCGTGGTGGTGCTCAGCGACTTTTTCGACGAAGGCGGCTGGGAGGAGCCGCTGAGCATGCTGCGTCATGACCAGTTTGACGTGCACGTGTTGCAAGTGCTGCATCCCGCGGAACTGGCGCCCGGGGAACTCGGCGATTTGCGGCTCATCGAAACGGAGGGCAGCCGCACCCTCGAAATCACGGCCAACGAAACGCTGCTCCGCCGCTACCGCGAGGAGATTACCGCGTTCAACGAGGCGCTGGAAAAGTTCTGCCGCCAGCGCGGTCTCGCCCACGCTCGGGTGCTGTGCGACGTCCCCTTCGAGGACGTCGTCCTGCGCGCGCTGCGCGATGGCATCATGGTGAAATGAAGATGGAACTGCCGGCGGTCCTATGAATTTCCTGCAGCCATGGGCGGTGTGGTTTCTGTGCGGCGTGCCGGTGATCGTGCTGCTGTACTTCCTGCGGCATAAGCGGCGCACGGTGTCGGTGAGCACACATCTTTTCTGGCAGCGTGCGCTGCAGGAGACGAGCCGGCGCGCCTTGTTTCGCCGGCTGCGCCACGTGCTCTCGCTGCTCCTGCACCTGCTCATCTACGGGCTCATCGTCGGCGCGCTCGCGCGGCCATCGTTTCGCCAGGAGCTGCCGTCCGGCGCGAGCACGGTGATCGTTCTCGATGCCCGCGCGCGTATGCAGGCGACCGAACCCGGTGGCGAGACGCGCTTTGCCAGGGCCCTCGCGCAGGCACGCAGCCAGGCGCGCCGCGCCTCGGAGCGCCGACAGACCGCGTTGGTGATCCTGGAGGCGAATGCGGCCGTGGCGGTGCCCTTTGTCGCCGACAGCAAGCCGCTGCTCGCCGCGCTGGAACATGCAAGTCCCTGCGATGCGACCGGCGACGCGGCCGGTGCTCTCCATCTCGCCGAAGGTCTGCTCGCCAGCCGGCGAGGCGGAAAGGAGATTATCTGGGTGAGCGATCGCGCCTGGATGGGGCCACCGCCCGCCGCCGGGGTGCTGGCCAATCTGCCGGTCGGCACCGCACGCGATAACGTAGCCATCACTCGCTTCGCCACGCGTCCGCTCCCGGCCAGTCCCGAGACGAGTGAGGTGCTGCTGGAGGTGCAAAACTTTGGCGCCGCCGCGGTGAAGACGGAGGTGGAGCTTTCCTTTGATGGCCAGCCGCTGGAGGTGAAGCCCTTTGCCCTCGGCCCCGGCGAACGGCGGCCGGAGATTTTCTCAAGCTTGCCTCGCCCCGGCCGCAACGCCCGCGGCTGGCTCACCGCGCATCTTACCGCTGCCGATGCCCTCGCCGTGGACAATACCGCCTATGCGCTGCTGCCGCCCATCCGTCCGGCGCGCGTGTTGCTAATTTCTGCGGGCAACCCGTTCCTGGAAAAATTCCTGAGCGTGGACCCAAGTGTGAAGTACCAGGTGCTCGCGCCCGAGGCGTGGAAGCCTGAGCTCGCGCCGAAGTTTGAGGCCGTGATTTTTGACAAGACCGTCCCGGGTGATTTCGATCTGGCGAAGGCGACGGGCAACTTTCTGTTTCTGAAGACCACGCCATTCGGCGCCGGTGTGCCGCTGGAGCAGCCGGTGGTGACGGATGTCGATCTGGCGCACCCGACCACCCGGCAGGTGAGTTTGAAAAATGTTTCCATCCTGCACGCCGTTGGGCTGGACGTTCCCGCACCCAGGGACGGGTGGACGTTTACCGCGCCGCTGCGCTCCTTCGATCGCGCGCTGCTCATTACCGGCGAGCGACCGGGGCAGCGGTTGGCGGCGCTCACCTTCGACGTGCTGGAGAGCGACCTGCCGCTGCGGGTCGCCTTCCCGCTACTGATGAGCAACACGCTGCACTGGCTCTCCGGCGAGCAAGCGGAACCGAGGAACTCCATTGTGGCCGGCGAAACCGTGGCGTTGGCGGAGGGCGAGCGCGCGAGCGCCGGGCCGCTCACGGTGGCACCGCGCGGGTCCTTGCCCGCGGGCCTCATCACGCAGGCCCTGCAACCGCTGCACAACGGCTACTACACGGTGACCTCGGGCGACACGACGCGCTGGCTGGCGGTAAATACGTTTAGCACGGAGGAGTCGGATTTGCGCGGCGCGGGCGGCGGAGCGGCGAATCCTGCCGAAGTAAGTGTGCCCGTGCTCGGCAATGTGGCGCCGTGGCAATGGATGTCGCTCGTGGCGCTTGGGCTATTCACGCTGGAATGGTGGATGTTCCACCGGAGGAGGACGGAATGAGCCTGCCCTCCATCGAACTGGCGCGGCCATGGTTTCTGCTGGCCCTGCTTGCGCTGCCGTTGCTCGCGTTGGGCTCGCGACGCTCGCTGGCGGATTTCACGGCCGCGCAGCGGTGGGCGTGCTTCTTTCTGCGATCGGTTATCTTGCTGTTGCTGGTGCTCTCGCTCGCGGGGCTGAGCGCTTTATTGCCAACATCTGAAATGGGCGTGCTGTTTGTCGTGGATGGCTCGGCGAGCATCTCGCCCGAGGCCGCGAAGCAGGCGCGGGAATTTGTCGCCGCGGCCCTGCCGGCGCAGCGCGCGGGCGACAGCGCGGGGGTGGTCGGTTTTGCTCAGGCCGCGGAGATTTGGCAGCCGCCGACGGAGCGCGCGCCGCTGGGGGATTGGCCGCCGCTGAAGGAGGCCAAGGGCTCGGACATCGGGGCAGCGCTGGAGCTTTCGAGCGCGCTCTTCCCGGCGGGGCAGGCGCGGCGGGTGGTGCTGCTCAGCGATGGCAATGATACGGAGGGGCGCGCGCTGGAAGCCGCGGCGCGGCTTGCGCGGGCCGGCGTGGACGTGTGGACCGTGCCACTACGCAATGCCTCGCGCCCCGAGGTGCTGGTGGAGCGGGTGGAAGTGCCGGCCCGGCTCAAGCAGGGCGAACCGTTCGATCTGACTGCAAATGTGCGGAGCAACGTGGCGACCAAGGCCAAGGTGCGCTTGTACCAGAGCCAGTTCCTCGTGGCGGAGCGCGACATGGAGCTGAAGCCGGGCGACAACGCTTTCCGCGCGCCGTCGCTGCGACCGGATGGTTCCTTCGTGCAGTATGAAGTCGAGGTGGTGCCGGAGCAGGATACCTCGCTGGAGAACAATCGTGCGAAAGCCGTGGCGAGTCTGCGGGGGCAGCCGCGCGTGCTGCTGGTGGATGGCGAAGCCGAGAAAGCGCGTCCGCTGGCCAATGCGCTGCAAGCCGAGCGCATCCAGGTGGATTTGCGCGGGCCGGAGGGGGCGCCGCGGACGCTGGAAGACCTGCAGCAGTTTGACCTTTTCCTGCTCAGCGATCTCTCGGCGCTCACCCTCACACGCGACCAAATGGAGCTCTACCGCCGATGGGTGCAGGATTTTGGCGGCGGCTTCGTCTTGCTCGGGGGAGAGAATAGCTTTGGCGTGGGCGGCTACTTCCGCACGCCGATTGAGCAGATGCTGCCGGTGCGCATGGAGCACAATGACCGGCAGGAACTGCCCACGGTGGCGTTGCTGATCGTGCTCGATCGCTCCGGTTCCATGACCGCGCAGGTGGCCGGGCAGACGAAGATGGCGCTGGCCGATCAGGGCGCGGCGCTCGCGCTCAATGTGCTCAGCGCACGCGACTACTTTGGCGTGCTCGCGGTGGACACGCGTCCGCACGTGGTGGCCCCGCTGGCGAAGCATGGCGCCAAGGAACCGATTGCGCAGAAGATCCTCGCGGTGACGGCGGGCGGAGGCGGCATCTACATTTACACTTCGCTCGCGGAAGCGCTGGCGGCGTTGCGCGATGTGAACGCGCGCATCAAGCATGTGATCCTTTTTTCCGACGCGGCGGATGCCGAGGAACAGCGCGCGGGCGAGCAGCCGGACGGCACGCAGGGCACGGGCTCGGCGCTGGAGCTGGCGAGCGCGATGGTAACGGCGAAGATCACCACCAGCGTGGTGGCGCTGGGCTCCGAGCAGGACAAAGACACCGATTTTCTCCGCCAGCTCGCGGAGCGCGGGCAGGGGCGCTTCTACCTCACGAGCGATGCGACCACATTGCCGCAGATCTTTTCCACCGAGACGATGAAGGTGGCGCAGTCGTCGCTCGTGGAGGAACCCACGCAAGCCGTGCCGATGGGGCGCGGGGCGCTGATTGCGGGCATCGATTGGGCGCAAAGTCCGCTGTTGCTCGGCTACAATGCGACGAAGCCAAAACCGACCGCCGAGGTGCTGCTGGCCACGGAGCGCGGCGAGCCGCTGCTGGCGACGTGGCGCTATGGCCTGGGACAGGCCGCCGCTTTCACCAGCGATGCCAAGGCGCGCTGGGCGAGCGAGTGGATGGCGTGGCCGGGCTACGCGAAATTTTGGGCGCAGCTGGTGCGCGGGCTCCTGCGCAAGGGCGGGCCGGCGGTGTTTGACGTCACGCGGACGGAGTCCGGCCGCCGGCTCGATTTGCATATCGAGGCGGTGTCGCCCGAGGGCAACTTCCGCAACCGGCTGCCGATCGCCGTCAACGCCCGCACGCCGGATGATGCGACACAGAGCGTCACGGCGGTGCAGGACGCTCCGGGGAGCTACCGGGCTTCCATCAATCTGCCGGATGAAGGGACGACGGTCATCAATGTGAGCTCGCCGGATTTGCCGGATGGCGGGCTGGCGCTGGCGCACACGCGGAGCTATCCGCGCGAGTTTTTGAACATGGAGACGAATGAGAAAGAGCTGCGGGACATCGCGGCTGCGGCGCATGGGCGATTTGCGCCGAGTCCGCAGGACGTGTTCGAACACTCAGGGGTGATGGGGACGCATCCGCGGGACCTGTCGAACTGGTTCCTCATCGCGGCGCTTTGTTTGATGCCGGTGGATATCTACCTGCGGCGGAGAAACTGGCGGTAGGGTGAATTGCTCTGGGCTGGAGCAAAGAACCGCATCGCGAGCGGCTAAAACTCAATCTGAACCGCTCTAAAAGAAAATGGCCCGCAGCCTTCCGGCTGCAGCTACATTAAACCGCTGCCGTCGCGGGCGCGGCTTTCTTGCGGCGCTTCGGGACGAGGGTTTTTTTGGCGAACGCGCGGAAAGCGGGATCGCTGGTGGAGGCCAGATAGGCATTCAACACAAGTTGTTCGGCCGTCGGGGAACTGGCGTTTGCGGGCGCGGTCGGTGCCTGGCTGGATTTCATGGCTGACGAATTGAGACTGACCATACGGCGGAAGCGTTCAGGAAGATAGAAGCATATTTTGTGAAAGGTCTGTGGCGAACGTGACGGGGAGGGGTCAGACGGACGCGGAGATACTTTTCACCTGTTGAGTAACGTGTTCTTGCACAGCTACTTTCCAATCGCGCGGAGTCAGGCCGCTGAGCGTAACGATTTTGGAGGTTTCCATCGCCGTATAGGGGGGACGCCTGGCGATGAACGCTTTGAGATCGGCCATTTGCAAGGGCTCCACCGTGCGGGCTTTCAGGGGGGCTCCGGCGGCGGCCGCGCAGTCGAGCGCGTGCTGGCCGTACTCCTGCCAGGTGCAGGAGCCGCTGTTGGAAAGATGGAGCAGGCCACGGGCTTCGTCGTTGAATAGCAGGGGGTGGAGAAGGCGGGCGGCGTCGAGGGTGTAAGTGGGCGTGGCGACCTTGTCGGCGACGGCAGAGACCGTTTCTTCCTTGAGGGCGCGCTGGATGATTTGATCGACGAAACTGGGTTTGTCCGGGCCGAAGACCCAGCTCACGCGGACGACGAGCCCGGCGCCTTCGGTGACGGTGAGGACGCCCGCTTCGCCCGCGCGTTTGGAGGCGCCGTAGATGCTGATGGGTTGCGCGGGATCCTCCTCGGTGTACGGCGTGGTCTTGGCGCCGTCGAACACGTAATCCGTGCTGATGTGGATCATCTTCGCGCCGTGATCGCGGGCGATGTCGGCGATGACGGTGGGGGCTTCGGCGTTGAGTTGGAACGCTTCGTCCTCATGCGTCTCGCAGCGATCGACATTGGTCTGCGCGGCGCAATTGACGACGACGGCAAAACGGAGCGGCTTGAGGGCGGCGCGCATCTGCGGGGCTTCCCACGAGAGATCGAATTGGGTGCGGTTGAGGCCGATGACGGTTTCGCCGGCGCGGGTCCACTCGCGCGCGAGCGCAGCACCGAGGCGGCCGTGGGAACCGAGGATGAGGATTGGGCGGAGCATGTGGAATGACGAATGCGGTGAGTGTTCAGTATTCAGTTTTCAGTATTCAGTGGGCGCGCCGTGAATTTGAAAGCGCGGTGACGAATTGGCGCTCCCAGGACCGGCGCTTACACTCGGGGGCGCGCTTGTGATGTGTGGATGCTGGCCGCCTAAAGGCGGAACTCCAAACTGATCTCCCGAAGTTCGCGGAGCGACCACTGGATACTGAACACTGAACACCGAATACCGGCTCATAGCTGCAGCACGACCAGCCGGCGGTTTTTGGTGTCGGCGACAAAGGCTCGGTTTTGTGGGTCGATGGTGAGGCCCCAGGGGGTGGCGAATTCGCCCTGGCCGGAGCCGGTGGTGCCGTACCGGCCCAGGAGGTCTCCGGCGGGGGAGACTTTGGTGAGGCGGCCGCCGCCGTATTCGATGATGTAGAAATTGCCGTCGGGGGATTTGGCGATGTCGTAGGGCAGATTGAAGGTGAGGGCGCTGCCGCCGCTCGCGTCCTGGCCGAGGAGGCCGAGGTATTCGCCGGTGTCTTTGAAAATGAGCACGCGATTGCCCACGGCGTCGGCGACGTAGAGCTTGCCGGCGTCCCACGCCATGCCGCTGGGGCGCTGGAATTGCCCGGGCGCGGAGCCGAAGCTGCCCATCTCGCGGAGCCACTCACCCTCGCGGGAGAAGACCTGCACGCGGTCGTGTCCGCCGTACTCGCACACGTAGAGATTTTCCGCGGCGTCCTTGGTGATGCCGACGGGGAAATTAAACTCGGCTTTTCCAGTACCGCGTTTGCCGACCATGCGGAGGACATGTCCTTCTTGATCGAACCATACGATGCGGAAATAGTGCGTGTCGCAGACGACGAGGCGGCCATCTTTCAACCACACGATGCCCTCGGGCTTGCCGAATTGGACATCGAGCATTTTCCACGAGCGGATGAGGGTGCCATCGGGGTGATAGAGGAGCACGCGGCCGGCGGTGTCCATGAGGGACACGTCGCCATTCGGGCCGATGGCGGTGGAGCGTGGCGTAGGCTGGGTGGGGCCGTCGTTGGGAAGAATCCACGAGTGCCAATCTTTCACCTGCAGGCCGGGCTCGGCGCTGCGCGGAGAGCAGGCGGTTGCGAGGGCGAAGAGGAAGACGAGGAGAACGGTGAGGCGGACGCGAGCGCCGATGCTGGGGGATTGAGCGGGGCGGTGGAGGAAGGTGTGGGTGCCGTGAGCGTCGCGGAGTTCGGTCTCGGAGTACGAGCCGCGGAAGCGGGTGGAGGCGATGGTAGGTGGCTCGGTCGGCGAAGATCTTTCAGGCGGCAGGAATGCGGCTTCTACTTGCGCTGGCGGTAGCTCGGAAAGTTGCAGGCGTTCGGGGCGGAGGCTGCGGGGGGCAGGCCAGGTTTCGCCGAGCCAGCGCGTGGCCTCGGCAGGCGTGAGCCAGTTGGTGGGGCCGAGGAGGCCGGCGAGTTCCTCGGTGGCCGGATGTTCGTAGAGATCGCTGATGGGGCCACTGTAAATCAGTTCGCCGGCGCGAAGGCAAATGGCGTGCGTGGCTTCGCCGAGGGCGATTTCGGGTGCGTGCGTGGCGAAGACCAGCGAGCCGCCGGTGCGAGCGACATGCTCGCGGATCACCGCCCAATATTTGCCGAGGCGCGCGGGGTCGACGTGGGAGAGCGGCTCATCCATCACGAGCGTGCGCGGTGGAAGCGCGAGGGCACGGGCGACGGCGAGGCGGCTTTGCTCCCCGCGGCTGAGGTGCGGAGGTTTGCGAGTGGCGAGATCGTGGAGGTCGAAGGCGGTGAGGAGGCGAAGGGCGTCGTCGCGCGTGGCGCCGCATTCGGTGAGGTGTTCGAGCGCGGTGCACGCGGGCCAGAGGCCGTCATTCGGCGGGACCCAGGCGGTACGGAGATCACCGGTGAGCTGGCCGGATGTGGGTGTTTCGAAGTCCGCAAGGAGATTGAGGAGAGAGGTCTTGCCGGCGCCGGACCAGCCGAGGACGGCGGTGATGCCAGGCGGGATGGTCGTGGAGATGGCTCGCAGGCGTGGGCGGGACTTCGAGCCGAGGGAGACGGCGGTGAGCGTGAAGAGGGGGGCGCTCATGGGCGGGGATAGGGATGGCACCTATCTGTCTTATCGGTCCAATGCGTCCTATGAAGTGCGCGCGGCAGCCGAGGGGTAAAAGGTTGGCAAAAGTTAGCGAGCACGCGTTCGGGCATAGAGGTGGGCGGCGAGGATGGTCAACCCGGCAGCGGCGAGGGGGGCGAGCGTGGCGGTGACGTACATGGCGGCGAGGGCTTCGCTGTAACCGTAGTGGAGGAGGTTGAGCAGGCGGACGCCGACGCCGACGAATTGCGGTGGGGCGGCGAGGGAATTGATGACGAAGTCATCGTAGGCGAAAATGAAGAGGAGGAGGAAACCGGCAAGGCGCGGCCAGCCGTCGAGTTTCCAAAGCGGACGGCGGGCGTCGGCGGCACGGGCGAAATGGAGGGCGGAGCGGTCCTGCGTTTGCGCAAGGCCGAGGCGGATGAGCACGGCGTAGGGGAGCAGGACGAGCAGGAGACCGAAGACCGGGGTGAAGACGGATTCGCGCAGCGCATCGAGGCCGGGGAGACGGGCGAGGGCGAGCAGCAGCAGGCCGCAGATGAACGGGCCGAGGAGGCCGGGAACAATGAAGAGCAGGCGCCAGCCCCGGCGGGCGGCAACCCAGCCGGCGAGGGGCCAGACGAAACCGGCGGCAGCGAAGGCGAGCCCCGCGCTGTTGCCGATTTCACGCCAGGGGGCGACGTGGAGGACACTGGTGCGATAGTCGGGGGAGACGAGAAAGTTGAAGCCGCCGCCGAGATTGGAAAGGAGCGGCAGGAAGAAGGAGGCAGTGCCGGCGGTGGCGATGAGGACGAGGAGAATGGTGCCGACGGTAGTGGCGAGCGAGGTGCGCGGCGCGCCGATGGAAGCGGGAGACTCGGTGCGGCGGAGATAGATGAGAATGGCGGTGAGGACGAGGAGTTGGATGGAGAGGGGGAGAATGGCGAGGCGCAGGGTTTCCGCAAGGGCGAGGCCGCCGGCCTGGGCGTCGAAAAGCGCGACGGTCCAGCTGCGGATGTTCCAGGTGGTGGCGAATTCAAATTCCTGGAAGACGAAGAGGAAGACCAACGCCGCGCCGAGCCAGAGCCCTGGACCGAGGGCGGCGATCCGCCAGCGGAGGCGTCGGAGCCACGAGGAGGCGGTGCTTTTTTGGAAACAGTGGAGGGCGGCGTCGGAGACGGGAGGCGGGAGAAGCCAGAGCGAGAAAAGGGCGAGCGGAGCATAGCGAAGCCACATCCGGAGGTCGTAGGTGGGGAAGCGATCGCCGCTGACTTTGCCCTGTACTTTTTCGACAAGGAGGAAGACGCCGGGGACGGCGGGGGCCAGGAGCGCCAGAAGGGCGGACCAAAAGAAGAAGCGGGCGGCGCGGCGGCTTTGGGTGAGGCCGGGGCCAACGAGGGTGAGCAGCGCGGCCGTGAGGAGGGCGAGTCCGGCAGCGCGGGCGAGGGAGAGGAGCGTTGGCTCGAGGAGGGGCATTTAGGTGGGAACGCTCAACATGGAACGCTCCATGCAGAACATCCACGAGGCGGGGGGCGATAGTATCCGATTTGAGCGCAGAGATGGCACAGCCATGAAGTGAGGTCCATCGACTCGCTCCGCTCGCTCAGGATGACAATGCAAAAGGGCGCGGCCGCGCCAATGGGGATTTGGGCGGCTGACCGAGAGGAAAGAGGTCGCGCTCTTAAAGCTCGAACGAAAAGCGGCGAAGCATCGCCGCAGTCCAAAGGCCTTCGGCGTAACGCGGCGGCGCGTGAGCGACGCTGGGGGATCTGGTTCGAAGCGGGTAGGCGGTCGAATTTACTCCACCGGGATCTCGCTCAGCTTCACGGTGCGGCGCTCGGCGGCGGATTTGTCGGCGGCGGCGATGACGCGGTGAGTGGCGAAGGCGTCGGCGAAGCTGGTGAGGGGCATTTGCTTGCCCTCGTCGATGGCGTCGAAGAAGGCCTGGAATTGGGTCTCGTAGGGGTGATCGCTCACGTCGCCGCTATCGAGCATCTTCATGCTCAGCTGGGACCAGTTGGCCTTGTTGAGGCCGTCGAGCTGCATGCTGTGGAAGCGGTTGTCGAGCAGGCTGCCTTCGCTGCCGACGAGGTGGGTGTGGAAGTAGTAGGGCTGGAAGCAGTCGACGATGGCGGCGCTTTTGCCGACGGCGCCGCTGGCGAAGCGGAGCAGCGTGGTGGCGCTGGTCTGGTATTCGTAGGCCTTGAAGATGGGGTGGGCGCTCTGCGTCGCGTAGCTGGTCACTTCCTCGACGGTCGAGCCCATGCAGAGCAGGAGGGCATCGAGCGCATGGCAGCCGGCGGTGAGGAGGGCACTGCCGCCGAGCTCCTTTTTGGTGTTCCAGCGGTATTGGCCGTACCAGGGTCCGATGCCGTGGTAGTAGTCGATTTCACCGTAGTGCAGGCTGCCGAGGAGGCCGCGGTCGATGACCGATTTGGTGACGAGAAATTGCGAGCTGTAGCGGCACTCGAAGCAAACGCACACTTTCACGCCGGAGGAGGCGGCCGCTTTTTTCATGGCGAGGATTTCGCTCCACTCGATGGCGAGGGGCTTTTCCACGATGATGTGTTTGCCGTTCTTCGCGGCGGCGATGAACTGGGCGGCGTGCTGGTTGGGGTAGCTGGTGATGTCGACGACGTGGATCGACGGATCCGCGAGCATGGCCTCGAGGTCGGTGAAGGCCTTGATGGGCGAACCGTGCTCGGCGCTGAGCTTGGCGGAGTCGAGCGGGCGGGAGCTCCAGACGGCGGTGACCTGCGCCTGATTCGTGGCGTTGATGGCGGCGATGTGCGCGGTGGCGGCCCAGCCGTACCCGATGATGGCGACGTTGATTTTCTTGCTCATGGAAAAAAGAAGGATGTGCGGTTTAGTGGAGAAGGTTCCAATTGCCAGTACGAAAAATTTGGGGCGCGGAACGCGCGGTCAGTTCCAAAACGGGCCCGTTGCAACAAAGAGTATCCGCAGCCTCCCGGCTGCAGCTACATCATCAAATATCCAGGCCGGTGCCGCCGCTGTCTTCTTTATACACGGTGTCGATGGCGAGGCCGGCGGCGAGGAGGAGGGTGCAGGCGGCGGGGTCGGGCTGGTGGACGGCGATGACGTAGTTGTCGGCGGAGGTGAAAAGTTCCTTGGCGATGCCGCCCCACTGGCGGGAGACGACGCCGAGTTCCACGCCGGCGGCGGTGGTGAAGGTGTAGTTCCAGGCGCGCCAGTTGCCTTTCACGACGGCGACTTCCTTGCCGCTGGCGTCATAGACGCCGAATTTGCCGCCGATCGTGAGGAGGCGAGTCTGGAAATGGCCGACGTGGGTGCCGTCGCCGGCGACGACGTTGACCTTGGGACGGAAGAAGGAGAAGCCGCGGGTGATGGAGAAAGCGATGGGGCCGGTGGTGTCCTTGCCCTCGTGCACATCGATGCGCGTGGGGAGTTGGCGCTTATTGATGAAGAAGCTCAGGAGCGCGAGGAAGGTGCTCTTTTTTTCCTGGGCGACGGCGAGGTGCTGACCGGTGGCGTCGAAGATGTCGTAGGTGTCGCGCAGTTTCAGGAGACCGACGTGTTCGCGGACGAGGTAGGAGGAGAGTGCAGGAAGCATGGTTGCGTGTGGACGTTTTTTTTGAGGAAGTGGCGAACGTAGCGAGAGTGATGCCTGATAGACAATCCAACATCCAAAATCCGGCCGGTTTTCGGCGTGCGCTGGTGGCGTGGTTTCGCGGAGCGGCGCGGGATTTGCCGTGGCGGCGGACGCGCGACCCGTATGCGATCCTGGTGTCGGAGCTCATGTTGCAGCAGACGCAGGTGGCGGCGGTGATTCCGTATTATGAGCGGTGGCTGCGGCGGTTTCCGGATTTTGCGGCGCTGGCGGCGGCGGAAGAGCCGGACGTGCTCGCGCTGTGGCAGGGGCTGGGATATTACAGCCGGGCGCGCAATTTACATCAGGCGGCGCGGCATGTGGTGGCGGTGCATGGCGGCGTGCTGCCAGCGGATGCGGAGGCGATTCGGGCATTGCCCGGTGTGGGGCGCTACACGGCGGGCGCAGTGGCGAGTTTTGCCTTCGACCTGGCGGAGCCCCTGGTGGATGCCAACGTGGCGCGGGTGCTGGCGCGGGTGCTGAATTTGCAGGAGGGAATCGATACCACGGCGGGCCAGCGGGCGCTGTGGGCGGCGGCGGAGGAGTTGGTGCCGAAGCGCGGGGCGGGGGAATTTAATGCGGCGCTGATGGAACTGGGGGCGATTCTGTGCACGGGGCGCGGGCCGCAGTGCTTGCTGTGTCCGGTGCGCGGGGAATGTGATGCGGAGAAGGCGGGGACGGCTTTGGAATTGCCGCGCAAGAAGGCGCGAAAGAAGCGGGTGGAACTGTCGGAGGCGTGCGCGTGGGTGTACGCGAAGGGGCGCGTATTGCTGGAATTACAGACGGGCGCGCGGTGGCGGGGACTGTGGAAGCTGCCGCTGCTGGCCTCGGCCCCGGAGGCGGAGCCGGTGCTGACGGCGGAGTATCCGTTTACGCATCATCGAGTGACGCTGTCGGTGTTTGTCCAGCCGGCACCGCGCGCGGCCGGGGAGAATCAGGCCTGGCATACGGTGGCGGAACTGGAGGGGGTGGCGCTGACGTCACCGCATCGGCGGGCGGTGGAGAAACTGCTGCAGGCGGAAGAGAAATAGACGCTATGCCTTTTGTTTTGGGAAGGATCGAGGGCCATAGGCCCGTTTCATACCAGCTTGGGGCGAAGCCCCAAGAAATCGATTTTACTGTTCCCAAGAGGGCTGAAAGCCCGATTCATGTTTTTTGCTGGTTTACGTGGAGCAATGAGCCGGGCCTTCAGCCTTTGGCCGATTTTGGCCGGTCCTTGGGGCTGTCGCCCTAAGCTGGTATGAAACCGGCCTTTGGCCTTCAAAGCAGCTGCATTCCAAACGATCTTGGGTGTCCTAAAACGAGGGCCGGGAGCTGTTAGAAGGTAAGTATGAAGACTTTGACCATTCTTTTGGCAGCGGGTTTGTGCATGGGAACTCCGGCTTTTGCGGGAAAGGCGACGAAGACGGGGGCGAAGGGGCCGGCGATTCCAATTCGCAAGATTGATGCGGATGGGAATCACAAGATTGAAGGCGCGGAGGTTGCCGCGCTGAAAGCGGCGTTTGCAAAGGCACCGACGGACAGCAAGCAGCGCAAGCGTCTGGACACCAATGGCAACGGGCAGCTCGACGATAACGAGGTCGCGGCGCTGAATGCGCGGCTGGCCAAACATGCGGAAAAAACCGCCGGAAAGCATACCGGCAAAAAGAAGGGGAAAGCGGCCTAGCGTGGCGGCAGTTTTTGAGTCATTCTTTTTAACTTCATGAAGTTCGGAACACTCGTCCTCACACTCGCCCTTGGCTCCGGTTTTGTCCTGGCCGAAGACAAACCCAAGCCCGCTCCGAAACCGGCGCCTAAACCGGCTGCGAAGCCAGCCGCCCCGGCGCCGAAGCCGCAGCCGACGGTGAAAGAACTGGCAATCGCGACGGCGAAGAAATTTGACCTCGATAAAAACAACAAGCTCACCGGCTCGGAGGTGATGGAGCTCAAGCACGCGTATGCGGAGGAAGTGAAGTCCGGGAAGGGCTACCTGTATTTGTTCGATGACGACGGCGACAAGCAACTGAGCGACGCTGAGGTGGCAAAGATTGAGCTTGGCTCGCCAGCGCCAGCGAAGCCCGTCGCCCCCAAGCCTCCCGCTCCGAAACCGGCGCCCAAGCCGGCTGCGAAACCAGCGGCACCGGCGCCGGCACCGAAGCCACAGCCGACGGTGAAGGAACTGGCGATCGCGACGGCGAAGAAATTTGACCTCGATAAGAACAACAAGCTCACCGGCTCGGAAGTGATGGAGCTCAAGCACGCGTATGCAGAGGAAGTGAAGTCCGGGAAGGGCTATCTGTATTTGTTCGATGACGACGGCGACAAGCAACTAAGCGACGCCGAGGTGGCGAAGATCGAGCTTGGCCCGCCGCCCGTGCCGAAGCCGGAAACCAAGCCCGCGACAAAGCCAGCCACGAAGGCTCCCGCCAAACCCGCACCGAAGAAAAAATAACTTACCCATGAGCGAAAGCGCCGGAGACCGCATGAAGGAACTGGTGCTGTTAATGACACAGCACCAGCGGCGCATCTTCTCGTACATTTACACGCTCGTGCCGGACCGGCATGCGGCGGAGGACATTTTGCAGGAGACCTCGGTCGTGATCTGCGAGAAGTTTTCCGAGTTCCGGTCCGGGACGGACTTCGTGGCGTGGGCCTGCCAGATTGCCTGGTGGCAGGTGCGGGCCGCGCGGACGAAGTTTGCGCGAAGCAAGGTGGTCTTTGACGACAAGGTGATGGAAGCCGTGGCGCAGACGGCGGCGGAAATGGTGCCGGAGCAGGACGCCCGGCACGAGGCGCTGGCGGGATGCCTGAAAAAGCTGAATCCGCGCGATCGCGAGCTGCTGATGACCCGCTACGAGAGTGGCGTGGAGGAAGCAGCGCAGCGCACAGGCCGCTCGCTGGTGGCGGCCTACAAGGCGCTGACGCGGCTGCGCAAACTTTTGCATGATTGTGTGACGAATTCTCTAACCCCGGGAGCAGCCACATGAAGACGGACGCGGAACGCATCGAACTCAATGAACTGTGCAGCGCGCTGGTGGATGGAACCATCACCGAAGCTCAGCGGGAGCGCCTGAACGCGCTGCTGCTGGAATCGGACGAAGCGCGGCGCTTTTACGTGAACGCGATGCATCTCTCGGCGAGCTTGTGTGAGTACGCGGATGAGATGCAGATGCCGGAGCCGGACAACATCATCCGGCCGTCGGTGTCGCACTGGCGTAAGTGGGTGGGCCCGTTGGCGGCCGCGGCGGTTCTGATGCTGGGGCTGTGGATCGGGCGTTTCCTCGTGGGCGGGCCGCAGAACGCGGTGGTGGACGATGACCCGGACTCCGTGGCGCGGCTCTCGGGCGCGAAGGATTGCGTGTGGGTGAAGTCAGCGCCGCAGCCGGGCGATGAACTGGCGCGCGGGCGCCGGCTGGAACTGCGCTCGGGCTTTGCCGAGGTAACGTTTGATTCCGGTGCGCAAATCGTGATGGAAGGTCCAGCCACGCTGGATCTGCGCTCGGAGTGGGAGGCGGAACTGCAGCGCGGGACGGTGAAGGCCAATGTGCCGCAGGAGGCCGTGGGCTTTCGCGTAACGCATGCGACGGTGGAGGTGGTGGATCTCGGGACGGAATTCAGCGTGACGGCGAGCGAGGACGGGACGGCGGAGGTTTTTGTGATGAAAGGCGCGGTGGAAGTGCAGCCGCGGGCGGGGGTGGCGGGCGCGCAGACGAAGTCGGTCCTGCATGAAAAGCAGGCGCGGCGGTTTGCCAAGGTTGGGCCGAGCGAAGTGGCGAGCCGCGACGAGAAATTTCAACGGCTGGTGCAGAAGGTGATGATCGACCGCATCAAAAATCCGCTCGCGTGGATCCGGTGGCGGTTTGACGAGGAGAAGGGGATGCGCGCGGAGTCGGAGGATTCGGGCTTTGCGCCGGATGCGATGAAGATCGGCGATGACCACGAGCGCTGGGTGGATGGCCACTTTGGCAATGCGCTCGCCTTTGCCGGGCAGCCGGCGGCGCGGCTGGAACGGCCGCTGAAGCGTCCCGTGCGGACGGTGGCCTTTTGGGTGCAGCTCCCGCAGGGACGGGCAGCGGGCAACAGCTCGACGATGATGAAGCTGCCGCTCGGGAAGGGCACGCCGGGAGTGGTGCAGTTCAGCATCAATTCGCGTCCGGCCGATGGTTCTCCCGGGGCGCTGCGGCTGGATTGCGGTGGTGGCTACGTCGTAGGCTCCACGGGGCTGCTCGATGGCGAGTGGCACCATGTGGCGGCGGTATTTTCCGGAGGAGTGGCGAAGAACAACAAGGCGACCATCGCGATTTACGTGGATGGCCGGCTGGAGACGCAGACAAATCGGCAGATGGCGCGGTCCAAGGCGGAGACGCCGGCGACGGAGACGCTGTGGCTGGGCGGGGATAATTTCCATGGACTCGTAGATGAGCTGGTGCTGACGGATCGTCCGCTGGCGCCCCCGGAGATCCGGCATCTCATGCGAAAGAACGAGTTGGTCTCGCCAGAGGGTTACGCGGGGAACTAGAGTGGGTGGCGACCCGAAGGGTTCCCGGATCAAGATTACAGGAAGCTGCGCGCCGAAGGCAGCGCTGGTAACAAGCGGATGCTATTTTTAGGCGCGACGCGGAGCATCATGCCACAAAGGGGCTACAATGCCAGGAGGCCGTCGTGATTTTTGACGGCGGGTTTGGGCGCGGGGATGTTGGATAGGTCGAACCAGAATTCGGCGCGGTATTGGCCGCCGGCGTGGTGTTCCTCGCGATGGATGGGGACGCCGAGGAGTTTGGCGAAGAGCTCGGTTTCGAGTTTGGCGACGAGGGGGTAGGCTTTGAGGACGTCGAGATACGGGCAGTGGTGCTCGACGATGCGGCCGGTCTCGACCACGCAGGCCATGTGGCCATCGGCTTCGCGCAGGCGGGCGAGGGACTCGGCGCGCTCCGTGACGGTGTCGCCGGTGAGGCGGCTGCCGAGCGAGGCGGCTTTGTCGTGCCACACGGTGAGGAGCAATTTTTCCGGCGCGGAGGGGCCATGGAGTTTGCGCGCCGCCTCGAGCAATTCGTGGGTGAGCGAGGTGCTGGCGACGGTGTAGAGCTCGTGCGCGCGGTCGGTGAGTCGATAGACCATCCGCGGGCGGCCGGCGGAGTTGGACGGACGCGGCTGGCGCCAGGCTTCGAGGAGCCCGCGGCGCTGGAGATCTTCGCACACACCTTTGACGCCCATGTACGACATGCCGAGTTGCGCCCCGAGTTCTTTGACGGTCATGCCTTCCGTCCGCTTGAGCGCATTGACGATGCGGAGGCGGGTTCCGGGTGCGATGGCGTGCAATAGTTTTTGCGGCATGCGACGAAAGTGGCGGCAAGAAAACGCAGCGAGCGTGGGGGACGCAGGGTGACGAGTGCCATGGAGGGTGCAAGGGGGCAAGTGGAAATTGGATAGGGGAGGAAACAACGGGTAACTCGGAGCAATGAGACCTATAGGTCCTATAGGACACATAGGTCCTATGGGAGAGGCGTTCCGAACGCTGAATATCTCGCGACTGGTGCACGAGTGCCGCTGCCGCTGCCGTAGCCGTTGTTTCTTGATGGTTGCTTCGTTGTCACCCGGCGGGCAAAGTGCGCCATGCACGACGCGCCGACGCCGCCCGCCAATATTGTCCTCATTGGATTCATGGGGAGCGGCAAAAGCAGCGTGGGGCGGATGCTCGCGAAGGAGTTGCGATTTCAATTCTTGGACACGGACACGCTCATTGAGGAGCGGTGCCGGATGGCGATTAAGGACCTGTTTGCCCGGCATGGGGAGGAGCGGTTTCGCGAGCGGGAAACGATGGCGCTGGAGTCGCTGCTCGGAGTGCGGCGGCATGTGCTGGCCACCGGCGGGGGCATCGTGACGCAGCCGCGGAATCTGCCGCTGCTGCATCGGCTGGGCTGGGTGGTGCAGCTGAAGGCGGACCCGGAGGAGATTTACAAGCGGGTGTGCCGGAACAGGGAGCGTCCGCTCCTGCAGGTGCAGAACCCGCGGGCCCGGGTGACGGAGATGCTGGCGGCGCGGCAACCGCTCTATGCGGAGGCGGCGGATTTCACCGTGGATAGCACGGGGCTGCGGCGGGAGGACGTGGTGGAGCGGGTGCTGGGGGAGGCGCGGAAGGTCTTTGGATGGGGCGAAGGCTGCCACTAGAAGTGGTCCGGAAGGTCCGTATTCTGGCTGCTTGACCAGAGAAAGAACCGATCCCAGGATTTGAGGAAATCCGAACCCTGAACACAAACCGCATATGAAAACGCTCGCTGGTATTCTTTTACTCACGGTCGCACTCGCACTCGCGCCGCACAGCATGGCGCAGGCGAAGAAAAAGCCCGCCGACGCCGGCAAACCGGCGGAGACCGCCAAGCCCGCCGCCGATGCGAAACCCGCTGCCGATGCCAAACCGGCCGCGGACGCCAAGAAGGCCGCCAAGCCGCTACCCTTTGACACGGTGGCCGACGAAATCGACGCGACGGCGAAGACGTTCACGCACACGAACAAGGACGGCAAAGTGGTGAAGTTCAACGTGACGGCCGAGACCGTGATCAAACAGGGGGAAGCGGAGGCAAAGTTTGAGGATATCAAGAAGGGGGACTCGGTGGCTGGTCTGCGTGTGAAGAAGAATGCGGATGGGACCGAGTATGATGTGGTGAAGATCACAAAGTTTGGCGCCCAACCGGAGCCGAAGAAGGTGGAGAAGCCGGCCGAGAAGGGCGAGGCGAAGAAGCCGGCGGAACCGAAGAAGAAGTAGGGCGCGGCCCTTTTTCGAGAGGGGGCTCTCTTTTTGAACAGACCGTAGCCTGCCGGCTGCAGCTACATTATTCGCCGGCGGCTTTGCCGCTGACACGCGGGTCACTCGCGCCTTCGAATGGCTTGCCAGTGGGGAGCGCGACGGCTTGGGAGACGCCGATGGTGTCGACGACTTCGAGGTGGTGGCCGCGGCGTTCGAGTTCCTGGCGGACTTCGATCGGGACGGATTTTTCAATGCGCAAGGAGTCGGGCCGCCATTGGTGATGGAAGCGCGGGCGGCCAAGGGCTTCGGCAGGAGAGAGGCCGAAGTCGACGGTGCGCACGATGGCAAGGAGCGTCTGGCTGATGATGGTGGGACCGCCGGCGGCGCCGACGACGAGGAGGGGTTGGCCGTCCTTGAGCACCATCGTGGGGCTCATGCTGGAGAGCGGGCGTTTGCCGGGCTGCACGGAGTTATTCTCGGCGCCGACGAGGCCGAAGGCGTTCGGCACGCCGGGCTGGATGGAAAAGTCGTCCATCTCATCATTCAGGATCACGCCAGTGCCGGGGATGGTGACGAGCGCGCCCCACGTGGTGTTGATGGTCGCGGTGCAGCCGACCCACCAGCCGTCGGAATCAGCGACGGAGAAGTGCGTAGTGTGTTTGCCGAAAACGCCGGCGTCCAACGGCGGCTCGCCATGCGAGGGGACGGCGAGGGCGTGCTGGCGATCGATTTTGGCGGCGAGTGATTTGGCGTAGGCTTTGTCGGCGAGGCCTCGGGGGACGGTGGCGAAGTCCGGGTCGCCGAGCCACCAGGCACGGTCGGCGAAGGCAAGTTTCATGGCCTCGGCGATGACGTGGATAAAATCAGCGGAACCTTCGCCCATCGCACGGAGGTCGAAATTTTCGAGGATGTTCAGGATTTGCGCCACGTGTACGCCGCCGGAACTGGGCGGCGGAAAGCCGATGATGTCGTAGCCGCGATAGGTGGTATGCAAGGGCTCCCGCAACTGGGGCTGGTAGGCGGCAAAATCGGCGGCCGTGATGCGGCCATCGTGCGCTTTCATCCACGCCTCGGTCTTTTGCGCGAAGGGTCCGCGGTAAAACCACGCGATGCCCTCCGCGGCGATGGAGCGGTAGGTGGCGGCGAGGTCGGGGAGGTGGAGTTGCCCGTCGCGGAGCGGCTGGAGAAGAATCTCGGCGGTCTCGGGATGGCGCTCGAGTTGCGCGCGCATGCGGTTGCGGCGTGCGGCGAAACCAGGGTCGGGGACGAAGCCGTCGTCGGCGATTTTGGCGGCGGCGAGGAGGTGCTGTTTCAGCGGGAGTTTTCCGAATTTGGTGGAGGCTTCATCGAGCGCGGCGAGCCAGCCGGGGACGCCGGGTGCGAGCGCGCCTTCCTGCGAGAGATGGGCGTCGCCCTTGCCGTCGCGGAGAAACATGTCGTGCGTGGCGGCGGCTGGTGCCATTTCACGGCCATCGAGCGCGATGAAGGTGCCATCCGGTTTGCGGATGAGCATGAACAGGCCGCCGCCGATGCCGGAGTTGTGGCTATCGACCACGCCAAGCGTGATGGCGGCGGCGATGGCGCCATCGACCGCATTGCCGCCCTCATGCATCGCGGCGAGCGCGGCGTCGGTGGCGATGGGGTTCACGGTGGCCGCGAAGTAGTGGCGGGGCTCGGCGGCAAAAACAGGGAACGCAACGAGGGCGACTACGAGAAGTGCAAGCCGGTGCATAAAGCCCGGAGGAGAGCACGGGGTACGGGGGAAGGCGAGGCGGGATACCGCTCCGTCCGCAATCGGTGCAACCGATGCCGAACGGCGAGCCCCGAGGGCAACCCGTGCAGGAACGGGGAGGATTTACGCGGCTTTTGCGCAAACCTCAGGAGAGCTCCTTCCCGCCTACGGAATTTCCTTTTTGGCGGGAATGAGGCTCGCGTAGAAGCCGCGCGCGGGGAACATGGGAAGCGGGCTGGTTTGAGAAGGGAGGAGATTGCCGAAGGAATAGTGGGATTCCACCTTGGTGATGGTCAGCGTCCAAGTCATGCCGATGTTCCCGGTACGGATGGTGAATTTATCTCCCACCGCCACTTTCTGGAGGAAGCCCATGCCGAGGGTGGCGGTCTGATCCTTGTCATTCGCATCCACGATGGGTCCGTAGGTATGCTTGGGGAGTTCGCGGCTTCCCTGGATGGGCACCGTTTGTTCGTTGCTGCGCAGAAAAACTTCATGGCCCCCAACCTCCAGCGTGAGATTCGCATGGATCGCGTGCAAGCCGGGCTGGCTGAAAAACGGGTTTTGAACTTCGAGTGGATTGCCGACTTTATTCTTCAACTCCTGGGCGCGGGTCTCCCATTTGATGGTGAAGGTTTCGCCGGGTTGGAGGAGATATTTCGAATTCGGCTGATCCTTGGTGTCCGGTTGGAACCGCACCTGTCCCAGCCAAGGTTCGAATGGCGGATAGCTTTCGATGCTGGTGGCCTCCTCGAGGACTTGCTTAAAACTTCCGGTATTGTCCGCCGGGAACGGCTTCACGCGAACCGGGATGGCTTCGCGGCTGGCGCTGACGAGATCCAGTTGAACATCGTATCCGCCGTCCTGGGCGTCGGCTTTCGGCGAGATGACGAGGCGCAAACTCAGCCCAGCGGCTTCGGGGCCAGGCTCCGGCAAGTCCGCCGCGAAGGCCGAAACGCTCAGAATGAGGAGTGAACAGAGTGAGCTCACCATGCTCGTTTTCATACGCCGAGCATGAGGGTTCGGTGGGGAGGGATGTCAGAAACCTGTAAAAAAAGCGTGAACCTTTTCCAGACGGGGACGAGCGACGGGTTATCGACCGGGTGCGAGATCGTAGAGGAAGCCTTTCAGGTATTCGGTCTCGGGGAGCGTGGGGATGATGGGATGATCCGGCGCTTGTGAGTAGATGGCCAGCTGGCGCAGCGTTTTCTTGGCGTCGACGGTGGCGTCGTTGATCACGCCGGTGAAGATTTCGCGGGTGACGTGGTGCGAGCAGCAGAACGTGGCCAGCAAGCCCTCGGGAGCGAGGAGCTTGAGGGCGCGGAGGTGGATCTCCTTGTAGCCGCGGAGGGCGTCGTCGAGCTTGCCCTTGCTCTTGGTGAAGGATGGGGGATCGAGGATGATCAGGTCGTACGGCGCACTGCCGGCGGCAGACGCGGCGGCATCGGCGGACTTGAGGAAGTCGAACACGTTTTCGGCGCGGACCTCGATATTCAGGTTATTGCGCGCAGCGTTGCGGCGGATTTGCGCGCAGGCGTCCTCGCTGATTTCCACGGCGGTCACGTTGGCGGCGCCGGCCTTGGCGCAGGCGAAGGCGAAAGCGCCTTGATTGGCAAAGCAATCGAGGACGCGGCGGCCTTTGGCGTGCTCGGCCACGGCGGCGTAGCTGGCGGCCTGGTCGAGATAAAAGCCGGTCTTTTGTCCGCGCATGAGATCGATCTCAAAATCAAGCCCGGCGATGCGGATGGTGAAAGGTGCGGGCTCGGTGCCGTGAAGCAGGCCCACGCGCATTTCGAGCCCCTCGGCGGTGCGGATGGGAGCGTCGTTGCGTTCGATGATCGCGGCGGGCGAGAGCACCTCGCGCAGGGTGGCGGCGATGAGCTCGCGGCGCTGATCCATCGCGAGTGTGAGCGTCTGCAGCACGAGGCAATCGCCATAGCGATCGACAATCACACCGGGCAGGCCATCGCTCTCGCTCCACACGAGGCGCGCGGCACGCAGATCAATTCCGCGGCGTTCGCGGTAGCGCACGGCTTGCGTGATGCGGCGCTTGAAAAAATCGGCGTCGAGCTCCTGGCGCTGCCGCGAAAAACGACGGGCGACGATTTGCGAGCGGGAGTTGTAGATGGCGGTGCCGAGCAGCTTGTCCTTGCCGTCCTTCACCGGGATGATGTCGCCATCCTGCGGCTGGCCCCAGGACTTCAGAATCTCCCCGCTGTAGACCCAGTCGTGGCCGTGAAGGATGCGAGAGCGAGGTTTAACAATGATGCCGGCCATGTGTGGAAAATGACGAATGTCGGATGGCGAGTGACGAATGGGAAGAACTTTAAGTGATTTCGAAGGAAACGGCCGTTCGGTGCGGGTTCGGCTTGGCACCCCTGCGTCCATGCGGCATAGGAACAGCCCTCTCCGTGCGGATTCGCTTTCTCCCAACTTTTTCCGAATACTGGCAGCTCAACCGCTTTGTGCTGGCGCGAAAATTTCGCTGGTTCCTATGGATGTGTGTCAGCGTATTCGCGCTGTTTTTGATCTCTCCTTGGGTGGTATTTAAAGCGTATCGGTCCGCGGGAGTGGTCGAGCGCTATCGCGAGGTCCTGCCGCTGCTCTTTGCGCCCGGATGGCTCTTGCTGGTTTACGTGGCGACGTATGTCAAAGCGAAGAAGCGATGGCAGACGATCGCGCATCTGCCGGAAGAGAAGGAGTATGAACTCGAAGACGCTGGACTGCATGCCCGCTGCCAAAGCGCAAATTCCAACTGTGGGTGGAATGTGGTCCAGAGTGCGACGATTACCGAGCAGCTTGTCTATCTCTCGCTGGGGCAGAATCTGTATTGGTATTTCCCGGTCTCGGCTGTCCCGGATATGGCGCAATTAGTCGGGCTGCTCACGGACAAGTTGGGCGCGGACAAAGTGGAGATCGTTCGAAAGCAGGAGACGAAGACATAAGCGCGCCGGGGCTTGCGCTTGCGTATTGTCCCTCGGCAGTCTCCACGCATGCGACCATTTACGGCTGTGATTGAAAACGTCGGGCCTCTCGTGAATGGGGGGCGGTATGCCATCAAGCGGCTGGCAGGCGAAAAGGTGGCCGTGTGGGGCGATGTTTTCAAAGACGGGCACGATGTGATCTCGGTGATGCTGAAATGGCGGAAAGCGGGGGAGATGGCGTGGCAGGAGAAGGCGATGGATTGTGCGGACCCGTGGACCGGCGATCATTGGCGCGGGGAATTTGCGGTGCCGGAGATCGGCGCGCACGAATGGACGATCGAGGCGTGGGGAGATTTGTGGAAGAGCTGGCAACACGAGTGGCACGCGAAGTACGCGGCGAAACAGGCGGACTTGCGGACGGAGGTAGAGGAAGGGGCGCGGCTGGTGGAGGCGGCGGCGAAGCGGGCGGGGGTGGAAAATGGTGAGCGGGCTGAGGCGTCGGTGGGGAAGGGGAAGGCGAAGACGAGCAAAAGCCGGAAGGCGGCGGAGCCTGCTCCAGCGGGGGATGGAGAGAAGCTGCTCGCTTTAGCGGCGGAGATGCGAGGTGGTGGTGTGGAGAAGGTGGAGGCGCTGTCGCACGATGCGGCGCTGGCGGGGATGATGGAAAAGTATGCGGACCGCTCGTTGAGCACGGAGTATGTGTGCTCCTTGGCGGGGGCGGGGGAGATGTTCCCGGAAGGAAATACGGTGGTGGCAAAGTATCCACGGGTGTGGGTGGATCGGGAGCGCGCGGGGTTTGCGGCGTGGTATGAATTTTTCCCCCGCAGCGCGGAGGGGCGCGGCGACCGCGGCTCGAAGCTGCGGGATTGCCTGCCGCGCGTGGAGTACGCGCGGGAGATGGGCTTTGATACGATCTACTTCCCGCCCATTCATCCGATCGGCGTGACGGCGCGGAAGGGAAAGAACAATGCGGTGAAGTGCCAGCCGGGGGAGCCGGGCGTGCCGTATGCGATAGGGAATCGGCACCAGAAATGTCCGCATGGCGGCGGGCATCGCGATGTGGCGCCGGAGCTGGGCACGCTGGAGGATTTTGACTGGCTGGTAGGCGAGATCCGCAAACGCGGGATGGAGGTGGCGCTGGATTTTGCGATCAACTGCTCACCGGACCATCCATATGTGCACGACCATCCGGAGTGGTTTTTCCATCGTCCGGACGGAACGATCAAATACGCGGAGAATCCCCCGAAGAAATACGAGGACGTATATCCGATGGACTACCACTGCGCGACGTGGCGCGAGCTGTGGAGCGAGCTGGCGGGAGTGATCGAGTTTTGGTGCGAGCACCAGGTGCGCGTCTTTCGCGTGGATAATCCGCACACGAAGCCGGTGGCGTTTTGGGAGTATCTCATCGCACGGGTGCAGGCGCGGTTTCCGGATGCGATCTTTTTGAGCGAGGCCTTCACGCGCCCCAAGATGATGCGGGCGCTGGCGAAGGCGGGCTTCACGCAGAGCTATACCTATTTCACCTGGCGGAATACCTCACGCGGGCTGCGCGAATATTTCACCGAGCTGGCGCACAGCGAGAGCGCGGCCATCATGCGGCCGAATCTTTTCCCCAACACGCCGGACATTCTTCCGAGCTACCTGCAATTTGGCGGCGAGGCGGCGTTTCGGGTGCGGGCGATTTTGGCGGCCACGCTGTCGCCGGTGTACGGGATCTACAGCGGATTCGAGCTCTGCGAGAACGCCGGCATGGAGCGGAAGCCGTGGGACGCCGCGGGGAATGTGCGTGGCTTCCTGGAGTTGTGCGATGGCGACTACAAGCAGCTCGCGCGCGAGGAATATTGGGAGAGTGAGAAGTACCAGTTCAAAGCGCGCGATTGGTCCAAGCCGGGCATCCGCTGGCTGGTGGGCACGCTGAACCGCATGCGGCGGGAGAACGTCGCGCTCCAGCGGATGAGCAATCTCCGCTTTCTCGATACGGGGAATGATTTGATTTTGGCCTACCGCAAAGTGACGGACGGGAATCGGCTGCTGATCATCGTAAGTCTCAACGCCTGGCATGCGGAACAGGCCATGGTGGAGGTGCCGTTGGAGGATTTCGGGCTGTGGGAAGATGCGGAGTACCAAGTGGAGGATTTGCTCACCGGCGAGAAATGGCTGTGGCGCGGGCGGCGAAATTTCGTGCGCTTCGCGCCGTGGGAGCGCGTGGGGCATGTGTTCCGGATCTGACGAGATCGTGGCATGAGGGTTCGAATGGCGGGGCGGTGAACGTGGGACTGGTTTCCAACCGGTCGTGGTGGGATGGGCGCAGGTGGAAGGATGGTATCTTGGAGCGCCTCCTTACTGGGAGGCTGACTCCGCACCAGAACTCCCACCCTGACCGGTTGGAAACCGGTCCCACGTTCACCGTCCGGTGGGTTGGAGGCTTCTATTTGCTGGGCGCGTCAGGCGCCGCTTTCCGCACCACGAACTGCGTGGGGATGGGCTGCACGAGGGCGCGCTGCAGGGTGGTGATTTTTTCCTCGATGGCGTTGGCTTGCGCGCGGAGGGATTCGAGGTTGGGATTGGTGGTCATGGTTTTGTCCATGCCGTTGCGGGCGGCGACGAGTTCGTCGCGCATGTCGGTGAGGATTTTCAGCGTGTGTGCCTGGGCATCCCAGGGGCCGCCGGGCACCCAGCCGTCGGCGGTGGCGGAGGCGATGTTGAGGCCGCGGGCGAGTTCGCCGGCGCTCCATTTGCCGAGGGCGCGGCCGCCGGCGGTGATTTCGTACCGGCCCTCGGGCAGGTGGAGGACCGTGAGGCGGTAACGATTGAGCTGATCGCCAATGGGGATGAAGGCCTGCTGGAGTTGCCAGAGCGGGTGGAGATTGAGCGGCAGGCCTTCGTCGAGGCGGGTGAATTTGAGGGCGTCGCCGTCATGCTCGACGGCGTTCACCTGGCAGCCGGTGGATTCGGTCACGGTGTCGCTGCCAGCATCGACGGTGGCGGAGGAGACATCGGCGGGTGCGTCGAGGCCTTTGAGAATGGCGAAGGCCATCGCGAGCTGTCCGAGGTCATTGAGATGGATGCCGTCGGCCACGTGGAGCGGTTTCTCTTTTTCTTTCTCCGGCTTGCCGGCATTGGCGGCGAGGGCGCGGCGCAGGACTTCGCGCATGGTGCGCTGCACGTCGATGGCGCCGGCGCCTTTCGACTTCGCGAGCGCGAGTCCTTCATCGCACATCTTTTGCAGGAAATTGTTGGCCGATTTTTCCGGGTCCTCGGCGGTGACCGCGGCGGAGCAAAGGAACACGCGCACGTGATGCTTTTCGCAGCGGTCGAGCAGCTCGCTGAGCGAATCGAGGTACTCGCGCTTGTGGGCCTCGTCCGCCTTCGTGCCCCAGCCGATGTCGTTGATGCCATAGGCCACGGTAAGCACGGTGGCGCCTTTCGCAAAGACGTCGTCATCAAGCCGGGCGAGGCTGCCTTTCATGGTCTCGCCGCCTTTGCCGGCATTAATGAAACGGATCTTACGCGTGGGAAAACGAAGCAGGGTGTAGTCTTCGATGATCTTTCCGTACTGGCGCGCGGCGGTGATGCTGTCGCCGAGAAAAACCACGGTATCACCATCGTGGAGGGCAAAGTCGGCGAGGGCGGAAGCGGAGAGAAGCGTGGTGACGGACAGAACGTGACGAAGCAGTTTCATGCGGGAGGAGGGGAGCGTAGGAGAAGGCTGGGGAGGACGGGGAGAAATAAATGGCCGCCAAAGATCGTTGCCGCAAAGGTTTCTCCTTTTCAGGTGTCCTAACGCAGACACTCTATAAAGCATGACCGTCCGATCCCTACTTTCCGTCACTAGTTTGATCGTCGCCACGTCGTGGGCTGCCGCGGGCTGGGCCGCCTCCGCGGGTCAGCAGCTGCTCGTGGAAGCCGAGGAATTTACCGAGCAGGGAGGATGGGTGTGCGACACGCAATTTTTGGAGAGCATGGGCTCGCCATATTTGCTGGCGCATGGCTTGGGCGAGCCGGTGAAAGACGCCTCGACCAAGGTGACGTTTCCCTCGACCGGCAAGTGGCACGTGTGGGTGCGCACGATGGACTGGGTGGCGCGGTGGAAGGCGCCGGGGGCGCCGGGAAAATTCCAGGTGCTCGTCGATGGCAAGGCGTTGGCGCCGACCTTTGGCACCGAGAGCGCGCACTGGGACTGGCAGGATGGCGGGAGTATCGACGTGACCAAGGCCGAAGTGGCGCTGACGCTGCATGATCTCACGGGCTTCGAAGGTCGCTGCGATGCGCTCTTCTTCTCGAAGGATGGCAGCACGCCACCCGATGCAAAAAAGAGCAATGACGTGAATGACCCGTGGCGCCGCGAGGTGCGCGGGCTCTCGATCACGCCAAAGGATGGCGGCAGCTATGATCTGGTGGTCGTGGGCGGCGGCTATGGCGGCACCGCGGCGGCGATCTCCGCGGCGCGCATGGGCTGCAAGGTGGCGCTGGTGCAGGATCGCGCGGTGCTCGGCGGCAATGGCTCCAGCGAGGTGCGCGTGTGGGCGATGGGCGGCATCCGGCGCGGCAAGTTCCCGATGCTCGGGGAAATCGTCGAGGAGTTTCAGGACTACGCGAAGGAATCGCCGGGCAGGTACGAAGAGTTTGGCGACGACAAGAAAGAGAAGCTGGTGCGGGCGGAGCCGAATATTGCGCTCTTCTTCAATCACCATGTGACCGCGCTGGATAAGGCGGGCAGCAAGATCAACAGCGTGGTCGCGCTCGATATCAAATCCGGCGAGCAGCGGCGCTTCACCGGCAAACTGTTCTGCGACGCCACGGGGCATGCCTTCGTCGGCGCGCTGGCCGGCGCGGACGCCACGCTGCGCGAGACGGAGCACCTCGGCATGTCAAACATGTGGCGCTGGCAGCAGACCGGCGTGCCCGCGACCTTTCCCGCGGTACCGTGGGCGTTGCCGCTGACGCTCGACGATTTCCCGTATCCGAGCCGTTTTCACGCGCAGTGGTTTTGGGAGAGCGGTTTTAACAAGCACCCAATTCTTGGCCTCGAGGACATGCGCGATTGGAACTTCCGCGCCATTTACGGCGCCTGGAACGCGATGAAGAACGGCGAGGGCAAAGCCGAGCACGCGAATGCCAAGCTGGAGTGGGTGGCCTACATCGGCGGCCCGCGCGAGAGCCGGCAATTGCTCGGCGACGTCATCCTCACGCGCGAGGAGATCGTGGCCAAAAAGGACTATCCCGACGGCACTGTGCCCACGACGTGGGACATCGATCTCCACTACCCAAAGGAGCAGTACGCGCAGGGCGTGGCGAAGGAGGATCCGTTTATTTCCAAGGCGGTCTTCGACAAGAAAGTCGACAAGCAGCAGGGCTATCCCGTGCCGTACCGCTGCTTTTATTCGCGGAACATCGACAACCTGTTCATGGCCGGCCGCTGCGTGAGCGTGACGCATGAGGCGCTCGGGACCGTGCGCGTGATGAAAACGGGCGGCATGATTGGCGAAGTCGTGGGCAAAGCCGCGAGCATCTGCCTGCGCAACCAATGCACGCCGCGCGAAGTGTACGAGCGGTATTATCCGGAGCTCGAGGAATTGATGAAGCTCCCCGGCGCGGCGCGGCGGAAGGCCGTCTCGGAAACCCCAGCCCTGCCGGCGGACTACAAGCCGCTGCCGCCCGTGGCCACGCCCGGAGCCGCCGCGAGCACCGGCGCGCCCGGCCTCGCCGTGAATACGCTGCCCGGCCTGGCGCTTGATGACACGCAGGCGACCATCACCGGCAAATGGGGCAGCGGCGCCGGACTGCCGGGCTACTATGGCAATGGCTATCGCTATCGGGGCGGGAAGGACGAGGGCTCCGCGACGTATGATTTCAAAGTGCCGGTAACGGGCAAATACGAGGTGCGTGTGAATTTCGCCCCGCACGAAAATCGGGCGACGAAAGCGCCGATTTCCATTGTGAGCGCCACCGGCAAGACGACCGTGACCGTGAATCAGCGCGAGGCCGCCCCGGATAAAGGCTTTGCCGGGCTGGGCTCCTACCGCTTCGAGCCCGGCAAGCCGGCGCAGGTGATCATTGGTGATGGCCCAGCCGACGGCAACGTGCACGCAGATGTGGTGCAACTCGTGCCGGTGAAGTAGAGTGCGGCCATGAGCCTGCCGACCATCCAGGGCATCATCAAACGCCGCGTCCTCGCCAATTACCGGGTGGACCCGGCGGTGTTGCGGCCGCTGCTACCCACGCCCTTCCGGCCCAAGCTCCATCATGGCTACGCCATCGCGGGCATTTGTCTTTTCCGGTTGGAAAAGATTCGTCCGCGCTGGGTGCCCGGATTTATGGGTGTCTCCTGCGAGAATGCCGCGCATCGCGTGGCCGTGGAGTGGGACGAACCGGATGGCGTGCGCGAGGGTGTCTACATCCCGCGGCGCGATACGAATTCGCTGATGAATCACCTCGCCGGTGGCCGGCTTTTTCCCGGCGCCCAGGCCTACGCGGATTTTAACGTGAAGGACGAAAAGGGATTCATCCGGTTTAGGATGCGCTCCAGCGATGGCCGTGTGCTGATCGAATTACGCGGGCGCGATGCGGAGGCGATGCCGCCCAGCTCCTGCTTCCGCAGTGTGGAGGAGTCCTCCCGGTTTTTCGAGTGCGGTTGCACGGGCTTTTCCCCCGGCAAGACGCCCGGGAAGCTGGATGCCATCCGCTTGGAGACGAAGAACTGGCGCGTGCGCCCGCTGGCCGTGGAAATCCTGAATTCCAGCTTTTTTGGCGAAACGTCGGTCTTTCCGAAAGGATCCGTACAATTCGACCATGCGCTCATCATGCGCGACCTCAAGCACGAGTGGCACTCCGAGGCCGGCATTGAGGTGCGGGGGATGAAGCCGATTGAAGGGGAAGTGGCGAGGGCGTAGGCAGAGGGCCGGAAAGTGGAACGGCTTTTCAAGCCGTGGCGGCACACGTTCCGAATTCTTTGCTCTCCCGGCCTCTGCCTGGCGAAGAGGGCCACGGCTTGAAAAGCCGTTCCACTTTCCAGCACCCCGTCGTCCTTAGGCCTGCTTCCGCCGCCCAAACAACCGGGCAATCCAGGAGCCAATGGCAACGATGCCGATCCACACGAGCTTCCCGCCTTTGAGGAGCAGGAGCCAGAGGCCTTTGAAAGCGCCGACTTTGGCGAGCACGCCAATGCCGATGAGGCCGCCGATGCCATAGGCGGCCACTTTGTCGCCGGCCTTGTAGTCGCTGTAGCGATTGTTTGGGGTGAATTCGATCGCGCCCAGGATGCTCGGAGCTTGGGTCTGGATTTGCGCGAGCCGCGGCATCGTGGAAACGATGCTCACTTCCAGCACACCGGCACGGCCAAGCACCCGGATGTCGTAGTTGAGTTGTTCTGGAGGCTCCCCATCGTCAAAGGACTTTGCCCAGTAAAGCTTGTGGGTCGCTTTATCGTAGTGCGGAGGCTGGGCCCAACCGGTCAGAATCATTTTGGAGTAGCCCTGCCGCACGCGTTCATCGCTGTCCTCGTGGGAGGCTTCCTTGAGCTCGTTAAGCTTTTTGTTGAAGTCCAGCGAGTCGTAATCGGCATCTTTCACATACCCGTCCTCCCTCCAATCAAGCACGGCCACCCAGCTCCCCGCGAAGAGTTTGCGGCCCCATCCCTTGGGAACGATCGTGCCGGTGTGGGTGCCGGCGTCGGGCGGATTGTGAAAATAATCGACAATGAGTTTCCGGGTGTCGGCCGCGTCGAGATATTCGAATTGGTCGCCCAGCTTGAGTTCGGCCCGGCCTTCGAGAATCGAAATGTTCCCGCTCTGAAATTTGAGCTCGCTGAGGATTTTTTCCTCGCGGGCTTCCTCCGCCTTTTGGGCATCGGCTTTGGAATCAGTAATAGCCAGGGCCGAACCGGTAAAAGCGAACAGCAGGGCGAGAAAACGGAGCAATTTCATTGGGATGGTTGCAGGATACCCGTTCTGACCCCATCCGCGAAAGGCTGAACTCACGGAAGGGGTGAGTTTCCTTGTCCTATTTTGCCGCCGCCGGGCTGTTACTGGGGACACTATGGCTCCCGGGCCTTGATGCGGGAAGTACTTCCAACTTCCCGCTGGCCATCGGAGCTTTCGTGCCCAATGTTCCGCGTCCCTTGTCAATGAAACGTATTGTTTTCCTCACCGCCACTATCGCCACCGTGACCGCCGCTTGGGCGCTCCACCCCAAGAGCGCCGGCCCGGAGAATGCGGAGATCAAATTTAAGCTGCCGCCGCCGAAACCGCTCACGCCGGCCGAGGAGCTCAAGACGTTCAAGCTCGCGCCCGGTTTCCACGCCGAGTTGTTTGCGTCCGAGCCAATGATCGAGACGCCCATCGCCATGAGTTGGGATGAGCATGGCCGCATGTTTGTGCTGGAGATGCGTGGTTACATGCACGACGTGGAGGGGGCAGGGGAGACGGAGCCGAGCGGCGTAGTGTCCATCCTCGAGGACACGGATGGCGACGGCAAGGCGGACAAAAAGACGGTTTTTGCGGACGGCCTCGTGCTGCCCCGCGCCCTGGCGTGCGTGAATGGCGGCGCGCTGGTGGGTGAGCCGCCGGTGTTGTGGTTCATGAAGGACACGAACGGCGACGGCAAAGCCGACGTGAAGGAGCAGGTGGACGGCAGCTTCGGCTCCCGCACGGGCCAGCCGGAGCACATGTCGAACTCGCCTACGCGCTTGATGGACAACTGGATCTACTGCGCGAACCACGGCACCCGCTACAAGTTCCGCGACGGCAAGTGGCTTTCTGATTCCATGGGGCCGCTCGGCCAGTGGGGCATGACGCAGGACGACTACGGTCGTCCGTATTACAATTTTAACTCCGACTTCCTCCGCGCCGATCTGGTGCCGGCGAGCCTCTACAAGCGCAACCCGAACTGGCCGGGCGCCGCGGGCACGGGTGAAAAAATCGTGAAGGACCAGAGCACCTGGCCCATCGCCCCCACGCCCGGTGTGAACCGTGGCTACGAGGCGAATGCGCTCACGGAAGACGGCCGCTTGAAGGCTTGCACGGCGACGTGCGGCGCGGGCATCTACCGCGCGAACCTCTTTGGCAAAGGATTTGAGGGCAATGCCTTCATTCCCGAGCCCGCGGGCAATCTGGTCAAGCGCTTCATCCTCTCCGAAAAGGACGGCGTGGTTTCCGGCGAGAACGTGGTGAAAGGCCAGGAATTCATGGCCAGCACGGATGAGCGTTTCCGCCCGGTGAACGCCTACACGGGCCCGGACGGCGCGCTCTATATCGCGGACATGTACCGCGGTGTGATCCAGCACAAAGGCTTCCTCACGTATTACCTCGTGGCGAACATCAAGGACCGGAAGCTCGAGCAGCCGGTGAATATGGGCCGCATCTGGCGCATCGTGCCGGATGGTGCGAAGCCCGTGGCGACCAAGCTGCCGACGGAGAGCTCGAAGCTCGTGCCGTTCCTGGGGGATCCAAACGGCTGGGTGCGCGATACCGCGCAGCGCCTGCTCGTGGAGCGCAAAGATGCGGTCGTCGCCCCGGCGGTGGCCGCGCTGGTGAAGTCGGGCAATCCTTTCGCCCGCATGCACGCGCTCTGGACGCTGGAGGGCATGAGTGCCCTCACGCCGGACGTCGTCGGCACCGCGCTGAAGGACACCGATCCGAAAGTCCGCGCCTTGGCCGTGCGCCTGGCGGACCGCTCGCTCGCGCCGGAGCTGGCCAAGCTGGCCACGGACAAGAGCGTGGACGTTCAGGTGGCGCTCGCTTTCACGGCGAGCGCGTATCCGGAAACGGCGGAAACCACCCTGTCGCTCGCGCGGACCGCGGGGGCGAACTTGCTGGTGCGCGACGCCATTCTCAGCGGCCTCCGCGGCCGTGAGCTGGAGACGCTCGAAGCGCTGGTGAAGGGGAATGACAAAGCGCCCGACGATTTGCTGGGCGCGCTCGCCGGCGCCGTGATGAATGAACGCAAGGCCGCGCGCGTGAAAAAGCTCATCGAGTTGATTGCGGCGCAAAAGGCCAATTCGCCCGTGCAACTCGCGCTGCTCACCGGCGCCAGCGGCAAGAATTCGCCGAAGAACGCGCCCAAGCCGAAGCTGCTCTATCTCGATAGCGAGGCGCCCGAGCTGGCCAAGATTGCGTCGTCGATCGACAGCAAGAGCAAGGCGCTCTTCACGGCATTCGATACCCGCGTCGCATGGCCCGGCAAGCCCGGCGTGCCGCCGCCGCCGGTGGTGAAACCCCTGACTGCCGCGGAGCAGAAACTCTATGACACCGGCAAGCAGGTGTATTCCACCATCTGCGTAGCCTGCCACCAGCCGAACGGCTTCGGCCTCGACGGTCTCGCGCCCGCGCTGGTCGACAGCAATTGGGTGCTCGGTAATCCGGAGATCCTGCCGAAGATCGTGATCCACGGTCTGACCGGCGAAGTGAAAGTGAACGAGCGCACGTGGGAGCTGGAGATGCCCCCGCTTGGCGCCGCGCTGAGCGACGAGCAGGTCGCGGGCGTGCTCACCTACATCCGCCGCGAGTGGGAGCACACGGCGTCGCCCGTGAGCGTGGATCTGGTGAAAAAGATCCGCTCCGAAAACAGCACCCGCACCAAAGCCTGGACCGCGCCGGAACTCGGCATGTCCGGGAAGGCGAAGAAGTAGAAGCCTGCTCCAGAGCGCGCGCGAGTACTGGGAACCGGGTTCCCTCGCCCCGAGCTTAGTCCATTGACCGGTTGTCCGTTTCTGGACGTTCTTCCGCTTGTCGACGTAGTCGACCAGCAAACCGGTCTGAGGTGGCCTGAATACTCTAAAAAGGGCGTAGCCAAAATCCGCAGCGTTGATGCTCGCATCCGCTCCGCAGCGTCCCGGCTACGGCTACAGACGCACCAAGCATGGAGAGCGGCCATCGCTCAATTTGAACTGCTCTAAAAGCGAAGCCCGGAGCGAGGGCGCCCCGGCTCTCAGTGTTCGCGTTCGCTGCGCTATTCCAGCCGCATCCAATCCAAATAAAACACGTTCTCCTCCGCTTTTGGCTCGAAGAGAAAGAAGACGATGCGCCGCATCGCGCTCAGGTCGAGCGGTTGGCCTTTGTAGTGGATTTCCGAGAGCGGGATGCGCTCGTGGTTCCACCCATGTGCGAGCTGGTAGGACCGGTAGAAACGGTCGTGCACGGCTGGCGGATTGTGGTCGTCGATCCGAATGGAGAGCTCCCACGGCTGCCCGGGGTTGAAGATATCAAAAGCCAGCGCGTGGTAGGGGCGCCAATCCTGATCCGCGAGGAAAACGCGCACGGCCCCCAGCGGATGCGCCAGGAGATTGATGCGCAAGGAATATTGGCCCTGGCTGACATTCACGGTGGAGCGCTCTACCTTTACGCCCCAGACGACATCCCCCTGGCGTTGCTCAGTCCATCTCCGAAAGTCTTCAATACTCTCAAAATCCGAGATCACCGGGAAGAGCTGGTCCCGGCGCGCGATGCACTTCCATTCCCGCCAGGCCGGCAGCGCGATGTAGGCGGACAGGAAGGCGGCATAGAGCACATAGACGGGCCGGAACCACGATCGGCGGGGCCACATCATCCGCCCGAGCAATCCGACGAATGCCCCCATCATGCCGTGCACGAAATCATCCCAGCTTGCCTGCCGGCCCGTCCCGGCCTGCAGGATCTCAATGAGCCCGGCCACGGCAGTGCAGATGGCGAAGGACCAGAGAATACGCCGGTCCGCGGAGGCCAGGGGGAGGAAGCGGAAGAAATAGAGCGCGATGGCGGCAAAGGCGGGGAGATGGAGAAAATCAAGCACCCGCTCCCAGAAATTGAGCTCCATGCCAAAGTGCAACGGGACGAGGAAAGTCGTGAGCGTGAGCGCGCCGAGAATCCAATGCTGACGCCCGGAGCGCCTGCGGCCAGCCTCCACCGACTCCATGCCGGAGTGCTAGGCGGCTCCGAGTTCCAACTCGGCGGGTTTCTTCTCCTCCTGCCGAAGCTCCGTGATGCGTGAGAATGCGTCAGGCAGCAAGCGGCGATGGCGCCCATGCGAGGCGCCAAAGAGCACGGCGCGGACGGTGTCGAGCAGGATGAAGATATCCAGGAACACGCCCATGTTCTTGAGATAATAGAGGTCGTATTCCAGCTTGCGGCGGGCATCCAGGACGCTGGCGCCGTAGGGGTAATTTACCTGCGCCCAGCCGGTGATGCCCGGCTGCACCATCATGCGTTCTTCGTAAAAGGGGATCTGCGCCGCGAGCTGGGTGATGATTTCCGGGCGCTCCGGTCGCGGGCCCACGAAGCTCATATCCCCGCGGAGCACGTTCCACAGCTGTGGGATTTCATCGATGCGGAAGCGGCGCAGGAAGCCGCCGGCAAAGGTCACCCGTGGGTCGCGGTCGCCGCTGGTGCCGCCGCTGGCCCACTGGATCCCGCCTTTCTCCGCATCGGTGCGCATGGTGCGCAGCTTGATGATGGAAAAGGCCCGGCCAAAGCGTCCGCTGCGGTTCTGCCGGTAAAAGATGGGGCCCGGCGAGGTGAGTTTCACCGCGAGCATGCCGAGCAGCAGCACGGGCAGGCCGAGCACGAGGAAGACGGACGACGCCACGATGTCGAAAAGCCGCTTCACCTTGCGGATGTAGAGCAGGTGCGGCTCGCCGCTGGCATTCAGCAGCCACTCGGGCGAGATCAGCTCCAGCGGCACGTACTGGTCCACCTCTTCGCACAGGAGGACGAGTGGCGTGACGGTGACGCCGGAATACCGCAGCTGGCAGAATTGGCGCGAGAGCGCGGCATTCGTCAGGCTCTTGCTCGTCACCAGCACCCGGTCGATGCGCTCCCGCTCCACGATTTCCCGCAGCTCCTCGATGGAGCCGAGCTGGCGATGGCGAATCCCCGGCTGGTAGCCGAGGGCGGAGATCACGCCGGCAAAGTCGATGTGTTTCAGCCCGATGTCGGAAAAGATGTGCGTCTCGCCTTCGTCGAAAGCGGAGGTGACGATATAGGCTACGCGCTCGCGCGCCGTCTTCAGCGAGTAGAGAAGGTAGGCGTGGTGCAGCACGGCGCACACCAGCAGCGAGCCCGTGCTGAGCGCCATGTAGCCACGGCCCAGCGGACGCGCCGTCTCCAGGTAGGTGGCGCCGATGAGCGTGAGCGCGGCGAACAGGATGCAACAGCCGAGAAGAAAGAAGCGCCGGTAGCCGCTGCGGTTCAGGCTGTGCGATGTGTACAGACCTGCGATGTAGATGGTGGACCCGAAGGTCGCCGCCGAGAAGACCAGCCCCGGCCAGTACTTCGCCACCACGTCATCCGCATCATCCCGAAAACGCACCCAAGTGGCAAAGTAGTAGCAGGCGATAAAGAGACCTGCATCCAGCAGGAAATGCAGGGATACCTGGAACCAGTGCTTTTTCAGCAGGCCATTGGAATTCATTCGGATAGGGATCGGGCGTTGGAATTTGGGGATTCCGTGAAATTTTCACATGCCACCCGTGAGTCGGTAAACCTGACTGGATGGTAAGTTTTCACAAGTGAAATCTCGGCCATGGAGACGTCACCGTAGCATGGCATTCCGTAAGCGAAACTGCAACATTCAAATGAGTGTTTTATCACGCGTAATGATGCGCCATGAACGATTCATCTCTTGGCCACGCTGGCCTTCAGCACGTTCCGATAGGCCTCGGCCGTGGCCTCCCACGTGAACTGGCTGCCATGTTCGGCGATGGCGTGGCGATCCATCCTGCCAGAAAGAACGCGATGCAGGGCGGAGGCGAAGGCGTCAGGGTCCCGGGGCGGGACCAGCGCGCCGTGTTCGTCGCCCCGGTGGACCTCGGCGATCCCGCCCACCCGGGTGCTGACCACCGGCAGCCCGGTGGCGAAGGCCTCGAGGATGACATTGGGCACGCCTTCATTGTCGCTGGTCAGCGCCAGGACATCGGCCGCGCGCATGAGACGGGCGATGCCGGGAGCTTCATGGCGGCCGGCAAAAACCACGGCATTGCCCAGCGGGGCGGCGAGTTGGCGGAGTTCCGCCTCCATCGGCCCGCCTCCCGCAAGCACGAGGCGGTAGTCCTTTCCATCCGAGTGCGCCTGGAGACGCTCCAGCGCGGCGAAGAGCATCCGCGGGTTTTTGATCGGCAGAAAATTCCCGACGAAGAGAATGACGGAGGCGCTTTCCGGGAGGCCGAGTTGCGTGCGGGTCTCGGCACTTTCCCGGGGATCGGCGGGATGAAAAAGCTCGGTCTTCACTCCGTTGTAGATGGGGTGCAGGCGGTCCTTGCGGAGACCGGCCGTGGCGAGCAGTCGCGCGAGCTCCGCGCTCCGCGTGACGATAGCCGAGGCGCCGGGCAGATGCTGCAGCATGGTTTTCCGCCGGTCCGGCATGCCGAGGTACTGGTGCACGTCCGAGCCCTGGGCGATGGCGGCATAGCGGAAGCCGAATTCATCGCGCAATCGGTCCACCGCGCACGCATCGGGAAAGAGCCAGGCACACAGGACGGCGTCCCACGTCCATGAGCGGCGCAGGAGATCCAGCTGCCGCCGCAGCGCCCGGGCATAGAGGCGGTGATTCCACCGGCCGAACTTCGGGAGATACGGCACGCCCACAAAGTCAGGCCGCAAATCCACATCCATTGCGCGCGGCTGCCAGCTCCCGCGCGCCCACGGGAGCACCGGACGCAGCCCCACGGCGCGCACATCCCAGCGCTGCGCGAGCGCGTGCAGGAGTGTCGCGTTGTCCAGCCCCCGATAGGGCTCCCGCGTATCCGGAAAAAGATTGCTGATAAAAAGCAGGCGCACCCCTCGCACTTGCGCGCGCCTCCCCCGCGATGTCGAATGGGAATTTGAAAAAACGAGGCGACGAGCGCTGTAGGTCCGGCCGAGAGGCCGCTGTAGCTGCCGCACTCCACGGCAAGTCTCCGCGGTGCACCGTTTTATCCGAATAAGTCTTCTTTCGCCTTCGCGCCTGCACCTTCTCTGCCCAGCATCCCCAAAAATTCTTCCTCCGTGAGCACCGGCACGCCGTGTTTCTTCGCATCCTCCAGCTTTGAACCCGCGCCCGGGCCGGCCACCACGTAGTGCGTCTTCTTGCTCACGCTCCCGCTTACGTTGCCGCCGAGCGCGCGAATTTTCTCCTGCGCCTCATTGCGTCCCATGCGCTCCAGCGTGCCCGTGAGCACCACCGTCTTGCCGGCAAACGGCGAGTCGCTCGTCTTCGGCTGCCCGCCCTTCGGCGAAATTCCCAATTCCTTCAGCCGGGCGAGTGTCGCCTGTCCGAGCGGACTCGCAAACCACGCCAGCGCCGCGCGCGCCGCGACGGGGCCAATCACCACCACCGCATCCAAATCGCTGGCGCCCTTCTTTTTTGCCGGCTGCGCGAAACCCGCCGCAATCAGCCGCTGCCCAATTGCATTGGCCTCCGTCACCAGCTCTGCGTGCCGCGTGGCGAGTTGCATCTTCTCCATGTCGGATTTCTCCTTGTTGATCTTCGCCCGTGGACTGGCCGTCTCAATTTCTCCGCGCAGGCGGTCCAGCTCCAGCACGTCTTTGAGCAGCGACGAATCCGCGACCGCGTCAATCGTCTCGTGGTACTTCGCGAGGTCATGCGCGGTCTCTTCCCCCACCTCCGGGATTGCCAGCGCGTGCAGCCAGCGGGCGAGGGGGAAGGTGCGCGCGCGCTCAATCGCCGCGAGCATCTTTGCGCCATTCTTCTCGCCGAACACGCGCGGCTCTTCATCCGTGCCGAGATTCAGCGTGCCGAGCTGCGGCAGGGTAAGTTGAAAAACATCGAGCGGATCGTGCACCAAATTCCGCGCCACGAGGGTATCCGCCACGATGCCGCCGAGTCCCTCCAGATCCAGCGCGCCGCGCCGGGCAAAATACTCCAGCCGCCGCGTCTTCTGCGCCGGGCAGGCCGGATTTTCACAGACCCACACCGCAAACTCCGGGTCGCGCCGCGGCGTGGTGCCGCAGGCTGGGCATTTGCCACCGATGAACGAGAAAAAATCGAATGGTTGCGCGTCAGCGGGCCGCTTTTCAAAATCGACGCGCACCACCGCGGGAATCACTTCGCCCGCCTTTTCGATCACCACCGTATCGCCGATGCGGATATCCTTCCGCCGGATCTCATCCTCATTATGCAGCGTCGCGCGGCTGATCGTGCTGCCACGCAAAAACACCGGCTCCAGTTCAGCCACCGGCGTGAGCACGCCCGTGCGTCCCACCTGGATGGTCACGTCGCGCAGCCGCGTATGCGCCTGCTCGCTCGCATATTTCCAGGCTTTCGCCCACTTCGGCGCGCGCGAGTGGTAGCCTACCTGCTCACGCAGGGCCACTTGGTTGAGCTTGATCACCGCTCCATCCGTCTCGAAACCAAAGCCATCGCGAACGGAATCCAGATCCTGGATCGCGGCGAACACTTCCTCCGCGCTCTGGCACACCTTTTCAAACTGCGGCGCGGGAAAGCCCAACTGGCGCAGCCACGCCAGCAGGCCGGATTGCGAGGTGGGTTCGTCGTCGGAAATTTCGCCGATGCCGTAAAGCACGATGGCCAGCGGTCGCTTCGCCACCAGCGCGGGATCCAGTTGCTTCAGCGAGCCGGCGGCGGCATTGCGCGCATTGGCAAAAGGCTCTTCGCCCGCCGCGCGCATCTCGTCGCACATTTTGCGAAAGCCGGCCACCGGCAGATACACCTCGCCGCGCACCTCCAGAATTTCCGGTGCACCCTCGATGCGCAGCGGGATGGAACGGATGGTTTTGAGATTGTCCGTGATGTTGTCGCCCGTCTCGCCGTCGCCGCGCGTGGCGCCGGTAACGAAGCGCCCGTTTTCATAGCGCAGCGTGATGGCGAGCCCGTCCACCTTCGGCTCCACGAGCCACTCCAGCGCCTCGCCGGGCACCGCTTTCTCCACGCTGGTCACCCACTTCTGCAGTGCTTCCAGGCCATCTTTTGCAAAGAGGTTATCGAGCGAGAGCATCGGTACGGCATGATGCACCTGCTTGAAGCCCGCGGTCGCACGCCCGCCCACACGCTGCGTCGGCGAGTCAGGCGTGACGAGGCCCGGATGCGCCGTCTCCAAATCGCGCAGCTCGCGAAACAGCTTGTCGTAGTCTGGGTCGCTGATCGTCGGGCGGGCCTCGACGTAGTAGCGCCGGTCGTGTTCCTCAATTTCCCGGCGGAGTCGGGCGATATTTTCTTTCGGCGTAGGCATGGATGAAAGCGGCGAGAGGAGCGGCCACGAGCGCTCCAATGGTATCGGCCATCCAGTCGAACGGGTCGAGCGCGCTGCGGCTGGGCGTCCAGACTTGGTGCACTTCGTCGAGCGCCCCATACGTGGACAACGCAATGATGGCCGTGAGGAGGACCCGCTTCCACCGCCAGCGCCAGGTAAGCCGCAGCGCCGGCACCAGCGGGCAGGCTCCGCAAAAGAACGCGGTGAAGTGGCAGATCTTGTCGTTGATGTTGAAGGTGTTCAGTTCCTCAATTTGCGGGCCGGTGAGCGACGACAGCATAAAGACCGTCGACACCCAAATCACCACCCCCAGCCAGCACACACGTCGAAACCAAATCAGGGAGGCAGGCATATTCGTGGAAGTCTCGGCGCTCATCAGTTCGTCGCCGAGTTATCCGGTTCGCCGCCTTCTTGCCAAGCCCCACCTCCGTCCTTCATGCTACCCGAATGCCCCAAACCGCATCCACCACGCTTGGCATTGAAGGCGGCGGAACCAAGACCGACTGGGTCTTGCTCGACGAACAAGGCGCGATCCTGCGCGAAGGCCAGCTCCCGGCCGCGAGCATGAAGCTGATCACCGATGAAGAACTCGCGCGTCTCTTCTCCCTGCTCCCACAGGAACCTTCGGAAGTGGGTGTGTTCCTCGCCGGCTGCCTCATCAGCACCGATCGCGAGCGCCTCCGCCGGCTTGCGACCGCCGCGTGGCCGCACGCACGTCTCCGCGTGGGCAGCGACGGAGAGTCCGGCTTCGCCACCGCGCTCGGCTCGGAAGACGGCATCGTGGTCGTGAGCGGCACCGGCGCCGTGGTGCATGGACGTCGCGACGGCAAGATGACCAAGGCCGGCGGCTGGGGGCACATCCTCGGCGACCGCGGCGGCGCCTACGACCTCGCTCGCCACGCCTTGCGCAAGGTGATGTTTCACTACGATCTGCACGGCACCGTCACGCCGCTCGGCACCAGCGTCCTCTCCGCACTCTCGATCAACGAACTTCCGCAACTCGTCGACTGGATCCACGACGCCGACAAAATGGATGTCGCCCGCCTCGCGCCTGTGGTCATTCGCGCCGCCGAGGCCGGCGACGAGGAGATGCGCGCGCTCGTGAGCAACCGCGCCAGCGACCTCGCGCTGTTCACCCAAGCCGTCGCGCGCCGCCTGGAGCTCCAGCGCCCGGAGGTGCGTCTCTTCGGCGGCCTGCTCACGCGCGAACCCTGGTACGCCGCGGAATACCGCCGCCATTTGGAAAAGCACGTGCCCGGCGCCCATGTGGAGCCCTGCACCCGCAGTGGCGCCCACGGCGCCGCCGCGCTCATTCGTGCGACGCGCGGTTCCGGCGCCGCGCCCGCCCCGGTGGTCGTCTCCACGCTCAATAAAGCCGCTGCCGAGCCGGCCGATTCCGCCACCAAGACCGAGCTCCACACGGCCGCCACGGAGCAGCGCCACCCGCGCAGTTCCGGCATCGAAAATCTCAGCGCGCGCGAAATGGTAGACCTGTTTGTCGAAGAGGAGGACCGAGTCCGCGCCGCGCTCGCCGCCTGCGCCCAGCCGCTCGCCGCCGCCGTGGACATCATCACCGCCTCGCTGCGCGCGGACGGCCGTCTCTTTTATGTCGGTGCCGGCACCAGCGGCCGTCTCGGCGTGCTCGATGCCAGCGAAATGCCGCCCACTTTCGGCACAAACCCTGAACTCGTGCAGGGCATCATCGCCGGTGGCGCCCCCGCACTCACGCGCTCCGCCGAGTCCGCCGAGGATTCCCGCGAAGCCGGCGCCGCCGTGATGACGAGCCGGGGCGTCCGCGCTGGCGACACCGTCTGCGGTATCACCGCGAGTGGCCGCACCCCTTTCGTCCTCGGTGCCCTCGCCGATGCCCGCGCCCGCGGTGCGAAAACGATCCTGCTCACCTGTAACCCCGCGCGCCACGCTTCGCCCCAGCCGTGGGACGTCGAAATCGATCTCCCCACCGGCGCCGAACTCGTTACCGGCTCCACCCGCCTCAAAGCCGGCACCGCCACCAAGGTCGCGCTGAATATTCTCTCCTCCTGCACCATGATCTGCCTTGGCCACGTCCGCGGCGGCGCCATGGTCGACGTCCGCGCCACGAACGTGAAGCTCCGCGACCGCGCCATCCGCATCGTCGCCGTCGCCCTCAACATTGACGCCGCCGCCGCCCAGGCCCGCCTCGAGTCCAGCGACTGGAGCGTCCGTGCGGCGCTGGGGTAGGTGCGGATGCGCCGTGGAGTGCGGCAGCTTGCTGCCGCTGTGGGGAGGGCGCAGCTTGCTGCGTGTGGCGAGGAACACGGCTCGCAGGTCGAAAGCCTCTCCTCCCCACCCGCAGCAAGCTGCGACCACCACACAGCGGCAGCCCAAGTGTAGGTTTCAGGAGACGCGGCATAGCCGCTGTAGCTGCCGCACTCCACGGTATTGCCTGCCTTGCGCCGACAAATCCGATTTTCCGTCTTTGCGCCCCTCCCACGCATCCATCATATCTTTTCCACTCGCGCCGCGCCTCGCCTCCAATATATTGAACATTTCGCCACTGCATGAAATTCCATCTTCCGACTGCCGACCTCTTCATTCCCGACGGAACGCCCGCCCCTGCTGCTCTCGCGCGCGTTACCCATCTGGGCGTCGGCGCCCACCAGGACGACCTGGAATTCATGGCCTTTCACGGGATCATCGCCTGCTACCACAGCGACACCGAATGGTTTGCCGGGGTGACCTGTACCAACGGCGCCGGCAGCGCGCGCACCGGCGCCTATGCTCGCTACACCGATGAGGAAATGCAGGGCGTCCGCCGTGAGGAGCAGCGCCAGGCCGCCGTCATCGGCCGCTACGCCGCCGTGGCCCAGCTCGATTACCCCAGCAAAATCGCCAAGGACCCCGCCGACGCGCGCCTGCGTGAAGACCTTGCCGCGATTCTTCGCGCCACGCACCCACGCGTCGTCTACACCCACAATCCCGCTGATAAGCACGACACCCACATCGCCGTCGTCATCCCGGTCATCCAGGCCATCCGCAGCCTGCCCGCCGCCGAGCGCCCCCAGGCCGTCCACGGCTGCGAAGTCTGGCGCGATCTCGACTGGCTCCCCGACGCGGAAAAAGTCGTCCACGACGTCGGCGGCCACGACAACCTCGCCGCCGCCATCAACGGCCTCTTCGATAGCCAAATCGCCGGCGGCAAGCGCTACGACCTTGGCGTCATCGGCCGCCGCCACGCCAACGCCACCTTTTTCGAAAGCCACGGGGTCGACCGCAGCAACGCCCTCGCCTTCGCCATGGATCTCACCCCGCTGGTAAAGGACGACTCGCTCGACATCGTTGACTACGTCACCGGCTACATCGACCGCTTCCGCGCCGACGTAACCGCCAAACTCCGCAAGCAACTCGGCCGATGAACATGAGTCCGGAACGGCTCTTTGCCAGCCCGGGAGGCTCCCTCGAAATCTTCCGCGGCAACTGCCTCGAACTGCTCGACGCCATCAGCGCCGCGCATCCCGAGGGCCGTTTCGACTGCATCTTCGCCGACCCACCGTACTTCCTCTCGAATGGCGGCATCACCTGCCAGAATGGCCGCATGGTCGCCGTGCACAAAGGAGAGTGGGACGAATCGCGCGGCCCCGAGATTAACCACCAGTTCAACCTCGAATGGCTCCGCCGCTGCCAGCAGGCGCTGAAGCCCGACGGCACCATCTGGATCAGCGGCACCCACCACGTCATCTTCAGCATCGGCTACGCGCTGCAGCAGCTCGGTTTCAAGCTGCTCAACGACATCACGTGGGAAAAACCCAACCCGCCCCCAAACCTCTCCTGCCGCTACTTCACGCACTCCACCGAGCGCCTCCTCTGGGCCGCGAAAGACGAGGCAAGCAAGCACACGTTTAATTATCTGGAGATGCGCAAAGTCACTGGCCGCCAGATGAAGACCGTCTGGCGCAGGAAAGAGTTTCCCGAGGACGGGGCAGGGGAGATTTGGACCGTCGTGGCCCCCGGAAAAACCGAGAAGCGCTCGGGCCGCCACCCCACGCAAAAGCCGCTCGCCCTGCTCGAACGCTGTCTCCTCGCCTCCACCAACGAAGGCGATCACGTCTTCGACCCTTTCCTCGGCAGCGGCACCACCGCCCTCGCCGCCGCCCGCCTGAAGCGCAAATTCACTGGCATCGAACTCGACGAAGCCCACGCCACCCTCGCGGTGGAGCGAGTGAAGGCGGAATTGAGTTCTTTTCCATCGGCATGAAGAATCGTTTGGCCGCGCTCCCTCAATGTAGCTGCAAGCGGAAGCTTGCGGTCCGTTTAATTTCCCGCGCCCTACCTCTTCAACAGCGCCGCCACTTCCACCCGCAATCCGGGCACCGCGCTGGACTCCGCCACGCCATTTTCCGCAACGACGACGGACTGTTGGTAACTCCCATCTCTCGGTTCCCAGCGAACTTCAATTGTCCGCGCCGGCACATCCACCATCCAATATTCCTTCACCCCCGCCGTCGCGTAAATCTCCGCCTTGGCGCGATCCATCTCTCGGCTATTGATGGCCACCTCGATGACCAATTCCGCCGTCGTCGGATGGTGGTCCAAGTAATCTTCATTGCTTCCCCGAAGCACCGAAATGTCCGGCTCCGGTTCCGAATCTCCGCACGTAAGCGGCTGTTCCGATTGCAACCAAAACCGATCGCGCTGCAAAACTGCGTTCAGTCGTTCCAGGAGACGTTGGAGAATGGCGCGGTGAAAGGGGGACTTGCGCATTTTTCGAAAGACAAATCCGTGCAACAACTCGGTCTTCTCGGGAATCAGTCCAGCCTCTCCGAGGGTATGGTACGCTTCGACGCTGAGCGGCCACAATTGCTCCCGCTGCTCGGGAGCTTCGAGAATGCGCAGGTCGATCATGCTCGCACCCATAGCATTTCAAAGCCTTCCCAGCAACGCCGATTCCGCCCACTGAAAACTCAACACTGACTACTTCCCCAACATGGAAATCATCATCCAACCTACTCCCGAAGCCGCCAGCATCATCGCCGCGCGCATTATCGCACGGTTGGTCCGGCAGAAGCCCAGCGCCGTGCTCGGTCTCGCCACGGGCAGCACGCCGCTCACCACGTATCGCGAATTGATTCGCCTTCACCGCGAGGACGGCCTCGATTTTTCCGGAGTCACGACGTTCAACCTCGATGAATACGTGAGCCTGCCGCCCGAGCACGCGCAGAGCTACCACGCGTTCATGCACGAGAATTTCTTCCGCCATGTGAACGTGCGCCCGGAACGCATCCACATCCCGAACGGCATGGCGAAGGACGTTCCCGCCGAGTGCGCCCACTACGAGGATTCCATCCGCGCTGCCGGCGGCATCGACCTCCAACTTCTCGGCATCGGCTCTGATGGCCACATCGGCTTCAACGAGCCTACATCCTCGCTCGCCTCGCGCACCCGCATCAAGACTCTCACCGAGCGCACGCGCCTCGACAACGCCCGCTTCTTCGACGGCGACATCGCGCAGGTGCCCATGCATTGCATCACCATGGGCGTCGGTACTATCATGGAATGCCGCATGGTCGTCCTTCTCGCCTTCGGCGCGAATAAAGCCAACGCCATCGCCGAGGCCTGCGAAGGACCCATCACTGCGATGAACCCCGCCAGCATCCTGCAAATGCACCCGGTGGCCAAATTTGCCATCGACGAACCCGCCAGTACCAGCCTCCGCAAACGCGACTACTACCGGTATGTCTACGACAATAAGCCGGAGTGGCAGCGGCTGTAGGCCAGTATTCAGTGTTCAGTTTTCAGTATTCAGTGGGTCGGCGTGATTTTGGAAGCGCAGTCCAAGCGTCGAGCGATCAGTTCGGAGTTCCGCCTTTAGGCGGCGGAACCGATCTCGGTGAAAGCGCGCGTGCGCATGGGAGCACCGTCGTTCCCGCGGTAACGGCGCTCACGATCGACTGCGCGCCTCGGAAGTCACACGCTCGCCGCCTGAAGGCGGAATTCCGAAGTGAGCGCCCGACGCTCGGGTGCACCCACTGAATACTGAACACTGAACACTGAACACTGAATACTCCCGCGCTCCCAGAAACTTTTCCTCCAAGACCGGGTTTCTAGCGCACTTACCGTCCGTGCACCGTGCTTGCCACCGGTTGTGCTGACCGCTTAAACGCTCACCTTCATGCTTCGCCCGATCCTCTGCCTCGCCTCTGCCGCCTCCCTGGCGACGTCGGCGCTCGCCCAGACGCCGGGCACCGTCGAGGCTCCGCCCCCCGGCAGTGCTCGTCCCACCGTGGACCCCGCGTCGTCGCCTGAGGAGGCCCTCCCGCTGGCCGAGGAAATCACTCCCTTCTCCGTCTGGCTCGATTTCAATGTTCTCGCCCGGCCCGCTGCCGAGCATCCTGCGCTCCCCGTGTGGTTCGAGAGCTTCCAGGAATTGCGCGACGCCGGCTCCGCCACGACGCCGCCCAAAACTACCTTCCGCTTGCGCCTGCGCCGTATGCCCACGCTCCACCGCGAGCTGCTTCTGCGCCTTTATTTCGACGATCTGCCGGAGATGCAGCCCACCGTTACCGCGTGGAGTGAATCCGGCCGCCAGCGTTTCAGCAGCGGCACCCTCGGCCACGGCCTCGCCCTCTCCACCAGCGAGAGCATGGTCATCCCGCTCGAAGGCGCCGATTACATTGACCTTCAGGTCGCCGGCGACGGCTCCAGCATCCGTGGCGCTTTCCTCAGCTCGCTGAAGTCCGCCACCGTTCTCCAGACCAACGATTTCCAGGCCCCGGCGGATGTCGCCGATCCCTTCGGCGGCGCCGCCCCGATGGTGCCCGACGACCAGGACAAAAAACTCTTCGGCCGGGTGAAAGCGCTGCTCGACCGCGGCATCGTCCGCCTCTCGCCCCAGGATGGTGTTTCGTCCGAGTGGCAATTTCGGCTCGCGCAACAATCCCTCATCACCGTGGTTACATTTGAGGTGCTGAATGCCGACCTCACCGCTCCGCCCGTTGTGATCGCCAATGATGGCGAGCCCGTGGCTGCCAGCGTGCAGTGGCCGGACTTGGCCGACCCCGGCTTCCGCGGCGAGGGCCGCCCGCTGGAGCCCTCCATGCGCTTTCAATACACCGGCTGGCTGAAGGCCCAGGCTGTCATCGCCGGCCACCAGTTGCAGGGTGGGCTGAACAAAATCACCATCGGCTTGTCGGAGGACAGCGGCCCAATTGCCGTCCGCAATGTCGAGTTGCAACTCAAGCAAAACTGGAAACATTTCGATTACAAACTGAGCCCCATTAATCCATGAAACTCCTTCCTTCGCTTCGCTCCGCCACCGCTTCCGGGACTTTGCGGCCTCTGCGTCCGCTCCAGGCCGCGTTCACGCTCCTCGAAATCATGCTCGTGGTCATGATCATCGCGCTCCTCGCCGGCTCTGCCATCTACCTGATGCGCAACAACGTCGACCAGGCCCGCTACGCCCGCTGCGATCAGGACATCGAAAATATCAAAACCCAGCTCCAGATGTATGAGGTGACGAACGGCACCTTCCCGTCCACCGAGCAGGGCCTGCGCGCCCTCGTGGAACAGCCGACCGGCGACCCCGCCCCGCGCCGCTGGCGCCAGCTGATGCAGGACGTCCCGCTCGACCCGTGGGGCACCCCGTACGTCCTCCGCAATCCCGCCACCAAGAGCCAGAAGGACCAGTACGACCTCTTCTCTTGCGGCAAGGACAAAACGCCCAACACCGCCGACGACATCGGCAACTGGTAAGGCCCTCGATTTTTCATCAGGCAGCGCCTCTGCCTTCATGTAGCTGCAACCGGCAGGTTGCGGTCCATCTTCCTTCCACGCTGAGAGCGCTGGAACAAGCCTTCCTCGCGGGAACATCAGACTCTTCATTTTGAGGATCTGGGCTGAGTAGCCCGGCACCCGTTCAGAACTTGCGCGACGCAATGTCGCTGCGACCGGATTCGAGCGGAGCGAGAAAGCCTGCCGCAGGCAGCCCGAAGGGTGCGAGCGGCGGCGAGCAGCAACGTCGCAGGGAGCGCTTTCGACTTATCCAAGAGCTTTTACCATCAGCGGTGGAAAAAACTCCGAAACATATTCCGTGAACGAATATGAGCCTTCCGCTTTCGAGATTCACTCCTGATGCCCGAATCCACCGCGGCGCGGCAGCGCCCTTGGAATTGTCATCTTGAGCGAGCGGCGCGAATCGAAAGATCTCACCTCTCTGGCTGCGCCATTTCAGCTTTTACGTTCAAGAATAAATACCGAAGCATTCCCAAGGCTCCTTCTCGTTTCTCCGGAAGATTTCTTAAAACCAACCCTCTCCCTCCAGTGTTTCATCCACCAAACCCAAAAATCCGATCCATGAACACACCCGCCACAACCTCCATCCAAAACGCTCTTCGGGAACCAAACCGAATTAAAGCCGCATTTACCCTTTTGGAGATCATGCTCGTCGTCATGATCATCGCTCTCCTCGCCGGCTCCGCCATCTATTACATGCGCAACAACGTCGAGATCGCCAAGAACGTCCGCGCCCATCAGGACATCGAGAATCTCAAAACCCAGCTGCAAATCTACGAGACCCTCAACGGCGCCTACCCCTCGACCGAGCAGGGTCTCAGCGCCCTGGTGGTGCGCCCCGAGGGCGAGCCCCAGCCCCGCCGCTGGAGCCAGGTGATGACGGAGGTTCCCATGGATCCGTGGAATACCGCCTATGCCCTCACCACCCCCGCCGTCCGCAGCCGCACCGACGCCTACGACGTCTACTCCTGCGCCAAAGACCGCCTCCCCAACACCCCCGACGACATCGGCAACTTTTAGCCCCTCGATGGCGTGACGCTCCGCGCCGCGCCCAAAAGGAGAACTCTGAGAGTCACCCACGCATGTCCTTCCCTCGCGACCAAAAACGCGTCCTCCTCTTCTGGCTGTGGACCACCATCGTCCCCGTGGCCCTCGCCATCGTTCTCATTTACCTCCTGCGCGATTCCTCCACCGACACCCACGGCTCGCGCGTCTATCAGGACATCGAGAACCTCAAAACCCAGCTCCAGCTCTACGAATCAGTCGCCCGCTGCCTTCCCTCCACCGAGCAAGGCCTTTCCGCCCTCATCGCTCCGCCGGAAGGCGAGCCACGGCCCAAGCAATGGCGCCAGTTCCTCGGCGAAATCCCCCGCGACCCTTGGGGCAATCTCTACCAATACCGCTACCCCGCCACCAAGAGCCCGCATGATCCCTACGACCTCTTCTCCTGCGGCAAAGACAAACTCCCGGACACCACCGACGACATTGGCAACTGGTGATCGGTCATCTCCATCCATCCATGCGCTTTCTTCGCTGTTGCCTGTATTTGCTCGCTGGCTACCTCGCCTTCCACGAAGCCTTTTCCTTCCTGCGCATGCGTCAGGTTGATTTACAGGACGAGTGGGTCGGACGTGCTCAATCGGACATGTCGAATCTCAGGACGCAGCTCGCGATCTACCAAATCCTGAATGGAGCCTTTCCTTCCACCCAGCAGGGGCTGAACCCGCTCGTCGCACCGCCAGCCGATCTTCCTCAGCCCAATCATTGGCGGCAATTGCGCCAGGAGATCCCCGTCGACCCGTGGGGCACCGCTTACCAATACCGCTTCCCCGCTACCTCCAACCGGCATCAGATCCAGAACGCCAAAGAGCCGGCCGATTTCCTCGAACTCTTCTCCTGTGGCCCAGACCAACTCCCCGACACGCCCGACGACGTCTACGGTACCGATCATCTGCGCAAGTCTCCATAGTCACGTCTGAAAATCCGCGGCTATCCGCGCCATCCGCGGTTCTTTTTCGTGACTTTTCGTGCTTTTCGTGGACACCCCTCTGGCGTTTCCCACTCATGACCCGCGCCGAAATCCAGCTCGTCGTCTTCATCGTCTCCGCCCTCCTGCTTGGGGCCGGTGTGCAGTGGTATCGCGGGCGCATCGCGCGCGAACTCCAGATCCCCGCCGCCGCCACCCCTGTTCCCGGCTACGCCCGCCCGCCGTACATCTTCAAATCCCCCAAGGAAGCCCGCGACGCCCACGCCAAAGCCGAAAAGGACGCTGCGTCCCCGTAGAAACGGCCTCTTGCCTCTTTTGCTTGGCGCAGACATGCGCCCGTCCGGTCCCACCCATTTGGGGAGCAATTCCTGATTTGCCCCGCCTCTCCCGATTCAATATCCACCCTAATCTTTTCCCCGGATCCCAGCTTCTAACGACCCATGCCCATTCCAAGCCGCTCTATCTTCCGCAGCCTCGTGCTCTTCGTGGTGCTCGTCGCCACGTCGGCCTTCGCGGAAAATCGCATCCTTTTCCTCGCCGGCGCGCGCAGCCACGGACCCGGCGAACACGAGTTCAACGCCGGCTGCCAGCTCCTCGCGAAAGCGCTCAATGAGCAGAGCGGCCTCGACGTGAAGGCCACCGTGATCAGCGGCTGGCCCAAGGACGAATCCGTGTTCGACGGCATCAAGGCCCTCGTCATCTACGCCGACGCGACCAGCGTCGTGAGCAAGGGCTGGGACAAAGTCGACGCCCTCGCGAAGAAAGGCGTCGGGATCATGTTCATGCACTACGCGGTGCACCCGAATGCGCCGGAGGGGGAGAAATACTACCGCCCGTGGATTGGTGGGGCGTTCGAGACCGATTGGTCCGTGAACCCGCACTGGGTCGCTGACTTGCAGGTGCTGCCGAATCATCCCATCTCCCGTGGCATCCATGGCCCCATCGAGGCGCTCGATGAATTCTATTACCACATCCGCTTCCGCCAAAACCGCAGCGAAGTCCTGAACCTTGCCACCGCCACGCCCACGCGCGAGAACATCAAGAAGTACATCAATCTCTGGAACCAGTACGGCGTGTCTGAGCTCGGCCAGCCGCAGGCGCTCATGTGGGGCGTGGAGCGGCCCGATGGCGGCCGCGGCGTCGGCTTCACCGGCGGCCACTACCACCGCAATTGGGGCATCGACGACTTCCGTAAGCTTGCGCTCAACGCCATCGTGTGGGTCGCCGGGATGGACGTGCCCGAGGACGGCGTGAAGTCGAACCCGCTCACCGAGGACGAGCTCAATGCCAACCTTGACGACAAGGGCAAGACCGTCCGCCTCACCGTGCCCAAGCCCGGTGAATTCAAGGCGCTGCCCGCCGCGGAAATCCAGACCGATCGCGAGAGCAAATTTCCCAAAGTATCCGAGGCTGCGGCTCCCGCGGCTCCCGCCGAACCTGCGAGTGGAACCGCCAGACCCGCCAAGATCCCCGGATACAAGGTCAAGGGCCAAACCGGCACCGCTCAAGTTCCCGCCAACTCGCCCAGCGCTTCCGGCGAGGCTGCCGGCGGCTTGAATGCCTCTCCCGTCGCTGGCCACTCCGGTGCCGCCCAATTCACCCCCAAGCCCATCTTCGAATCCCCCGTGCTCAAAGCCACCGGCAAGGACCGCCTCGTCAAAATCGACGTCTCGCTGAAGGACGCCAAGGAGCTCTACCTCGTCGTCTCGTCCGAAGGCGGCATCAGTTGCGACTGGTCCGATTGGCTCGAGCCCCAACTCGTCCTGGCCAATGGCACCACCACCGATCTTACCACGCTGAAATGGAAGTCCGCCAAGGCCGGCTTTGGCAGCGTGCACGTTGGCAAGTCCTCCGGCAGCAACGCTCTCCTCGTCGACAAAAAGACCTACGAAAAAGGGATCGGCACCCACGCCGCCTCGGTCATTGCGTATGACCTGCCCGCGGGCGTCGTCGGCTTCCGCGCCAGCGTGGCCATCGATGATGGTGGCATGGTCCGAAAAGGGGAGCCGAGCGATGCCGAGGTGCGCTTCCTCGTTTTCAATCGCAACCCCGGTGCCGCCGCCGAGACGAACGCGGAGGGCGAGACCAAGAAAGTCGAGACCGGCCCCACCGAAGTCCCCGTGGATTTGTTCAGCGTGCCCGAAGGTTTCGAGGTCACGCTCTGGGCCAAGACGCCCGATCTCCAAAACCCGACCAATATCGATTTCGACGCGCAGGGCCGCCTGTGGGTCGCCGAGGGCGTGGACTACCGCGGCAAAGCAGGCCGCCGCCCCGAGGGCGACCGCATCATGGTGTTGGAAGACACCACCGGCTCCGGCGTGTGCAACAAGAGTACCGTCTTCGTGCAGGACCCGAATCTTGCCGCCCCACTCGGCGTCGCCGTCATCGGCAATAAAGTCGTCGTCTCCCAGCCGCCGGACCTCCTCGTCTACACGGATGTGAACGGCGACGGCAAATTCGACCCGAAGGTCGACAAGCGCGAGGTGCTGCTCACCGGCTTCAATGGCCGCCAGCATGACCACAGCCTCCACAGCGTCACCACCGGCCCCGATGGCCAGTGGTATTTCAACCAGGGCAACACCGGCGCGCTCTTCACGGATAAATCCGGCAAGACCTTCCGCTTCGGCAGTCCCTACGTGCACGGCAGCGGCAAGCAGGTGGTCGATCCGTCCACCATCGCCGGGCAAAAGAGCGACGACGGCCACGTGTGGATCGGCGGTTCCGCCGTGCGCATGAATCCGGACGGGACGAACGTCACCGTCATCGGTCACAATTTCCGCAACAGCTTCGAACAAACGGTCAATTCGTATGGCGACGTCTACCAGAGCGACAACGATGATCCGCCAGCCTGCCGCGTCTCGCCCATGATGGAGGGCGGCAACGCCGGCTTCGCGTCCGCCGATGGCAAGCGATCCTGGGGCGCCGACAAGCGCCCGGGCCAGAGCACGCCCATCGCGGAGTGGCGCCAGGAAGACCCCGGCACCATGCCCGCCGGCGACGTCTATGGCGGCGGCTCGCCCACTGGTATCTGCTTCTACGAAAACGGTGCGCTCGGCGACAAATGGCGCGGCCTGCTCCTCGCCTGTGAGGCCGGCAAGAATGTGGTCTTCGGCTACTTCCCGAAGCACGACGGCGCTGGCTGGAAACTCGAGCGCTTCGATTTTCTCACTTCCAACAAAGAGAAGGAATGGGCCGGCTCTGACTTTCTTGGCGGCAAGGCGAATGGCGAGCTGAAGACGAAGTTCCGTCCGAGCGACGTGTGCGTCGGCCCCGATGGCGCCATCTATGTGGCCGATTGGTTCGATGGCCGCGTGGGCGGCCACGGCACGCTCGATGAGCGCGCGACGGGAGCCATCTACCGCATCGCGCCGAAAGGCTTCAAGTCGGTCGTGCCAAAGCTCGACCTCACCACGCTTGGCGGCCAGATCGCCGCGCTGAAGAGCCCCGCGCAAAATGTGCGCAATAGCGGTTTCGTCGCGCTCAAGGCGCAGGGCCCGCTCGCGGTCAACGCCGTTGCCGCACTGCTCACCGACGAGAATCCTTATATCGCCGCCCGTGCGGCCTGGCTGCTCGCGCAGATGGGCGACGCCGGTGCCGCGCGTGTGAAAGTGTGGCTCACTTCGCCGGACGAGGAGAAGCGCCTCGTCGCTTACCGTGCCCTCCGCCGCGCCAATGTGGACGTGCTGGCGATGGCGAAGAAGATGGCCGACGACAAATCGCCCATCGTCCGTCGCGAGGTCGCGCTCACGCTGCGCGACGTGCCGGCCGCCGAGAGCCTCGACACGCTCGTGACGATCGCGAAGCAGTTCGACGGTCAGGATCGCGCCTACCTCGAAGCCTTCGGCCTGGGCTGCTCCGGCAAGGAAAGCGCCGTCTATAAAGTCCTCGCCGCGGCCAATCCCGGCTCCGCGGAAACGTGGAGCGATGCCTTCGCGTGGCTCACCTGGCGCCTGCATCCGGCGGAAGCCGTGAATGGCCTGCGCGTTCGCGCCGTCTCGCCCAAGGTCTCGGTGCCGCAGCGCATGCTTGCCATTACCGCGCTCGGTTTTATTCCCACGGCGGAAGCCGCGAACGCGATGCTCGACGTCGCCGCCGCGCGCAATCCCGACACCAACCCTACCGCCATGTGGTGGCTCATGAACCGGAAGGGGAATGATTGGTCCGGCTTTGGCCTCGATGAAGCGCTGAAGAAGCGCGAGCTCTTCGATGCCGCCAAGGTCCAGCTCGTGGCCTCGGAAATGCCGCCCATGCCCGCGAACGCGCCGAAGCTTCCGGCCGCTTCGGAGATCGCCAAACTCCGTGGCAACGTGGAGCACGGCAAGACCGCCGCCGCCGTCTGCCAGGCCTGCCACCACTTTGCCGGCGCCGGCGTGGAATTTGGTCCCGACCTCACTACCTTCGGCCGCCAGCAGACCACTGAGGTGATTGTGGGCGCCATCGCCAATCCTTCCGCCGACATCTCGCACGGCTACGAGGGCAGCGAAATCAAGACGAACGACGGACTCACCATCACCGGCATGGTCCTTTCTGAAGCCGACCCCGTGATCATCAAGTGCATGGGCGGCCTCGTCCAGACCGTCCCGCGCTCCCGCATCGCCAGCCTCAAGCCGCTCGGCCGCTCGCTCATGTTCGACCCGTCGATGTTGAACCTCACCCCGCAGTCCATCGCCGACATCGCCGCCTACCTGAAGAGCCTGTAGCCGCGACCGGATTCGAGTGGAACGAGAAAGCCTGCCGCAGGCAGCCCGAAGGGTGTGAGCGGAGCGAGCAGCAACGTCGCGGAGGCGCCAAGGTAAGTCTACGCTATCGCCAAAGCGGCAAGGCGCCGGTATCTAAAAACCGCCGCTCGCCGCAGTGCGCAGCCCAGCAATGACGCCCGATACGTCACCAACCCCAAAGCCTAAGCAGGGCATGCCCATCATCGCGCGCATCCTGCTCGTGGTGCTCGCCGTTGCCGTCACCGGCTATCGCAGCTGGGTGGCCTACCGCGCCTTCCGTCCGGACCATAGCCACTTGGTCATCGTCCCGCCGGATGGCTGGAAGACGCGATCAGATTCCTCCAAGGACCCCAGTGCCTACATCCTGGCCGCGAACGACGCGATGGAAGCCATGTGCACCTTGTCGCGCTGGAAAGCCCGCACTGGTCCGTCCGATTTTCCGAAATACGTGGACGAAATGGCATCGGGCTACGTGCTGAAGGTAAAAGACCAGCTCGCAAGCGAACACTATGATGTGGTGCCTTTCACGGGCCCGCACTGCCAGGGAAGCTACGCTGTTATTTCCATGAAAAGCCTCCCGTGGGTCGATAAAACCCTCGAACGCTGTGCAGCTTTTTTTCTCGTGAGCGTCGACGGAAGCGAATGGAGCGGCCATTTTACCGGCACCCCCGAAAACTGGGCCAAAGCCCTCGAGATGCTGAAAGGCATCCGGAAGGAGTAATCCCACACCGCGCGAGCGTGATGACAGGGAAGGCGCGTGAGGAGGCTTGGAGGGGCGATTCGAAATTAGCGGGTGGCGGAAGCCATATTTCTGTTTAGAGCGGTTTAAGTTGAGTTGTAGCCGCACGGAGGAAGTCAGGTGCGGTTTGCCGCGTAGCGGCAGCGACAACGATAGCCGTGGGTGGAGCGCAGCGGAACCCACGGATCACCGTCCACGGCATTTGCGCCACGTAGTGGCGCCACTACGTGGCGCGGGCGCTTTTCGTTTGTTCCGTGGGTTTCGCTGCGCTCCACCCACGGCTACCATTGTCGCTGCCGCTACGCGGCAAACTCCACAGGGCTTTTCCCTCGCGCGGCCACATCTTTATTTAAAATGCTCTCGTTGCTGGCTCGGCTCGCTGACCAAGAGGGGCACGCGCCCTTCCGTTCGAACATCACACGCTTGGCGTGTCGTCCCGGCCGTGAAGCCGAGTTACCCCTCGGCTTTACACCCTGTCCCCGCGGCTCAACGATGCCCCCGCCATGTTCCAGAAATCCGATGCCCTCTTCCTCGCCCGAGCCATGGACCCTGTTCAGCGCGCAAAACACATCGCGATGTTGAGCTCCAGTCGGAGGAGCTTCTTTTGGATTTCCATCATTACTTCGCTGTCGGCGCTGGTGGCATTCGGACTCCAATCGACTGTCTCGCCCGTCCTCTTTTTTACGGCCGCACTCAACTGGGGCTCACTTTGGGGAATCGATGAGCGCGTGAAGATGCTCAACCTCCTCGACGCATTCGAAAGAGCGCGCCGGCAGCCCCAACCCATGGCCTGATATTCCCCCCTCGCTTTCCTGGCCGCAAAAAATCCTAAATCTTACTTCCTAAATCTTAAATCCCTCGCTGGTCTCACGTTCTGCCTCATGAAACGCACCTCCTTTCTCACCACCGTCATCGCCCCGCTCGCACTCAGTGCCACGGCGTTCGCCGCCGGCGAAGCGCAGCTCCCGCCGGATGCCCGGCTCGCCATCATCGGCGACTCCATCACCGAGCAAAAGCTCTACTGCAAATACATGGAGACTTATATCGTCGCGTGCGCCGGCCGCACCGATGTGCACGTCTTCCAGTTCGGCTGGAGCGGCGAAACCGCGCCCGGCTTCCTCGCCCGCATGGAAAACGATCTCGCCGTATTCAAGCCAACCGTGGCCACCACGTGCTACGGCATGAATGATGGCTCCTACCAGCCGTACAAGGACGACATCGGCAAGCGCTACGAGGACGCCATGACGGCCATCGCGAAGAAGTTCGACGAGCTCGGCGTGAAGAACGTCGTCTTCGGCTCGCCCGGCGCGGTGGACACCAAGTTTTTCATCAAGCCCAACAGCCGGTTCCCCGAGGGCAAGGACGCCATCCTCTACAATGAGAACCTCGCCAAGCTCGGCGAGATCGACCAGAAGCTCGCCGCCAAGACCGGCAAGACCTTTGCCGACGTCCACACGCCCATGATCGACGCGATGGCCAAGGCCAAGGCGGCTCTCGGCAATGACTTCGATGTGTGCGGCCGCGACGGCGTGCATCCGTCCCCGGATGGCCAGCTCATCATGGCCTACGCGTTCCTCAAGGGGCTCGGCTGCAAGGGGGACATCGCCGACATCACCGTCGACATGAAAGGCTCCGCCACCGCAAGCGATGGCCATAAGGTGCTGAGCAGCGGCCCCGGCAAAGTGGAGCTGGAAAGCACCCGCTATCCCTTCCTGTTTGACGGCGAGGCCAAGGGCAACGGCACCCGCGGCATCACGCCCTTCCTGCCCTTCAACGAAGACCTGAACCGCTTCACCCTCCACGTGAAAAATCTCGGCAAGGACAAGGCCAAGGTGACGTGGGGCCCCGAGAGCAAGGAGTTTACCAAGGAGCAGCTTGAGAAAGGCGTGAACCTCGCCGCCGAGTTCACCCACACGCCTTTCGACAACGCTTTCACCGCCTACATGGGCGCCGTCGGCACCAAGCAGGCCTTCGAGACCCCAATGATCAAGGATTGGATCACCCGCTTCCGCAACCTCTCCACCGAGATGAAGGAAGACCCGCAGCTGGCCGCGGCCTTCGGCACGATCAAGGAGCGCCTCGGCGTCCGCCAGGTCGCGCTCGATGCCGCTTCCCGCAAGGCCTTGGTTCCGGTGAAATACTCCATCACGGTCGAATAGGCCGGTTACCGAAAAGTCTCTTTTTTCGCCGAGCCCCGCTCCGGATACACGGAGTGGGGCTCGTGCTTTTCCGGGCCCAATGCGCATCCCACTGCCGTTGAGGAGGCCGACAAAAGGCATGCCATTGCCGGTCTCTGAAATCCACTAGGCAGAACCCCTACGGATATTTGGGACATTGAGCAGATGCGCTCGGGGGCATGAACATGGCACAAGGTGAATAGCACGTTATGCAGACTGCTTTGACCGTGTCTTCACCCTACTCGCCTCAGTCCTCGGCCCCCAGTCCCAGCCGCATCCTGGTCGTCGACGACGAGATCGGCATTCGGATGGTTTTCGAGCTGCAGTTGCAGCGCGACGGCTATGAGGTCGTGTGCGCGGAAAACGGCGTGGAAGCCCTGAAATTGCTGCACGCCGCCGAGTTTGACCTGGTCATTACCGATCTCGAAATGCCCGAGATGAATGGCTACGAACTCATCCGCCAGGTGCAGCAACTCTGGCCCGCGCTGCCCATCTTCATTTGCTCTGGCAAAGCCACGGATCCCGCTCTCCCCCAAGACGTGCGCGCCGCCGCCTCCAGCCTGCTGCAAAAGCCGGTCACGATGCGGCAACTGAGCGAAGTGGTCGGAGAGTTTCTGCGGGAAGAGTAGGCCGGCTTCGGTGAGCGCATTCGAGCGTCGGTCTGTCGGTTCGGAGTTCCGCCTTTAGGCGGCGAGCGTGTGTTTCCGCAAGCGCGACAACGAATGTGAGCGCCGGTGCCGGGAGCGCCGACGTCCTCAGTCGGCTTCCTCCAGCGCGAAGCCAAATGTATTGCCATCTCAGCGCTCGCGTTTGGCGAGGCGCCTTCAAAGTCTTCGGACAGCCCACTGAATACTGGACACTGAACACTGAATACTTCTACACCCTCCCATGCCTGCCCTCTTCGTCGCCGTCGGACAAGACAGCCTCCGCCTCGTTTCGGAAAACGGAACGGATTGGGGCCGCCAGCAGACGGGCCGGGAAGGGGAGACGTACCGGTGCTGCGCCTTTGGCAATGGCCGTTGGGCCGCCGTGGGCAGCTATGGCGGGAAAAACATCATGGCCGCGACCGCGGACGGGACGAAATGGGAGACGGCGGAGAAGGAGGCCAACTATGTGCGCTATTTTCGCGGGCTGGGTTTTGACGGGAAGCAATTCATCGGCATTGGTGGCGACCCCGGCAGCGTGGGCTCCTCGAAGCCCTTTTACGCCACGTCCGCCGATGGTCTGAAGTGGAGCGACCTCGGCGAAATCGGCGGCAAGCACATCATCCGCCGGCTCGCTTTTGGCAAAGGGATCATCGTCGGCGTGGGCGATCGTGGCCGGCGCGTGGCGACCACGGATCTCACCACGTGGAAGGACGCCCCCGAGGCCAAGGCCATCGAGACGCTGGTGGATGTGGCTTTCGGCAACGGCAAGTTTGTCGGCGTCGGCTTGAACGGTCTGCGCATGGCCAGCGACGACGGGTTGGCATGGTCCGCCAAGCAACTCGGCGAGGAGGGCGAACACCTCAACAGCGTGCTGTGGACGGGCAAGGAATTCGTGGCCGTCGGCTCGGGCGCGACGTTCTTCTCTCCCGACGGCACGACCTGGCAGAAGAAAGCCAACAAGGACGCGCCGCTCACCTGCTGCTATGGCGGCGGCGTTTTTGTCGGCAGCGCGTGGAAGGGGCGCCTCCTCGTTTCCAAAGACGCCGTGTCCTGGCGCGAGGTGCACAAGAACGAGAAGCACTTCGAGGCCGTGTGCTGGGGCGGGGGATAGGATTGCATTCTCCGTAGCTGCGGCCGGGAGGCTGCAGACTGCGAGCTTCCGCTCGCAGCTGCATAGTCCTCATTAGAACGGCCACAGCTTACGCCAGAAGCTCGGCTTGCCTTCGCCGGGCGGGACGGCGCCGGGCTTCGTCGCCGGCGTCGGCGCCGGGAGCGTGGAGCGGTCGACCAGCTTGGTCTTGTCGATCTTGATGCGCTCGATCGGGTAGTCGTTCGTATCGGCGGGCTTGTTGGAAATCAGCTCCAGCACGTCGAGGCCCTGGATGACTTGGCCGAAGACGGTGTATTTGCCATCGAGTTGCGGCTGCGGCTTGAGGCAGACGAAAAACTGGCTGCCGTTGCTGCGGCGCTGCGGGTTCACGGTGTCGCCGAGACGCGCGGCGGCGATGGCGCCTTTGCTGTGCTTGCGGCGGATTTCCGCGGGCAGCGTATAGCCGGGGCCACCGGTGCCCACCTTGTCGCGGCCACGGTTCCTGGCCAGGGGATCACCCATCTGGACGAGCGTGCCGGGGATGGCGCGGTGCACGGCGCAGCCTTCGTAAAAGCCTTTGTGCACCAGCTTTTTGAAGTTCGCCACGGTCGCCGGGGCGTCGCCGTCAAACAGCTCGATGGCCACAGTCCGCCGCGTGTGATCGGGGAAGCGGAATTCAAACGTGGCGACTTCCTCGGCTTGGGCGGCGGTGAGACCGGCGAGGACGGAGCAGGCGAGCAGGGCGAATAATTTCATGGAGCAAAAGGCAAGGAATGCAGGGTGACGGGCACGGGCGCGTCCGGCGAGTCTGCACTCGCGGCGAGCAGCCCCGTTTCCGGTGCACCGCGGCGGAGGTAGCCGAGCGCGATGGACTGGTCGAGTGCGAAGCTGTGGGTGGCACTGGTCAGCACGCCGAGGTCGCGCGCGGCGTCATCGGGGGTAAAGAGACGCGCGCCGGGTGCGAGCGGGGCATCGGAGGTGAAGCCGCGCAGTTCGCGGTTCGCATGGCCCACGCTCCGCAGCCGCGAGATGACCTCCTGGCCGATGTAGCAGCCTTTGTGGAAATCCACGTGCGTGCGGTCGAGCCCGGCCTCGGAGGGAAACGTGTTTTCGTCGAGCTCGGCACCCCAGCGCGGGAGGCCGCGCTCGATGCGCACGATTTCCAGCAACTCGTCGCTGAGGATGGGATGTGCGACGGCCAGCTTTTCGCGAGCGGCGGCGGCGGCTTCGCGGGAAGCAAAGCGCAGGTCGAAGCCCGCCTGGCCGAGGCGCGTGGCGGGTTGCGGGGAAAGGCCGGTGAGTTCCTGGAGACGTTCCGCGGTGAGGCTGAGGACGTGGAGCAGGATAGAGGAATCGGTGACGTCTTCCAGCGTTACGTCATCCGCGACGATGTAGCGTTCCAGCCGGGCCACGAGGGCCTCGCGGACGGCGGCATCGGCGTCAATGAGGATGGCGTCCGGTTGGAGCGTGACGCGGACCTCGGCACAGAGCTTGCCTTTGGCGGTGGTGACGCAGGCGGGGACGACCGCAGGGGCCTTGGCGGAGAGGAGATTCGCAGTGAGTTGGCCGTTGAGGTAGCGGAGGCGGTCGGCGCCGGTGAAACGCAGCGTGGTGCGTGCGGTGAGATCGAAGAAGCCGCCGTGGTTGCGGAAGGACTGGTATTGGTCGGCGAGGCTCATCGCGAATTTGGCCCGAAGCGGAAACGGTGCGGTTAAGAAAGAATGCCCGCAGCCTGCTGGCTGCAGCTACATTATTCGCTACATCAGTGGGTCACTTCTTCGCCTTCGTAGGCTTTGGCGACGGCGGCGTAGTCGAGTTCGCCCCAGCCTTGGGACATGGCTTTGAACATCACGCCGGCGATGGTGCTGGTGGCGGGGAGGTCCACGCCGAGGGTGTTGGCGAGGTGCACGCCGAGTTGCACATCCTTGAACATGTGCTTGAGCGAGAAGTGCGGCTCGAAATCGCCCGCGACCATCTTGGGCAGCTTGAGGTCGATGAGCCCGCTGCGCATGGCATTCGGCTCGATAGCGGCGCGCAGGGCCTCGCTGGCAATACCTGCTTTCTTCACGAGGGCCAGCGCTTCCGCGAGCACCTGCACCTGTGCGGCGCTGATAAGATTCGTCACGACCTTCACCACGGCGGCCTGGCCCACGGCACCGATGTAGACGATCGATTTGGCCGAAGCCTCCAGCACGGGCTGGGCCCGGACAAAGGTGTCTTCATCGCCGCCGACGAAGTAGGCGAGCTGGCGGTTTTCCGCGGCGCCTTTGCTGCCGGTGAAGGGGGCATCGAGAAACTTGGCGCCGGTCTCTTTCACGCGCCGTTCGGCCTCCAGTGTTCCTTCGAGGCCGATGGTGCCATGGCACATTACCACATGGTTCGGCGTGAGCTCCCCACGCATGCGCGCAATCATGTCGAGCGTGGCGGCGGCATCGGCGACAAAGAGCTGGATGACCTCGCACTCGCGCGCCACCTCGGCGGGCGAACCGAGGAAATTGGGCATCGGCTTGGGCGAGCGGTTCCACACGTAGGTGGCAAAGCCCGCCTGCCGCAGGCCCGCCGCCACACGCGATCCGATAATGCCCAAGCCAATGACGCCGGCGGTCTTGCGAAGAGAGCGAGTAGGTTCCATGTCGATAGTGGGCCCAATCGAGCAGAGCGCAGGGAAAGCGGCAACTGCGGATCAGTATTCAGTTTTCAGTGTTCAGTATGCAGTGGGCTCGGTTGGAGCGTCGGCAGCTCAGTTTGGAGTTCCGCCTTTACGCGGCGAGGAGGTGTGCCCACGAGCGCTGCTTCGAACGTCAGCGCCGCCGCCGGGACCGCCGTCGGCGGTTCACGTTCGATGTCGCGCTTGTGAAAAGACACGCCTGCCGCCTAAAGGCGGAACTCCAAACTGAGTTCCCGACGCTCGGCAGCTACCACTGAATACTGGGTACTGAACACTGAATACTCAGTGCATCAGTGCCGGAAATGCCGGACGCCCGTGAGCAGCATCGCCATGCCGCGTTCATTCGCGGCGGCGATGACATCGGGGTCCTTTTGCGAGCCGCCGGGCTGGATGGCGCAGGTGGCGCCGGCATCGGCGGCGGCGAGGAGACCGTCGGGGAAGGGGAAAAATGCATCGGAGCAAATGGCGCTGCCTTTCAGCGAGAGGCCGGCATCCTTGGCCTTGGCCACGGCGATGCGGGAACTGTCCACGCGGCTCATCTGGCCGGCGCCGATGCCCAGCGTGCGGTCCTTGCCGGCATACACGATGGCGTTGGATTTCACGTGCTTCACCACCTTCCAGCCAAATTCCAGCGCGGCCAATTCGTCCGCGGTCGGCGGACGCGTGGTCGCTACCTTGCGTTCTTCGGTGGTGTAGGTATCGCGATTCTGCACGAGGACGCCGCCGGCGACGCTGCGGATGAGCAAGTCTTCCTGGCCCTTCGGCGCGGCCACCGCGCGGAGCTGGCGCATGAGGCGCAGGTTTTTCTTCCGCTGCAGCAGCGCGCGGGCATCGGATTCAAAGCTCGGCGCGATGATCACCTCGCTGAAAATTTCGCTGATCGCCTCCGCCAGCGCGAGAGTGAGCGGGCGGTTGGTCACGATGATGCCGCCGAAAGGCGCCAGCTTGTCGGTGGCAAACGCCTTGTCCCACGCCGCGCGCAGGTCGGAGTCCGTGCCCACGCCGCAGGGGTTCGTGTGCTTGAGGATGGCCACCGTCGGCTCCGTGAATTCATCCATCAGCTCGGCCGCGGCGGTGATATCGAGAATGTTGTTGTACGACAGCTCCTTGCCGTGGAGCTTTTCAAAATATCCGTCCCAGCCGCCGTAGAGCGCGCCGCTCTGGTGCGAGTTTTCGCCGTAGCGGAGCTGCGCCACGAGCGGGAGCGAGAGGCTGAAGGACGAGCTGCACTCCTTCTCCTTGTTCAGGAAGTTCGCGATCGCACCGTCGTACTGCGAGGTGGTGACGAAGACCTTAATGCCGAGCCGCTCGCGCAGTTGCAGGGTGGTGCCACCGTCATTGGCCTTCATCGCGTCGATGACCTCCGCGTAGTCCGCCGGATCGACCACCACGGTCACGCTGCGATAATTCTTCGCCGCGCTGCGGAGCATGGACGGGCCGCCGATGTCGATGTTCTCGATCGCCTCCTCCAGGGTCACGCCGGGCTTCGCCACCGTCGCCTGGAAAGGATACAGGTTCACCACGACGAGGTCGATGGGCTGGATGCCGTGTTCCTTCGCCTGCGCCACGTGTTCCGCGTTATCGCGCAAATGCAGCAGGCCGCCGTGCACCTTCGGGTGCAGCGTCTTTACGCGGCCATCCATCATTTCCGGAAAGCCGGTGTATTGCGAAATCTCCACCACCTTCACGCCCTCCGCGGCGAGCAATTTGGCCGTGCCGCCGGTGGAGATAATCTCCACGCCGAGGGCGGCGAGCTCCTTGCAGAAAGGCACGAGGCCCGTTTTGTCCGACACGGAAATAAGCGCACGCTGGATTTTCATTTCTTTGAAAAAGGGCGCGGAGCGTAGCGCCGTGGTGGGCGAGGGCAAGAGGGGAAAATTGGGGGGAGGGGAGCGATTCTCAGTTTCAGTGAAGCTCCTCAATCGCTTTCGCGGAAAGGCTCGTCGCGGTGGCTGTGCCAAAAGCGAAGCACTTCGACGAGTTGTTCTGATTCATTGACTCGATAGAGGATGCGATACGAACGCTTGAAAACTGGAAACTCTTGAACGAAGGAATCGGCCGGCACGCGCGGCGTCGGAGTTGCTGAGTTGCCGGATGGCTTCCGAAGGCAGATCGTGCGCGTATTGGGCGCTTCTTTCGGGCTCGGAGCGACTCGACCAATAATCAGCGATTTCCTCCAAATCCCTCCACGCGCTCTCAGTGAAGATTACTCGGAAGCTGCGCCCGGCCATCGCTCTTGAACTTTCGCCATGAATTCCTGCGCATCATAGGTCCGCCCCTCTCGCACGTCCGACATCGCTTCATCGATCGCCCGATTCATGCGCAGCGCTTCGCGAAAATCCAAGAGGACAATCGAATCCTCCGGAAGACCGTTTACGAGATGGTGAATCTCATCTTTGAGCGTCATGGCTTAATCTGAGCACACTTCCCGGCGAAAGAAATGAAAGAGTTTGCCAGAGGATGTCCTGCTGCTTTTCCTCGACGCCACCCCGCGCCCATGGCTCGCTCTGCGCTCCCATGAACACCCGTCGCGCTTTCCTCCGCGCTGCTGCCTTTGGTGCAGCCGCGGCTTCGTTTCCGCCTCTTTTTGCGCAGGAGAAAGGCGTGCGTCCGCCGGCGCGACCGGAGGGCGTGGAGGTCATCAATCCCCGCGCGCGGGTGCCGGTGGGGCTGATCATCGATGACTCCACGTGCCTCGTGAACTTGAACAAGTATGCGATGCCGCAGTTCAACGACACGTTTGTGGGCGAGAACGACGCGTATCACCAGCCGTGGAAGGAGTGGCCCAGCGAGATTCCCGATCGCTTTGTGCGCAAGTTTGCCGAGTGGGCCGCCGGCGCCGGCGTGCGGGGCAAATGGAGCGTGGTGCCGTTTCCCGCGTGCGTCGGGCGCATGGACCGCTTCCTGCCCGGCTGGACGCCCGCCGAACTGCGCGAGAGCCTCGCCATGGTGCGCGAGGTCATCGTGCCGAATTTCGATATCCATCCAGAGATGGTCACGCACACGCGCGTGATCGATTTGAAGACCGGCCACCCATACCCGAGCGCGCGCCCGGAGTTCATGGAAAACTGGGGCTGGACTACCGGCAAGAGCGCCGACGAGATCGGCGCCTACATGGCCTTCGCGCTCGGTGTTTTGAAGGAAGCGGGGCTCACCTGCGAGGGGCTCACCACGCCCGGTGGCTTTGGCAACAAGGCTCGCCCGCAGCTCGCCCAAGGCACGCTGCAATCCGTGCGGCAGGTCTTCAATGCGGAGATCCCGCACTATTTCCGCGACCTTTACGATAAGGGCGATCAGAGCGTGGCGCCACGCGTGGAACTCGCCAGCGATCTCGACACGCCGGACCCGCGCTGCGTCGTGAGCGTCGTCGCCTGCACGGGTGACTGGACGGGCGGCTGGGACTGCACGTTGCCTGGTGGGGTGGACAAATTCATCACCGCCGATGGGCAGGCCGGCCGCATGGTCGATGTCATCCAGCGCGGCGAACCCGCGATGATGCTCGGCCATTGGACCGGCGTGTATTTCAACGGCCAGGAGCTCGGCCTGCAAATTTTGCAGGAGGTAGTGAAGCGCCTGCACGCGCGGTTCGATAATCTCGTCTGGATGAAACTCGCCGAGCTCTCACGCTATTGGGCGGCCAAGGAATTGACGCGCATCGAGCAAGCCGCTGGCGCGGTCCGTTTCCGTGCCCCGTATGCGTGCCCGGAGTTCACCGTGCGAATCAAAACGCCCGCGCATCCGGTCCTGCGAGTGCAGGAAAAGGAGACGCCGCTGCGCGAGGTGCCGCTCCGGCAGCTCGCGCCGGGCACGTGGACGCGGGAAGGGGAGACGATCACCGTTTGCCTCGCGCTGCCGAAAGGGGAGTCGGCGGTGGGGCTTCTTTCTCCCTGAGAAAGAAACTACCTTGTGCGCCCGTAATCTGCTAACTCTGTGCAACCGAAATCTTTGTCCATGCCTGCCTGTCTGAGTCCTCATGTGGTTCGTCCTGCCCAGCTTTCTCGTCCTGCAAGAGGGCAGGGGATGCGCGGCGTCATTTTCCTTTTTTCCGCCCTGCTTCTGGGCCTCACCTCTGCCAGCCGGGCGGGCGAACTCAAGCTCCTCGAGGCGTTCCTGCCCATCGTCCCGCCTGTTCCCGCGGTCACGCCGGCTCCGGCTCCGGCGGGGGCGACCAAGACCCCAAATGCCGGGCGACCGGTTAACCCCGTGAAGCCGGCAGAGGCACCACCCGGCGTGGTCAAGCCCGTCGGCCCCACGAAGCGCATCGAGGTCAACAAGACCACCCAGACCCTTAGCGCGTACGAGGGCGATACCCTTTTCCTCCAAACCCGAGTGAGCACCGGCAAATGGGACAAGGCCACGCCGAACGGCTCCTTCAAGGCCCAGGAAAAAGATCGCATGCACCGCTCCCGCAAATACAACAATGCGGCCATGCCCTTCAGCATCTGGATCACGGGCAATTGCTTCATCCACGGTTTCGCCAGCGTGCCGCACTATCCCGCCTCGCACGGCTGCGTCCGCGTGCCGCTATCGCAGGATAATCCGGCCAAGAAGCTCTTTGAATGGACAGACATCGGCACGACGATCGACATCGTCGGCCAGTGGCCGGAGTAGCGGTTTCTCTTCGCCCCCCATGTATCTTGCGCTCGCTGTCTCCGTTCTCCTCGGCGCCATTTGTGGGATTGGGGCGTCTCTGGCTGAGTACCGCTATTTGAATTCCGACGAGGCGCTCGAAAATGCTCTCCACATGACGAATGTTCTGTCCGGAGCTGGGGCCGGCTTTTTCGCGGGCTGTTTTACCATTTGGTCGAAAAAGCGCCTCCGGTCATGGCACCAGGAATTTCCGCGAGCGATGGCGACGTTTTTATTCGGCGCGATGTTTTACTGGAGCCTGAAAGAGGTCAGTTCTTATGGGGAGAAACAGTACTGGTATTATTCCAATCTGCAGAATTCGATTAGGTTCGGCCGCCCAGTCGAGTGGGAATGGAATTCCACCGTCCATTTTGTCCTTTTCGAATACTTGCCCAAAGCTTGGAGCTACGTGCTGCTGCTCATTCCCTTCACCTTCCTGTCGCGCGCCGTTGTTTGGAGAATTTATCGCTTCCAGAAGGCTGTCCGGAGTGCGGAGACGGGAGGGGAATGACGCGCAAAATCCTCGTGGTTTCCGCGATCTTTGGCGTGCTGGCCAGCACCGGAGCGCTCGTACTCTATGCCTGGCACGGGGCATTCGCCGGCGCGCGGGAAGGCTCGGTGGGCCCGTTCCTCATCCTCCATTTGCAGGCGGGCATCGCTGCTGGCGTCGCTCAGGGATGGTTTACCATCAGGACGAGGAGGAATGTGGAGTCGTTTGGCGAGGCAGCGCTGACCTTCCTCACCTATCTGGTTGGGGTCATGGTCTATTGCTGTGCCTTGGACGTTTGCGTCTACGGCTACCTCTTTTTCCGGCACCCGTCTAATCCCCCTCGGTTTAATTGGTTTGCGATCCTTGGGTTCATGCTGGGGAATGTCCTGGCAAGGACTTGGCTTTTCATGCTCCTCCTGCAGCCGCTTAACTTTCTTTTCCGTTCTCTTCTCTGGAAGATGGATGCGCGCGGGAGCGCGGCGGTGTACCACCGCTGGACGGGCAGTAAGAGCGGGTCCGTCAGGCGTCTGGTGATGGAACGGCGGCGCGCCATCCCTACCTGCGCTGCTCGCTCGGCTCGCTGACCAAGAGGGGCACACGCGCCGCCGTTCCATCACCAGACGCCTGACAAATCGTTCAGCGGCACAAATACGCCGGCCGCGGTGCTTCCTTCGCTTGGGTGCTCCAAGCTTGCTTTCACCGGTGAAATTCGGCTTCTCACGGATGCGAATGAAACCCAAAGCCCTCCTCTTCCTCGTTTGCTTCCTTGCGGCCATGGGTCTGCTCACCAGCCCCGCGCAAGCCGTGAGTGTTTCGCTGGACCCGCATGTCTCAGCGGAGAGTGCGATCGGGCTGTTTGCCGGCCTCGCGATTGTCGGGCTGCTCGCGTTCGCATTCTGGATTTGGATGCTCGTGGACTGCCTCACCAGCAAGCGGCTCGATTCCAATGACCGGCTGCTGTGGGTCCTGCTGATCGTTTTTCTCGGAGTTCTGGGGGGGCTATCCTGTATTTCTTCATTAAGAAGAATAAGTGAGGCCCCCGGTGCGCCGAGGGACCATAAAAGGCGGAAGGTGAGGGGAGTAAGGCATGAAAAAGGCTTTAATTGAGAGCTTCCGGCCAAATTGTCCCGTCCACTTGTCCCAACAGGCGGGATTCCTGCTGTGAAATAGTAGCCGGTATTTAACAGGATATTCTAACGAATATCTCAAAAAGATCCCGATTGCCTCGGTTTTTAACCTGTGGCACACAAGCTAGACTCCAGTTTAAACCCACGAACCATCCAAAAAACCTCCGTCCTATGAGCCAACCCAGCGATAAATACATCCGCGAACACACCCCCTCGTCCGACCTTTCGGACACGATCTTCACGCGCCGTCAGATGTTGCTCCGCACCGGCATGGGCTTCGGTGGTCTGAGCCTCGCGGCGCTTTTTGGCATCAATCCGTGGGCGGAGGGCGCGGCCGCGCTCAACCCGGCCGCCGGTGCCGTCGCCAAGCTGGCCGGCCCGCTCGCGCCCAAGCAGCCGCACTTCCCGGCCAAGGCCAAGCACATCATTCACATTTTCGCCTCGGGCGGCCCGACGCAGGTCGACACGTGGGACCCGAAGCCGGAGCTCACCAAGTTCGACAACAAGAGCATCCCGGGCCACGATGGCCTGGCCTATGGCTCGCCCTTCAAGTTCACCAAGATGGGCAAGAGCGGCGTGGAATGCTCGGAGGTCTTCCCGAAGCTCGGTGAAGTCATCGACGACATCGCCGTGATCCGCTCGCTCTGGACCGACATTCCGGCCCACGAAGTCGCCCAGCGCTTCATGAACACCGGTTCGCTCCAGCTGCCGAAGCCTTCCTTCGGTTCCTGGGTGGTCTACGGTCTCGGCACCGACAACCAGAACATGCCCGGCTTCATCACCATTGGTGGCCGTCCGGAATGGCGCCAGTCGTCCTTCCTCCCCGGCATGTATCAGGGCGTGAACGTGAACTACAGCCGCGGCATGAATCTGGATGACGTCATCCTGAACATCCGCAACCAGTTCAGCCCGCAGGACCGCCAGCGCCGCCAGATCGACCTGGCCCGCAAGCTGAATGAAATGCACGCCCAGGCGCTGCAGAAGGACGCCCAGCTCGAAGCCCGCATCGAGGCCTTCGAAATGGCGTTCAAGATGCAGACCGAGGCGACTGAGGCGTTCGACGTTTCCAAGGAACCCGACACGGTGCAGGAAATGTACGGCAAGACCGACATGGGCTCGAAGCTCCTCGTCGCCCGCCGTCTGGTGGAACGCGGCGTCCGCTTCGTCCAGGTCGAGCACGGTGGCTGGGACATGCACGGCAACCTCGAGGCCTCGCTGCCCCGCACCGCCGGTGCCATTGACACGCCCGCCGCGGCCCTCATCAAGGATCTCAAGCAGCGTGGCCTGCTCGATTCGACCCTCATCATCTGGGGCGGCGAATTCGGCCGCACGGTCACCAAGGACCGCAACGGCAACGAAAATGCCGGCCGCGATCACAACGGCCGCGCGATGGTCGCGTGGATGGCGGGTGGCGGTGTCAAGGGTGGCCAGACCTACGGCGCGACCGACGAGTTCGGTTCGAAGGCCGTGGAAAACAAAGTGCACATCCACGACCTGCATGCCACGCAGCTCGCGCTCCTCGGCTTCGATCACGAGAAGCTCACCTACCGCTACAACGGCCGCGACTTCCGCTTCACCGATAACTTCGGCAAAGTGGTGAAATCCTTGGTGGGCTAATCTGAGGCTAATCCGCTCGGTAAAAGCAAAACTTCACACACCGCCGGAGCCGCAAGGTTTCGGCGGTGTTTGTTTTTCGCGGAATTGCATCGGAGTTTGAGAGTTGGTGCCGTTCCTTCTGTCAGCTGCTGCTCTGCGTCGGGTCTGGTCGTGAAAGTGCGCACGCCCCATGTGGCTCCCGATTCCGTTCGGGAGTTTGAAATACAGCGCGCAGCACCCGTTTCATGAGGGGATCGAGTGATGCGAGCAGTTCAGAACATAGGCGCTGCGCGCGTTGTTAAAACTCCCGAACGGAGTCGGGAGCCACATGGGGCGTGCCTTCTGGAGCGCGTGGGCGCCGCTCAAAGATTCGCCCGCCTCCGTATAAAAACGGCGGGAAAATGCACCTTTTTGGTCGCCACGCGCCGATTCCGTGCAAAAACTTGTCATAGTCACCATGTCCAGACCTCTCGACGAACAGGAGAAGATGATCCTCAAGGCGCTTGTGCGCGACCCCCGCGAAAGCGACAACGCCGTGGGGCAGACGACGGGCGTCAATGTCCGTACGGTGTCGCGCAAGCGGCAGAAGCTGGAGGAGGACGGCATCCTGTCTTTTTACGCGAACGTGGAGTTGGGGCCGAATGGCACGAATGAATTCCCGGTGCGGCAGCTTTACACCATCAAATTTCGCCTCGGCATGACCATGGAGAAGCTGCTGGAGGACATTCGGCGCGAGCCCAAGGTGCGGACGGTTTTTACCGAGAGCATCATCGAGAGCCACATCGCGGAAATGGACGGGCATCTGGCGATGCTGCTGGTGGTGGAAGGGGAGAGTGACCAAGCGCTGGTCACGACCATGCACGAAAAAATTATTCCGAGCCTGCGGCGGAACCACGGGTTCGATTGTATCGAAGAAATCCAGACGGTCCGCCTGCTGGCGCCGGTCCGCCTGCTGCGGAACTATGTGATGCCCGTGAACATGAAAGCGGGCTACATGGTGCGCGAGTGGCCGAGTGAAGCCATTTACGTCGGAAAGTAGACGTTCCAAGGGTGTTTTTGTAAGATTCCGGTGTGGATTGGAAATAGTCGTTGACGATCGCGCAACGTCTATTGGAAAACCGGAAAACCTTCCCCTCCTCTGAGGGTTTTTATCATCAGGGACCAGATCCCTGTTCCGTCGCCTCGTTGTCTTTTCCCGTCCGCCCAACCTAAGCCCCGCCCACCCCAGTTTCTCACCGTCCACTCTCTCCGCCCGAGCCCAGCCCTCCTTCCGTCCGCGCATCTTCCACTCTGCCTATCCGTCTGCCATGAACCCTACCACCCGGCCTTCCTCGAAAAAGTCTCTATTCGGCATCACGCCTTCGTTCGTCGCCTCGCTGTCGCGCCGCCTTGCCTTGGCGGCTTTGGCGGCCGCAGGCATGGGCCAGTCCCAGGCGGCGAATTTGTATTGGGATCCGGGAACGGATGGAGACAGCACGCTCGGTGGAGCGGGGACGTGGAATACCAGCGGCACGTTCTGGGACCCGACAGGCACCGACACGGCGGTGAATAACGTGGCGTGGACGAATGGCAGCAACATCGCGATTTTTGGAGGCCCGGTGAGCGGGGCGGTCACACTGGGAGTACCGATTACCGCGGGTGGGCTGGAGTTTGATACCGCAGGTTACACGATTTCCAGCGGCACGCTGACGCTCACCGGCGGCACGCCAACGATCAATGCGACGGTGGACGCCACGATCGCAAGCGTGATTGCTGGAAGCAACGGGCTGACCAAAACGGGCCTGGGCAATTTGAACCTCACCGGCATCAACACATATTCCGGGGGCACCTTTATCCTTCAGGGTGGGCTGTCGGTCGCCTTTACCAATGGGCAGACCGCGCTGGGTTCCGGGGCGATCAATCTTTCGGGCTCCACCCTCACGCTCAACCCGACGGCGGGTAGCGCCACGGGTCTCTCCGGCCGGCAGTTCGCGACTTCCGCCGCCATCTCGGATACCGCGCGGATCGATTTCACCCAGACGGCGGCGAGCGTGCGGACGGACGGTCCCTTTGCGCTGACTCAAGCCAACAACCTGGCGGCGCCCACGGCGGTGCAGTGGACGGGCAAGCTGAACGTCAGTCCGACTGGAGGGGGCGCTTACACTTTTGTCGTGGGTTCGGACGATGGCAGCCGCTTGTTCATCGATGGCGTGCTCGTGGTGCAAAATGACGGCGGCAAGGGCGTGCTGAATGGCACCTCCGCGCCGATTACGCTGTCGGCAGGGATGCACGATATCCGACTGGATTACACCAACAGCGGCGGCAACGGGAACATCAACCTCAACTACTCGGGGCCGGATCAACCGGCCTCGGCGGCCATCCCGCTAGCCCGCTTGTTCCAAGCGGAGACCAACACCGTCGCCGGGGCGAGCAATGCCGTGGTGCTGGGAACGGGAGTGGGCAATGACGTGAACATCAGCGGCCTGTCGACGATTCAGTTGCAGGGCTCCGCGTTTACCCAGGCGCAATTGGGCAACGCGGTGTTCGCGGATAATTCGGTGCTGAATCTCACTTCGGATTTGGGCCAGACGGGCAAGTCACTCCGCTTTGGAGGGACGACCACCTTTGGCAAGGCGATCGTGCTCAATCTCGCGGGCGACGGGACGAATGGGGCCAATGCCTATTTCGATGGCGTCCTCAATGACGCGGGGGTCTCCGGGGTGACCATCACCAAGCAGGGGCCGGGACGCGTGTATTTTGATCAGACCACCGCCTCCAATAGCCTGGCGGCCACCACGACGCTCGACGTCAATGCCGGCACGGCGGTGCTTGTCGGCAGTTCGGCGGCGGGCTCGTTTAATCCGCTCGGACAGGCGGGCATCCTCTTGAGCGGTGGCAACCTGGTGCTGGATTCGAAGGTGGGCAGCCTCACCGCGGCAACGGTGTTCGGCAATCCCATCACGGTCACGGGGAGCGGCACGCTGCAGGATATTTCGAGCGGCGGCTCGATTACTCAATTGACCGGAACCATGAACCTCGGCGCGGGGACCACCCTGGTGCTCGATCCGATCGCCGGTGGCAACCCGGCTGGCAGCCTGGGAGCCACGCTGAATTTGGCGGGAGCCATCACCGGTTCAGGAAATCTGTCCATCACATCCACGCGGGTCGGCACGCTGACCATTACGCCCACCAGTGGCGTCGTGCAGTTGACGGGCTACAGCCCCACCTATGCGGGCAGCATTTCCCTCCCCACCAACGCCGTCCTGCAAGTCCTCAACACCAATACCGGCACAGTGAATCTCACCGGTGGGGCAGTCAGTTTCCTCAACGACGGCAATGGGGGAGCGACCATGGAAACGATTCCGTTCGATACGAGCCTCAATCAGGGCGTGGCCTCGACGGTGACCGTGGGCCGCCTCGGCACGACCTACGCGCCCTACTTCGCGACGGCGGCGAACAAGACGATGCGGGTGGGCAGCCTGACGACGAATGGCCTGGCGCTGACCGTGGCGAATAACAACGGCTATGGCTTGCAGGTGGATGGCACCACGACGCTCAGCGGAGCGGAAAACTTTACGGTGAACACGGCGTCCATCGCGGCGCCGGGGATCGTGCATGGGCTCGTATTGACCGGCAAGGTGACCGGCACGGCGACGGGCATTGTCAAAGTCGGGGCCGGCACGATGATCCTGAGCGGAAGCACCAGCGACTTCGCGGGCAATACCATCGTCACCGCGGGCGTGTTCGGGGCCACGTCGGACACCGCCCTCGGCAATCCGGCGAACACCATTACGCTGAATGGCGCGCCGGCCACGTTCGAAGCGTTTGGCACTTTTGCCACGAGCCGTTCCTTTACCTTTAACAGCCCCACGAACTCCAATAACGTCGTGAGTGTGTCCGGCGGCAACACGCTGACCATCAATTCGGCGCTGACGGGGGCTAATGGTTTTCAAAAGAGCGATCCGGGCATTTTGACGCTGACCAATGGCGCCAGTTCCATTTCGGGCCAGATTATTGCCAGCGGCGGCATCCTGCGCATCACCAATGCCGGCGCGCTCGGCGCGACCTCCGGGCTGACGGTGGCGGCCAATGAAGGCACCGCCTTCCAACTCGATGGTTCGGGTGGGGCGATCAATTTTGCCCGGCCGATCACGCTCTCGGGTTCAAGCGGCATCAACAACAACGGCCAGATCGAAAACTTTGCCGGCAGCAACACCATCTCGGGGGCGATCACCCTGAGTGGTGGCGTGACGATCGGCAACTCGGCGGCGGGCACCACGCTCACCCTGGGCGGCACCATCACCATCAGCGGCACCCCCACGCTCGTCACCAACGGCGTTGGAAACATCAGCATCACCTCCGCACTGCCAGCGCTCACCGGCATGATCCGCAACGGCACCGGCACCACCACCCTCACGGCGGCCAGCACGGCGTATGTCACTGCGTTCGGGTTGAATCAGGGCACCTTCGTGCTCAGTGGCGCCGGCGCCTTTGGTTCCGCGCCGGTGGCCAATACCATTACTTCGGGCGGCACACTGTGGGTGGACGACTCCGGCACCGCCACGCCCAATCGTCTCGGTTCGTCCCGGACGATGTCCCTTTCCTCGGGCACCTTCCGATACACGGTGAACGGCGGGGCCGCATCTAGTGAATCCATCGGAGCGCTGACGAGCGTGTGGGGCGGCAATATCATCCGTGTGGATACGAGCGCGCAGAATTCCACGGTGACCTTTGCCAGCCTGGCCAGCAACGTGGTGTCGGGCGGAGGCTTCCAGCTGTTCGAAGCGAACGGCGATGGCACCGGGGCCGCTTTCGGGTCGAATGCGAACAAGGTCGTCTTTACCACCGCGCCGACGCTGACCAACGGCATCATCCAGCGGGCGATCGTGTTCGACAACCAGGGCGGCACTCCCACCTACAACTTCGCCACCCATGGTGGCGCCGCCACCAGCATCACGGCGTACAGCGCCTACAACAACTCCAACAATCTTTTCACCGCAGCCGCGATAGACAACCTGCGCCTCACCAACTCCGTGTCGCTGCTCCAGTCGCGGACCTTGAATTCCCTCGCCAGCTCCGGCGCCGGCCTCACGCTAAGTTCGAATGGGCTCCAGACCGTGACGCTCACCTCGGGAAATATTCTCGTCCAGGCTGGCAGCCTCACGCTCGGCAACAATCTCGTGCTGGCCAGCGGTGCCGCGGAAACCGGACTCAGTGTCGCCCCGGGGGCCACGTTGAATGTCAACGGCACCTTCACCAGCAGCGCCAATGTGACCGTTGGGCTGGGCGGCACGATCAACTACAACGCCAAACAATACTCCAACACAGCGGCGAACTACCTCACCATCAATGGCGGCACGGTGAAGCTGAATGGCGGGAACAACACGCTCTTCCCCGGGCAAACCACGGGGGCCAACCAAAACCTCGCCATTGGTCCCGGCGGCACGCTTGATTTGAATGGAAATATTCAGGTGGCCGGCGATTTGCGCAGCCCCAACAATAACGCTTTCTTCGGCTCCGGCGGCACGCTCACGAGCACCGCCGGCGCGGCGACGTTCATCTCGCGCCAGGCCAATGCCAACTGGGGTGGCGTCATTTCCGGTCCGGTGACTTTCGTCATGGGCAACAACACGGCGGCCAACGTGGAGCGTTTCTATCAGGACAACACGTACACCGGCCGCACGCTCGTGACCGGCGGCACGCTGGAACTCACCGATTTCGGCCGACTCTCGGGCACCTCGGCGATCGATCTGAATTACGGCACGCTGAATATTCTCAACACGAGCGCCCAAAATGGCCGCGCCAATTTGACGGACCGCGTGCCGGACGGGGCCACGGTCACCCTGAACGGCGGCGCCCTCTTCTTTGGCGGTCGCGCGCAGAGCGGCAGCACGGAGACCCTCGGCCCAGTGGTCATCGCGCGCGGCAACTCCAACATCAACATGTCGAACGGCGGCACCGGCATCAACTACTCGGAGCTGACCTTCAGCAACCTTTCGCAGAGCTTTGTCGACGGCACGATCAACGTGCAGGGCGCCGGCGGCCAGGCGGGCAGCGCCTCGCGTCTCTTGATCGGTAATGGCTCGGCGCTCGTGCAGAACAACATTCTCCCCGTCTGGATCGAAGCGGGGGCCACCGAATTCATGTCGTACAAGGATGGCGTGGGCGCCATGGCGATCAGCGCTGCCGGCGGCCCGGGTTACACCGGCACCACGCTGCCCATCGTCAACAACGTCACCTCCGCGACGGGTAACTACCGCATCGGCGCGAGCGGCGTGGTCCCCGCCGGCGGCCTCACGGTCAACACGCTGAATATCAATGGCGCTTTCAACGTCACCTTCGGCAGCACGACTTCGACCGATGTGCTGAACATCGCCGCGGACGGCCTGATGAAATCTGGCCTGACTGGCACCTCGATCGGTTCCGTGGTGGACGAGGGTCGCCTCACCGCGGGCGGCAGCACGCCTGATGCACTCGAACCGCTCTATCTTTTCAACGGCGTCAACGGATCGTCCTTCACGATCAACTCGCGGATCATCGACAACGGCGCTTCGAAAGTCCGCCTCATCGTCAACAACTACAACGGCGGCACCACCGTCCTGACCAACCCGAGCAACAGCTATACCGGCGGCACGGTCGTGAACGGCTGGGTGAATGGTTCGGGCGGTGGCCTTTCGGTCACCGGTTCCGGCCTCATTCCGGCGGGCGGGCTCTGGCTCAACAACACCACCGTCACCACCAGCGCGGCGGGACAGATTGATCCCGCGAACACCGTCAACATCGGCGCCAGCAGCACACTGACGCTGGTGGGCAACAACACGCTGGCGGGCCTCATCTTCGACAACTACGGCGGCATCGGCACCCCGACGGTGAACACCGGCGGCGTCCTCACGATCACCGGCACCATCGCGACGATCTCCACCAACCTCTCCACGCTGCCCGTCCTCAACGGCACCCTCGATTTCGGCGGCACGGCCCATACGATCCAAAAGAACCCGATCTTCTACAATGGCGCCACCTTCAGCAACCTGCAGCCTGCGCTGAACATCGCCGCCGTCATTCAAAACGCGGGCAAGCTCACCCTCGCCGGGGCCGGCAACCTCCAGTTGAGCGGCCAGAACACGTTCACCGGTGGGATCGATCTCACCGCCGGCGGCATCGTGCTCAATGCGAGCAGCACCAGCGCTCTCGGTGCGTTGGTCAGCGGTCCGCTCGGCACCGGGACCCTTACCGTCTCCGCCGGCGCCACCCTGCTTTCCGCCATCGCGACGGCGACCGAGGCCAATAATATTTCGGTGCTCGGCAACCTGAACTTCGACGGTCTCAACAATATCACCTTCCAGGGGACCACGGCGCTGCCCGGCACGCCGATCACGATCAACGTTGCTGCGCCGCAGCAAACGGCCGGCTTGCTCGGCCCGGTGGTGTCCAATCCCAACACGCCAATCACCAAGACTGGCTTTGGTACCCTGAATCTCAACGCGGACGTCACGGGCCTCATCACGCTCGCCTCGGGTGGCAACCTCGGTTTGTTCACGGACGGCAACGGCTACGGCACGGTGGAGAACCTCGTCACCGCCCCGATCGTTTCCACGGGCACGACGACGATCAGCATTGGCCGCTCGGCCCTGGACTACGCGCCCTATTTTACCCAGGCGCTGAACAAAAACCTGCAGACCAGCGCGCTCACCACTGGCGGCGGCGCCATCACAATCAACAACGCCAACGGCTATGGCCTCGAGGTCATCGGCGGCCAAACGCTGACGGGCAACGATCAGATCTACAGCGTCTCCACGGCCTCCGCTTCCAATGTGGTGCAGGGCCTGACGATCGACGGCAAGATCACCGGCGCCTTTGGCATCATCAAGCAGGGCGTCGGCGCCCTCGTCCTGAACGGCACCACGAGCGACTTTGGCGGCGCGGGCAAGCTGATCGATATCCAGGGCGGCATCGTGGCCGCGAGCAATGACGGCGCGCTCGGCAATGCGGCCAACGTGGTGAACCTGAATATTGCTGGCGCTACCGGTGTGGGCTTCCGCGCTACCGGCACCTTCTCCACGGCGCACACTTTCAATCTCGCCCAAGCCACGAACGCCATCGAAGTCATTGACGGCAAAACGCTCACGCTCACCTCGCCCTTCACGGGGCTCAGCGCCACCAGCCAATTGGTGAAGAATGATGCCGGCATCCTGGAAATCAGCGCGGCCAACTCCGCGTCGTGGAACGCTTCCATCACCGCCCCGGGCACGAATCAAACGCTGACCGGCGGCGTGCTCGTCAACCAGGGCGTGGTGCGTCTTTCGAATTCCGCGGCCCTCGGCACGACGAGCACCAACATCATCGCGGTGAACAATCTTCAGGGCGCCACCGTGCAAATCGCCAACGGGGCGAACATTCCGAACACGATTTGGCTGAACACGATCTCCACCGCCGCCTACTTCGACGGCATCAATTGGAGCGGCGCGCTGCAGTCGGTCGGCAATGGCGTGACCAACACGTGGTCCGGGCCCATCGTTCAAAACCAGGACGCCGCGATCACGGCGGACGCTGGCAACACGCTCACGCTTACCGGCGGCATCACCCAGAATGCGCACATCCTGATCCTGGGCGGCGCCGGCAACATCAACGTCACGACCAATGGCATCCTGACCAACCACACCCTCGACAAAGTGGGCAGTGGCAAAGCCAATATTCAGGTGCCGACCGCGGCCCCGACGGGCAACGGCATCCGCATCTTCGGCGGCGAACTCATCTTCAGCGGCGCGGGCGCCGTTTCCGGTGCCGGAGCCGTCGCGACCATCATCAACCCCGGCGGCACGCTCACGCTCGATAACAGCGGTTCCGTCGTGAACAATCGCCTCGGCGGTCGCGTGATGACTATTCTCGGCGGCAACCTCAACCTCATCGGTGGCGGCGTGATTACCGGGGAAGCCATCGGCGCTCCGACCTTCAACCGCGGCCAGACCACCATCACCGTTACCGACGGCGGCTTTGGCACGAACCTGACTTTCACCGCGGCGGTGAACAATGTGGCGGTGGCGCAAAACAACGCTACCGCGCCCACGGGAGCGACGGCGTTGTTCCGCGGCACGCAACTGGGGATCGGAACGGGCCCCGGTTTCGCCACCATCCAGGGAACCACCGGTGGCTTTACCTTCAACGGCCAAACGGGGGCGGCCGGCACGACCAGCAAGGGCCTGATTCCCTGGGCCGTCATCGATACAACCGTCAACGGCCTCGGCACCTCCTTCGCGACGGCGGACACGACGACCAGCATTCTGCGTCCTCTGGCGCCCGGCGAATACAGCACCGCGACGAGCCTGACGGCGAATCTCAACATGCTGATCAGCACGCCGCTCACGGCGCAGAACACCGTGGCGCCCAACTCGCTGACCATCGATGCCGGCGGTTCGATCGCGATGGCAAATACGAGCCAGACGCTGTCGCTCGCTAGCGGCGGCATCCTGGTCCGGAACGGGGTCACCTCGACGATTTCGGGCGGTATTCTGAGTGCGCCGGCGACCAGTTCCCCGTTCAATATCCACACCATTGGCACGGCCAACCTCACGATCAGCAGTCTACTCAACGGCGGCAATGGCAGCGCGCCGGGCTTGATCAAAGCGGACAACGGCACGCTCACGCTATCGACGCCGACCTCCACGTTTGGTCCGCTCAATGGACTGAGCCTCAACACGCTCAACATGCAGACCGTGGTGAATCAGGGCATCCTGCGCCTGAATGGCGGCACCAATCACCTCGGCACGAATACCTTCCTGGAAGTAAGCCCCGGCGGCACGCTGGACCTCAATGGCGCCACCCAATTTGTGCAGGGCCTGTTTACCGACGGCACCTACAACGGCATCGCCGACACCGTTACCGCAGGCGGCACCGTCACCTCGGCGACCCCGGCCACGCTTGTGACGAATTCCGATGCACGGAACTGGGCGGGCACCATCACCGGGAACGTGTTCTACAATCGCAATGGCACGGTGAGCACCACCACGATGTACACGCCCCAGACGTATCTCGGCGGCACGCTCATCAATGGCGGCACCTTGTCCCTGCGCGATTACGCCAAGCTCCTCAATACCTCGGCCATCGACGTCAACTACGCCTTCCTCACGCTCGATAATCTCGGGGGAGGGGCCAGTGTTTCCGGCCGTCTCGGCACGGCGCCGATCACGCTCCGCGGCGCGACGTTCACCTTCGCGGGCCGCGCGGGCGCAGCCTCGGCGGATAGCGTGGGTTCGGTCACGCTCGCGGAGGGCTGGAACAATATTTCGGTCACGAACGGAGGGATCGGCATTAACTCGTCTGACTTTACCATCGCGTCGTTGGCGCACCCGCTTTCTTCCGCGGCGATGGTGAACCTCGGGAGTGCCGCCGGCGTCGCGACGCAGATCGGCCAGATCGGCAGCGCCGCGCGTCTGCTCATCGGCACGGCGCCGACGCTGTCGAATAACCTTATTGGCCCATGGGCCATCTCGAGCCGCGAGTGGGTCAGCTACATGCCTAATATGGGCACGGGCCGGTTGAGCGACCCGGGTTTTGCGGGCTATGCCCCCACGAACCTAACCAACGCTTCCGCCACGGATAACGTGCGTATCACCGCCACGCCGGCGGCGCTGACGGTGGACACCACGGTCAACACGCTGAACGTCAACTACGCGGCGAATACCACGGTCGATCTCGGTGGGAAAAAACTTACCCTCGCGGGCGGCGGGCTGATTCTTGCCACAGGCACGAGCACGACGACAGGCAGCATTATCAACGGTTCGCTCACCAGCGGCTATGCCAACGGCGCCGCCAACGATCTCTATCTCTACCACCTCCCGTACGCGGGCACGGCGCGTCTGGCCGTCATCGGGGCCAATGTGGTGGACAATGGCGCCACCCCGGTCCGCCTGATTATCTCGTCCTCGGAAATCTCCGGCACGGCCCAGACGGTCACGTTGAATAACGCCAGCACCAACACCGGCGGCTTGGTGGCCAACCTCGGGACGGTCGCGGTCGGAACTTCGGGCAATATTCCCGCCGGCGGCATTACGCTAAATTCCGCCACGCTCGCCGAGGCCATCGTCGGCCAGGCGACCCCGGGCGTGATCAACAGCGCCAACGTGGTGACGCTGAACGGTCCTTCCACCTTGAGCCTCTCCGGCACCAATACGCTCGCCGGGCTCGTCTTCAACAACACGGGTGCAACTTCGAACGGCGCGGGTGTCGCTTCCGTCAATGTCAACCCGACCGTCAACACGTTCGTCGCGGGCGCCGGCGCGGCCGGCACCGGCACGCTGACCATCGGCGCCAGCGGCATCGTGGCCAATTCGTCCGACGTCGCCACCACCTCCATCATAGTGGGCCGCATCGACACCGGTTCCGGCTTCACCGCGACCGTCAACCCCATCATGGTCAATGGTGCCAGCGTATCCCCGTTGCAGGCTTCGCTCGCCATCCAGGGCATCACCGGCTCCGGTGCGATCACGAAAGCCGGCAACGGCGTGCTGCAGCTCAATGCGCAGGATAACTTCACCGGCGCGCTCAACGTCACGGCGGGTGGCGTCGCTTTCGGCCCGCTCGGCAGCACCGGTCTCGCCGCCGGCAATGCCGCCGGCTCGCGCTCCTCGGCGCTCACGCTGGCCGCCAATACGTTCCTCAATCTGAACAATACCGACGTGACGATCGGTTCGCTCGCGGGTGCCGGTAATGTGATCAACGTCAACGCGATCGGCGGCGTTCCCTCCACGCGAACGTTTAATGTCGGTTTCGACGGCACCAGCACCACGTTCTCAGGCTCCTTCGCTCGCTGGACCGACGTGCAGCCCACTCCCTTCCAAGTGAATAAAATCGGCGCCGGCACCATGACGCTCACTGGTGTCAGTAACACGATCGGCAATCTGCAGGTCAGCCAGGGCGGCATTACCTTCAGCGGCGCCGGCACGGGTATCTTTGGCACTTACACGGTGCTCCCGACGGCCACGCTCACGCTTGATAATAGCGGCACCAACCTCGTCAACCGCCTGGGGGGAAGCACGGCGACCGGCGTCCTCGTGGTGGGTGGCGGCGGCTTGCGGATCGTGGGCAACTCGACCGCTCCGACCACGGAAACGATTGGATCGCTCAGCCTCGGCTCTTCGTCCGGAAATCTTTACGGCACGCCGGTGGTCACCCTGGAAGCGGACCCCGCCCAGTCGCTCACTCTCACCGTGGGCACCACGTGGGGCGGCATCCCGATTGGTTCTTCCAGCCTCATCCGCGGCGTTTCCGCCACCGCCGGCAATGGCAAGGCCAACCTCGCCCTCGGCTCCATCAGCCTTGGCGCTCCGGGTGGCGTCGGCACCGGCGCGAACGGCACCACCACGATGCCGATTCGTCCCGATATCCTCGGCGACACCTCGGTCACAGGCACCGGCACCGGCTTCGTCACCAAGGACTCGGCCACCAGCTTCCTGCGCCCGCTCACGGCCGCGGAACTCGCCGGCTTCTTCTACAGCGGCAACACCACCGCCGCGCAGGCCCAGGTAAATGTCGGCCTCAGCACCTCGCTCGGCATCGGCGCCAAGGCATCCATCGGCAGTCTCACGCTCAGCAGCGGCGGTGGGGTCAGCGCCGCGGATGGCCTCGCACCGGGTCGCGATGGAGTGCCCGTCAGCCTCGTAGTGAACACGGGCGGTATTCTCGCTTTTGCCGGTAATACCGGCATCACCGTGGGGCGCCTCGAAGCGCAAGCCGGCATCGCTTTCCATTTCCACACGCAGGCCGATCTCAATGTCGACGCCGTTCTCTTCAATACGAGCGGCGGCCTGAACAAGGGCGAGGCCGGCACGCTCACGCTCAATGCCCGCGCGCTTTACACCGGCCAGACGCAGGTCAATGCGGGCATGCTGAAGCTCAATGGCGGCGACAACACGCTGCCCGTACTGATTACCGGTGGCGCGCCCACGACCACCTCGCTCGGCGTCAATGGCGCGACGAGCATGGTGGACTTGAACGGCAACAACCAGGTCATCGGCACCGTGAACACCAATGGCTCCGCGCGCTATGCGGGTGGGGGAGGGGTCATCACCAACTCCTCGGCCACGCCAGTCACGCTTTCGTCGATTTCGGGTTCGATCCAGACTTTTGCGGGCAGCCTCACGGGCAATCTCGGCTTTAACAAGACGGGCAACAATAGCGTCGCCTTCTCCAGCCAGAACACCTACACGGGCGCCACGACGATTCGGGCTAATACGCTGACTCTCATCGATGCCGGCACGCTGGCCAACACGTCGGCCATCAACCTCAACTACGGCGCGCTCGCCATTGATCAAAGCGGCCTGAATCCCAACGGCACCCTCAACCCGCAGCGGATTCCCGCAGCCGCGCCGGTGAATCTGCGCGGCGGCACCGTGACCCTCACCGCGGGCGGTTCCATGGATGCCACCGCGACCTTCAACACGGTCAATCTTCTGCAGGGCCACAGCACTTTCTCGGTGCCGCAGGCGCCGATCGGCTCCACGGCGGCCATCACCATCGGCAATTTGCAACGCGCAGCGAATCCGGATGCCACGGTCAACTTCACCGGCGGCACGGGCGGCTTCTTCTCGAACAATCCCGGGCTCAACCAGAGCAACCTGTATATCAATAGCATCGATGGCGCGCCAATCCCGGCCACCATCCCGGGCAAGATTCTCGGCGGCTGGGCCCTGGCGAGCAACGGCGAGTTCGTTACCTACATCAGTCCCAGTACCACCGGTGCCAACGGCCTGAACTTCGGCGTAGTGACCATGAACGGGACCACTGGCCCGCTCGGCACCATCACGCAGGATCTTTACGACGCCACGGTCATCACGGCCGCTGGCACCGCGACGACGAACGTGCGCATCGCCGCATCCGGCACGTTGATCGCGGGCGGCACCACTTATAATTCCCTCGCGGTCCGGATTGCGGCGGCGACCATCACGTTCGCCAATGCCACCGACGTCTTGAATCTCGCCTCGGGCGGCCTGGCGCTCACGAACGGCACAGCCGTCGTGGGCAACGCCGTGGGCAATGGTATCCTGACGGCGGGTGGCACCAATACCGGCCTGAGCCGGCTCTACGTTTACAATGCCGGTGGCGCGACGTTGAACTCGGTGATCGCCGACAACGCCGCCGTCTCCGGAGCGGTGACACGCCTGGTCCTGACGACCACCAGCGGCGCTGCCGTGCTCAACGGCGTGAACACCTATACGGGCGGCACGGTGATCAATGGCGCCGGTGGCACCGTCACGCTCGGCAGCACCAGTTCGGCCATCCCGGCGGGCGACCTCACGCTGAACAATGTCGCCGTGACGCAGTCCGTCGTGGGCAACATCGCCGCGACCAACAATGTCACGCTGAACGGAAGCGCCACCCTCACGCTGGCCAACGGTGCCAATACACTGAATAGCCTCACCTTCAATAACACCGGCGGCACCATCAACCCCGCAGTGGCGGTGGGAACCACGGGCCTTACTCTGAGCGCCACGAATGCGATTACCGCGGTGAACGATAACGTGGCCACGGTGCCCACCATTTCGGGCACCCTGCTCACGCTGCCCGCTGGCGCGAACATCGATACTTCCACCACGGCGGGTGTCCCGATCGACCTCGTCATCTCGGCGCCCATCGCCACCACCGGTCCGATCAATAAGATCAATACTGGTTCGCTGCTGCTCAGCGGCGCCAGCACCTTCACCGGAGGCTTCAATCTCCTCGGTGGCACCCTCGTCCTCGGTGTGGGCACCACCGGCGCCATCACCAATGGGCCCGTAGGCACCGGCACGCTCACCGTGGGCGATGGGACCGCGCTCCTCAGCGACACGGCGGTGCGCAATATCGCCAACCCGGTGACGATCAATGGCAACGTCACTTTCGGCGCGCTCACACCGGCCAGCGGCTCCGCGCTCGCGGTCAACGGTGTCACGCTCTCCGGCGCGGTCGCGCTCAATTCGGGCGTGCACACCATCAACGTGAACAGCATGCTGAACGTCTCGACGATTAGCGGCGCCATCGCCGGCGCGGGCTCTTCACTCATCAAGACGGGTCCCGGCACCCTGGTGCTGGCCCCGGCCACGGGAACGAACACGATCGACGGCACGGTCACCATCAATGGTGGTACCCTGCAGGTGACCACCGCGGCAGTCCCGAACGTCACCACCTTCACCTTTGGCGGGGGCGTGCTGCAGCATGGCACGGCCACCACCACGGACTTCTCCAGCCGTTTCACTACAGCCAACAATCAGCCGTTCTATATCGATACCAACGGCCAGAACGTCACCTACGCCACGCCGCTCGTGAGTGCCACGGGTGGTTCGCTCGGCAAGTTCGGCGCCGGCACGCTCATCCTCACCAGCACGGCCAACTACGACGGCGGCACGGTGATCAACGCCGGCACGCTGCAGGTCGGCACCGGCACGGCCGCCGGCGCCATCCCTGCCACCAGCAACATCTCGGATAACGGCGTCTACCTCATCAACCGCGCAGCGGGCGAACTGATCACACATATCGGGAATATCGTCGGCAACGGCGGCATCACCGTGGATCAGGGCACGTTCAAGCCTTCGGGCATTGTGAATCTTGGCGGCGCCTTGACCCTGGGAAGCACCGCGGCTCTCACCACGCTGCCTAATTACGATTCCAGCCTGACGGATTCGACGTTCGGCAGTGTGCTCGTCCAGACCAACAATGCCACGGGCCACACGCTGCCGCTCCCGGCAGGTCGGACGATGACCGTCAATGGCAACTTCGCGGTCGGCGCCAATCTCGGGTCCGTTGCGGCCACGGCGCTGGGCACGACCAAACTGACCATCACCGGAAATGGCTCCCTCGTGGTCAACAATCCGGCCGCCGTCGTGGCCGTCGGCACCTCGCAAACCACGCAGCTCAATACCCCGACGACCAACGTGCTCGACGTTTCCTCGCTTTCGAATGTGAGCTTCGGGACCGTGGCCGCGCCGATCGCGACGTTGAACGTGGGGTTTGGCCAGACGGATGCCGGCACCTTGTTGCTCTCCAACACGGCCAATACGATTGCCGCCACGACGATCAACGTGGGGCATTCCAATGGTTTCAACGGCGGTCCCGGCATCGTCACGTTGGGGACCGGGACCAACATCATCAATGCGGACACGATCAATATCGGTTTCTCCAAGATCAACGGCACGGTTTCCTTTGCCTCGCAGACGGCTGGTTCGCCAGGCACGGTGACGATTGGCAACAAAGCCGGCACGGGCGCGGCCAATTTCACGATTGGTTCCAATAATGGCACCGGGACGGCGGCCGTGCTCGTCGGCACGCTCGATCTCCGCGGCCACAATTCCACGGTCGTGGCGGATATCGTGACGCTCGGCATCAGCAATGTCTCCGGCAATACCGGCGTCGCCTCGGGGGTCATCAACTTCGACACGGGCACCTTCACGGCGAACACTTTGAATCTGGGTTCCAAAGCGGGTACCGGCACGGGCTCCAATGCCACGGCCAACGCCGTCAATCTCAGTGGCGGCACTTTTACGGTCGCCGGTAATACGGTGATGTCCAACCACACCAACACCGGTGGCGGAGCCAACCTCAACTCCGCGCTGAACATCAGCGGTGGTGTCTTCTCCACGGCGACCCTGAGTGCGGCGGTGAAGAACGGCACGGGCACGGGTGTGGCGACCGGCAATATCAACGTCTCCGGCGGCAGCCTGCAGGTCACGGGTTCTTCCTTTGTGCTGGCGTCGCAGGCCAGTGCGGGCACGGCGGTGGGCAACCTGAATATCACCGGCGGCACCGTCACCACGGCCGCCGATATCACCGATGGCGGCATCGCCTCGACGACGAGCATCACCGTCGATGGCGGCATGCTGGACATGACCGGGAAGAACATCGGCAGCGCCGTCTCGCTCATCGACAACGTGAGTTTCCTGTCGGGCACGATCTCCAACCTCGGCGAGTTCAACGGCGGCGCGGCCTTCATTAAGACCGGCACCGGCACGCTTTCGCTGCCCACGGCCAACGCTTACACCGGCGTGACGAACGTGAACAACGGCGTCCTGAATGTGTCCGTCCTGGCCAATGGCGGCACCAACAGCAGCCTCGGGCAGTCGTCCAACGCTCCGGCGAACCTCGTCATCAATGGGGGCACGCTGCGCTACAGCGGCCCCGCTGGCAGCACGGATCGTCAGTTCACCATCGGCACCCTGGGAGCTACGCTCGATGCCTCCGGCTCCGGCACGGCGACCTTTGCCAGCACCGTAGCTCCATCCTATGCCGTGGCGGATAATTTCCAGACCCTTACGCTCTCCGGGACCGGCGCGGGCGTGCTCGCCGCGCCCATCACCGATAACGGCGGTGGCCAAACCTCGCTCACCAAGACCGGCACCGGCAGTTGGACGCTCTCCGGCACTTCCACGCTGACCGGCCTCACGACTGTCTCCGGCGGCGTCCTCGCCGTGGGCAATGGCGTGAGCGGCAGCCTGAGCGGCTCGGTCACGGTGAATGGCGGTATCCTCGGCGGTCTCGGCACCGTTGGCGAAGTGCTCGTCAATACGGGTGGCGCCGTGAACCCCGGCCTGATTCCGGGCACTACGGCCGGCCGCTTAAATACCGCCAACTTCACCATGGTGAGCGGGGCCAGCCTGAACCTCGAAATCAACTCGACAGTTCCGGCCTCCGGCTATGACCAGGTGAATGTCACGGGCTCGGTGGATCTCAACGGCGCTTCGCTTGCGCTCGGCGGCAGCTATCTCACCACTCCGGCCTCAACCCACGACCTATTCTTCATCCTGCTGAATGATGGCAACGACCCGATCAACGGCACGTTCAACGGCCTCGCCGACGGCAGCCACGTCTTCGCCGCGAATGGACAGGATTACCTCCTCACCTATTTCGCCAATGCCGGCGGCCCCAGCTTCACTGGCGGTAACGACGTCGCGCTGATGGCCGTCCCCGAGCCCACCGGCGCGCTGCTCCTCCTCGGCGGCCTCGCCATGGCCGCCACCCGCCGCCGTAAACGCCAGGCCTGAGGTAGCTGCAAGCTCATGTAGCTGCGACCGGGAGGTCGCAGAAAAACGACGGCGGATAGCTCCGGAGATCTTCGATCTACGGAGCGTCCGTTTGGAGTTCCGCCTTTAGGCGGCGAACGCTTTCGTCTGCCCTGCGCGCGTCTGACTGTCGGCGCCCTTATTGGATCACGCGCTTCCAAAGCGATCATCTTGGCCGCCTAAAGGCGGACTGCAAACTGACGGGACGACGCTCGCTCCCTCCTCCGGTACGGACGGGCGCAAAATGCCTGCGCTCGAAACTGGGCCCAAAAATAAAAAATCACCGTCCGGCGGAAGTCTCCTCCAGCCGGCCGGTGATTGCTTACGGACGAGGGTCCGCGCCTATTTGCGCATCAGGAATCCTAGCGCAAATCCGGCCGCGAGGGCCGAGAGCGCGGTTTTGAACGGGTTGTGGCGCACCATGCCCATGCCGCTTTCGCCGATGGTTTGGATCCCATGGCGGGCGCGCTGATAGATGGAATCCGCGGCTTCGCGGGAATCGCTTAGCAGGGCGTCGGTGAGGTGGCGGGCGGCTTTGCGCGATTTGCGCATCGTGGTGCTATTTGAATTTGAGTGTGTTTTCATACGCTTGGAGCCGACGATCGGCATGCCCCCCGTATCGTAGCCCGCCTGTCTGCTGCGCGTAACTTGAGTCCCCCCTCCGAAGACTGTCCATCCACCGACACGGCCCGCCTCGAATCAGAAGGCAAACACACCTCATTATGCAACTCACCAACACTCTGGAACGCGTCCGCCATGCCGCCGTCGATGCCTGCAGTTCCGCTGCCCATGCGGGCCGCGAAGTCATGGACCGCGGCCTCAAAATGAGCCGCCAAGCCGTGAACCGCGGCATGCAACTGGTCCGCCGAAATCCACGCTCGTCCTTCTACGGCGCGCTGGCGCTCGGCGCGCTCGCCGCGTGGGCACTCTTCCATACGCCCGCCCGCCCCGCCACCCGCCGCGCCCGCCGGTAATCTTCACCTCCGTCCATTATGGTCATGCATCATACCAAAACGCACTCCCGCCGGGCCACTACCGCTCCGGTGCCCGTGGCCTCGCCCCGTCTCCAGAACGTCCGGCAGTACGTGGAGAAGTACGTCCGCGACCATCCGGTTAAAGCCGTGGGCCAATCCGCCGCCGTGGGCTACGCCCTGCATCTGCTCCCGCTGCGGTCACTGCTTTCCTTCAGTCTGCGCCTTGCCACGCCATTGCTCTGTCTCGGGGCTCTCTGGAAAGCCTGCGACCACCTTGAGCAAAAGTAAGTAAGTTCAAAATCAGCGCAAAAGTGGCGCGGGTTTTCAACCCGCGGCTCCGGGCGCAGCGAGGATCTTCGTGTCCTCTCTGCGCTTGTGCGTTTGAGCTCAGGACCAGATCGACCTCGGGCAGAGCAGGGGATGCGGGTATTTCGGAACCGTGACCGTAAATCACGCAACCAGTGTCACAATCGGCTCCGAATCCCCAATGTATGCGTTCTCTTTTCGTCTCCGCGCTCGCCGCCACCGCGTTTTCTTTCGCGGCCTGTTCTTCTGTCACCGTCAAAGATGTCCAGAACCAAGGCTGCACCGTCGCCGCCCGTCCGACTCAGATCGTCGTCCAGCCTTTCGCGCTGGAAACCGCTAAAATCAAACAGTGCCCGAACCGCAAACATCCCGGCCAGCTCGGTCCGGAGGCGCAAGGCCTCTTGCACGACTATCTCGTTAAAGACCTCGAGAAACTTGGCCTGCCCGTGAGCACCGATCCCAAGGCTGCTGCCTCGCCGACGGCATGGACGGTCACGGGCCGCTTTACGCGTCTGGAGGAGGGGAGTCGCATCCTCCGCATGAGCATGGGCCTTGGCATGGGCGGCACCAAAATGGAGACCCAGGTGGATGTATCCTCCTGCCACAAACCGCTGCTGCACTTCGCCACCACGGGCGGCAGCAACGCCATGCCCGGCGCCGTCACGACGCCCGTCCCCTTTACCGGTTTGCCCGCCGCTCTCAAAGGCGCGAGCGATGGCGTGACCGACGACGCGGCCCGCACCGCCCGCATGATCACCGGAGCCATCGGCACCGAAATGGTCAAACGCGGCTGGCTTCCCACCAACCCGTACCAACCCAAAGTCGGCGTCTCGCTGCAGTAGCCGCAGTCGGGAGGCTGCGGAGAGGAGTGGTTTTTGGGGAGGTGGGCCAGGGTGCCCTGCCACGAGCTTCGGTGGACGGAGTTCTGAATGTGAATGGGTACCTGACCGTCAGAAACGATCATCCAAGTTGTGCGGGCAAATCTTCTCAAACGAAGCTCGGGGTGAGGGCGCCCCGGCTCCTAGTGGAGGTCCCTCGCTGAAATCGCCTCTGCTGCGAGGTTGAACTGGCTCTCTACCGCGAGACCTCCGCCGCCCGCCTACTTTTTGCGCTCTCGTAAATTGCCGAGATTAGCGCGACTGCATTCCGCGCATCTCGCCCCGCGATTGCCGGTTGCCGCCCTTCCGAAATTGCCCCGCACAGATCCTCGATCTGCCGGCGATGCCCCTCCGTGCTAATGGCCATCGGGTTACCAGCGCCGCCGCCAATATCCGTCCCGCCTCCGCTGCGAATCGCCGCGTCTCCTGCCTCGTCCGTCTCAAATTGCCACTGCTTGATATTGTCGTCTTCCAAAATCACCGACCCCTTGTCGCCGCAGATCTCAATCCGCTTCGCCGTGCCGGGAAAGGCACTCGTCGCCCCCTCGATGATCCCCAGCGCCCCGCTTTCATAACGGAGGGTCGCCACCGCCGTATCCTCCACCGCGATGCGCTCATGTGCCAGGGTTGCCGTCGCCGCCTGCACCTGCACTGGCAATCCCACCAACCACTGCAGCAAATCGATGGCATGGATGCCCTGGTTCATCAGTGCGCCGCCACCATCCAGGTCCCACGTCCCCCGCCACGCGCCGCTATCGTAATACTGCTGCGTGCGCCACCACTTGATGTACGCGCTCGCCAGTGTGATGCGCCCAAAACGACCCGCCTCGACCGCGCGCTTCACCGTCTGCGCTCCGGTGCCAAAGCGGCTCTGGAACACCGCCGCCAGGATCCGCTTCGTTTCCGCCGCGCAGGCCAGCATTGCATCAATCCGTTGCGGCGTGACCTCCAGCGGCTTTTCGCAGAGCACATGCTTGCCCGCGCGCATCGCGGCGATGGCCGGGTCCCCATGCGCCCCGCTCGGCGTGGTGATGCACACCGCATCCACATCCGGCCGCGCCAGCAATTCCTCCAGCGACCGCACGGCCGCGCACCCATGCTTCTCCGCAAACGCCTCCGGATTCCCGCGCGAAAACGCCGCCACCAGACGGGCCGCCGGGACTTGCTTGATGGCGTCAGCGTGGAACCCGGCGATATTGCCGGTTCCGATGAGGGCAAAGCGAACAGGATTGGTCATGCGGGAGAACATCCAACATCCAACGCCCAACACTCAACACCCAATGAGGGGGATCCGCGTTTGTGGAAGTGGTTTGCAGCCGCTTTTAGAGCGGTTTGCAAAAAGTCGTAGCCGCGGTCTGCGACCGGAAGGTCGCAGCTGCATCGCGCTCCGCCATTTTCGAGCGGCTACAACTTAACTTAAACCGCTCGAATGACGGGTGTCTCCGAAAATTCGGTTCTTCGACGCGGAAGTCAGTAGCCGCCCGCGCATCCTCGGAGCAGCGATGTGAAGATCAAAACACCCCCGAGATAACGGCGACCACAACGACCACCAACACGAGCCGGGTTGAGCGGCTCATCGCTTAAAACAGAATTTGGTCATCACTTCTACGAGGAGAAATATTTTCCTTCGTGTCAAATCGCCGCGTCATGCGGCCCTCTCTACACCTTCGGCTCCCACCCCGCGCGATACTCCCGCGTCCACAGGTGCTCCGCATCCGGGTCCCCCGTGATCTTCCGCTTCACGGTGTCGAAATGCACCGTCCGCCCGGTGCGCCAGGCGATGTTGCCGAGATGGCAGAGCAGCGTCGTCTTGTGCCCTTCCTCGATTTCGCAGTTCAGCTTTGCGTCGCCGCGCACCGCATCGATGAAATTTTGGAAGTGCCCCACATCGCCGGCTTCCCCCGTATTCTTCCCCGTCTCCACGCCTTTCGGATCATAGACTGTATAGCCCGGGCCCGCGATCGCCAGGCTGCCCTTCTCGCAGAAGAACACGGCATCATACTTGGGATCATTCGGCGTCTGTTTCGCCCAGCTGCGGCACTCCCACGTAATCGTCGTCCCGCCGAAATCAAACGTCGCCGTATTCGTGTCCGGCGTTTCCTGGTCGTCGTCTGGGAAACGCACCTTTTCTCCCGCGCTCGTTGCACGCCGCGGCGATTCCACCCCCGCGCCCCAGCGGCACAGGTCCAGCATGTGCACGCCATTGTTCCCCAGTTCGCCCGTGCCCCAATGCCAGAACCAGTGCCAGTGGTAGTGCACGTAGTTGTCGTGATACTCTTTCTCCGGCGCGGGCCCCTGCCAGAGAGACCAATCCAAGCCCGGCAACACGGGCGCCGGCTTCCCTTTGCCAATCGTCGGCCGCGCGTTGAAATAATACGCCCGCACACTCAGCACCTTCCCCAGTTCGCCCGAGCGCAGTCGCTCGATCGCCTCGCGAATCGCCGGCCAGGACCGCCGCTGTGTCCCGTGCTGCACCCGCTTGTCGCGCATCCGCGCCGCCTCCACCAGCATCTCGCCCTCGCGCGCGTTGTGCGAGCACGGCTTCTCCAGATACACATGCTTGCCCGCGCTCATGGCCAACAATGCCGCTGGCGTATGCCAGTGATCCGGCGTCGCGATGGTCACGGCATCCAGTTCCTTGTCCGCCAAAATCTCCCGGAAATCCCGCACCGTTTTCGGCGCCTTCGCCCCGCGCTTTTCCACCGTCGCCGCCGCCGAGCGCGCATGATTCTCATCCACGTCGCAGACGTACGCGATCTCCACGTCCTTCAGCTTGGTCAGCGCCACCGCATGATCCGTCCCACGGCCTGACGTCCCAATCACCGCCACGCGCACGCGGCGGCTGGGCGTTTGTCCGAGGAGCAGGGCAGGGGAGGCGAGCGCAGTAGCCGCGGCGGCGGCAGTCGTGGAGAGGAAATGGCGACGGTTCATCCCCGCTTTTTATCTCCCACCATGTCGTGCGCAAGGCTGCGCAGCCATCGGCACCGTCCGTAATTCTACGCCGCTTCGCCGAGCAACCGCTTCGCTTCCGTAAAGAGCTGCGTTGGGCTGAAGGGCTTCGTCAAAAACGCCGACGCGCCGGTGGCTTCCGCCTCCTGCCGGGTCATCACATGGCCCCGCGCGGTGAGCATGATCACCGGAATCTTGGCCGTGTCCGGATTTTCCTTCAGCTGGTGCAGGGCGGCAATGCCATCCAGCTCGGGCATGATCACGTCCATGATCACCAGGTCTGGCTTCTCCTGCTTCGCCAGGTCCACCGCCTCGCGCCCATTCCGCCCCACGATCAGCTGGTAGCCTCCCTTGCGCAAACTCAGCTCCGCGAGCCGAACCATGTGCGGTTCGTCGTCAACGAGAAGGATGCGGTGTGGCAGGGCTGAGATGGGCATTAATGAGCAAGAATGTCTGGTCATCAGCAGATGCCGCGCCTGATTCGTGGGCGGCGAGCACCGCGCGCAGCGAAGTCGGGGTTGCGGCCGCCGCCGTCGCCAGCCAGGTCCGCAGTTGATCCAGTCCAAATTGTGTCCCTTCCGGGTTCGCCGCGTCCATGAGGCCGTCCGTAAACATCAGTGCCCGTGAGCCAGGCGGAAATGCCACATCTTGTGATGGATACGCCGCACTTTCGGCGATGCCAATGGGGATGCCGTCCGCCGCAATTTCCGTCAATTCCCCCTCCTGCGATACCACCAGCAGCGGGCAATGCCCCGCGCTGCAGACCGTCATTTTTTCCGCCATCGTATTCAGGAAAACAAGTTGTACGGTCGCAAACATTTCCACCCTCTCGAAATCGGGAAAAACCGTCACGTTCAGCCAATCCATCAGCGCGTCCGGCTGGTCGGCCAGATCCCGCCGCGAGCGGATCAGCGTGCGCAAAATCGCCGCAAACAGCGCTGCCGGGATACCCTTGCCCATCACGTCCGCAATCACCAGCAGCAGCGCGCCCGGCCGCACCTCCAGCACATCGTAAAAGTCACCGCCCACCTCGCGGGCGCTCATCGCCGACCCCGCAATTTCATGCCCCGGCAGCCGTGGGATGTACGACGGCAGCAGCGAATGCTGAATCGAAGCCGCGATTTCCACCTCGCGCCGCAGCACTTGCGTGGCCACCGCATCGCGTTGCACTTGCGCCACCCGCACCTGAGACCCCAGGAAGTCCGCAAACGTATGGATGACGTTCACCTGCCCCGCGGTGAAAGGATACCCGTCCACGCGCCGCCCAAACGCCGCGATACCGATGAGCGTGCTGCCGACAAACACCGGGTGCACGAGGCCGCTGCATCCGCGAATCAGCGCGCGCAGCGGATCCTCCGCCGTGATGGTCGTTCGCGGATCGAACCACACGTCCTGCCGCGAAACAATCGCGCGCCCCGCGAGCCCCATGCGCTCGCCGTCTTCGCCCGGATCGAACTTGATCTGTTCCGGCACATACTCGCCCACACTCGCGACCACGTTCAGCACCTTCTCCACCGAATCCAGGGCGTGAAAGCTGTGCCAATCCGCCCCCGTGATGCGCGCCAGCTCGCTCATCCAGCGGCCGACCAGCTTCATCGGCTCCTCCGCGTTGCCCAGCTCTGCGGTGAATTGAAAGATCGACGCCAGGCTCTCGAAGCTCGCCGCCAGTTCCTCCGTCATCTGCCCCAGTTCCGCTTCCAGTTCTTCCACCGTGCGCGGCGGCCCCGTCGGCGGCCCCGTGCGCGCCCGGCGCAGCACCAGCGTATTTCCATGTTCGCCGCGCAGATAGTCCGCGCGATCCGTCAGTGTCAAAATCAAGTAGAGCCCGCGCCCGCTCTCGCTGTCATCTGGCGGTAGCGTCGCCACTTTTGGCATCGTGAAGCCGTCCGTGTGGTCGGCCACACGCAGCTCGACGAACGCCTTCGTCACCACCACGTCCACCTCGACGGGAAAATTCGCCCGCTCTGCCGGGGGATAGCTCACCGCATTCGTGAGCGCCTCCGCCGCCACCAGTTCCCACGAACTCTGCTCTTCCTCGCTCACCCCCTGTCCCGCGAGAAAACTCCGTACCCGCACCGACGCCTCCCGGGCCGTCGAGAGGCTGGGGGAGATGGTTAAACGGAGCGTCGCCGGATGCTCGAGCGCCGGCGCCAGATGTTCGCTCGGCGCGCTCACTCGCGGACGATTTCCAGCACCCGATGCAGCCGCGTCAACTCCATGATCTGCTGTACCGTGGCACTCGGGTTCACCACCCGCAGCGCGCCCCCGCGCTGGACCATGGTCTTCTGCAGCGCAATCAGCGCCCCCAGACCCGAGGAGTCCAAAAACCGGGTCGAAGACATATCAATGTCCATCGTCGAATGTTCGCTTTTCAGCCCGGCGCGTGCGTCATCACGCAACGCCGGGGCCGTGCTGGCATTCAACGCAGGAAGATCCGAAATGCGCAGAGAGGAACCTTGACTGGATATCTTCATATCCCCGGCAATTTACCAGCTGCCCCGTTCACCGCACGCCAAAATTACAAAATGCACCCTAAGATTTTGTTTCGGGAAGCGGACAGGAAATATTCCTGTAGCAAATTTTTTGGTGTTGAGCGCGCGAGCGTCGAACGACCAGTTCGGAGTTCCGCCTTTAGGCGGCCAGCGTACACGCATTACGGGCTAGCGCCCGAATGGGAGCGCGACCGTCGGGGAGGCGCTTTCATTCGCTTCGGCGCCTTCGAAATGTTCAGTGCAACCGCCTAAAGGCGGAACTCCAAACTGAGCCCCCGATGCTCGCACCCTCCCACTGAATACTGAATATTTTGCCCGCTATCCCATTCGCTCCCGCATCCGCTCCACTTCCACCTCCAGCAGCGCCACGACCTCGGGCAATTCTTCATCCGCCCGCGCGATAAATTTCTGCGCCACCTCAAAATTCCCCATTTCCGCGATCTTCTCGATGTCGCGCAGGATGCCCGCAAACTCGCCAGCTCCCACCGTCTCGCACACACTCTTGAAGGAATGGGCCGATCGCCGCAGTTCCGATGCGTCGCCATTTCGATGCGCCGCCGCGATGTCATCCATCCGCGACATGGCATCCCGCAAAAACATTTCGAAAATCTCGATCGTCCCTTCCTCGCCCACTTCCGAGCTCAGCATATCCGCGGCACGAGCCACCGACGCCGCCTGGGGGCTGTGACCCAATTCGCCTTCATTGCTCATGCCCCACTTTTGCCCATTTTCTCCCACCTCCAGCAAGGTGATTCCTCGAAAAGCCATACCCCTCCCTCCAGAGGAATTATGGCATCTCCGTTATTCCGTTACGCCATTCCGTGCCGGAATGTGTGGACGCGTGTACGCTGCGCTGGACCGAGCGTCCCGCACTCCCCACGCTGCGATGCGGCGCAGCCATGCTGAAAATCCTTCCATTCCTGATTCTCTCCGCCCTGGGCGCGCCGCCAGAGAAGTCCGTATCCACCGGACAGGGGAACGCGGACCGGGCTGAACTCGAACAATTCGCGAAGGCCCTGCGAGCGGAAGGGGAGGAAACCGCGCGCCTCTTGCGTGCATGGGCCCACGACCAGCGCCATCCGACCGGGGCCGATGTCAGCGGGGTGTGGAGCTTCCCGGCGGGAGCGTCCGGCATGGGCTTCTATGTGTTGGAGCAAAAAGGGACACAGATCACCGGCGCCAAATACCTCCCGGCGTGCGGCGGCATCGGCAGCGCGATCCCGATCAAGGGCACTTATCGCGACGGCGTGCTCGTTTTGATCGAGCATTTTAAGGGAGGCGACACGCTTACCGATCGCCTTCGATTTCGGGAGCGGGACCACCAGCCCGTGTTCGAGGGGATGGACGCGCCGTTCACAGGCCACGTTTTAATGACGGCGCGCACGGAGCCGCCCAAGCTGCCGGCAAAGGTCCTCGCGAAGTAGGGCCGGCCGTGGCGTGGTTGCGGAATATCCGCGCTCATCCGCGTTATCCGCGGTTAAAAAGAAACCGCGGATCTCGTGGATTCACCCCGGCCACATCCATGTCGGCTGAGTTATCCGGGGCGTGTGCGGTACCCGAACCATGCCTCTCCCTCTCGGTGTGCTTTGTGGTCATTTACCTCTCGTCTTTTGTTCCGGCGCTGGAATTTCCGTGGGCATAGGCGGGCCGCCTATCCTGCCCTCCCGTAGCGCATTCCCCACGTTTCTTCTTCCCCGCGTCGCAAAATTGTTTTCAGATCGCCGTATGGCCGAAGTTTTACGCACCAAGCAGTCTGGCGAATTGACGCAGACCTTCCTTCAATTCGTGATGATGCAGACCCAGCAGGCGCTCTTCGCCATGGGCAAGCACCCCAAAATGCCCCCAAATCCGCCCCCACCAAATCTCGATCTTGGTAAGATGTATGTCGATCATCTCGTAATGCTCCGATGGAAAACCGAAAACAATCTGACCATGGAGGAGCAAAACGCCCTGAATAATGCCATCGCTCACCTGCAAAACGCCTTCGTCGAGGCGATGAAGGAGGCCGCGAAGTGACGTTTTCCATTGGTGACGTCACCTGGGGTGCCGGCGCGCCGGTCTTCATCCTGGGCCCATGCGTCCTCGAATCGGAAGCCTTTGCCTGGAAAATGGCCCGCGCCCTCCGCGAGATCTGCCGCGAGGCCGGCGCCCAATTCATTTTCAAAGCGAGCTACGACAAGGCCAACCGCACGAGCGGCAAGAGCGCCCGCGGCCCCGGCCTGGAGACCGGTTGCCGCATCCTCGCCGAAATTGGCCGCGAGCTGGGCGTGCCCGTCACCACCGATGTCCATTCGGCCGAGGAAGCCCGCGCCGCCGCCGAGTGGATCGACCTTCTCCAAATCCCTGCCTTCCTCTGCCGTCAGACGGATCTCATCGTCGCCGCCGCCGAGACCGGCCGCGCGGTGAATGTGAAGAAAGGCCAGTTTCTTGCCCCGTGGGACGTGAAGAACATCGCGGACAAACTCCTCGCCGCCGGCTGCGAGCGTTTCACTTTCACCGAGCGTGGCACTACGTTTGGTTACCAAAATCTCGTCGCCGATATGCGCTCGTTGTATTGGATGCGGGAGCTTGGTTACCTTGCCGTGTTCGATGCCACGCACAGCGTGCAGCGCCCCGGCGCTGGTGGCGACAAAACGAGCGGCGATGGCGTCCTCGCGCCCGTCCTCGCCCGCGCCGCCATGGCCGCTGGCTGCGATGGTGTGTTCATCGAAACTCACGAGGATCCGTCCGTCGCGCTGAGCGATGGACCCAATCAGATTCCGCTGGCGCAAATGCCGAAGCTTATTAACACTCTTTTGAAAATCCATGCGCTCGTCACCTAAGCCCGCGATCCTCGCCATCGGCGCAGCCATTGGTCTCGTGCAAGCCCTCGGCGCCCCGTCCGACCCCAAGGCCGCCTCCGCGCCCGGAACGCCGCCCGCGCCCACGCCGGATGCCAAAGATCCTAAAAAAGGCGCCAAGCCCGCCCCGAAGTCGTCGAAAGGCAAAAAGGCTACGCCCGTCCCGGGCAAGCAGGACCCGGATGACGATGGCCATCAGGACGACAAGATCACGCTGCCGCTGCCGAAGGGCGAGCCGCAGCACACGGTCAAGTTCCCGCTTTACGGCTCCGACGGTGCGCTCAACTACCGCTTCGAAATGGGCATCGCCACGCTCATGGACGACGACATGGTGAAGATGACGAAGCTGCGCATCCTGTCCTTCAAGCCCGACGAAACCGACCCGAAGAAGCGGGTACCGGATATGGACATGGATTTGCCTGACGCCTACTTGAATCAGCGTACCAAGGACCTGACGTCCGAGGCGCCCATCACGATCAAGAGCGAGAACTACGAAGTGACGGGTAAGAAGATGACGTTTAACCTCGGGACCCGCCAGGGCACTCTCGGCGGTGGTGTGAAAATGGTGATTTACGACATGGACAAACTCAACCGCGGAGGAAAGTCTGCCACTCCGACGGTGGAAGTTGATTCGAAGAAAATTGATCTGAAAAAATGAAACGACGCTCCTTTCTGGCCGCCCTGGCACCCATCGTCCTGGCGGCTCCCGCCATCGCTCAGACGCAGGTGGCTCCGCCGCCCGCGGCTCCCGCCACGCCGAAGCCCAAGGCTTCCAGCGGCACCACTGGCGCCGCCGGCAATCCTGCTGGCGCGGCCACGGGTGCGGCAGCCGCTCCTGCGGACAACAAGCCCAAGCGCGCCAAGGGCCCCACGGAAATCACCGCGCAGGAGGCCATGCTCGACAACAAGGCCAACCTCGCCGTGTTCAGTGGCGTGGTCGATGTGAAGGCGCCGGATTATACGGTCAATTGTGATAAACTCACCGTTTACCTGAAGAAGTCCCAGCCGAAGGCCGCTGACGCCAAGGTGCCCGAACCCCGCCCCATTGGCGAGGATCCCGCCGACAACGCCGATGCCAACAAGGACAAGGGCAAAAAGGCCGACGACAACAATGACAGCGACGGCGGCGCCATCGATACCGCCATCGCCGAGGGCAACGTGAAGATCGTCCAGATCAAGCCCGCGAACGGCAACAACCCGCCGGAGAAATACTATGGCGTGGGCAAGAAGGCCGTTTTCGACAACGACAAGCAGACGTGCACCCTCACCGGCTGGCCGCGCGTGCAGCAGTTCGTTGGCGGCAAGCTCACCCGTGAAATCGTGCCGCTCGAGGAAGGCTGCGTCATCGTGATGAACAATGACCGCATTGACGTCCGCGGCGGCCGCCAGCAGACGCGCATCCTCGACCAGGATTCGCTCGAAGGCAATGAACCGAAAGACAAGAAAGGCGCCAACGGCAATGGCCCGGCCACGCCCGGTGCCGCTCCTGCGCCCACCGGTTCCAAGCCTGCCGCCGCCGTCCCTGCCACCCCAGGTGCCGCCGCGGAGCCCACGCCTTTCCGCACGACCCCGACCGGTGGTGGCCTGGAACTCGGCCCCCGCTAATTCGTCCTCTTTTCCCACATGTCCGCTACTGCCACGATGCCAGCCCCCGTGACTCCTGATCTCCAAGGGGAGCCGCTCCTCAAAACCGACAAGCTGGTGAAAGTCTACGGCGGCCGCGCCGTGGTGAACGGCGTCGACATCAATTGCCGCAAGGGTGAAATTGTCGGCCTCCTCGGGCCGAACGGTGCCGGCAAGACGACGAGCTTTTACATGATCGTCGGCCTCGTCCGCCCGAACTCCGGCAAGGTGACGTTTAACAACCAGGACGTGACCACCGCCCCTATGTACCGCCGGGCGCGCATGGGCATGGGCTACCTGCCGCAGGAGGAAAGTATTTTCCGCAAGCTGACTGTAGAGCAAAACATCCAGGCCATCCTGGAGACCACCGATCTCACCCGCGCCGAGCGCAAGGCTCGCTGCGAGGAATTGCTCGATCAATTCGGCATCGGCCACGTCCGCAAGCAGCTCGCGCTCACCCTCTCCGGTGGTGAAAAACGCCGTCTCACCATCGCGCGCTCGCTGGTGACGAAGCCCAGCCTCCTGATGCTCGACGAGCCGTTCTCCGGCGTCGATCCCATCGCCGTGCAGGACGTGCAGGAAATCGTGAGTGGCCTCCGCTCCCTCGGCCTCGGCATCTTCATCACCGACCACAACGTGCGCGAAACTCTCAGCATCGTCGACCGCGCCTACCTCATCTACGAGGGCCGCGTCCTCATGCAGGGCACGAAGGATTACCTCATCAATAACCCGGAGGCCCGCCGCTTGTACCTCGGCGAAAATTTCTCGATGTAGATGTCCCGACAATTCCCACCGCCACTTCCCGTGCGACGCCCCAGCCGAGCGCCAGTGGAGGGGAATTGTCCCACGAAAGGGTGGGGGAAATCGGCCTTGTCCTCTTCTTCGCTCCCAAACGGACGGAGCGTCCTTGGAGTCTCTACGCCACTTCTCCGCGGAGCGTTGTTGAGGACCGAAGGTCCGATTCATACCGGCCCAGGGTGTCAGCCCTGGGATCAAGATCTATCGGCCCAAGCCCTGAAGGGGCGATTCATCCCCATGTGGAAACGTTTCGATGAGTCGCCCGTTGACTCGCTCCGGTCGCCCTGCGGGCAGCCTTCGGCTGTCTGTTTCCGCTTCGCTGCGGCTCAAGGCTCATTCGTTCTTGGAATAGAGGCCGCAGGGCTTGCACCCTGGGCTGATATGAGTCGGGCCTTCGGCCCTCATAAACCGCAGCCACAAAGGTGCCGGATATGCTGTCAGCGGGGTGTTCACTGTTCGTTCGCAAGCTCCCGCTTGCGGCTACAGACGCACATTGGCCTGCGCGCGCGAGATGGAATGCGCGTCTGTAGCCGCAGCCGGGAGGCTGCGGAGGAGCCGCGCGCCGGCGGAGACGGCAGCCCGATGGGGGAGGTCTCCGCAAAGCCCGCCCGCAACGTCCGCAGTCTCCCGGCTACGGCGACATCCCCACTCTGCCACTCAACTACTCCGCGAAATCGCAGGACCTCTCCGGCAGGTGCATGCGATTCTAGGGCAGTGAGTTTCATTACTCGAACAGCTCCCATCCCCTCCGCGAGGGGAGCGCACGCTTCCCGCGTGCTGCGTTCCGCATCCTGCGGAACACCACTGCGCCGGCCAAATCCAACCACGGCGGAACAGAAGCTGGCCGGCCTGGCAGTGGAAAGCATCCTGCACGGAGTGCAAAATGTGGGCACAGAATGCCAACTCCCCGTTGGCATCCGCTTCTCTCCACGCTATGGTTCCCACCGTGGAAACCCTTTCAGCCCGGCGCCGTTCAAATCCCTCGGCCGCGGCACTCCCAATGCTTCCCCAGCCTTTACCCACCTCACCCGCACCCATTTCCCTTTCTGCGCTTTTTACGCTTTCCCCTCAGTTGAAACAAACCAAGGAGCCATACCATGCAAACAGCAAACGTGAACGTTCCCATCCGCGTCACTGGACGCCATGTGAGCATTACCGACGCCATCCGTGACTACGCGCATAGCAAGGTCGAACACATCCACCTCGACTATCCGCGGATCATTGAGGCCCACGTGATTCTCGACGTGAGCAAACGCCAGCACAAAGCCGAGATGGTTCTTCACTGTGCCAACCACATCACGATCGAAGCGGATTGTATCTGCGACGACATGTATGCGGCGATCGACGGCGTCCTCGCCAAGGTCACCCAGCAGATGCGGAAGTACAAGACGAAGATGCTCCGCACCCATCGCCCGCGGAAGAACAACAACAAACATTTCGACGAACACGTCCTGCACATCGACAACACGTTCGAGACCCACGAGGAGTCCGAGCCCACGCACCTCCACACGGAGCGCGTGCTCGTCAAATCGCTGTTCGTCGATGAGGCCATCCTGCAACTCGAAATGGCCGCCAACCGTTCGTTTGTCGTCTTTCTCGACGCCACCACCGAGCGCGTGAACATCCTCCATCGCCGCCGCGACGGTGGCTACGGCCGTATCGAACTCAACATGCCTCACTAACTCGACCGCCAGCCCACCTCCCAGAACCAGAGCCGCCGCCGAAGGTCTCCCAAGACCTCCCGCGGCGTCTCCCTTTTTAAAGGTAGCTGCGAGCGGAAGCTCGCGGGCTGATCGTATGGGATCAGCGTCCGACGCTCTGGCGCCCACTGAACACCGAAGATTGACCGTCCGCCGCCCCCAATCAGAGATCAGCAATCAGAAATCCACCATTCGCCACCTCAATGGATCGGCTCATTTGGATCCATGCCCGCCTTTGCTTGCTCCAGCGCCTCCCGCTTCTCCCGCCGTTTCTCGATCCAGTAGACCAGCCAGATGCATCCCTCAAAGAGGAGCATGATCGGCGCGGCAAAGAGCAACAGCATGATCGGATCCGGCGTCGGCGACACAATGCCCGCCAGGATCAGTGACGCCGCATACCCATAAATCCGCATCCCGCGCAAAAATTTCGCCGACACCAACCCGATCGCATTGAGCGTGACCATCAGGATCGGCAACTCGGCCACCAGCCCGATGGCCAGGCAAATGTGCGTCACGAAGCTATAGTAGTCGCTCACGTTCCAGAGCGATTCCACCTGCATTTTTGCCGCATCGTCCGCCAGCCACCGCAGTGTCGCCGGCGTGATATAGATAAAGCTCAGCAGCACCCCGCTCAAAAACAACACGAAGGTCACCGCAATGCCCGGAATGATGTATTTCTTCTCCTTTTTGGTCAGCGCCGGCAAAATGAATTCCGCCAGGAAATAGAAGAGCAGGGGAAAAGCCGCGATGATGCCCGCATAGAAGGAGAGCGTCAGGGACACCGTAATCGAGTCAATCGGCCGGTTGAACCGAATGGCCTTCACCGGATCCAGCCCCGCCCAGATGAGCGGGTAGTTCATCACATGCACCAGATCCCGCCGGAAAAAAAACGCGACGAGCATCGCCGTGCACAGCGTGCTGATCATCTTGATGAACGTCCATCGCAGGTCCTCCAGGTGATCCAGAAACGGCTTCACTACGTCCCCGTTTTCATCACGTTCGTGACGACTTTCTGCATAATTCTTCGCGGCTTCTTCGCGCTGCTGAAACAACTTTTTGAGGATCCACATTGGACGATGGGTGAAGATGTGGCGTCGGCGTGCCAGTTGGGAAGAGGAATCGCATTTCCGGCGCGTCCTTGGGTTCTAATTACTTCACGGACATTGCGAATTCTCCTCTGAAAATTCCTCATCGGCGGAGACTGCCGTTCAGGCGTCTGTGGACTTCAGCGCGGGCTGGGAGCCACGTCCCACCCATTATAGAGGACGCAGATTTGGGTCGCACTCTCAGCGCGCCGGGGCGTCTGATGGCTGTGGTAATTTCCAGTCCTCTGCCAAGATGGAAAAGCTTTGGCGCGTGAGTTGGACGAGCTTGGGATGATTTCGGGGCGTGAGCCAGGCGAGGAGGGCCGTGAGGTTTGGCTCAGCCATCGCGGTGCAGCCGGCGGTACCGTCTTGGTGGTTTTGCCAGATGTGCAGGAAAACGCAGGAGCCGGCGCCGGGTACGGGTGGGGCGGTATTGTGCTCGATGACCGCACCCCACCGATAGAGTCCGTCGGGCCGGTGCATGTGTTCGGCGCTTTTCCAGTCGACGTGCGCGATACGCGAGCGATTCACGATCTGGTTGTAGTACCGAGAATGCGGGTCATCCACGCCCTCGATGAGATCCGTGAGCATGATGTAGGGAAGCTCTACGTGATAAGCGGCGTGCGCATCTTTTTCGGGCACGTAACCGAAGGCGGTGCGCAAGGTAAAGACTCCGGCGGGGGCGCGTCCGTCGCCTTCGTGCTTCATCGGACCGGACAATTTGCTCACGTCGGTCATTCCACGACCCCAACCCAGCCCGGAGCGGCCTACCACGACCGGAATACCCTTCCCGCGCTGCTGCCACGGCTGGAATTCGTCCTTCCGCTCGAAGGAATAGAGGATACCAGTGTGCGCCTTCCAGTCCTTCGTGAGGACGAGGACGCATTGGCCAGAGCCGTGCAGCGGCAGCGGCAATTTCTCCGCAGCCGCAGGGGTAACGGCAGCCAGGCAAGCGGAGGCGATGATGAGGTTTGTCAATCGGGCCATCATGAGGCACCTCTTTTTGGGAGAGGAAGGACCACGCATGTACCCAGTTGCTGTTCCCGGGCAAGGCAATGCCCTCGATTCTTCTCAGAGGAACGATGCGTTCTAATCGCTCATTTGCACTGCGCCCAAGGAGGTAATCATGCAATGAATATTGCATTTGCACGGATGCTGCCTTGTCGATGGCCTCCTCCTCAGGCGCTAATGCTCGATGCGGGCCAGAGCTTTTGGGCTATCCTGGAGGCCTTCATGGTCGACGCGGCGAGCCCAACACAGGCAGCACCCGCCTTATCGCCCCGTGTTCATGGGAAATCCCTCCCGCTCATCCCCCGGCACGCTTCCGGCTATAGCGCGAATGAGAATACCCAATATGCCTTTATACGATGAACGCGGACGGATGATCGTCCCCAATAATGGTGCCCGCGTAATGACTGAAGCGGTGCGCACCGAGCCCACCCCGATTCCCCACCGCGCGGTCCCCACGCCGACGCCGGTTCCTTCGCCCATTCCCATGCCGGCTCCTGTGCGCACTGCCGCCGCCGGGCCCGCTCCCATCTCCGTCCCTTTCGAAGCTCACGCGCCGCTCCCGGTGCCGACGGCGCCGGCCTCCGGTATCCGCCGCCCGGAACCTCTGGCCCAGCCTGAACCCGCGGTGCGCTATGAAGCGCCGGCTCGCTCGGAATCCCCCGCCCGCCAGGAAGTCGTCGTGCAAGGCATTGGCGCCAGCGGTGCCGTTTTCAACGCCCCGGCCCAGCCCATCGATGAGCTCCTCCGCCAGATGCTCGCCGTCGGGGAAGGCGTGAGCGACCTCTTCTTCATGGTCGGTCGTCCGCCCCAGGTGGAAAACTTCGGCAAGCTTTCTGCCGTCTCCGGCACCGTCTACGGCTCCAGCCTGCAAGCCGCCGACACCGAGGGACTCGCCCGCGCGCTCGTCCGCGAAAATCCTCGCCTCATCGAAGACCTGCGCAATACCGGCTCCTGCGACTGCAGCTACGCCGTCGAAGGCCTGGCCCGTTTCCGCGTGAATGTCTTCAAGCAAAAGGGCACCTTCGCCATGGTGCTCCGCAAGCTGAACACCAAGATCCCCTCCATCGCGGACCTCAAGCTCCCGCCCGTCTTCCAGAAGATGATCAAGGAAAAGACCGGCCTCATCTTCGTCACCGGCGCCACCGGCAGCGGCAAAACGACCACGCTCGCCGCCATGCTCAACGAGCTCAACGAAACCGGCGCGCAGCACATCGTCACGCTGGAAGACCCCGTGGAATTCCTGCACCCGCACAAGGAAGCCACCTTCTGCCAGCGTGAAATGGGCAAGGATTTCTCCACTTTCGCCATGGGCCTCCGCGCCGCGTTGCGGCAGGCGCCTAAGGTGATTCTCGTCGGCGAAATTCGCGACCGCGAGACGATGGAAATCGCGCTCACCGCCGCCGAGACCGGCCACGTGGTTTACTCCACGCTGCACACCATTAGCGCCGGCCAGACCATCAATCGCGTGCTCGGCATGTTCAGCAAGGATGAGGAAAAGCAGGTGCGCGAACGCCTCGCCGAGACGGTCCGCTGGATCGTCAGCCAGCGCCTTGCCCCGAAGGTGGGCGGCGGCCGCGTGATGGTCGCCGAGGTCATGGGCAGCAACATGCGCTCCCGCGAAGCGATCCAGCTCGGCGAAAATGACGTCCGCTCGTTTGCCGACATCATCGAGCAATCCCGCCCGGACGGGTGGGGGACTTTCGAGCAAAACCTCACGGAGAAATACGAGCAGGGCCTTATCACGGAGGAAACCGCCATGCTCCTCTCTGTGAACAAGAGCCGCATGCGCCAGAAGCTCGATATCGCCAACAAGCACCTCGGCAAGGACACCGCCACGTCCGACGGCTTCAAGCTGGCCAAGGGTGCCGACGACGAAGAGGAAGAGCACGACGTGAATAGCATGAACGGCTTCAGTTCCAAGCCCGCGGCTGCGCCCGCTCCCGCCGCGCCCGCGCCTGCCCCCCTCGGCGATCTTAAGCTGAAGAAGTAGCCCGGAAGTTCGGAAGGCACAGAAGAACAGTAGCCGCTCGTGGGGCGAAGTGCGCCTGTAGCCGCAGCGGGGAGGCTGCGGAGGCCATGCGATGGCGGAGGACAGCGGTCCAAGGAGATCGGCTTCAGCAAAATCGGCGCGCGACGTCCGCGGCCTCCCGGCCACGGCTCCAGATGCACCATGCATTTGCACGCTGTCGCCGCAACATTTCCGCAGCGATTCCGCTGTCCATGTCACGCCCTATTTCCCTGACGAAAACTTTTCCATTACCACCATTGCTCCCCACGGCCTGCGTGTGATTTTTGCTGGTTCACACTGATGGCCGGTTTTCGTCTCTTTGATCTCAATCCCGAGCAGGAAAAAGCCGTCCGCACCACGGAGGGCCCACTGCTGATCCTCGCCGGCGCGGGCAGCGGGAAGACGCGCGTGATTACGGCGCGCACGGCCTTCATGCTCGCCAATGGCATCCCGCCCGAGAGCATCCTCGCCGTCACGTTTACGAACAAAGCCGCCAACGAAATGCGGGAGCGTCTCGGCACGTTAGTGGAGCACGAGAAGGCGAAGAAGGTGACCATGTCCACTTTCCACGCCCTGTGCGTGCGCATCCTGCGCCAGGACATTGAGGCGCTCGGCTACAAGAAGAACTTTTCCATCTACGACGAAGGCGACCAGCTCGGCCTGATCAAAAAGATCATCACCCGCGTGGCGGCCCGCGACGAGAAGCTCGACCCCCACGCCGCCAAGAACGCCATCAGCAAGGCGAAGAATGCCGGCTCGCGCGAGCCCGAGAACGACAAGACGCTGCTTGGTGCCGTCTTCGGCCGTTACAACGCGGAGCTGAAGACGCTGAACGCCGTCGACTTCGACGACCTGCTCCTGCTCACGGTGAAGCTCCTCAACGAGCATCCCGCCGTGCGCGAGCGCTGGCACCGCCGTTTCAAGTACGTGATGGTCGACGAGTTTCAGGACACGAATCGCCTGCAGCTCGACCTCGTCTCGCTCATCGCCAAGTCTCCGGAGATCGGGTATATTCCGAACGTGGCCGTGGTGGGCGACGACGACCAATCCATCTACGGCTGGCGCGGCGCCGACGTGACCAACATCCTCGAGTTCGAGGCCCACTTCCCCAATCCCACCGTCGTGAAGCTGGAGCAAAATTACCGCTCCACCAACTTCATCCTCGGGACCGCCAACTCGCTCATCAAAAACAACCCGCGCCGCCGCCCCAAGAATCTTTGGAGCAGCAAGGACGGCGGCGACAAGGTGCGTATCGTGGCGATGACGGACGACCGTCAGGAGGCCTCGTTCATCGCTGAGGAAATCCACGCCCGCAAAACTGCCGAGACGCTGAAGTGGGAGGACTTTGCCGTGCTCTTCCGCATGAACGCGCAGAGCCGTCTCGTGGAGGAAAATTTTCGCCGCCTCAAGGTGCCTTATCGCATCATTGGCGGGAAAAGTTTTTTCGATCGCCGCGAGGTGAAGGACGTGCTCGCGTATGCCTCCAGCCTGCTGAATGTGGAGGACGATGTCGCGCTGCTCCGCATCATTAACACACCGGCCCGCGGCATCTCCGACACCACCGTGGAAAAGGCCACGCAGTGGAGCATCATCAAACAGACGTCGGTTTTCCAGGCCTTGCGCGATGAGGAGTTTCTCGCCTCGCTCATGACCCGCACGAAGGTCGCCATCGAGAAATTCGTCGAGTTCATCGATGGCTTTGAAACCAAGCTGCACGAGCCGCTGGCGAATGAGCCCGCCATCCTGCGGAATCTGATTCAAGAGAGCGGCTACCTGGCCGACCTCCAGCGCACCTGCAAAACGCCCGAGGAATGGCTGGACCGCGAAAAGAGCGTGAACGACATCATGGCCAACTTCGAGCTCTACGAAGGCCGCAGCGACAAAGGCCTGCGTGGCTTCCTCGATGAAATGATGCTCCGGCAGGACCAGGAGGATGAAGAGGAAGAAACGCAGGGCGTCACCCTCATCACGCTCCACGCGAGCAAGGGGCTCGAGTATCCGCACGTCTATCTCATGGGCTGCGAGGAGGGCATGCTCCCGCACGACCGCTCCAAGCTCGAAGGCACGGTCGACGAGGAGCGCCGACTCCTCTACGTGGGCATCACGCGCGCGCAAAAGACGCTCGCCCTGACATGGTGCCGCCAGCGCATCAAATACGGCACGCCCATGCCCGGCATCGCCAGCAGCTTCCTCAAAGAACTCGACCCCGCGCTTGTGGAGCACCGCGACGTGAGCGAAATCCTCAACGCCCCCGTGAGCGAGGCCAAGGCCACCGCCAGCTTCAGCGCCATGTTCGAGCGCCTCGGCAAATTGTAATCGCACTGGAGTGCGGCCCGGGAGCGCCAGGGTTTCGGCGGCCTCGATTCCAAGCGCGAAGCGCCTGCTTTTGTAGCTGCGACCGGGAGGTCGCAGTCCGCGGCCTCCCGGCCACGGCTACATTCAATGCTCTACAGTCCTACTTCCTGAATTCCCACCCCATTCGCCACGGCGAACGACTGCCCATCCGCCTTCGTATTGAGCGCGTAGATGGTTGTCCCTACCTTCACCTTCGCCACGAGCTGCGCCACGAATCCAAAATTTTCCCCCGGCACGCCTGACCCGCTCACGCTCCCGCCAATCACCACGCTCGCGATTTTCGACACGATGCCGAGGTTGTCCACCCCCGGCGCTTTCGCATCGAGCGGATTTCCAAATCCTGGGTCTCCGCCGCCCGTCGCGCCTGCCACTAAATTCGACGCCGTCCAATTTCCTTTCACCGTCACCGTTCCAATCTGCGCATCTGGATTCGCCGCGGCTCCCGATCGATCGTAGCCCGCGAAAATCGAAGTCCCCGCCACCTGCCCGCGGACATCCAGCTTCGCCAGCGTGAGGTCCGTCGTCTTGCCCTGCACCACCTGCCCGAGCGCCGAGATCGTCGAGCCCTGCAAATCTCCCATGAAAGTCAGCGTTCCCGCCGCGGCCCCCACGCGAATGGTCGCGCCGCTCGTGTCTCCGCTCACGGAGAGCGTGGTCAGATTTCCGCCAATGAACAGCGCCGCGGATCCCAAGCCCGGCGTCGCCGCCGCTTGCGCAAGGTCACCGAGGATGCGGATGCTCTTGGCATTGCCCGTCCCCAGCATTCCATCGCCCGTGCGCGCGCCGCCGCTGTTTGGCCCCGTGCCGCCGAGCAGTCCGCCCACCGTCAATGCCGAGAGCCCGCCATCGGCGATGACCGTGCCGGACTGGTCCCCCGCGCCACCGGCGAGGTGCCCGGAGATTGTCACCGTCCCGATGTCCCCCGAAAACTCTCCGTCCTCATCCATCCGCTCCGTGCTGAAAATCGATCCACTCCGCGGTCCCAGGCCTCCCTGCACCTGCCCAAAAATCTTCACCGAGCCCAATAGTCCGCGTGCCGAAATCGAGCCACTGAAGGCCCCATCGCTGCCGCTCAACGAATCGCCGCTCGCTGTTTTCATCGTCGCGATCGTCACCGCTTTCAGCGCGCCGCCCGAAAGAATCGCCCCGGAGTTATCGCCCGCGCCGCCCGTCACTTTGCCGATCACCGTCACCGTCCCCATGCCGCCGGCCTGCGCGGTGTCCACACCGCTGCGCACGGCACCGCTCTGGATACCGGCCGCCCCCGTCAGATTGCCTTTGATGAGCACACTCGTCAGTGCGCCATCTGCCAGCACAGTCCCAGAGCCGTTGCCCGCGCCACCGCTCACATGGCCCCCAATCGTCACCACCCCGAGCGCGCGCCCGCTTTCAATGGAAGCCGTCTGCCCGCCGGCTCCACCAAGCAATCCACCGTTCACCGTCACCTTCGGCAGCCCATTGGCAAAGATCCCCGCGCCGCCCGGCCCCGAGTTGGGGAGCGTTCCGTCCAGATCCCCCTTCACCAGCACCGCATTGATCGCCCCGATGGCGCTGACAAAGGCGCTGCCCGGCCCCGTCCCGGCAACCATGTCGTCGCCCACGGTGAGCGAAGTCACATTACCATAAATATGAATCGCCCCCGAACCAGCGCCCGTGTTCCCCGCGATGTCGCCCCCAATCGTCATCGCTCCCACGCTGTTGTTCGTGGAAATCGTGCCGCTGTTCGCGCCACCACCGCCCGCGAGATTGCCGCTGATCTTGATGCTCGCGATCTTCCCGCCGGCGAAGAGCCGCCCGGCATTGGCTCCGCCGCCGCCGATAATCCCTTCCGTCGCGTCCGTGCCGATGACCACCGCGCCAATATCGCGGTCACATTCAATCGTCCCCGTGTCATCGCTCGCCGTCTCCACGGCCGCCCGGCCAAGGAGCGAGCCGAGCACGGTCACGCGGCCCAGCTTGGCAAGCGTGGTGATCTGCTGCTGCGAATTTTTTCCATCAATCACCCGCACGCGCGCGGTGTCGATGTCCCCATTCACCTTCAGCAGGGTGAGTTCGCCAGTAATATTGCTCACCAAGTCCGGCGCAGGGTTGTCGGCCGTCGGATTCGGCACCGGCGTCTGCGTGGCCAGGCCACGTTTGCCGAGCGATTCCACGGTGAGCGCCGCGACGCCAATCTTCAGCCCCGAGCCGCCGGCTTCGATTTGGCCGAGGTCGCCCTCGATCCCAATTTTGCCCAGCGACACGCCCACGGCCTTGATGGCGCCCACGTCCGCATGCCCATCGCCTGTTCCCTTTTGCGTGGCGGTAATCGTCATCCCGATTCCATTCACCGTGCTGCCCGCATTGGCGATGACGGGAAACTTCGTAAAATCGATCGACTGCAATTGCTGCGTCGAGGCCGTCTCGTGCGCCACGGTGCCGGTATCGAATTTGAAAACGAGATTCGCCAGCGCGAGCTTCGCGGCATCGTTGCTGCCGGTGAAGACGTCCTTGGAGAAAATGATCTTCACGTCATCCCCATCCACATCGGTGTACTGGATGGTGTGCGCGTTCAGCAGGCTCGCCGGGGCGATGCGCGATTCCAGGATTTCCACGGTGGAAAGCGGGGGTGTCATGGATTTGTGTCGTTGTCCGTGTTGGTCACCGTGACCGTGCCGCCCACCACGCCGTTGTAGAGCGAGTCGGCGCTCACCGCTGCTTTCAGCGAAATCGTGTAGGTCTTGTTGCCATCCACCAGCGCGTCGTCCACGCCGGTAATCGTCACCGTCTGGGGCACGTTCCAATTGTCCTTGGTGAAGACGAGTGCCGCCGGCGACACCGTGCCCTCCGCGGTCAGCGAACTTTCGAGCGGGATGGTCACCTTCGGATTCACTTGCACGCGCCCGCCGGTGCCCGCCGAGGTCGTGTTCACCGGAATGGTGAAAGTGACGCCGTCGATGACGGTGACCGTGTAGACGCCATTGATCTCCGGCGTGGAGCCCGAAACGCCGGAGATGAGGACTTCATTTCCCGTCGTGAGCCCGTGCGAGCCGGTGGTGTGAATGGTCGTGGTCGCGCCGGCACCGATCGATGCGATGTCGACGGAGGCCGTGCTCGGCGGCGTGTCCAGGGCCACGGTGAAGGTTGCCGTGCCGCCGGCCTCGGTCGTCGTCAGCCCGGAGGTTTTTGAAATGAGGATTGAAGCCGGCAGCGGCCCGGTCGCGATGACCTTGGCCGTGCCGTCATTGTCGGCGATCTTGTCGTGGTAATCCGCCTCCGCGAGCAGGAATTTCCGTCCCGAGCTTTCGCCTTTCGGCAAGGTGAGCAGAAAGTTGCCGCTGCCCCCGGCGCCGGCCGGGAAGGGGATGATGCTCAATTCCTTTTGCCCGTTCACCTTCACCGGCACATCCGCGCCGAGTCCTGTCTTGGTCAGCGTGCGATCATTGGAGAGCCAGAAGCGCAGCTTGGACGCGCCCAGCTTCACGTTGCCTGTGTTGATAATCACAAACACACCGTTGTAGCTCACCTGGTAGTTGGGGCCGACGGTGCCCGTCTGGCTTTTCGTGGGCCCGCTGTTCCACGCGATCGTGAGCTTGGGGTGGGGGAAGGGCGGGAGGTGCGGGGCCGGCTTGAAATCCGGCTCGATGCGGCTCCACGCAAAGGCGTCCGCCGAGGCGGTCTGGCCCTTGTTGTGCACATGCACCCGCGCGGTGAAGGGCTCGCTGTCGCGATATCCATGCGAGCCGCGCACGAGAAAGGTGCCCGTCTCGGGGTCGCGCGAAATTTTTCCGGGGGACGTCGCGCCATCGCCCCAATTAATCGTCGCCGTGTAGTCGGTGGGCGGGTGCGCCCCCACATCCGTAAACGTCGCCAGGAGCCGATTCACCACCGCGCCCGAGCGAATGGCGAATTGCTCGCCGGCCGCGCGCAGCCCAGCCGCGGTGATGCGCGCCGTGCCGTACGAGGTGAAGGTGCCGCCATTGCTGCCGCCAAACGTCACCACCACCGGATAGTTTCCCGCCTTCGGATATGTGTGGCCGCCCACGGCCACATACGCCGCCGCGCCGGGTTCGCTGGGATCGCGGGTCACCGTGCCGGGCGTGATCGGGGTGCCGTCACCCCAATTAATCTTCGCGGTGAAATTCGCCGACGTCCCGCTCGAGTCCGTGTCGAAAAGTTTGCCGGCGACGACATTGGTCAGCGCCACGCCGGGCGCGCCGTCGATGGCGCCGCCCTCGGGCCGCGCCACGCGTTCATCGGCCGCGATGAAGGCATTCGTGTAGTCGCTGATCGCATCGAAGCCGCCCTGCGCGACATCATACTGCCGCAGGCTGAAGCCTTCATTGATGAGCCCCGAGTAGCCCGGGAAAGGCTGCACCTGGGCCACGCGACCGCTGGAGGTGAGCAGGCTGCCCTTCGGCCCCACCGTGGCGGATAGCGGCAGCAGCGAGTGCTGGAGGTCCAGGTAGTCGAATTCGAGATCGATGGCCTCCAGCGCAAAGACGCTCGGCGTATCCTTGCGCGTGATCTGCGTCGGCAGGCGGCGCAGAAACGGCTGGGAGTTCACGGTGTCGGGCACGGCGTCCAGATGAAACGACGTGGAGCCCGAGGCGCCCGTCGGATCCGTAGCGGTGACGGTGATGAGCGCGTTGGCCGGGCCCTTCGCCGTGACGACAAGCACGGCGTCCGTTTCATTCGGGATCACGCTCGCGCTGGTCACCTTCAGGTCGTAGTCGGGCCGCGAGCTCGTGGTCTTCGTCGCCTTGATCTTTGGCAGCAGCTCCCAGCCGCGCAGCAACTGCGCGAAGACGTTATGCTTAAAGTCGAGGTGCCGCGGCTGCCCGTCCGTGATGAAAAATTGCGAGCCGTTTGTATCGAGATAGTCCGGCACAATCAGCGTGCCGCCGGTGCCGAGCGAGTAGCCGGTCTGCGTGCCGGAGTTCGCCATCGCCAGTTGTCCGCGCCCCGTGAAGGTGAGCGCGGGATGGAATTCGTTTTGAAATTTCCACGCCGTCTGCGGGTCATTGTCCGTCATGCCGGGGCCGCCGCCGCCGGTGCCCAGCGGATCGCCGCCTTGGAAAATAAAGCCCGTCGTGCCGACACCCCCACCGAGGTCGGCGATGCGGTGGAACAGCACGTTGTCGTAAAAGCCCGCCTGCGCCATGCCGGCTACGAAGTGACTGGTAATCGGCACCCAGTCGTAGAAGAGCATGAAATCCAGCGTGCCCGTGTAGGCGGGGTCGTTGGCGCCGCCATTCGCATGGCTCACTTGCAGCCGCAGCGTCGGGTTCCCGGACTTGATCCGCACTAGCACATCGCCACTGCTCGAGGTGACTTTGTAGGAAAGTGGATCCCCGTCCGCGTCCGTCGCGGTGATGGGAATCAAGACGGTTTTTCCCACCGGCACGAAGGGCAGCACCCGCGGGGCCTGCCCCACGGGTTGCGGCGGATAATCCACCTGCGGCGCAGCGGCGAAGCTGCGCACGGCAGCAGCGAGAGCGGCGATGAGGATGGCGGCGGATTTCATGCTGGATGCAAACGGGCCACCGGGTGGGGACCAGCGGCACAAACGGGCCGCGCACTATTCCCAGCAAAGCCTCGGGTGCAAGTAGTTGTCGCTGGAATCGTATCACTACGAGGAAAGGGATTTCCGTGGCGTGACGCTCTGCGTCGCGCGTGATTCGTGATTATCCGGGCATTATGAACTGAGCGCGACGCAGAGCGTCACGCGACCGAGGGGCGCCTTGTTTGAACATTGAACACCTCCAGCCGAGTGGTCCAGAGTTTCACCCGCATGCTCCCGCGCCTCCTCTCCGTCATCCTCCTCAGCGCCGCCACGGTTTCCGCTGCCGATTTTCCGCAGCTGCCGCGACTGAAGGTTTACGAAAACCATCGTTATCTCAGCACCGCTGATGGCAAGCCCTTCTTTTATCTCGGTGATACTGCGTGGGAACTCTTCCACCGCCTGAACAAGGAGGAAGCCACCCAGTATTTCGAGGACCGCGCCCAAAAGGGTTTCACCGTCATCGAAGCCGTGGCGCTCGCGGAGTTTGGCGGACTCGTGGAGCCCAATCGCTTCGGCCATCTGCCGCTGACCAACAACGATCCGACCAAGCCGAACGAAGACTTCTTTGCCGATGTCGATTGGTTCGTCGCGGAGGCCGGACGGAACGGGCTCTACGTGGGCTTTCTGCCGACATGGGGCGACAAGGTGAATAAAAAGTGGGGCCAGGGCCCCGAGATCTTCACCCCGGAAAATGCGCGCATCTACGGCGAATGGCTCGGCCGCCGTTACAAGGAGGCGCCGGTGATCTGGATCCTCGGTGGCGATCGCCCCACGGAGAAACCGGAGCACACGGCGGTCTATCGTGCCCTCGCCGAGGGCCTCCGGGCGGGCGACAGCGGCACGCATTTGATGACGTATCACCCCATGGGAGGCCACTCCTCGCGCGACTACGTGAATGCGGAGACGTGGCTGGATTTCCACCAAATCCAAAGCGGCCACGGCGTGAAAAATTCCCACAGTTACGACATGCTGACCAAGGACCTCGCCGCCCAGCCTCCACGCCCCGTGATGGATGGCGAGCCCAACTACGAGGACCATCCCGTGCGCGGCGATAAGACGCACACGCAGTGGTTCGACGAATGGGACGTGCGCAAGCTCGCCTATTGGGGCCTCTTCGCCGGCGCCCACGGCCATACCTACGGCTGCCACCCCATCTGGCAATTTTGGGACGGCAAGGCCAAGCCCTGCGCCGATCCTCGGCATTCGTGGATGGAGGACGCCCAGCTCCCCGGTGCCTCGCAGGTGGGCTATGCGCGCCGCCTCCTCGAGTCGCGCCCGTTCTTCACCCGCATCCCGGACCAATCGTTGCTCGTCGGCGGTGCTCGGGAGGGAGCCGAACACCTCCAGGCCACGCGGGACAGCGATGGCAGCTACGCCCTGATCTATAGCGCCAGCGGCCAGCCCTTCACCGTGGAGCTCGCCAAGCTCTCCGGCAAAAAGCTGCGCGCCTGGTGGTTTGACCCGCGCACCGGAAAGGCCAGCGCTGCCGGCGAATTCGACAATGACGCCAAGCCCCGCGAATTCACCCCGTCCACCAAAGGCGACGCCCAAGACTGGGTGCTGGTGCTCGATGATGCCGCGAAAAACCGGGCCGCCCCTTAATGTCGCCGCGAGCCCAGCGGCGATGCCGCTTTCGCCATAAGTTATCATTGGAGAGCTCGCGGGCTGATCTTTTTCCAGGAAAAGAAATCGTCTCATCCTTTTGGTTGAGGCTTGGACACAACTTGCTGCTCACAAGGGACAAACACCCGGTTTTGCGCACGCAATTTTCCTGATATTCCCGTCCCCTTCAGGCGCAAATGTTGCTTTTTCGGACGCGCCCTTATGACTTCTGCCACCACAGTCCCCGGGTTCCAACCGGCAGCCGACGCTCCTGATATCGAGCGCGCTCAATTCATCCGCCGCACGTATGCGCATCTTGCGGGGGCCATTCTCATCTTCATCGCGCTGGAAAGTTTCCTGCTGGGCCTGCCCATCGCGGAAACGTTTACCCAGTACGCGTTCAACCGCATGGTGTGGCTGGGCATTCTCTGTGTTTACATGGGTGTGGCCTATGTGGCGGAAAACTGGGCGAAATCCGGCGCCAGCAAAGCCGCGCAATATTTCGGTCTCGGCCTCTACGTCGCCGCCGAAGCCGTGCTGTTCGTGCCGCTGCTCACGATGGCGAACATCGTTTCGCCGGAAATCATTCCCACGGCCGCGCTCCTCACCGGTGTGCTGACGGGCGGCCTCACGCTCATTTGCTTCGCCACCCGGGCCAATTTTTCGGGGATGCGGAATTTCATCTTCCTGAGCGGCTTTGGCGCCATGGGCCTCATCGTCTGCAGTTGCTTTTTTGGCTTCGGTTTGGGTCTGTGGTTTTCGGTCGGGATGATTGTCGTCGCCGGTGCCGCCATCCTCTACAACACGTCCGCCGTGCTGAATGAGTTCGACACCCGCCAGCACGTTGCCGCCTCGCTCGCGCTCTTCGCCGCGATTGCGCTGCTCTTTTGGTACATCGTGCGCATCCTCATTCAGATCTACTTCCGCGCGCAGAATAAGTAACGCCATCGCCGCCCACCTCAGCCCAAAGCCACCATGGCAACTTCCGGTCTCTACGATTCCTTTCTCACCTTCCTCCTGGAAGGTCTGCGCCTCGTCGGGTGGACCCGCATTTCGATCGTCCTGCTCGCGCTCGTGGTGATTGGCGCGGTGGCGTTGTGGGCCACTTCGAAAGTCCTTTGCCGCGGCGAAAAACACCTCGGCGCAGCCATCTCGCTGCCGCTCATGCTGGTGCTCATCGGGTCCATGGTTGGCGCGGTCTACCTGGTCACGCTCCTGCGCACTCCGACGGCCAATGATTTCGACGCCAGCACGCTCTTGATGGCGAGCGGCGGGATCGCGGTGGTGCTCCTGTTCCTGGGGGTGCAGGGTGGTTTTGGCGCCTCGATGCCGAAGAGCATGGTGCTCACGCTCGTGCTGCTCGGCAGCGTCGGGGGCGCGGCCTACGGACTGCGCGGGGTGGCCTTCGGCGCCGAGCCGCCGCCGCTCGCGCTGCTGGCTGAACAAGTCTCCGGCCGCACTACGCAAGGCCCCTGGCTCGTCGAATCACCCGAGGCGAACAAGCGGATCAAAGTCCGCCGCGCGCCGATCGAAACCGTGCAGCTTGAAATCCGCCAGAATGAGTTGCTGCGCGTCTACCAGGATCTCCAAGCTTCCCGCGCCAAGCTCGACGTGAACGATCAGGCCGCCGTCGCCGCGTTTAACCAGCGCGCCGCCGCTTATTCCACGGAGGTCGCCTCCGTGCGCAGCCGCCTCGCTGAGGCCCGCGCTCTCCTCGCCGAAAACTCCGCGCGGGAGCTGAAACTGAAGTAGCTGCGGCTTTTAATGTAGCTGCGAGCGGAAGCTCGCGAACGAGCGGTGGACATATTTCGTAGCGTCCGCAGCCTCCCGGTTACGGCTGCAGGCGCGCAAAGCCACGCGGAGGCAGCTACCCCTTCGGAATCTTCTGCTTCAGCGTCAGCACCGGCTCGAAAAGATCCCCGCTCTTCTTCACCCGCGCGAGCACGTCCTCTGTCTCAAAGACCAGCTTCCGCGGATCCTTCTTCTTCACCGCGGCCTCCACTTCTTTCCACGTTAGCGGCGTCGACACCGTGGGATGCGCCTTTGCTCGCAGGGAATACACATTGATCGTCGTCTTGTGCTCGTCGTTCTGGCTCCAGTCGATGAAGACCTTCCCCTTGCGCAAATTCTTCGCCATGCGCGACACCACTTCCTTCGGATGCTCCGCCTCCATCCGTTCCGCGAGCGCATGGGCAAATGCTTTCGTCTTTTCGTAGGTCGTCGCGGTGTTCAGCGGCACATACAGCTGCATCCCTTTCGAGCCGGAGGTCTTTGGAAACGATTCCAGCTTGTGCCCCTCGAAAACCTCCCGGAGCCACAGCGCCACACGGCAGCAAAGGATGATGTCTGCCGGCGGCCCTGGATCCAAATCAAACGCCAGCGCCGACGGACGGTCGATTTTTCCCGCCTTGTGCAAAAACGTGTGCAGTTCCAGATCGGCGAGGTTCGCCGCCCACACCAGCGCCGGCAGATCGTTGAACAGGCAGTAGTCAATGTGTCCTTCCTCCCGGCTCGCCGGCACCTCCGTGGTCTTCACCCAGCTCGGCCGATGCGCCGGGCACTGCTTCTCGTAGAAAAAGAAACCGTCCACGCCATCCGGATATCGCTTCAGCGTGATGGGCCGATTTTTCAAATGCGGCAGCAGCACCGGTGCGATGCGTATATAATAGTCGATGACCTGTCCTTTCGTGAACCCGACCTTCGGGTACAGCACTTTGCCGAGATTCGAAACCTCCAGCGTTTTGCCGGCAACGTTGAGTTCTGCTTTGGCGCTCATGCCTACAATGGGCTCCGACAGCAAATCGTGCCTCACCGCGCCGCCGGGGGCATCCCAAATTTGGCCGTGAACCGCATCTTTCTGCTTTCACCCGCCCACGCGGCGGGGCGCCGGGCCGCCATGCTCACCCGGCCCACCGCCGCTTTTGAATTGGCTCGGCGCGTACAAATCCGCGATGCCACGCTCGGCGAAGTCTTCGCCTTTTGCAGCGGACTCTATTTTCGCGGCAAGCTCGCCTATGCGAATCGCTTCGCTGTGCCGCCGACGGGCATCGCCGGCACGCAGGTCATCACCTCCGCGCGCGGGTTGCTGTCCGCCGAGACGGCCATTGGCTTGCGCGAAATGGAGGAATTCGGGGAGGTCCCCATCGATGTAACGGAGCCCCGTTTCACCAAGCCACTGTCTGCTTCAGCGCGGGAACTGGCCCGGCTGCCGGACTGCGAATTTGTCCTGCTCGGCAGCGTGGCCACCGGCAAATACGTCGACGTCCTGCTGCCCATCCTCGGCGAGCGGCTGCTTTTCCCAGAGGAATTCATCGGGCGAGGGGATATGAGCCGCGGCGGACTCATGCTCCGCTGCGTGACCCATGGGCACGAGTTGGCGTACCTTCCGGTGGCCGGCGCGGTGCGACGTGGCCGCCGGGCCACGCGAGTGGACTCGATGTCGTTCAGAGTGGTTCCGGAAGAGTCGCGGCCGCCAGCTGCGTGAGCGAAAGCTCACGCAGCTGGCGGCTACTTTTTCTTAAGCTGCCTTCTCCCGCGTGACCTCCGTGGCGGACTTGTCCTCGCGCATCCCGATAAACGCGGGGTGCCGCAGTTTCCCTTCCTCTGTCCATTCCGTGAACCGGACCTGGCAAACCAGTTTCGGCTCAATCCAATGGCACAGGCTCATCTCGCGTGGCGTGATGTTCTGCGCCCAGCGCCCCTGCTCGCGCTCCGGCAGATTGGCAAACGGACACGTTTTTTGCCCGAGCACCCGCATCTGCCGGTAGAGCCGCTGCAGCATCGCCGCGGTGAACCCTGTCCCCACCTTTCCGCAAAAGCGCAGTTTCTTCCGTTCGTAAACGCCGACCAGCAGCGCCCCGAAGTGTTTCCGCGTGCCCTCCGGCGGCGTGTAGCCGCCGATGACAAACTCCTGCTCCTGCACACACTTGAGCTTGATCCATGCCGGACTACGCCGCCCGCTCTCATACTTCGAGTGCCGTTCTTTCCCAATGAGCCCCTCCAGCCCTCGCTGGCGCACTGCCTCCAGCAGCTTCTCGGGCTCGCCTTCGATGGTGCCCGAAAAGCGAATCGGCTCCTCCACGTCTTTCAGCAATTCTGCCAGCCGTGCGCGGCGTTCATTCAGCGGCAGCCCGGCCAAATCGTTCTTCCCTTCGCGCAGCAGATCAAAAACGTAAAATGCCAGTGGCGGCCGGCTCACGCCGAGTTCCAGCCCCTGCAGGAGTTGAAACGACGGCGCCCCGTCCGGCTTGAGCGCCACGATCTCGCCATCCAGCGCCACGGTCTCCACGTCGAGTCTCGCCACCGCCTCGGCAATCTCTGGAAAGCGGGGCGCAAAATCCTTCTCGTTCCGGGAGAGCAATTGCACGTGCGTCCCGCTCTTCAGCGCCAGCGCGCGGTATCCATCAAACTTTAGCTCGTAGCTCCATTCTCCATGCGTCGGCGGTTCGTCCACCAGCGTCGCTTTCATCGGCGGGATGAACTTTAGTTTCGGTGCGGCCTTCGACGACCGCACGAGCCGCTTCGGCGCCGCGCCCTTACGTGGTTTCGATTCCCATTGTGCATCGTGCTCGCGCGTGATTTGCGCCATCGTCCGTCCGGTCAACCCCGACTCATCATCCCGGCTCTTGCTGAGCGGCTTCATGTCCTCGCCGCTCTTAATCAGCAGCCACTCATTGCCCTCGCCGCGCTTGATATGCACTAGCGTCCATTCTCCGCGCAGCTTCTTTCCGGAGAGCGCAAAGTGCAGCTTCCCCTCGCGCAAATCCTTCGCCGCATCGCCCGAGCCCAAATCCTCATAGGTCCCGGTGTCCCACAACATCACGGTGCCGCCGCCATACTGTCCTTTGGGAATAAAGCCCTCGAACCCCCCATACTCCACGGGATGGTCCTCCACCTGCACCGCCAGATGCTTCTCACCCTGCGCAAACGGCACCCCCTTTGGGACCGCCCACGATTTCAGCGTCCCATCCACTTCCAACCGGAAATCATAGTGCAGCCGTGACGCATCGTGCTTTTGGATTACAAACCGATGCCCGCCGCGGCGCGCCTTCTCTTTCTTTCGCCCGGCGGGCTCCGCGGTCTTTTTGAAATCTCGCTTCGCCCGGTATTTTGCCAGCGCATCACTTTTCGACGTTTTCGCCGCCGCACGGGTCGTTCTTTTCGTGCTGCGCTTGGGCACCGCCTTCGCCGCTTTTGCGCGGCCCGTGGATGATCGTTTGGTGGGCATGGCCAACTCCGATTACGCCGCCTTTTTACGATGCCCGTGTTTCCCGGGCGGGGCCGATTTTTTCGCCTTTTTGGCCCCTCCGGTCTGCGCCAGGCTCTTTTGCAGCACCGACACAAGGTCGATCACATTCGTCGCCTTCTTTGTTTTGTGCGTCGGTTTGGGCAGCGCCTTGTCGCCCTTCTCCACTTTCTCCTCGATGACTTTTTCCAGTGCCTCCCGGTATTCATCCACGTACTCCTCGGGCTTCCATTCCTCCGACATCGAATCAATCAACGCTTCCGCCATTTGCAGCTCCTTCTTTCCCGGCGCATGCGCTGTCGGCAGCTTGAATTCATCGAGGTCGAGCAACTCCGTGGCGAAGTGCATCAACTCCAGCATCAGCCCTTTTTGCTGCGGCTTCACCGCGGCGAGATGCTGCCGCGTTTTGATCACCACCTTGGCAATCGCGATCTTCTCGCTCGCCACCAGCGCCTCGCGCAACAGCACGTACGCTTTGTCCCCGCCGCGTTGCGGCTCCATGTAGTACGGCTTGTGAAAGAAAATGGGATTCACCTCCTCGAGCTTCACAAAGTGCAGGATATCCACCGTCTGCGTGGCCTCGATGTCCACGCGCTTAAAGTCGTCGTCCTTGAGCACCACAAACTTTCCCTTCTCGTGCTCATACCCCTTCACGATCTGGTCCCACGGCACTTCCTTCCCATCCGCTTCCGCCACGCGCTTGTAGTTGACGGGACTCAGGTCGCCCGCACGGAGCAGGCGAAACTTCAGCTCCTCCGTCCGGGTAGCCGGATAAAGAGCGATGGGAATGTTGACCAAGCCGAAGCTGATGGCCCCTTTCCAAATGGCGCGCATAAGATAGTTGAGCGGTTAAAAGACGGCAGCGTCTGTCGTCGTTTGGTACATCGAACGGCATCGTCTCTCTGCGCTTGTGGCCGATGAGGGAAAGGGACCATCCATCCTGCCTCGGTGCGGCGATTCATGGGCGATGAGTCACCGCACATCCCAGCCACGCCGCTCGCCGGCCACGGTCGAAGAACTCACCGCCCAAAACGTTAAGTCCATCGCCGAGTTGGAGCGGGCGGAGAAAAAGAATCTCACCACCGCTGATCGCATCGCCAATGGCATCACCCGCTTTTGCGGTTCCATGAGCTTCGTGTGGTTTCACGTCGCCTGGTTCACGCTGTGGATCATCGGGAACACTGTCCTGCCCATTCCCAAACTCGACCCGTTTCCGTTCAGCTTCCTCACCCTCGTCGTCTCCCTCGAGGCGATCTTTCTCTCCACCTTCATCATGATCGCTGAAAACCGCCAGGAGCACCTCGACGAGCGGCGGCGCCATCTCGATTTGCAAATCAATCTCCTCTCGGAGCAGGAGAATACCAAGATGCTGAAGCTGCTGGAGCGTATCGCGAAGAAAGTCGGGGTTGAGACCAACGATGACCCGGATATCGCGGTCCTTGAGCAAGCCACCCGCCCCGAAGAACTCGCCCATCAAATCGACGAGAGCGAAAGGGAAACCGAGCGCGAGGAGCCGGGGACGAAAAAAAGGTGAGACCGCCATATGCATGGCAGGTGAGATGCTTCTCGGGTTATGGAAACGCGCGTTCGCGGGGCGTGGAGCATTTGAGCTGTAGCCGCAGCCGAGAGGCTGCGGAGAGGGGCTGCGAACTTTCTGAAACGTCGTCGATGGGCTCTTCGAGGTTCGACTGTAAAAAAGTCGCCGCCGTTCTCCGCGGTCTCCCGGCCACGGCTACCGCCGCGACTGGAATGGCGAGAGGCGATGGTTTTTCTTTAAATGCTTTGGCTAGCTCCCCGTGACGCGCCTGGAAAAATCCTCGACGCCCCTCCGTTGCCTTGCCCAGTTTGGGTCCATGATCATCAAGCCAAAGATTCGCGGTTTCATTTGCACCACGGCCCACCCCGACGGATGCGCCGCGCATGTGCGCCAGCAGATTGACTTCGTCCGCAGCAAGGGCGCCATCGCCGGCGCACCCAAGCGCGTGTTGGTCATTGGCTCCAGCACCGGCTACGGCCTGGCCAGCCGCATCGTCCCGGCTTTTGCGGGCGGCGCCGCCACGCTCGGCGTGTTTTTCGAAAAGCCGAGCGAGCCTGACCGCACTGGCACCGCCGGTTGGTACAATTCCGTGGCCTTTGAGCGGGAGGCCAAAGCCGCCGGCCTCTACGCCAAGAGCATCAACGGCGACGCCTTTTCCGACGCCATCAAGGAGCAGACCATCGCCACCATCAAAGCCGATCTCGGCCAGGTGGATGCCGTCATTTACTCGCTCGCCAGCCCCCGCCGGACGCATCCCCGGACCGGCGTCACGCACAAGAGCTGCCTCAAGCCCGTCGGCGAAACCTATAAGAACAAGACGGTCGACACCGACAAAGGCGCGGTCAACGAAGTGAGCATCGAGCCCGCCACCGAGGCCGAGATCGCCGATACCGTCGCCGTGATGGGCGGTGAGGACTGGGAGATGTGGATCGACGCGCTCAGCGCGGCCGGCGTCCTGGCACCGGGCGTGGTCACCGTGGCCTACAGCTACATCGGGCCCTCGCTCACCTGGGCCATCTACCGCAACGGCACCATCGGCAAGGCGAAGGAAGATCTGGAAGAGACCGCCGATCGCCTCACGGCCAAACTCGCCGCGCTCGAAGGCCATGCGTGGGTCAGCGTAAATAAGGCGCTCGTCACCCAGGCGAGCAGCGCCATTCCGGTCGTGCCGCTCTACATCTCGCTGCTCTACCGCGTGATGAAGGCGAAGGGCATTCACGAGGGCTGCATCGAACAAATCCGGCGCCTCTTCGCCGACCGCCTCGCGCCCGGCGCCAGCCCGCAACCCGATGAGGACGGCCGCATCCGCATGGATGATTGGGAAATGCGCGAAGACGTGCAGTCCGAAGTGGCCGCCTTGTGGGAAAAAGTGAGCACCGAAAATCTCGCCGAGCTCAGCGACATCGCCGGCTACCGCGCGGAGTTCCTGCGGCTCTTTGGTTTCGGCCTTGAGGGCATCAATTACGAAGCGGAGGCGGAGCCCAACCATCCGTTGCCGAGCGCAAGCTAAGCTCCGCGAATCGCGGGGCGCCTCTTTGGACTGCGGTGGGAAGCGACAGCCCCACACCGCTTTCCGGCTGGCCGAGTAGGGATACGGATTCTCAAGTGCCGCGGGGTACTGAAGAGGGCTCTTTTGCGTGATTATGCTGAAGCTAAATCAGGCCCGCTTTTGCGTGGCCCCTGCACTCCACACCTCCTCGCTGCGCTCGCCCGCGACAGGTTGGAAACCTGTCCCATTTTCCACGCCCCGCCTTTCTGCTGCATTGCTCCCGCTCGGGTGATCTGCGATGCAGCGGTCGATGTTCCGCGCCCTGCACGTTGTCGCCTTCCTTTGCCTGTTCATCGGCGCCGCCCGCGCTCAGGACTACGACGTCCTCGTCTACGGCGCCACGCCGGCCGGCATCTCCGCTGCTCTCTCCGCCGCCGATTCGGGCCGCAGCGTGCTGCTCGTGGAGCCCAGCTCGCGCATTGGCGGCATGGTGACGAATGGCCTTTCGCATACCGACTTTCGCACCTTCGAAGGCCTCACCGGCACCTTTCTCGATTTCACCCATCGCGTCCTCGCGCACTATGGCGGGGACGCGGCGATCTGCTTCCGTGGCGCGCACGCGGAGCCGAAAGTGAATCTCGCGGTCTGGCAGGCCATGCTCGCGGAGCGCAAAAACAAGATCGAGGTATGGACCGACCGCGCGCTCGAGGGCGTGCGCCTGAGCGGGGAAGGAGACTCGTCCGGCGATCGCTCGCTGGAGATCGCGCTCTTCGGCGACGAGGAAAACAAACGTTATCCCGTCGCGGCGCGCTACTTCATCGACGCCACCTATGAGGGCGACTTGATGGCCGCCACGCGCATCCCGTACCGCGTCGGACGTGAAGGCCGCGACGAATTCGGTGAAAGCTTGGCGCCCGCGCAGTCGGACACCGAATTGCAGGCCTACAACTTCCGCCTCTGCCTCACCAAGGTCCCGGAAAATCGCGCCCCCATCCGCAAGCCCGAGGGCTGGAAGCGGGCCGACTACACCGGCGTGATCCCGCTGCTGGAAAAAGGCAAACTCAAGAGTGTCTTCTGCGAAACCACCGGCGGCATTTTCAAAGCGCAGGAGCCGCCGCTACCGGGCGGGAAGTATGATATCAACGATGTTTCGAAAGGCCTCCTTCGCCTCTCGCTCCCCGGTGAAAACTCCGCGTGGCCCGATGGCGCCGGCGGTGCTTTCATTCGCCGCGATGACGAGACCGATGTCGGCGGCGTCGTCCCGTTTTCCCGCACCGGTCTGCGGCAATCCCGGGCGCGGGTCTTCGACGAGCACCTGCGCTGGGACCTCGGCTTGCTCTACTTTCTCCAAAACGACGACGCCGTGCCTAAGCGCTTCCGCGAGGAGGCGCGCGCGTGGGGGCTCCCGCGCGACGAGTTCGACGACAACGGTCACCTCCCGCTCCAACTCTACATCCGCGAGGCCCGCCGCATGTGCGGCGCCTACGTCTTCGTGCAGCAGGATGCCGAGCATGCCGGGGATGATGCCCGGGCGCCGCTGCACACGGACAGCATCGCGATGGGCGACTATGGCCTGAATTGCCACGGCACGGCGCACACCGGTTCCCGCTTCGGCGGCCAGCACACCGGCGAGTTTTACCAGCCCGGTCCGCCTTACCAAATCCCGTATGGCACCATCCTCCCACCCGAGCACGGCGGCGTGGATAATCTCCTTGTGCCCGTTGCCGTCAGCGCCACGCACGTGGGCTTCTGTGCCATTCGGCTGGAGCCGATCTGGACTTCACTTGGCCAAGCCGCCGGTCTTGCCGCCGCCATTGCCTGCGAGCGGAAATGCAGCGTGCATCGCGTCCCGGTGGCCGAAATCCAATCCCGTCTCCATCGCGCGGGCGCAGCCACCATTTACGTTTCGGATGTGCTCCCCGGTCATCCGGATTTTGCCATGGTGCAATGGTGGGGGACTGCGGGTGGTTTCCACGGCCTCGCGCCGAAGCCTGCGACGCCAGGCCCGCGTGGCAAAAATATTTGCAGCCAATACTACGAGGCTTTTCCCGATCACGCCGCCGATCTCGACCGCCCGCTCGATGTCGCTACCGCCACCCGCTGGCTGGCTCTTGCGAAGAAACTGGAAGTCCCCGAACCACCCACGACCGAGGGCAAAACGCGCGCCGCCTGGTTGCGCGAGGTGTGGAGCAAGGTGAAGAAATGATGGCGGCGCGATTTCGCGCTTTGCCCCTCTTCCCTCATTCTGTGGGCGCGTTCGTTCGTTCGGGCCGTGGGATGTGCGACCGGTTTTCCACCGGTCGCGGTGGGAGTGCCTGCGCGGAGTCATTTCGCGGCATCATCTCGCCACCTACGCCCATCCCGTCGCGACCGGTGGAAAACGAGTCCCACGTTCCACGCTTCGCCAATATGGGCTGGCAGCGCGGGAAAAGCGCTCCTTTGAAAAGCCGCTTACCAAAACCAACTCACACCGGCCTGCGTCACAAAGCTGTTCAGCCCGAGATTCCGGTCGGCGAGTCCCGCATTGGAAATATGGCGGTAGCCCGCTTCCATATAGGCGGCCATGTGGTCATTGAACAAATACCGCAAGCCGAAGGCGCCCTGCAGATTGAATTCAAACGCCTGCCCAATCAACCGCTGCGGATGCTCTTTGTAGATGTCGTTGTAGAGGCCGCCGCCACCGATTTGGAAATACGGCACCCACTTGGCGTTGGGCTGGACAAAGTTGTAGCGCAGCAGGAAGGAGCCACCTGCGAGCATATCCCCAGGCCCGGTGGTCACGCCGCCGCCAAAAGCTTCCAGCAAAAATTCCAAGTTTCCACGGAAGAAACCTTCGCCTTCCGGCGAGGTGAGCATCCAGCCAAAGCGCGCATAGGCATCCAGATCCTGAATGTCGGGGCGGCGTTTGGTATCCGAATTAATCGCCCAGTTGTACCCCACGCCCAATTGAAACTCGTGGTGTCCCGCGTCGAACGGGGACGTCTCTACCACACCCTTCGTTTCCTTGCCCGGGGCGACAACTTCGTGTCCGGCAAAAACGGCAGCGGTGGGGACGGTGAGGACGAGCGTGGCCCAGAGGAATTTCATCGTTAAAACGCGTTTAATACGCGCGCCTTGTAAGGATCGGATGCCTCGGAGGCAAGGCCTGTTGCCATAAATCGGCCAAAACTGGCCGGATATGAGTCCCTGTGCGGCAATCCTTTCCGCCATGTCGGGTGCGTCCTTTTCATGCGGGCGCGGAGATCGGATATGATTTCTTTAATGACAACCCCGCGGCTTTCCCCCAACGTCCGCGCCCTTTTCACGCAACTAAAATATCGAATCCGTCCTTCGTATGGCACCCTATACACTCAAGAATAAAGTCGGCATCAACACCCTCGGCGCTGGCGTTTGGAATATCGGCCCGGGCAATGATCCGTTTGGGGGCCCCACCCGCGAAGCCATCCCCATGCTCGACCGTCTGCCCCTCCTCGCCGAGGCCGGCATGAGCTTTTACGAAGCGCACGACGTGGAGATCACTCCCGAGATGGCTCCGCAGGCCGCGAAAATCGCCAAGAAGCTCGGCCTCAAGTGTGCAATGTACACCCCGTCGTTCTTCGCTGCCCCCGTGTTCAAGGACGGCGCGATGACCTCGAATGACCCGGCCGTCCGCAAGCTTGGCATGCAGAACGCGCTCAAGGCCGTCGACACCACCGTCGAGCTCGGCGCCAAGACGATGGTCTTCTGGAATGGCCGTGAAGGCTTTGATTTCGTGCTCGCGAAGAATGGCCGCGACGCCTTTAAGCGCCTCGTCGAGGGCTTCAACAAGGTGGCCCAATACTCCAAGGAAAAGTACGGCAACAAGGTGAAGTTCGCCATCGAGCCCAAGCCGAATGAGCCCCGCGCCAACATGTATCTCGCGAATGTCGGCGAGGTGCTCTATCTTATCAGCCGTCTCGACGAAGACCTCCAGCCGCTCTTCGGCCTGAACCCCGAGACGGCGCACAGCCGCATCGCGGGCCTCGACTTCCTGTGGGACATCGAGCTCTGCCTCGAGGCGAACAAGCTCTTCCACATCCACCTCAATTCGCAGGACGGCCAGCGCTACGATCAGGACCTGCCCTTCGGCTACACCGAGCCGCTCAAGGATCTCGCCCTCCTCGTCGTGCTGCAGGACGCGAAATACGCCGGCCCGATTTGCTTCGACGTGAAGGCCCCGCGCGTGGACGACCCGGCCAACATCACCGACGTCCTCACCGTCAGCGCCAACAACCTCATGTGGCTCTGGGAGCGCGCCCTCGCCGTCGACCGCAAGAAGATCGAGCAGTTCCGCAAGGAAAACCGCCTCACCGCGCTCTCCGGCTACCTGGCCCAGTGCCTCTACGGCAAGTAGGAGAACCGGGAAACCAATCACTCTCAGCCCTCACCGGTCCCACCGGTGGGGGCTTTCTCTTGGAGGCGTGATGCTCGGCGTCGCGCCCTCTCCCCTCGGAGCGAAGCGCCGCCTATGCGACTTTATGAACCTCCGCGGGCGTCTCGCAATACATGGGGCGGCCATCGCGCGCCTTTTTCCCATGCTTCGCCAGGTAATCCTGCGCACACCGCGACGTGCGCACCCATTCGGCCTCGGATATTTGTGTCTTTCGAGTTTCGATGCGGGTTAGGTCATCCGACAGAAATTCGGCAATATAAGGTCTGAAATTGGTGTAGCGGTGATACGATGCCGGACCGTGTTCCAGATCTCGGACGAGCACTTGGCCGAAGGCATACAGGTTGACGGTGAGCAACCGTTGGCCCACGGTTAAGTGATATTGAGGGACCAAAGCATCGGGAAATTGGAGGAGCGCGATGCAGTCCATTTCGTCCGTGTAAGCTGCGACGAGCAAGGGGTTCGTCGAAACCACCATCGCCGCACGGCTATCTCCCTTCTGCAGGTGGCGCTCATTCCATGCACGCCGTTGTTCTTGCATCGGCGTTGGGCGGTGGAAGAGCCCCAAAATCCCCCGCGGCCCATACCATTCAGGATGAAACGCCCGCATCTTCGCGTGCGAAATTTGCAGGCACCCGGGGTCGGTGGCCTGGGCCTCATCATTCGTCCTTTTTCTCTTTTGGTCTTTCATTTCGAGCGCCGCGTCGGGCTTGGTACGGAAAGCACGAAGCTTGCCTTCCCGATCGGCGCCAGAGCCGTTGGCTCCTCCCCTTCATCCACTCCCGCCGTCACCCCGATACCCCTCCGTGAAATAAACCCTTAGCCTCCCCCTGGTTGTGAGGTATTTAGAAAGAACCGTCACCCGTGAACACCGGCCATCGCTATTCCTTCCTCCTCCTGGGCGTCGTTGCCTGCGCCTCTGCCGGTCGTCTTTACGCCGCCTCCCCGGACCAGCTCGATTTTTTCGAAAAAAAAATCCGCCCCCTCCTCGCTGAGCATTGCCAGGATTGCCACGGCGAAAAAAAGCAGAAGGGCGGACTGCGTCTCGACACCCGTGCCGGCTGGACCACGGGCGGAGACAGCGGCGCTGCCATCACGCCCGGCAAGCCGGAGGACAGCCTCCTTATCAAAGCCGTCCGTTACGCGGATAAGGATCTCCAAATGCCGCCGAAGGACAAGGGCGGCCAGCTCACGCCGGCGCAGATCGCCGATCTGGAACAATGGGTCCGCGCCGGTGCCGCCGACCCGCGCGAGGTCGTCGCCAAAATCGGCGGCATGACGGAAACCGAGGCCCGCGCGTGGTGGTCCTTTCAGCCCATCACTGCGCCCAAACCTCCGCGAGACGGCCACCCCCTCGATGCCTTCATCGACGCCAAAATCGCTGCCGCGCATCTGCCGACGGCTTCCGAGGCAGACCCGCGGACGCTGGTGCGGCGAATGACGTTTGATCTGACCGGCCTCCCGCCGACCTCCGAGCAGGTGGAGGCGTTCGTTCGCGATTCCGTCAGCAATCCCCAATCAGCAATCAGCGATTTAGCGGACCGTCTTCTCGCCTCTCCGCAGTACGGCGAGCAGTGGGCCCGCCACTGGCTCGACGTCGTCCGCTTCGCGGATTCGCTCGATGACCGCGGCCGAGGCAAGGATGGCGATATCCTCGATTCCTGGCGCTACCGCGATTGGGTGGTCGGCTCCTTTAACGCGGATCTCCCCTACGACCAATTCATCACGGACCAAATCGCCGGCGATCTCCTCGCCGCGCAGCAATGGGACCCCGGCAAGGTCGTCGCCACCAGCATGTATGCCATCGGCAACTGGGGCAATGGCGACGCCGACAAGGAGAAGGTCCACACGGATATCGTGGACGATCAGATCGATGTGACGGGTCGCGCCTTCCTCGGCCTCACGCTCGCCTGCGCGCGCTGCCACGACCACAAGTTCGACCCGCTCACGCAGCGCGATTACTACGGGATGGCGGGCTTCTTTTTCAGCAGCAAGATCCTCGCGCGTTTTGCCAGCAAGGGCGATGGCGAGCGCCTCGCGCGCTGGCCGCTCCTGCCGCAGGAAGAATTGCAGCGCCGCGAGCTTGCGAAAAAGCGGATTGCGGAGATCGACGCCCAGCTCTCCGGCAGCCTGCAGCCGCTGGCCGATTTCCGCCGCGACATCCTCGGCAAGACGGGCCTTCACGGCTGGTCGCCGCGGGGCGCCGATAATCCGTCCGTGGTCATCAACACCACGAACGTCGAGCAGGCCTTCATCACCATCAAGCTGCCCGCGCGCGCCATCGCGCTGCATCCAGGGAAAACGCTCGCCGCCACGGCGGTATGGAAAAGTCCGGTGAGCGGCGTGGTGCGGGTGAGCGCGAAGCTCCGCGACGCCGATCCGAATTGCGGCAATGGCATTGAGTGGGAGGTCCGCCACGCTGGGGCCAAACTCGGTGGCGGCGCGATGGATAATGGCGGCAAGGCCGAGTTTCCCGAGACCTCCACCGCGGTGAAAAAGGGCGACCTCGTGCAACTCATCATCCGCCCGCGCGGCGAGTATTCCTGCGACTCCACGCAGACGGAATTTTTGCTCCGTGGCGAAGACGGCACGGTGTGGGACTTGCGCGATGCGCTCGTCAGCGGCGCGCCGCAGGGCGTCGACGGCATTTGGTGGGTGTGCAGCGGGGAGGGGAGTGAGCTCGGCGGCAACCCTGGCGCGAACACGGTGCTCAACGAGGAAAAGCAAAAGCTCACCGCTTCGCTCGCCAACGATCAATTCACCCAGGGCCTGCAGGAGGGCGGCATCCCAGCCACCGTGTGGGAGGGATTTCACGACGCAAAGATCCACCAGCGCGGCCGCTACGATCGTCTCGGCGATACCGTTCCGCGCGCCTTCCCCGCGCTGCTCGCGCCGCAGTCGCCGAAGATCGCCGCCGGCACCAGTGGACGCCTCGAGCTCGCCCACTGGGTCGCCAGCGCCACGAACCCGCTCACAGCGCGGGTGATGGTGAATCGCATCTGGCAGCACCATTTTGGGGAAGGCCTTGTTCGCACCGAAAACAACTTCGGCAAACTCGGCACCCCGCCCACGCACCCCGAGTTGCTCGATTGGCTCGCCGCCGAGTTCATCCGCTCCGGCTGGAGCGTGAAGCACATCCAGCGCCTCATCGTTACCAGCGCCGCCTACCGCCGCGCCAGCGCTTTTGAATCCACGAATGCCAAGGCGCCAGAAAGTGGAACGGCCCAAGGACGCAGCGAAGGAGCAGGGGATGTCGCCCTCCGCGACCCCGACAATCTCCTCCTCACCCACTTCCCGCGCCGCCGCCTCACTGCCGAGCAAATGCGCGACGCCATGCTCGCCGTGAGCGGAGAGCTCGATGGCGCCCTCGGCGGCCCGAGCATCCTCGACCTCAACGCCCACCGCCGCACACTCTACATCACCAGCGTCCGCAGCAATCGCTCCGATTTCAAATCGCTCTTCGACGGCGCCGATTCCAATAGCGTCGTCGAGCAGCGCACCGAGTCCACCGTGGCCCCGCAGGCTCTCTGGCTCATGAACCACCCGTTCGTCCTCGACCGGGCGAAAGCTCTCGCCGCTCTCGTCGCCGCCCGCCCCGGCGATCGCAGCGCCCGCCTTGCTTGGCTCTTCGAGCGTCTCTACGCCGCCGCTCCCACCGAGCACGATCGCCAACTCGCGGCCCGCGCCGTGGGGGAGGGGACCACGGCCGAGCAATGGGAGCCTTTCTGCCAGGTCCTCCTGTGCTCCAACGAATTCATGTATGTGGATTGAGCCGCGCCCTTCTTCAACCTTCCAGCCCTCTGACACCATGCTCACTCGCCGTCAGCTCCTCTCCCGTTTCGCCAATGGCTTTGGCATGCTCGGTCTTGCCTCCCTGCTGGGCGCGGAAAGTTTCGCCGCCTCACCGCTTGCCGTCCACCAACCTCTCTTCACGCCGCGGGCGAAGCGCGTCATCTTCCTCTTCATGTCCGGCGGCCCCTCCCACGTCGATCTCTTCGATCCCAAGCCCAAGCTCGCCGAACTGAACGGCAAACCGCTCCCCTTTGAGAAACCCAAACTGGAGCGCACCAAGACCGGCAACCTCTACGGCTCGCCGTATAAATTCCAAAGGCACGGCCAGAGCGGCATCGAGGTCAGCGAGCTGTTCCCGAATATCGCCGGGTGTGTCGACGATCTCTGCGTCATCCGCTCCATGGTCGCGGACAACATCAACCACAACGGCGCCTGCCTGCAGATGAACACCGGCGAGCAGGCCTTCTCCCGTCCCTGCCTCGGCTCGTGGCTTCTCTACGGTCTTGGTTCCGAAAATCAGAACCTGCCCGGCTTCGTGGTTCTCTCGCCGGCCCAGCCCGCGCAGGGTGCTCCGCTGTGGAGCAGCTCCTTTCTCCCCGCCGCCTACCAGGGCACGCTGGTCAATGATCTCAAAAAGCCCATCGCCAATCTCGGCAACCGCTTCGGCCCCGACCGCCAGCGCCAGCAACTCGATTGGCTCCATGATTTAAACGATGAGCACGCCGCCGCCCGCGCCGAGGATTCTCGCCTCAGCGCCCGCATTGAATCTTTCGAACTCGCCTTCCGCATGCAGCGCGAGGCGCCGGAAGCCTTCGATACCGCGCGCGAGACTGACGCCACCCGCAAACTCTACGGCCTCGACAACCCTGTCACCGAGACGTTCGGCCAGCAATGCCTTATGGCCCGCCGCCTCGTGGAGCGCGGTGTCCGCATGGTGCAGGTCTACCACACGCAAACGTCGAAGCGCTCCAGCTGCCAGCTGTGGGACCAGCATTCGAATCTCACCACCGAGCTCCCCAACAACTGCGCCGCCACCGATAAACCCATCGCCGGCCTCCTCCGCGATCTGAAATCTCGGGGTTTGCTCGACGATACCCTCGTCGTCTGGGGCGGTGAATTCGGCCGCACTCCCACGGCCGAGGGTGGCAACGGTCGCGAGCATCATCCCTTCGGCTTCACCATGTGGCTCGCCGGTGGCGGCATCCGCGGCGGCCTCGCCTACGGCGCCACCGATGACTTCGGCTGGCACGCCGTGAAGGACAAAGTCCACGTCCACGACCTCCACGCCACCATCCTGTATCTCATGGGTCTCGACCACGAAAAGCTCATCTACCGCTACGGCGGCCGCGACTACCGCCTCACCGACGTGAGCGGGCGCGTGGTGCGCGACCTCTTGGCGTAGCCGATTTCGTCGCATGAGCGGGAAGCGCCGGACGTGCCGCGGCCAAATAATCCGACGCCTCGTCCGCAAGCTCCCGCTTGCGGCTACGGACGCAACGATAGTCGCGAGCGGGAGCCTGTGAATCGATGCCCCATCAAACCCCAAGCTTGACGCTCCCCTCTGGCCCCGGCAAATACGCGCCTTTTTGCGGGGCCGTCCGCAGAACCCAACCAAACAATGAAGCTTCGCGTATTTTCCGCGGCCCTGTGGGCCATCACGACACTTGCCATCGCACCGGGCGCCTATGCGCAGCAGCAACTCCCCCCGGTGAAGAGCATCGACGTGCAATTTGTCGGGCCGCAATCAGTCGCCAAGGAAAAGATCCTCGCGAATATGCGCACCCGTGTGGGCAAGCCATATTCGCCTTCGGTCACCGAGGAGGATGTGCGGAATCTTTACGCGACGAATAACGTCACCAACGTCCGCATTTTCGGCGAGCCGCAGGGCGACGGTGTGAAAGTCATCGTCGTCGTACAGACGAAGAGCACCGTTTCCGAGGTCTACATCAATGGCGTGACCCGCTTTAAGACCGCCAAAATTCGCGACCAGATCAAGACCAAGCCCGGCGACGCGCTCAGCGAGTCCGCGCTCAATGCCGACAAGCAGGCGATCATCAAATACTATCAGGACAAAGGCTACGGCGATGTCGACGTGACCTCCTCCACCAAGGCCAGCGACGCTGCCGGCACCTCGCAGGTCACGTTCGAGGTCACGGAAGGCATCCGCAGCAAGATCGACCGCGTCTCTTTTGAGGGCAACACCGCCATCAATCGCAAGCAGCTCCAGAAGGTCATCAAGACCAAGAATAAGGGCCTGCTCGACATTTTCTCCAGCACCGCCGGCAAGCTCAACAGCGACCAGCTCGAGGCCGACCGCGAAGCCATCCGCGCCCTCTATAACAGCAAGGGCTACATCGACGCCGCCGTGGGCGAGCCCAATGTCGTCCGCCGCGGCCAGAAGGTCGACGTCACGTTCCCGATCACCGAAGGCCGCGAATACCACGTGGGCAAAGTCACCTACTCGGGCGCCCGCGTGTTCCCGCTCGATGAACTCACCCGGGGCCTCACGCTCAAGGCCGGCGGCATCTACTCTCCGCAGGGCCTCGCCAATGACCGCAAGGCGCTCGGCGATCTCTACGGCTCCAAGGGCTACCTCGATCTCCAGGTCTTCGCCACCCCCTCGCCGGGCGGCGCGGGCATCGTCAATGTCGACTTCCGTCTCGACGAAGGCATCCAGTACTACGTCGACAAGGTGAACATTGCCGGCAACACGCGCACCAAGGATAAAGTCATCCGCCGCGAACTGCCCCTCGCTCCCGGCGACGTGTTCAATACCATCCGCATGCAGGCCGGCCAGTCCCGCCTCGATAACCTCAAGTATTTCTCGAAGGTCGACGTCCGTCCCGCCGAGCCCCTCATCTCCGTGCCGGGCCGCCGCGACTTGAATGTCGATGTCGCCGAGACCCGCACCGGTTCCTTCAACTTCGGCGCCGGCTTCAGCTCCATCGACAATCTTCTCGGTTTCGTTGAACTCACCCAGGGCAACTTCGATGTCGCCGGCTGGCCTCGCTTCCAGGGTGCCGGTCAGAAGTTCCGCGCCCGTATTCAGTACGGCACGGAGCGCAAGGACGCCATCATCTCCCTCACCGAGCCCTACTTCCTCGATCAGAAGCTCTCGCTCGGCGGCGAAATTTACTACCGCGACGCGAGCTACACCAGCAGCGTGTATGACGAGCGCCGCTACGGCACCGCGATCTCCCTGCGCAAGCCGCTCGGGGAATTCACCGCCGGCCGCTTTGAATACCGCCTGGAGAAAGTCGGCATCCACAATTTCGACGACGGCGTCTCCAAGGAGATCCGCAGCGAAGAAGGCGACCTCGTGAAGAGCCAGGTCAGCGTGGGCGTGACGAACGACTCCCGCGACAAAATCTATCTCCCGCGCCACGGCCACCGCATCGATGCGCAGGCCTACTTCTCCGGCCTCGGCGGCGACGAAAAGATTTACGGCTTCGACCTCGAAGGCTCGCAATACTTCCACCTGCCCGGCGACACCATCCTCACTCTCGAGGCGCAGGTCGCCGGTGTCGAGGGCTGGGGCAGCGATGAACGCGTGCCGATTTGGGATCGCCTCTATCTCGGTGGCCCGAACAGCCTCCGCGGCTTCAGCTACCGCGACGTCGGCCCGAAGGACAAGAACGGCGAGCCCGTGGGCGGCCGCACCCTTGCCCGCTTCACGGCGGAATACACCTTCCCCATTGTGGAGAGCGTCCGCGGCGCCGTCTTCTACGACGTCGGCTTCGTCAATAAGGCTTCCTGGGATTTTGGCGGCAACAACGTGAATAGCGACGTTGGTATCGGCCTCCTGCTGGAATTGCCCGCGATTGGTCCCATCCGGATCGACTATGGTATCCCGATTCAGGCCGACAAGGACAACGACTCCAGCGGCAAGTTCCAGTTCAACGTCGGTTACAAATTTTGAACGGTTGCCTCCGCGACCGGTCTGCATGAATTCCTAGCTTTTCCATGAAACACACCATTCCACTTCTTACCGCCGCTTTGACCCTGGGCCTCGCCGGCTCCGCCATGGCCGAACTCAAAGTCGGCACGGTCAACGTGAAGAACGTTTTCTCCAACTACTACAAGACCAAGAACGCCGACTCCAAGATGCGGGAGGCGACGGCCACCGTCCGTCACGACATGGACGAGAAGAGCGCCAAGATCAAGGCGATGGAGGACGACATCAACAAGGACTCCGAGATGCTGAAGCAGCCGGAGATCAACGAGGCGAAGAAGGCGCCCATCGCCAAGGGCCTCGAGAAGAAGATCGGCGACTATAAAATCGCCGTGAAGGACCGCCAGGACTTCGCCGAGGAGAAGAGCAAGGAGCTCGACCGAGCCCGCCTGCTCATGCGCAACGGCATCGTGGAGGACATCACCCGCGTCATTTCCGATGTCCAGAAAGCCGACAATTTCGACATCATTTTCGATACCTCGGGCTTCAGCGACAACGCCATGCCCGTCATCGTTTTCTCCAAGCCGGACTGGGACTTCACCAAGGACGTCATCACCAAGCTGAATGCCGACAAGCCCGCTTCCTCGGGCGTTGAAGACGCCGCCGCGCCGGCCACCTCGGGTGCGCCCGCCACGAGCGGCAGCACGCCGCCGGCCGCGCCGAAGACGGAAAAGCCGGCCGCGCCTACACCGAAGAAGAACAAGTAAGCTTTCCCGCCGTGGAAATCACTGTGTCAGAGCTGGCCACCATGATTGGTGGCCAGCTTGCTGTCGGGGCGGATGCTTCCGCCGCCATCACCGGTGCCGCCGCGCTCGTCGAGGCCGGCCCGGGTGACATCACGTTCTTCGCCAACGCCGCCTATCTCCCCGCGCTTCGGAAATGCCGCGCGACCGCCGTGCTCGTCCCGGCGGATTTCGCGGAAGCCATCGGCCCCATCGCGATCCATTGCGCGGATCCGGCCGCGGCATTCTCCCAATTTCTCGCCAAGGTCGCGCCGCCGCCCGTCATCTTCGCACCCGGCGTGCACCCCACCGCCATCATCGGCGCGGGCGTGAAACTCGGCGAAGGCGTCAGCATCCAACCTTACGCGGTCATTGAGGAGGGCGCGGAAATCGGCGCCGGCACCGTCATTGGCGCCCATGGTTACATTGGCCATCGCGCCCGGGTCGGGGCCTCCTGCCTCTTTTATGCCCGGGTCACGGTCGGAGAGCGGTGCCTTGTCGGAAATCGCGTCATTCTTCATAGTGGCGCCGTTTTGGGGACGGATGGCTTCGGCTACGAGCTTCAGGGAGGGAAGCATGTGAAGGTCCCTCAGACCGGTATCGTGCAAGTGGATGATGATGTGGAGGTTGGTGCCAATACTTGCATCGACCGGGCTCGCTTTGGCCGCACTTGGATCCAAGCCGGGACCAAGATTGATAACCTGGTGCAAATCGGTCATAATGTGGTGGTTGGGAAGCATAGCATTCTCTGCGGGCAGGCCGGTATTTCCGGCAGCACCCGATTGGGTCAATATGTCACACTCGCCGGTCAGGTCGGCGTGGCTGGTCATCTGGAAATCGGCGACAAAGTCATCCTCGCCGCGCAGGCAGGTGTTACTAAGTCCTTGCCCGGCAAGGAAGTATACATGGGCTATCCGGCCCAGCCCGCCAAGGAGTTCCGCGAGCAAAATGCCCGGGTCCGCAATCTGGAGCGCCTCCGTCGCCGGGTCGCCGAGCTAGAGCAGATTTTGAGCGCGAAGATGAAAAGTTTGCCTCCGGAGACCTAGACGCTTGTCGAGCTCTACGGCCTGCCTATTTTTTCGGTTTAAGCAGACCGAATGAGCAAGCCCAAGACAGCGACGAAAAATAAGAAGAAGCGACCTTCCTCAAAGAGGCACTCCATGGTGCCTCGTGGCGAACTGCAGCGACAGTTCGACTTCAGCACGGAAGGCCGCCATTTCGATCTGCGCGAGATCTTCGATCGCCTCAACGCCCGCTACTTCGGCAACAAGCTCCGCCGCTACAAAATCGTGTGGGGCCGCCGCCGCCGCCGGAAGCCGCAAAGCTACATCGTCTTCGGCAGCATCCAGGAGCAGGATCGTCTCATCCGCATCCACCCGCTCCTCGATCGCGAGTTCGTCCCGAAGTGGTACATCGATTACGTCGTCTTCCACGAAATGCTCCACGCTTTCGTGCCGGATAAGTACGACCGCGCCGGGCGCCGCATCATCCACCACGAAGGCTTTCTCCAGCGCGAGCGCACCTTCCGCCACTACCGGCGCGCGGTCGCCTGGGAGCGGCAGAATCTCGCGCGCTTCCTCCGCTAATGTAGCTGCGCCGGAAGGCGGCGGTCTGATCTTTAGAACCGGCGAGTGGAAAAACTCTCCCCCTCACACTCGCCCTCGCGGTAGGTTGATCCTGCATGCGCACCCTCCTGCTTCTCCTCACGATCCCCTCCACGCTCGTTGCCGCCAATTGGCCCGCCTGGCGCGGCCCTGCCGCGGACGGCTCCACCTCCGAGCCGGATCTCCCTCTCCACTGGACCGCCACCGACGGCATCAAATGGAAAATCGATCTTCCCGATCGCGGCAACAGCTCGCCGGTCGTCTGGGGCGACCGCGTCTTCGTCACACAGGCCACCGCGGATCGTCGCACGCTCATGTGTTTCAATCGGAAGGATGGCTCCACGCGGTGGACTCAGGGCCCCGCTTGGACCACCAAGGAAACCACGCACGACACGAACCCGGCCTGTTCCGGTTCGCCCGTCACCGATGGCGAGCGGGTCATCGCGTGGTTCGGCAGCGCCGGGCTCTGGTGCTGGGATCTGGACGGCAAGGAGCTGTGGCATGTCGACCTCGGTCCACAACACCACATCTGGGGTTATGGCGCCTCGCCCGTGATCGCGGGGGACCTCTGCCTGCTCAACTTCGGCCCTGGCAAAAGCAGCTTCGTCGTCGCCGTCGATAAGCGCACCGGCAAGGAGGCCTGGCGTTTCGATGTTCCGATGCCCGCCATCGTCGAGGGCCCCGGCGATCCCGCCAAGGATTTCGTCGGCTCGTGGAATACCGGCCATGTCGTCGAGATCGGTGGCCGCCAGGAATTTCTCCTCTCCCTTCCCGGTGCCGTCTGGAGTCTCGAACCGAAAACTGGCCAGGCGCTCTGGCATTGCGATGGCCTCAACCCGCTCGCCTACGCCGAGCCCCTCGTCGCTGAGGGCGCCATCGCCGGCTTCGGTGGCTACGGCGGCTACTCCATCGGGATCAAGCCCGGTGGCAGCGGCGACGTCACGGGCACGCACCGCCTTTGGCAGGAAAAGCGCAACCCCCAGCGCATTGGCAGCGGCGTGACCGTCGGCCCGAACGCCTTCCTCACCTGCGAGCCCGGCATCATCCAGTGCATCGACGCCACGACCGGCAAGGAGCGCTGGAAAGAGCGCCTCAGCGTCCCCGGTGGGCGCTCCTCTTCCTGGAGCTCTCTCGTCCGCGCCGGCGACCGCATCTACGCCGTCACCCAGAGCGCCGACGTCGTCGTCTTCAAAGCCTCCCCGGAGAAATACGAGCAACTCGCCGTCAACTCTACCGGCGACGGCCTCACCAACAGCTCCCTCGCCATCGCCGACGGTCACCTCTACCTTCGCACCCACAAACACCTCTGGTGCATCGGGCCGTGAGAAGGGCTTGATGGTGCGTCCCATGTGGCTCCCGACTCCGTTCGGGAGTTTGAAAGCATCGCGCGCAGCGCCCAATTTGAGCAATGTTCGCCCGCAGCGAGCCGTCCGGAGAGAGAGGCGCTGCGCGCGGTGCTTTGAACTCCCGAACGGGGTCGGGAGCCACATGGGACGCACCCTCACGCCACCAAGAGCGGCCCCGACCCGCCCCCCCGAATTTCCCCCAAAAACCACCCCCTGACCCCATCGTCACGATTTCTGACACCAATCCGTAACATCTCTTGTGGAATCCATGTTCCTGCGCATAGTCCCGACCGCCTCTCCCACACCCAATGCTTCGCGTCATCGTCATCCTCGCTCTCGCCGCGGTCTCCCTCCGCGCCGACCCCATCATTTCCGAGTTCATGGCCAGCAACCAGCACTCGATCACCGACGAGGACGGTGACCATTCCGACTGGATCGAAATCCTCAATCCCGACGCCACGCCCGTGAACATGGCCGGTTGGGGTCTCACGGATAAATCCACCCAGCCCCTGCAGTGGGTATTTCCCTCCGTCACCATTCCCGCCCACAGCCAGATCATCGTCTGGGCCTCCGGCAAAAATCGCAAGGTCATCGGCGCGAATCTCCACACCAATTTCTCTCTCAGCGCGAACGGTGAATACCTCGCCCTCGTGAAGCCCGACGGCGTCACCAAAACCACCGAGTACAATCCGACCTTCCCGCCGCAGGTGGAAGACGTCAGCTACGGCGTGTCTACCAGCAGCACGGACACCATCGTCGTCAGCCAGACCACGAGCTGCCGCTCTTTCGTCCCCACCGATAACTCCCTCGGTGTGGCGTGGCACGTGCCCGCGTTCAACGACTCCGCGTGGACCTCCGGCACTTTCGCCGTCGGCTACATGGATTCCGGCGCCAGCCCGAATCTCACCGCCGATCTCGGGACGAATCTCGCCGCGAGCATGTCTGGCACGGGTCGCAGCGCCTACACCCGCGTCCATTTTAACATCGCCAATCCGGCCCTCGTCACCGGCTTGAAGCTCGACATGAAATACGACGACGGCTTCTACGCCTGGATCAATAACCAGACGGTCGCCAATTCCCCGAGCGCGCCCGCCGAAGCCTCGCTGGCCTACAACTCCACCGCGCCCAATCACACCGCGTCCGCGTTCGAAACGTTTGATCTCGCCACCAAGCTCAGCACGCTGGTCACCGGGGATAACGTCATCGCTTTCCAGTGCATTAATACGAACGCCACCAGTTCCGATGCTTTCCTGCTGCCGCAACTGACGGTCACCACCACCAGCGGCACCTCCGGCATCACCGGCTATTTCACCACCGCCACGCCGGGCGCGGCCAATGGTGGCACCAATACGCTTTTCCTGCCCATCACCGTCGCGTTCTCGAAGCCTTCCGGCACCTTCACGACCACGTTCAATCTCACGCTCTCCGGCGCCGGCGCCGGCCAGGAGATTCGCTACAACATCGTCGATCCGAGTTCCACGGCCTCCACCGTGGCCGAGCCGACGATCTCTTCGACCAAGTATACGGCGCCGATCAGCATCGCGACCTCGAAGATCATCCGCGCGTCCGTCTTCGAAACCAGCACCGGCCGCAAGGGCCTCACCACTTCCGCGCAATATCTGCTGCTGGAAACGGGCGCGACGAACAACACGTCCAACTTCACCTCCAATCTCCCGCTCCTCGTCGTCGATGACCACGGCGCTGGCACGCCGGTGGACAGCGGCACCAATACCTACACCACCGGCTTCATCCACATCTTCCCGCCGGTGAATGGGACCGCGAGCCTCAACACCACGCCGACCGTCTCCACGCGCGCCGGCATGCGCGTGCGCGGCTCTTCCTCCGCCAGCTTTGCGAAAAAGAGCCTGGGCGTGGAATTTTGGGACGAGGCAAATTCCGACAAGGATCTCGCCGCGCTCGGTCTCTCCGCCGACAGCGATTGGATCCTGAACGGCCCCTACCAGTACGACCTCAGCTACATCCACAATTCCTTTATCTACGAGGTCAGCCGCCGCATCGGCCGCTGGGCCCCGCGCACCAAGCCGGTGGAGACGTTCTTCAATACGAACGGCGGCAAGCTCGACTACTCGGACTACAACGGGATCTACATGTTCACCGAGAAGATTAAGTCGAACAGTAATCGGCTCGATATCACGGGGATCAAGCCCGAGGACATCGCCGGCGACGCCGTCACCGGGGGCTACATTTTCAAGAACGATCGCATCGATACCGGCGAGGTGGCCATCACCACCACGACCGGTGTGCCGTCCAGCGACAGCTTGGTGATCGTCGAACCGGATCCCGATTTCGACAATACACAGCAGATTACCTATATTGGGGACTACGTCCGCGCGTTCGACTCCATGCTCTTGAGCGAAAAGAACGCCGCCTTCGCGACGCGCAATTATCTCAAATACATCGACCGCGGGACGTGGATCGATCACCACATCCTCAATTCCCTCGCCTACAACGTCGACGCGCTCCGGCTCAGCGCTTTCTTCTACAAGGATCGGAATTCGAAAATCTGCGCGGGCCCCATCTGGGATTTTGACCGCTCGCTCAACACCACGGACAACCGCGACGACAACCCGTCCAGCTGGGGCAATATCGAGTACTTCTTCTCCCGCGATTGGTGGGGCCGCCTCTTCCAGGATCCGGACTTCGTCATGGCCTGGGTGGACCGCTGGCAGGCGCTCCGCGCCGGCACCGGCCCGCTCAGCACGGCGAACCTGCTCGCGCTCATCGACCAGCAGGCCGCGGAAATCGGCAATGCCGCCGCCGGGCGCGACGCCGTCAAGTGGACGATCAACGCTCCCAAGACCGGCGCCTACACGGGCACCACGTCCGACATCACTGCCATGAAAACGTGGCTCACCACCCGGCTTGCCTGGATTGATGCCCAGATGCCCGCGCCGCCCACGGCCGGCACGCCGTCCGGCGTGGTCTCCGCCGGCTCCACGGTGACGCTCGCCGGCCTCGGCGCCGACACGGTGCGCTACACGACGAACGGCACCGATCCCCGGCCCGTCGGCGGCGCCATCGGCTCCGCCACGCCCTACTCGGGCCCGATCACGATCACGCAGACGACGGTCATCACCGCCCGGCGCCAGACGACGACCACCACCGTCTTCACCGGCATGGCCGCCATCGGCTCCGCCTGGAGCGGCATCATCACCCGCGTCTATCTCGTGAATGAATCCTTCGCCGCCGCGGGCGATGTCGTGGTGGATGAGATCAATTACCACCCGCTCGATCCCAGCACCTCTGAGATCGCCGCCGCGTCGGCTGCCGGCCTGCCCGGGCTCACCGCCGACGACTTCGAATTCGTGGAGCTGAAGAACGTGACCAGCAATAAAAACGTCAACCTCTTCGAGTGCAAATTCCTCGACACGCAGCCCTTCAAGGAACTCGTGCTCGCGCCCTTCACGCTGCACCCCGGCGAGGTCGCCTTCGTGGTGAAAAATCGCGCCGCGTTCCAGCTGCGCTACGGCACCGCCAATCTCGGCCGCATCGTGGGCGAGTGGGGCGACGGCTCGCTCGACAACAACGGCGAGCACATCGTGCTCAATGCGCGCGACGGCTCCACCATCCAGGATTTCAACTACAACGACAGCGGCGATTGGCCCGGCCGCCCCGATGGCAAAGGCTCCTCGCTCGAGTATCGCGGTGCGACCTTCACCAATGCCGATTTCAACAACCCGGTAAATTGGCGCGCCTCCTCGGAGTTCCACGGCTCGCCCGGCACGGTGGGCACGGGCCCCGATGGCCGCATCGCCATCAACGAAATCCTGAGCAACACCCAGCTGCCCTACCTCGACGCCATCGAGCTGAAAAATCTCACCGCCGCGCCGATGGCGATCGGCGGCTGGTACCTCAGCAACGTGACCAATCCCGAGACGGCCGACAGCTACAAGCAATACGCCATCCCCGCCGGCACCACCATCGGCACCGGCGGCTACTCGGTGTTCGATCAAACGCAGTTCAATCCCAACGGCCTGTGGAATCCGTCCCACGGCACGCCCACGGCCACGGAGTTCGAGTTCGACGGTCTCCACGGCGGCGAAGCCTGGCTCCTCGAAGCCGACGGCACGGGCAAGCTCGTGCGCTTTGTCGACCACGTCGACTACAACACCTCACGCCTCAATGAATCCTGGGGCCGCACGCCCGACGGCACCGGCAATCTATATCCGCTGCTCACGCGCACGTGTGTGGACGACACCAGCAGCGCCTCGCCCCGCCCGCGGCTCGGCGCGCCGAACAGCATCCAGCGCAGCGGTCCGCTCGTCCTCAGCGAAGTCCACCATTCGCCCGCCGGCGGCAACACCGACTTTCAGTTCGTGGAAATCCGCAACACCGGCAACACCTCGCAAGCGCTCTTCAATTGGCGCCTGCGCGGCGCGGTCGACTTTGATTTCACCAGCGAAGTCATCCCCGCCGGTGGCCTCCTCACCGTCGTGCCTTTCCCCGCGACCGACTCCACGAAGCTCGACGCCTTCCGCGCTGCTTTCCTGATGGCCACGGGCCTGCCGGTCCTCGGCCCCTGGAGCGCCAATGATCATCTCGACGGCACCGACACCGTCACGCTCTATCGCGCCGAGGCGTCTGATCCGTCTGATCCATACTATATCCCGCGCACCATCGAGGACATGGTGACCTACACCACTACCAGCCCGTGGGCCAATGCCACCGGCGGCTTTTCCCTCACCCGCCGCGGCTCCACCACGCCCGGCGCCGACCCGACGAGCTGGAAAGCCGACGTGCCCACGCCCGGCACCTTCGGCGTCAGCTACACGCAGTGGCTCGCTTTTTATTTCCCCGGCGGCGGCGCCGGCAGCAACCCGACCGACGACCCCGATCTCGATGGCGCCAGCAACACGATGGAATACGCCCGCGGCAGCAACCCCACCGTCTTCGAAAACTACTTTGCGCTGAACCCCACGATGGTCCGCACCGCCGGCGCCAACGCCGCTTTCGTCTTCACCTTCACCCGCCCGGTGGATCGCCCCGGCGCTAGCTACGCCGTCTTTCAATCCACCGACCTCCTGAATTGGTCCGTCGCCAGCGACACCCTCCTCTCCACCGTCGGCGATTTGGAAACCCACCAGGTTACCATCCCCATCAACGGCACCACCCCGCCGAGCATGTTCTTCCGCCTGCAAATCAGCGTGCCGTAGCCGGCTTTAGAAGGCGCGTCTAATGTGGCTCCCGACTCCGTTCGGGAGATTAAAGCCCAGCGCGCCGCGCCACTTTTTCAACCCGCTCGCTGCAGGCGAACATTTCTCAAATGGGTGCTGCGCGCTGTCCTTCCAACTCTCGAACGGAGTCGGGAGCCATATTCCCGCCCGGCGCTCCCCTTCCGCAGGTTCCTCGCATCCCGCACCACCCACGCTTGACTCCCCGCCCCATCCCACGCACAACGCCCGCTCTTCTCGCACCTACTACCATGCGCTTTGGCATTAATTCCTTCCTGTTCGTTTCCCCCTTCGTCACCGCCAGCACCAAGCTTTTCGCCCAGTTCAAAAAGTGGGGCTTCGACACCGTGGAAATTCCGGTCGAGGATCCCTCCCACATCGATCCCGCCAAGCTGAAAGCCGCCGCGGATAAAGCCGGTATCGCTATCGGCAGCATCTGCGCCTGCATGGGGCCCGGCCGCGATCTCCGCGGCACCGAGGAAGAGCAGAAGACTGGCTCCGACTACGTCCACGCCCTCATCGATCAAGCCGCTGCCATGGGCTGCCCGAGCATCATCGGCCCGATTTACTCCGTCGTGGGCAAGGCCGACGCCGTCGAACCCGCGCAGCAAAAAGTCGAGTTCGACCTCGTGGTGAAAAATCTCAAGCCCCTCGCCAAGCACGCCGAGCAAGCCGGCGTCCAGCTCTGCATCGAGCCCCTTAACCGCTTCGAGACCGACTTCCTCAACACCACCGACAAAGGACTCAAGCTCCTCAAGGCCGTCGGCAGCAAAGCCGTCAAACTCCACCTCGACACGTTCCACATGAACATCGAGGAAAAGAACCAGGCCGACGCCATCCTCAAGGCCGGCAAAAACCTCGCCCACTTCCACGCCTGCGGCAGCGACCGCGGCACCCCCGGCAACGATCACATCGACTGGAAACCGATCGTCGCCGCCCTCAAGAAAATCGGCTACCAGGGCGACGTCGTCATCGAAAGCTTCACGACGGACGTGAAAGTAATCGCGCGCGCCGCCGCCATCTGGCGCCGCATCGAGCCCACCCGCAACGAAATCGCCGTCGCCGGCCTCGCGAACCTGAAGAAGTTTTTCAAGAAGAAGTAGGGATGTAGCTGCAGCCGGAAGGCTGCGGAGCGAGGAATGAGCGGAAGGGGAGGGGCGCCGGGCCGGAATGTGGCTCCCGACTCCGTTCGGGAGTTTGAAAGCATCGCGCGCAGCGCCACGTTTTCAACCCGTCCGCTGCTGGCGAACATTTCTCAAAATGGGCGCTGCGCGCTAGGCTTTGCACTCCCGAACGGAGTCGGGAGCCACATTGGACGCGCCTCCTGCAGCGCTGGTGATCGTATAATTTCTACAGTCTCCCTGCTACTTTCCCCGGTAACTCCGCCACCCCGTATCCCACCTCCCCCCACAGCGGCACCCCCAGCCCGCCGAGCAATTCCTCCAACACCCCCGCATTCGTTACCGCGGCCGGATCTCCTTCTGCCGGGGGCTGCACCTCGTTCAGGATCACCCCCGCGCACTCCAGCCCCGCCTGCTGCACAGCCCGCACCGTCAGCAGCGTGTGATTGATCGTCCCCAGCTTGTTGGCCGCGATCACGATCACCGGCAGCCCGAATTCCACGGCCAGATCCGCCATCGAAAAATCCCGCGCCACCGGCACCAGCCAGCCGCCGGCGCCTTCCACGATCAGCGTCTGCACCTGCGTGCGAGCCTGGCGATACGCATCGCGCACCAAATCCACATCCACGGACCGCCCCTCCATCATCGCCGCCACGTACGGCGCCACCGGCGGGCGCATCCACACCGGATTCACCGCGTTCAGCGACAGCCGCCCGTCCGCCGCCGCCGCGAGCCGTTCCGCATCCTCGCGGTCTCCGCAACAGATCGGCTTGAACCCCGCCGCATCCACGCCCTTCGCGCGCAACGTCCGCACGATCAGCGCCGCGACCTGCGTCTTGCCCACGCCCGTATCGGTCCCTGCAATAAAATAGCCTGCCTTCATGGTTTCGAAACAAAGCACAACACCTGCGACCCGGTATGATAGAACACGCGTCCCTCCGCCACGCTCGCGAGCGATCGCGCGGGCCCATGCCATTCGTTGAGGATGCCGTACGGTTGACCCGCCGCGCGCGCCTTTTCCAGCCCGCCCTTGTCCTCCCAGCCCCACTCGCCAGCGCCGTAGGATCCGCCATACGTGTCCCGCTTCCCGAGCAACCGCTCCACTTTCCCCGACGCCAGATCCAGCGCCCCGAGATACCCTTGATGATTGCTGAACAGCCGCCCCGGCGCGCACGACAGCGTCTGCGTCTCATCGCCAATGTAGTTGAACGCCATCCATGGCATATCCTTCGCGCCCGGCGGGCGCCCTTCCTCCTTGCTCGCGTAGCTGTGCCCCACGAGCGCCACGCGCCCCGTTTTCAAATCGAGCCGCCCAAAGCACGTGAACGAGCGCACCTCGCCGCCGCCATCCCACGTCCCATACGCGCTGCGCAATTGCACAAACACCTCGCCTGTCTCCCGGTTCACGCAGGGTGGGGAAGGGGGATTGTGCAGCCCGCCCGTATACAAAATCGGCGCGATCCACGGCTCCGCGCCATCCTCCACGCGGAACGCGTAAAACGTCTGCTGGCCCGGATGCTCCCGCAGAAACTTCACTATCATCTCCTGCTCCGCCCGCACGTCGTCCTCGGTCCCGGGAATGTAGCGCTTGTCCTTTCCGGTAAATCCCGTCCGCGTCACGAGCATCTGTTCCTGCTCGCCGAGCACACGGTGAAAATCGCGCACCGGATTCGTGGTGATCATCGCCATGCCGTCGCGGATCACCGGCGCATAGTCGCGCGCGCTCAGCCCGGCGAGCGGCCGCGATTTCCAGAGCAGCTTCCCATCGCCCAGCGCGACGCAGTACACCTGCAGGTCCTCGCTCGTGAACAGCACGCGGCTCCCGTCTTCGCTCAGCGAAGCCGATTGCAAAATCGGCCCCTCCGTTGGGCACTTCCAGGCCAGCGCCCCATCCGCCACGCGCACCGCGTAAAACACGCCATCGCGCGCGCCGAAGCACACCTTCCCATCCGCCACCAGCGGCGCTGTCCAAATTCCTTCCGCCGCCGCAAATTCCCAGCGCGCCTTGCCCGTCGCTGCGTCCACCGCGCGCAGCTTCCCATCCATCGAGCCGAAAAAGAGCGCTCCGTCCGCATACGCCGCCGAGTGCCCAATCGGCCCGCCCGTCTCCACCTTCCACCGCTCCTCACCCGTCGCTGCGTCCCACGCATGCATCGTCCCGGCATACGTCCCGAGATACGCCAGCCCCTCCGCCGCGATGATGTCCGCGCGCGGCCCCGTCATCTCCCGCCACAGCTCTTTGCGCCAGCGCAGTTCCAGTTTTCCTCTGGGAAATTCCGCTGCGAATCCGCTCCGCTGCGCATCCCCGCGCAGCGTCGGCCAGTCACCGGCGATGGCCGGCGCCAGCAAAGCCGCGCCAAGAAAGAGGAGAGAAGCGCTCCGCATTGCCGCACGCTATCGCCATTTCGCCTTGCCGCGCAACGCTCGCATTCGCCAGCCTCCCCGCCCGCATGAAGGATTACCGTCTCAACCGCCTCTTCAACCCGCAAACCCGCCGCTGCTTCGACGTCGCGGTCGACCACGGCTTTTTCAATGAGCCCGCCTTTTTGCAAGGCATCGAAAATCTCGCCACCGCCGTGCAGACCCTTACGGCTGCCGCGCCCGACGCCATCCAGCTCACCATCGGCCAGGCGCATTATCTGCAGTCCCTGCCCGTGCGCCCGAAGCCCGCGCTTGTCCTCCGCACCGACGTGGCGAACGTCTACGGCAAGGAGCTCCCGCGCGCGCTCTTCAGCCGCATGATCGACAACGCCGTCGAGCAGGCCATCCGCCTCGATGCCGCGTGCGTCGTGGTGAATCTCTTCCGCATCCCCGGCGAGCCCGAGGTGACCGACCAGTGCATCGACAATATCCTCAAGCTCAAGCCGCAGTGCGACCGCTGGTGCGTGCCGCTGATGATCGAGCCGCTCGTCTTCCAGCCGAATACCAAGGCCGGCGGCTACATGGTCGACGGCGACCCGGGCAAAATCATCCCGCTCGTCCGCCAGGCCTGTGAGCTCGGCGCCGACATCATCAAGGCCGACCCGACCGACGACGTCTCCGTCTACCACAAAGTCATCGAGACTGCCGGCCGCATCCCGGTGCTCGTGCGCGGCGGCGGTAAAGCGACTGACGAGGAAATCCTCAACCGCACGGAGGCGCTGATGAAACAAGGCGCCGCCGGCATCGTCTACGGCCGCAATATCATCCAGCACCACGACCCCGCCGGGATGACGCGCGCTCTTATGTCCATCGTCCACGAAGGCGCGACAGCCGCTGGCGCCGCGAAGCTCATTGCCCCCGCGAAGTAATCCCACGGCGGATCAGCAAACGTAGGGACGGCGCGCCGCCGCCAGCCCCAATTTCGGGGCGGAAGACGACTTCCCGAGCCAATTCCCGCTCTGGAAGTGGAATGTTCCCCTTCGCTGCCGCGAAGTTGAACGTGCTCTGCTGCGCTCCGCCGGCGTGCGTGCGCCTTCCACTTTTACACATCCGTATTTTTCACAGCGGGCGATTCTCCAGCGTCGAGAAACTCCCACACATCACCACGCTATGAAACCCACCAAGAAAAAGTCCGCTGCCAAATCCGCCGAAGAAATCACCGTCCACATCCCGAAGGAGAAAGCCGCCGGCGGCGCTGCGGGCGCCATCATCGGCGGCATCGTGGCCGGGCCGATGGGTGCGGTGGTCGGCGGAGCCGTGGGTGCCTCCGTGGCCGGCCACACCGACCAAGTGAAAGACGCGATCGTCAGTGGCGCACGAGCCGCGCGCAAAAGTTCGATTGGCCAGACCGTGGTCCGCGCCGTTTCGAAAGCCGGCCAACGCCTCGCCGGCGCCCTCAAAAAAGTGAAAGCCAAGATCGCCAAGAGCTCCACCGCGAAGAAGGTCGCTGCGACCGCCAAAAAAGTGACCGCCAAAGCCAAGGCCACGATGACGTCCGCCCAAAAAGCCCTCGCGGCTAAAAAGACCGCGCCCGCGAAGAAAGCGCCTGCGAAGAAAACTTCCGCCAAGAAGACCCCCGCGCTCAAAGCACCGGCCAAAAAGAAGAAGCCGAGCCGCAAAGCAAAGTAATCCCGCGCCTAGAAAGAGCGGCCCGCCCATCTGCGGTCCAACGCTCCGCGTCGGGTCTAGTGAAAGTGGAGCCTCCTTCAACAAGGCGCATGTTCCAGCGGGAGTGCCGCGCCCGATATGGCTCCCGAGCGGAGTCGGGAGCCACCTTGGACCATGCCTTCCAAATCCAGGCCACGATGCCGAGCGTCGGGTCTAATCGAAATCACTCTGCTCCGGCCCCCGACGCAAAACGTCGGGCCACAGATGCCTCAGGCCAGAACTGGAGCCGCCGCTCCTTTCGCAAAAGTCGCCCGGTCATCCGCCTCGAGATAATCAAACAGCGTCGTCGTCGCTGGGTTCAGTTTCAGGCCGTCGCACACGCCCTGAAACCACTCGGCATGCTCCGGATCATTGTAGGGCAGGACCGCCTCCGCTGCGTCGGACCACGCGCGCACCTCGCTCGCGGCCTTCGCGATGCCGTGCCTGTCGATCCAATCGGCAATCGCATTGTCACTCACGTCGGCCTTGAGGAGGGGAGCGATCTCGTCCCCGCTGATGCCCTTGAACTTGAACAGTTCTTTGTCCACCGGGCAGTCGAAGTGGTAGTCCCCGGCCGTGCCCCGGAAGTGGGCACGGCCTTTGTCGATCATCCGCGCCATGATGGCGTATCCCCCGAGACGGGTGCGGGGACTGCGCGGCGGTTCCTTGCTGAGATCCTTGGCGGTATTCATGTGGGTCGGATTCGTTTTTCGCCCACCGTCCGCGCGCGTTACTTCAGCCCGCCGGAGATGACCAAGTTCTCACCCGTCAGCCAGGCGGAATCATCCGAGCTGAGGAACACCGCCGCGCCGGCGATATCCGGCGGCTGGCCGATGCGGCCCAGCGGCGTCGTCGACTCGATCTGCTTGCGGAAATCGCTCTCCGCAAAGCCAGCGGCCTTCACACCTTCCGTCTCCACCATGCCGGGGTTGATGGAGTTCACGCGGATTTTCTTCGGGCCAAGTTCCTTGGCGAGTACGCGGGTGATGGAGTCCACCGCGCCCTTGGTCCCCGTGTAGACCGCCGAGCCCGGAGGCGCGTACGTGCTCACCACGGAGCTGATATTGATCACGCTGCCGCCCTCCGGGCCGAAAAGCTTCACCGCGCCCTGCGTGGTCAGCAACAGGCCAAGCACATTCAGGCGAAACATCTTGTCAAAATGCTCCTCGGTGATCGCCTCCAGGGCGCCGAATTCATACACGCCCGCATTGTTGACGAGGATGTCGAGCTGGCCGTAGGCCTTCTTCGTTTCGACGAGCAGGCGATCGATGTCCGCCTGCTTCGCCACGTTGCCTTGCACGGCAATGGCGCGGCCTCCGTCCTTGGTGATTTCGGTCACCACGGCGTCCGCCCCGTCCTTGCTGGACGAGTAGTTGACCACCACGGCCGCGCCTTCGGCGGCGAGGTGCTTGGCGATGGAGGCGCCGATGCCTTTGGAAGCTCCGGTAACAAGGGCGACTTTTTGGCTGAGTTTTTGTGCAGTAGGTTTCATATTTGTGTATCGAACGGTAAAAAACTATCGATTGGACAAAGGGCTGTCAATATGATTATATACTGAACAGTATGAAAAACGTCGAGACTCCTGCTGCTCCAGGGCGCCCCCGCGCTTTCGATCTGGAGACTGCTCTCGACCAGGCTTTACGCGTCTTCTGGCAAAAAGGATACGAGGGAACTTCGCTCACGGATCTCACGGAAGCGATGGGCATTAATCGCCCCAGCCTCTACGCCGCCTTCGGCAACAAGGAGGAACTCTTTCGCCGCGCGCTCGCTCGCTATTCCTCGGGCCCGGCGTCGTTTTTCGCTCGCGGCCTGGAGGCGCCCACCGCCCGCGAGGTGGTGGAAAAAATTCTGGCCGGCGCCGTTGAGGCGCACAGCGTTCCGGGCCGTCCGCGCGGATGTCTCGCCGTGCACGCCGCCCTGGCCTGCGGCGATGAAGCCGGCGTGGTCCGGCGCGAGACCATGGCGGTGCGCGTCGCCGCGCAAAACAGCCTCCGCGAGCGTTTCGAGCGCGCCCGCAGGGAAGGGGATCTTTCCCGCAAGGCGGACCCCGCCAAGCTGGCCTGCTTTTACTCCACGATTTTGCAGGGTATGGCCGTGCAAGCCGCCAGCGGCGCGACGCGCGAAGACATGCAAAACATCGCGGAGCTCGCGCTGAAGGCCTTTCCGGCGTAGGGCCGCATTCTGTGGCCTGATGCTCCAGCGCCATCCCTACCCGCGGGGGCTCGCTTCACTCGCTTGGAAAGAGGGGCACACTGCCCGCCGTTCAAAAAAACAAACGCCTCGGCTCACTTTTCAGCCCCGACACAAATGCGTCAGGCCACAAATGCGCACCGCATCGAGCGCTCCACCTACTTCCCCCTCTAATTCCACAGCTCCGCCAAATCCGGGTCCTGCCGCGCGTTCTTCTTGATGGCGTTATTCAGCTCGATTGCCGTCTGCACGCACTGCCGCGCGACCGTCAGGTTTCCCCACCGCGCTTCGTAGCAGCCCAGATTGTAGTGCAGGATGCCCGTGCGGCGCAGCCAGCCGGGTGCTTCCTGCAGCACGCGTGCGGCCTCCTCGGGCTTTTCCATTTTGTGCAGTGCAAACGCACGTTGCACGGTAAACTCGTCTTCGTTCCGATGTAACGTCTCCCCACGCTGGGAAAGCTTCGCGGCTGTCGCGAATCGATTCAGATGAAGCAGGACGCGGACACGGGCAATGAGCACGTCTGCCAGCTCCTGGTCGGTTTCCAAGACACGATCCAGCTCCTTCAGGGCCTCGCGGTACATTCCAAGGTAGACATAGCCTTCGGCCGCCTGCAGGGCCTTGTAGGTTTCGGGGGAGTGCTGGTGAGTTCGGTTCGTCAGCGTCAGCATAGGTCTTACGGATGGTTAAGCATCGCTCATGCCATGGGGTTTTCAAATGACGGCACTGTTTCCCACGGTCAGGCTCAAGTTCTCCTTCAGGCCCTACGCTTTGCGCCGTGCCACGGATCCGTAAAGGTTGTGCCAATTTGGCCAAAAATGGCTGTCCATGGAGGCATTCCTGTCACTCGCCGCGCGCGGCGAAATGGGAAAGCTCCTTTCGCCATTGGATTGCGCTTGCACCGCGGCGAAATGGTCGCCAAGTGCTTTCCCGGTATGCCGACTACGATTCAGAGTCTCGGGAATTGCGCGGTTCGTTCGCCGATTCACGACATTGGCGCGGTGGAAGCACGATTTCGCAACGATAGTGAACGCGTGCTCTATGAGCACACGGTGGATGTCGATGCGCCGCCGCTCGACGCCGGCTCGCGCCGCGAGCTCAGTTTCGAGGTCGCCGGCCCGCGCGAGATGATCTTTTTCGAGCCGGCGAAAGTTACCGCAGGCATCGTTACCTGCGGCGGCCTCTGCCCGGGTCTCAACGACATCATCAAGGGCCTCGTGATGCAGCTGTGGAACCGCTACGGCGTCCAGCGCATCTACGGCTTCCGCTATGGCTACCAGGGCCTCATCCAGAAATTCGGCCACACGCCGCTGATGCTGAAGCCGGATTCGGTGAAACAAATCCACCTCCTCGGCGGCACCATCCTCGGCAGCTCGCGCGGCGAGCAGCCCATCGGCGAAATGGTCGACACGCTGGAGGACATGAAAGTGGACATCCTCTTTGTGGTCGGCGGCGATGGCACGCTCAAGGGCGCCGAGCGCATCGTGGAGGAGATCCAACGGCGCGGGCTGAAGAAGGCCGTGGTCGGCATCCCCAAGACGATCGACAACGACATCCAGTACCTCGATAAATCGTTCGGTTTCGAGACAGCGTTTGGCGAGGCCGTGCAGTCCGTCCGCTCCGCCCACGCGGAAGCCCTCGGCGCGCCCAACGGCATCGGCCTCGTGCGCCTCATGGGCCGGGAGAGCGGCTTCATCGCCTGCTACGCGGCGCTCGCCGATGGCAACGTGGACTTCGTCCTTGTGCCCGAGTCGCCCTTCAAACTCGATGGCGAGCGCGGCTTGCTCGAGGCCGTCCGCTACCGCGTGGCGCGGAAAAAGAGTGCCGTCATCGTGGTGGCTGAGGGCGCTGGCAGCGACCTCATGCAGGGCTACGAAGACGTCGACGCCAGCGGCAACAAACGCCCGAAGGACATCGGCGTCTTCCTGCGCGACCGCATCACCAGCTTCTTCCGCGACCGCCGCATCGAGCTGAACCTGAAGTATATCGATCCCAGCTACATCATCCGCAGCGTCCCGGCGAACGCGCAGGATAATTTCTACTGCCAGCACCTCGCCCAGCACGCTGTGCACGCCGCCATGGCCGGCAAAACGGGCATGCTCGTCGGCCGCTGGCATTGCTCCTACGTCCACCTGCCCATCTCCTTCGTCACCCAGGTCGGCCGGCATAAAGTGGACACCAGCGGCGACCTCTGGCGCGCCGTGCTGGAGAGCACGGGGCAGCCACCGAAGCTGTATTAACACTTCTTAGCTCCTGCTCTCGGTGACCGATTCCCGGGTGCGTCTGTAGCTGCGACCGGAAGGTCGCGGAGGGGAGGAGCGCCGGGCCGGAATGTGGCTCCCGACTCCGTTTGGGAGTTTGGAGCATTGCGCGCAGCGCCCATTTTTGAACTGCCCACTCCTCGCAAACGCCTCACCAAACCGGCGCTGCGCGCGATGTTTCAAACTCCCGAACGGAGTCGGGAGCCACATTAGACGCTCCCCACCCCCATTTCACACCATCGTAATCTTGCCACGCCCGCCAAACTCTGGCACTCCTGCGACCATGTCTTCCCATCGTCCGCTCTTGTTTCTGTACGCTTGTACGCTCCTCGGAGCGTGCGCGCACAACAACGCGGAGAAGCAACTCCTCGACCTCAAGACCGCCAACAGCCGCGCCTTGGAACAACGGCGCATGAACGTGATTGCGATGAATGCGGATCAAGGGCTCACCGAGCGCGGCGCGGAGATCGCGGTCTATGATCCCGATAAAGTCTTCGATCCCCGGGCCGCCCACTTCGGACACGCCACCGAAGTCGCCACGAAGTCCGCGCAGACCACCAATTTCAATTTCACCGACGGCGTCCGCACCAAGGAATTTGCCGGCACGCGCAGCGCCCTGACGAAGAATGCGTGGATGGGCGACCTCAAATACCAGACGAAGGACGCCCAGGTGAAGGAGTCGTGGTTTTCCAAACTGACCGCGCGGACGAAAACGTTCGACACCAGTAAATCCCGCTTCTCCGACAAGACGATGGCGACGCGCCCCGCCCTCGCCGAAGACAAGCCCTTCCTCGTGAAAGGCCGGCGCCAGGCCGACTACGACACCAAGGGCCCTGCCGCCATGGCGCTGGGCGGCGACCGCATCAGCGGTGACAGCTGGACCGGCGATTTGCAGCAACTCACGAAGCCGCTGAGCGTCGACGACGTGAAGAAGCTGTTGAACAAGAATTGACATCGGGCGGCTCGGAACGCTCTGCATAAGGGCGAGCGCCACTTGCACCCACCCGGGAGGCGCGTTTCTTTTCCAACCATGCCTTCTCCGGAAGAACAGCTCGAACTCCTCAAGCGGGGAGCCGCCCAAATCATCTCCGAACCGGAACTCCTCGCGAAGCTCCGCCTCGGTCGCCCGCTCAACGTCAAACTCGGTGTCGATCCCACCGCGCCCGATATCCATCTGGGCTTCACCGTCGGCCTCACCAAGCTGCGCCAGTTCCAGGACCTCGGCCACCAGGCCATCCTGATCATTGGCGATTTCACCGCGATGATCGGCGACCCGTCGGGCCGCTCCAAGACGCGCCGCCAGCTCACGCACGACGAGGTGATGACCAACGCCACCACGTTCAAGCAGCAGGCGTTCAAGATCCTCGATCCCGCGCGGACCAAGGTGGTCTTCAACGGCGAATGGTTTGAGCTCATGACCTTTGACGAGGTGATGAAGCTGAACTCCCGCGTGACCATGCAGCAGATGCTGCAGCGCGAGGATTTCAAAAAGCGCCTGGAAGATGGCGAGCCCGTGCATCTCCACGAAATCCAGTACCCCATCATGCAGGGCTGGGACTCCGTGAAAATCCGCGCCGACGTGGAGCTCGGCGGCACCGACCAGTTGTTCAACTGTCTCGTCGGCCGTGACCTGCAGCGCGAGGAAGGCCAGCCACAGCAAGTCGTTTTCCTGCTCCCGCTGCTCGAGGGCCTCGACGGCGTGAACAAAATGTCGAAGAGCCTCGGCAACTACGTCGGCGTGGGCGAGCCGCCCGGCGACATGTTTGGCAAGCTGATGAGCATTTCCGATCCGCTCATGGCCCGCTACTACGAGCTCCTGCTCTGCGAGTCCGTGCCCGCCGACCTGCATCCCATGGAGGCCAAGAAGCAACTCGCCGCGCGCATCGTGGCACGTTACCACAGCGAGGAAGCCGCCGCGCAAGCGCGCGCCGAATTCGAGGACCGCGACAAGCGCACCTACCCCACCGTCGATCTCACCGGCGTGGCCAACGACATCGTCAGCGTGGTCGTGGCCGGTTTCACCCAGGGCTACCAAATCACCAAATCTCGCGGCGATGCCCGCCGCTTGGTGGAGCAGGGGAGCATCCAGCTGCACGGCGAAAAAATCACCGACCCCAAAGCCACCCCCACCTTCGCTTCCGGCGACATCCTCAAGCTCGGCAAAATCCACTCCGTGCAAATCGCGTAATGTAGCTGCAGCCGGAAGGCTGCGGGTCGATCGCGATGCCGTGTGCGCGGTCCTCGACGATGCCGATGGCCGCCACCTCAGCACCGTTTCCAGCAAGCAATGGAGCCAGCCCGGATGCCTCGCCTACAGCCGCCCGGAACACTCGCTTTATCACGCGGATCGGGACGGTGCCCCGGTGACCCTGACCCGTTTTTCCTTGGACAAAAACAAGCTGAACCTCGAGGAGCAGGTGCGCGACTTGGGGGACCGGTGCCTCGGCCTCGCGGTGTCCCCCCAAGGCGGCACGGTGGGATTTCTCTCCTACACGAAGGGCGTGTCGCTGCTCTCCGCGGTGGATATCACCAAGACCCTCGTCACGTTTCCGCACCCCGTGCGCCCCTCGGCCTGCACGTTCGCCTCGGCCACCTCCACGTTCTTCGTCGCCAACTCCGGCGGCATCGACGGCTACTCCACCGTCAACTTCGCCCAGACGCATCACTTTCCGAACGCGCTCACCGTGGAAGCGATGGCCGTCGAGCCCGACGGCCATTTCCTCTTCGCCGCCACCCCCGACAAAGTCCTCGTCTTCTCCCTGCTCCCCCAAAACGAAACCGCCTCCACCAATCTCCCGCCGCCAAGATAGAGCCTCGGTGGCCCGACGCTCCAGCGCCGGGCCTGATTGTAGGGCCGAAGGGCCAGATCGTGGTCGGCCCTTCAGGCCGGAAATTGCTTTGGGCCATCGCTCAATCCTTTCGCCCGCCCCGATGCAGAGCGTTAGGCCACCAATGCCGCCGCCGCCTTCCCCGCCCAAGTCCCCGTCGCAAAGCACCCTTGCAACAGATACCCCCCCGTCGGCGCCTCCCAATCGATCATCTCCCCCGCGCAGAAGACTCCCGGCACTTTTTTCAGCATCAGCGTCTCATCCAACTCACTCCACTGCACCCCGCCCGCCGTGGAAATCACCTCTGCCAGCGGACGCGCCTGCACCAGCGGAATCCCGCAATCCTTCACCACCCGCGCCAGCGCCTCCGCCGAATCCAACGCGCCGTAAAACTGCGCCACGATCACCGCCGCCGCCTCCGGCAATTTCCACCGCGGCCCGGCCTCCCCGAGAAAATTCCGCCGCACCGATTCCATCTTCCGCACCAATTGCTCCACCGTGAAGGTCGGCTTAAAATCGATGCGGATCTCCGGTGTCGGCATCGCCCGGAGCGCCCGCCCAAGCTGATAAATGCAGGTTCCCTCGACGCCATAGCGCGTCAGCATCAGCTCCCCAATCGCCACCTCGTTCCCCGCGCGCACATGGATATTTTGCAGCGGGCGCCCCTCCACGCGCGCCCGCGTTTCCGGCGTCCAGGCGCACTCCCATCCGCAATTCGCCGATTGTAGCGGCTGCACCCCCACGCCGAGTTTTCCGAGAATCGTCGTCCAAGCTCCGGTGGAGCCCGTCTCCGGCCACGACCCGCCACCTAGCGCCAGCACCACCGCGTGATGCTCGCGCTCCACCCGCTCACCCGCCGGATGCACCAGAAACTCCGGCTGCTGCGGCGATCCGGGCCCCAAGCCCACCCAGCGATGATTCACCGCAAACTCCACGCCGAGCCCGCGCAGCCGCTCCACCCAGCGCCGCAGCAACGGCGCCGCCTTCATCATCTTCGGAAAAACTTTCCCGCTCGACGTCGCAAACGTCTCGACGCCCAGCCCCGCCGCCCACGCCCGCAATGCATCGCGATCAAACCCCGCGAGGAGAGCGCGCCACCGCGCCACCGGAAAATCGCCGCCTGAATAGACGCCCGCAAAATCCTCAAACGACGCCGCATTCGTAAGATTTAGCCCGCTCTTCCCCGCCACCAAAAATTTCCGCCCCACGGAGCGTTGCCCTTCGTACAATGTCACCCGCGCCCCGGCGGCCGCCGCGACTTCCGCCGCGCGCAAACCCGCCGGTCCGCCGCCAATCACTGCGATGTGCTTCGTGCCCGTCACTGTGCCCGCATCTGTGGCCTGACGCTCCAGCTCCGGGCAAATCTTTTACTGGCGATCTACAAAAATCGATCTACCCGGAGCGGGAGCGTCAGGCCACCAAGTCCCGCCTCGACGCGGAGCGTCAGGCCACAGATGCCGCCTCACCCCTACAGCACATTATTCTCCCGCACCACCGTCACCCCGTCATCCCGAAACCGTGGCCGGCTGGCCGCGCCGATCAGTCCGAGCCCGAGTAAAATCAAAGCGCCGATCATCACGTAAAGTCGCGGCGCTCCCGCCTCCAACGCCGCCCAAGCCAGCCCGCCGATTAGAAGTAAAAATCCGACAATGTAAGCGAAGAATCTCATCGTAAACTCCTTTGGAAGGAATTCGCTCCCACCGCGCCGAGTGGCCGTGTCGAACGCGAAGGCGCCATCCGTGTCCCGACGCAGAGCAGCGGGTCACAAATATCGCCCCCCGCTCTAATCCCCACCCTTGCTCAGCCGCTTCTTCGGCGCATCGACCAGCAGCGTGTGCGCCTCCCGCAACATCGCCGGAATGCGCTGCGCCACTGGCGACCCCGCGCAGGCGCGCAAGATCCCCGCCTCGTCAAACTTCGCTGCCGTCTCGCCCGGAAACCAATGCCCGCCGTTTCCGCCGAGCAAATTGTAGCGCATGCGGCCCCAATCCACGAGCCCCAGCCCGTGGGCGTACGTGTAGAGCCGCGCGATCTCCTGCACGTTCACCTCGCCCGGCACATCCACGTAGTTTGGCAGCCCCATCGGCCATTGCGCGCACCACGCGTCGCCGAGCTGCTGCTGCAACTCCGCGCGCAACCGCTGCTCGATCGGCGCGGTGATCTGCGCCGCCTCCTCATAGTGCGCCAGCCCGGCGAGATGCTCGTCAAAGTCCGACGGCCGCGCCGCGCCGACCGACAGCGTGTGCACCTCCGGCCGCGCGAGACACCACAGATCGTTGAACTGCATCGGCGTCAGCGGCGCGCACAGCTCGCGCAAGCGGGGTGGGGGACTATACAGCTTCCCGCCCTTGTCGTTCGGGCTGATGATGAACATCCCCATGTCCTGCTTCGCCGCCGCCTGCACGGCCGCCCAGTTTAGCTCGTTCACGAAATACCAGTGCAGGTTCACGTAGTCGAACTCGCCCGTCCCGATCGCCTGCAAAATGATGTCCGTCGTCGCGTGCGTGCTGAAGCCGATGAACCGGCACCGCCCCTCGCGCTGAATTTTCCGCGCTTCCTCCAGGCACCCGCCTTTGCGCATCGACCACTCCAGCAGCTCCGCCGTGTTGATTCCGTGCAGCGAGAGCAGCTCCACGTGGTCGAGCTTCAGGTTCTTCATGCTCTTCTCAAACGTCGCGCGAAATTCCTGCGCCGTCGCAAACGGCGCCACCTTCGTCTGCACGATCATCTTCTCCCGCGGCAGCCGCGGTAAAATCCACCCGAGCTGCATCTCACTGCTCCCGTACCCGCGCGCCGTTTCGATGTGGTTGATCCCCACCTCCAGCGCCCGCAAGATCGTGGCTTCCAAATTCCGCTGCCCGGCCTCGTCCACGGTTTCCGGCGCAATATCATCCCAGCTTTGCTGGTAGCGCATGCCTCCGCAGGAGAAGACGGGCATCTGCAATTCAGTGCGGCCAAACCGGCGATAGCGCATAGCGGTGCTCATGGTCTTCCGTTTTCCTCGTAAATCCCTCCTGCGCGCAAGGCCGAAGCCGCTTCATCATCGCCCGCTTTTACTCATTTTCCTGCAAGAAACGCCCCCTTTCCCCGTATCCCTCCCATGCAAGCCACCATCGCCGAACTCCATGCCACGCCCGAGCCCTCCTGGCCTGCCGCGCTGGCATTCCGTTTCAAGGCGGCCTGCTTTCGGCTCAAGCGCGCCTTTCGGGATTTCCTCCATGGGCCTCGCCGCCATCCCACAGCCGCTACCCTGGCCGGCGCCCCTGTGCTCGCCGAGTGGCCCAGCGATCTCTGGCGCGATGCCAGCTCTCCGCGTGAACGTCCACTGCAGCTCGGGAAAGTTCAAAATCTCCGCCTCGCCGCGCGGGCCTTCGACGGCCTGGAAATCCCCGCCGGCGAAGTGTGGAGCTTTTGGAAGCAGCTCGGCCGCACCACGCGCAGTCGCGGCTTTGCCGAGGGGCGCGAGTTGCGCGAGGGCTGCCTTATCCCCACCATCGGCGGTGGCCTCTGCCAAATCTCGGGCGCCATCTACAATGCGGCCCTCGCGGCCGGATTCGAAATCGTCGAGCGCCACGCGCACTCCAACCCCGCCGTCGGCTCGCTCGCCCGCCTCGGGCGCGATGCCACCATCTTTTGGAATTACGTCGATCTCCGCCTCCGCGCTTCCGTGCCGTGGCGGTTGGAAGTGCGCCTCACGAGTGACCAACTGCACGTGCGTCTTCGCGCCGCCGAGCCCGTCGCCCGCGTAGCGGCGCCAGCCGTGCAGCCGCCATCAGCCGCGCCCGCGCCAAATTCCTGCGCGACGTGCGGTATCGGCTCCTGCTTTCGCCACCGCGCCCTGGAGGAAGACGTGGACACGCCGGATCGGCTTGCCGTCCTCGTCGATGAATGGCAGCCCGAGTTTGCCACCTATTTAAAATCGCTCCCGCGCGGCCGCACGCTGCTGTGCCGGCCCATGGACGGCATCCGCTGGCGCAAGGCGAACTATGCCTGGCCTGCCGCGGGTTACCAGCGCACCGCGCAAGCCACCTTCCTCACGCTCCGCCGCGCTTGGGCCTCGCGTCGCCTGCGCGAGCAGGGGGCTGAGCGCCAGCGCGCCCTGCTCGCGTGGGACGAGCGCCTCGCCCGCGATTACGCCCGCCGCCTCGGCCCCGAGCACACGCACCTTCTCATCGCCCAGCCGCTGCTGCCCTTCCTTTGGCGCGACGGCGTTCTCGGCGGCCGCACGTTCGATGTCCTCATGTCGCGCCTTCCGATGGCCGAGCTTCACAATCGCCTGGATCAGGCCGCGCGTCTCCATCCGGAATTCCGCACCTGTGCCGATTTTCGTGCCGACCCCGCGCTGGTCGCCGCCGAGACCCAAGCCCTGGCCGCCGCTCATCGCTGGATTACCCCGCATCGCGAGATCGCTCGTCTGGCCGGGGCGCGCGCCTATTTGCTGGAGTGGCAGCGGCCCATCGTTCCCGAGATCCCGCGGCCCGATGGTAGCCGTCGCGTTCTCTTTCCCGCCGGCACGCTCTGCCGCAAAGGCGCCGTGGAACTCCGCGCCGCCGCGCGCGAGCTGCATCTCGAAGTTCTCGCCTTGGGCGGCATTCTGGAGGGCGCCGACTTTTGGCAAGGCGTGCCGCTCGTCGCGCCTACCTCCGATTGGCTCGCTGGTGCCGCCGCCGTCGTTCTCCCGGCCTTTGTGGAGCATCGCCCGCGCCGGCTGCTGGCCGCCCTCGCCGCCGGTGTTCCGGTCATTGCCACGCCCGCCTGCGGACTCGAGGGACTGCCTGGCGTGACCACCATTCCCGCGGGCGATGCCGCCGCGCTCACGCGTGCGCTCGAGAGCTTGCTCCGCGCCCCGGCCATGGCATCCTAGCCGCGCCCCAACATGCGCAAGCTCGCCCTGCTCCTCTTTCTTCTGCTTGGTTGCACCATGCTTGTAAAATCTCAGGATGAAGATCGTGTCGCCGCCGCCCGCCCGCGCGCAGAGCCGATCCTGCGCGAAAAGTTCCGCGCGGCGAATGTGACCTATCCCGCTCGCGAGATCTTCTTCCGCGTCTTCAAGCATGAGGGGCTCGTGGAGCTCTGGGCGCGCGGCAAAGCGAGTGAGCCTTTTCGTCTCGTCTCCACCTACGCCGTGACCGCCGCCAGCGGCGGCCCTGGTCCCAAGCGCATGGAGGGCGACCTGCAGGTCCCGGAGGGCTTCTACGAAATCGACCGCTTCAACCCGAAGTCGCTCTTCCACCTCTCCCTCGGCCTCAATTACCCCAACGCTGCCGACCGCATTCTCGGCCACCCCGAGCGCCCCGGCTACGACATTTTCCTGCACGGCAGCGCCGTCAGCGTGGGCTGCGTCCCCGTCGGCGATGAAGCCATTGAGGAAATCTACCTCGCCGCGCTCGATAGCACCGCCCGCCCCATCCACGTGCATCTCTTCCCCGCCAAAATGAACGCCCCCGAGTGGCCCGAATGGCGCGACACCCAGCTCAAAGCCCAGCCCGCTCTCACGGCGTTTTGGGAACAGCTCCAGCCCGGCTTCGACGCCTTCGAGGCCTCCCATCTCGTCCCTGCCCTCAGCATCGCCAAAGACGGCCGCTACGTGCTGCAGGCAAAGCGCTGAGTCCGCCGTCGGCGACCGCCCATTTGTGGCCCGATGCTCCGCGTCGGGTCTGGAAAAACCGACCCAAGGCGCTGGGCGCCATCCCTACCTGCGCCGCTCGCTCCGCTCGCTGACCCAGAGCGGCACGCTGCCCGCAGTTCAAGCACTCAACGCCTGAATTCTGACCCGATGCGCTTTAGCCCAGACGCAGAGCCTCAGCCCACCGCCCTACCCCAGCTTCCCGTGCAGCTTCTCCGTGAGCAATTCCCGCAGCGCCTTATCCGGCAGCCGCTCGAATACCTCACTCAGGAAGCCAAACGTGATCAGCTGTTGCGCCATCCGCCGCGGGATGCCGCGGCTCTCGAGATAAAAAAGCTCCTCGCCCTCCAGCGCCCCGCTCGTCGCGCCGTGCGTGCAGCGCACGTCATCGGCCTCGATCTCCAGGCCCGGCGCGCTGTTCGCCTCCGCTTCCTCGCTCAGCAGGAGATTCCGCACTTTCTGGTAGGCATCCGTCTTGTGGGCCCCATCATCCACGCGGATCAGCCCGGTGAAAATCGTGTGCGTCGTGTCGTTCAGCGCGTTCTTGTAGAGGAGGTCGCTCGCGGTGTTTGGCTGCTCGTGGATCTGCAGCGTGCGTTGATCAAAGACCTGTTCGCCCACCGCCGCCGACACGCTGAGCATATCGCTGCGCCCGCCCTGGCCGCGCAGACGCGAGACCGCTTCATCGCGCACCATCTCGCCGCCGAGATTCAGCCGCAGCGCCATCGCCGAGCCATCCCGGTGCACCACCGTGCTGTTGATGTGGAAAGCCGTCGTCGCCCGGTTCCAGTCCTGCACCGCGACATACGTCACGCGCGCGCCCGGGCCCACCGACATATCATTCACGCCAATCGCCAGCCCCGGCGCCGCCGAGGCGCTCGCAAAATGATCCACCACCGTCACCTTCGCGTGGTCTTCCGCGATGATCAACGTGTGCGGAAACACACTCGCGTTCTCCCCGCACAGCCAATGGAAGGTCTCCACCGGCAGCGCGATCTCCACGCCCTTCGGCACGTAGAGAAACATGCCCGCGCGCACTTGCGACGCATGCAGCGCCGCAAATTTCTGCGAGCCCAGGATCGCCTCGTCGCGCATGAAATGCCGCTCGATCAGCTCCCGCTGCTCCGCGATGGCCTGCTCCAGCGGCAGCCACAGCACACCTTTCGCGCGCAACGCTTCGCCGTGGAAATGCCGCGCCAGCAGCGTGTCATTGGCAAACACCATGTGCCCGCTCGTCTCCGCGAGCCCCTTCGATTTCGCCAGCAGCTCCGCCTGCTGGCTGTCACTCACCGCGGCCCCCCGCGCATAGGCATCGAGCCCCAGCGCTTTCACATCGGCAAAGCGCCACGTTTCATCCGTGCGGATGGGCATGCGCATCTGCGTAAAGGTGTCCCACGCCGCCTGCTGGCGCGCACGGAAATACTCGGGATGGGTGTTCAAATCAGGTCCGGTGGTCGTCACGGGATAAGAGTCGTCGTGCTGGGCAGACGGGGCAGAAGTTTCAAGGGCCGTGCTCATCAACCGACGCTGCCTTCCATTTCGAGGTCGATCAGTCGCTTCAGTTCCACGCTGTATTCCATCGGGAACTGCCGCACGAGGTCGTTCACAAAGCCGTTCACCGAGAGGCTCATCGCCTGTGCTTCGGTCAGGCCGCGCGACATCATGTAAAAGATCTGCTCTTCCGAGATTTGCGAGACGCTCGCCTCATGCTGGCAGGCGTTGCCGGTGCCACGCACGGTGATGGCCGGATACGTGTCCGTGCGGCTCGTCGAGTTGATGAGCAGCGCGTCGCACTCGGTGTTGTTCTTGCAGCCCTTGAGGTGCTTCGGCACGTGCACCAGGCCGCGATACGTGGCCCGGCCTTTGCCGAGGCTGATGCTCTTGCTCACGATGTTCGAGGTCGTCTCGTCCGCTGCGTGAATCATCTTCGCGCCGGTATCCTGGTGCTGGCCGTCGCCGGCGAGCGCGATGGAAATCACCTCGCCGCGCGCCTTGCGGCCCTTCAGCACCACGCCCGGATACTTCATCGTCAGGCGGGAGCCGATGTTGCAGTCGATCCACTTTACCTCGGCTTCCTCATGCGCGATGGCGCGCTTGGTCACGAGGTTGAAGACGTTGTTCGACCAGTTTTGCACCGTCACGTACTGGATCTTCGCGCCCTTCATGGCCACGAGCTCCACCACCGCGCTGTGCAGCGTGGCGGTCTCAAATTTCGGCGCCGTGCAGCCTTCCATGTACATCACTTCGCTGCCTTCGTCGGCGATGATGAGCGTGCGCTCGAACTGCCCGAAGTTCTCCGCGTTGATGCGGAAGTAGGCCTGGAGCGGATGCTTCACCTTCACGCCCGGCGGCACATAGATGAACGAGCCGCCGCTGAACACCGCGCTGTTCAGCGCGCTGAATTTGTTGTCGCCCGTCGGGATGACCTTGCCGAACCACTTCTTGAAGAGCTCGGGATGCTTGATCAGCCCCTCGGTCGAGCCCGTGAAAATCACGCCCTGCTCGGCCACGGCGGCCTTGATGTTGGAATACACCGCCTCCGAGTCGAACTGCGCCTCCACGCCCGCGAGGAACTTGCGCTCCTGCTCGGGAATGCCCAGCCGCTCAAACGTGCGCTTCACGTCCTCCGGCACCTCGTCCCACGAGCGCGTCGCGCGCTTCTTGTTCGCGAGGTAGTAGCGGATTTTGTCGAAGACGATCGCCTCGAGATCTTTCGAGGCCCAATGCGTGGGCATCGGTTTGGCGAGGAACACATCCAGCGCCTTGTGGCGAAACTCGCGGATCCAGTCCGGCTCGTTCTTCACATCGACGATGTAGTCGATCGTCTCGTGCGTCAGGCCGTAACCCGCGTCAAATTCATGCTGCTCCGGATAGCTGAAATTGCCCCGCGTGCGGTCGATGTCGATCGCCGAGGGCTCCGGTGCTTCGAGAAGTTCTGTGCTCATAAACTTATCCTTTCGGTCGTTTCAAAAAGGCGGCGACACCCGTCGTGCCGGCCACCACGTTCACTTCACTCACGGTCGAGACCAATTCCCAACCCTCCTGGCCCAAGCCGTTCAGCACCTCTTCGAGATGCAGCGTCCCCTTTTTCGTGTCGTGCACGAACAGATATTGGTCGCCTCGAACGATCTTGTATTCCCAGGTCATCGAAAGATCAGGCCGCGGCCTCCTCCTTGATAATCCAGTCGTAGCCTTTGGCCTCGAGTTCCAGCGCGAGTTCCTTCGGCCCGGTGTGGACGATGCGGCCATTCACCAGCACATGCACGATATCCGGCACGATGTAGTCGAGCAGCCGCTGATAGTGGGTGATCACCAAAAATCCGCGCTCCGCGCTCCGGGCATCATTCACGCCCTTCGCCACGATCTTCAGCGCATCGATGTCGAGGCCCGAGTCCGTCTCGTCGAGAATCGCGTACTTCGGATCCAGCATCAGCATCTGCAGCACTTCGTTGCGCTTCTTCTCACCGCCCGAGAAGCCTTCATTCACCGAGCGCGCGGTGAATTTCCGGTCGATCTCCAGCGAGTCCATCTTCTCGTAGAGGTGCGCGTAGTAGTCCGTCGCCTCCAGTTCCTCGCCGTCCGGCAGCCGCGCCTGCAGCGCCGCGCGCAGGAAGTTCGCATTCGAAACGCCGGGAATTTCCATCGGATATTGGAACGCGAGGAACAGCCCGGCGCGGGACCGCACGTCCGGCTCCATCCCGAGAATGTTTTGTCCATCGAGCAGCACCTCGCCCGCAGTCACCTCGTATTCCGGATGCCCGCCGATGACCTTGCTCAGCGTGCTCTTGCCCGAGCCGTTCGGCCCCATGATGGCGTGCACTTTTCCCTTTTCGACCACGAGGTCGAGGCCGCGCAAAATTTCGACGCCATTGCTGGCGATGCGGGCATGCAGATTTCGAATTTCTAGACTCATGTTGGTTGGTTAAAGGTTATCGCCGCTTCCCGAGCTTTTGCGCGCCCTTCGCGCAGACCGCGCAGGTGCCGCTGAAGCTGACTTCATGGTGGGAGATGGTCATCTCCCCGGGGAATTCCCACACGTCCTCCGCGCGCTTGCGGGTGCGCAGGGGGATGTCCGTCACCGTGCCGCACGATTCGCAGAAAAAGTGCGCGTGCTCTTCGAGGTTTGGACAATACCGCGCCGGCTCGCGTTCATGCGTGACGGTCTTTACCAGCCCGCAGGCGGTGAGGGTATCGAGACAGTTGTAAACAGTCGCCAGGGAGATGTTCGGGACGGAATCACGCACGCGGGTAAACACCTCGACGGCGGTGGGGTGGTCGCGCTTGCCCATGAGGACATCGAAGACCGCGCGACGCTGCTCAGTCATGCGCAGGCCATGACCATGAATGGTCTCGTCTGCGGAATGTGGCTTGGCCATGAATAAAAATGCGCAGCCTCCCATACCTTATCAAGAACAATTCTAATTTAGATTTGGCGATCAGGGGTGGAGACATTTGTGGCCCGAATTTGTGGCCCGCTGCTCCGCGTCGGGGCTGAAAAAGCGACCTAGGGCACCGCGATCTGCCTGAGCGAGATTCTGAGAGGCGCGTGTGCGGGCCAACGGCCCAGCATAAGCCAGCCCAGGGCAAGCGAGGCACGAGCGCCGCCCTGGGTTTCCGATGTTGAAATGATCCAAGCCCTCAAAGGGCGCGACAAAGAGGACCGTTTGGGATCTGGCGTCTGGACCGCACTTTTTTGTTCCGCCCTTTCAGGGCTTGGCCGTTGTTAATTTGTTAACCCAGGGCGTTGCCCTGGGCTGGCCTATCCTGGGCCTTTGGCCCGCAAGGCAGTGCTTTGCGCGCATTCGCGGCCGATCCGGTATGGCACTTTTCCACCCGACGCAGGGCGTCAGGCCACAAATTCCCGCGCCTGCCTCGCATCGAGCGCAATCTGTGCTTTCAGCGCGTCGAGCGACGGAAACTTTTGCTCCGGCCGCAAAAACTCCAGGAAGAACACCTCCATGTCTTCCCCGTACATCTCCCCGCTGAAATCGAAGAGGTGCGTCTCCAGCAGCAGCTCGGCCTCGCCATTTGTCACCGTCGGCCGGACGCCGATATTCGCCACGCCCGGATACTCCACGCCCTTGACCGCCGCCCGCACGGCGTACACGCCATTGGGCGGCAACTGCTCGCTCTCCGGACGCAAATTCGCCGTCGGAAATCCTAGCGTGCGCGCCAGTTTCCGCCCATCGATTACCGTGCTGAAAATGCTGAACGGCCGCCCGAGCAGCCGCGCTGCCGCCGCAAGATCACCCGCCTGCACCGCCGCCCGGATCGCCGTGCTGCTCGCCGCTTCGCCATCCACGGACACGCCCGGCACGCCTTGCACGGTAAAGCCCAGCTTCGCGCCCAGCTCCGTGAGCAGCGGCACATTCCCCGAGCGCCCTTTGCCAAAGGCCCAGTCCGCCCCCACGCAAATCTCGCGCAGCGGACGGCATGCCGCCGCCAGCTCGCCCACGAAGGTCTCCGGCGGCGTCGCCGCAAACGCGAGGTCGAACGGAATCACCAGCGTGTCGGCCACGCCGAGCTGCGCAAAGAGGCGCAGCTTGTGGCGCGTGGACGTCAGCAGGAGGGGAGCCCGGCCCGGACGAAGAATCTGCGCCGGATGCGGATCAAACGTCACCACCACCGCCGTCCCGTTGCTCGCATCCGCGGAGGCGCACGCATGCTCAATCACCGCGCGATGCCCGATGTGCACGCCATCAAAAACCCCAATCGCCAAATGAATCGGCCCGCACAACGCGTCCAGCTCATCGATGGAACGAAGGATGTTCATCGCGCAGGGGAGGGGAGGGCGAAGGCCAAAAGCAATTTCCGAATCGCCTCCAGCGCCTCCTTCGAGGCGCGGCTTCTTCTGTCCTCGCTCCGGGGGCTGAAGCCCCCGGCTAGTATCCATCGGCCCTTCGGGCCGGAACTGGAGCGAATGTCAAAGCCGAAACTTGAGCGAGTGCCTAAGGTAGTTTTCGGCCCGAAGGGCCCACGGCCACTAGCCGGGGGCTTCAGCCCCCGGATCAAGCGGGAGCGGAATGCGCCCCGAAGGCGGCGCCGGAAACCGCATCGGAAATTACGTTTGGCGTTCGCTCTGGCTTCCGGCAATCGCGCCAAATGTCGCCGCCAGCGGGAGCTGGCGGACCGCAGCCTCCCGGCTTCGGCCGCGGCCACGCGCACGCTGCTCTCGCGGAGGTTTTGGTCTCGGCGAGGGCGGTGCGGCGCAGCCATGAACGTTCCGAAGGCTCTACGCCCCGCGCAAAATCGAAACCTGCGGGAGCGTCAGGATGCGCTTCAGGATTTCCTGCACGTCCCCGTTTTTCAGGGCGTCCACGGTCACCGCGTGCTCCAGCGAAAACTTGCCGCTCTTCGTCCGGCGCAGCGCGCGCAGATGCGCCCCGCACCCGAGCTCCTGGCCGATGTCATGCGAATACGTCCGCACGTAAAAGCCCTTGCTGCACACCACGCGGAAATCGATCTCCGGCATCCGGATTGCCTGAATCTCGTGCGCATACACGTGCACGAAACGCGGCTCGCGCTCCACCGTCTGGCCCTTGCGCGCCAGCTTGTAGAGAGGCACGCCGTCCTTCTTGATCGCGCTGACCATCGGCGGCGTCTGGTAAAAATCGCCGTGATACTTCGCAAAGGCCGCGTCGATCTGCGCGCGCGTCAGCTCCGGCACCGGCTTCTCTTCCGTCACCTTGCCGTCGGCGTCCTGGCTGTCCGTCACTTCGCCCAGCTTCATCGTGCCCACGTATTCCTTGTCCTCGGCCTGCAGCAGGTCCTGGATTTTCGTGCCCTTGCCGATGGTCAAAACGAGGAGCCCGGTGGCCAGCGGGTCCAGCGTGCCGCCATGCCCCACTTTCTCCACGCCCACGCCGCGCAATGCGCGGCGGGCGATCGCCACCACATCGTGGGACGTCATGTCCGGTGCCTTGTCTACGAGGAGAACGCCGTCAATTTGTCGGGAGTGATTCATCAATCGCTTGCAAAACTTTCTTTCGTGCCTCGGCCAGCGGACCGCTCATGCGGATGCCCGCCGCGAGCGTGTGCCCGCCGCCGCCAAACTTTTGCGCCACTTTGCACACATCGGCGCGTGGATCCTTGCTGCGGAGCGACACGCGCACGCGGCCGCCCTCCAGCTCTTCAAAGAAGGCCGCCACGATCACGCCCTGCACCGCGCGAATCGTATCGATGAGCCCCTCGTTGTCCTCGGGGAGGGCGCCCAGCCGCTGGGTGGTCTCCTGCGTGAGCGCAAAGCTCGCCACGCGATCACCGCTCGAAAACTCCAGCACGTTGAGCAGGCTCTTCATCATCTCCAGCCGGCGCCGTGGATAGCTCTCATACAGGCGCTGCGAAAGATCACCCACCTTCACGCCCATCTTTACCAGCTCCGCGCCGATTTCATACGTGCGCGCCGTGGTGGACGGATACTGAAAGCTCCCGGTGTCCGTGCTGATGGCGACGAACAAATTGTCCGCCATCTCGTAGGTAAACGGCAGTCCGCCCTGGCGGAACAGCTCGAACAAGATCTGCCCCGTCGCCGGCGACGTCGCGTCGATGTGATTGAGATCGCCAAAGCGTGGATTCGAGACGTGGTGATCAATGTTCACCCATACGTCCGCATGCGCCACGGCCGGCAGGCAGGAGCCCACGCGATCCTTCACCGCGGTATCCAGCACCAGCGCCACGTCAAAGCGCTGCGGCTCCGCCGGCGGCTTTTGCACCTGTGCCGAGCCGGGCAAAAACGAAAACTTTTCGAGGCAGCCTTCCTCGTTCCACATGGTCACGTCCTTGCCGAGTTGTTTGAGGCAGAGCCCCATCGCCAGGGTGCACCCGAGCGCATCGCCATCGGGCCGCACGTGCGACATCACCACAAACCGGTTCTTCGTGCGGATCAGCTCCGCGATGGACGCCAGCGAGGCATTCTCAGTCATGGTGTTCCTCCTCCTCCTCGGGCGTCATCTTCGGCAGATTCAGCTCATCCAGGATGTTCAGGACGCGGTCGCCGCGCTCGCCGGCGGTATCGAGCTTGAAGTGCAGCTGCGGCGTGAATTTGATCACCACGCGCTTGCTCACCTCGCTCTGCAGGCGCAGCCGCTGGTCGTGCAGCGCGCTCATCGCCTGCCGCTGTTCTTCTTCACTCCCAATCACGCCCACGTAGACGTGCGCATGCTTGAGATCGGGCGTCACGTCCACCTGCTGGATGGTCACCAGCTTCGCGGTAAAGGTGATTTCGCGGCGGACCAAATCGCTCAGTTCGCGTTTGATCAGTTCGTTGACTCGGTCGAGACGGTTTTTCACGGCTTGCGGTTCTTTGGGTGTTGGGATGGCGAAGACCAGGAGCGGCGGAACCGCTCCTGAAATCCGGGCCATTGCTAAACACCCGTCTTCGTCAGAGCGATTGTGCCACTTTCTCCAAAGTATAGCACTCGATGATGTCGCCGACCTCGTATTCGTCAAAGTCGCCGAGCTTCACGCCGCACTCCATGCCGCTGCGAATCTCTTTCACGTCGTCCTGGTAGTGGCGCAGCGTGGCGAAACCGCCGTCGTAAATCGGCTGGCGATTGCGGATGACCCGGGCGCGGGCGTTGCGGACGAGGCGGCCGTCGGTGACGGCGCATCCGGCGACCACTCCCTTGGTGAGATCGAACACTTGTTTGACCGTCGCATGGCCGGTGATCTTTTCGCGGCCCTCGGGCTCGAGCAGACCGGCCATCGCTTCCTTCACCTGGTCGATGAGTTCGTAAATGATGGAGAACAGCTTGATTTGCACGCCCTCGCGCTTCGCGGCGCTGGCGGCATTGTTCTCGGTTTTCGTGTTGAAACCAATGATCACCGCGTTGCTCGCCGCGGCGAGCAGCACGTCGGATTCGCTGATCGCCCCGACCGCGCTGTGCACGATGTTGAGGTCCACTTTCTTGCTGCCGATTTGGTTGAGCGAGTTGACGATCGCCTCCATGGAGCCTTGCACGTCGCCCTTGATGACGACGTTCAGCACGGGCTTCTCGCCTTGGGCGATGGTGGCAAAAAGGTTTTCCAGCGTGGCGCGTTTCGGCGCGGTCAGCTTGCCAAGGCGCTTCTCCTCGAGCCGCTCGGCGCTCAGTTGCTGCGCCTCGCGATCACTGGCCATCACGATGAGCTCGTCGCCCGCATTCGGCATGCCGGCAAAGCCGATGACCTTCGCGGGGCAGGCCGGGCCGGCTTCCTTCATGTTCTTGCCAAATTCGTCCACCAACGCCTTCACCTTGCCATTGTATTCGCCGCAGATGAACGGCGCGCCGACTTTCAGCACGCCCGTCTTGACGATGACGGTGGCCGTCGGCCCGCGGCCTTGTTCCACCTGCGCCTCGATGACCGACGCCCGCGCCGGACCACGCGTGGTGGCCTTCAGTTCGAGCATTTCCGTCTCGAGCAAAATCATTTCCAGCAGGTCCGAGATGCCCGTGCCTTTGACGGCGGACACCGGCACCATGATGGTGTCGCCACCCCAGTCTTCCGGGGCCAGGCCCTTCTCCTGCAACTGGCCCTTCACCTTGTCCACATTGGAGCTCGGCAGATCGATCTTCGTCAGCGCGACGATGATTTTCACCTTCGCCGCCCGGGCATGGCTCAGCGCCTCCATCGTTTGGGGCATTGGGCCGTCGCCGCTATCCACCACGAGCACCACCACGTCCGTCACGCTCGCGCCGCGGGCGCGCATCGCTGTAAAGGCCGCATGGCCCGGGGTGTCGAGGAACGTAATGCTGTGCTCCTTGCCGTCCTTCGTCTTGTGCTTCACCGCATACGCACCGATGTGCTGGGTGATGCCGCCGGCTTCGCCTGCCGCCACGCGCGTCTTGCGCACGGCGTCCATCAGCGTCGTCTTGCCGTGGTCGACGTGGCCCATGAACACGACCACCGGGGCGCGCGATTGCAGCACCTCGGGCTTCTCGGCCTCCTGCTTCACCGGCTCGGGCTTGGGCGGCTCAATCTTCTTCTCCTCCTTGTGCACGCCCGCGCCTTTTTCGCGCTTCTCGCGTTCAAATTTCCAGCCGTGCTTCTCGCAGACCTTCAGCACCACGTCGGCTTCGACGTTCTGGTTCTGGTTGGCGAAAATGTTCATCGCCATCAGATCGCCAATGATCTGGAACGGCTTCAGCCCCATCGCGGCGGCGAGGTCCTTCACCATGATGGGCGGCTTCACGTGCAGCACCTTGTCGCCATTGCTGCTCGTCTCCACCGGCGCGGCGGCGGCCGGCGTCTCGGCCGGGACCGGGGCGGGCTCGGGCGCGGCGGCCGGCGTCGGCTCAGGCGCCACAATCTTCGAAATGCTCGGCAGGATCGGGTTCGACAGGGTCGACGGCTTCCGCGGGGCGCGGGGGCCCTTGGGCTTGTCGTCAATCAGCGAGAGCGCTTCCTTCGGCTTCTCGGGGGTGGGCTTGGCGTCCTTCTTCTCGTCCTTTTCGTTCTTGGTGCCGGCCTTCTTTTTATCGTCCGCCGTGTGGGCAGCCGGTTGCTTCGCCGTGATCGGCTTAAGCAACGACTTCTTGGGTTTGTCGTCTTCGGCGGGTGATTTGCTCTTGGTCGGCATGAAAATAAGTACGGTTGGTTCTCATGGCTTCACCTAGTGGGAAGCCGTTGCGGTCTCTTGCAGCTTGGCGACGATCTGCGCCGCCACCGCGGGGTCAATCTTGGCCGCATCCACGATGTCCTCGGCCGAGACTCCCGCAAACAAATCGAGCGAATTCAGGCCCGCCGTCACCAGCGCATTGGCCACGTCCACCGATATGCCCAGCGCTTTGATCAGCGTGGCGGCGGCACCGCTCACCTTGGCGTTCATCTCTTCCTTCGCCGAGGTGTCTTCCTCGATGTTGATTTCCCACCCCGTGAGCCGGTGGGTCAGGCGGGCGTTCTGCCCGCGCTTGCCGATCGCGAGGGAGAGCTGGTCGTTGTCCACGCGGACTTCCACCGTCTTCTTCTTCTCGTTCAGCGTAATGGTTTTCAGCTTCGCCGGCTTCAGCGATTCCTGCACGAGCTCCTTCACGTTGTCGCTCCAGCGGATGATGTCCACCTTCTCGTTGTTCAGCTCGCGCACGATGTTCTTCACCCGCGCGCCCTTCATGCCCACGCAGGCGCCCACCGGGTCCACCTTGTCGTTGGCCGAAAAGACCGCCACCTTCGTGCGGAAGCCGGCCTCACGTGCGATGGCCTTGATCTCGACCGTGCGGTCGGCGATTTCCGCCACCTCGGTCTCGAACAGCCGGCGCACAAAATTCGGGTGCGAACGGGACAGGATGATCTCCGGCCCGCGCGAGTTGTTGTCCACCGCCACCACATAGGCGCGGATACGATCGCCGATGGCGTAGTCTTCCGTCTGCACACGCTCGCGGCTCGGCATCATGGCCTCGAACTTGCCGAGGTCCACAATCACGTCCTGCCGTTCGAACCGGCGCACGACGCCGCTCACGATCTCGCCCGCGCGGTCGCGGAACTCCTTGTAAATGTTCTCCTTCTCCGCCTGGCGGATACGCTGCATGATGGCCTGCCGCGCTGTCTGCGCCGCAATGCGTCCGAGGTCCTTGGGCGTCACGTCGACCCAGATTTCCTCACCGGCCACCGCGTCGGTCTTGATCAGTTTGGCCTTCGCCAGCGCGATTTCGTCGTGCTTGTTTTGCACGCGCTCCACCACGATGAGTTGCGCCTTCGCCGTCACGGCCCCGGTTTTCGGGTCCATGATGAGCGAAAGATTGCGGCCCGCTTCCACGGATTTCTTGGCGGCGCTCAGGAGCGCGTTCTGTACAGCCTCAATCAGGACCTCTCGTTTGATGCCCTTTTCCTTCTCGAGATACTCGAGCATGGCGATGAATTCAGCGTTCATGGCGTTTTGGATTTTTAACTGCTGTAAAGTGATGCCATCCGGGGAACAAAAAAAGTGGGCTTTTCGGGGAAGGCCCACTTTCAGCGTTATGCCGGAAGTTGAGCAGGTAACGTATCGCTCACAATTTCGAGAGTCAAGAGGGGTTTCGAAAGAAGGGGCAGGGGAGGAAAGGATTTTGAAGTGCGGCGGAAAAACGGCCTCATTCTTATTTCTGATACCACGGTTCTTTGAAAACCGACGGCAACCCCAGGCTCATCGCATCGGAAAAGAAGCGGTGGGCCCCCCCGAACAGAGCGCCGTCCCATTTGTGCCTGGCGCTCCGCGTCGGGTCTGATGAAAAGGACGCCCGATGAAATCCGACGCAGGCCTCTGGATCGCACCTGGACAGGGCCGTCAGGCTCTTTGATGAAAGAGCGGAGAGCAGCGCCCCCTTTTTGGAAAGCGAGCGGAGCGAGCAGCGCAGGTAGGGGCTGGCGCGCTGGGCGCCATCCCCAATTTCGCTCGGGGGGGGCGGACGATTTCCGCGGCTACTTCCCGCTTGAAAACCAGCCCGATCACGGTCGCTGACGAGTAGTGAAGCTCGCCGGCGCTCTGAGCGAGATCTGGGACGGCGGCGGCCAATGGTAACTTGTGGCAAACGCGCTTCGCGCTGGGCGCCATCCCTACCTTTACTGCCAGAGCGGCACGCGCCCCGCAGTTCAAAAGCCCGGCGCCTTGATTCGCTTTTCAGCCCGACGCAGAGCGTCAGGTCACAGATGGCCAGATCCCCCGCCAAACTTTGTCTTGAATTCGTCACCTTAAATCCGCGAAAAGCATCCCTACCCATCTATTCGCCGCAGCCCTCGGCGTTCCATACCCATGTGCCCTTTTCTCTGCTTTGTGACTCCGCTGCCACGACAACTTCGGCAGACGGTGCCATCAGAGGTTTCCGCCAAGAAATCCGCCTCATTGTCGTAACCACCTACACCTCGATTTTGCGGTTCCACCGCTGCTGCTGCCTTTTCAGATGAACGTTTTTCGTGTTTTTGTCCGCTTTTGCTTCGCGCTCGCTCTTTGCGCCCTGGTTGTTCGAGCCGATGAACCAGCCTTTCAGATTAAGGACGGCGACGTCTGGGTAATGGCCGGCGACAGCATCACCGCCCAGCGGCTGCACACGAACTACATCGAGGCCTTTTTCCGGACGCGTTTTCCCCAGCTCCACCTTCATTTCCGCAATTCCGGCACGGGCGGGAACCGCGTGAGCCATCTCCTGCAGCGATTCGATTACGACGTCGCCGCCTGGCACCCCACCATCATCAGCGTGGAGCTGGGCATGAATGACGTCTTTGGACCGCTCAGCAACTACCTTAACGGCAGCAGCCAGGTGGTCCAGCTCAGCCAAAACCTCGGCGCCCAGCCCATTTTCTTCTCCGCCAGCCCGATCAATGACGGCAGCATGATGAACGCCTGGAAGTCTACGCGTTGCCAACTCATCCACCCCTACTCCAACGCGCTGTCTGGCCTCCTGCAAAATCTCGGCGTCCTGTTCGTCGACCAGTACCACCCCCTCATCGATGTCTGGGGGGCCAACTTTCAAAACGGCCCTACCGGCCTCCACCCGAATCCCGCGGCCTACATCCCGCTCGGTGGCACCACCGTGCACGTCGGCCCCGTGGCTCAATACACCATGGCCGCCGCTATTTTGCAGGGCCTGCACGTGGATGGCGACGTCAGCTCCGCTACGATTGGCGCCGATGGCACCATCACCGACGCGACCCGCTGCGCCATTACGGAGGTGAGCACCGAAGGCGGTGTGCTGAGTTTTACGCGGCTCGATGAAGTTGGCCCATGGCCCATCCTGCCCTCCTGCCGAAGCGCCGTGCAACTTTACCCGTCCATGCTCGATCTCTCGCGTTACATGCTCCGCCTCACGGGGCTCGTGGAGGGGGATTACCGGGTCAGCATCAATGGCAAGCCCGCCGGCATCGTCTCCTCTGCCACGCTCGAAGCCGGCTGGAACATGACCACCGCTTTCGACGGCGCGCTTGGCGACCGCTCCATCGCCATCCTCACGCTGATCGATAAACTGCAAAACCCCCTCAACACCGCTTGGCGTTCCGCGAGCAAATTGCACGACCTGCCCCGGCTCGCTACCGCCCAGGCAGCCATCGAGGTCTGCGAGGCCCAGCTCCAGGCTCTCATCCAGCCCGTGCCGCTGCGCTTTTCCTTCGAAAAAGTCTACATCCCCGAAGCCGTCGCCTCCGGCCCCCGGCCCGATGCCGCCACCGGCACCGGCGGCCCGGTGGTTCTTTACCCTTTGGCGAATGACATCCTCCCCGGCGATTCCACCATCACCGAGGTGAGCGATCCCGCCATCGTGATCAATGGCCGCGCTCTCGTGGTTCCGGCCGGCTACACCGGTACTTTCACCTATACCGCGGGCAATGCCACCATCTCCGGCACCGCGGCCGTGACCATCACCGCTGGGAATCCCGAGCCGGCCCCGCGCAAGTTTAGTGGGCTCTTGACTGATTCCACCGGGGCCATCGTCGGCTCGGTCCAGGCCAGTCTTACCCTCTCCGGTTCGGCGGTGGCGCAGATGCGCTACGGTCCGGCCCCGTATTCCGGCCGCTTCACACTGCGCGCGGAAGATACCGAGGTGGCTGGCCGCAGCACGCTCGGCGCCTTCACCGTCACCCGCCAACTCGATGGCACCCTCGGCTTCAACCTCGATGCCTCCGTCGGCCCCTTGAGCAGCATCCTGCGCCCGACGCGCGCTTCCGCCCGCCCGCAGCGCTACCAGGTGGCCCTCGCCAGTGTCGATGACACCATCCCCGGCGGAGGCTTCGCGACCGTGACGGTCACCGCGACCGGCCTCATCCGCGTGAGCGGGCACCTGCCCGATGGCCGGGCCTTCACCGGAAACACCATCCTGAACGACAACAACTCTTTCACGTTCTTCGTCGTCCCCTCCGGCATTATCAATCGCCGCGGCCTGCTCGGCGGCACCTTCACGTTTGCCGACCTTACCAACACCGACCTCACGGGCGAGCTCTCGTGGTCCAAGCCCCCACAGCCCCGCGGCACCAAAGGCCTTCACCTCGACGGGCTCAATACCACGCTCACCGCCAACGGCTGCCTTTACGCGGGCAGCATCCCGCTCACCGGCCCCGGGGCCGTCACGCTCTCCGGCGGCGATTTGCTCGCCCCCGAAAGCGACCCCGTCAGCGTTCTCTCCGGCATCCCCAGCAATACCCCTACGGGCTCCATCCTCGCCTGGGCTTCCGTGAACCGCGCTGCGGGCACCTTTTTCATGCGCGTCCGCCCACCCGGTTCGCTCGGCACCATCACGGGCCAGGGCGTCTACCTCCCCAAAAGCCGCAGCGCCTGGGGCCAATTCCCCGGCACCACCGAAGGCGGCCGCATCGAAATGGTCGTCCCGTTGGTCGCGCAGTAGCGCATTTGTCGCCCGCCCATCGGTAGCTTGACGGTCTGCGTCGGGCCTGATCTTGGTGGCCCGCAGCTCCAGCTCCGGGCTTATCTTTCACCGGCGATCCTCGAAAATTCGGTCTGCCCGGAGCTGGAGCTTCGGGCCACAAATGCGGCGCACCCACTCGGATGCACGTTTCCCTGCATTACCCCCCAAAAAAATTTCCCGCCCCTCCGCGCGTGGGATCCGCCCCGCTCCATCGTGATCCCATTACAACCGATCATGAAAACATCACCGCTGCTCAAAGCCCTCCCGTTCCTCGCCCTCATCCAGTTCGCTACCGCCCAGCAACCTCCTTCTCCCGCTCCCGCCGACGCCCCGCCCGCCGCCACCGTGGACATCCGCGCCGTCCCCACCGCGCCCGTCGCGCTCACCATCAATTTCCCCGGCGGCCCGCTGGACGATGCCGTCGGCGCCATCCAGGAGGCCCTTCTCCACGCCAACGCCGAGCCGGTCAACGTCGTCATCAGCATCTCGAAAGATCAACCCGTCCGCGTCCCGGCTCTCGTCCTGCGCAACGTCACCGGCCCCGACGCCCTCACGCTCATCGCCACCGCCGCTGGCGCCGAACTCCGGCCCATCGTCAACCCGACCGAAAACCGCATCATCGGCTGGGAATTTGCGCGCCCGCTGCGTGCCGGGGCGGCGGGAGAGGGTGGGGGCCCCGCCGTGACCTGGACCTCTCCGCAGCCGGCCCCCGCCCCGTTCATCAACACGGCTCCGGTGAGCGCGCCGCAGCCGACGTTTGTGGCGCCGCAGGCATTTGTGGCGCCGCCCGGGGCGGTAACTTTTACGGCTCCAGCCGGGACGCCGTCCAGCGCCACCGTCGTGGGCGGTTCCGGCAATAATGGCGTCGCCATGCTCAGCAGCATTCCCGGCGTCGGCCGCGTCTTTACCGCTACCGCCGCGGAGCCACCTCGTCTGGAAGGGGCGACGGACTCCGCCGGCGGCGGCGGCCTCGCGGTGGAGGTTGCCCCAACCTTCCCGGCGCCGGCGCCGGATAACACCCGCCAAACCCGCGTCTATGCCCTCGGTACGCTCGTCTGGTACGCCAATTACCCCGACATCGCCAAAACGCTGCAGGATGTCATCGAGGCGGATGGCCTCAAGACCAGCGACGTGAAAATCAGCTTTCACGAGAAAACGAGTGTGCTGGTCGCCAACGGCACCCCACGCGCCCATCAGTTGATCGGCCAACTCATCGAGGCCCTCTCCCGCGATGCTGCCGCCCGCCAGGCGGAAAACCAGGGTGCGGAAAGCAAAAAGCTGCGTGATGAAATGGATCGGCAGGCCATGTCCCTGCGGGACGCGGAGGATAAAATCCAACTGCTGCGCAAAACGGCCGACGAGGCCGTCGCGGAGGCCGCTCGCCTGCGGGCCGAGGCGGACATCAAGGCTTCCCAAAATAAGCCCAAGCCCGTACAGCAGTAGGCGGATTCCAACCCAGCGGTGACCCTCAGTGATGCCAATTCCTTGGGAGCCCTCGCCGGCGCGCGCATGAACCGCGCGCCGGCCGCACCATTACCGCCCGCCGCGGAGGCCTTCTGTTTTGCGGATACGCCGGCGCTCACGGCTGCCTTGCGCGCGGGAGGAGAGGAGGCCTTCCGCTGGCTGCACGCGCAGTGGAATACCCGGCTCTACCGCTACTGCCTGGCCATCGCGGCGGGCGACGACGTTCTCGCCGGCGATATCGCCCAGGCCGCCTATCTCCGGCTCGCCCGCCACATCCGCATGCTCGCCGATGAAGCCGCGCTCTGGGCCTGGCTTGCCCGCGCCGCCCGCGACGCCGCCACTGATCTCCGCCGCACCGGCGGCCGCTACGCCGGCGCCCTCGCGCGCTTCGCTGCTTGGTTTCGAGCCACCCCGCCTCCGGTGGAGGACGATGGCCTGCTCGCCGCACTCGACCGCGCCCTTGCTCAGCTCGACCCCGATGAGCGCTTGCTCGTCGATGCCCGCTACTTCCGCCGCGAGCCCCTCGAAACCACCGCCGCCCAGCTCGCCTGCACCACCCGCGCCGTGGAAGGCCGCCTGGCCCGCCTCCGCGAAAAACTCCGCCGCCTCATCGCCTCCGAGCTCCAGCCATGAAGACGCCTTCTCCCTCTTGCATCCCCCAAAAACGATCGCACCATAACTTTCTCGCGCCATGAACCACGACCGCCAACCTTTGCTCAACGATCTGCTCCCCACGGATCGCGCCCCGGGCATCGACTCCATTCTCGCCGGCCTCCGCCGCGACCGCGCGACCCGTTCCGCCCAACGCTCCGCCGCCGGCATCCTTGCGGCCACGCTCCTCTTCCTCGTCACCGCCGTCCTCGCCACCCGCCCCGATTCCTTCGCCAAGAATCTCCCCGGCAATCTGGTCGCCGCCGCCCAAGCTACACAGTCCACCTTCCTAAATCCCGCGCCTTTCACCGAGACCCCCGAAGTCCACCGCCTCACCGACGACGAATTGCAAGCCGCCATCGCCGGCCCCAGCGCCATCGTCACGCTTCCGGACGGCCGCAAAAGCCTCCTCGTCCTCGTTCCCACCCCTGCGAAAAAGTTTCGCTAAAGCAGTTCAAAAGAGCCGCCCCAGATGCTTGGCGCGTCTGTAGCCGCAGCCGGGAGGCTAGGGAGCGAGCTCGCGAGCGGAAGCGCAGCTCCATCGGTGGCCCGACGCTCTGCGTCGGGTCTAATCTTGGTGGCCCGCAGCTCCAGCTCCGGGCAAATCTTTTACCGGCGATTCCCGAAAAATCGCTCTGCCCGGAGCTGGAGCTGCGGGCCACCAAGAAGCACGCGCTCCGCCGTTCAAAGCCCCAGCGCCTTGATTCACTTTCCAGCCCTGACGCAGAGCATCAGGCCACAGAAGCCACCGCGCGCTCCCGCTCAATCACACCCCTACGCCTTCGTCCCATCCCCAATCCCCACTGGCGCCCCCAAAAACTTCGGCTTCCGCCCCCACACCTGCACATCCCACACCGCCCGCAACCGCGACGCCGCCTCGCGCACATACGTCCGAAATCCGCGCTGCACCGACACCGCCTCCGCATTAAACCCGATCGCCTCCAGCCCATGCGCCCGCGCGAGATAGATTGCCCGTTCATTGTGGAATTGCTGCGAAACAATCGTCACCGCCGATTGCCGGAACACCTCCTTGCACCGCACCACCGAATCCAGTGTCGTAAACCCCGCGTCATCGCACACCACCCGCTCCGCCGGCACGCCCAGTGCCTGCAGCGCCTCTTTCATGTCCGACGGCTCATCACAGCGCACCCGATGATTGTCCCCGCTCACCAGCAGATACTCCACTTTCCCCGCGTGAAAGAGCGCCGCCGCCGCCGCCATCCGCTTTTGGAAAAACGGATTCGGCCTGCCATCGCGCCCGCGCTCGCTGCACCCGAGCACCAGCCCCACCCGATTCCGCGGCACCTCCGCCACCGTGTCAAACGTATGCGCCCCCTCACGCGCCACCGTCCAGTGGCACCACGCCGTCGCGGCCGCGCCGGCCAAAAGCCCACCCAACAGCCCAAGAATTTTTTTCCGATGTCGCATCTGTCGAAGATATCAGCCGGGCAGGGGAACGTCCAAGAAACGCCCTTGTTTCCAAGAGACGCCGCCTCGAACCACTCCACCCGACTCCTTGTAATACGCCGCATTTTCGACAAAATTTACAAATCCACTTGCCATCCAAAATTATCGAGGCAATCTCCCCGCCCCTTGCCATTGGCTGTGTAGCTCAGTTGGTAGAGCAGAGGACTGAAAATCCTCGTGTCGCCGGTTCGATTCCGGCCGCAGCCACCTCCCTTTTTCTGAGGGTTCCGGGGCGCCTGTAGCAAAAAATGTAGCACGGGCACCCATCGTCTGGGGCGCTAAATCAAGCGGTCCTTTCAAGGCAAAAGGCGAACGAGTCACCAATGAGCCTGCGAGTGCCGCTTTAGCGGCACCGCAGGCTCTGGGCTTGTCTGAGGACCATATTTCCGCACCACACCCCTTTGTTGAAATCCACGTCGGCGGCGGCCTTGGCCGCGTTTGCATGGGACGCAAACGGCAACCCTCGGAAGAAAGAGGAGGCCCGCGAGCGATGCGCGGAAAGGTCGCTGAATTCAGCTCCCGCTCACGGCAACGAATGAAGCGAATGATTGCGGCCACCGACATGAGCAAGCTCCCGCTTTTCGCGCACCTCACTTACCCCGCCGAGTTCTCGCACGACTCGAAAATCTACAAAGCACACCTGGATAATTTTTCGCTCCGCCTACTTCGCCACCATCCCGAGGCGAGCTTCATTTGGAAGCTGGAATTTCAAAAGCGTGGGGCACCCCATTTTCACCTCTTCGTGTGGGGCGTCGGTGACGTGGAAGAATTCAAACTCTGGCTGTCCAAGACTTGGTTTGAGGTCGTCGCCAGCGGGGACGTGAAGCACCTGGCCGCCGGCACGCGCGTCGAGCGGATTGCCTCGCGTTCGAAGGCGATGGCCTATTGCAGCGGCTACGCCTCGAAGGATGACCAAACGCGGCCAGGAGACTATGTGGGCCGTTACTGGGGTGCCTGCCAGCGCAAGAACATTCCCTGGGCGAAGCTCGCTCACATCGAGCTTACGGAGAAGCAGGCAAAGGTGGTGCGCCGCACCATGCGTCGATTCACGCTGGCATCGCTGCGAGAGGGCTTCTTGCGCCGTCGAAAGTTGGGCATTCGATGTGGCAAGCCTCGGCTACGGAACAACGAAAACATCGTAGCGTTTCTCGATGGCGATTTTTGGCTGAGGTGCCTTCAACAGCTATTGGAGTGAATCAGTAGCCACAGGATGAGGTGAGAACGACGGTCCCCTACTCGACAATTGGTGTCGCCTCCGATTGACTGCGCCGAGCTTGGAGGAGATTTAATGTCCAACACCAAAGAGAGCCCACCCACCCGAACCTCTATTTTCATAGTGATGATTGTCGCCATCGCTTTGGCACTGAGTGCTTCCTTCGGGCTGCCCAGCTGTTCCAAAGGCACTAAAGAAAAACCCGTTTCATTGCCAGAAGATGCGCAGAGGAATGTTACTATGACGGCCTTTCCGAGCAGTGGCTTCTTCAAAGCAGAGATTTACAACGGTTCAGAGTGGACGTTAACGAGTCTCGATGTTGAAATATTTACCACTGCGGGAAACAAGCCTCGGGAAACTAGGCGTATTCGTCTTATACCTGCCGCTTCTACTCCAGAATCGAGTAAACTTCCGGCTGAACAGGTGATTAAGCCATATTCGACCGTGCAGCTTCAGGCTGCGGTTGGCTCCTTTTTAGATGAGGTTAAAGGCAAAGAGGATTGGGGCTTTTCGCTGTCTGATGCACGTGGATATCGCGATTGATCGTATGAACCGCGCCAGCGGCCAAGCGAAGCGCGGAGAATTGTTCCCCCCGCCTGCCCGGCGAGGGCCGGGGTTTGGGGCGGAGCCCCAGTAACGGATGCGAATTGACTGTTTAAAGCCGTGGAGTGTCATCCACCCATGGCGTCCATCACCGGAAAGTTTCTGAATCAACTTTGGCAGATTGGGGCAAAGCACGCCCTGTATAGCCACAACGGAACATGGTATCACCGACTGGAGCGATTCCCCGGAGCGCTCTGTGATTCGGAAGGGTATATCCTCTTTCAAACGAGAGAGAATTTTGAGGGCTGTTTGCCTTTTCTTCGCATCAAGCAGGATGTGGGATGTCCAGGTGGAATTCGGGTGATCCCGGGCTATGTTCGTTGCGAGGCTCAGGAGGCAAACGATATCGACGAGCCTGCTCTTCCAGAGCGCGTTCTTCAAACCGTTTCCCGTATCGTGCGAGATACAGCGGTGAGTAGCGAAGTGAAATTGATGTATGACCATGAGTGCCAACTTTGTGGGAAGACGATTGAGCTCTGCGGTCGAAATTATAGTGAGGCGCATCACATCCGGCCGCTGGGCAGTAAGCACGGCGGGCATGACACCAAGGACAATGTTCTTTGCGTCTGCCCAAATTGTCATGTGCTACTCGACTTTGCCGCCATCCCACTATCGCTGAGTTCTCTCAGGGCGATTAAGCACACCATCAGACCGGCCAACGTGGACTATCACAACGCGCTGCATAAAGCGTCTCTTTCAAATTTTCGTAAGCCGCAAGTCGCCCATAAAAGGCAAAGAGTTTGACGAAATACTTCCGGAATGCAAAGGGTGAGCCATGGCCCATGCCGCTACTGCCGATTCAGAGTTTTTCCGCGAGAGGGAGCGTGAGCGCATTCGCGATGAGATGGAGGCCATGAGCGATGCGATGGTGCGCGAGGAAGGACTGTTGAACCATGCGCAAGCAGCGTTAATCCTGGATGTGAGCGCCCGTCGTGTCGCGGAACTGGTAGAGCTCGGAAAGCTCCAGCGTTTTGATTTCCTCGGTCGCACCTACGTCTCGGTGAAGGAGATTCGGGTGCGCCGGGAGGCCGATGTGAAGGCGGGGCGGCCTGCGCGCGGCGTTCTGAAACGGGTAGTTGTGGGTCTCAAAGCGGCAGCCAAAACAGACCTTTTGCAAGCCAAGCAGGGTGGTTTTGCGGGGCCATTCGAGACGGCGAAGGCCAAAGCGAAGCGGAAGAAATAATACTTCCTATATCGGAGGTATTGTGATTTTGATGCTGCCCGTCATGGACAGCATTGGTCAGCGACTATTGAAAAACGTCCGCGAGTTGGCGGCGGCACTTGGCGTCTCGCCGGTCTTCATCAAGCGTATGAAGTGGGCGGGCTTTGCTATGCCGGGAGGGAGAGCAACGGTGGACTGGGCGATCGCCTGGCTCCAGGGTAATCCGACGTTTAAGCAGTCTGATTGGATAAGACCCCGCCGAGATGACGAACGTCCACGGGACTGAGACGCTGATAGACCGCATGAACCGTCTCGCTCGCATGGCCCACGTAAGCCTTGGTTTGGTAGCTGGGAGCGCCGGAGCGGGCGAGCTTCGTCACGACGGTCACTCGTGTGGAGTGGAAGGAGAGATGCGGCATTCCGATTCGGCGAAAGAATTGGTGCCAGCGTTTGGCAGGGTACTCCGGCAACTCGACGAGCGTGCGCCGCTTCTCAGCCTTGGCGCGCGAGACGAGAGGAAGGAGGTCAACGTGGAGCGGTGCCGTGTGGATCCTACCGCCCTTGCCCCGAACGGTCACTGTGTTCGCGCCCAGGTCGATATTCTCCAAGGGCACCGCGGTCTCGGACAACCGGAAGCCCTGGCGCATCGCCACGAGAAAACTATCGGCCATCCATCCGGCTTCGGAGTCCAAAGCGGTCTCAATCTTCGCCCGCTCCTCGTCGGTGATTTCCGGCTTCTGCTTCGGTGGCGTCCGCTTCATGCCCAGGCGGGTGCAAGGGTTCGCCGGAATGTATCCCCGGCGCACGGCCTCCTGCAGCAAAGCCGAGAGCACCTTCAGCTCGGTCAGGGCCGTATTCCAAGTGCGGGCACGCATCAGCTCCTTGGGCGGGTTCGTGCGAAAGGGCGGGTAGCCGGTGCAAGTTTGGTAGGTGACCTGGGCCGGGGAGATGATGCCCTTGTGCTCCAAGTAGGTGGCGATCGCGCTCCAGGCGTTGGTGTAGCGGGTGACGGTCTTCGCGTTCGGGTATTTCTGGCTGAGGAAGGCGGGCACCCAAGCGTCAAAGCGATGAGCATTCCCGGCGCTGTCGCGTTGGTGCTCCTTCATCGTTTCGACGGCCACGAGCTGCTTCACCTTCCGGACGGCTCCGGGCGCGTCGGTGCGAATGCCGGAGGATTTCCCGCCCCAAGTGCCATCGGGCTGCTGCACGCGCAGCCAGTAAAAGGCGCTGTTCGCTCGGGTGTAATACGAAGCCATGGAGGCTCTGTAGCACGGTGTAGCAATCAGGCAACTCGCAATGACCGTTTCTCCCTGTAGCTGACCGCTTATGACCACCAAAACAACCCTTGAATCGGCTCGCCGGTTCGATTCCGGCCGCAGCCACCTCCCTAAACCATCTGGTTTACGATCTTTTGAAATCTGCGCGCGTTGCGCGGATTCTTTTCATCGCCAAGTGAAGGCGATTGATATCCGCGGAAAAAAATTCGTGTCCGTCCGCGATCGGGTGACCCTCATCTGCGCGATCTGAGTTAGCAGCGGTAGCTGTGGTAAGATGACGGCCCCCTTTTCCATCTCTGTGTCTTTTGTGTTCTCTGTGCGCTTTGTGGTTCCTCAACTTCCTCCTTTGGCTGCGGCTTCGCGCCCTGGGTAAATTTGCCATGTGGACGCCGCCGGGCGCGCGGCGAGCTTTGCTTTTGGCACATTTTAATCAGCCTCCACATCCTGCTGTCCGTTCGGACAATAGGCACGCGGCCCCCGTGCGTGGTAGCGTGCACTCACATCAATCGCCGAGATTGCCTCGATCGCAACCTCGGGAAATCCGCCCTCCTCCTCGTGAACTCGCACCGGAAATCAGGCCCGCGCGTCGGCTTCGAGAGCGACGTCCGCTGACCACTTTGCCGCCTTTCGGAAAGAGCGTTCTCCGCTCCTCCGCTCACCAGCCTCCCATCAAACGAACCTACCTATGCATCACTCCAACATCCACCCTCGATCCAACCGTGGCCTCAAATCCATGCTGGCTATAGCATGTTTCGGATTATCTGGCCTTTTCTCGGTTACTTCCGAGGCGGCACCACCGCCTGGAAACTGGACGCTGGTCTGGAACGATGATTTCAACGGCACCAGCCTGGACTCGACGAAATGGAACACCGGCATGCGGTGGGCCGACATCATCAATAACGAACTGCAGGGCTATGTGCCGGAGAATGTGACTGTGGCGAATGGCGTCTGCACCATCAAGGTGGAGAAGCGCACCGTCCCGAATGTTTCCTACAACGGCTATTCCACCGGCTCGCAAGCGTATGCTTCCGGGGCCATTGAAACGTACAACAAGTTTACGCAGGCCTACGGCTACATTGAAGCGCGGGTGAAAATGGCCACGGGCCCGGGAACGTGGCCGGCTTTCTGGCTGCTGCCGGATCGAGGAGCCGCGGTCACTCCGCTTGATCATCGGGTTGGGATCGGCACCCGGGGCGGTACGGTGGCGATGGGCAATGAGATCGATATTTTCGAATACATGGCCACCTGGAAGGACCCGGGCACTGGGCTGTCCCAGTCGCACTCCGGATACTTTTGGGATTACAGCGGTGGTTCTTCCGGCACCTACACCATGGTGAACCAATTGGTCAGTCCCGACACCCAGTTCCATACCTACGGACTGGCCTGGAGTCCCGGCAAACTGGTCTACTACATCGACGGCAATCCCGTGGCCACGAAGTATGGCCGCACGACCGTGGCTACGTGCCCCGAGTACCTGATCCTCAATTGCGCCATGAGCACGAATGACTGGACGGGAACCTCGGTGCCGATGGCCGATATCGATGCGGGTCTTCCTTGCACCATGGTCATCGACAACGTGCAGGTCTACTCGGGGACACCAGCCGCGACGCCCATCGTGAACGGTATCTATGAAACGGAGGCCATTGTGTCGGCGACCTCGTCCAAAGCGCAGTCCGTGGGCTATGACACGTCTGCCAGCAACGGCGCCTACGAGGGGCTCGCGGCCGATACGATCGGCGACTACATCACCTACACGGTGCCGGTGACCACCGCCGGCACGTACGACGTCCGAGTGCGTTTCAAACGGGCGGCCCTTTCCACGAGCAATCGCGGGCAGTTCCAGTTATCCATCGATGGCGTCAACCAAGGCTCCGTGCAGGATGAATATGGCAGCGGCGTCTTTGTCGAAGTCGACCTCGGGAACGTGGTCTTCAATACCGCCGGGAACAAAGCGTTCAAGTTTACGGTCACGGGCAAGAATGCCTCCAGTGTGGGCTACAGTGTGAACTTTGACTATATAAAGCTAACGCCGGTGTCCGCTTTGCCGGCCCCTTGGGCGAGCCAGGATGTGGGCGCGGTGGGCGTCGCGGGAAGCTCCAGCTATGCCAACGGAGCTTTCACCATCAATGGTTCCGGCGCTAATATCGCGGGCACCGCGGATGCCTTTCAATTCGCCTACCAGCAGGCCACCGGCGATTGCAGCATCGTCGCCAAGGTGGAAAGCATCACGCGGACCGATTACAACGCCAAAGCGGGCGTGATGATGCGCCAATCGCTGACGGATGCAGGGTCCCCGCACGCCTTCGCGTTTATCCCTAATTTGAACAAGGCGTCCCTCTTCACGCGCAGCACGAGCGGTGGCACCACCACGGGCGTTTCCCTGGCCGGCATTATTCACCCGCCGAATTGGGTGAAACTGACCCGGGTCGGCGATGTCTTCACCGGCTACTTCTCCACGGATGGCGTGAATTGGACGCTGATCGGCTCGCAGACGATCGTGATGCCGAGCACCATCTACATGGGCCTGCCCGCGACGTCGTGCGTGAATACCACGCTGACGAATGCGATCCTGAGCAACGTGACCGCCGTGCCGTAAACACGGACGAAAATCGATTGAAGAGGAAGGAAACAGGGGAGGGCGGGGTGATTCCTCGCCCTCCCCATGTGGACGAAAAGGTAAAAATCCAAAATGCCATGAAACTCAAAACAGCTTTGATCCTCGGGGGTGGGGTGCCGGTGGTGGTGCTGCTGATCCTGGGACGGATCGATGGAAGGGAGCGAGTGAAAGTGAGCATCCAAACCGAGTCTCCCGGCCAGCCGGATCTGCGCCCCGATTGTCATCAGCCCATTCGGAAGGCCGTGCCGAAGGAGTCTTCGCTGGAGGCTGTGTTGCGGGAAAGCGATCCGGGACGCCGCCCATGGTTGCTGGCACGTTGGGCGGACACGATGGAGGTCGCAAAAATCGAGGACTTTCTGGCGCACGTGGAATGGGTGGTGGGTTCCGAGCAGTGTGCGGAGGTGCGTCAGGCCTTGCTGTCGAGTTGGGTCCGGCGGGATCGATCCAGCATGGCCGCGTGGTTCGGAAGGCGGCGGGCTGCCGATGTGCTGCACCAGGAGGCGCGGGATATTCTGAACAACCAGTTGGCGGGCCAGGAGCCGGTGGCAGCGCTCGCCTGGATGGAGCAATCAATGCCGGAAGAGGTGCGGCATGAACTCTACGGCCCATTTTTTCGGCAATGGGTGGATCGCGATCCGGCTGCTGCGGTGGGCGCGTTGCGCCGTTTGGCGGATGCCGCCGGAGGAGAACCAACTTTTTGGAATCACTTATTCGGTGAGGTCGGAACGCGGTGGGCCAAAGCCGATCTGCCTCGTGCGGTTGCTTGGACAAAGTCCCTGCCGGCAGGAGCGATGCGCTCGCAAGCGATGGTGCAAGTCGGTTATCAATGGGCCGCGGTCGCCCCGCAGGATGCGGCCGAGTTTGCCGCCACGCAGAATGAGGGGGAATTGTTGGAAGCGGTCGCGGGCACCTGGGCGGCGAGCGATCCGCGGCGCGCAGCGGAATGGGCTCGTGGGCTACCGGCGAGCGAAGGACAATCCGCGGCGCTGGCCACCATTGCGGCTGTTTGGGCACAAAGCGATCCAGCCGCGGCCGCGGGCTCTGCCAGCAGTCTTCCCGTGGGAGAAGCCCGCAACCAGGCGCTCGCCGCCGCAGCTTCCGTGTGGTCGGATGCCGATCCTCGCCAGGCCGCCGCGTGGGCGGAGGCGATTTCGGAGGGCCCGGCGCGGGAACGGGCGTTTGAACGCCTTGTCAATTCATGGGCGGCCGCCAGCGCCGACGAAACCGGCCAATGGTTGGAACATTTGCCGGCCGGCCCGTCGCGGGATGCGGCGGTCGCCGCGTTTTGTGGGGTGATCGACGGGATCGATCCCGCGGCCTCCTTTGCGTGGGGTCAAACCATCTCGGACGAAACCATGCGCAACCAAAAGGCGGAGCGGACGGCGGCCATCTGGCTGGCCAAGGATCCTACGCTGGCCCGCCCGACCATTGCTGGCTCGAATCTGCCCGCGGAGATCAAGAGTGAGTTGGCGGGTGGCAACTCACGCTAGGTGGCGGGATGGCGTTGCCGATTCGGTTAACGGGAAGAGCGGTTCGCCTGGTGCGAAAAGCGACCGTTACGCCGACAAATTCAGCTTCTGAAATTGGGAGGGGAGCCATTCGGCCCAGGAGATGACGTGGGCGCGCATGCCTTCCTCGGCGGCGTCGGGGGAGCCGCCGGCGAGCACTTTGAGCAGGCGGCGGTGGGCGCGGACGGTGATTTCGCGCGCGTCGAGGTGCTGGTCTGCCTGCACGCGGTGGATGTGCCCGAGCCACATTTCGAACTGCGGACGAATGATGAGCCAGGCGGAGAGCAGCCGCCGATGCTGCGCGACGTGCATCACATACTCGTGCAATTCCACATCGAGATGGCTGAGTTCCTCGAGGCTCTTCGCGCGCTCCTGCTGGCGGATGCTCTTTTCCAGTTCCGCGGTGTCCTTCTTGGTCCAGTGCCGCGCCGCCCATGCGGCGCCGAGACTTTCGAGGGCCACGCGCAGGGAACTGATTTCCGCGAAATCATCCGGCGTCATGGTGCAGACCCGCGTGCGTCCGCGGTCGTCAAAATAGATCAGCCCTTCGCGCTCCAACTGGATCAGGCCCTCGCGCACCGGACTGCGGCTCACGCCGAATTGCTCCGCCAGCACCGGTTCCGCCAGCGCCACATTCGCGCCGATGGCCCCGCTGGTAATGGCGTGGCGCAATTTCACGACGACTTGTTCCGCGAGATTTTGCCGCCGGATGGGCGTGACGCGGTTGGTAGGAACCTTGGGCATTTCAAAAAAACGAAGACTGTATGCTGTATACACTTTTTCCTTGTCCCGTCGACCGCTTTTTCCAAGCTCTGCGCATGTCCGCCCGTCCCGCGAACCCCTGCATTCAGCTGTCACCACGCTGGGCCTGCGCCTGCTTGCTGGCTTTGGTCGCTGCGCTGCCCTTACGCGCCGCCGATTTAACGCTCACCTGGCCCGTGCCCCGGACCGTCTTCCAGCGCGACACTGAGAATCACGGCTCGATCCAATGCATCGGCCAATGCCCCGCGGACGCCGCCAGCATCGAAGCGCGCACCGTCATTCGCCAGGGCGGCGCCGCCGTGCCGTGGATGGTCATCGATCTTCATCCGAAAGACGGCCATTTCACCGGCGCGCTGCCCGCGACCGGCGGCTGGTATGATGTGGAAGTGCGCAGCGTCGGCGGAGCCGAGAGCCGCAGCGCCAAAGTGGAACGCGTTGGGGTGGGGGAGGTCTTCGTGGTCGTGGGGCATTCTGTGGCCGCCGGCCAGGATTTGAATTTGGACGGAGCGGCGGACGAACGCGTGATCACCGTGGCGCTGGGCCCAAAGGATGAGGGCCCGCACGCTTACTGGCGGACCGGCGCGCCCGAGGATTTGCCGGAGCCCGGCTTTGTCCAATTTGCGAGTGGCGTGCGGCCTGCGCCCTTTGGCGGCGGCGCCTATTTTTGGGCAGCGTTTGCCGAGCGCATCGCCCGCCGCGAGGACGTGCCGGTGCTGATCTTCAACGCGGCCTTTGGCGGGACGAGCCTGGAGCATTGGGCGAAATCCGCCGTCGGTGTCCCTTTCGAGCATAGCTTCGTGAAATCCGCGATTCGGATGCCGTACATCAATCTCCGGAACACGCTCCTCAAGTATACGGCGGGCACCGGTCTGCGCGCCATCCTCGCCGATCAAGGCCAGAACGATTGGCCGCAGCCGGACGAAAATGTGATCTTCGAATACTACCGCACGTGGGTCGCGCAAGCGCGGCAGGACGCGCACTTCCCCGAACTCGCCATCGTCGTCAATCGCCAGACGCCCTTCCTCCGCGACCGGGCCGTGCGCCGAGCCCAGGAGCGCATGATTGCCTTGCCGCACTGTTTCCCCGGTCCCGACTACGATGCGATGCTCCCCGCCGATCGCCCCGACTCGATCCACCTCGGCAAATCGGGCATGGCCAAGGCCGCTGAGTGGTGGGCAGCCGCGCTGGATGTCGATTTCTTCCGCAAAGCCACGCCTTGCCCGCCGGCGAACGCGAAGTAGATTCCCGAAGGCGCGCGTCCGAGTGGGAGCGCGGCGGCCGGGAGCGCCGACGTCCTCAGTCGGCATTCTTAATGCGCGAAGTGCCAAGCACCATGGATTGGTATCTCAGCGCCGAATAACCCCCGGCATTCGCGTACATTGTATCCGCGTTATCTGCGGTCTCTTTTTAACCGCGGATAACGCGGATGGACGCGGATTAGTGAGTTCTGAGGTCTCCGGATACGCGAAGACTGAGATGGCAATCCGTTTGGTTTGATGCTTCGCGCATTAAGAAGCCGACTGAGGACGTCGGCGCTCCCGGTCGCCGCGCTTCTGCTCGGACCCGGCCCGCCGCTCTTTTTCCAACGAGAGCGGCCCGCCCGGTTTCAAAGGACCGTGGATATAAGCTCCGCACCACAGCCAACCATCCGGTCGGGAAAAAGTGTATTCTGTATACACTTTTTGGTAGACAACATCATCCGACTCCGCCACGCTGCGCCCAAGCTTCCATCACCAGCGTCTCATCGCGGTGAGACGCTGCGCGGCGGCGGCCCCTCCACAACCGTTTGTCTCGCATGACTCCGCACGCTTCGTGCCTGTTGCGGTCTGCCGGTTTCCGGCGGACAGCGTCCCATTCCGGCTTTCGCCGGCCCGCCCGCTAAGGCCTGCGGTCCTCACGTCTGCCGAGACAAACTCATTCTACCGACACCACCGATGAACCAACCGCCAGCCTTCACCGCCCCCCGTCGTCTCTTCGTCCTGCTGCTGCTCTTCCTGTTTGCGGCCGGCCTGCGCGCCCAAACCGGCACCGGGCTGAAGGGCGAGTACTTTAACAACATGACGCTCACCGGCGTCCCCGCGCTCACCCGCACCGACGCGACCGTGAGCTTCAATTGGGGCGGAAACTCGCCGGATCTCTCGCTGCCCATCGACGGTTTTTCCGTGCGCTGGACCGGCCAGGTGCAGCCGCAGTTCAGCGAAACGTACACGTTCTATGCGAACACCGACGACGGCGTGCGGATGTGGGTGAATGGCGTTCCCCTCGTGAATGATTGGACCAACCATCCGGCGCAGGAATTCAGCGGCACGGTGACGCTGCTCGCCGGGCAGAAATACGACATCACGATGGAGTTCTTTGAAAATGGCGGCGATGCCGTGGCCGAGCTGCGCTGGTCGAGCCCCTCCACGCCGAAGGCGATCATTCCGCAGAACCGCCTGTATCCTGCCGCCGCGCCGAGCGGCACGGGGCTGAAGGGCGACTACTTTAATAATATGACGGTCACCGGTTCGCCGGTCCTCACGCGCACGGACGCGATGGTGAACTTTCAATGGAATGGCACCTCGCCGGGCGCGCCGGCGGCGGCGTCGAATTTCTCCGCGCGCTGGTGCGGCCGCGTGCAGCCGCAATATAGCGAGACCTACACCTTTTACACGAACAGCGACGACGGCGTGCGGTTGTGGGTGAATGGCGTGCAGATCATCAACAACTGGACTGATCACGCGCCCACGGAGGACAGCGGCACCATCGCGCTCGGCGCGGGCCAGAGCTACACGATTGCGATGGAGTACTATCAAGGCGGCGGCGGCAGCGTGGCGGAGCTGCGCTGGGCCAGCCCGTCCACGCCCAAGGCGCTGATCCCGCAGGCCCGGCTTTATCCCGCCGGCGCGCCCAATGGCCTCGGCCTCGCCGCGCAATACTTCGCGAATGACTCGCTCAGCGGCTCGCCCACGCTTTCGCGCACCGATGGTACGGTCGATTTCGTCTGGCCCGGCGCGCCGGCCTCGGGGCTGCCGTCGGATCACTTCTCCGTCTATTGGAGCGGCCAGGTGCAGCCGCAATACAGCGAGACCTACACGTTCTACACGCATGCGGACGATGGCGTGCGTTTGTGGGTAAATGGCGTCCTGCTCATCGATGACTGGAATGCGCACCCGCCCGTCGAAAACAGCGGCACCATTCAGCTCGTCGGCGGACAGAAGTACAACCTCGAGCTGGAGTTTTTCGAGAACGACTCCGGCGCCGAGGTGCAGCTCTTGTGGTCCAGCCCCTCGCAGGCGAAACAGATTGTCCCGCAGGTGCGGCTGTATCCCACCATGGCCGTGCCCACGGGCAATGGACTGAAAGGCGAATACTACAATTCCACCAATCTTTCCGGCACGCCCGTCCTCACGCGCACCGACTCCACCGTGGACTTCAATTGGGGGACCGCGTCGCCCGGCGCGGGGGTAAATGCGGATGGTTTCTCCGTGGGCTGGAGCGGGCAGATCGAGGTGCCTTTCACGGACACCTACACATTCTACGCGCTCGCCGATGACGGTGTGCGGCTATGGGTGAATGGCGTGCAGATCATCGACGACTGGGGCAGCGAGCGCTCCGGGCAGGAGCGCCAGGGCAACACCACGATGAGCCTCAATGTGGGCCAGCGCTACGACATCGTGATGGAAATGTACGACAGCGGCGGTGGTGCGTCCGCGCGGCTCTCGTGGGCGAGTCCCTCCGTGGCCAAGCAAGTCATCCCCATGACGCGGCTCTTCTCCGCGAGCAGCAACAATCCGCCCGCGCAGCCCGTGCCGGTGGGCAATTTCAGCTTCGAGACGCCCTCGCTCGGGCTGGGGAATTTTGAATACAACACCACGGGCGGTTCGTGGAATTTCAGCGCCGCCGGCATCGCGGCGAATGGCAGCGGCTTCACCGGCAGCAATCCTGGCGCGCCCAATGGTACGCAGGTCGCCTTCCTCCAGGGCATCGGCGGCAATATGTCGCAATCGGTGAGCAACTTCGCCGCGAATGTGCCCTACACGCTCACCTTCGCCGCGGCCGAGCGAAACTACGGCCAGAGCGCGCAGGCCTGGCAGGTGAAGCTCGACGGCAGTGTCATCGGCACGTTCGCCCCGCCGCAAACCGCGACGAGCTACACCGACTACAGCACGCAATTCTCGCTCTCGTCGCCCGGCACGTATGTGCTCGAATTTCAAAATCTGAACAGCGGCGACAGCACGGTGTTCATCGACAACATCCGCATCACGCCCACCTCCGGCGGCGGCACCGCGCCCGCCGCGCCCGGCAGCCTCAGCGCGACCTCGGTTTCCAGCAGCCAGGTGAATCTCGCGTGGGCGGATAATTCGAGCAACGAGACCGGTTTCAAGATCGAGCGCAAGACCGGCGCGGGCGGCACGTACTCGCAAATCGCCACGCCCGGTGCGAATGCGACAAGCTTCCAGGATGCGGGCCTCGCGGCGAGCACCACCTATTATTACCGCGTGCGCGCCACCAATGCGGTGGGTGATTCCGCGTATAGCAACGAGGCCAGCACCACCACGGCCGCCGCGGGCGACCCGAAGCTCACCGGGACGGTCATTGGCACGAGCGGCTCCTACAATAACGATCCCAGCGTGACGAAGGATAAGGCGATGGACGGCTCGCTCACGACCTTCTTCGACGCCCCGACCGGCGACGGCAACTGGGTGGGCCTCGACCTCGGCCCGACGGCGTTCAAGGTGGTCACCAAAGTGCGCTTCGCCCCGCGTGTCAGCTGGGCTGGACGCATGGTCGGCGGCAAATTCCAAGGCTCCAACGACGCCACGTTTGCGACCGGCGTGGTGGATCTGTTCACCATCAGCGCCACGCCACCGGAGGGCAGCTTCACGTCTCAGACGATCACGAATGCCAACGGCTTTCGCTACGTGCGCTACCTCTCGCCTGCGGGAGGATTTGGCAACTGCTCTGAGGTCGAATTCTACGGTCACGATGGCAGTATGTCCGCGCCCGCGGCGCCCTCCACGCTGGTCGCGACAAGTGCCTCCAGCAGCCAGATCAATCTCACGTGGGCGGACAATTCGAGCAACGAGACGAGCTTCAAGATTGAGCGCAAGACCGGCGCCGGCGGCACCTACGCGCAAATCGGCACGACCAGCGCGAATGCCAATTCCTTCAGCGATGGCGGACTGAGTGCGAGCACGCAGTATTACTATCGGGTGCGGGCCAACAATATCGGTGGCGATTCGGCCTACAGCAATGAGGCCAACGCCACCACCTCGGCCGCGCCGCCGGCCACGCCCGCCGCGCCGTCGAATCTCGCGGCCACGCCTGTTTCCAGTACGCAGATCAATCTCGCGTGGACGGACAACGCCACGAACGAGACGGGCTTCAAGATCGAGCGCAAGACCGGCGCCGGCGGCACGTATGCGCAAATCGCCACGATCAGTGCCAACGTGACGTCGTACTCCAGCACGGGCCTCACCGCCGGGACCACTTATTACTACCAAGTGCGCGCCAACAATAGCGCGGGCGATTCCGGCTACAGCAACGAAGCCGGCGCCACCACCACCGGCGGCACCACGCCCCCCTTGCCGCTGCTCGATCGCGTGAGCTACGACAAAATCACCCTCACCGACAACTTCTGGGCGCCGCGCATCCTCTCGAACCGGACGGTAAGCCTGCCGATGATGTATCAGTCGTTCATCGACAACCATAACCTCGACAATTTCCCGAAGACCGCGGGCCTGATGGGGGGCAACCAGGACGGCTTCCCGTGGGCGGACTCCGATGTCTACAAAACGCTGGAGGGCATGGCCTACGCCATCAAGCTTCAACCGGATTCCGATCTGCAGGGGAAGCTGAACAGCGTGATCCCGAATATCGCCGCCGCCCAGCGCTCCGACGGCTACCTCGATACCTACATCCAGCTCGGCCTCGCGGGTCGCGGCGGTGGCAACGGCGTCCAACCCTGGCAGGACATGATCAGCCTGCATGAGGACTACTGCATGGGCCACATGATCGAGGCCGCCGTGGCGCACTACCAGGCGACTGGCTCCACGACCTTCCTCACCGTGGCGCGCAATGCGGCAAACTATCTGTATAATCAATTCGGTCCGTCGCCGAAAATGTCCGGCGTGCCCGGGCACCAGGAAGTCGAGCTCGCGCTCATGCGCCTCTACGATTCCTCGCAAGGCCAGCCATCGGACCTCGATATCGCCAAGTTCTATATCGATGAGCGCGGGCGCCACTCTGGCGGACGCAGCATCTTCGGCGAGTACTGCCAGGACCTGCGCGAGGTGCGTGTGGAAGATGAGCCGCTCGGCCACGGCGTGCGCGGGCCGTACATGTGGGCCGGCGCCGTCGATGTCGCCCGCGCCACCAACGACACCGCGCTCCTCACGCAAATGGAAAACATGTGGCAAAGCGTGGTGGACAAAAAGATGTACGTCACCGGCGGCATGGATCACCGCATGTATAATGAAGGCTTCGCCCCGGACTACGACCTGCCGAACGACCAGGCCTACAATGAAACCTGCGCCGCCTGCGCGATGATGATGTTCTCGCATCGCCTCGGTAACGCGCGCGGCGACGGCAAATATCCGGACCTCATCGAGCGCATCCTCTACAACACGTTCGCCGCCTCGCGAAACCTCAGCGGCAGCCGGCTCTACTACAACGAGTTCATGTATCGCAACGGCACCGCGGGCCGCCAGGGCATCGTGTGCTGCGCCACGAATATCGTGCGCACCATCCCGTCGCTGCAGGGCTACGAGTATTCGCTCAAGGGCGGCGACGGCATCTGGGTGAATCAATTCATGGCCGGCACGGCGAACGTCACCTATGGCAGCACGCCGGTCACGCTCGTGCAGGTTAGTAATTATCCTTGGGACGGCGCCATTCAGCTCAATGTGAATCCGCAGACGGCCACCGCTTTCACGCTGCACGTGCGCATCCCCGCGTGGGTGGCCGGCGGCACCTGCACCGTGAATGGCGCCAGCGTGAGCCTCGCCGGCGCGGTGAAAGGCTACCTGCCCATCACGCGCACCTGGCAGAGTGGGGATGTAGTGCTGCTGAATTTCCCCATGCCCGTGCGTCGCATCTACGCGCACCCGAAAGTATGGGCCGATCAAGGCCGCGTGGCCTTCGCGCGCGGGCCCGTCATCTACTGCCTGGAGAGCCCGTACAATTCCATCTCCGTGCATCGCATCGTGATCCCCACCTCGGTCACGGTCAGCGCCGGCAGCTACAATGCGAATGATCTCGGCGGCATTGTGCGCCTCACCGGCACGGGCATCAATGCCGACGGCGGCGGCGCCGTGGGCTTCACGCTCATTCCCTACGCGGTGTGGGACAATGCCGATACCAACAACAACTCGTCGATGTGTGTGTGGATCCCCGAAAGCACCGCCACCGCGAACAACACCGCGCCCGATCAGGGCCGCCTCGCCAATGCCACCGTCACCTATTCCTACAAGAATGGCGGCGACTCCGCCGCCGCGATCAACGATGGCCTGCTCGGCAGCGGCTCAAACGATCAAAGCATCCCGCGCTTTACGTGGTGGAGCCACCTCGGCACCGCGGAATGGATCGCCTACGAATTCCCGCAGCCGCTCACGCTCTGGCGCAGCGATATCATGTGGTTCGACGACGGCGGCGGCTGCGGCATCCCGCAATCGTACAACCTCGAATACTGGAACACCTCGACGAGCCAATGGGCGCCCGTACAACTCACCGCCGACTATATGCACGCCGCCGATCAGTTCTCCGGCGGGCACCCGTCCGTTCTACGGTTCACCCCGGTGACCACCACGAAGATCCGCTGCAACGTCCAGCTCCAGTCCGGCAAATCCGGCGGCGTCCTGGAATGGCGATTGCCGGAGTAGGCATCTGTGGCCCGACGCTCTGTGCCGGGGCTGAAAAAGCGGTTTTAAACATGGCCGCTCGTGATGCCGGGTGCGCCTGTAGCCGCGGCCGGGAGGCCGCGGAGAGTGGCTGCGAAATTTCTGAAATCGCGCAAGCTAAGTACAGGCCATCGTCCGTTCGATTGCTCCCGGGCGAAGTCTCCGAGCACTGCTGCATTACGGGCCAAGGGCCGAGGACAAGCCAGCCCAGGGCAACGCCCTGGGCAGACGAGATAAGAGGGAGCAGGCCCCAAAGGGGCGGTATAAGAAGTGTGGCAGATACTCGACTTTGGACGGCACTTTTTGTCGCGCCCTTTCAGGGCCGGGCCGTTTTTCATTCGTTGACCCAGGGCGTTGCCCTGGGCTGGCTTATTTAGGGCCTTTGGCCCATAATACAGCAGTGCCGGAGACTTCTTCCCGGATCGATCGGGCGAGCTAGGAATGGTCGGGACTTTAACAGCCCCGACGCAGAGCGTCAGGCCACAGAAGGCTCTCAAACACTATGTTACGCCCTGGCGCTTTCCCCGCGCACGAGACTTGCAGCAGGATGGGGCTCCCTTCCATGAGCCCTCAGCAACGCGATCTGCTCACTTATCTGAACGGCCAGCCGCACGAGACGTTTTCCGTCGCCGGCCGGGTGGACGCGCGGCGCTACTTGGGACGTAAATTTCCCACCGAGCTGCCGCTGCTGCTCTCGCTCCAGTCGTATCCCGGCTACCACCACATGGTCGGTGAAAACTGGATGCACTGGCACGACTACTACGAACTGTGGGTCGCCACCGCCGCCGGTGGCGAGTATCGCTGCGGCAATCATCGGTTCGCCTTTCGCCAAGGCGACGTCGTGCTGGTCGATCCGCTGAAGATCCACGGCGTGTTGCACATGGATCGCGGCCACGCGCCGCTGGTGCTGTTCTTCCGCACCGAGACCGTTGCGCCCAGCGGTTCGCCGGTGGACCTCGGGTTTCTCTCCGCGTGGGATCAACGCCCGGAGCAAACCGCCCCGCGCCTACCCGGAGACGACGCCGCCACCGTGGCCGTGCATGGCGCGCTGCTCCGCCTCGCGCAGGCGTGGTTTGAAAAAGCGTCTTCGGAGGAGCGCACGCTCGCACTGAAATTTCACCTACTTGATCTGCTCCTCCAACTGCGCCGCGCTTTCCGCACCCACGGGGAAAGAGCGTCCGACACCCGCACCGTCCGCGCCGCGCGCGAGGCCCGGCTGGCGCGCGTGCTGGAGCACATCTCCCAGCAAGGACTGCGCGGCGTTTCGCAGCCCGCCGTCGCACGCGTCGCCGGCATGAGCACCAGCCGCTTTCGCGTGTTCTTTAAAGAAACCACTGGTTGGGGTTTCGCGGATTATCTGAGGGACCTACGCCTCGAGCGGGCCGCGCAGCTGCTGCGCGAAAGCGGCCAGAGCGTGGCGGATGTCGCCTACGAAACCGGCTTCGCCGACCAGAGCCATCTGCAGCGCCTCTTCAAAGCGAAGTATGCCATTTCTCCGCTCCACTATCGGAAGCAGCATCAGGAGTAGGCGTGCGCAGCATCTGTGGCCCGACGCTCTGCGTCGGGCTTGAACGGCGACCCAAGGCGCTGTGTCCGTGAACTGCCGCCATCCCTACCTCCGCGGCTCGCTTCACTCGCTTAGAAAGAGGGGTACACGCTGCCCGCATCCAAGAGCCCGGCGCCTTGGGGCGCCGTTCAAGCCTCGACGCAGAGCGCCAGGCCACCGATCCTCCCGCGCCGGCCGGAAAGGGGACCGAGCGTTAAATTCAAAAAATCGGGCGCTCCGTTCAATCATCGCGCGCGGGCCACGACTAATACTGGGCGTCCACCCTACTGAACATGAACCGTCGTATCCTACCTGCGGCCCTCGCCGCATTGTTGCCTATCGTTTGTTCCGCCCAGCAAGCCGTTCCGGAGTCGCCGTCCATCTGGCGCGAAGTCACCGGGGTCATCTTTAGCGATCCGGCCAATTTCGCCGGCCCGGTCTTCACGCATCCGCACATGCCGGCCTTCCGCACCACGGCGGATGGCCGCATTGCGTCCATCGTGGAGGGTGGCGGCGCGGTCGGCGCGACGCCCGGCTTTACCCTCTTCATCCCGGAAAAGCTTACGCAGGCCTTCCCGCTGAATCCGCCGGATTCCTTCACCATGACGCGCCCCGCGCCGCTCGCGTCCGATTTCGCGCGGCTCAACGTGGCGAATTCCTACGCCGTGGCGCCGCTGAATTCGGGCGACTACACCGACGGCACCAAGGGGGTCTCCCACGTGTGCCTGTGGGACCCGGGTAACAACCCGCAGGTCGTCGCCGGGGAGGATGTCTACAACATCAAGGTCTTCGTCACCGCCAACAGCGGCACCTCCCCGAGCAACCGCACGCAGTTCTTCGTCACGCCCATCAAAATCACGGTGAGCAATCCGAAGACGGTCAACGCGGCGATCCGCTTGATCGAAAAAACCGGCCCCACCGTCGCCGGCCCGGCCTTTGGTTTCCAGGGTTCCGCGTTCGAGCCAATCATTTGCGGCGATGGCCGGCTCCTCATCACCCGCGTGGGTTCGCCCAGCCTGCCGTGGACGAACCCGAATACGGGCGCTGCCGGCTCCACGTCCGGGCATGGCTGCGACATCGTCTATTCCTATTACACCGGCGGCAGCCCCGCGGATCCCACGCAATGGAGCAACCTTATTCCCATTTCGTTTGCCCCGTCGGATACGCGTATCAACACCAAGTTCGGCTTCGCCCTCGCGCCGTTCCGCGATGCGGAGGGCACGCTCATTCCGCCGGGCGAAGACATCGGCGGTTCGTATCCGTGGATCGACCGCGAGGCCAAAAATCTCTTCTTCGAAACCATCTACGACAAGCTGCACTTCCTCGCGAACGGCAACTACGACAATGGCCGCTACCCGCAGGATCCCAATGGCTCCGAGCCCGCCGACTACACGCAGGGCGAGGATGGCGGCAAGCACCAGGGCGTGTCGTTTGTCGGTTTGTGGAGCCACGGAAAAATCGTGCTGCTCGATAATCTGAACAACGCCACCGACTACGCGGTGGGGCAGGGGGACACGAACGCGGCGGGCACCACCTCCACCGGCCCGCAGCATCGCCTCGTGAGCCTCTACCAGCCGAATAGCGGTCCGCTCGGCACCGAGAGCGGCCAGCTCCTGCTCGGCTATGGCCGCGCGACGAAGAAAATGCCCGCGGGCGAAAACGACAACGGCAACATCATCGATTCGCTCGAAAACATCTTCAATTACCGCAAGGAAGTCTTCCCTCTCACGCGCCGCGATGTCGTCTGGCCGCTGAGCAATGGCCAGCAGACCGACGAGCTCACGTTTGACGACTATCTCGATCCCGATGCCTTCATCGTGGCGAACATGGCCGGCCTCACCAGCTTCCCCACGAACTACAGCGGCACTGGCGGCAACAATCTCACGCACCACACCGGCTGGAACACGACCACGAATACCTTCAGCGGCACCGTGCGGCTGCAAAATGCCGCGACCTCCACGACGGATCGCTGGAAAATTCCGAAGCACGGCCTCGTCATCGGCAATGGCCGCGTGGAGCCCGCCGCCGCCGGGGGCGTGCATGGCAAAGGCTTTTGGATGAATGGCAGCATCGGCCTGGAGTTCACGGTCGACGCGCAGCCCACGGGCGTCGTGGTCACGGATCACGATTGGTATGTTGGCATTTTCGTTGATTGCCGTTTCGCCAGCGACACCACGGAGCGCACGCTGCTCACGTTCCCCGATGGCAGCAGCATCCATCTCTATGGCCGCAGCCAGGTGCTCTATCTGAATGCGAGCGGCGCCATCCTGCATCGCATCGCGCTGCCCGCGCCTATTACCGGCACCGGCCCGCTCGATGATCTCCTGCCCGATACCGGCTGGGCGCATCTCGCCTTCCAGGTCCGCGAGCACAACACCGCCGTCGATTTCTTCCTCAACGGCATCATCTACAATCGCTGGGAGGATGCCTACACCTCGCTCTTTGAGATGACGCCCGGAAAACTCACCGTCGGCAAACTCGCGAGCAGCGCGCTGGGCGGATTCACCGGCTGGATCGACGATTTCAAAGTGCTCGCCCACGGCGTGGATCTCGAGAGCGCGTGCAATCATGCGAATGGCAGCCTCATCGGCCTGCCGGGCGCCTACACGGGCGATTGGAAGGCCAAGTTTGCCAGCCGCTACCCCGCCTGGACGCAAACAGAGATCACCAATTTCCTGAAAAATCACGGCGAGGTGAGCTACCCGCTTTACGCCAACTACTACGACTACCGCGCGGACAAAGGCGCGCATCGCGACAATCTGCCCTCCGGCACCGTGGCGCTGCGGCAGAGCATCCATTTTCCCGAGGGCCCGTTGTTCCAGAATCGCCCGCGCCCGGACACGCTCAATAACGCCTTCTGCACCACGTGCCATCACAGCACGGGCCTGGGCGGACTCGACCTCGGCGCGCTCAGCCTCGACACGGCCTTCAACGCTCCCGATGACCCACGCCGCCAGCCTTCGCAGCCGCCCGCGCGGGTCTTCGGGCGCATCCCCGCGGGTTTCGTGAATAGCACCGGCCTGCCCGCCGCGCAGACCGATTTGCCCGCCGGAGGCCAGCTCATCGATCCATGGATCCAGGCGACGTTCAACAACACCACCGCCGTGCAAACGATCGTCGTCGTGGACGCCGACACGCAGCGCGATCTGATGACGCTCACCGCCGGAGCCACCGTCGATCCCGCGCGCCTCGGCACGACGAATCTCACCTTCCGCACGAACCTCGATAGCGCCCAGGGCTCGGTGACGATGCAACTGGATTCCGGCGCGACGAATACGAAAACGAAATCGCCGTACACTGCCTTCGGCACGGACGCCGCGCCGTGGACGGGCAGCGTGCTCAGCGCCGGGGCGCACACGATCAAAGCGACGCCGCAATTCGGTCCACAGGTCTCCATCAGCTTTACCGTCGCCGGCGGCACTGCGCGCACGGTGGCTGGCTATCGCAGCGATTTCCAGACTGGCTCGCCCAAGGCTGGCTGGAGCTACCAGTGGAATGCGCTCGGACCGATCACGAATCCCGCCAACTACCGCCTGCTCGCCTGGAGCCCGGTGACCAATCGCTACTCGGTGAATGGTTTCCCCGTGCAGCCCGACAACAGCTCCACGCTCTTTCCGTACGGCGGCTTCAGCTCCGCCGGCGGGCATCCAGGCCGCGGCTCCAATCAAGGCGCCACCTACGATCGCTTCCCCATCGCCGCCTACACCGTGAAGCTCTCCGGCTACTACGCGCTCACCGGCACCACGGTGACGATGGCCACCGCCGCGAGCAATGGCGGGCAGGTAATGATTTTCACCGAGACCAACAGCGGAGCCACGTTCACGCAAAAGTTCAGCTCCACCTTCCCCTCCGTGACGCCCTTTACCTTCGATCAGAACGTCGGCTTCCTCAGCGCCGGCGACACGATCTACGTCGGCATCGGGCCGAACCTCAGCGACGGCAACGACTCCTTCAGCCTCGATTTCAACATCGCCTTCAAGGAAACGGGAAACCCGCTGTAAGCGTGGGCCAGTAGGCGGCGGAGCAAGAGCAGGAGGGAGAATCCCGTCAGACGTGTGGTGATCCTCGGCGACGCGCGTTCCCCTCCTTCCGCGCTGGGCGCCATCCCTACCTGCGCGGGCTCGCTTCACTCGCTATCGAAAGAGGGGTCCAAGCCTCGCGGATCGATCGCCACACGCCTGACGAACCCGTGTCGGCGTCTAAGGGATCCGGACCACTGCCTGAGAAATTTACCTACTGAAATCTAGGCGTCATTGAGGCGCGAGTTCTGCTCTTTTCTCGCGCGGACAATCGATCAAATGCCATCACTTCGCATTCCGTTTCCGGAGGGTGATAAGGTTATCCTCCTCCGTGGTTCGCACATCAGTGTCGGGCGCTTTCCCGACAATACCATCCAACTCGAAGACCGCAGTGTCTCCGCCTATCACTTCGAACTTTTGTTCGAGCGGGACCACTATCGCCTTCATGATCTCGGCAGTACCAACGGGGTCATGATTCATGGCCGCCGCGTCGAGGATTTTCATCTCCGCGAGGAGATGGAACTCCACATCGGCGCGCTGGTCTGCGGCTTCCATCCCGGCAATCCCATGACGGCTCGTCCGGAGTCGATGGAGTTGCTGCCCGTCCGCGAGGAGGTGCAGTCGACGCGGCGCGAGTGCCGCCAGTTGAAAGAGCAAAACGCCGTCCTGCGCGAGCAGGTGCAGCGCATGCTCGCCGCGCACGACGGGAGTCTCACTTATGCGTTTGATCAACTCGCAGAAGTGAACGCCAAGCTCCAATTGGAGCTCGCCACGCAGCGGGAGGAAATCGAATCGCTCGCCAGCCGGCTCACGCTGCTGGTGCGCGATCGCGAGCATCTCCAGCGCTCGTATAATGAGTTGAAGGCGGCTTACGCCATGGCGGCCCGCCCCGAGACTCCGACCACCCGCGGCTACGCACCAGTGAGCCCTGGTGTCGTCCGGCTGGCCGGACCCTCGGAAAACGTCACGGACCGGCCAACTGTCCCGCTGAAGCGCGGCCCCGAGCGGCCCGCGACGGGGGATAATCAAACCGAGAAACTCGTTCCCTAATCCCAGAGCCTACGGCGACGAGCGGCCGGCCTTCCCGGTCTTTTCGTCCTGAAAGACGCTCGCCCGAAATCCTGCTTGGGCTAGCGCCTGGCAGATCTCGTCTTGGGTGATCGCCTCCGGACGGTAGCGCACAAAGGCGCCGCGTTCGATGACTCTCGCCGCCATGACGCCGGGGAGATTCATGAGCGTAGCGCTGCCCCGCTTCACGGCTTCCTCCGTTTCCATATTGGGAATGGCCAGATCCAGATCTTCGCCAGACCGATCGTTGCTTTCCGTGTTCATATGAGGGGTTCGCGGGCGGGTTGGCGCATGGATGCTTGGGCTGGGTGACGAGTGCTGCCGTTCGGACCTGCCGTCCGATTCTTCCCCAACGCGGTTGGCCAGATGGCTTCCCGCTTTTAAAAAAAAGAAATCTGCGACCCATCCGCTTTGCGCGCGCGATTCGATAATCCATGTGCACCATCGGAAGAGCGAAGTCTCGAATAGAATCGAGCATTGCGTCGACCGATGGTGTCTCTTTTTTGAACGTTCGGCGGGCGATCGTGCATTTTCCAGCGAGTGGGGCATCCGGATGCACGCGGGGAGGCGAATCGCCAAGGCCTATGTCCTCTCCGCTTTCCACGCAGGAACTTCCTCGAAGGGTCATCATCGTTTTAGACATCGCCGCCCCCCAACGCGATTTGCAGAAACTCACGGGCGAAATTAAAGCCCTCGGAAACTGGTGGCACTGCCTTGGGCACGTCTGGATCGTGCAGACCCCGCTGGCTGTGAAAGAAATGCGCGACCGCCTCCGCCGACGGCTGGAATCCGAAGACCGCCTGCTCATTCTCGAAGTGAATGGCGAGGCCGCTTGGGCCGGCTTCGCTGGTGAATCCGCCGGCTGGCTCAAGGATCACCTCCTCCCCCGCGGGGCCTCCACGCGCGCTCGTGAGCCGCACTCCAGCATCTGCCGCCCCAACGGCGCCGAGTCAGTGGCGACGTAATGGAGTTGCGAGCGGAATCGCGCGGGCACTTCCTCTCAAAGGTAAGGGAAGGTATCCCTACCTGCGCCGCTCTCTTTTCCATCACCAAATGTCTGACGGACCCGTTCAGCGACATGGAGTCCCGAAGCAGAGCGTCAGGTCACAGATGGAGCGTCGCGCTCGCGCGGACCCGCCCCGAAACTCAACTTACTAAAGTGGGCCCAGACGCGTCCTGAGGAGAGGTCCAGTCGTCGTTCCCTAATGCGAAAAATATCGATACCCAGGCCGCTGCCAAAACCGGCCGTTGAAGTTTGCGAGATAGGACCGCAGCAACCCATTATCCGGTTGTTGCCGACGGAACAGGAGTCTGAGCAACTTCTTCATAGCAACAGGAAGGATCGCCGCATAACTGCGCCCTGCGCGTAAAAAACTTCCCGGCTCCGCGCCCTTCCGCGACCCCTCCCTTCAGAAGAAGAGCCGGTGCCTGGTTGCCCCATTACCGGCCAATATTAATCGTCTCCGCATACCCAGTGCCCGGCGCTCCGACACACACCCCGTCCACCATCATCCCCACGTGGATATCGCTCCAGCGGGCTGGATTATCGCCTTGGGTGATTTTCGTTCGCTCATCCGCGTGCAGGGTTTGCATGCCCGTGGAGTCATCGCGCACCACCAACAGGCGGTTCGTGGAATTTACCTCCGCGACCGTGCCAAAGAATTGGCGGCGCATCGCACCCGGATCGAGGGAAGAGGACGCCGGTGCGACGACCGCGACGGTCTCGACGACCGCCACGCCCCGGCTGGAGAGATTATCGCCTTGCGCTAGCGGGCAGGCGCAGAGCGTAGCTGCAGCGGCGCTGGCAAAGAAAAGATTCGCTTTCATAGTACCAAGGTATCGCACCGATGCCGGACCGTGGGCGTCGGAAAAGCCCTCTATTCCTTTGTCCCAGGCGGATACGCCGGTGGCGCATATACACTAAAAGCCACTGCCCGGGCCTTCCCGGAATTTACAAAGCGGTGCGGCGTATTCGCTTTCACGATGACACTGTCGCCCACCTTGAGCGGAAGCTTCTCGCCGCCGATTTCGCCTGCCAGCTCTCCCTCCAGAACGATGAGCACCTGATCGCTTTCCGGATGCCGATTCGGCTGGTCGCTTGTCGCTTCCCCGACCTCCAGCGCAAGGGCGGCCGTCTGGCTGCGCTTCGTGGTTTCCAAAATCTCGAAGCTGCCGCGGATGGAAAGAGCATTGGATGTTTTCATTGCTTGGCCCAAAAATGCGGAGAGCGGTCCCGTGGCTGCCGGGAACACTCAACCCGGCACCAGACCGCTCTCCAAATTGATTTTCACCTCTGTTTCGCCCGACCTGCGGCGAGTGGTTGTATCCAGCCCTTCTCTCATGGGCGCTGCATGCCCTTTTCGGTTCCGCCTTGGTAATGTTCGAAAGCCGTGCGCATCCCGATCAAAACCTCGGCGCTAGTCTCAAACATCGCCTGCGCTCGGGGCTCGTTGATTTTGGTGATATCCTCCCGCAGATGCTGGATCACGCCCTCCAGCATCTGGGCGATCTTCCCCGCATGGTGAACGGGATCCTGGGAGTGCGATTTCATTTAGGGTGAGCGCAGGGAGTTTTGCGTGGTACGCCGGCCGCTGCCGCGGATCACTTGCGCGGGCGCGCTGGATTCCTCAGGCAAGTGTGTGCCCGAGGCCTCCGTGAATTCCTCCTGCGGCTGGTCCATGTTGGCCTTGTTGCGCGGCCGGCGTTTGAAATGTTCGAGGTGTTTTTTCATGGTCATGGTTCCATATCGGGATCGGCGGCGGCAAGTCGTTGGTCGCGGTCCGCTTCCTCCACGCCTTCGTTCACGAGTTCCTGGCCGATGGTATTTTCGTCATCCGGCTTCACCTTCGGAGCGGCGCCGCCGGTGCGCGTGGGCGGCTGATCCCACTCGGTTAGTTTTTCGGTGGCGTGCAAAAGTTCCGCCGGTTTTTCCTCCATGGTGCTTTCGTCCATGGCGGCCTCGATTTCCTCGGGGTCGGGCTCGACTTCGGCATCCTCAATGTGTTCGGGCATCTTGGGTTTCATGCCAAGGTTTCGTGACGCCTCTGCCGAGCGGACGTGGACAAATTTTACGCCCGTCCCGGTGGTTTCCGGCCCTTCTTGCGCTGGCCCAGCGTCTTGCGCAAAAGCATGAGCACGGCGGCTTCCTCCGGCCGCAGTCGGGCGAGGGAACCGCGGAGCTTTGTCTCGGTGCGTTGCTGGATGGTCGCGATGGTTTCGCCCTGGAGATATTCCTCCAAAATGGCGGGATGGACGTAGCATTTCCGGCACACGGCGGGCGTATTGCCCAGCACCTTGGCCACCGACTCAATGGCGGTGACGACATTCTTCTTCGCCTCCGTCTGGTGCGCGGCGGCTTCGAATTCACGGAGCGCGATCGCGGCGAGGACGGTGCCGGCCCACGTCCGAAAATCCTTGGCGCTGAAGCTCTCGCCGGCGATGTCGCGCAGGTATTCGTTCACGTCCTGCGAGGTGACGTCGCGCGCGTGTCCGTCCTCATCCTCGTAGCCAAAGAGTTCCTGACCGGGCAGCTCCTGGCAGCGGCGGACGATGCGGGCAAGCTGCGGATCGCTCACGGTAATCTCGTGATTTTTCCCGCTCTTGCCCCGGAAGGAAAAGCGGATGTGCTTTCCGTTCACGCGTGCGTGGCGGTTGCGCATGGTGGTGAGGCCATAGGATCCATTCGTGCGCGCATATTCATCGTTGCCCACGCGGATGAGCGTGGCCTCCAGCAGCCGCACCACGGTGGCGAGCACCTTTTCCCGCGGCATCCCGCGGCGCCGGAGATCGTGGCGCACCCGGCGGCGGATGCTGGGCAGCTTTTGCGCAAAGGCGAGCATGCGCGTGAATTTGTTTTCGTCCTGCTTCGCCCGCCAGTCCTCATGGTAGCGGTATTGCTTGCGCCCGCGCGCATCGCGTCCGGTGGCCTGGATGTGCCCGTTTGCGTGGGGGCAAATCCAGACCTCCGTCCAAGCCGGCGGAATGGCGAGATGCTTGATGCGGCTCAGCGCCGCCGTCTCCCGCAGCGCTTTGCCGTCGGCGGTGCGATAGCGAAAGGATTTGCCCCGCGCGACGCGGCGGATGCCCGCCGATTGATTGGAAACATAGCGCAGGCCGGCCTCACGGGCTTCGCTAGCCAGGGCGGAGAGAAAGGGATTGGCGATATCGGAGATCAAGGGATGGTGTTTTCCCCTAACATCGTGAAGCCCCGGCAGAGCGGACGTTTGCGGACCGATGCTTGCCGTGGGGAGGGGGAGGCTCTAAGGATGAGATTCTCTGTGTTGAAACGCATCCCTTCCCTTCGCCGGTGGCTTCTGACGATCGCGGTGTTCCTCGCCTCGGTGGCGATGCTCTGGGCGCGGGCAGGCGGTGGGCGTAGCTCTGGTGGCGGTCGCAGTTCTGGCGGATCGCGCAGCTCCGGGGGCGGCTTTTCGAGCGGCTATCATGGCGGGAGTTACAGCGGACGCTCCTCGGGGAGGATTGGCGGTGATTGGGAGTGGCTGTGGGTTATCTTGATCATGGTGGCCATCTATGGCCTGGATGCGTGGTTCAAACGCATGCGGGAAAGCCAGGCGGGCGGCACGGCGCCGCCCCGGCGGGTGCTGAGCCGAGAGGCCATCGCGGTGGGATTGCAGCAGCTGCGCCAAACGGATCCGGCTTTCGATGAGCGGGCATTTTTGGCGCGGATGCGCGGGGGCTTTATCAAGCTGCAGGAGGCGTGGTGCGCGCAGGATCTGCGGGCGGTGCGTCCTTTTATTTCGGACGGCATTCACGAGCGCTTCAGCCTGCAATTCGAGGAGCAGCGGGCGTTCGGATATCGCGGGGACATGGATAATCTGCGCGTTACGGACCACGAGATTGCCGAGGTGGAGTGCACGCCGGTCTTTGATGTGGTGACGATGCGCATCGCGGCCACCGCGCGCGATCGGCGGGTCTCGCTGGCGGATGGGCGTGCCCTTTCCGGAACGTATGAGAAACCGAATTTCGTGGAGTATTGGTCCTTCATCCGCACGCGCGGCAGCCAGACGCTGTTGAACAAAGCGGGGCTCATCGAGGGGCACTGCCCGAACTGCGGCGCGGGCATCGAGATGAATCAAGGGGCGAAGTGCCAGTACTGCCAGGCGCTGCTGCGGAGCGGGCAGTATGACTGGGTACTCTCGGAGATTACGCAGGAGGAATATTGGATGCCCGTGCAGGCCGCGCCGCCGGGCACGCTGAGCATTCGCGACATGGATCCCGGCTTCAACACCCAGACGCTGGAAGACGTGGCGTCGGTGATTTTCTGGCGCAAGGCGACGGCGGATCGGCTGGGGAAGATCGACCCACTGCGCAAGGTGGCCGCGCCGGAATGGAGCGACAAGTATGGCGACCGGATGGGCAAGGAGCGGGACAAGGAGCGCTATTGTATTTGTGATTGCTCGGTGAGCGCGGTGACCACCCTGGGGCTGCTGCCGGGCGAGCCGGAGGAGCGCGCGCTGGTGCAGATTTTGTGGATGGGACAGTCCTACCTGATGGAGCCCAGCGGGAAGATGGAGGTGCGCGGGGAGATGAAAGTGTACCAGTCGCTCTTTATGCTGATGCGGCAGCCGGGCGTGAAGAGCCTGCCGGAAAAATCGCTCTCCTCGGCGCACTGCCCCAACTGTGGCGGCGCGGTGTCGATGGATACCTCGAACGCGTGCGAGTTTTGCGGGACGGTGCTGAATGACGGTTCGCAGGGCTGGGTGCTGCGGGCGATCTGGCCGCTGCGGGCGCCGGAGGCGCGCTCGCTGATCAACCAGGCCGAAGCGGCCTCGCGCCGCGGGCGGGAGGAGTTTGCCGGGCAGCGGTCGCCGGGGAGCATGGGAAGCGGCGGCATGCTGCTGTGGATGATTCATGCGGTCGCGACGTCAGTCGGGGCGATGGATGATTCGCTGCGGGAGATGCTGTATGTCGCGGGCAAGCGGGCAGGGGCGTCGCGCGATCAAGTGGACGCCTGGATCCGCTCTGCGGCGGCGGGGGAGATGGAAGTGCCCGAGCCGGAAAATGCCCGCGAAGCGCGCGACTGGCTGGCCGAGATGGCCGTCGCCGCGCTGGTATCCGACGGCAGCGTCTCGGATAGCGAGACCGCTTTGCTGCAGGCCGTGGGCTCCAAATTTGGCCTCGCCGCGTTTGACGTAGCGCAGATCATCGCCCGCTCCCGCAAAGCTGCCATGCGCATGGCGAAGGACACGCAGGAAGCGGCGCAGCGCCACGCGGCGGCCTCTTAATGTAGCTGCAGCCGGGAGGCTGCGGGCCAATCTTGAGCGATAGGTATTATACTGCAGATGCAGTGCGGCTCGAGTTCGGGCCAGTCCCGCCGCTTCCCTTCCGCCGCGATTGGCGGGAATATTCCGCCCGCCCGCGTCTCTCATTTCCAAGTCATCACGAGAATCGTGTCCCGGCGCCCAGCGGTGGCGGCGGCTGCACGAGCCTCGTAAGCCTTGCCCGCCCACGAAATCACGCTCACGCTCTACTTCCTGCACGTATGAAAACACCTCGCTTCGCTGGCGGCGTCTTCACGGCGCTGCTCCTCCTCTCGGTCCTGCTCACTCGCGCGGCCGAACCTCTCTACGACGGCCTCGGCGACTATCGGCGCCAGGTCACCACCGCCTCGACGGATGCCGCCCGGTATTTCAACCAGGGGCTCGGCTTCGTCCACGGATTCAATCACTCCGCGGCCATCCGCTCGTTTCAGGCGGCCGCCGAGCTCGATCCCTCCTGCGCGATGGCGCACTGGGGCATCGCCCTCGCCAGCGGACCGCACATCAATTTCCCGATGGTTCCGCCGCCGGCGGCGGAGCTGGCGTGGAAGGAACTGACCCTCGCCAAAAAGTGTGCCGCGTCAGCCTCCCCCGTGGAGCGCGCGCTCATCGAGGCGCTCGCCCAGCGCTATGCGAATCCGCAGCCGGAGGACCGCTCGCCGCTCGACCGCGCCTACGCCGACGCCATGCGCAAAGTCTGGCAGCAATTTCCCCAGGACCCCGATGTGGGCGCGCTCTTCGCGGAGTCCATGATGGATCTGAGTCCGTGGAACCAATGGACGCCGGAAGGCCAGGCCCAGCCGGGCACGGAGGAAATCGTGGCCACGCTCGACGCCGTGCTGAAGCTGGAGCCGAAGCACCCCTTTGCCAACCATCTCTACATTCACGCGGTGGAGGCTTCGGCGCATCCCGAGCGCGCGGCGGCCGCGGCCGATCGCTTGCGCGCCTTGCAGCCGGGCCTCGCGCACAATGTCCACATGCCGTCGCATATCGACATCCGCCTCGGGCATTGGCAGCAGGCGATCGATACCAACCTGCGCGCCATCGCGGCGGATGCAGGCTTTGCCAAAGTCGCCGGTGCCCCGCAGGGCATGCTGCTGATCTACGCCGCGCACAATCAAGACATGCTCGCCTACGCTGCGATGATGACGGGCCAGGGCGAGCTGGCGGTCGCGCACATCCGCGCCATGGTGGCCGGCCTGCCGCTGGAATTCATCAAGGAAACGGCCACGCTTTCCGAGGGCCTGGAGGCGATGCCGCTGGAGGTGCTCGTGCGCTTCGGGCGCTGGGACGCCATTCTCGCCGAGCCCGACAACTATCCCGACTACATGACGTTCACGCGCGCGTTTCACCACGCCGCGCGCGCGATCGCGTTCGCGGCCAAGGGCGATCCGAAAAGCGCTCGCGCGGAACAGGCGATTTTCGTCGAGCGCGCAAAGCTCGTGCCCAAGGAAGAGACGCTCCACAACAACGGCGCGGCGCCGATTCTGGAGCTGATCACGCACATGGTGGAGGGCGAGATTCTCCTTCGGGAAGACAAGCTCGATGCCGGTCTGACGGAACTTCGCGCTGCCGTGAAGGTCGATGACGGCCTGAAATACGACGAGCCCCCCGCCTGGCTCATCCCGGCCCGGCACCCGCTGGGCGCGGCGCTGATGCACGCAGGCCGGTTCGCTGAGGCGGAGCAGGTCTATCGCGCCGACCTCACCCGCCTGCCGGACAACGGGTGGTCGCTCTACGGCCTCGCCCGCAGCCTCCGCGAGCAACACCAAAAGCCGGACGAAGTGGCGGAGCTAGAGCGCCGGTTCCACGAAATTTGGTCCCGCGCCGACATCCAAATCACCAGCTCCTGCCTCTGCCAGCCAGGGCGGTAGGGGTGGCTTTCCCTGTGTGCGTCTATAGCCGCAGCCGGGGCGCGAGCGTCGGCGGATCCGTTCGGAATTCCGCCTTTAGGCGGTAAACGGTTCCGCTGCAAAGCCGGGTATGCGCATGTGGGCGGTGCTCCTAAACTGGCGATGATCTTCGGTGCCGCGCCTGTGGAACGGAAGCGTTGGCCGCCTAAAGGCGGAACTCCGAACGGATCCGCCGACGTTCGAACGCCCCGGGGCTGCAGCTACAGCGCCTCCGTTAGCTGGATCCCATTCCCATTTTCCTCCGGAAACACTGGCCGCCCTTTGTCGAGATGCACCCCGCTCGCCACGTCCTTTGCGAGGAGGACGGAGCCGTCCATGTCAACGGCGTCGAGCAGCGGGAGGAGCTGGCCGAGGGCGCTGATGCCGATGCTCGTTTCGTTCATGCACCCGGCCATGACGCTCAAGCCGAGCGCGCGCGCGTGCTGAATCATGCGCCGCGCGGGCGTAAGCCCTCCCGCTTTCGTCAGCTTGATGTTGATGCCGTGGAAGCAGCGGGCGCAGGGCGCGATGGACGCTTCGCTCTGGCAGCTTTCATCGGCAATCACGGGCAGCACGCACTCGCGGCGCACCCGCTCCATCCCGGCCCAATCATCGGCGGGCAGGGGCTGCTCGAGGAACTCCACGTTCAGCGCTTTCATCTCCGGCGCGAAGGCGATCGTCTGCTCCGCGGTCCAGCCGGTGTTGGCGTCGACGCGGAACAGCGCATTCGTATGCCGGCGCAGCTCGCGCACGATGGCCACGTCTTCCTCCGAGCCGAGCTTGATTTTATAAATCGGCCACCCGTCGAACTCGCGCATCTTGGCGACCATGTTGTCGATCGTATCAAGGCCGATGGTGTAGTTGCTCAGCGGGAGATTTTCGAGCCGCAGCCCCCAGAGCTGCCACACCGGCGCGCCGCGCAGCTTGCCCCAGAGATCGTGCGCGGCTTCATCGAGCGCGCAGAGGGCGAACGGCTGATGCGCGAGCGCCGCGTGGACCTGCGCCCACAGCTCGGGGGGCTCATTCCACGGCGCCGATTCGATGAGCGGCCGGATGGACTCCAGCGCGTCGCGCATGGCAACGACGGAATAGGCCGGATACGCGCGCGATTGCGCCCCCTCGCCATAGCCGACGTGGCCATCGCGACGAAGCTCCACGATGAGGTTGCGCTGGAGGGTCATGGTACCATGCGAGGTGGTGAACGCGTGGCGCAGCGGGAGGTCGACCTCGTGGAGGTGTAGATGCATGGCTGGTGTGGTAGCGGACTTTCCGCGGAATTTGAATGGCGGAAAAATGAACGCCACCTTGGTCTCGCCAGTGAGAGCGGTTTGAATGAATCGATAACCGTCCAAATCTTGCCTCAGACCATGTAGCTGCGACCGGAAGGTCGCAGAGCAAAGGTAGGGATGGCGCGCCGCCGCCGTCTCTGATTTCGCTCAGAGCGCCTGCGAATTTCACTACTCGTCCTCGACTGGGAGAGTTCCGCTTTCAAAGCGGAATGTAGCCGCGGAAGCCGCCCGACCTCTGAGCGAGATCAGGGACGGCGGCGGCGCGCCATCCCTACCTTTGCTCTGCTCCGTCCCGCGGTTCGGGAGCTTTGCTACCGCTGCCACCGGTACACCGGTTTCCCCATCCACGAAGTATAGAGCGTATTGTGGATCGGGTCGAACGCCAGGTTCAGGTACCAGCCGTTGCCCGGCGGACGCCGATACGGCTCGGGCAGCGGCGCCACGAACGCCCAGTGCGCTCCGGCGTCGGTGGTCTCGACGATGCCGTCCTTGCTGGCGACGACGATGTGCTTTTCATCCTTGCCGAAATACGGGCCCCAAGCGGTGGGGGCGGCGGAGGCACGAAGGGATTCAGGGGTGGCGGTTTTGACGCTGGGGAAGGGGATGACGTCGGTGGGCACGGAGCCTTGCCAGGCCCACGTGGCGCCCTGGTCGTGGCTCACCAGCAGGCCTTTGGCTCCGACCCAGTAGCAGGTGTCCTTGAGCACCACCATCACGTGGCCGGTGGGCAGCTCGTCGCTCACCTTGGCCCAGGTCGCGCCGGTGTCGGTGCTGCGCTCGATGCAGGCGGCCGACGCCGTCCAGCGGAGGAGGGTCTTGGCGTTCACCACGCCGACGCCAAAAGTGAACTTCGGCTGGTCCTTGGGTGCCTCGCCCACTTTGGTCCAGCTCTTGCCGCCATCGGTGCTCACAAACTGTTTGCCGCCGCTCTCATGCTCCACGGCGAAGAGGGTCTGCGGACGCTCGACGCTCCAGTCCACCGCGGCGCAATCCCAGCCGCGGTGCATCTGGGTGAGCTTCTCCCACGTCTGCCCGCCATCGAGGGTGAACCCGCTCGCCCCATCGAGCATGAACCCATAGAGCCGCCGCCCCGCCGGGTCCGCGCACAGCCCATAGCCCGTCTCGCACCGCCCGCTGATCACCCCGCCATCCACGCGCGCAAACGTCGCCCCCGCATCCGTGCTCTTCCAAACGCCCTGCCCCTTCTCCTTGAAAATCTCCTTCCCCGTGACCACCGCAAACACCTCCCCGCCCGCCCGGTCCGCCACCACGCCGCCCGTGCCTTCCAGCACGGGCACCCATTCCCCCTTGGTCGTCGGCGCCGGCGTGGCCGGGATGGGATTGGTGACGGGGGCGTCGGCGGCGAGGGCTATTATGGAGAATAGCGAAATGAGGGATGCGTTCAGAAGGGAAGGTTTCATAAATTGGAATGCGACCAATGAGCACTTGATCTCAGTGCGCATATTCTTAGAGGCGTTCTGCACAAACGGCCTTTGGGAATTTCTCGAAGAGGAAAAAACCCTCGCGTAATGAGGCGCTGTTGAAAAGAACACAGTACGAGAGTTTGACCATGGACCAGCCGGCGATTACGAAGGGAGAGATGTCGAATTCCCCAAATACTGTCCTCCAGAAAGAAAAGCATCGCTTAATTGTGTTTGCCACTTCGTGGGGAAGCAAATTTGGAGGAATTAATAGCTTTAACGCGGATTTCTTGAGAGCACTTTCGATCGCGTTTCAATGGAGTGTCCAAGTGGTGTGCATTGTCCTTGAGTCGGACCCCAGCGATGTTGCGGATGCTGCCAAGGATGGCGTCACGTTACTAGATATTCGCCAATCCGGGTTGAAAGAGTTTAATCGCACGTGTTTATCTGCGGTAACGGGGGTTCTTTCGAAAGCGAATATCACTGTCGATAATACGTTAATATGGCTTGGGCACGACCGTATAACAGGAGAGATCGCTGTGCATGCGGCAGAATCAAGTGGTGGCCGTTCTGCCGTAATTCATCACATGAGTTATGCCCACTACGAGGCGTACGCTGAAACGGCGCGGGCGGCGGAAGCAAAGGTGGCGCGTCAAAGGGCTATATTTTCCGGGGCCACTTTCCTATTTGCTATCGGGCCGATTCTTGCGGACGCCTTAGTTGACATGGTGCATCGGAGTGATGTTTGTATGCTGGTGCCGGGAATGCCTGAAATTGTATCTGTCGTTCCGCCGAAGACATTTACTGGATTTCTGAGTGGTCGAATTAGCTCAGAAACCCATAAAATTAAACAGGCTCACCTTGGAATAGCGGGATTTTCGAACGCAGTTTCGCGATGCACCGAAGACGCAAACCTGCCAAGTGTATTAAAATTTAGCAGTGGCCCTGGATTAAAGGTTAGAGGCATCGAAGAAAGTGGTAGGCTGGATAACGACGCTGAAAATGAGTTGAAACGTCTTGCCGAAGAGTATGCCCATGGCGTTATAAATTTATGGTGCTTGCCATTTACGACCAATCGGGACGAAATTTTTGAGGAAGTTAGGAGTTCCAGTGTGGCGTTGATGCCTTCATGGCATGAAGGATTTGGATTGGTAGCCTGGGAAGCAATCGCTGCTGGTGTGCCCGTAATTTTGACAAAAAAAAGTGGCGTTTATCGCTTATTAGAAACCGTTGAAAGCGGAATGATGCTTCATCTTGTGTTTGGAGTAGATGTGAAAGGACAAGTAGAATCGCCATTCTTCCGAAAAGATGATCTCAGGACGGTTTCAGATGCCGTAATTCAAATTGCGAAGGAGCCGGTTGAGGCCCGTCTAAAGGCATCTAAATTACGCGAGAGGCTGTTTAAACTCAATTTTACATGGAAGCGATGTGCTGAGGACTTTATGTCTGCTTTGGGATGGCAAGATGACAACCGAAATAACTTTGTTTCGGTCACACATGCTGAAACCCTAGAGGTAGGGGAGCGAGTTGAGTCTGATCCTCTACTGGAACTTCCGCGTCCTCAATGGCGCAAGGAGATGGGATTGAGCGATAGTCAGTTGCTTCGCGCAGAGGAAGCCATCGTGCCTTTCTATAAGAGCGCTTTGCCTTTTTTAAATCAGCAGATTGAGTGGGCGGAGAATGAGGATTTTCCGATTTCCCTTAGATTGGTTATCGGTGTTGGGGGCTCAGGAAAGACACGCCTAGCTTTGCAATTATGTGTGGAATTGGCTAAACGAAATTGGCTAGTCGGATTTCTTCGGGAAAACAAAGATGCAGCCTCTCGAATAGAAAAAATTGTAGAGGTGCTTAGAAAAGAAAATAGAGATGCCTTGATAGTTGTGGATTATGCTGAAGCGAGGCAATCTGATATTATTTCCCTGTTAAGGCCTTTGATAGATTCCCCCGGAATGCGCGTTGTGCGTATACTACTTTTAGCTAGAGGCGGAGGAGAGTGGTGGAATCGAATGGAGGGAGCGGATCCTAGGGTTGAGGGCTTCTTCGCGGGCAACGCCACCTCGGGTCCTTTCGAAATACCTGCGTTTTATGACACGCTCGAAGCGAGGCAATTCGCTTTTCAAGAGTCGCTCGCCGAGTTTGCTCAGAGACTCGGAAAGGAAGCTGGAGTTCTTTCGCCCGATCTTTCATCTGGGCACTACGCACGCCCGCTAATGGTGCAAATGGCTGCATTGCTTGCTTTGCATGACGAGAAGATGCATACCGCCGAGAGTCTGACCCGGGCGTTAATCAATCATGAGCGTCGGTATTGGAGAGCTCTTTTTGGGGGCAGAGGCGGTAGTGAGGATCAAGCTGCGCAAATAATGGCTTTAAGCACACTACTTGGTGGCCTACGGACGTCACAGGAGGTTGAGAATATCTGGAAGCGAGCCCAGCTTGGAAAAGTTCTAGAGCTGAGAACAGGTTTTGCGCACCTTCGGACCTTGTATCCTGAAAGGACCGGCCTACCGGGGATGCGACCCGACTTACTGGGTGAGGCACTGGTGACCCAGGTTTTGCTTTCGGGAGATGGACACACTATTCTCGAAGCGATCTTTGAAGGGGTTGATAGTCGTTCTCGGCAGCGGGTTTTGACGGTTTTGGCTAGGGTTTTACGTCACCGCGACGACATGCGCCCAATGGTGTTAAGATTTCTGATCTCTAGATTTGAAAAGCTCGCATTGGATGCAATAGAGGTATCCCGGCAGACTGCAAGTCCGCTTCCTGAATTGCTTGAACTAGCTTATGAGCAGCAGTCTCATAGGATCAAGGGGCTTATGTCGCCCAGAATTCTGCAAATGCTTGACGAGGACAACCCTCTTATAAATGATCTGTCATTGCGCGTCTCAGAAGCGATGGTAAGTGAAGCACGGGCAAACGTTGAAAAAGCTTCCAGTAAAGGTCAAAATGTCCTAATAGAGCAGTCATCTCTTGCGAGCGCGTTAGGTGGTTTTAGTATTGATCTAAGCCGAACTGGGCAATTTGAGAGAGCTCTCGAGGTAGGTGAAGAAGCGCAGGAAATATATGAGCGTCTTGAAAAACAGCAACCATTGCGCTTTCGAAAAGGCTTGGCATCTATCAAGACTAATAACGCGACTCGACTCATCGAGAATGGACGTAGTCTCGAGGCGCTTGAGATGGCGAGAGAGGGGTTGGAACTTCAGAGGAAAATATCTAGCACTTCCGTGAGCGATCGCAGGTCTCTTGCGATCTGTTTGAACAACTACGGCAATCGATTGAGTGACCATGGACGGGCGAATGAGGCTCTTGCAGCGAGCGAGGAGGCGACGGCGATTTATCGTCAAATCGCAACTGAAGAACCGGAGGCATTCGAATCCTCGATGGCTTTTATTCTGGAGAACCACGGATACCATTTGGCTGTGGTTGGTGACAGAAAGGGGGCGCGTGCGGTGGTCAAGGAGGCTTTGGAAATATGCGAAAGGCTCGCCGCGAATAGACCAGGTTTTGAGCACTCGCTTGCCAAGGCGCTGAATAATTATGCGATTCGCCTGGTAGATGACTCTGAAATTAGCGAAGCCTTGACCGTGTCAGAGCGCTCGCTGAAAATTTTTGAACGTCTTGCCAAGAGTAAACCGCAACGATTTGAGCAAGATTGGCTTGTAGCCTTACATAATCATGCACTTAGATTAGATGACTGCGGTTTTTATTCTGAGGGGCTGGACATGGCTTTGAAGGCGCTGAATCTGGCCGAGCAACTGTCGCGCTCTAATTCCTCGCGGTTTGAACCGCCCTTGGCGAGGGCGCTTGAGGCTTTCGCGATTGGTTTAGAGGCACACGGACAATTTGCGAAGGCCCTGGAGGCGGATGCTCGTATGATTGGTATTTATCGTCGCCTTAAAGATCAGAACCCGAGGCAATTTGAGTTAGATTTGGGTCGGGCTTTGGCTCGCTACGCATGGCATTATGGAGGTTCGAGAAAGTTTGCGGAGGCTTCAGATACTGCATTGGAAGCAAAAAAAATCCTTGAACCGTTGGTGGAGAGGTTGCCGTTGCCGCATGCTTGGTTGTTTCGCGAGTGTGAGATTTATGAACATTATTTCGAGTGGGCAAAAGCACCCGGTGAGTCGAAGGAAATGGTGCTGAGGGAGTTTGGTTCGGACGCTGCGGATTATACAAGTAGGCCTTGGCGCGGGGCTCTCTTTTCTGAATTTTGCGTGCGTGCTTGCCTTTCTGCGGCGCCAGCAGATCGGCTTAGATACTCTCAGCAGGCCAATGACGCATGGGCAACATTTGACATCGCTTTGAAGAGCGATTTGGAAAATTGGTGGCTTATCGCTGTTGCAATTTTAGCAGAAGAGCGCAATGAAGAACCGTGGAGTTCCGCTGAATATGCCGAATGGCGAGACCGTTTGAGTCAGGGACGGATTCGCCGAGGTGGGAGCGATTCTGGAGTGGTGACCGTAGCGGTTGAAAAGCTTAGACTGAAGTGCATGAGAATTGTTGGGTGATTTGTCTTCTTTCGCCGCTACGCTATCACCCCACCCACAAGCACAAGCAGCCGCACATTCTCCGGCCTCTGGTGCGGGTTGGCCATGACTACCAAACTCCGCTACCGCGCCAGTTCCGTGGTAATGCTTTTCATCACCGGCTTCGCGCCGCAGGTGATGGTGTAGGTTTCATTCGGCGCCTTGGTGACATGCACGTCGTCTTTCTCGGTGCCGTTTTCTTCCCAGCGGTAGGTGATTTTGACGGGGCGGGGGCCGCCGTGGGGTTCGGTGTAGTCGGCGGCGAGGCGGCAGTTTTGCAGGACGAGCGTGTTGCGCTGGGTGCCGGCAAAACGAATTTTGGCGGCGCGGGTACCGGCGGGGATGTGGTCGACGACGGTGTAGTGGCCCATGCCGACGTAGGGGCCGGCGAGGTGGTCGACGGTGGTGTAGGTTTTGCCGTCGTCGTAGGAGACTTGCAGGTCCCAGGCATCGCGGGCGTCGCGGGCGCGGTAGAAGGTGCCGATGCGGAGGCGCGTCAGGTCGCCGGGCGTGGCGATGGGGAAGGTGATGGAGCCGGTGCCGCCGGTGAGGACAGCGAGTTTGTCGCCGATGTTTTTGAGCTCGGGGTGGAAGTCGGTGTAGAGGAGTTGCTTCCCGGCGTTTTTGGCTTCGAGCGAGCCTTCGAGGTTGATGGTGCCGGTGTTGTCGGAACTGAAGGAGATGGTGTTCACCCCGGCGGCGAGCGCGGGGAGCGGGCGCTGAGAGTGCTGGATGGCGCTGGCGATCTTCAGCGCGTTGAGGCCGGCGTTGTGGCCGGAAAGGACGAATTTTAACTGGTAGTCGTACCGGCGGAAGATGTGGGGCTTGAGATCGACGTGATGTTCGCCGGAGGAGGTGATTTTCGCGATCGATTTCCAGTCGAGACCGTTGTTGTCGGAGAAGAAGATTTCGATGGCGCCATAGTCCGCAACGGCGGACAGTGTCACGTCTCCGCCGAGGTAGACGTAAGGGCTGGGGAAGCGGAGGACGAGGGTGGCGGGCTTGGTGGCATCGGTTGCGTGGAGCGCTGGCGGCTTGCTGGCCCTTTCGCCGGAGTTCGTGAGATTCTCGGCGAGGAGCGCAGTTTCGCGGAAGCGGCCACTGGCGAGCGGCACGTTGTATTCGATCGTCCCATTCCCGAGCCGCCCGGGGGCGAGGTCGCCGAAGCCGGGGGAGTAGCGCAGGCCGCCCTCGCCGACTTTGGCCTTCATGGCGTCGGGGCCTCCGCCTTTGTCGTCCATGTTCACGTGCAGGCCTTGGTTGGACCAGTTGCGGGTGAGGCGCTCGCCTTCGCGGAGCTGGATGTTTACCTCGTAGCCCTGCGAGTAGCCTTGCTCGAAGGCGAAGAGCGTTTTGCCGCTGTATTCATCCATGGTGGAATACCAGCCGTGCGTCGCGGCGGGGAGCCAGCCGTTGTCGTCGTAGAGCGGGCAGCGGGAGAGCACGTCGGGGCCTTTTTTCCAGCCGCCCTGGCGCATGAAGCTGAGGAGCTTTTTGGGGTCGGCGGCGACGTCGGGGTGCTCGGTGCGCCACGCTTTCACGCCGGCCACGATTTCCTCCACGCTCGCGGGCTGGCCATCGGCTTTGGGGAAATAGGTGATGAGGGAGGAGTCGAGCAGGTGCCACGCGTTGCCAAACTGAATCTCGGAGACGGTGTGCTGCTGGATGGACCACCCGCGCGCGGCCAGCCCGGCAAAGCGCGCGAGGCATTGCACGTTTGCCGAGGCCACGCTGCAAAACGAGTAGCCGTAGACGTTCATCATCTTGATGGGGTCGGCCACGAGGTCGCCCATGTGCAGGTATTCGGACGGCGGGGCGTCCTGATACTGGAAGGTGGCGACGGATTTCCAGACGGCCATGGCCTTCTGCTCATCGGTCATGCCGGGCTGGATGAAAGAGGCCCGCCAGGCCTCGAGGCTGGACACGTCGGGGACTTTGTCCGAGAGGACTTTGACGTGCGAGACGATGGCGGGCGGGGTGTTTGGGTTTGGGGTCGTTGGGGTGGGAGAGGACGTCGTGGTGGGGACCGCGGCGGAAAGCTGGAAGGGGAGGAACGTGCAGGCGGCGGCAAGGGCGAGGCGTGCGGATGACATGGCGGACGAGAAATCGTAGCCGGGAAGGCCGGAGCGCGAAATGGGGGAGATGGTGAACCCGTTGAGTGGGAGGAATGACGAATGACGAATGACGAATGACGAATGACGAATGACGAATGACGAATGACGAATTTGGGGGCGCGTTGACGAGCGGCGGCGGCGACATTCGGGAGCGCGCCTTTGAGATTTACGCTGTCCGCGGCCTCCCGGCCACGGCTACAGCCATACCTGTAATCGCAGCCAGTTGCAGTTTTTCGTAAACTGCAGATCCTCTCCGTCCCATCGGTCTCATCCGTCCTATGAAGACGACCCTCCCGAATGTAAAATTGCACGACACTTAACGCGCGCGGACTGGGGGCGCGCTGCGATGTGTGGGTGGATGCAAGCAATCTCAGCCCACCATTGCCGGATTCTGCCGTTTGGAGCCCATGTGAAGAAGGGAGGCGGCGTCTTATTTCGTGTCTGGGCGCCCGCGGCGGAGTCGGTGGGCGTGCGCATTTTGGCCCAGGATGGCGGTGCCGTTTATCCGCTGCGCGCGGAGGGGAATGGGTATCACTCGGAGCACGTGCCGGAGGCGAAAGTGGGCGACTTGTATCGCTACGTGCTGCCGTCGGGGGAATACCCGGATCCGGCGTCGCGCTTTCAGCCGGATGGCCCGCATGGGCCCTCGCAGGTGGTGGACCCGCAAGCCTTCGTGTGGAGCGATGTGGAGTGGGCGGGCGTGACGCGGGAGAAGCAGATTATTTACGAGATGCACATCGGGACCTTCACGAAGGAGGGAACGTGGGCGTCCGCCATCCCGCAGCTGGAGCGGCTCGCGGAGATGGGCATCACGCTGCTGGAAGTGATGCCGGTGGCGGATTTCGCCGGGCGGCACGGGTGGGGCTATGACGGGGTGAACCTTTTCGCACCCACGCGGATCTACGGTTCCCCCGATGATTTTCGGCGCTTTGTGAATCGGGCCCATGCGCTCGGACTGGGGGTGATTTTGGACGTGGTGTACAATCATCTCGGCCCCGATGGGAACTACCTGAAACACTTTGCGCCGCATTATTTCAGCGAGCGGTATAAGAACGAGTGGGGGGAGGCGCTGAACTTTGACGACGCGCACGCCGGCCCGGTGCGGGAGTTTTTCATCGCGAATGCGGGTTACTGGATCGCGGAGTTTCACGTGGATGGGCTGCGGCTGGACGCCACGCAGCAGATCTTCGATGCCTCACCAAAGCATCTGGTGGCCGAGATCGCGGAGCGGGTGCGCGAGGAAGGCGCGGGGCGCGGCACGTATCTCGTGGCGGAAAACGAATCGCAGGAGGCGCGGCTCGCGCGGCCGCCGGAGCGCGGCGGGTTTGGGCTGGACGCGATTTGGAATGATGATTTTCACCACAGCGCGGTAGTGACGCTCACGGGCCGAAACGAGGCCTACTACACGGATTATCGGGGGACGCCGCAGGAGTTTCTCTCGTGCCTGAAGCGCGGGTTTTTGTTCCAGGGGCAGCGCTACAAGTGGCAGAAAAATCGGCGCGGACATCCCGCCATGGATCTGCTCCCCGCGCAGTTCGTCAACTTTCTGGAGAACCACGACCAGGTGGCGAATTCGCTGTGGGGCCGGCGGTTGTTTCAGATCACCGGCGCGGCGAAAGCACGGGCGATGACGGCGCTGCTGCTGCTGGGGCCGAACACGCCGATGCTCTTCCAAGGGCAGGAGTTTGGCTCAACGGTGCCATTTTTGTATTTTGCCGATCACAACCAGGAGCTGGCGGAGATGGTCGCCAAAGGGCGCGCGGAGTTTCTCGCGCAGTTTCCCAGCATTGCGTCGTCGCCGGAGGTGAAGGAACTGATTCCCAGTCCGGAACTGGAGAAGACGTTTTTGGTCTGCAAGCTGGACTGGAGCGAGTGGGAGAAGAACGCGGCCGTGGTGGCATTGCACCGGGATTTGATCGCGCTGCGCAAGGCCACGCCGCAGATCACAGTGGGCCTGCCGGGATCGTATGATGGCGCGGTGTTGGGCGCGACGGCGTTTGTGTTGCGCTACTTCGGCGTGGGCGGCGATGACCGGATCCTGATCGTGAATTTGGGGAATGCGCAGCATCTCGAGGTAGCGCCGGAGCCACTCCTGGCGCCGGTGAACGGGGTGCCGTGGGAGTTGGTGTGGTCCAGTGAGGATACGAAGTACGGCGGCGGCGGTACGCCCGCGCTGGAGACTGAGGAGGAGAACTGGAAGCTGCCCGGGGAATGCGCGGTTTTCTTCCGCCCAGGCTCCGTGCCGCCGGCCGCGACTGAGCCCAAACCCAAAGAGGCCTGATTTCATCTTATGACTGATAGTCTTGTCCGCCGAATCAATCTGTCGCGGGCCCAGGCCCGCAATGCACGCGACATCCTACGCCGGGAATGGCTGCTCACCAATGGGCTGGGCGGCTATGCCTCCGGCACCATCTCGGGGATGGTGTCGCGCCGCTATCACGGGCTGCTGGTGGCCGCGCTGCCGGCGCCGCTGGGACGCGTGGTGATGCTGAATCATCTCGCGGAGTTTGTCGTCCTGCCGGATGGGCGCCGGATCCAGATCGGGGGCGTGGAGCCGTGCCACCCCGACGAGGATAAATGCGACCCCTTTTACGTGCGGGAATTTCGGCTGGAGTATGGCGTGCCGACGTGGCGCTACGAGATCGAGGGGACCATCATTGAAAAAACGGTCAGTTTGCTCCACGGGCAGAATACCGTGCACATCACCTACCGGGTGCCGGAGGGATCGCCGTCGGTGCGGTTGGAGCTGTGTCCTTCCCTGCACTTTCGTCCGCACGAAACCGATGTCGCGAGCCCGCATGAGGAAACGTACACGCTCAAGATGTCGCGGGCGCACTACGAGATTCACAGCAGCGATCCGTTTCCACCACTCCGGCTGTTTGTCCACGGGGATCAGGCCTCGTTCGCGCACACCGGCGGGGAGTTGCGGGAGATTGTCTACCAGATGGAAGCAGACCGGGGCTATCACTCGCGGAGCCGGCTGTGGTCGCCCGGGATTTTTTCGATGAAACTGGGCGGCACTCCGCGCGATGCGACGCTGGTGGTTTCCACGGAGGATTGGCCGGTGGTGACGGCGCTGGCGCCGGCGGACGCGGCCCAATCAGAATGGGAGCGGCGGCGCCGGCTGCTGGCGCAGGCCCCGGAGGAAGCGCGCACGGGCCCGGCCGCGGAGCTGGTGCTGGCGGCAGACCAATTTCTCATCCGGCCGGCGGGCCGCGTGGAAGAGGCCGCGCGAGCGCGCGCGGCCGGCGATGAGGTGCGTACGGTGATTGCGGGGTATCACTGGTTCACGGATTGGGGGCGCGACACGATGATCAGCCTGGAGGGGTTGACGCTATCGACGGGGCGGCATCGCGTGGGCGGGTCGATTTTGCGGACGTTTGCGCACTACATCCGCGACGGGCTCATCCCGAATCTTTTCCCCGAGGGAAAGAACGAAGGGCTCTATCACACCGCGGATGCGACGCTGTGGTTTTTCCACGCGCTGGATCGGTATGTCACCGTCACCGGAGATACGGAGACGTTGCACACGCTGCTGCCCAAGCTGGTGGAAGTGATCGATGCCCACCTGCGCGGGACACATTTTGGGATCGGCGTGGATGCGGCGGATGGGCTGCTACGGCAGGGCGCGGAGGGGTATCAGCTCACCTGGATGGACGCGAAGGTGGACGGCTGGGTGGTGACGCCGCGGCGGGGCAAGGCCGTGGAGATCAACGCGCTGTGGTACAACGCGCTGCGGCTGGCGGAGGAGTGGTCGAAGGCGACGGAAAACGAGGAGCAGGCGAAAAACCTCGCCGCGCACGCCGAGCGGGCACGCACGGCGTTCAATCGGCGGTTTTGGTCCGAGGCGCTCGGCTATTTGTTCGACGTGGTGGATGGGGAGCACGGCGATGACCCGGCGTGCCGGCCGAATCAGGTGCTGTCGATTTCGCTGAAGTATCCGGTGCTGGACGAGGCGCGATGGAGCGCCGTGCTGGACAAGGTGAGGAACGAATTGCTCACGCCGGTTGGGCTGCGGTCGCTCGCGCGCGATCATGCGGACTACAAAGCGCGGTACTTCGGCGACTTGCGCGCGCGCGATGCCGCGTATCACCAAGGGACGGTGTGGACGTGGCTCATCGGGCCGTTCATCGACGCATGGCTGCGGGTGCATCCGGAGGACCGAGTCGGCGCGCGGAAGCTCCTGGACGGAGTCGTGGCGCACCTCGACCAGGCGTGTGTGGGCCAGGTCTCGGAGATCTTCGATGCGGAAGATCCGTTCACACCCCGCGGATGCATCGCGCAGGCCTGGAGCGTGGCGGAGGCGCTGCGCTGCTGGCTGAAGACGGGGTAGGGTCTCGAAAAGATGAAAGCCAGAAAGTGGAACGGCTTTTTAAGCTGGGGCGATGGCACCGTCCGGATTCGGGGTGTCAGGCCACAGATGTAGTCCCCCTCCCGTTCGGAATCGTCCTGCCGCTTCTCATCCAATGCAATGGCCGTACGGTGAGTGGAATTTGGAACCGTCAGCGCCACGGCTTAAAAAGCCGTTCCACTTTCCAGCGCCTCGGCAGTGTCGCATCCCCCGGGAAAATAAGAGCCCGGGACGATGGCGTCCCGGGCTCCTGGAAGTTTGCAATTTGCGCGTTGAGGCTCGCCGCTTACAGCCTCGGGCACTCAATGCCCAGAGCGTCGGCGAGATCGGTGAGGTGTTCCTGTTCCTGGGCGATGATTTTGCGCAGGACCTCGCTCAGCGCGAATTCGCCCAACTCCTCGGCCTGGCGGATGCGCTCCCGGTATTGGAGGATGGTTTCCTTTTCATTCTCGAGGTCGAATTTCAGCATGTCCTCGGCTTTGGCGGATGTTTTGACGGGCTTGGGCTGGGTATTCGGTTTGCCGCCGAGGTAGTCGATTTGCTTCGCGATTTGGAGGGCATGGCTGAGTTCCTCGGTGGCGTGCAGCGCGAGCTCGCCGGCGATGTCGGTGAAAGCGGCCCCTTTCATCGTCTGGCTGTAGACGGTGTAGGCGATGATGGCTTGGTACTCACGGGACAGATCATCGTTGAGGAGGTCGACCATGAGTTCGCGGGTGACTTTAAGCTCTTTGTTCATGTGGAGTGATTCGTTTTTGGACGCGCAGATGGGCGGGAGAAATGATGGGGCGGCTATTTGCAGGCCGAGACGGTCCGTGTCGCCCTAACCAAGCGAAACCACTCCGTGGGCCGTCTCGCGGACCTCCGGCTTGGAGCCGGTCATGTAGGCCTTGGTGGCGTCCCACAGGTAGGCGATGCGATTAAAGCCCGAGTTATTCCAGAATTCGGCGCGGCTCGGCTGGAAGTGGATGAGGACCAAGTTTGGATCATTGCGGCCGCCGGGGAACCAGACGCGGAACGCTTCGCTCCAGAGTTTTTCCACGCGGGCGCGATCGCGGACAAGGTTGGCATAGCCGGAGAGCGAGAGATAAGCGCTATGGTCGCGCTGGCACACCACGTGGGCATGGGTGTCATGGGCAACCTCCTGGGCCTTGAGGCTGTCTTCACTGGTGACGAACCACATGCCGAGATTTTCATCCACCCCGGCCACCGCCATGGGGCGGGCGTGCAATTCTTCATCCACACCGTGCGTCACGAGCATGGCGGTGGAGAAGCCGTTCATCAAATCGCGAAGGTGATTGGTTTGTTCGAGTTCCGTCTTCATGCCTGTGTTTCGCGCCAGGAGGGGCGAATGGCTCTGGCAAAACGGGAACGTCTCAGAGGTGAGAACGGTGTCGCTACGGCCATCAGTGTCTGAATTCACGATTCTCGGGTATGACGACTTTAGAATTGCGAGCGAACTGGAATGCCATCCGGAAGAAACTATGGCAGAAACATCCCGACCTCACGGAGGCCGACTTGCGCTACGTGGAGGGGCGGGAGGAAGAATTGATCGTGCACCTGCAACGGGCACTCTGCCTCACGGCTGAGGAAGTCCGACAGGAAATGGAGGAGATGTCGGAAGCGTAACTGTATAATTTTCCTACATGACACTAGGCTACCGGGCAGAGAATCTGATCCGAAATCGCCGCTTTTCGCGGCGGGGGTGTTCCCCTTATTGTGTGCCCCAGCCATTCACTGGACCCTCTAGAAGCTGAATTTTTGATGAGTACCGCCAAGACCATTGTGGTGATTGATGATGAGCGCACCGTGCAGGCCACCCTTTCGGCCGTGCTGGAGCGAAACGGATATAAGGTGCATATCGGGCCCACGGCTTCGCAGGGCATCCAAAAGGTGCACGACGTAAAGCCAGACCTGGTGCTGCTCGATCTGGGGCTGCCGGATGCGGACGGGCTGGAGGTGCTGAAGCAGCTCCGCGGGGAGAACCCGAAGCTGCCGGTGATGATTCTTACGGCGCATGACACGATTGCCAATGCGATTGAGTCCATCAAACAGGGGGCGTTTCATTTTCTGTCCAAGCCGTATGCGGCGGAAGAGCTGCTGAGCCTCTGCTCACGGGCACTGGAGCAGCGCGACCTGGTGCAGGAGACGGAGGCGCTTAAAAAAGAGAAGGAGCAGCTGCAGGAACGGCTGCGCGCGGCAGAAGAGCAACTGCGGCCGGTAGCCATCAGCCGGCGGATGCGCGAGGTGGAGCAACTGCTCAGCCGCATCGCGCCGAGCGATGCGAATGTTTTGCTTACCGGCGAAAGCGGCGTGGGCAAGGAAGTGTACGCGGGTGAGGTGCACCGGCAAAGCCAGCGGGCGCAGGGACCGATCGTGAAGCTGAACTGCGGCGCGTTTCCGGCGAACCTCATCGAGGCGGAACTGTTTGGGTATGCAAAGGGCGCATTCACCGGGGCGACGGCGGCTTTCTCCGGTATGCTCGCGGAGGCCAACGGAGGGACGCTGTTCCTGGACGAAATCACGGAGATGCCGCTGGAACTGCAGACGCGCTTTCTGCGGGTGTTGCAGGAGCGGGAATTTCGTCCGCTCGGGACGACAAAGAATATCCCCATCAATTTCCGGCTGGTGGCGGCGTGCAACCGTCCGCCGGCGCAGGCCGTGCGGGAGCAGCGGCTGCGGCAGGACCTCTATTTCCGGCTGAAGACGTTTGAAATCGAGATTCCGCCGCTGCGCGAGCGTCGGGAGGACGTGCCGAAGCTGGCCGATCTGTTTGTGCGGCGGTTTGCCCAACCGCTTGGTAAGACGCCGCCGCAGCTGAGTTCCGAGGTGCTGGAGGTGCTGCGGCAATATCCCTGGCCTGGCAATGTGCGGGAGCTGCAAAATGCGGTGGAGCACGCCTTGGTGTTGTGCGATGGGGCGATGATTGAGATGAAGCATTTGCCCGCGGAGATCCGGTCCCCCGGCCTGGCCGAGCACGTGATCATGCCTTCCACGGCGTCGATGACACTGCAGGATGTGGAGAAGCAAACATTGATCGACGCGCTCCGGCGGGCAAACGGGAACAAGAAACGGGCGGCTGAACTCCTGGGGATTCACCGGCCGACGCTCTATGCGAAAATGAAGAGGTTTGGGATTGCGCTATAGGGGACGCGAGGAGCCAGCTTGGCAGGAAAAAGCCTTGATCGTCATCGATTCGTAGCGGCGCGTTCGAGTAATACTGGTGCGTATGTAGCCGCAGCCGGCGCGGTTCATATTCCGTGGTCGCGCTGAGGCTTTTCGGTGGATGGCGCCCAGCGGCTGCGCCGCGTTCCACGCAAGTTACCATTGGCTCCGCGCGGCATGCGAAAATACACGCCGCCGGCGCATTCCTCATAACTCCCAGCTCCATCGGCGGAGCTGTCGGTGGGTGGGATCCTTTTGGCATTCACCGTTCCTCCGCGAGCTCCCGCTCGCGGCTGCACAGTTTGGGCACACGGTTGTTCCGGGCGGGTGGCCGAGGCTGCTGAAACGATCGGCATATGTGGGGGAAGGGGAGACGTTATCGATCAGCTCGCAGCCTTCCGGCTGCAGTTACATTGGACCGCGACCAATAAAAACGCCCGCCGTTCCGGAGAACGACGGGCGCTGTGGTGTCTAGATTGGTCAGTCGCGCGCAGGGGCGGCCTAGCTCTGCGGGCGCCATTCGCCGACACCGCCAATCGCGAGGATGGCGGTGCGGACTTTGCGCACGGCCAGTTCGAGGCGGGTCTTGATGGTGCCGAGCGGGATGCCGGTGTGCGCGGCGATCTCGCGCTGGCTCATGCCCTTGTAGAAGGCGTATTTCAGGGCCTCCTGCTGAGGCTCGGGCAGCGTGCAGATGACGCGCTGGAGAATCTCGGCGCGGTCCGAAGCGGCGGCATCGTCTTCCACGCCGTGCTGCTCCAGTTGGTTCGGGTTGCGCGACGTTTCGGCGTAGAGGCGTTCTTCGGCACGCTGGTAGGCTTGCTTTTTGCGCAGCTTGTCGATGGCGCGGCGGCGGGCGAGGGTGACGAGCCAGCCGAGGGCTTTGCCTTTTTCCTCGGAGTAATGGACGGCCTGACGCCAGACTTCGCAGAACACCTCCTGAATGAGGTCATCGGTGTCGGTGTCGTTGTTCACGACCCGGCAGATGATGGTGCGGAGCAAAGCCATGTGCCGGCGATAGAGGGACGCCAAGGCACTTTCGTCGCCATCCTTAATCTGCTCCATCAGCCTCTCGTCGCTCACCTCACCGGGGAGGAGGGGGGTGGTAGTGGGCTTAGCCGCAGTTTCAGTCTCTTGATGATCGAATGAGTAAAGCATAGGATTTATGCGTTGTGGGTTTGTTGACGCTGTCTCCCTATTGCCTTTGCCGTGCCACGCGGCTTTTCCTCTGAAGACCAGCGATTTAGGCCGTTTTTCGTGTCATGTGCCGTGACACTTGTGTATTGATATACTACACAGTCTTTGACACTCGTGACACGCGAAATGGCTCGTGCTTTTCCGATTCCCGAGCGACCAAAACGCCCTTCAAATACGTATTTTAAGTCATGGATGAGCCACTAATTCCGTGGGCGCGTGTCGCCTCGTTTGTGCGGCAGCACACCCACGATGTCCGCAACCACCTCAATAGCCTCGACCTCGAGGCTTCCCTCCTGAGCGAATTGGTCACCACGGATGAAGCGAAGGCGACCGTGGAGCGGGTGCGGCGACAGATCCGAAATTTTGCCAATGAGATGCGGGCACTGTCCTCGAAGTTTTCCGAGCCGGTGCAAGGGAAGGCACTGGTGCCGGCGAGCATGATGTTCCTGATCTGGCAGGATCAGGCCGATTCGCTGGACCCGAAGCCGCAGGTGGAATGGTCGCAGGATGTGGGGGAGGCGAAGATCACCGTGGATCCGGATGCCATCGCGCGGGTGTTCCGCGAGCTGCTCACGAATGCGACGCAATTTAGCAGAGGCAAGCCGCTGACCGCGGCGGCCACGCGGACCGATGGTCAGGTGGATTTCACGCTCCGCGAGCCGAAGGAGGAATCGCTCGATCCCTCCGCATGGGGCGAGGTGCCACTGACGTCGACGCGGCGCGGCGGATACGGGCTGGGCCTGTGGAATCTGAGCCGCTCCGTGGAGGCAAGCCACGGGACGGTGAATCGGACGTTTGATTCCGGGAAGAGGCAGCTGGTGACCACGCTGAGTTTTCCGGCGCAGTAGGCTCTGAGTGAGTTGTTGGGAGGCGCGCGTTTGAGCGTCAGGCCACAGATGGCGTCCCACCGATTCAATCCTTGCCATCAGAAGCGCAGAGCGATGACGCTGGAGGAACCGTCATGTTTACCGTCCGTTTCTCCCTGCTGTTGCTCTTCGTCTGTGCGCTGGTGCCTATGCGAGCGGCGGAGCCGGCGAAGACCCAGGCCAATGTGATGGTGGAACTATCATTTGCCGCCAAGCAGGCACATGCGGATCCGTTCAACGAGTTGACGCTGGATGTCGTGTTCACGGACCCGGTCGGGACGGAGTGGAAGGTGCCGGCGTTTTGGGATGGCGGCGCGAATTGGAAAGTGCGCTACGCCTCGTCCACCGTCGGGATCCATCGGTGGCGCAGTGCTTGCAGCGATGCCGCGGATGCAGGGCTCAATGGCGTGGAGGGGACCGTGGAAGTCTCAGCCTACACGGGAAGCAACCCGCTCTACCGGCATGGACCAGTGCGGGTGGCGGGGGATCAGCGGCACTTTGAGTATGCGGATGGGACGCCGTTTTTCTGGCTGGGCGATACATGGTGGATGGGCCTGTGCCATCGACTGCACTGGCCGGAGGAATTTCAAAAGCTGACGGCGGATCGAAAGGAGAAAGGGTTCAACGTCATCCAAATCGTGGCGGGACTGTATCCAGACATGCATCCGTTTGATCCGCGCGGCGCCAACGAAGCGGGGTTCCCTTGGGAGAAAGAGTATGCGCGCATCCGGCCGGAGTATTTTGATGCGGCGGATGCGCGGCTGAAGCATCTCGTGGAGCAGGGGATGACGCCCTGCATTGTGGGCGCGTGGGGTTATTTTCTGCCGTGGATGGGCGTCGAGAAAATGAAGGCGCACTGGCGAAACCTCATCGCGCGCTATGGCGCAATGCCGGTGGTGTGGTGCGCCGGTGGCGAGGCGAATCTGCCATGGTATCTGGCGAAGGGATTCCCATACGATGATCGCGAGCAGGTGCACGGATGGACGGAAGTGCTGCGCTCCATCCGCGCGACGGATCCGTTCCGGCGGCCGCTGACGATTCACCCGACGGCGATCCATTTCTACACCGCACGCCATGCGACGGATGACGCCGGGTTGCTGGACTTTGACATGCTGCAGACGCCGCATGGACAGAAGGAAGCCGTGCCGGTGGCCGTGAAGGCGGTGCGCGACTCGATGGCGGCGGCGCCGCGGATGCCGGTGATCGATGGCGAGGCGAGCTATGAGATGCTGGGCGACCATCTGCCGACGCAGTGGACGCGAGCGATGTTTTGGCTGTGCGTGATGAATGGGACGAAGGGGCACACGTACGGGGCGAACGGGATCTGGCAGTGTAACCGTAAAGGCGAGCCGCATGGGCCCTCGCCCACGGCGGGCAGCCCGAAAACGGGCTACGGCGTGATTTCGTGGGATGAGGCGATGGTGCTGCCGGGCTCGGCGCAACTGGGGATGGGGAAGCGCTTCTTGGAATCGCTGCCGTGGACGAAGCTGGAGCCGATGCCGGAGAGCGTGGCCTGGGCGGAGGAGACGGTGACGATTCCGATGGGGAGCTGGATTTGGTTTCCGGAGGGGAATCCGCAGGAAGATGCGCCCGTGGCGGCGCGGTACTTCCGTGGTTCGTTCACCGTGGGAAAGGTGCCGCTCAAGCGGGCGGTGTTGCGGCTGACGGCGGACGACAAATTTACCGTGTGGGTGAATGGGAAGGAGCTCGGCTCCCGGGCGAATTGGCGGGAGCCGGCGGAATTTGAGCTCAAGCCGCTGCTCTATCCCGGGGCCAATGTGGTGGCGGTGCGGGCGGAGAATATGCCGGCGCCGGTGGCGAAGAATCCGGCCGGGCTGTTGGTGGGCGGGGTGGTCGAGTATGCGGATGGGACCAAGACGAAGCTGCCCTCCAACGAATTCTGGCGGGTGAGCAATGAGGAGAAGGCAGGCTGGCCGGAAGTGCCCTTTGCCGATGCCGCCTGGGTGAAGGCGAAGGTGGTGGCGAAATTTGGGGAGGGCCCCTGGGGCCCGTTGGGGAAAAATGACACGGGATTCCCGCCGCAGGCGTGTGGAATCGGGCAGGAGCTACGCGTGGTCTACGCGTTGGAGGCACGGGACGTGGTGGTGCGCGGCCTCGCGCCGCAGGGGCGCTATGCGGTGACGTACTTTGATCCGGTGACAGGAGAGCGGACGAAGGCGACGGAGGGAACGGCGAGCGGCGGCGGGGAGTACCGCTTAGCCACGCCGACGTTTGGACACGATTGGGTGGGGTTGGTGGAGGCTAAGCCGTGATGCGGCAAACCGGGCGCGGGTTCGAACGGGCGAGGTGGTGGACGTGGGACCGGTTTCCAACCGGTCGCGGAGGGATGGGCGCAGGTGGAGGGATGGTGAGAAAAGCAAGTTAACGACGCCGAGAAGGCTCCGTGCCGAAGCTCCCGCCCCGACCGGTTGGAAACCGGTCCCACGTTCACCGCCCACCCATTCGAGGACGCCCCCCTTACTTATTCATCGCTGCCAGCACTTCCGGATCGCGCACATCCGCCCAGTCGCCCTGGAGTTCGATGACTTTCACGACGCTCCCGCTTTGGGCGAGGTCGCGGATGGCGTCGGTGAGTTCGTATTCACCGCGCGGAGAAAGTTTCAGTTTTGCCGTGAAGGTAAAGATGCTTGGCCGGAAGGTGTAGACGCCGGCATTGTACCACGGGCTCGGGGCTTTGCCGGCGGGCTTTTCGATGAGGTCGGTGAGCTCGAAGCGATCGTTCACGACGACGCAGCCGCCCTTGGCGATCTCGCCTTCGTTGTGCTTCACGCTCACGAGGGCTTCGGCGTCCCCGAGGTCGACGAGGCGCGGGTAGTTAGAGGGGGTGATGAGGATGTCGCCATAGCTGAGGACGAACGGATCGGCGCCGGCAAAATTTTTGGCGAGCTCGACGACGCGGCCGGTGCCGTCCTGCACGACCTGCGTCTCGTACGAAACGCGGACGCCGAGCGCGGAGCCGTTGCCGAAGTATTCTTTCACGACCTCGGCACGGTAGCCGACGATGATCAGGAAATCGGTGACGCCGGCGGCGATGAGACCATCGACAATGTGGCGGAGGATGGGGCGGCCGCGCACCTCAAGCATGGGCTTGGGCAGTTCATTGGTGAGCTCCTTCATGCGCGTGCCTTTGCCCGCGGCGAGGAGCACGGCTTTGGTGACGCGTGCTGACATGCGGGGACTGTGCGCGTGGGAGGCGTGGCGGGGCAAGTGGAGATGCGCGGGAGATTACGGGGAACGAAAAGATCAGCCCGCAAGCTTCCGCTAGCAGCTACATTAAGGCAGCACGCATCGTTTCCACAGGCGCGGGGCGCTGGAACCAGCGCTCGAAGCTGAGGACGCCCTGGTGGAGGAGCATGGGGAGGCCGTTGGCGCCGCGGGCGCCGGCTTTGTCTCCGGCGGCGAGGAGCGGGGTGCGGTGGCCGACGTAGATGGTGTCGTAGATCAGGTGGTGCGCGGAAAGGAGCTTGGCGGGAATGGGGGATTTCTCGCCGGGCTTCATGCCGATGGACGTGCAGTTGATCACCAGGTCGCTGATCTTGAGGCCGGCCTTGAGAAAGATTTCGTCGAAGTCGCCGGCGGCGGTCTTGGCCTCGGGGTGGTACTTGCCGAGGTCCTCGAGCAGCGCTTCGAGTTTATCGAGGCTGCGATTGATGAGCATGAGCGAGGGGCAGCCTTCACGGGCGCACTGCATGGTAACGGCGCGTCCGGCGCCGCCGGCGGCACCGAGGATCATTGCGCGCAGTTCCTTCAGCGGGCGACCGAAGGATTCCTGCACGGCGCGGGAAAGGCCGCCGCCATCGGTGCTCGTGCCGCTGAGTTGGCCGTTTTCACCGACGATGACGGTATTCACCCCGCCGGCTTCCTGCGCGGTGGCATCGGCGCGTTGGCCGAGCGCCGCCAGCACGGCGCCCTTGTGGGGGATGGTGCAATTGACGCCAACGAAACCGGCCTTCGGCAGCAGCCGCAGGCATTCCTCCACCTCGCCGGCCTGGATGTGCAGGCGCGTGTAGCGCAGCGGCAGGCCGAGCTCCGTGAGTGCGGCATTGTGCATCTGCGGCGATTTCGAGTGCGCGACGGGATCGCCGATGACGGCGAGGCGGAGCGGATGCTCGCCGTCCGCCGTGGCGGCGGGCCAATCGCGCAGGTCTTCGAGGGTGTAGACGGGTTTCATCGCCGGCTCTCCTTAATTACTACGCGGTGGCTACGCGGCAAATTTTTGCAGCGTAGTGGTGAAGCGGGCCAGGATGCGATCGCGGCCGAGGACCTCCAGCGTGTGATACAGGCTGGCGCCGACGGTGCGGCCGGTGGCCGCGACGCGGGCAGGGTGGACGAATTCGCCCGCTTTCACGCCGGCCGCGGTGGCGCAGGCTTTCAGCGTCTGCTCCAAGTTGGTGGCGTTCCATTCGTTGAGCGCCGTGCAGGCATCGGCGTAGGCCTTGAGTTTATCGAGCGAGCCAGGCTTGCGCAGGACTTTCTCCACGGCCTCCGGGTCGAAGGCCACGTCCTCGGTGAAGAAGTAATCAACCCAGCTTGGCGTGTCGGTGAGGCGCTTCAGGCGCTCGCGCACAAGAGCGAGCACGGGCACGAGCGCGGCGCGCGAGCCATAGCGGATGCCCGCTTTGTCCAGCAGCGGCTCCACGCGCTCGGCGAGCTGCTCGGGCGTGAGCTTTAGCAGGTATTGCTGGTTCATCCACTCGCATTTCGTGAGGTTGAAGACAGCGGCGGAGCGGTTGATGCCGGTGACGTCGAAGAGTCGAATGACGTCTTCGAGCGGCATCACTTCCTGGTCGTTCTTCGGGTTCCAGCCGAGGAGGCAGAGAAAGTTCACCACGGCCTCGGGCAGGAAGCCGTTTTCCTCATACCAGCCGACGGCGCTGCCGGTGTCGCGCTTGCTCATCTTGCTGCCGTCGATATTCAGGATCAGCGGGATGTGGCCGTAGCGTGGCGGCGTGGCACCGAGGGCCTCGAAGAGCTGGAGATGCTTCGGCGTGTTGGAAAGATGATCGTCGCCGCGGATCACGTGGGTGATACGCATCTCGATATCGTCGACCACATTCACGAAATGGAAAATCCAGCCGCCATCGGGACGGCGGATGGTCATGTCGGGGTGCGTGGCGGCGTCGGTCATGTCGACTTCCACGCGCCCGACGACGAGATCCTCCATCACGATTTTTTTACGCGCGAAGCGGAAGCGCCAGGCGCCGCCATCTTCGTAGACGTGGCCCGCGGCCTGGAGTTTTTCGAAATAGCGGAGGTAGATTTCCTCGCGCTGGCTCTGAAAATATGGGCCGCAGTCGCCGCCCGCCTCGTGGCCTTCGTCCCAATCGAGCCCCAGCCAGCGCATCCCGGAAAAGATGGCCTGCATGGAGGCATCGGTGTTGCGGGCCTTGTCGGTGTCTTCAATCCGCAGGATGAATTTGCCGCCGGTGTGGCGGGCGTAGAGCCAGTTGAACAGCGCCGTGCGGGCGCCGCCGACGTGCAAATAGCCGGTAGGTGATGGTGCGAATCGAACGCGAACAGACATAAGAAGAGCAGCGTAATGGAAAAACGCGGCGGTGAATTCAAGCTTGCTGTGAGTTGGCGGGGGGCGGGCGTGGTTTTCCCCGGAAACAAAACGCCCAGCGATCCGCGGATCGCTGGGCGCCGAAAGAAGTTCGCAGCGTGGACCGCGCGGCCTGGTTAGTTGCCCTTGAGCGACTTGAGGAATTTCATGAATTCCGGGCGCTCCTTGGCGGCTTCGTCGCCCTCGCCATGGGTGCAGGCGGCGTAGACGTGCTTGCCATCGGTGAAGAGGACCACATCAGCCGTGCCGGGATCGTTGTCGTCCTCCTCTTCGCCCTTGCCGGTGACGTGCTTGGCGTCATGGCCGAGGACCTTGAGGTTGTCGGTCGCCTTCACTTCGTATTTCACGAATTCGCTCTTGATGATGTCGCCGACGTGCGGGATGGCGGCCTCGACGCTCTTCGCGTTCGGGACACCCCAAATGTAAATGCGCAGGTCCTTGGCGCGGATGGAGGTTTTGTCGCCTTTGGTCTTTACCTCGGCGTCTTTCGGAACGCTAGCGGTGAGCTTGCCGCCGGCTTCGATGGTGATTTCCTTGTTGTCGGCAAAGGCAGCTGTGGTGAGCAGGGCGGTGGCGAGGGCGAGGTGTGCGAGACGCATGGTTGGTAGGTTTGGAGTTTCCGAATCGAGTCGGCCACGTGAGCTGGCCGTGGGAAATCCGTAGAATTCCCAAGGGTTAGGTGCAAGGCGGATCTCTCCAGTTGGCTGGCGGAAATGTGGGCTATTTCTTATCCCTAAACGGCCGCTGTCTGCTTGTTATTTATCCAGACAAGTTGAAGGGTGCGGCAGTGAAACGTTTGCCCCAACGAAAGTCCCTGGTCTCCGCAACGGTGGAGGTGCTGCGCGAAGCCATTGCGTCCGGAGAATGGCCGCGGTGGCTGCCCGGGGAACTGGAATTGGTGCGGCGGCTGCGGGTGAGCCGGGTGACTTTGCGAGCAGCGCTGGCGGAACTGGAACGGGGAAGGTGGATCCGGGCGGGGCAGGGAAGGCGGCGGGAGATTTTGCGCCGGGCGAAGACTCAGACCGTTCGGCCGGCGGTGGTGCTGCTGACGCCGGAACCGCTGCATCGGCTGCCGGCTTCCACGGTGTTTTGGATGGATAAGCTGCGGGAGCAGTTGGAGGCCGCGGGCCGGCCGCTCGAGATTCACGAAGGGACGGCGGTGTATCGGCGTCGGCCGGGGCATGCGCTGGAGGAACTGGCGGCGCGGCTGCGACCGGCCGGCTGGGTGCTGTATCGGTCGACGCCGGAAATGCAGCGGTGGTTCACGGAGCACGCGCCGGGGGCAATCCTGGCGGGATCGCGGCACGCAGGCGTGACGCTCGCCTCGGCGGATGTGGACCACGGCGCTGCCTGTCGCCATGCCGCGGGACGCTTTTTGGCGATGGGCCACCGGCGGCTCGCGGTGGTCTGGCCGGAGTCGAAACTGGCGGGGGATCTCGAGAGCGTGGCGGGGTTTCAGGAAGGGGTTTCGGGGCCGGTGGCCTCCGTCACGCATGATGGCTCGGTGCGCGGCATTTGTGCATGCCTGGAGCGGCTGTTTGCCCGCGCGGAAGCTCCGACGGGGCTGTTGGTTTTTCACGCGGCGCATCTGCTGACGGTGTTGGGCTGGCTGCAGCAAAAGAAGCGGCGTGTGCCGGAGGAGGTGTCCGTGATCTGCCGGGACGAGGAACCGTTCTTGGAAGCCGTCCTGCCGTCCGTCGCGCGCTACGCGCTGCCGGTCGCCGCCTTCGCCAAACGGATCTCGCGGCTGGTCCTGGAAGCCGTGGAAGAAAGCGGAGGCAGTCCGCGGGAGCATCGGCTGATGCCGATTTTTGTGACGGGTGGATCGCTGGGGCCGTATCGATTCAAATAGACGCGCCTAAGTCGAGGGGGCCGCGAAGCGGCGGCAGAGCTGTTTGGGCCAAAGGCCCAGCATAAGCCAGCCCAGGGCAAGCGAGGCACGAGTGCCGCCCTGGGTTTCCGACATCAGAATGATCCAAGCCCTGAAAGGGCGCGACAAAAAGGACCGTTCAGTTGCTAGCGTCTGGACCGCACTTCTTTTGTTCCGCCCTTTCAGGGCTCGGACGTTTTCAATTCGTTGACCCAGGGCGTTGCCCTGGGCTGGCTTGTGCTGGGCCTTTGGCCCGCAATGCAGTGGCTCGACACAAGAGTGCAGGACTGGCTGGAGGACGCGCGCCGATCGATCCATATCATGTCTTAGGAAAAGACAAGTGAGTCCTGATGGCGGAGAATGCTGGAGCAGGTATCCTTGCGCTCCACGATGCGATTTTGTTTTCCCAACTTCCCGGCGCGACGGACGCCTGCGACGCGCCGGCCGCTCCATGGTTTGCATGGCGCGGGAGTTTTACCCATGCTCGCGCGGTGATCCGGTTCCTGCCCTTTCTTTGTATGAGTGTGCTCGCTGTTGCTGCAGAACCATGGGAGCCCCTGCCGGCTTTGCCGGATTCGCTGGGCGTCGCCGGAGCATTTGCGGGCGAGAGTGGGGGAGCGCTGCTTGTCGCTGGTGGAGCGAATTTTCCGGAAAAGATGCCGTGGGAGGGAGGCAAGAAAGTTTGGCGCGATGCGGTGTGGATGCTGGACGCACCGGAAGGAAAATGGCGGGAAGCGGGCCGGCTGCCCCGGCCGCTCGGGTATGGCGTGAGTGTGACACATCGCGGAAGCGTGGTATGTGTGGGCGGGAGTAATGTGCAGCAGCACTATGCAGAGACGTTTCGGCTGAGCTGGAAAGATGGGCGGTTGGCCGTGGAAGCGCTGCCGGCTTTGCCGATTCGGCTGTCCGCCGCGAGCGGGGCGCTCGTCGGAGACACGCTGTATGTGGCGTGTGGGGCGGAGGAACCGGGGGAGCAGCAGGCAACGAATCGAGCCTTTGCGTTGGATCTTGCGGCCGCGGAGCCGCGTTGGCACGAGTTGCCGCCATTACCCGGGAAGCCGCGCATTTTGGCTGCGGGAGCGGCGGCGGCGGGGCGCTTTTATGTGCTCGGCGGGACGGTGCTGGAGAAGCAGGCGGATGGAAAAGTGGTGCGTGAATATTTGCGGGAGGCCTGGAGCTATCGGGCGGAGGAAGGCTGGCGGCGGCTGGCGGATTTGCCGAGGCCGTGCGTGGCCGCGCCTTCGCCTGCACCAGTCGTGGAGGGACGGATTTTGTTGATCGCGGGCGATGACGGTTCGCGCGTGGGCTTCCAGCCGGTGGAGAAGCATCCGGGATTTCCGTCCGGGATTTTGGCGTTCGACGTGGCGCAGAATCGCTGGGGCGAAGTGGGGACGACACCCGCGCCACGGGCCACGGCGCCGTGCGTGGAGTGGCGCGGGCGATTCGTGATTCCGAGTGGCGAAGTGCGGCCGGGTGTGCGGTCGCCGGAGGTGTGGAGTTTCCGTGGGCGGTAATATGGAAGCGATTCGTCCGGTTTCGATTTCGCGCGCGGCCTGGCTGGTCGTGGCGCTGCTCTTTCCGGTGGCGCTGCTAAACTATCTCGACCGGCAGATGCTCGCGTCGATGAAGGGCTCGGTGATGCAGAGCATCGCGGACATTGGGTCACAGCAGCGGTGGGGCTTTGTGCTGGGACTGTTCAAATGGGTGTATGCGCTGCTGAGCCCGATTGGGGGCTATCTGGCGGATCGGCTGGGGCGGAAGCGGGTGATTCTGTTCAGTCTCATCGCGTGGTCCATGGTTACATGGGCGACGGGACAGGCGACGACCTATAACGAACTGCTGGTGACGCGGGCGCTGATGGGGATCAGCGAGGCCTTCTATATTCCCGCGGCGCTGGCGCTGATTGCGGATTTTCACACGGGAGCCACGCGCTCGCGGGCAGTGGGCGTGCATCAGATCGGGATTTACGCGGGCGTGATTGCGGGAAGTTTTGCGGGGTATCTGGCGGATAGTCCGGAGCTCGGCTGGCGCTGGGCGTTTCACGCGTGCGGGGTGGTCGGGGTGCTGTATGCCCTGCCGCTCTTTGGGCTGTTGCGGGAAGCGCCGCGCAGCGTGGCGATGGAAGTGCAGACCGCACTTTCGCCCGGGGCGGCGATAAAGGAGCTGTGGGGGAGCCGGAACTTTGTTCTGCTCGTGCTGTATTTCACGCTGCCGGCGATTGCGGGCTGGGTGGTGCGGGATTGGATGCCGGCCATCCTGCGGGATGAACTCGGGCTCGCGCAGGGCCCGGCCGGCGTCTCGGCGATTGTGTGGTGGCAGAGCGCGGCGATTGTCTCCGCATTCTTTGGCGGATGGCTGGCGGACCGCTGGATGCAGCGGTCGACGCGCGGGCGCATCGGCGTGAGTGCGCTGGGCATGGTCTGCCTCATTCCCGCGCTGGTGGGCATTGGCCTGGCGCTCACGCACCAGTCGCTGTGGTGGGCGGTGGCGTTTCTCGTGCTGTATGGGATTGGGTGGGGGCTTTTTGATGGAAACAACATGCCCATTCTCTGCCAGATTACGCGGCCGGAACTGCGCGCGACGGGCTATGGAGTGATGAATTTTGTCAGCATCAGCATCGGTGGATTTGCCGACCTGGGCTTTGGCGCAATGCGCGATCAGCGGGTGCCGCTCACGATCATCTTTGGGCTGATCGCGGCGGCGGCGGCGGTGTCGCTGGTGCTCGTATTGCTGATTCGGCCGCAGGAGCCGGTCCGCCCGTTGAACGAATGATTTCCATGAAGACTTCCTTTCCACTCCATGGCCTCGTGGCCGCGACGCATACGCCGTTTCATCCGGACGGCAGCTTGAATTTGGCCGCCGTGGAGAAGCAGGCGGAGCTGATGCTCCGACAAAAAATCCGCGCGGTATTTATCGGCGGAACGACCGGAGAGAGCAGCTCGCTCACGCTGGAGGAACGGCTGGCACTGGCGCAGCGGTGGAGCGAGGTGGTGCGCGGGACGGAACTCGGGCTCGTGGTGCATGCGGGGTCCAATTGCCTCGCGGATGCCGGCACGCTGGCCGCACAGGCGCAGCGTCTGAAGGCAGCGGCGATCTCAGCGCTGGCGCCATCGTATTTCAAACCGAAGTCGCTCGACGCACTGATCGCGGGCTGTGCGCAGATTGCGGTGGCGGCGCCGGAGACGCCATTTTACTATTATGACATTCCGTCGTTCACCGGCGTGTCGTTTTCCATGGTGGAGTTTTTGGAAAAGGCCGCGGCGCGCGTGCCAACGCTGGCGGGGCTGAAGTTTACGAATCCAGATCTCATGATGTATCTCCAGTGCGTGCAGGCGGCGGACTGGGATTTGCCGTGGGGCCTGGATGAGTGGCTGCTGTCCGCGGTGGCCGCCGGGGCGCGTGGGGCGGTGGGGAGCAGCTATAATTTTGCGGCGGCGATTTATCATGAGATCCTGGCGGCAGTGGGGCGTGGGGATCTGGCGGCGGCCCGAGTGGCGCAGGGGCGGAGTGCGCGGCTGATTGGGTTGCTGGCGCGGTATGGCTACATGGGGGCGGCGAAGGCGACGATGGGGATGCTCGGGGTGGACGTGGGCGGGCCGCGGCTGCCGAATACGGGACTGACGGAGGAACAGGTGAAGGCGTTGCGCGGGGAACTGGAGGGGATGGGGTTTTTTGAATGGATCCGTGGAGTATGAAAAGCGGGCGGTTGACGCGTTTACCAAAAGTTTCTTCCGGCCCGAAGGGTCGGCGGCTACTAGCCGGAGGCTTCAGCCCCCGGAACAATAGGTGGCGAGATGCGCCGCGAAGTCGGCGCCGGAAACCGAATCGGAAATCACTTTTGGCATTCGCGCTAAAAGATGGGTGCTGTGCATTGGGCTTTTCAACTCCTGAGTGGAGTCAGGAGCCACGATCCAGCCACCTCGCTGCGCTCGCCCGCGACAGGTTGAAAACCTGTCCCAGGTTCACCGCCGTGACGTTCGGGAACTATTTGTGAAAAAATGGAAGTTTTAGCACTATGACTATGAAAATACTGACGACCTTGATCCTGGTGGCCGCGAGCGCTTTCGCGGCGGAGCCGCAGTTTTCGGATGTGTTTACGGCGGGGAAAGAAGGCTATCCTTCGATTCGGATTCCGTCGGTCGTCGTGACGAAAAAGGGAACGGTACTCGCATTTGCGGAGGGGCGGCAGAAGCACTCGGACCAAGCGGAAAATGACATCGTGCTGAAGCGGAGCACGGATGGCGGCGCGACCTGGAGTGCGCTGAAGCTCATTCAGGATGATGGGGCGAATTCGCTGAATAATCCGACAGCGGTGGTGATCGAGTCGGGGCGCGTGCTGTTGATGTACCAGCGCATTCCGGCGGGCATCTCCGAGCGAAGCAAGCAAATCGAGTCGGGGTATGACGGGGAGAAGGTCTATCGCACGTTGCTGGTGACCTCGGACGATGACGGCGTGACGTGGAGCGCGCCGCAGGATGTTACGCGCGGGACGAAACGGGGGGACCGTCCGGTGACGATTGCCACTGGTCCAGGCATCGGCATTCAGCTCACGCGCGGCGAGCACAAGGGGCGCGTGATCATGCCGTTCAATGAAGGGCCGTACAATGTTTGGAATGACTATGCCGCGTTTAGCGATGACGATGGCAAGACGTGGAAGTTTGGGGAGAACGCGCCGGGGGCCTTTGTCATGGATGCGAAGGGTGCGCAGCGCAGCCAGGTGAATGAAGTGCAGATGGTGGAGCAGAGCGATGGGAGCGTGCGGCTCAATACGCGGCAGTTTGCGGGGGAGAAGGTGCGGAAGACGGCGGTGAGCAAGGATGGCGGCGCGAGTTGGTCGCCCGTGGTGGAAGTGCCGGAACTGCGCGACCCGAGCTGCATGGCGTCGATTTTCCGGTATTCGTTTGATGACGCGGATGGGAAGGGGCGTGTCCTGTATAGCGGTCCGGATAGCCTGAAACGGGAGAATGGAACGGTTCACCTGAGCACGGATGACGGCGCCACGTGGAAGGTGCAGCGGGTGCTGTTTCCTGGGAGCTTTGGCTACAGCGTGCTGACGAAACTCGCCGACGGGACGGTGGGGTGTTTGTTCGAAACGGATGGGGCGAACCGCATCGTGTTCGCGCGTTTCCCGGTGGATTGGGTGTCGGGGAAATGAGCGCGTCTTTGGCCGAGCCCGAGGGGCGGAAACGGCTGGCGGAGTTGTACGCGTCGGCGTTGCTGGACGACGTCATGCCGTTTTGGTTGCGACACGGGCTGGACCGCGAGCACGGCGGGATGTGGACGGCGCTGGACCGGGATGGCGCGCTGCTCGATTCGGACAAGAGCGTCTGGTTTCAAGGGCGCGCGGGGTGGATGCTGGCGACGCTCTACAACACGGTGGAGGAGCGGCCAGAGTGGCTGAAGGCGGCGCGATCGTGCGTGGAATTTTCGCGGCAGCATTGCCACTCGCCGGAGGGGAAGATGTATTTCACGGTGACGCGCGAGGGGCGCCCGCTGCGGATGCGGCGGTATGTCTTCAGTGAAAGTTTTGCGGCGATTAGTGATGCGGCCTACGCGAAGGCGGCGAGTGATGCGCAAGCCGCGGAGGATGCGGTGCGCGCCTTTGCCGCGTATTTGCGCTACAGCTTCGAGCCGGGGGCGATGCTACCGAAGTATGAACCGACGCGGCCGATGAAGGGGATTGGGGCGCACATGATCGGGATCGCGACGGCGCAGGAATTGCGGGCGAATTTGGGGGATGTGGTGGTGTCGGGGCGGACGTGCACCGAATGGATCGATGCGAGCATCGCGGAGATTGAGGGGGATTTTTTGAAGCCGGAACATGAGGCGCTGATGGAGGTGGTGGCGCCCGACGGCAGTGTGCTGGACCATCTGGACGGCCGAACGCTGAATCCGGGGCACGCGATCGAGTGCGCGTGGTTTCTGATGCAGGAGGGTCGGGCGCGTGGGGACAGGCGGCTGATTGATTTGGGCGTTCGCATTCTGGATTGGATGTGGGGGCGCGGGTGGGACCGGGAGCACGGCGGGCTGCTGTATTTCACCGATCTGCGCGGACTGCCGGTGCAGGAATACTGGCACGACATGAAGTTCTGGTGGCCGCACTGCGAAGCGATCCTGGCGACGCTGCTGGCCTGGAAATTAACGGGCGAGAAGCGGTTCGCCAAAATGCATGCGCAGGTGCACGACTGGAGTTTCGCGCATTTTCCGGATCGGGAGTTTGGAGAGTGGTACGGGTATTTGCGGCGCGACGGAAGCGTGTCGCAGAGGGCGAAAGGGAACATGTTCAAGGGGCCGTTTCATCTCCCGCGGATGCTGTGGTTTTGTGCGCGGGAGCTGGGGGCGTGGGAAAGCACGCTTTGATTTGAGCGATTTTAGAGATATCGCCGCCGCTCTCCGCAGCCTCCGTACCTATTCATCACAGAGAATCCAGCCAAGGCGCCGGGCATTTGAACAGCGGGCAGCGTGCCCGTCTTGGTCAGCGAGCGGAGCGAGCAGCGCAGGTAGGGATGGCGCGCCGCCGCCGTCCCTGATTTCGCTCGGGGGGCCGACGGCTTCCGCGGCCAATTCCCGCATTCAAAGCAGACCGTTCCCAATCGTCGACGAGTCGTGAAATTCGTCGGCGCTCCGAGCGAAATTGGGGACAGCGGCGGCGTGTATAGACCGGGGACATAGCTGACAGGTGTACGGGGACATGACTGACACTTGCGGGATGCCTTGGAACGCCCCTACGACCATGTCTCTACGTCTTGAATTTGTGACCCTCGCGCAGCAAGAAAGCGCCAACATCAGCGAGCTGTGCCGGCGTTTTGCGATCAGCCGCGACATTGGCTACAAATGGCTGGAGCGGTTTCGAGCGGAAGGTGCGGCCGGGCTCGAAGATCGTTCGCGCCGGCCGCGCACGTCGCCTGAGCGCACGCCGGAGGTCATCTGCCAACGCGTGCTCGAGTGGCGTGCGGAACATCCAGCGTGGGGGCCGCGCAAGCTGCGGCGGCGCCTGGCCGATCTCGGTGTGCCGGACCTGCCGGCGGTGAGCACGATCGGCGCGCTCCTGCGACGCTCTGGGTGCATCGATGACGCGCACCGGCCATCGGTGCCGTACGTGCGCTTCGAGCGCCCCCGGCCCAACGAGCTCTGGCAAATGGACTTCAAAGGCCATGTCGCCATGAGCCGCGGGGAACGTTGCCATCCCTTGACCGTGCTCGATGATCATGCCCGCTACCTGCTCGGTTTACGCGCCTGTGCGCGGGAAAATGGCCCCACCGTGCAGGCTCATCTCACCGCCATTTTCACCCGCTACGGACTGCCCGAGAACCTGCTCTGCGACAACGCTCCGCCCTGGAGCGGCAGCGGTGGAGAATGGACGCCGCTGGCCATCTGGCTGGTCCGGCTCGGGATCCGCGTGCTCCACGGCCGACCTTATCATCCCCAGACCCAGGGCAAGGAGGAACGCTTCCATCGCACCTTGCAGGCCGAAGTTTTAAGCCGCACCGATTTGCGCGATCTGGCGCACAGCCAACAGGTCTTCGACCACTGGCGGCCCATCTACAATCACCAGCGCCCGCACGAAGCGCTCGGCCTGGCCACGCCAGCCTCGCGCTACACCCCCAGCGCACGCTCTCTGCCCAAGGCTCTGCCCCCGATCCAATACAGTCCCGCAGACCTCATCTTCATGGTCAAAGGCAAGGGCGAGATCACTTGGAAAAATCGCAGCTACTATCTCGGCCACGGCTTCGCCAGACACCCCATCGCCCTGCGGCCCAACGCCACCGATGGACTCTACGAAGTCTTCTTCTGCCACCAACGCCTCGGCTGGATCGATCTCCATCAGCCCCCGGCCAAGTCCAAAAATCACTACCTCAACCTCCTCAAAACCAAACCCTGAACCTCCCGCAAAAAGTGTCAGTCATGTCCCCGTACACTTGTCAGCTATGTCCCCGGTCTATACAGCGGCGCGCCATCCCTACCTTTACGGCTCGCTTGGCTCGCTTTCCAAGAGGGGCACGCGCCTCGCCGTTCGAACACCAAACGCCTGACGGACCCGTTGATGGGCTTAACCGACACCCCGGCGGCGGCTGGGGAGGACACAAGGAGAGCGGCCGCAATTTCGAAAGCCGTTCTTAAATGCGGAGGATGGTATCCTGTTGGTCTATCGTCCCAACCTCGCGATGATCTGATCCACGTCGTAGACGCAGCCCCCCCACGTCCCGCCGCTGGCGGCTTGGAGGGCGGCCCAGAGACGGGTGTCGGCGGGGAGCGCGGGATGCGGAGCGAGCTCGGGGTGCGGGGTCCGCGCGGCGAGGATTTCGGCGGCGCGCGCGGGCGTTTGCTCGGGCTGGCCGGGCTCGGCGAGGAAGTCGATTTGGCCTTCGAGATTTTGGCGATCGATGACGACGCGGATGGTGTCGCCATCGCGGAGTTTGCCGATCGGGCCGCCCCGCAGGGCCTCGGGGCCGATGTGGCCGATGCACGCGCCAGTGCTCACCCCGGAGAAACGGGCATCGGTGAGCAGCGCGACATGCTTGCCAAAAGGCAGGTGCTTGAGCGCGCTGGTGAGCTGGTAGGTTTCCTCCATGCCGGTGCCGCTGGGGCCGACGCCGGCGAGCACGACGACATCGCCGGCAGCGATGCGGTTTTCGCGGATGGCGGCGATGGCGGCGGATTCGCTGGTGAACACGCGCGCGGGGCCGGTATGGCGGTAGACGCCATCGGGGCCGACCAGCGACGGATCGATCGAGGTCGCTTTGATCACGCTGCCATCGGGCGCGAGGTTGCCGGTCGGAAACACGAGTGTGCCGGTGAAGCCCGCGGCCCGCGCGGCGGCAGGCGGGAGGATGACGGTATCGGGGTCGATGCCATCCAGATCGCGCAGGAGCTGTCGGAAGCGCACGCGGCGCTCGCTTTGCGCCCAGTCGTCGAGATTCGCGCCGAGCGTTTTGCCGGTGGCGGTGAGGACGTTGAGATCCAGTTGGTCGCGCAGATGGAGCATCACCTCGGGCACGCCGCCGGCGAGGAAAACGCGCACGGTGGGATGACCCACGGGGCCGTTGGGCAGGGCGTCGACGAGGCGAATGGTCGCGCGGCTGGCGGCAATCCAATCCTGCACGCGCGGGCGCGGGAGGCCGGCAGCGTGGGCGATGGCGGGGATGTGGAGCAGAAGATTCGTGCTGCCGCCGAAAGCCGCGTGGACGAGCATCGCATTGCGGATGGAAGCGGGCGTGAGGATGTCGCGCGTGCGCAATCCGCGCTCATGCAGATGAACGAGCGCGCGCGCGGATTGCTCGGCGAGGTCGAGCCAGACGGCTTGTCCGCTGGGCGCGAGCGCGGTGTGCGGGAGGGCGAGGCCAAGGGCCTCAGCGACGACCTGCGAGGTCGCGGCGGTGCCGAGAAACTGGCAGCCGCCGCCGGGCGTGGCGCAGGCGCGGCAGCCGAGCTCCGCGGCTTCGCGCAGGCTGAGGAGTCCGTGCGAAAAGCGGGCGCCGATCGTTTGCACTTTGCCCGCATCCTCGCCCGTGGTGGGCGGCAGGGTTACGCCGCCGGGGACGATGATGCCGGGAAGATCCGTGGCGCCGGCAACCGCCATCATCATTGCCGGCAGCCCCTTGTCGCACGTGGCTACGCCGAGCACGCCGAGGCGGCGGGGGAGCGAGCGGATGAGCCGGCGCAGGACGATGGCGGCATCGTTGCGGTACGGCAGGGAATCAAACATGCCGTGCGTGCCTTGTGTGCGGCCATCGCACGGATCGCTCACCGCGCCGGCAAACGGCACGCAGCCAAGCGTGCGCAAAGTGCGGGCCGCGGCTTCTACTTGCAGCGCAATTTCCCAGTGGCCCGTGTGGTAGCCGAGGGCGACGGGCTTGCCATCAGGCCCGCGCAGGCCGCCGGAAGTGGAGAGAATGAGGTACTGCGGGCCGTTGGCGAGCGCGGGTTCCCAGCCCATGCCGGCATTTTGCGAGAGCCCGAAAAGATCGCCGCTCGGCGCGGATCGGAGCAGGTCCTCGGTGAGCGGCAGCGCGCCGCTCGGGCCGGGGGAGTGGGTGTGGAGGGTGTAGAGGTCGGGCATGGAAATGACGAATGACGGATGCGAATTTCGCCGAGTATTCAGTGTTCAGTATTCAGTATCCAGTCCTGCCGCGGGCCCGAAGGGAAATTTGACCTGTCGATGAAATGATTACGCCCTCGCCGCCTAAAGGCGGAACTCCGAACGGATCTTTCGACGCCCGGCTGCGACCACTGGATACTGAACACTGAATACTTCTGCGGGCCGGTGCTCGGTAGGCGCGCACGCCTTCCCTCACGCATCACAAAACAACGCCGCGCTGGCGGTGTAGCCATGGACGAAATTTTTGCCGGCGACGGGGCCGATTTCGCCGTTGCAGAAAAAGCCGGCGCTCGGGTGGAGGCCGAGGGTGTCCGAGAGAATGGCGGCATCGTGATTCGCGGTACCGAACATGGCGCGGCCGCGGCCGCCGCAGGAAAACAGGAGCGAGCCGAAGGGGCGGATGCCCGTCTTGGCGAGGTCGCCGGCGAGATGGCGCAGATCTTCGTCGGCGGCGCCGGCGTCGCGGAGTTGGTATTGCAGCGTCTGGCCCACGCGCGGGAAAGCGCCGAGCGCCACGGCACCGCTGGATTCATCGGCGGCGAGGATATTGCGGATGAGGAAGTCGCCGCGGTGGAATTCCTCGCAGTCCTCCCGCATGGCGAGGCCGGCGAAGAGATTGCCGCGTGCGCGCTCCTTGTCGCGGTCGGAAAGGGTTTGGAAGGCTTCATCCAGCACTTGATAAGCGGGGCGCGAGCCGAGGGTGCGCACCACATTTTGATCCGCGCTGGTCACGGGCAGCGGCTCGCCGATGGGCCGGCAGCCCTGGCTCACGAGCGTGCGCACTTTCACGCCACCGCGAAAGCCGAGCGCCACGCCGCCGCCCTCGAGCGGTTCGCGGTTGTGGAAAACGAAGATATCGCCGCCATCGTTGCCGCCGCTGCCGAGTCCGCCAAAGCAGGGTGCGCCGCCCGTGGCGTGGTCCCAGGCGCGCAGCCACGGCTCGATGGCCACCGAGGAAGGATCCGCGAGGAGCATCCAGGCATCCATGGGCTCGGGGCCCACGGCCGCTTTCCACGCTGCGGTGTCGTCCCAGCCGGGGATATCGGCATCGGTGAATTGAAACGTATGCAGCTCCGTGTTGGGGAGATGCAGGAGCAGGAGCGAAAAACCGCGCGCCATTTCCGCCTCGGCGCCGGAGCCGATGATGCCGGCCCCACTGCAACCGACGAGCGTCGGGATATGGGCGTTTAACTGGAGATTTTCCAGGAAGTCGGGCAGGTCATCGCGATAGTCCGCCGAGCAAAAGGCGAAGCCGCACGTCACCTTCCCTCCGATTTCCCGGAGGGCGTCGCGAGCGGTTTCCGCGGTAAGCGGCTCCGCATAGCTGGAGAGCACGAGTCGCGAGACAGCGGCATTGAGCATGGTGGAAGTGTGACTGGAATTTGGCGAAATGCCACCGTGGAATCGTGGAAGTGATGGGAGGGAGATGGGTCGAGTTTTGGGAGACAGGATGATGGGTGGGGGATTTGGGTTGCCGTGATTTTGCGGAGCCTCCGGTGGGGGGGGAAATGATTTTGAGGAGGAGACAAAATAATCCGGCACAAAATCATCCCCACACCCACACCGTCCCACCTCATTGAACCGGCGGGCGCCTCCAGGGCTTTGAGAACGGACGATGCCCTGTGGTCAATTACGTTGGAATGAAGCAGCAGGACGGGTCCGAACGGGAGCGCTGCTGCCGGGAGCGCCGACGTCCTCAGTCGGCTTCCTACAGCGAAGCGCCAAGCCCATGGCATTGCTATCCCAGTCTTCGCCTATCTAGAAACCTCGGAACTCACTCATCCGCGCCCATCCGCGTTATCCGCGGTCTCTTTCTCTTTTAAACCGCGGATCACGCGGATACAGCGCATTCAAGCTCCAGTGGTTATTCGGCGTTGAGGTAGCAATCCATTGGGTTTCGCGCTCCCGCCAGCGGCGCTCCCGCTCGACCGCCGCCGCCAAATATTTAAACCGAGACCGCTCCAGCCCCTATTCTTTTGGGTGAAATGCCAGTGTGGTTTTCTTTTGGCGTCCTTCGCGGCTCGTTGCCCCGATATCCCTTTTGCCCATTTTTGCGTCAAAAACCAATGAGATGAGGCGTATTGCTGAAAATACAGTTTCGCCGCCTAAAAGCGGAATTCCGGATGCAACGTAGGACTTTTGGACGATGGGAATTAGAAGGGGGAATGGAAAAGATGGCTTGCCGGTTTGGCGAGGTCCGCGTTGATTCGGGGTCCCGCTGTCCAGCGGGTATCCATTACCAACCGATGAAAATTACCGCCATTCTGACTGCCGCCGTTCTTTCCCTGCTGCCGCAAGTGCATGCCGGAGACGCGGCACCGAAGATCGACGTAAGTAAACTGCCGCAGCAGAGCAAGATGGTGGACGACGTGGTAGTGCCCGTCCCCAGCGAGATTTTCAGCGTGCTCGACAAGCTGGGGCATCCGAACTGGGTCGCGGTGCAAAAGCCCATCAAAGGCGTGGCCAAGCCGTTTGGCGATCCGCCGCAGCAGGCGCTTTATTTGGGCACCGTGATTGCCGAGGGCTTTATCGCCGTCGAGGCGGCCGATTCCGCGGAGGTGGTCAATATCGGCAACAGCGTGCTGAGCCTCAGCACGGCTCTCGGCGTGCGGCAGGCGGTCGTGAAACGCGCCAACGCCATCGTGGCGGCGGCCAATAAGAATGACTGGCCGCTCGTGCGCCGGGAATTGGATGGCGCCTTGAACGAAGTAAAAGCGGCCCTGATTCAGCTCAACAGCCCGGACCAGGCGGCCCTGATTTCCCTGGGCGGCTGGGTGCGTGGCACTGAGGCGCTGTGCGATGTGGTGACGCGCGACTATTCCAAGGATGGAGCGGACCTCCTGCACCAGCCGGCGCTGCTCTCCCACTTCAGCAACAAGATCGCCGGGATGGGCAAACGGGCGAAAAAGCATCCCTTGGTAGCCAAAGGCCAGGCGGCCTTGAATGCCATGAGCCCGCTGATTGGCGTTGCGGACGGCGCGGAAATTTCGGAAAAGAGTGTAAAGGAAATCCGCGACATCGCGGCCGGCTACGTGAAAGAAATTCAGACCAAATAACCCGTGAAGCGCCTCCTGCTATCATTATTCGCTGTGGTCCTGGCGGCCTTGCCGCCCGCGGCATCGGCAGGGACCGTGGATGACGCGCTCTCCTATGCACTGGAAGCAGCGCAACCGTACGTGAAGGAAGGCTTCACCGTCCGCGAGGACTATTGGGGGGGAGACATGGCGGTGGCGCAGGCCAAGGCCATCACGCACCAGCTGTTCAAAGGAAACGAGTATTGGTTTTGGCTCGGGACCGATGAGAAAAACGCCAAAGTCTCCGTGCATATCTACGATAGCGACGGCAACCTCTGCGAGGTGGACTTCAAGCAAAAGGGAAACATGGCGATGGCGCGGGTGATTCCGAAGCGTTCGGGCACCTATTACTTGATCGTCGAGATCGAGAAATCCCCCAAGGAGCGGACCCACTGGGGCATGGCCTACGGCTTCCGCTAGGCAGGAGAGGACGATTGTGACGCAGCAAACTTTTGAGTTCGAGAGCGCGCGAGTGCTTGGGCAGTTGTTTCTCAACGACGTGCGAAACCTCAAGGTGGTCGAAGAAGGCCTCGGGGTAAAGCTGACCACGCGGGAGGGCTGGCTGCGTGCGGAGGGCGAGGAGGCCGCGGTGGAGAAGGTGGGGCAGATGTTCCGCCAGCTCGACGAGGCGCGGAAGAACGGGATGACCCTGCGGCGCTACGAGTTTAACTATGCGCTGCGAGCCGTGCAGGATCCCGAGGCTCCGGGGCTCGATGCGCTGGTCGTTTCGAAAATCCAGCTCTCTGGGAAGCGGGCGCCGATTATCCCGAAAACGGCGGCGCAGCGCGCGTACATCCAGGCCATCCAGCAGTACGACATGATGTTTGGCATCGGGCCGGCGGGCACGGGCAAAACTTATCTCGCCATGGCGATGGCGGTATCGGCGCTGAAAAAGGAGCAGGTGAATCGCATCATCCTCACGCGCCCCGCGGTCGAGGCGGGCGAGGCGCTCGGCTTTTTGCCGGGCGATTTGCAGGAGAAGATCATGCCGTATCTGCGGCCGCTCTACGATGCGCTGCACGACATGATGGAGCCGGACGAGATGCAGCGGGCGTTTGAGCGCGGGATCATTGAGGTGGCGCCGCTCGCCTACATGCGCGGGCGCACGCTGAACCATGCGTTTGTGGTGCTCGATGAGGCGCAGAACACGACCGCGGAGCAGATGTTCATGTTCCTCACCCGGCTCGGCGCGGAGAGCAAGGTGGTGATCACCGGCGACCCCACGCAGATCGATTTGCCGGGGAATAAGCGGAGCGGGCTTATCGAAGCGCTCACGGCGTTGCGCAACGTGGAGGGAATTCACTTTGTCCATTTTGGCGATCGCGATGTCATCCGGCACGAATTGGTGCAGCGGATTGTGAAGGCATACCGGCATCATCGCGGCACGGGTGAAACAAAATAATTTGCTTGCGTAATATTCTGATTTTTGTCAGATGCTTTCATGAAGCTTCCCCTTTTTGCCGTTTTGGTTGTGGGTACCTTTTCTGGAGTGTATGCGGCGCCACTTGCTACGAGCGAGTCCTTTCAGACGGTTCGTGATCGCCCCTCGCTCTCTTTGCCTCCGGTTGACGTAGTTCATGTTTCTAGGTACTCCCTCCTAAATTCTAGTAGTGGTGGAGGCGGCGGCCCTCCCCGGTTTTCCTCGTGGCTGGCGTTGGAGGGGCATCGAGACCCTGGTGGTGGAGGCGGCGGCCCTCCCCGGTTTTCCTCGTGGCTGGCGTTGGAGGGGCATCGAGACCCTGGTGGCGGAGGCGGCGGCCCTCCCCGGTTTTCCTCGTGGCTGGCATCGGATGGGCAAAGGGCTCCTTACGGCGACTCGATGTTTTTGCCTTGGTACTTAGATGTACGATAGCATAATATCGATAATATTGACAGATCCTTTCCTACTTGATCTATAGAGGGGTTGTGGACGCAGGTGTATCGGATTTCTTAAAGGCCGTTCCATCCGTAACGGGTTGGGCAAGTTTGGTCGCATTCGTTGCCGTTTTAATCGCATGGGTTGTTCGGGCAAAAGTTGACCGCGTTAAACAAGCTTTGGACACCGAACCTGATCCGCGTCTGGTAAGCACGATACTGGATCAGGTAGGGCAGGTAGGAGAACTTCGCGAAGAAGATAGGGCAAAAATTGCGAAAGAAATCCTCGAGCACCGACTGCTGAGGCTAAAACTCCTTTTAAAATACGGATTGCTGGCGGGAGTTCTTCTCGCTATCATCGCAATTGTAGCAATCCTGACGCAAACTCCTCACCCCGCTGCTAATACGTCGGACCGCACAATGGTCGAGTCGAGACTAAACGAAACGAGATTGGCAATACTTGGGGAAAAAGGCAACTACGAAGCTTTTCTTAACTACCATTTACATTCCCAAGGAGAGCCGTTTGAAAAAACAGCAGCCCTCAATGTATTTGATCGATCGTCACAATTGGGAGAACAGATGCTGGCATACGATGATCGTGAGATCCGGATCAGTGAGCAGGTCATTAAGTTTGAATATGCGATGCTCGCTTTTTACATGGCCGCCACTGCCGCACCCGAGGCGAGTCAGAGTCAATTGCTTTCGAAGAGAGCAATCGCGTGTGGCGATGAGGCGCTGAAACGTCTGAAGACCATCGACGCGGACGCTAGTCGAGGAGATTCGGTCGCCAAAATTCGTCAGGATTGGATGTCGAACGACAGGACCCCAGACAGAACGAAATACTATCGGGCCATCGCGATGGCAATCAATGCCAAGAATGGCGGAGAAAAATCTCCTCGCGACGTGAAGGAAGCTCTTGACCAGATATCGAAAAATTATTTAGCGGAAAATCCTCCGGAAAAGTGTAATCCATTTCTCACTTGGGCGCTAATGGGTAAAGATCCGCTGCCCAGTCCGAAATGACAAGAGATCTTTGGGAGTGGGCGGTGAGGGATTCGAACCCCCGACCAACTCGGTGTAAACGAGACGCTCTACCGCTGAGCTAACCGCCCGAAGAGAATGGCCACGCTATCGGCGAATGACGCCGAGCGCAAGCGTAAGACAGCTTGTGCGAGATTTCCAGGGGCGCGCGTTCGAACGGGCGCGCCGGTGCCGGGACCGCCGACGTCCTCAGTCGGCTTCTTCGAGCGCGAAGCGCCAGACACATGTCGCGCCATCTCAGCCTACGAAGTATCGCGCTGCTGCCCCTTGTCTCTCAATCCGCGCCCATCCGCGTAATCCGCGGTTCTCTTTAACCGCGGATGGCGCGGGTAAGGTGAAATTTCACAAACGATTCGATGCTGAGATGCCAATCCATTTGGTTTGGCGCTTTGCGCATGCAGAAGCCGACCGAGGACGTCGGCAGTCCCGGCACCGGCGCTCTCGCTCGAACGTGCGCCTCCAAAAACCTCGCTTTACGCGAAGTCTGAAATCGTCCCGCTGATCTTAATCCTGCACCGTCACCGGCGTGCCGACCGTCGCGTTTTCGTAGAAGTGCTCGGCCATGACGCGCGGAAGGCGCACACAGCCGTGCGACGCGGGATGATTCGGGACGATGCCCGCGTGCAGTCCGTAGCCGCCGGTGAAGCGCATGAAGAAGGGCATTTTGGCGCCGTCAAAGGTATTCCCTTCGGGCAGCTTCATTTTGCTCATATCCACGTTGCTATTGGTGACGTTGCCCTCGGCATCCACGAATTTTCCGTAGAGATTGGAGACGTGATTCAGGTCTTTCTGATTAATCACATAATTTCCCGGAGGGGTGGGAAGCGTCGCCTTGCCGCTGCTGCATTTCGTGTCCCCGATGAGGACATCACCTTTATAAAAGTAGGCGCGTTGCTCGGAAAGCACCACTTTGATCGCGGCCAGGCCTGTGGCCGTTTTGGCCTTCTCGGTGTCCCACGTGTAGGCCGGCCTCGGCCCCGCGGGCACTGGTGGCGGTGGCGGCGGCTTCGGCCGGAACATCGCGCAACCGGGCAGGACGGTCAGCGCGGCAGCGAGAAATACGGAACAGCACAAACGGCGATAGGACATGGGCGTCAATTTTTCAGCGGGCCATGTTTACGGAGCGGGCAGGGGATAAACAAGAATATTTCGTAGGGTCAAAGTTCAGTTAAAACCACGGTTTTTCTGACGAAATAGCTAAGTAAATGTTTCTTGCGATTTGTAACAACTCTGTCGAAATCACCCCTTCATGAAAGACACCAATCCTAGAATTGCTCTTTATAAAGAGGCAATGTCCCTTGAAGAGAAGCGTGCCGCCCTCCAATCACAACTTGATGATGTGGCGCGTCGCATCGCCGATATTCAAGGCAAATTGTTTAGCACGGCGGTCTCGGCTTCTTCCTCCTCCGCGGGCGCGTCGTCCGCTCCGGTGGTCCGTGCGGCGGCGACCCGCGTCAGCCTAATCGGCAAGCGCGCCCGCCGCGGTGAATTGAAGACTCAACTTCTGCGTGCTCTCGCGAGTGCCGGCAGTGCGGGCATCAGCGTGAAGGAAATCACGGCGGCGACCGGCGCGAAAGCGACCAGCGTGCATTCCTGGCTGCAAGCGGCCCGCAAGACGTATCCCATCAAGCGCCTCTCGCAGGGCCTGTATCGCCTGGAAGGCGGCCTGCCCGCCGACGCTTCTGGTGATTCGTCCGCGAGCGCGCCCGCTCCGGCCAAGGGACGCCGCGGCGGCAAAGTCGGACGCCCCTCGAAGCGGAGTTCGCGGCCGCTGAGCAAGCGCGGTGAGCTCATGTCCAGGATCATGGAAGAATTGAAGTCGGCCGGTTCCGCGGGCGTGAAGATCCCCGATCTGGCGGATAAATTCGGTGTGAAGCGCAAGAATCTGTTTATTTGGTTTGCCACCACGGGCCGCCGGAATCCGGCCATCAAAAAGGTGGGTGAGTCGCACTACCGGCTCGACGCTTAGTTCCTTGCTGCCCCCGGCAGTTTTCCCCTTTCCCGAAAATTCATGCAGCCACTGCCAGCGAACTGGCAGTGGCTGCCGTGTTTTTGAGGAGAACCTAAATGCGTAGCCGCGGCTTCCAGTCGCTTAGGAGAGCGCTTTATACCAAATCCCGGCGAAAGCGGGCCGGCTTCGACCTCCGCGCACCGTGCCCAAGTCCGAGCGGGATTCTGAGAAGCGCGCGGTCGAATGGGAGCGCCGCTTGTTCTGCGGCCTGACGCTCTGCGTCGAGGCCGGTGAAAAGAGAGCGCTGCGGAACCAGGCGCGCGTCCGAGCTGGAGCGCCGGGTGCCCAATGTGGCTCCCGACTCCGTTCGGGAGTTGAAAGCATTGCGCGGAGCGCCCTTTTTCTAAGCTGCCCGCGACCCACGAACGCCTCGCCAAACAGGCGCTGCGCGCGATGTTTTAAAACTCCCGAACGGAGTCGGGAGCCACATTAGACGCGCCGCTTCTACGGCCGCCCCTAGCCCTCGATCCGCTTGGCCTTGGCCTGGGCCTGCAGGGCGAGCTCGGCGGCGCGGAAGGCGTGTTCCTGGGTCATGGCGTTCTCGGTGCGGTGGAGACAGTCGAGAATCAACTGTCCAAAGTAGGGGAAGCCAACGTCGCCCAGGCAGCGGATGTGGTGCTCTCCTTTGTTATCCACGAGGAAGAGATGGTCGCCTTCGGCCTCGGCGCCGACGTTGAGGTATTTGCGCACTTCCATATAACCCTCGGTCCCAAGGATAAATGTCCGCCCGTCGCCCCACGTCCGGAGCCCCTGGGGATTCAGCCAGTCCACGCGCACGTAGTTGGTCGCGCCGTTATCGGCCAGCAGGTTGGCTTCGCCCCAATCCTCAAATTCCGGGTGGTCCTTGTGGTGATAGTTGGCCACGGCGGAATGCACGACCTGGGCGCTCTTGGCACCCGTGTAGGTCAGGAATTGCTCGAACTGGTGGCTGCCGATATCGGTCAGGATGCCGCCCGTCTTTTCCTGGCTCCAAAACCACGCCGGACGGCTGGCGGGATTGCTGCGGTGCGGCCCCATGCCGAGCACCTGCACCACGCGGCCGATGGCGCCCTGCTCGATGAGCTGGCCTGCCCGGACGCTCGCCTCCACATGCAGGCGTTCGCTGTAGTAAACCATGTATTTGCGGCCGGTCTGCTTCACCACGTCCCGGGCGTGTTCCAACTGGGCCAGCGTGGTAAAGGGCGCTTTGTCGGTGAAGTAATCGCGCCCGGCCTGGAGCACGCGGCAGCCCAGGGGGCCGCGTTCACTGGGGATGGCGGCACTGGCCACCAGGCGAACCGCCGGCTGGTCGAAGATTTCCTCCAGGGAGCGCACCGCGACCGCCTGGGGATATTTCTCCCGAAACTTTTCCACCTTGGCGGGATCCGGGTCGTAAACGAAGCGGCATTCGCCGCCGGCCTCGGTGAGTCCCTGGCATTGGCCGTAAATGTGGCCGTGGTCGAGAGCGGCCGCCGCGAAGATAAATTCCCCGGGTTGCACGACGGGGGAGGGTTTTCCCACGGGTGCGTAGTTCATTCCGTCAGATTTTTGATGAGCCATTCCCCCGAGTTACCAGTTACTTATCTCAAAGGGAAATGGCAAAAAATTGTGGAAAAATCCCTTGCTCGGAAGGGGGTTGGACGGCATCAAGTAATACATCCGCGACGAACTCCAGCGCGCGGCGGAAGGGTGGGGATGACTGGGTCGGATTCTGGGGGGAACAACCGGCTCGGCTCCCCACCCTTCCGCTGCGTTCTTCAGGAGTGGAGCGAGGTTTCAGGGGGTTCCGGAGGTGTTTTTCGGGACAGACGGAGCACAAGGATCGTTGTAAGGACGTTCCAAGAAACCATTCTCGTTTCGAGATGTCATTCTCGGGAGATGGGGAACGAAACGGTGCGGTAAATTAATGGTTCCTGCAGGGCTTAGGGGAATTGCCTATCTAAGTTAAGGGAGCGGGAGGACCGGCTGCCTGCTTAATCGAAAGTCACTCTTTGGTTATCTAGTGTTAATAATGCCTACAAAACGGCGTTTCTTAAGATGAAAACTTTGAAATGTGGTGGGGGAGGAGTGTGAGGAGACTGGCTGAGCCGGGGAGACCGGCACCGGGCAGGGCTGATGGATCTGTTTACTCAATGAAGGGCCGGTCCAGGCGTTTTGGTCTTCGAAGTGCAGGAACCGCGCCCCTCTTGGAGAGCGCCATCCCTACCTGCGCTGGCTCGCTCCGCTCGCTCACCAAGAGAGGCCCGCTGCCTCATCAGACGCCCGACGAGTCCTATTCAGCGGCGAGAGCATTTTCGGTTTAGATAGACGCACCACAAAGTTGAGAGACGGATGGGAAGGGGCGCTCGAGCAGACGCCAGTTCCTGGAGTGCGGCAGCCCTCTGCCGCTTTCCATGGTAATGAGAAGCAGATGGGGCGGGTGCGACAAAGCCTGTTGGTCCTCTCCCCAAAGGGAGGCCTTCACTTCCCCTAATCTGATCGCGTAAGGACTCTCTTGCCCCCTGCCCGGGAATTTTACGCACCCGCGGAAAGCGGCAGAGGGCTGCCGCAAGAACTGGCGTCCGCTCGAGCGCCCCTTTTCACATCGAGGCTCCTACTCCCCAGTTTGCGTCTGACTCCTGATTCCTGGCTCTCCGCCGCTGGGGGCGGCCTCTACTCCTGCTGCCAGGAGAACATGCTCTCGATGCTGGCGGTGCGAACTTCGTCGAAGTCCTTTTGCTGAGCGGTGATGAACACGATCAGGCGCTCCCGGTCATTCAGGTCCACGACGCTCATCGAGCCCCGGCTCGCATGGGCAGGTTCCTGGAAGTCGAAGAGGAACTCGCGGGCCGCGATGCCGTTAATCGTGAAAGGGCCCGCATTGCCGCCGGTCGCGGTCGTCTTGGTGGCCGTCTTGGGCAGCAAGGTGCCGATGACACGAACCACGGAGTCGGGCTGCTCAAACCAACCGGTGTCCCCCGGGGTGCGGGGGACTACGCGGAGCTCGAGCGAGGCATGTGTGTGGTTTTTGGACAGCAGGAGGAGGCGCCCATTCTCATAGGACATGCGCCAGTCCACCGGGGGGCGCCATTTGACCTTGTGCGCGCCATCGCTGAACTGCACCAGCGGAATTTTGATCCCCTCCAGCTCCTTGAAGCTTTCCTGAGGGTTCAGGTCCAAGGCCAGGGCCGTGGCGGGCAGGAGGAGCAGGCTGCGAAGGAAAAATCTCATGATGGATCTTTAGCGAGTGGTCCAGCGGCCGCGTTCATACACGCGGGCGAGGCGGAAGCCGGGCGGGTTGGCGTCCTGCAGCTTCGTGTCGTAGTACCAGCGGCGGTTTGGCGGGTCATAGTCCGCCGCGCTCCAGGTGCCCTTCGCCTGCTCGCTGTTGTAGAGCTGGGCGAGCGTGCCGTAGATGGTGAGATATTTGCCACTCCAGGTTTCGTGGAAGCGGGAGAAGTTCTCGATCCCACCGGAATAAGAGGCCGTCGTCGTCGGCACGTTGCCGGCGATGATGGCCGTATTGATGGTGGTGTTCGAGGCGACTCGCGAGGATTTGGCCAGGGTGGAGTTGGCGTCGTTCCAGGCGTTGGAAAGGATGTTCACCGCATCGCCGGCGACGGCCGCCGGGACGCGATTGTAGGTGGACACCGTCGGGCTCGGTTTGTCGTTCGGCGGCGTGTAGGAGGTGGCGGTGTTGGAGGCCGGCTTGGCGGTGGAGGTGGTGCCGGTGTTGTAGTCGCCCTGCACATACATGATGTTGGGCGTGGCGACCGTCAGGCCGACGGCGGGCAGAGCCGCGCCATTGGCAAGCTTGAACCCGCGCTTCTTGGCCGAGGTCACCGCGGTGGAGGTGCCCGTGGCGGAGTTCTTGATTACCGTGGAAACGGAGGTGCCATAGCTGGTGTCGCTCATGTAGAGCAGCAGACCGTCCCCGCCACCCACGTTGTCGATGACCTTGCCCGTATCGGAGGCGACTTTGAGGGCGCCCACGTCGAGAGTGGTGACGCGCACGTTGTCCGCTTCGCGCACATCCTTCAGGGCGGTGTTCGTGAAGAGGGCGGCTTTCAACGCCACGTAGTCCGCATCGGTGGATTTGAGCGCGGTGGCACTCTGGCCCTTGAAGATGGTGACGTTGTTGGAGGCGTCGATGTAGATTCGGTAGTCAGCGTTTTTGCTGAGACGTTCGCTGGTGTCCGGGTCCAATTGCAGCGGGTCACTGCCCGAGCCGCTCGGTTCCTCGAGCATTTCGTGGAAGCCGTCATTGTTCGGGTTCGAGTCGCTGTCGGCGTCGTCCGAGTTGACGTCGTTCAGGAATTTCTGGTCGAGGAGATCCGTGCGGGTATCGAACAGCTTTTGCTCCGCGCCTTTGCGGGGCGGATTATCGGGACTCCAGTTGTCATCGAGGCCGCCCGATTGAATGGTGGTGGCATTGCCTTTGCGGGGGTCCGTGGAGCGGTAGTCGAGGGTCTGGCTGCCGAGGTAGGAGACGTCCGACAGGAAATGGAGATCGTTGTGGGCGGTGTAAAGATTGCCGCTCACGTAGACCTTGCCATCCACATACATCGGCGCGCCGGGATGAAACTCGATTTCCGGTTCCGTGCCGAAGAAGAAGTTATCGAAAATATTGCGGCCGGAGCGGATGAAGGGACGCTCGACGGTGACGCTATCGTCCGCGCCGAAGCCGGTATATTTCACCGTCACGCTGGCCATGTAGCACAGGCGCACGCGGAGGCTGGAATTGGTGCCTTGCTCGGGCTCGGGCCGGCCGTCAGAGCGGGTGGAAGGTCCGAGCATGGGGTTCGCCGACGTGACGCTCCATTTGGTGATGGAAAAGCCCGTCGGGATGGGAAGTTGCGCGGAGGTTGGCGCCTTCAGCGTGGCGACGAGCGCATCGTTGGTCAGTCCCGAGGCGCGGTCGGTGCTGTTGGAGGCGCCGGACATGGCGACGCGCCATTGATCGTAGAGGCTTTCCAGAACGGCATCGCCGTAGGCGACGGCCTGGCTGCGCAGGATGGTGCGGCCGCTGTTGCGCGTCTGGAAGCGGGTGACGTTGGTCACGACGCCGAGCATGGCGGAAACCACGGTGACCGTAATAAGCACGGCGACAAGAGTGCTGCCCGGTTGGATCTTGTGGATCTTTTTCATGAGTTCAGTTGGTTTTGGAGAGCGGAGTGGGCTGATTCCGCGCTGGAATGACAGTGTAAAGGGTGGTGGTGCCGTTGGCGTATTTTTGCTCGCTGTAGCCGAGGTCCGTCAGCTCGAGCGAGACGCGCACGGCGGTGGCGTCGGACTTGAACGCGAGCGCGTCGGTGAACAGCACGCTGAAGGGCTGAGGCGAGGTGATCCCCGTCCGGACGACACGGTAGGTATTGGCGTTGGCGCCAGTGAAGTTCGAATGGAAGCGGAGTTCGTTGTTGTAAACCGAGAAGGCCACGCGGCGGTAGAAATAGCCGGTGACGATGTTTGGGCTGGTGACGTTGAGCGTGTAGCCCACCGGTTTGGCCAGGGTGACGGTGACGCTGGTTCCGGCCACGGCCACGCCGGTGATATCGTATTCCTGGGTGATGAGCGGCAGCACCACCTTGTCTCCCGGAATGGGCAGCGTGGTGCCGGCCGGGAAGGTGAATTTCAGCGTCGTGCTCGCCGTGGTGGTGGCGGCGGTCATGGCCAGCGGCCCCGCGTAGATCTGGCGGAAGCGAACCGCGTTGGTCCGGGTGCTGGCATACTGGCCGGTGAGCAGGTCCTTGTCGCTGGTGACGGACGGTTCCACATCCGTGTAGCTGGTGCCGTCGTAGCTCACGAGTTCGAAGCTTGAGGCGGCGTCGCGCATGTCCTTGAGCAGGTTCTGCGCGGAAATGCGGGTCGCTTCATGGCTGTGATTGGTGGCCAGATTCCGCGACACATATCGGGAGGTAGTGGACGTAAAGAGCGTGAGGACCATGCCCAGAATCCCGAGCGAAAAAAGGGTCATCATCATCTCGGCGAGGGTGAACCCCCGGCGGTAGGAAAGAGTGCGCATGGCTTAGAAGTTGTCCATCGTCCTCATGGTCGTCATCGCGACCGTGTAGGTATGGTTGGCGTAGGTGAATGTGACCGTGACATCGGCCCGGACGAGGCGAGTGGAGATGGAAGTGACGGTGGTCGTGCGAGTGCCGGTGACGGGCTTGACCAAATCCGTAAAGAGGCTCTTCAAGCTGGTCTGCGTGTTGGTGGAGTCGGCATTGAGGACGATGTTGCTCTCCGTGCGGGTGCCGACGGCCAGCACAGGTGGGGTGCTGGTCAGGGTCCAGCCGGTCGTGAGCACCTCATCCACCCGCTGCTGGGCCAGGGAAAGAGCGTGCGCCCGGAGGCGGGAGGCTACGGCAAAGCGGTTGAACTGGGTGAGCGAGGCCAGGGTGGTGGCGGCGAAAAGGACCATGACGCCGAGAGCGACCAGCATCTCGACGAAGGTGAAAGCTCGGCGGCGTTGCTGGGCGCGCAGGCCCGGGATAGGGCTGGGCGCGAGCGAAGGCGGAAGCGTAGAGGCTTCCGCGACGGGTTGTTTGGGCAAGGGCAACCCGGTCCGTGAGCTCTTATTGGCATGCAGGATTGGACCGGTGACACTCATCATATAAATACCATACTAAGCATACCTCGGGCCGAGCTGGGCGGCCTTTTGTAACTATTTTGCAGGGCTATTAATTACCCTTTCTTATTCAGCCTGTGGCCTTTAACACCGTAATCAGGAGGGTAACGGAGATCATGCTCAGGAGGGTGCTCCAGAAGACGGCTCCAGCCGCATATTCGGTATCGGCATTGAATTCGTGGGCGATGAGGGCGGTGTTGACGGCCGTGGGGAAACTGGCGCTGAGGATCATGGCGCTGGCGGCCTCTCCCTGAAAGCCGAACAGACCAACTAATGCCCAGCCCACGAGGGGACCGCCGAGAAGGCGCAGGGCAAGGGCGGGGCGGAGGCGGGGCAGGGCGGCCGTGGCCTTGGTTTTGGAGAGCTGGACGCCGAGGGTGATGAGGGCGACGGCGACCAAACCATCGTGAAAATAACGAAGGGGTTCCCACAGCCAGCGCATCCCTTCCTGATGCGGGTCGAGGGGGCCGAAGCAGCCGCGAAGGGTGAGAGCGATAGCCACGGCCCAGACGCTGGTCTGGCGCAGCACGGGGGAGAGGGCCTTCCAACCCGGGTGCCGGACGGACGAAATGAGAAAGACGCCGACGGTAAAGTTCCCAATGTTTTGGACGAGGATGACGAAGACTTGCAGTGTCGCCTGATGGGGGAAGGCGAGCGTCATGAGGGGGATGCCGTAGTTGGCGCTGTTGTAAAAGATGGCGGCAATCTGGAGAGAGCGGGTCTGGGCGTGCGAATAGCGGCAGGCGCGGGCGACTAGCCCGGCGGCGACAAATAGAATGACCACGACGGTCAGGGTGTAGCCGATGGCGCGGGTGGCCTCGCTGCCATTCACCTGCTTCGTGGTGAGCTCAAAGACGATGAAGGCGGGGACAAAGAGATTGAGATTGAGCTTCACGACCGTGGCGAGGTCGACGTTCCACTTGCGGTCGAGCAGCCAACCGGCGGAAAACATCAGCAGGATGGGTAGGAGAACCTGGGTGAAGACGGTGATGATGAGCACGGGGCGCCAACGTAGAAGCGGCTTCCCGCCGCTTTTGCGAGGTCTTTAAAACGAATACCAAAAGTAGCCCGAAGGGCCGACGGCCTTCGGGCTGGAAAACCTCGGACAGCGTCACCATCCCACGCGTCTTATCAGTCCCATTCGTCCCATTCGTCCCATTCGTCCCATTCGTCCCATTCGGGGCGAGGTCCTCGAGCACTACGGTATTGCGGGCCAAAGGCCCAAGATAAGCCAGCCCAGGGCAAGCGAGGAACGAGCGCCGCCCTGGGTTTCCGACATGGAAATGATCCAAGCCCTGAAGGGGCGCGACAAAAGTGCCCGCCAGTCCCAAGCGTTCGTGCGGCACTCTTGGCGCGCCCTTTCAGGGCTGTGCCGGTTTTCATTCGTTTACCCAGGGCGTTGCCCTGGGCTGGCTTATCCTGGGCCTTCGGCCCGCGATGCAGCAGTGCTTGGGAGGGCTTTGCCCCGGATCCATGGATCGAGCAGGGAGATTCAAACACCCAACGCCCAACGCTCAACATCGAACACCCAATGTTCGCCCCCTCGCTTGCGCATTGAATGTTTGGTGTTCAGCGTTGGGGATTGGATGTTTCTTGCCGCTACTTTGCCGGCTCGCTGGCGGGCGGTGCGGACTGCTCGCGGATCTTCTCCAGGAGGCGGCCGATGTTCACGTGACGGCTGGTGAGTTCCTGGATGCGGGTGATTTTCTCGGTGTCGCCGGGGAGCGTTTTGATCGTCATCGAGTTGATGCGGCTGGCGATGGTGTAGCTATCGAGCGGCGACGTGATGGCCGGGAGATCGCTCTCCAGCAGGAGGCGCAGGACGCTCTCATGCGGACGCAGGCTGCCGCTGAGCACGATGCCGCAGAGGCCGCGCGCGTGCTGGCCGACGAGCGAGACGGCGGCGAGGATGACGTCCTCGCGATCGCCGGGCGTGATGACCAGCGTGCCGGGCGTGAAGTGCGAAAGGAGTGGGCCGGTGCCCATGTCACCGATGAGCACGCGGCGGGCGAGCCGGCGGGAGCTGGCGCGGGCATTGATGAAGTCGCCTTTCACCGCCTTGCTCACCTGGCCGAGCGTGGGATGGGAGAGGACTTGATCGCTTGGGATGGCGCCGAGGAGTTCGATGCCGAGGCGATCGAAACCGCGCCGGGCGAAGTCGACCACGTAGTCGTATTTCTCGGGCAGGACCTTGTTCAAAATCACGCCGAGCACGGGCACGCCTTCTTTTTCAAAGAGCGCGTGGTTCAGCGCGACTTCATCGATGGGGCGGCCGATGCCCCCCTGCGTGATGATAATGGCGCTGGAGTCGAGCAGCTTGGCGACGCGGGCATTCGAGAGGCCGAAGACGGCGCCGACGCCGGCATGGCCGGTGCCCTCGATGAGCACGAAGTCTTTTTCCCACGCGGCGCGGTCGAACGAATTTTGCACGCGGCGGGCGAGCAGATCCGTGTTCGCCTGCTGGATGAACTTGCGCGTGAAGTCGGGCTCGACGGCGACGGGGCTGATGGCATCGAGCGGGGTGGCGATGCCATAGGTTTGATCGATGAGCACCGTGTCCTCATCGATCTTATGGCCGTCGACGTCCACGAAGCGCTGGCCGACGGGCTTGATGAATCCGATGCGGCCCATGGCGCTGCGCAGGCCGTCGAAAAGTCCGAGCGAAATGGTGGTTTTGCCGTCGTTCTGCTGGGTGGCGGCGATGAAGACGCGCGGAGTGATCGTGTTCACAGGCCGGACCTAGACGATGGCGTCGGGATAAAGGGTGCGGTACTGGATGGCGCGGAGGCCGATGGTGGCGGCGACGCCGAGGATTTCCTCGTCGGTGGCGCCGCGGGAAAGGTCGGCGCAAGGCTTGGAGAGGCCGAGCAGAAGCTGGCCGTAGGCCTCGGCACCCCCCAGATATTTCACCAGCTTGCTGGCGATGTTGGCGCTGTGGAGGTCCGGGAAAATGAGGACGTTCGCCTTGCCGGCTACGAGACTGTCGGTGGCCTTGATGGCGGCGAGGTCGGGGACGAGCGCGGTGTCAGCCTGCATTTCGCCGTCGATTTCGATCTCGAGGTCCTGCTCCAGCGCACGCTGCTTGGCGAGGGCGCAGGCGGCGGAGATGCGCTGCACACTGGCGAGATGGGAACCGCCCTTGTTGCTAAAACTGAGGAAGGCGACGCGCGCCTTATTGCCGGTGAGCTGGCGGCAGACGTTGCCGGTTTCGATGGCGATGCCGGCGAGCTGCTCCACGGTGGGCTCGGGGATGACGGCGCAATCCGCGAAGAAGATGACGCCGCGTTCGCCGTAGCGCTTGTTGGAAAGGTCGAGCATTTGGCAGCTCGAAATGCTGCCGACGCCCGGCAGCGGGGCGACGAGCGTAATGAGCGGGCGCAGGGTATTGGCGGGCGTGGACCCAGCGCCGACGACAAGGCCGTCGACGAGGTTGTATTGCACCATCATGGCCGCGAAATAGTTCGGCTTGACGAGGATTTCACGGGCCTCGGCGGCGCCCAGGTCGCGGTAGCGCTTCAGCTTTTCGAGGCGCGGGATGAAGGTTTCCAGCTCGGAGGAAGTGGCGGGGTCAACGATGCCCACGTGGTCGAGGTCCACCTCCTGCTCGGTGGCGACCTTTTCCACGGCGTCGCGTTTGCCCAGGAGAATCGGCGTGCCGAGGCCCATCTTGGCGTAGCGCCCCGCGGCGCGGACGACGGCGGGCTCGGTGCCTTCCGGAAAAACGATCCGCTTGGGATGGCGCTTCAGCTTCGAGCAGATTTTTTCGATAAATCGCATAACTAAGACATTGGCGGCTGGGGGTGGGGTGTGACGAGTGAAAAGTCGGTGGATTGGCCGGTGAAGACGGGATTTTCAGGGGGAAAAAAGAATCCCCAGCCGCGTCTCGTCGTTTTAAAGCCAAACGTCTCGATTGGCATTGAGGCGCACGATGCAAGCGGTCGTCCTTACTCCGGGACGTTCAGCGACATCTGGGTACTATTGGTTTTATGGCTATATTATGGCCATATACGCGAGAAAACGAGACTGTCGCTGGATAGGTTCGCTGTTTGAACATCTCCCTGCTTTGCTCGTCTCAATCACCGACCTCCATGCGCTTTACCCCCAGACTTGCTCTTCCCTTGCTGGCGGCGATCGGCGGATATTTCGCCGGGCGCATGCAGTTTGGTCCGGTGGCGAAACCGGGAGAGAGTTTGACGAGCGAAGCACCCGGAAAAAGCGGCCCGGCGAAGGTTGCGGAGGGTGCCGTCGAAGAGACGGACTTGGTCCGCGGCGAAGCTTTGGCGGGGCGGCTGCAGGGTGCATTACCGCGAGAGGAGACGCTCGGAAGCGCGAAGCGGCTGTGGCGCATCGTCCACGGGCTGGAGGCAAAAGATTTTGCGGACGTGGCGCAGGTGACGAAGAATTTCTATGCGCTGAAACCGTCGGAGACCGGCTCGGAGATCGCGGACGCGTACCAAAAGGCATTCGTGCGGCGGTGGTTTGAGATGGCGCCGGAGGGTGCGCTGGCGGCGGTGCCCGAACTGGCCGCCAAGGCGCAGGAACCAAAGAATTGGGAGGCGGCGCCGTTGCTGCGCGCGCTGGCCACCGAGCGGCCGGTGGCGGTGCTGGAGGCGCTGCCCCCGCATCGCCTGAGCGACGGGAATCAAAGTGACTCGATTCTGTGGGTGGCCAAAGCGGCGTTCAAGACGCTGGGGGAGACGGAACCGGCGCTCGCCCGCCAGATGCTGGAGCGCTGCGGTTCCCCGCGGGAGCGCCAGGAAATGGAAATGGCCGTAGCCGAGGGTCTCGCCCAAAACGATCCGCTGGGGGCGATGCGGCTGGCGGGGAGCCAGCCACCCTACGACGTGCTCAGCGCGGCGTTTGAGGGTGCTTCCCGGGTGAGCGGCGCCCTGGTGGTGGAGGTGTTGAACGCCTGTCCGTCGAAATCCCCCTATACTTCCTTTTTGTCTGTGGCGGATGCGGTGATGATATATCCGGACGCGCCCTGGGAGACGCTGCGGCGCGACAGCCAGTCGCAGATGGGGAACAGCGTTCGCACCGATGCCTTTGGCGAGGCGCGCTGGCTCACCCCCGCTCAGCGGCGGCATCTCATGGAGCGGTCTTTCGCCCTGCCATCTGAGCAGTCGTATTCCGTGCAATGGGTTTGCCTGGATGCGTTGTTTTCCGAAGCGCCGAAAGAGGCGGCGGACTGGCTGGCCGGACATGCCAGGGAATATGCCAATCCACAGGCCATGCCGCCGCTACCCTTCGATCGCTGGCTTCATGACGATGCGGAGGCCGCGCAAAGCTGGCTGGCGGCGCAACCGGCCTCGCCGTTGACAGACCGGATCGCCAAGCAGTCGCAGCCGTCGCCAAAGTGGGATGGCTCCGCGGACCAATTTGCGGCGTGGGTCGCGGGCGAGGGCGGAAAATCGGCGCCGGCGATCGCGAACTTCATCTGGGATCGGGGTCGCGAAGCACCGGAGACCACCGCGCAGATGCTCGAGGACCTGCCGGAGAGCACGCCGGTGGAGAATGCACTCCAGCATGTCGCGGCAGCTTGGGCAGGGCGGGATCTGGACGGCGCGATGGCTTGGGCGAGCGCGCTTCCGGAAGGGCCCCGCCGCCAGGCCGCCCTGGCCGGTCTCATGAGCAGTGCGAGCGCCGACCGGCCGCACGCCGCCGCGGCGCTCGTGCCGGAGATCCAGAATATAGACGCGCGGCAAGCGGCGGCAAAAAGCGTTTTTGGTTATTGGAGCATGCTGGATCCCCAGGCGGCACGGGCGTGGCTGGCCACCGTGCCGGGCGTGGATCCCGTGTGGCGCCGATGGCTGCAGCGTACGCTCCATTGAATGTATGAAGACGCGCCCACTGCTGCTGTTCACCACGTGTGCCGCCTTCATCGGCTACGGTCTCGGGGCGATTTCCACGGATGAGGCGGGAACCGTCACGACGACCAAAAGCGAGGCTCCGACACCAACCGCGACCGGCCCGGGCGGCGGCGCCAGCGCCCTGCGGATGGACGGGCCTTTCAGCCAGGTCTTTTCCGCGTTGAAGACACGCCAATCGCTGGAAGATCTCGCGCGCATCGGTGACGCGCTGGCCGGGCTGGATTCGGCGCGCTTTCCCGAGTTGCTCGCGGCGATCGTGGCGTCTTCGCATGTGGAGCGCTGGCGCTGGCTCACGCTGGTGCTCGAGCATTGGTTTGCGAACGATCCGGAGGCCGCGGCGCGATGGGTGCTGGCGAAGGCGGAGCAGTTCAAGGCCCACCGCGAATTCGGCCACACGGGCCACGAGCGACAGATGCTTCGACTTCTGGCGAAATATCGTTCCGAAGAAGCCCTGGCGCTCGCACGCCGGAATGCCGGGAAGCCGCTCGGGGGCTACTTGCTGGAAGAGCTCGGACGGATGTCGCCGCCGGATCAACGCCGCGAGATCCTGCAGACGATCGAGTCTTTCCCGACGGGGCCGGAAAGGGGGAGCGCGGTGACGGAACTCTTCATGGCTTGGGCGAAGGACGATCCGCATGGCGCGCTGGCGGCAGTGCCGTCCTTGCCGGTGGGACCCGAGCGCACGCAGGCGCTCTTTCGCACCCTGCGGGGGCTGACGAAAAGCGACCCGGAGGCCGCGTTTGACCAACTGCTCTCTCTCACCGGGGCGGAGGCGGTGCTGGCGCAGGCGGCGGTGTTGCCGACGATTCCGAGCGCCACCTTCGCCGCCGATTGGCTGCGGCGCCACGACGATGCGCCGGCGGTGATCGCGGAGCGTCTCGTGGGCAAATGGGCAGAGGCCGAGCCCGCCGCCGCGCTGGAGTGGGCGCGCGTCCACGGCGTCAGCCTCATCGAATTTGCGCACTTCGTCCCGCCCGGCGAAGTGCTCGTTCCGTATCGCTCGAATGACTACACCGACTCCGGCTACGCCTGGGTGTATGCGCCGCTCGTTTCCGCTTTTCAGCACGACGGCAAGCAAGCGGCGGCGTGGCTGCTGCAGCAGCCGTCCGGCCCGGAGACGGATGCGCTGATTCAGATCGGTTTATCCCACGTCGGCGCCCAAAGCCCTGACGTGGCGCGCGATCTGTTTGCCAAGCTTTCGCCCGAGGGGCAGGCGCAGCTGGCCCACCGGATGCTCGTCGACCAGTACGGGAAAAATGCCGATGCCGCGCGGGCGTGGGTGGATGGGCTGCCCTCCGGCCCCGTGCGGGAGGCCGCGTGGGAGGGCTATGGACGTAACTTTCCCCAGCCCGCCGAGCTCCCGCCTGGCTCCGAGCGCGACGCGATGCTCGACGGTCTCGCCAACCGAAACGGCAACAACCCCGAGAAAGCATGGGCGTGGATCGAGCAGATCCAAAATCCCACCCGTCGGCGCGAGATCTTCGACGCCACCATGTGGGGAGCTTTGAAGGAACAGGGGCCCGGGGACGCGGCGAAAGCGCGGGAGTTCTTAAAGGCATCCACAACGGTGCCGGCAGAGTGGAAGGAGCGGTGGATGGGGAAGTAGCTCCCTTACGAGAATTCTTCCGTCGAGATCAGGAGCAGGAGTAAGAAATGAGAAGACGCCTGATGCTCGTGCGAACTACGGCGTGTCGGCCTTGGGGACTTCTTCGAGTTCGTCGAAGATGGCGGAAAGGCGGTCATCGACGCGCATGTCGATGAGACGCCAGTTGTCGCCGACTTTGTAGAAATAGAAACGCCAGCGGAGGGGGAATTCCTTGCCCATGGAGACGACGGTTTGGCGCAGGAGGCGCTCGCCGACCTTCTTGGAGGAGGTGGTTTCGAAGCCCTGGATGACGCCGTAGACGGCGATGGCGTCCTTGGTTTTGCTCTTGAGGATTTTTACGTCCTCGGGGCGTTGGGCGATGATGGTGGCGCGGGTGAGTTGGTCGTAGGCTTGGTCGACCTCGCGGCGCTGGAGGTAGGCGAAGAAACGGGTGATGGCCTTTTCCGGCGTATCGGGCTCGGCTGGGAGAGGGGTGGGCTCGCCAGCGGCGGGAGTGGAGGGAGCGGGAGCGGGCGCGGGCGCCGCTGGAGGCGTGGCGGGCTTGGCGGGCGAGTCGCCGATGGGACGCGCGGCGAAGACCGGCGTCGTGGCGAGCGCGAGAAGGAAAGCGATTTTTTTCATGCGAGCAGTGAAGCGAGGCGCCCGGCTGCATCGTGCAGAAGCGGAGCGCCGTGGGCGAAAGTCAGGATGTGGAGGTCGTCTGACAACAGTTTTTTCAAGGACGTTCGGAGAAGAGGGGCGTCGGTGCAGTATTTTTCGGGCAGGAGGGCGAAGCCATGGCTCTCGAGATGGATGAGGGCATCGCCCACGGCGCAGAGGTTTTCCCGGAAATAAGCGGTCTCGCCGGGCGGGCCGCCGGGGAGGCGAATGGCGCGGAAGCCGCCGGGAGCGACGGCGCCATCGGCGAGCGTGGCATCCGGGGTGATCTCAAGATCAGGCACGGCATCGGCCGGCGCGAAGATCTTCGCGCCGGTGTGCTCGCGCCACCAGAGCGCGGAGCGGGCGTGGTTGGCGTTGGTGAGGAGAATGGCCGCGGGCGTCGCGCCGAGCGCGGCGGGATCCGAAAGGGCGATGGGGTCGAGGAGGATGAGTCCCTCGGGCGTGGAGACGGCGTGCGAGGTGAGATCGCATTTCACGGCCGGCTCGTACGCGTTCCACCATTGGAGGGTGGGGGAGTGGCGATGGATGGTGGTGGCGGTGGTCAACGGGATACGATGAGTCGGGCTTACAGCCCTCTTGGGATCACGGGGAACAATTTCTTGGGGCAGGCATATGCTGAGCTTTTTCGGCGAGTGTGAACGGAGCAATGTAGCTGCGAGCTTCCGCTCGCAGCTACAGGCTATGAATCGCGCCTTCGACGCTCAAGTGCACACGGCGCTCTAATTCCCGTCGTCTTCGCCGGAGTATTCTTTTTTGAGGAGGGTGCCATCCTCGGCGACTTCGATGTTGTACTTCCGTTTGCCGACTTTGATCTCGGTGACGTAGGTCGGTTTTTGCTCGTGGAGTTCGACGGCTTCGAGGGCGGCGGCGCCGGCTTCGCGTTGGAGCGTCTGGCGGACTTTGAGCGGGAGGGCGTCGAGCCGGATTTGTTTGGGGCCATTGTCTTCGACGTCGAGTTGTTTGCGCATCACGCGGCCGGAGGCATCGAGGGAGAGGAGGTAATTTTTGCCGTCGAGCGTGAGGCCGACGACGTAGGTGGTGCCATCGGTTTCGTTGACGATCTTGAAGTCGCGCACCTTGCCGGCATCGCCTTTTTCCTTGGCGATGGCGGCCTGGACGGAGGAGGGAATGTCGATGGTGAGTTTGCCATCATTTTCGGCGAGCGCCGCGGTGGTGAAAACGACGAGGGCGAGGAGCATTTTCATGCGTGCGGGAGTGCCATCGGAAAACGCGGGCGTCAATGCTGGGGCGGGTGGGGGGCAGAGGTCAGAGGTCAGGATGACGAATGACGGGAAGCGATGTAGCTGCGACCGGAAGGTCGCAGCTACATCGCATTGCACAAATTTGGGATCGTTCTAGTTCTTCGTCTCGAAGTTGAGCGCTACGGGTTGGTTCGGCAGGTAGATGTTGGCGAAGAGGGCGGTGCTGATGTGGGCGATGTCCATCCCGTTGCCGCCGTCGAACTTCACGGTGGACTTGAATTCGGCGTGGCCGGTGGCGCTGTTGTTGCCCACGGCCAGGGTGTCGGCGCCCTCGCCGAGGAGCACGGTGACCGGGCCGCGGAACACGGTGGGAATGCCGGAGGAGGCGGTCTCAATGTTGACTACATCGGCGCCCCCGGCGGTGTTCACGCTGAAGCTTCCGCCAAAGACGGAATCCGCGGCGGTGAGGGTGTCCACGCCCTCGCCGGTGTTGATGGTGACCCCCGCGTACGTGGCGTTGGCCAGGAGGAGGCTGCCGGTTTGCGCGGCGGTGTTCTGGGCGGTGACATTCACCGCGCCGAATTTTGCCCCTCCGCCCCCAAGGATGGTCGCGACATACGTCCCCGCTCCCATCTGCGCCGTCACCCCCGCCACGGAGGAGAAGACGGCTTGGATGAGGAGCGAGTCGTTTCCATCGCCGCCGGTATATTTCACGGTGCCGATCGCTCCGTCGGTCGCGGCCACGACGGCGTTATTCATTCCATTCCCTCCGACGAAGGTCACGCCGCCCACGAAAAAGCGCGAAGGGCCTACCACCTGCAGGCTATCCGCGCCACTCCCGCTGCCCCCGGTCATCTTCACGCTCGCCACCCGGCCGATGCCGTTTCCGGCGACGACGGTGGAGTTGTCGCCATCGCCGAAGGTCGCATTGACCGCGCCCACCGCGAGGGTGCCTGTACCGCTCAGGGTCAAGACGCTTGTACCCGTGACATGATTCCCCGTGGTCAAGGTCAGCGGCCCTGCCATCTGGATGCTGGCGCCCGTGACGTTCACCTGCGCCAGGCCATCGCCGAGCGAGAAGATGGCGCCTTTCGTTTTTTGCACCGCACTGGCGAAGGCCACGACGTCATCCCCCGTGTCCGTGGTGACATTGATCACTCCGCCCACCGTGAGGCTATTCCCGGCGAAGCTGACGGTGTTGCCCCCGGAGCCGAGTTGCGCTTTCACGCCGCCGAAGATCATCTCCGCTCCCGAGACGCCCACGGTATCGAGGCCCCCGCCCGTCGTCACGGCCAGGGCGCCGACCCGCAGGCTGGCGCCGGTTAATGAGAGGTTGTTGGCGCCGTCGCCCAGCTTGGCGGTGACGGAGCCCATGGAAACGCTGGTGCCGGAGAACGCGACGTTTTCATTTCCGTCCGCGGTGGTGACCGTGGTTGGGCCACTCACGGTGATGCTGGCGGCGTTGAGGGTGACGGCACTGGTGCCCGCGGCGTGGCTGCCGTAGGTCACCGAAATGGGACCGCTCTGAATGACGGCACCGCCCGTGATGCCCAGGGCGTTCACCCCATTGCCGGCTTGGTAGGAAAGTCCCTTCGTCAGGCGCACGGAGAGGCCGCCGATGGCGAGGTTATCGTCTCCCGCTCCGCTCGTGACCTTCACGAGTCCGCCCACGGTGGCGTCCTGGGTGTTGAGGGCGGCGGTGTTGGCGCCGTCTCCCAGATTCAGTGTCACCGCTCCCAGTCGGGCACTGGCGATCGCGAGGTTGATCACGTCGTTATCGGTCCCGCCGGTGAAGGTGAGCGAGGGCATGATGAACGCCGACGCGGTCAGGCCGACGGTATTCGCGCCATTGCCCAGAGTGAGGGTGGTGGCGCCCAAGCTCACCGCGCCGGTGCCGCTGAGGCCCACGGTGTCCGTCCCGCCCGTAGAGGTCACTTTGAAGGCGCCGATGGTGGTCTGACCGCCCGAGTTGATGGTCGTGCTGCTGGTTCCCGTGCCGTAGTCCACGGTGAGGCCTCCCTTGATGGTGATCGAAGCAGCGGAGGTGAGCGCGGTAGTCGAGGTCCCGGCGTGGTCCCCATGGGTCACCGAAATCGGACCGGTCTGGATATCCAGACCCCCGAGGACAAACGTGTTGTCGCCGGCGTCCAGATTGGCGGTGATTCCTTTGGCGATGATTCCCGCGGTGGCAGACAGAGAGACGACGTCTACGCCGGAGCCGCCGTGGAAGAGGGCGGCACCGCCGAATTCCATGGCGCTGGCGGTGAAGGTGACATTATTCCCGCCATCGCCCATATCCAGGGAAAGTGGCCCCCCGACATGGAAAAACGGCCCGGTGGTGCTGAAGGTGTCATTGCCATTGCCAGCCTTGGCGCTGAGGGCGCCGGTGATGTCGGTGGCCAGAAATTGCAGGGTGTTGTTTCCGTCTCCCCCCTCGAAGGCGACGGAGCTGAGCTGCATCGAAGTGAAGTTGAGGGTATCGTTGCCCCCGCCCAGATCAGCCAGCACCTTGCTCACGCCGGACAGCGAGACGGAGGCGGCAGGCGCGGCTCCGTTGAGCGCGATCATGGTGCCGCCGTTGCCCTGAACGGTGGTGGTATCCACGCCGGCTGAGACGAGGGCGAGATCGTTGTCCGCCCCATCGCCGGCGAGCGTGAGCACGCCGCCAACCAGCTTGGCCGTGACGATGCCGGCGGGGGCGATCCGGCGTTCGAGAGCTTCAATGCGGCACTGGGAGGCGGATGAAACGGCGGAAGCGGAGCGTTTTTTCATGCGCCGGATTTATCAAAAGAATTTTAGATCGTCGAAACATTCCGAGGAGCTAATGCCAGGTAATGATTGGGCCGAAAGTCATTCCCGGCCCTTCGGGCCGGAATCGCCCCGCCCAAATGCCGCTCGCCAGGGCGAGTTTCTCCGGCATCATGCATGGTGATGAACTCCTCGAAACCCTGTGGATCCCGGCGTGGCCGGTCATCATCCTCCCCGTTTTGGAAACGGCGCGGCCGGCTTGCGGTGGTGCTGGCGACAGTGCTCCTCGGGCCGCCCGCGGAGCCGGCGCGAGCCGGGGAAATCCCCGTGGCCAAACCCGAGCGGGAGAGTCGCGCCGAGACCGCGCTGGCCGCCCATCTGGAGAAACTGCGGAAGACGGCGCCGAAGGAGTTTTCCCTCCAGATCGCGGGACCCTTTGTGGTGCTGGGCGACGATCCGCCGGAGACGGTGAAACAGTACGCCGAGCAGACCGTGCAATGGGCCGTGGAGAAATTGAAGCAGGACTACTTTGCGGCGGACCCGAAGGAGATCATCGACATTTGGCTATTCAAGGATGAGGCGAGCTACCGGAGCCATGCGAAGAGTCTCTTTGACGACACGCCCACTACGCCGTTCGGCTATTATTCCGCCCAGCATGATGCCCTGGTGATGAACATCGCCACCGGGGGCGGGACGCTGGTGCACGAGATTGTGCATCCCTTCATCCGCGCGAATTTTCCGGCGTGTCCATCCTGGTTTAATGAGGGGCTCGCTTCGCTCTACGAGCAATCCACCGAGAAAAATGGACACATCCACGGGCTGGTGAACTGGCGGTATGCGGGACTGGAGAAAGCGATCCGCGAGGAAAAGGTGATGACCTTCAAGGAACTCACCGCCTTGAGCACGGAGGACTTCTACGGCGGGCCAAACTCTCCAAATTACAGCGAGCATTACGCGCAGGCCCGGTATCTTTGCCTGTACCTCCAGGAGATGGGGCTGCTCACGAAATACTATCGGGAATTCGCGGCGAATGCGAAGACCGACCCAACCGGCTACGAGACGCTGCAGCGCGTCCTCGATGAGAAGGACATGGCGGCTTTCCAAAAGAAGTGGGAGAAGTTCATCCTCGACCTGCGGCCGCAGTGAGAGAGTGGCGAAGGGCCAGAAAGTGGAACGGCTTTTCAAGCCGTGGCGGTTGAAGTCTCACCTTCTCGAAATTCTCCGTAGTCAAAGCGCACCCGAAGCCACGGCTTGAAAAGCCGTTCCACTTTCTGGCCACCTGACGGGAGAAGCGCGATTTGGATTGCGTGGAGCAGGGAAGAAACGAGAGAAGCGGGCAGTCTCCACCCACCATGCAAAAAGCCTCCACCCTCCTTTTCGCCCTCGTTGGTCTGTGTGCGCCGATGAACGCGCAAGTGCCCGGCAAACCCAATCCTGCCGGCGGGGCCAAGCCCGCGGCATCGGCGGCCGCGGGGATTATGCTATCGCGCGACTGGGCGGGCGGCGTGACCATGGGTGCGGGCGGACAGACGGCGAAGCTGGACGATTTACGATTTTTGCTCTCGGACTACGGAACGCCGAGTGACGACGTGGGGCCGCATCCCGAGGCGGTAGTGTATGATGGCCCGCCGATGGATCCCTCGCTGGGCGATAATTGCCGCATCACCTACCTCATGCCGTTGGATCAAGCGGAGCGATTGCTCATGAAAGATAAGGGGATGGCGTCGCACGCCAAGGCGGTCGCGCCGGGCTTTCCGGATGGCTTGCAGGTGCACACCTACGACATCAAGTTTGGGCATTTCAATCGGCTGACGATCATGACCGATATGGCCCGGCCGATGCCGCAAGTGGTCTCGATGCAATTCAAGAACGAGCGGGAGAACTGGCATGCCTTGTCGTTCAAGCGGATCGAGCGGGACTGGCACACCTACGACTACATCAATGCGCGGAATCGCGCACAGCCGAAGATCAACATCACGCAGCGGGTGAATGACCAGCGGGCCAAGCAACACAACATTGTGATCAACATCGCATTTGGCGATTCGCCGAAGAACGGCTCGGAATGGATCCAGGTCGCCTACCGGCCGTCGGAGACCTCGGTGTGGTATCTGCCGGAGCCGATGATCAAGTTGATCCTCTACTCGCTGAGCAAGCAGCTGGGGCGGTAGGGGCGAGTGATATAAAAAGCGAATCAAGGCGCGGGATCTTTGAACTGCAGGCCGCGTGCCCCTCTTTCAAGAGCGAGCCGAGCGAGCCGCGCAGGTAGGGATGGCGCCCAGCGCGAAGCGCGTTTGCCACACGTTACCATTGGCCGCCGCCGTCCCCAATTTCGCTCGGGGGTCGGACGACTTTCGCGGCCAATTGCCGCATTGGGAAGCGGACTGCTACCAATCGCCAACGAGTAGTGAAACTTGCCGGCGCTCTGAGCGAGATCAGGGACGGCGGCGGCCAATGGTAACGTGTGGCAAACGCGCTTCGCGCTGGGCGCCATCCCTACCTGCGCGGCTCGTTTTACTCGCTTTTGAAAGAGGGGCATGCGCTCCGCAGTTCAAAAGCCCTGCGCCTTGGCTGGCGCCTACTCCGCCGCCTCTTCCTTCGGCTCGGGCAACATGAAGCCGAGGATGAGGGCGAGGACGGCGATGCCGGTGGCGAGCCAGCCGGCGGCTTGGGCGATGTGGATGGGTTTGATGAGCTCCCAGCCGCCCGCCATCCAGGCGGCGAGCGGGCCGGTGGTGAGCAGGGAGGCGCTGGTGCCGATCATGCGTCCGCCGACATTCGTGGCGAAGCTGCCGCCGGTGCCGCGCAGATGGAGCGGGAACACTTTCGGGAGGTATTCGCCAAAGTAGCTGAACTGCGCCACCGTGAGGAAGCCGCACGCAGCATAGGCCCAGAAGAAGGTGTCGCCACCTTTCGGGAAGAGATAGAAATACGCGACCGGCAACAGGATGACCGCTGGGAACTGGAAGACGCGCAGGAGCGCACGGCGGGAGAGGCCGATGATGAGCAGGAGCGCGAGCGCGATTCGGCCGGCGAGGCCGCCCATTTCCTGGAAGAACTGGGTGTGCGTGCTGACGGCCTGCACTTGATCGTTGAACGGCTTTTGCTTGCCGAAGTTCGCTTTGATTTCGCCGACGAGTGCCTTGCGCTTCTCGGGATCCGTCTCGGCATTGAGCGCGAGATTTTTCGCCTCGGCTTCCTTGCGCAGCGGGGCGAGCGCCTTGGCCTGCGAGGCCAACTCCGGCAGGCCGGGGACGGCGCGGCTGACGGTGACTTGCAGCGCGCCGAAGGCGATGCCGTAAGCGCAGGCGGAGAGGGCCATGGTGAGCAGGGTGACGCGGCGCAGGTTCGGCGCGAAGAGGGCGCCGAAGCTCGGGCGCTGCAGCGTGCCGGCGGCGCGCTTTTCCTTCCACACGCGCGACTCGGGCACGAAGGGCAGGAGCAGGGCAATCGGGATGGCCGGCAGGATGCCGCTGAGGAGCAGATAGCGCCAGGTGCCCGGCGTGGTGGCGCCGAGGCCGGCCGGCATGTTGAGCATGGGCAGCGAGGTGGCGTGCGCATTGACATAGGCGCTGACCATCGTGACGAGCACGCCGCCGAGCGAAGCGAAGGCCTGGGTGATGCCGAGCCAGCGGGCGCGCTGGTGGCGGTCGTCAAACACCTCGGCGAGCCACGTGATGGCGGCGACGAATTCCACGCACACGCCGATGAAGGTGGTGCAGCGGAAGAAGACGAACATGTCCAGCGAGTTGCTGTAGGCGGCCGCCACGGGCGAAAGCGAATAGATGAAGATGCTCGCGGCCATCACGGTCTTGCGGCCGAGCTTGTCGGTGAGCCAGCCGCCGATGAGGCCGAAGATGCCGCCGCACAGGGCGCTCATCCACAGCAGGCGTCCGACCCAGGCGGTGACGAGCGGGTTGTTCAGCGGGACTTTGAGGAGTTCGGCGATCGCGGCCGGGGCGACCAGCGGAGTCATCAGCAGCTCATAGGTATCGAAGAGGAAGCCGATGGAGGCGACGATGATGATGAGCCATTGGCTGCGGGAAAAGGAAGAACCGTTGGACATGGGCGGTAGTGAGATCGTGAGCTTTTACGCACACGTATGATCTGGAGCCAAGCCTTTCGTTTGAGGGAATGTGGGGACATGGAGGTAAAGTGCGATGAAGGCGCTGGCTAGCCGAGAGAGTGACTGCGCCCGCGCCGCCGACTTGGTGGCGAGTGGTGTGGCGGCCGGCTTTCTGGTGTGGTGGCGCGCACCTACTTCACGTACTTGATGGTGCTGACGCCGAGGGTGCCGTTGAACTTGAACGGTGCCATGGCGAAATAATCGAGCGACACGGGCGAGCCGAGGTCGCTGCCGAAATCGAGGCAGTCATTGGCGGTGAAGGCCATGGGGGCGGTCATCGGCACTTTGCCGGTGGCCACTTCCTGGCCGTTGACCCTCAGGGTGATTTGCGCGGGTGAACCGGGCTTCGGTGAAAGCATCCTGGTTTCGACTTCAATCTTCGCTTTGCCGGTGGGGAGTCTATCCTTCGCCTTGATGGGCGTGCGCTGAATCTCGAAAAAATTATATTCGTAGCTCAGCACGCCGTCCTTCACGTAGCACGTGAGGCCGCCAGAAAACGCGCCGAGCGAGTAGAGCACACCGTTCGCGTTTGCAGGCACTTCGACCTCCATGCTCACCACGTTATTGATTTTGCCGATCTTCGGCGCGGCAAACTCCGGCATCCGATCCACGGAACCGCTAAAGGTCCATTCGGTGTAGGGGGTGCTGGGACCGTCCTCGGGATGGAAGACGGGGGTCCACAATCCGCCGCCGATCGGAAGGTTCAGATTCTTCGCGGATTCAGCGAGGAAGAGGTCTTTCATCTCCGCAAGTTTTTCCGGCATTTTCGCGGCGAGATCGTTGGCCTGCGTCCAGTCCTCGTCGAGATTGTAGAGTTCCCACGTATCTTTCTCCGGCGACCACTGGCGCGCGCCCTCGGGCAGGCCGGGCACCCACGGGATGCGAAGCCCGAAGGCGCAGGCGAACCAGCCTTCGTGATAGATGCCACGGCTGCCCATGACGTCGAAAAACTGCGTCGGCTTGCGGCCCTTCGCCTTCGGATCCGCAAAGGTGTAGGCCAGGCTTACGCCATCGAACGGACCTTGCGGAATGCCATTCACCATGTGCGGCGGCGTAATCTTCAGCACGTCGTAGATCGTCGGGACGATGTCGATGACGTGATGGAACTGCGCGCGCGGGATGTCATCGTGTTTGATGACCTTCGGCCAGGCGATGGCCATCGGCTGCCGAGTGCCGCCGAAGTGTGCGGCGACGAGCTTGGTCGATTTATACGGCGTGCTGCCCGCCCAGGCCCAGCCAGCATGATACATGTTGTCGGCCTTCGGAGAACCGAGCACATCCAGGCCGCCGAGTTCATTCATGGCCTTGATATGCTGCTCGATTTTCGTGGGAATGCCGTTCTGCGCGAGCATCTCGGAGAGGGTGCCGTTCTGGCCTTCGGCGGAGGAACCGTTGTCGCCCCAGATGTAAAAGATGAGGGTGTTGTCGAGTTTGCCCTCGCGCTCGATTTCATCGATGACCCGCCCCGCGTGATAGTCCGCGTGCTCGGCAAATCCGGCGAAGACTTCCATGAGGCGCCGCTGAAAAGGTTTTTCGTTTTCCGGAATGGAATCCCACGAAGCCAGCGTGGCCGGGCGGGGCGTGAGGATGGCATTCTGTGGGATCCAGCCGAGCGCCTTCTGCTTCGCAAAGACGCGCTCGCGATACTTGTCCCAGCCGTCGTCGAACTTGCCCCGGTATTTATCCGCCCACTCTTTCATGATGTGGTGCGGGCCGTGCGCCGAGCCGGGCGCCCAATACATGAAGAATGGCTTGTCCGGTGAAAAGGCTTGCTGCTCGCGCAGCCAGCGGATCGCATCCTCGGCGATATCGTCGGTGAGATGATAGCCCTGCTCCGCAGTTTTCGGCGGGTGCACCAAGGTCGTGTTGCGCACGAGGTTCGGCTCGTATTGCGACGCCTCGCCGGCGAGGAAACCATAGAAGTATTCAAAGCCGTAGCCCGTGGGCCAGTAATCGAAGGGCCCCGCGGCGGTGGTCTGCTCGGCGGGGGTGTTATGCCATTTGCCCCACGCGCCGGTCTTGTAGCCGTAGGCCTTCAGCACCTCGGCGCCGGTCGCAGAGGATTTGGGGATCGTTCCGGAGAAACCGTCCCAATCGTTGGAAAGCTCGCAGATCTGTCCATTGCCAATCCGCGTATGGTTGCGCCCGGTGAGCAGCGAACCCCGCGTCGGGGAACACATCGCGGTCGAGTGAAAGCGGTTGTAGGAGATGCCTGCCTTGGCCACGCGATCGAGCGTCGGCGTGTGAATTTCACCGCCATAAGTCGAGGGCAGTCCCGGCCCCGCGTCATCGATGAGAATGATGAGGATATTCGGCGCGTCCTTCGGCAACCGCTGCGGTTCGACGCGCTTTTTATAAACGGAATCCTGCATGGTGAGTCCGGCGGTCGAGGCCGAGGGGGTCGGTGGAAACGGCAATATTTCCTGCGCGAATCCGTCGATGTTGCCGCCCAACGCAAAGGCGAAAGCGGTGATGGCGAGTTTGGAGGTCATGATTTTCCTTTCGATGGTGGCTGGTTCGGAATGCTGTGTGCTTTTAACGCAGGTGTGATCTTTGCGACGCGCCCGGGTGCCTCCAGTGCCAGCGCAGGGCCGATCTCCGACGTGGTCCGGTGGTCGCTCTTTCGGATGCCGGGGGTGGATTCAGTGGATCGCGCCTGCTTCACACGGACAACGTTCGTCGCGACGGTTCCCCTGCCCATCTGCGAGGATGAAAGATGTTTCCCGCCCCCGGTATTGTCCTTTGGTGCAATACCTCCACGCCGCCAAATCCCTCCGGTTTCCACGGACGATCGAACGCTCAGTCTTTTCGAACCATCAAGGAGCTGGCCTATGCCGGCCTCTAGAGGCAGCCCGGTGTAAAATGATGGGTCGAATGGCGGGATGGTGAACGTGGGATCGGTTTCCAACCGGTCGTGGGCGAGCGCAGCGAGGTGGCACGGAGTGCTCCTCACTTGGCCGCAACCCATCACTTCGCGGCTGACAGACTACTCGTGTGCCGCCTGGGCTCTGCGCTGCACGTTGGCGAGGACGAACTCGTGTTCGGAGTTGACGCCCCAGCGTTCCAGTGGGCGCCAGTACCAGCGCGGATAGAGGCGCGTGCCGATGCTCGTATGGCGCACCAGGCGCGTGCCGGTGTCCTCCGGAATGAGCTCGTAGCTGGCATCGAGAAACGTGAGCCAATGGCGGCCGGGAAGCGTGTTTTGGGCGATCCGCAGTTTCATCAAGGAGCCCGGGTGCCATTCCGTGACCTCCTGCTCGATGGTGCCGTTTTCAAAATAGCACACGCGGCGGCCGCCGACGGCCTGATGGTCCAGTGTGCAGTGGGTCGGCACCGGCAGGCCGATGCGCAGCAGGAAGGGACGCGGACCATCGAGGTGTTCCATCTGCCCGAGGACTTCCCAAACTCGTTGCGGAGATGCCGCCACGAAGACTTCGCTGGTAAAATCTTCGCGCTGCTGCGTGGAGCGGTACGGCTGCTCGAACCGATCTACCGCGGCGATGAACAGCGGGCTGAGCAGCACGAGGAACAGGGTGGTTTTTTGCGGCGCTCCCAGCCGGTCGATGACGCGGCCGCGCACGAGATACCCCAAGGTCGCACCGATAAGGGTGGCCGCGAGGCAGATGGGAAAAGCCATGGCGCAACACACGACGCCCTCCCAGCCGGTGAACAGCAGGATGGAGAGGGTGAGCAAACTCGCCACGGCCAGGCAGGCCATAAAGCGGTCCGGGAGCCGCACCACCGCCGCGACGGCAAAGCCGGAGACGAACGGCACGGCGATGAACATCGCGTTGCCGAAGCTGCGCTGCTCCCCGCGGATCAAGAGGTAGCCGCCGATTTGCAACACTAACCCGAGGATGGTGCCCAACACGATGCCGAAGCGCCGATTGATCGGGTCGCGGGGCATGGGCGCCGGCGCGGGTGTCGGCGTGCTGGTGCCGAGTGGATCGATGGGGACTTCGTTCATGGCCCGGTCATTTCAACCCGTGGCGGGCGCTTTGGAAAGCGCCTACCCGATTTTATCCGCGCCGAAGTACGGGCGCAGTTTCTCCGGGATGGCGATGGTGCCATCGGGCTGCTGGTAGTTTTCGAGCAGGGCGACGTAGAGGCGGGCGAGGGCGGTGCCGCTGCCATTGAGGGTGTGGCAGAATTGATTTTTTCCGTCGGCGCCTTTGGAGCGCAGGGCCATGCGGCGGGCCTGGTAGTCGACGAAATTCGAGCAGCTGGAAACTTCGAGGTAGCCGCCCTGGCCGGGCGCCCACACTTCGATGTCGTAGGTTTTCGTGGAGCCGAAGCCGAGGTCGCCGGTGCAGAGCTCGATGACGCGGTAGTGCAGGCCGAGGAGCTGGAGGACTTTCTCGGCATCAGCGGTGAGCGCCTCCAATTCCGCCATGCTGTTTTCGGGCAGGCAGATTTTCACGAGTTCGACTTTGTCGAACTGGTGCATGCGGATGAGTCCGCGCGTGCCGAGGCCGGCGGCGCCCGCCTCGCGGCGGAAGCAGGGCGTGTAGGCGGCGTAGCGGATGGGGAGCTGCTCGGCGCGCAGGATTTCATCGCGATGCAAATTCGTGACGGGCACCTCGGCGGTGGGCGCGAGATAGAGCGCGTCGGCCTCGCAGTGGTAGAGCTGGTCGGCGAATTTCGGCAGCTGCGTGGTGCCGATGCAGGAATCGGCGTTGATCAAAAACGGCGGCAGGATCTCCGTGTAGCCATGCTCGCGGGTGTGGAGGTCGAGCAGGAAATTGATGAGCGCGCGCTCCAGCCGGGCGCCGGCGCCGGTGTAGCAGACGAAGGCGGGCGCGGTGACTTTCGTGGCGCGCGCGAAATCAAACAGGCCGAGCTTTTCGCCGAGGTCGACGTGCGATTTCGGCGCAAAGGCGAAGGTCGGTTTTTCGCCCCAGACGCGGACTTCGGGGTTCGCGCTGGCGTCGCTGCCGACGGGGCAGTTTTCATGGGGCATGTTCGGGATGCCGAGCAGGAGGTTTCGCTGCTCCACATCGAGCGCGGCAGCCTCTTCGTTGAGGCGCTTCATTTCGTCGCCCATGCCGCGGACTTTTGCCTCGATCTCGCTCGTGTCTTCGCCGGCCTTTTTCTTCATGCCGATCTCCTTGCTGATGCGGTTGCGGTCGGCCTGAAGTTGCTGGAGCTGGGTCTCGGCCTGGCGGCGCTTGGTGTCGCAGGCGAGGACGGCATCGATCTGCTCATGCGCGGAGCCGCCGCGCGCGGCAAGGCGGGCTTTCACGGCGTCGGGCTGTTTGCGGATGAGTGCGATGTCTAACATGGATTTGGAGCGCGGAACCTACGTGGCGAAGGGGAGGAAATTCAACACCCAACATCCAAGGTTCAACGCGGAACACTCAATGCCGCAGGGCGGAGGTGGACCCGTGCCGAGGCGAAGTCTACTTTTTTGCCGGAGAATTGGCCAGAGGAGAGACGACGAGGGAGATGGGGCCGCTCAAGGTCTTCATTTCCTTGAAGCGCTGATCCAGGGTGATTTCCTCCATGCCCACACCGGTGATTTGCAATCCATGCTCCTTCAATTCCTCGTTGAAGGTTTTCACCGTCGGCGTAGCGAGCAGGGCTTTTTCGAGCGGCTTCAGCAATTGGCGCATTTTCGGATTCGCGGAGTTGCCCGCGGAGCGTTTGGCTTCCTGGAGTTCCTTGGGAGCCAGCTTTTCCAAGGACGCGAAGACTTCTTTTTGAAATTCCAGATCACTGGAGAAGGTTTGGAGTGAAATATCGCGCAGTTGGAGAAGGTGGGGCGTTTTCGCCAATTCCGTGAGAGCCGCTTTGATACTCGGGTGACCGTATCCGCTGTAGGTAATTCTCGCCTGGCCGGGAAAATATCGATCATCGTCGGGGCGAATGGAAACGGCGCTCTCCCCGCAGCAAGACAGGGCAGTGCCGAGGGTCAGTAAAAGAAAAAGGGCACGCTGCATAGGACATCAACCTACCGCGGCGTGGTCCGTTCCTCGATGCGCATCAGGCGGTAGTGCTCGATGATCTTTTGGAAGGCGGCGGCGCGTTGGGCTTCGGGGAGGGTTTCGATGCGGGCGCTGGCTTCACGGAGCCAGCGTTCGCTGGGATAGCTGAGGACGGTGGGCACGGCGGCTTTGGGGCGCGGGGCGCGCGGCGCGGGAGGGGGATCGGTGGACAGGATGGCGGCGACTTCGGCGGCGATGGAATCGGAGTCGGCGTCGTGGCCGAAATCGGCGGGGTAGGGCAGCGCTTTCTTTGGCGATGCGGTAACGGGCGTCGCGGGCGCAAGCTGGGCGACCGGGGAGGAATTCTCGGAAGAGGAGACAGGGACGCTCGGGGCCTCCACGGAGATGCGGGGGAGAGAGGGAAGCGCGGGAGCGGGCGTCGTAGTGGCGGGCAGTGTCGCCGGAGGTAAAGCGGGCGGAGAAACCGAGGGCGCTTCCGGCGGTAGGGGCAGAGCGACCACCACGGCGGGCGGGGGAGGAAGCTTGAGATCGGTGTGCGCGTCGTGGGGTGCGGGCGGCGGCGGCGTGATTTCCTGGGGGGCAGGCTCGGTTTTCGGCGCGGCTTTGGAGGAAGAAGCGATGTGGCGGGACGGCGGCGGAAGCGGAGGAGGCAGAGGCGGAAGCTCGGGGAGCTCCGCAGGGTCCGGCTCTTTGCGCTGGACCATCGGCGTGGGTGCGAGAGGCGCCGGCGAGGACGCGGCGATCGCGGGCTCGGGAGAGGGAACCGGTGTAGGTGGCAGCGGGACGCTCGGCGGAGCTTTGGGTTCCGGTGGAAGAAGGAGATCATTGTGCGCGGTGGCTGGTGCGGGCGGGGGATTCGCCGGTGGCGGGAGGCGCAAATCGTCGTGGCCTGCGTGCGCGGAGGGGGGCGGGAGCTTGGCGATGACCGGAGGCTCTGGTTCGGGCGTGGGCGCGGGACGCGGAGTCTCCACGGGGATGGCCGGAACGGGGCGAATGGCCACCGCTTCGGGTGTGGGAGGGGGAGGAAGTTTTGCGGCGACGGGAGGCTCGGGTTCCGGTGTGGGCGCAACTGGAGCCACGGATTTCACGGCCATTTCCTTCGGCGCGGGCGGGAGGCGCAAATCGTCGTGGCCTGCGTGCGCGGAAGGGGGCGGAAGTTTGGCAATGACCGGAGGCTCCGGCGCGGGCATGGGCGCGGGACGCGGAGTCTCCGCGGGGATGGCCGGAGCGGGGCGAATAGCCACCGCTTCGGGTGTAGGTGGGGAAGGAAGTTTGGCGGCGACGGGAGGCTCGGGTTCCGGCGGAGGCACGGCCGGGGGTATGTGCTTTACGACCATTTCCTTGGGTGGCGGCGGGAGTCGCAGGTCGTCGTGGCCTGCGTGCGCGGAAGGTGGTGGAAGTTTGGCAATGACCGGAGGTTCCGGCTCGGGCTTGGGCTTTGGGGGCGCGATGACGGGCGCAGGCGCGGGCGATTCCTCCTTCGGCGGCGCCGGCGGGGGAGGCGTTAATTTCACCACGCGCGCCGCGGATTCAGGCTCCGGCGGCTTGGTAAGCGTGGTGATTTCCGCTTTGGGCAGCGTTATTGGAGTGGCCGGCGCGACCGGGCGAATCATGGTGCTTTGGGCATCGGGGCGGACGATGCCGGAGACGGCCTCCTTTGGCGCAGCCGGGACGATGCCGCTGGTGGCGGTGCGCACGGGAGTCGCGGGCGCGGCGTTGGTGGCCGGTTTGAGCGAGGTAACCCCGGAGGGCGTGCCCGCGGGAACGAGGGAGCTGACCGCTTCCCGGCGCGCTGGTTGGCCGACGCAGGGGAGCGTCAGGGCCAGGGCGAGGACTGCGGGACGGAGCATTGCAAAGGTGTGCCCATGACAAGCGAGAAAGGAAATGCGAAACTTAGGTGACGTAAGCAAAACTTCTCCTCTGAAACCTCCGGGGGGTCTTTCCCGACCAGCCGGGTTTGAATTTTTCGAAAAAATTCCGGCAAATGGAGGAACGTCGCGGAGACATCCCTTGTAGCACCTGCATGACCGACGCCGATTTCCAACGCCATGAATCTTTCCTCCGGCTGTTTGCCGAGCATGAGCCGGCGGTGCGGGCGTTTGTGCGGTCGATGCTCCCGCGGCGGGAGGATTCGCGCGATGTGATGCAGGAGATTGCCGTCGTGCTGTGGCGGAAGTTTGCGGAGTTTGACGCGGCGCGGGATTTTCGAAAATGGGCGTTTGGCGTGGCGCGGATGGAGGTGCTGGCCTTGGTGCGCGATCATGCGCGGGACCGGCATATCTTTAGTGGCGAGGTGTTGGAGCTGCTGGAGCAGGAGAGCGCGGAGAGCGGCACGCGACTGGAGGCGCAGCGGGAGGCACTGGATGAATGCATGCAGAAGCTGCCGGATGCACAGCGGTCGCTCGTGCAAGCGGCCTATGGGCCGGAGGCGCGGATTGATTCGCTGGCGAAGGAACGCGGGCAGACGGCGATGGCGCTTTATAAGACGCTACACCGGATTCGGCTGGCGCTCATCGAATGCACGCGGCGCGTGCTAATGCGGGAGGGGCTGGCGTGAAGGCGGGCGATCCACGCCTGGAATGGCTGCGGCGCTATGCGGAAGGCGCGGCCGTGCCAGAGGAAATGGAGCGGATGGAGGACGCGCTACGCGAGGATGCGGAGTTTCGCCGCGCGTTTGTCGAATACATGAATGTGGAATCGGCCCTGCGCGACGCGGCGGCGAATGCCGCGCCGGTGGCGCAGAAGGTGGTGGCGTTTCCAGCAATGTGGCGGCGGGTGGTGAAAATGGTGGCGGTGGCCGCGGTGCTGATGATTTCCGTGGTGCTGGCGTGGGAGTTTTTCCGTCCGGCTCCGGCCATGGCCGGCGTGGCGGCGGAGGTGCTGGAATCGCGCGAGGCGGCGCCGGAATGGGCGGCGGGAAAGCGCGTGAAGCTGCAGGACGTGTCGCTCGCCAGTGGTTCGGTGAAGCTGAAGCTGGAGAATGGCGTGGTGCTGGATTTGGCGGGGCCGCTGCACGGGCACTTTGAATCGCCGATGCGGCTGCGGCTGCAGCACGGCGAGTTGAATGCGGATGTGGGCGAGCATGGGAAGGGCTTCACCGTGGTGACGCAGTCGGGCGAGGTGGTGGACCTCGGGACGCGCTTTGGCGTGGATGCGGATGAGAGCGGCTCCGCGGAAGTGGCGGTGTTTTCCGGCCAGGTGGAATTGCACGGTCTCGCCGAGCAGGCGAAGGATGCCGCGCCAGTGACGCTCGCGGAGGGCGACGCGGTGGTAATGCACCCGGAGAAAAAACTGCAACGGCTCCAAGCCGTAATGATGAAGGCCGAGCGCATGGGGCAGCGCCTGGCGGATCGCAGCTCGGATTTGATCGCAAATGTGTCGGACAACGTGTCGCAGCCGGATTTCAACTGCTTCTACGGCGTGGTGCCCGCGGGCATGGGGCCGGGGATGTCGGCCTACACGGATAATGTGCGGCTGCGGTGGCGTCCGCCGGTGGGCGGGCGGTTTCCCGCGGAACTCGTCGGCGCGGATGTGGTGCGCACCTTCCTGAGCACGCGGCACGATGAGAATTTCCGGCTGCAATTCACGGTGAAGAAAAGTGCGACGGTGTATGTGCTGTGCGACCAGCGGGAGCCGGCGCCGGAGTGGCTGAAGCGGGATTTTTCCCCGACGAAACTCACGCTACGGTGCGGCCCCTGGAAGCTGAAGAAGCGCGGCGTGCGGAGCATCGTGCTGCCGGCGAACAGCAATGGCTTTGTAACCTTCACCGTGTGGAAGCGCCGTGCGGCCGCGGGCGAGACCGTGGCGCTCGGGCCGCTGATCCACAGCGATTACGCGATGTATGGCATCGCGGTAAAAAGTTTTGAGTGACCCTTTGCCCGGACAACGCGCCGGGCGCCAAGCAACAACGAATCAACAACAACATCCAAACATGAAGAAACAACTCCTCGTCCTGACCACTCTCGCCGCCCTTTTGTTTGCGGGCTCGCCGGCTTTCGCCGGGAAGAAAGGTGCCGCCGCCAATGCCAATGGCGCCGCTCCGGCAGACGCGGCTCCGGCCGCCAAGGGGGCCAATGCGGAAACCCGAAAGGCGCGCCAGGAAAATCGCGCGGTGCTAAAGCAATACGACACCAACTCCGATGGCACGATCGACGGCGCCGAGAAGGACGCGCTGCGGGCGGCATTCAAAGCGGGGAAAGACGCGGAGTTGAAGACCTACGACACGAACAGCGACGGCACGCTGGACGATAACGAAATTGCGGCCATCAAGGCCAAAGGCGGCGGCGGAAAGAAGGCCGGCAAAGGCGCGGGCAAGAAAAAGAAAGCCGCGCAATAATTGCGATGAACGCGGACCCGTCAGCTTGGGCTGGAAAGTGGAACGGGTTTTCAACCCGTGGCGGAGGTGCGCAAGCTCCCTCGGCGAGCGCCCTTTACTCCGACACTCACTCGTCTTCCGTGCATCACAGCCACAGGTTGAAAACCTGTTCCACTTTCTATCACGCCACCACGATTTGACCTTTTGCTCCAATGAGACTCCTTCCTTCGATCCTGGTCCTTTCCGCCGCTCCAGCTTTTGCGGCGATTGAGCCGCCGCCCACGCCGGCGCAGCTCGAATTTTTCGAAAAGAACATCCGGCCGGTGCTGGCGGAGAAGTGCTACAAGTGCCACTCGGCCTCGGAAAAGATTAAGGGTGGGCTCACGCTGGACACGCGGGAGGGGATTCGCACCGGTGGCGACACCGGCCGTGCGGTGGTGCCGGGAAATCCGAAGGAGAGCGTCCTGCTCACGGCGCTGCGCTGGGAGGACAAGGACCTGCAAATGCCGCCGCAGAAGGAAGGCGGGAAGCTGCCCGACGCGGTGATCGCAAACTTCGAGCAGTGGATCGCCATGGGCGCGCCGGACCCGCGCGTGAAGACGGTGGTGGCTGGGGCGAACTCTCCGGCGGGCAATGGGCAGGATTTCTGGCCGGCCAAGCCGCCCGTGAAAGCGGCGGTTCCGGTTGTGAAGGACAAGGCGTGGCCGCGCACGGACATCGATCGGTTCATCCTCGCGGGCTTGGAATCGCGGGGGCTGAAGCCAGTGGCGGACTCCGACCCCCGCGCGCTGTTGCGCCGTGTGCACTGCGATCTCACGGGGATGCCGCCCTCGGTGGAGACGGTGGATTGGTTTGCCAAGGAATGTGCGAAGGGCGAGGCGGCACGGCAGGCGGCGTTCACGGCGATTGTCGACAAGCTGCTGCAGAGCCCGCGCTTCGGCGAACGCTGGGGGCGGCACTGGCTGGACGTCGCGCGCTATGCGGAGAGCACGGGGCGCGAGCAGAACCAGCTCTATCCCACGGCGTGGCGGTATCGCGATTACGTGGTGACGTCGTTCAATGCGGACAAGCCGTACGACCAATTCATCCGCGAGCAGATCGCCGGCGATCTCCTGCCCGCGGCCACGCCGGCGGAGCGCAACCAGCACCAGGTCGCCACGGCTTTCCTCGCGATGGGCGTGAAGGCCCTGGCGGAAAAGGATCGCATTCAATTTACAATGGACCAGGTGGACGACCAGATCGATGCCACCTCGCGCGCGGTGCTCGGGCTCACCGTGGCTTGCGCGCGCTGTCACAACCACAAGTACGACCCGATCACGGTCAACGACTACTACGGGCTGGCGAGCATCTTCCGCAGCACGGAAACGCTCTACGGCACCGAGGGGAAGAAGGGGCGCAATGCGGCGGGCTTTGCTCCGCTGGTGGATGAAGTCACCGGCAAGTTGCCGGCCGATCCGGTGCCGAATGCGGCCGCCGTGCGCAATGCCCGGGTGGCGGCGATTAGGCCGGGGCCCAATGCGGCCCAGCAAAAGAAGGCGGCGCGCAATCAGCCCGTGGTGCTCTTCACGCCGCAGGAACTGCAGCACAAGACCATGGGCGTGCGCGAGGGCGCGGTGCGGGATTATCCGATTTATGTGCGCGGCGAGGTGGACCAGGCGGGCCCCGTGGCGCCGCGGAGCTTTGTGAAAGTGCTGGGCACGCCGGCGGCGCCGATTCCCGCGAATGCGAGTGGACGCTTGCAACTCGCGCAGTGGCTCACCACGCCGCAGAATCCGATGACCGCCCGCGTGATGGTGAACCGCGTGTGGGAAAATTTGTTCGGCCAGGGCATCGTGCGCACGGCGGATAACTTCGGCACCACGGGCGAGCGTCCGACGCATCCGGAACTGCTCGATGATCTCTCCGTGCGCTTCATGCAGGAGGGATGGTCCGTGAAAAAGCTGGTGCGCGAAATCGTGCTCAGCCGCGCCTACCAACTCAGCACGGTGAATGATTCGTCGAACCGCGAGATCGATCCGGACAATCGCTATTGCTGGCGCGCGAACCCGCGGCGGCTCGATGCGGAGACCATCCGCGACGCGATGCTCACCGCGAGCGGGCTCATGGACCTGAAACCGCCGGGCGGCTCGATGGTGGCCTCGATCGGCAGCGGTCTCGCGCGGCCCTATGCGGATGAATTTACGAATGCGCAGTTCCACTACCGCAGCATCTACCTGCCGATCGTGCGCGACTTCGTGCCGGCGTGTTTGCAGGTGTTCGATTTTGCCGAGCCGAGCCTCGTGGTGGCGGCGCGCGGGACCACGAACGTGCCCTCGCAGGCGCTTTACCTGATGAACGATCCATTTGTCCTCGAGCAGTCGCAGGCGCTGGCGAAGCGCTTCCCGGCGACCTCCGGTTCGGATCGCCTCGCGCTCATTTACCGCGCGGCACTGTGCCGTCCGCCCTCGGACGCGGAGCGCGCCCGGGCGAATGATCTTCTCCAAGCCCAAGGCCCCGGAATGACGGCGCTGAATCGCGGCGATGCCACGGCCGCCCGCGAGGATTCCTGGGTCACCCTCTGCCAGGCGCTCTTTGCCAGCGCCGAGTTCCGCTATCTCGCCGACGTTACTCCCAATTCACCGAAACCATTGCCATGAATACTCATCGACCCTTCGACTGCACCGGCGTAGGCCCCCGGCCGCTCTCGCGCCGCAGCGCCCTCCAATCCATCTCGGCCGGCTTCGGCTGGCTGGCGCTCTCGTCGCTGCTGCAAGGCGCGACCACCCCGGTGAAGCCGCTCGATCCGCTGGCGCCGCGCGCCCCGCATTTCGCCGCGCGGGCGAAGCGCGTGATCTTCCTGTGCATGCAGGGCGCGCCCTCGCACATGGACACCTTCGACTACAAGCCGAAGCTGAACGCCGATGCCGGCAAAGCGGGCGGGAAGGGGAATCTGGTCGGCTCGCCGTACGCCTTCCAGCAGCGCGGGCAGAGCGGCCTGTGGATCTCCGATCTCTTCCCGACCCTCTCGCAGCACGCGGACGAAATGTGCCTGCTGCGCAGCCTCTACACAGACATCCCGAATCATCCGCAGGGCTTCACCATGCTGCACACGGGCAGCACGAATTTCGTGCGGCCTTCGCTCGGCTCGTGGGTGCTCTACGGCCTGGGCAAGGAGTGCGAGGATCTGCCGGGCTTTATTAGCCTGAGCCCGCCGATGGGGAATGCGGGTGTCTTTGGCAGCGCCTTCCTGCCCGCCATTTACCAGGGCATGCCGATTGGCTCGCTCAAGGAAACGGAGGATGCGGGGGGCAATGATGCGGTGCGCGATATCCGCAATCCGCACCTCACGTCCGAGCTCCAGCGCAAGCAGCTCGACTTCACCCAGGCGATGAATCGCGACCTGCTCGCGGCGACGGGGGGCGACACGGAAATCGACGGCATCATCCAGTCGTACGAAACGGCGTTCAAGATGCAGGCCTCGGTGCCGAAGGTGATGGATTTTTCCAAGGAATCGCAGGCGACGCTCGATCTCTACGGCGTCGGCAAAGGCGTGGCGGATGGCTTCGCCCGGCAGTGTCTACTCGCCCGCAAGTTCGCGGAGGCGGGCGTGCGGTTCATCGAGATCACGCATGGCGGCTGGGACCACCACAACAACCTCAAGCAGCGGCTCGGGAAGGGGGCGGCGGAAATCGATCAGCCCATCGCGGGCCTGATGACAGACCTCAAGCAGCGCGGGCTGTTGAAGGACACGCTCATCGTGTGGGGCGGCGAGTTTGGCCGCACGCCGGATGGCCGCGGCGGCGACGGGCGCAACCACAATGCGAAGGGCTTCGCGATGTGGATGGCGGGTGGGGGCATCAAAGGCGGCACGAGCTATGGCGCGACGGACGACTACGGCCACGCCGCCGTGGAGAAGCCGATGCACATCCATGATCTGCACGCGACGATCCTGGCGGCGCTGGGGCTCGACCACGAGAAGCTGACCTACCAATATGCCGGCCGTCCCTTCCGCCTCACGAATGTGAGCGGGAAGGTGGCGAAGGAGATTTTGGTGTAAGTGCTTTCACTGGGCCCCGGCTCCCAGTGATGGCACTCGCTCGCAAGCTCGCTCTGCGACCTCCCGGTCGCAGCTACAGATGTCGGCGCGAAAAAGCCGCTCGGGATGAGAAATCATCCGAGCGGCTTTTGGCGAAAATTGGCTGAAGCGGGCGCGGCGCGGCGCTTAGTAGTTGTGGACCGGATGGGCCACCTGCTTGGCGTTGCCGTAGAGCTCCTTCTGGGCGGCTTCGCCGTTGATGTCTTCGTTGGCCTGCCAGACCATGTGGATGTAGAACTGAATCACGCCTGCGGCGCAGAGGCCCCAGAACATGGTCAGGAACACTTTTTGAAGAAAGGAATTGCCGGTCATGGCTTCTGGAAAAGCAGGTTTGCCGCCAAGTGGGGGCGCCATTCCGTGAAAGCTCGATTAAAAATGGCATTTTCTCTATTTAAGTAGCTTTTTACCAAGATCTTATCCATCCGCGCAGGACGCACAGAAGCTTGGCGAATTTGCTGAGGCGGTAGCGCTGGCCGAAGACCTTCCAGCGGTCGCGTCGCATTTTTAAGAGGAGCCGATGGTAAACGTCCTTCATGATCTCGCTGGCGGCGAGAGAGCGTCGGTCGCTGCGCGGGGGGAGGGAAACCCGGTAATATTCCTCGGCGCGATCGGCGGTGAAATCCATGAGCGCAAGGAAGCCTTCGGTGCGGCGACCGGCGGCGAGGTCGTCGCGGGTCACGCCGAATTTTGTGAGGTCCTCGGTGGGCAGGTAGATGCGGCCCTCATTGGCCAGATCTTCGCCGACATCGCGGAGGATGTTGGTAATTTGCAGGGCGAGGCCGAGGTTGCGCGCGTAGTCCTTTGCCGCGGGATCGTGGGCGCCGAAGAGCACAATGCTGATCAGGCCAACGACGCTGGCGACACGGTGGCAGTAAAGCCGCAGATCTTCCCAAGTGGCGTAGCTGGCACCGTCGAGGTCCATCTCCACGCCGGCGATGATCTCGTGGAAGTATTCCACCGGGAGCTGGTGCTTCGCGATGAGCCGGCGCTGCGAGGCGGCGAGGGCCGGCTCGTTTTCCATCGGGCCTTCCAGCGCGCGGCGCCAGAGATCGAGCGCGGTGGCTTTTTCCGCGCGCGACATGGGTCCGTCGGCGATGTCGTCCACCACCCGGCAGAAGGCGTAGAAATCCACGCAGTCCGCGCGCCGCTCGCGGGGCAGCACGACGAAGGCGAGCGCGAGATTCGAACCGCTGGACTGGGTGATTTCCTGGGCCTCGCTCATGCGGACAAACTCACCGTGCTCATGGCTCCACTTCGCAAATGATCCGGCCGTCGGCGATTTCAAAGCGGCGCTCGCCGTCCACGGGGGAGAGTTCCGGGGAGGCGCTGAGCACCACGGCCACGCCGAGCTCCTTGGCTGCGGCGTGCAGCAGGCGGCGGAAATCGGGGACGTCGTCCGGGGAGAGGAGGTGGTCGAGATTTTCGACAAAGAGCGCCACCGGATCATTGGCCAGCGCGCGCGCAAGGGCCACGCGATATTGCAGCGCGGGCGGCAGCGCGCGTTCGCTGGCCGCGCCATCGAGCCCCACGAAACGAAGGAGCGCCTCGGTACGCTCGCGCGCCTGCTCGGGCGTGAGCTGCGAGATTTTGAAAATGGGCATGGCTACGTTTTCGGCGGCATTGAAGGCAGCGAGCAGAAAGGGCGCGGAGAGCACGTAGCCACAGCGTTTGCTGCGGAGTTCAATGCGGGCGTCGTCGGTGAGTTCCGCGGTGGGTTCCCCTTCGAAATACACTTCGCCGGAGTCCGGCGGCTCCAGCAGGCCGAGCAGGCGGAGCATGAGATTTTTACCGCAACCCTCCTCGCCGGTGAGCGCCACCACTTCCTTGGCAGCCACGGTGAGGGAGAGATCCGCCACGCGGTTGCAGACGCCCGCTTCGTTTCGGGCACGCGCCGCCCCGCGAAGTTCGAGGAGCGGCGTGTGGTTCATGCGGGCATGGAAAGCGGCGGTCCCGGTGGAGCGCAAGCACGGGATGAGAGGCCACAGCGGATTTAGAAATCACCCGGCGTCGGCCTCTTTCGGCTTCCAGGCAAAGGAAGTGTCCGCCCCGCCGATCTCCACGACGCGGGAACCGTGGAGCAGCACGCCGAATCCGTGCTCAGGATCCCACGTGCAGCCGAATTCCAGACCCACGTAACTCAGGCCCTCGCGCTGCCAGGGATGAATGTGAATTTGGTGCAGGCCGATCAAGCGCCGGAAGCCCTGGGCGTCTTCAATCCGAGGCATGAGGCGCATCATCGTCGCTGCGTCAAAGGCCTCCTCCCAGCGAGGACGCAAGGAGTCGTAATAAGAACGGAGCTGGTGCAGGATGGCGGCGACCCCCGCGTCTCCGTCGTTGAGCAGATGCTCAAACGCGCGGCATTGAGCCTCCGAGGGGCGGCGCGATTGGCCGGGATCGCCGGGTGTGACGCTGAGGCTCGCATCTCCGCGGGACGGTGCGGTTGAGTCGATGGATCCGTAGGCCCCCCGGCAGGAAAGGAAGCCCGCCCACGCCGGCAGCCGCGTATTCCCCTCCCAATAGTCGTTGTCCGACCACTTCATCACGGGAAACGGCGGCATGCGCAGCATGTCGCGGCGTGACCGTTTGCCGCTGCGCCCGCGGGCAAAACTCCCGCCGCCGCGAGCCTTCCCGAAAAGCAGGCCGCACCAAAGGATTCCACCCAGGAGACAGGTGACCGAAATCCAAAGCCACACCTCCCGCCCGTACGACGAGATGGAAAACCACTGCTCGTCTCCAAGGGCGATCGTGGTCACGGGAGCGCTCCGCATGCGCCATAAGGCTGCGGCAGCCGCAGCCAGGAGGACGACCGGTGGAACGAAGCGGAGAAATCGGTGCGTGTTCATGCACGCCGTGCGCTGGGTCGGAAACTTAATCCTCCGGCGCAGCCAGCTTCGCCAGCACGCTGAAGTCTTCCAGCGTGGTCGTATCGCCCTTCACCGTTTCGCCGGCGGCGATTTGCTTCAGCAGGCGGCGCATGATTTTTCCGCTGCGCGTCTTGGGCAGGGAACCGGCAAAGCGGACTTCGTCGGGCGTGGCCACGGGGCCGATGATCTTGCGCACGTGTTTTTTCAGCTCCTCGCCGAGCTCCTTGGTGGCGGGCTGGCCTTCCTTCACCGTGACGAAGCAGACCACGGCCTGGCCCTTCATGTCGTCGGGGCGGCCGACCACCGCGGCCTCCGCCACGGACGGATGCGAGACCAGCGCGCTTTCCACCTCGGCAGTGCCGAGGCGGTGGCCGGCAACGTTCAGCACGTCGTCGATGCGGCCCACGATCCAGAAATAGCCGTCCTTGTCGCGGCGGGCGCCGTCGCCGGCGAAATACATTCCCTCGTATTCGCTCCAGTACGTCTGCTTGTAGCGCGCCTTGTCGCCCCAGATGCCGCGGAGCATGGAGGGCCAGGGCTTGCGGATGACGAGCTTGCCGCCCTGATTGGCGTCGAGTTCCTGGCCGGCATCATCCACCACGGCCGCGTCGACGCCGAAGAAAGGCAGCGTGGCGGTGCCGGGCTTGGTGGGCGTGGCGCCGGGGAACGGCGTGATCATGTGGCCGCCGGTCTCCGTCTGCCACCACGTGTCGACGATCGGGCAGCGGCCGCCGCCGATGAGCTTGTGGTACCACATCCACGCCTCGGGGTTGATGGGCTCGCCCACCGTGCCGAGCAGGCGGAGCGAGGAAAGGTCGTGCTTTTTCACCCACCCATCGCCCCATTTCATAAAGGCACGGATGGCGGTGGGCGCGGTGTAAAAGACGCTCACCCCGTACTCGGCGATGATGCGCCAGAAGCGATCATTCTCCGGCCAATTCGGCGCGCCCTCATACATGAGCGACGTCGCGCCCATGGCGAGCGGGCCGTAGACGAGATAGCTGTGGCCGGTGACCCAGCCCACATCGGCGGTGCACCAGTAGACGTCCTCGTCGCGCAGATCGAAGATGTATTTGCACGTCATGTAGGCGTGCAGGAGATAGCCGGCGGTGGTGTGCAGGATGCCCTTCGGTTTGCCGGTGGAGCCGCTGGTGTAGAGGATGAAGAGCGGCGCCTCGGAATCGAGCGCCACGGCGGGGCAATTGGCGTCCACGTATTCCAGCTCGCGGTGCCACCATACGTCGCGGCCGGGCTCGATGTGCACGTCCTGCCCGGTGCGCTTGAAAACGATCACTTTCTCCGCGGGCGACTGCACGCCTTCCAGCCCGGCGAGCATGGCGAGGGCGTCGTCCACGTTCTTCTTCAGCGGCACCACGGCGCCACGGCGGTAGCCGCCATCGGCGGTGATGATGAGCTTCGAACCGCTATCGAGCACGCGGTCCTTGATGCTCTCCGCGGAGAAGCCACCGAACACCACCGAGTGCATGGCCCCGATGCGCGCACAGGCGAGCATGGCGATGGCCGCCTCCGGCACCATGGGCATATAAATCAAAACGCGGTCGCCTTTCTTCGTGCCGTTGCGCTTCAGCACATTGGCAAAGCGGCACACCTCGCGGTGCAGCTGCTGGTAGGTGAGCACGCGCTTTTCGCCGGGCTCGCCTTCCCAAATGATCGCCGCCTTCGTCTTGCGCGGGCCGTTGAGGTGGCGGTCGAGGCAGTTCTCGGAAACGTTCAGCTTGCCGCCGACAAACCATTTCGCGTCGGGGCATTTCCATTGCAGCACCTTCGTCCATTTCTTCTGCCAGAGGAGCTCGGAGGCCTCGCGCGCGAAAAACTTTTCCGGCTTCGTCACGCTCTCCTTCCACATCTTCCGGTACTGCTCCATGGACTGGATGCGGGCCTTTTTGGAAAAGTCGCGGGCAGGCTTGAAGACGCGTTTTTCGACGAGGTGGGATTCAATGGCGTTGCTCATTCAGGTAGGAAATGGAGCACGGTCCTAGCCACGGCTTTCCGTGAGGACAAGCGCGGAGCATGGGGAAATGAGGGGGGAGGGGCTTTTAGGGGGCTGGGACGCCCCAATCCTACAGCTCTTTCAGCCGGATGTGGCGGTATTCCATCGTCCCGCGGTCGGCTTCCAGGCCGATGGGGCCGGTCTCCGGCAGCTTGAGCGCGGCTTCCAGCACCTCACCGTTGCAGGTGCAGTGGGCCACGCCGTCCTTCACCACGACCACGATTTCATTCCAATCCTGCGGCTTGTATTTCTTCAGTTCCTTGTAGGGGCCGGCCACGAGGTAGTCGCGGCACTGGAGCTGCGGTTTGCGGAGGAAGATGCCGCTGTCCGCGTTCACGCCCGCGCGGAATTCGAGGCGGAGTTCGAAGTCTTTCGGGAAGACCTTGGTCGTCCACATCTGCCGCAGGTGCTGCTGGCCTTCCTTCTGCGGGGTGACGGTGATGACGCCATCCTTGCCGGTGTAGCGGCCATCGCTCGACTCGTTTTTGCCGTCAAATTTGTCGTCGGCAGTGTAGTTCCAGCCGTCGAGGTTGGTGCCGTTGAAGAGGCTGACAAAGCCGGGTTCGAGCTGGAAGTCATCGGCGCGAGTCACGGACGCGAAGAGGCAGAGCGCAAGGAGGAGGCGGGTGAGCATGGGCCGGATACTGAACAAGCCCCGGGCAAAAGGGAACGAGAGATTTGAAAATCCCTGCTACGGCTCTTGAGCCTCGGTGGTTGTTTGCGGCAAGTTTCCAATCCGGAATGAATTTCCTACAACCACTGATGATTTGGGGGTTTGCCGCCCTGGCGGTGCCCATCATCATCCACCTGTGGCAGCGGCGGAAGGTGATCCAGGTGAAGTTCAGCACGCTGCGCTTTCTAAAAGTGGTGGCGGCGAAAACGAGCCGCTCGGCGAAAATCGAAAACCTGCTCCTGCTCCTCCTGCGCTGCCTTGTGGTGGCGCTGGTGGCCTGGGCGGCGATGCGTCCGGTGCTCTCTTCCCGCAGCACGAAACTCATCGGCGGCAATGTCCCGCGGAGCGTGGTGCTGATCGTGGATGACTCGATGAGCATGAACTACCGCGCCGGTGAAGACACACGGCTGGAGAAGGCGAAGCGGGAGGCGATGGCGGTGCTGGACGATCTCAAAGAGGGCGATGAAGTGGCCGTGCTGGCGGTAAATGATCGGGTGCAGTTGCTGATTCCGGAATTGTCCGTCGACCACGCCAAGGCGCGCGAGCAGGTGAATGCGATCCAGCCGACGGAGTTTCGCACGGACCTCGGCGCCGGCTTGCGGGAGGCGCGCAAGGCGCTGGCGAAGACGACGCATGGGGACCGGCAGATCTTTCTGTTCACGGACAGCCAGGAGAGCGGGTGGCAGTTCGATCATCCGGCGGTGTTTGACGATGCGTGGAAGCAGATGGCGCCCAAGCTCGTGGTGGTGCGGCCCGATGACATCAGCGCGGTGAATGCCGCGGTGACGAATGTGCGGTTTGACACGCCCTTTGCCGCGAGCGGGAGCATGGTGCGCGGCGTGGCCACGGTGGAGAATTCCAGCGACGCTCCGCGACTCGATGTGCTGGAAGTCCGCGCGGGCAGCGAGAAGGTGGGGCAGCGCCCAGTGGAAGTGGCCGCGCATAGTGCGCAGGAGGTGACGTTTGATTTCACCGTCCCCGCGCTCGCAGAGCGCTGGATGCAGGGCACGGTGCAGCTCGGCGGTGACAATCTGCCGCCGGACGACCGGCGGTTTTTCCTGCTCGGCGTGTTCCAGCCGCCGCGCGTGCTCGTAGTGGAGCAGGGGGCCGGGCCGGAAAAGGCGCGGCCGGGATTCTTTTTGCGCAAGGCGCTGGCTGCGGGCGTACGCTCCGCGCCGATTGAGACGTGCTCGCCGGGCGAACTCGACGACAAGGTACTGAATACGTTCAGCGCCGTCTTCCTCGCGGGGGTGCCGGGCGTGAGCGACCGGTCCTCGGTGAAGCTGGAAAGCTATTTGCAGAGCGGCGGCACAGTGGTGCTGTTTCCCGGCGATCCGACGGAGGCGGCGAATATCGGCAAGCTGGAGTGGATGCCCGCCAAGCCCGGCGCGGTGAAGGAGCTGCCGCTGGGCCGGCTCGTGGTGAAAGCGCTGGAGCCGCAGCATCCGCTCTTCACGAATTCCTGGGATGCGAACACGCCCTTCCCGGCGCTGCCGCAGCGCAAGCTCTGGGATTGGCAGCCGACCACGGAGGGCCGCGTGCTGCTGACGATCGGCGAGGGGCTGCCCTTTATCATTTTCGGCCAGCGCGGCGCGGGACGGGTGATCATCGTGAATGCCTCGCCGGACCGCGCGTGGGGCGACTTCCCGCTCACCACCGCCTTCCTGCCGCTGGTGCAACAGATCGCGCGCCTCAGCGTGGCGCGCACGGGCCGGGAGTCGAACCCGCAGGTGGGCGACAGCGTCCCCGTGCCGCCCACGGTTCCGCGCGATCAGGCGCTGACGCTAAAAACGCCGAAGGGCGATACGCTCGCCGTGCCGAGTGGTGCGCCGTTGCTGGACCGCGCGGAGCAGCCCGGCTTTTACGAAGTATCCGCCGGGGCGGAGGGGCTGGTGCACGAGTTTGCCGTCAATGTGGACGGCCGCGAAGGCGTGCTCGCGCCAATGGCCGAGGACGCGCTCACGAAGATTGTGCCGCACGACAGCGTGGTGGGCGTCGACGACCTGCGGCACTGGCTGGAAGAGGCGCGGGGGCAATCCAAGCTCTGGCCGCTCCTGCTGCTCGCCGCGCTCGCCATCTATGCTGCGGAGAGCGTGTATTCCAATCTGCTCGCCCGCCGCCGCGCGCAGGGCGACGTCTCCCACATCCAGACTGGCCGCCTCAACAAACGCCGCATGGGGCAGCCCTTCCGGGCGGAGCAAAGCGGGGCGGAAAAGCCGGAGGAAAAGTCCGAGCCGGCGGAGGTGGAGAAGTAGAGTTACCTGAGAGAAATCCTTGCAGTCGCCTTTTCGAGGCATTGCCGTTTCGAACGGCGAGGCGAAGAACGTGGGACCGGTTGAGTATCTGTTTTGCGCCACGTTGGATCGGCCGCGAATGCGCCCGTGGCTGCCTTGCGGGCCAAAGGCCCTAGACAAGTCAGCCCAGGGCAACGCCCTGGGTAAACGAATTAGAAACGGCCGAGCCCTGAAAGGGCGGAACAAAAGAGGGCCGGACGGCTGGATGGCATTTGTCGCGCCCTTTCAGGGCTTAGCCATTGCAGTCGGAAACCCAGGGCGGCGCTCGTGCCTCGCTTGCCCTGGGCTGGCTTATATAGGGCCTTTGGCCCGCAAGGCAGCAGCGCTTGGAGACTTCGTCCTGGAAACTTCAAATCGACCACATTCCCAAGGACTCACTGGGCTGGGCTTGTGGCTAGACAGATACCCGGTTGGAAAGTCCGAGCCGAACGGGCAGGTCCCAATTTCCACCCCTCGCCCTTTTTCAGCGTTATCCAACTTTCCGCAGCACCGGCTCCCGCGTCGTCACCGCTTGCTCCACGATATCCGCGGCGCGCTGCACGCCCGTTTCCTGCGCAATCTGTTTTTGGAAGGTGCGGGCCTTTTCGCGGTAACTGGGATTGTTCAGCACGCGCTCAATCGCCGGACGCAGGCGCGCGGGGGTGAGCTTCCCGGACGGCACCACCTCCGCCACGCCGAGCCATTCGAGGCGGCTGGCCACGGCGGGTTGGTCGTTGGTAATCGGGATGGCGACCATCGGTACGCCGAAGCTGAGCGATTCGAGCGCGGTATTGAGCCCCGCATGGGTGATCGACACGGCGGCCCGCTGGAGCAGCTCGAGCTGCGGCGCGAAAGGGACCACAATGGGATTGCCCGGGAGATCGCCCGCGAGCTTTTGGTCGGCGCTCCCGAGCGACATCACCAGCTGCGCGGGCAGGCCTTCGCAAGCCGCGGCGATGGCGCCGAAGATGGCGTGCAGCCGATTTTGCAGCGTGCCCATGGAGGCGTAGATGAGCGGGCGCCCGTCGAGTTTCTCCCACGGGAAGGGGATGCTGCCGCCGCTTTTCTCATCGTGCCACGGGCCGGTGTAGTGGAAGCAATCGGGGAGGGCGCACCGGGGATAGTCGAAGAAGGCGGGCTGCTGCGCGATTTGAGCGAGACGTGAGCCTTCGTCAAAGCCGCGCTGCAAAGGGCTGAGACCATTCTTCGCGCGGTGCTGGTTAATTTCCCGAACGATGGGGCGTGCGAGCCAGCGGAGAACGGCATGGCCGAAAGCATTGCGGAGGCGCGCCAGGAAGCCGTGCCGGAACTTCCACGGCATCACCCCGGGCGGCACCAGCGGATCGGGATTCATCGCGAGCGCGTTGCAGACGGTGATGTGGGGCAGCCCGAGCATTTCCGCCACGGTGTTGCCGGCGGGCGTGACTTGGTCGACGAGCAGAGCCTCGATCTTGCCGGCCGAGACCACGGCGGGCGCGTCACGCAGCACGGTCATGGTGGATTGGCGCAGCAGTTCCGCGGTGAATTTCACGGCTTTCAATCCGCTCAGGCGTCCGAGTTCCGCGGAGGTGCGGGCCACGGACCCGATGGGAAATTCGCGTTCCCCAATCGGGGAGAAATCCAGCCCCGCCGCGCGGGCTTTGCGCTCGCCATCGGGCCGCGAGACGACCGTGACCGTGTGGCCGCGGCGCTGCAGCTCGCGGCCGAGCGTGGTGAGCGGATTGAGATGGCCGGTCAATTCCGGGCAAAGGAGGCCAAGGTGAGGCATGGTGGGAAAGATGGCGGGGCGCCCCGTAAATCGCGAGCGCGGACATAGGAGTGGGAGCGGGGATTCTTATTCCCGGTGTCTCGGCCTCTTTCCCGGCCCGGAAAAGGGAGAGGCATGATTTTGGCTACTGGGGGGCTGCAGCCACCACCTTTTATGCTTAAGAAGCTCTTCATTCTTCTCTTGTTCGTTGCGGCTGGTTTGTTTTTCGTCTCGGCTCATCGGGCGACCGGCAAATTCCGGGATGCGCTCGAAGCCAAGGATGTGAAGGCGGTCGACGGGATGGTGGATTGGACCGCCTTGCAGACGAGCATGAAGGACCAGATGCGCGAAAGCATGAAGACCTTCCTGAGGAATCGATTTGGGGATAAGATGGTAGATGCCCCCGATTTCGACCGGCAGCTCGATGCGCGCCTCGCGATGACGGTGCCCAAAATGGATGCAAATTTCCTCGTGCGGGATGCGAAAAAGCGTCACGGCAAACCCGACGCGAAGGAATTGGTGATCGATAGCCGGACCTGGTCGCCGCCGCTGGAATTCAAGATGCGGTTCGTGGATGATTCGACGGCGATGCGATTCCGGTTCAATGGCGGCGGATGGAAACTGGTCGGGCTGGAAGCCGATCCGGACGAGGTGCAGAAGATTTTGGAAGCGCAGTTTGGCGAGGCGATGCGGAACGCCCAGGCTGCAGCCGTGCGAGCGCCGGCACCGGCGGTGCAGCGCCGCTAGAGCAACTTAAGAAGAACTGCAGACGCGCCGCGCATGCGGAGCATCACCCGAGTTTCGGGTAACACGCGAGGTAACTCGTCCCCTCCATCTCTTCCGTGCGCATGCGGCGATTTCGCACGCGCTCATCCCAGCTCTCGGTGAAGATCACTTCGCCGCGCGCCTGGTTGTAGCCATTCACGATGGAGGCATGCGCGTAGCCGCCGCGCTGCGGCCAGAGCTTGCGGTCATTCATGTCGGCGCGGGGCAGCGTGGCCGTCGGGTCCTCCGCAAAGCGGCGCGCGAAGGCGCTGTGGATGAAATCGCGGTCCTGGCCCCAATGGCGGAAGACGAGCACGGGCATTCCGGCATCGATGGCCATGCGGGCGCGGTTGAGATCAAAGTGTTCGTTGCGGTCGAAATGCAGCGCGCCCACCTCGGCGGCGGCATCGCACGTCTCGCGCGGCTTCGCATTTTGCGTGCTGCCAAAGCGGATGCTCGCGGCGGCGGCGAGTTCTTCTGCTTCGAGCCGGACGCCGAGGTGCTGCATCACCATCGCCAGCGCGGACATCCCGCAATACGCGCGGTCGCCCTGCGGGAGCAGCGGGATGTCGTCGATGGTGTGGTCGCCATTCTCCGCCGTGCGCACGAGCGCGGCGAAAGCCTTGGCCTGCTCCTCGCGCTTCGGCGTGCGGCGGGAAGGCGCGAGCAGCTGCGCGGCGCCGTCCTCATCGCGAAAGAGCGTGAGCTTCACAAACTGGCCCGGCCACACCACGAGACGCGACCACAAGTCGCCGTGATGGGTGACTTTTGCCGTGTGCTTCAGCAGCGTCCGCCCGCCGAGTGGCACGTCGCGCCCTTTGCCACCCAGCCCGGCGACGGCGCGCGTGACATCCTGCGAGACTTGATCGAACAGGCGCAGAAACTCCGGCCCTTTCGCGGCGGCGACGGCTTTGGCCTGCGCATCGGGCACAAAGCCGAACCACGCACCCGCGTCGAGAAACAGCAGGCTGATGGAGCGCAGATGCCCGCTTTCAAAAAACGCCAGCGCCCCCTGCGCCTGCACGCCGAGCACGTTGCCCGCGCCCGGCCACGCGCGGCAGGCGATGCGCACTTTCGCCTCCGGCGGTCGCCACGCCGCGAGGAAATCCGCATCGTCCCACAACGAGAGCTTGGTGAGCGCATCGGCGGGGAAGGCCTGCGCTTCGCGCCGTCGTCCGCCGGGAAATTGCGCCCACACCGGCACAAGCACGGGCGCGAGGAGGGAGCCCCCGAGCGCGGAAAGGAAACAGCGGCGGCTCAGCCGGGGCTTCACGTGCCGGGCGTGAACGACACCATGACGTCGCCATTCCCTCCGAGGGCGACGGAAATCGTCACGCCCTTGTAGTCCACGGAATGGCCGAGATCGATGGACTTGCCGGTGAAGACCTTGATGGCGGTGAAGACGCGCTCGTGCAGCTCGCCACCATTCTTTCGGTTGCCGCCGCGCTTTTCGTCCGCCTCGTATTTATAGAGCACGCGAAATTCCTTCACCTTCTCCCCGGATTTGGAGGCCGTGATTTCCGAGGCCGGGATCCCAAAAACCACGGCATCGAGTTCCAGCTTCAGCTCGTCCTTCTTCCCATGCACCGCCGCCCATTTGCCCGGGAGCTTGGCTCCCGCGTCGAAGGAAGCCGTCTGCCCGGCGAAGTCCTCGAAGTTGATGCCGGCGGCGCCGAGGAAGCCGCCGCCGTTGAACGTTTGTGGGATGGCGAGCGCGCCCGCCGTGAGCGCTGCTCCGAGAGCCAGGGAGAGAAGTGTTTTCATAGCAAATGAAGACGCTCGGGAGACTACCTTTATTCAGCCCATTGGCGAGGGGGATTCGAGGGGGCTTTCACTGGGCGCCCCGGGCTCCCAGTGACGTGCGCCTCGCCACTTCACCACCGAGCCGCCTTTGCGAACCACTTCCTATCCTAACGGTGGACTGCGTGGGGGGATTGTCTCGATCATCACGGGCTGCGGCACGCTTTTGCCGATGCTCCGGACAACCAGCGCCACCATGCTCATGACCACCGCCACTTTGGTCACACTCACTCCGGAGAGGATGATGGTCATCATGTTCATCCTGCTCCTGATGTTCGGGGCCA